>Ga0066256_1000089_pt1 | contig 399603 bp, 359 predicted proteins | sample ThiBio_1000_biof_FD_87107 | JGI IMG/M metagenome (GOLD analysis project Ga0066256, IMG submission 87107) | Wastewater bioreactor microbial communities from Cape Town, South Africa - Thiocy_expt_1000_biof (version 2) | ecosystem: Engineered > Bioreactor > Thiocyanate-remediating >... | reverse complement strand
CCATTGGCCTACCTGCAAAACAAGCAGGCAGCTTTATCCACACCGGCAAGCGAAAATCATTTACAAATTGAAGCGCAGCCGGTAGTGGATAAAGCGGGAAATACTGAAAAGAAAATTATATTTGAAAACTCTAACTGACAACGGCACTAAAAAAAGGGGAGCTTACACATCCAATAAATACCCCGCGGTAGTTTCGCATTGAGAAACTATTTTATATTCATTCTTGAAAGTTTTATAAATAGTACAAGATTTCATAGCCTACTTAACTGCTTTTATTTGCACTTCAACATTTAATGTTTTACCATATTCTATCGCTTGCTGAAACATTTTTACCTGTTCTTCGTTTGCGCCTTTTGGAACGCCCACATTTAATATTTTCTTTATTATCTGTTTTCGAGTATCAACACCACCAGCAATAGCTCCTTCAAATTCTGCCAACTTATCAATGCCCCCCCCTTTAATGTATTGTAAATTGCCTTCGTATTCTTGCCATAGGTACAAATTTGAAAACATCTGGGCAATAATTGAAGCCGAAAAATAGCGGCAGAAGATATTCATTAAGTTCTAAGTAGTAAGTTTTAAGTGATAAGTTTTTAAACCCTTTAAACGCTTTGTACTCTTTAAACACTGTTAACTGTCAACTGCCGACTGTCACAGGATTCATCCCGAAATTTCGGGACTGAAACCTGCTGATCCGTAGTCAGCTGCCCAGATACTTTTATAAGTGATAAGTAGTAAGTCTTAAGTGATAAGTTTTTAAACCCTTTAAACACTGTCAACTGTCAACTGTTAACTGTGCACTGCCGACTGTCAACAAAAAAAGCGTCAGCTATGCTGACGCTTTTTTCCTGTGACTCTGTCAGGATTCAAACCTGAAACCTTCTGATCCGTAGTCAGATGCTCTATTCAGTTGAGCTACAGAGCCAGTCCCAGCCGCCTGATGTACAAGCGGGTTGCAAAAGTAATGGAAAAACATTTTTCAACAAAAAGATTTCCCATTTCTTTTTGAAGGAATTTTTACCAGCGGCAAGGCCGATATAGTTGGTTTGCTTAGTTTTAGCCCTTATTCCCAATCTAAAATCACATGATCAAAAGAAAAGCACTACTGCCTGCCCTTTTGCTGCTGGCCACTACCAGCCAGGCCCAGCTGAAGGCAGACGATGTACACAGTTTCACCCTCAAAAACGGGATGAAATTCCTGGTGATCGAAGATTTCTCGATCCCCAATGCCAATATGTACCTGTTTTATCGCGTGGGTTCGCGCAACGAGTACCAGGGTATTACCGGTCTCAGCCATTTTTTTGAGCACATGATGTTTAATGGTGCAAAAAAATACGGCCCCAAAATGTTTGACCGTACCATGGAATACAATGGGGGCGCCAATAATGCCTACACGCGCGAGGATGTGACCGTATATACCGATTGGTTTCCGGCCTCGGCTACCGAAGTGATGTTTGACCTGGAGAGCGACCGCATCGCCAGCCTCAGCATCGATCCCAAAATGGTGGAAAGTGAACGTGGCGTGGTACTAAGCGAGCGCAGCACCGGGCTGGAAAACTCGCCCTGGCGCCTGCTTATGGAATCGATGCAGGGACAGGCATTTCAGGAACACCCTTACCACTGGCCGGTGATCGGTTATGAAGATGATATGAAAAACTGGAAACAAAGCGACCTGGAGCGGTATTTCCGTACTTACTATGCGCCCAACAACTGCGTGGTGGTCATGGCAGGTGCTATTAAAACGGACGATATACGCAAGCTGGCCGAGAAATACCTGGAGCCTATTCCTGCCCAGCCCGAACCGCCTGCCGTACATATTAAGGAACCGCCACAAACCGGCGAACGGCGCATCGTAGTACAAAAAGATGTGGCTACTCCGTATGTAGGTATCGCCTACAAGGCACCGGAGGCCAAACACGACGACTATTATGCCCTCACCTTGTTGAGCGATATCCTGAGCAGTGGCAAATCATCACGTCTTTACGCCTCGCTGATCGATAACCAGCAACTGGCTACATCGATTTTTACCAACTACAGCGAAAGCTTTGACCCCACACTGTTTGGATTTTATGGCATTACTGCCAAAAATGTGTCGGCGCAACAACTGGAAGAAGCCATTTATGCCGAGATTGAAAAAATCAAAAAAGATGGTGTAACGGATCGTGAATTACAGAAAGTAAAGAATCAGCGGTTCATTGACTTTTACAACCAGATTGAAACCATCAATGGTAAATCCAACAATATCGGTACCTACGAAGTGTTCTTTGGCGATTACCGCAAGATGTTTGAAGCCCCGGCCAAATTCAACCAGGTAACCCTGGCCGATATTCAGCGAGTGGCTAATACTTACTTTAAGAAAAGTACACGTACCGTTGGTGTATTGCAAACCAAAACAGACGATTAATCCGGTTGGACTGGCGTTCGTAGCCCGTCCTTCATTCCAAAAAGAATAATATGAAAAAGCTTCTCTATAGTTTTTTGCTGGGGTTGAGCCTGATTGCCGGCCAGTTGCTGCAGGCGCAGGATTATAAACTGCCCCCTTATCAGAAATTTCAATTAAAAAACGGGCTGACCGTCTACCTGATGGAACAGCACGAAGTACCCAAGATCAGCGTATCGGTGGTGTTGCCTGCAGGTGCCATCTATGATGGCCAAAAAGCAGGCCTGGCCTCTCTTACTGCCACAGCCCTGCGCCACGGCACCCGCAATTACCCCAAGACAAAACTTGATGAAACCCTCGACTTCATCGGTGCCGGTGTTAATACCTATGCCAGCAAGGAATCGGCCGGCCTTTCTGCCAGCTTCGCTGCCAAAGACAAAGAGATGGTACTGCCGATCATTGTTGAATTGCTGACCGCTCCTTCGTTCGACAGCACTGAGTTTGTAAAAGAAAAAAAGAGATTGCTGGTACGCCTCGAGCAGGCTAAGGAAAGCCCCCGCTCTGTCATTGGTTCACAGTTCGACAAATTCCTTTACGGCGATCATGTGTATGGCAATATCATCAGCGGTACAGTCAGCACAGTGACCGGCCTCTCCGTAAGCGACGCCCGTAAGTTTTACCAGGAAAATTATATTCCCAATGGTGCTGCCATTGCCATTGCCGGGGATTTCAACAGCAAAGACATGAAAGCCCTGATCACAAAATTGTTCAGCGGCTGGCAAAAAGGTAAACAGCCCAATGCGAATATTGCTGCCGCGCCGATCAAAAAACCCGAAGGCAACCGGGTACTGCTCATCAATAAGAACGATGCCAAGGAAACCACTTTTTATATTGGTGCACCCGGCATCAGCCGCAACAACCCCGATTATGTAGCAGTAGAAGTGATCAACACGCTTTTTGGCGGTCGCTTTACTTCTATGCTCAATGATGAGCTGCGGGTAAATACCGGTCTCACTTATGGCGCCGGCAGCCGGTTCTCTACGCTCAAAAACGGTGGCTCTTTCCTCATTTCCACCTTTACGGCCTCCCACACTACCGAAGCGGCCATCGATAAGTCGCTCGAAGTGCTGAACAGGCTTCACGAAAAAGGTGTGGACGAAGAATCGCTTGCATCCGCCAAAAACTATGTAAAAGGACAATTTCCTCCCGATTATGAAACCAGCGGGCAACTGGCCGGACTGCTGACGCAAATGTTCTGGTACAACTTCGATGAAAGTTTTATCAATAATTTCCAGAAAAATGTGGATGGCCTCACCGTAGAAAAAGCCCGGGAGATCATCAACAAATATTTCCCCAAAGACAAACTGCAGTTTGTGATGGTGGGTAAATCGGCCGATATTAAAAAGATTGTTGAAAAATATGGCCCGGTTACCGAAGTACAGATTACTGACGAACCTAAAAAGGCTTTTTAATAATTTCCAGTACACGTTGAAAAGAAGGAAGCCCTGGCTTCCTTCTTTTTTTTATTTTGCGCCGTATGAAGATCCAGTTATGGTCGGTAGGCAAGGCGCATGAGCCGTATGTGAAAGCCGGAGTGGAAGATTTTACGCGGCGGGCCGGTAATTATTTTAAGGTGGAATGGCTGCTGCTGCCGGCTCCTAAAAATGCCGGACAGCTGAGCGAGGCCGATCTGCGCAAACGCGAAGGTGAAATAATCCTGGAAACGCTCGAGAAAGATGATTACCTCATAGCTCTCGATGAGCGGGGTAAAATGCTGAGCTCAGAAGGACTGGCGCAACTGCTGCAGACAAGGGCCAATGAAAGTACCCGGCGATTAATATTTCTCATCGGCGGAGCCTATGGATTGGATGCGGCCGTCATGAAACGGGCTAACCTCAGCTGGAGCCTTTCACAACTGGTGTTTCCGCATCAGCTGGTACGACTCATACTGGCTGAGCAGGTATACCGCGCCTGCACGATTCTTAAAAACGAAAAATACCATCATAAATAAGGCTTATTTTCGATAATCTCTAAACATTTAACCGATGATGTTTATGTCGCTGGAAGTATCGGCCGTTACACTCACGCTTATCATTATTACAACTATTATTTCTATTGGTGCTTTTTCCAATCAAAAAATAATGGATGACCTGATTTTCTATCCTCCAGCCATTGCACGCGGACAATGGTATCGTTTTTTTTCTTCGGGACTTATTCATGCACACTATCCTCACCTTGCATTGAATATGCTTTCGCTGTACTTTTTTGGTCCATACGTAGAAGCCATGTTCATTGACTATTTTCAGCAATGGGGGCGACCATTGTTTTTGGCGCTCTATATACTTGCGCTGGCTGTCAGCGATATTCCGTCATATATTAAACACAGGCATAATAGTTACTACCTGAGTCTCGGAGCTTCGGGAGCAGTTTCAGCTGTTATATTTGCCAGTATATTATTAAACCCGATCAGCGATATCAGGCTTTTCTTTTCCATTCCGATACCAGGTTTTTTATATGGACTTCTCTTCCTTGCAGGATCCTATTACATGGCAAAAAAAGGAACCGATAACATTGGGCATTCCGCGCATTTCTGGGGAGCCATTTTTGGACTAACTTTTACCGGAGCAGCTGGTTGGCTTTTATTACATGAAAACTTCTTCGTTCAATTTATGCGATACCTGCGTTATTATTTAAATCTCTAATGCATCTTACATTATACTTTTGTATAATAGAAAGATAATATCCACAGTTTTTGTCACTTTTCTAAATATCCCTATTTTTATCGCCCCTTTAATCCCCCACCCCCTGAATACTATTGTATTCAATATCTCCTGAAATTTTCAGTACACATTGTTGTATTCAATATCCCCGGAATTTCCGCTGGCGCTGGATGCCTGGTCCATATCCCGTTCCTTTTTGTAAACTCATTTAAAAAATTAGCCTATGCGGATTTTTACACGACTCTTTTTGTTACTGGTAACTGTAGGTACGCTGGCCGGCTCTGCCAGTGCACAATGCCTCACCCCTCAGGGCATGACAGCTACCCCTCTGAATGGTGGCGGCAACTGTTTTATGTTTGTACAGTTTGCAATCCCCAACTCCAACGTAAGTATTTATAATGCCGGTGGCTATGTAGCACAGGCTACTGCCAACGGAGCCGGTACCGTTGTTGTGCCTTATGCCTGTGGCCAGGGCCCTATCACCGCCGTGCTTTCCGTTAACCTCAGCACAGGTGCTTTCTGTAATAATGTAGTAATCTCCACTCCTGCCACACTGCCTGTAAAGTACACCTCCTTTACCAGCACTATTCAGTCGCAGGGCGTATTGCTGAAATGGGCCACTTCGTATGAATTCAACAACGCCAAATTCGTTGTTGAAAAAAGCACCGATGGTGTTAACTATACTTCGGTAGGTGAAATTGCAGGAGCAGAAAACTCTTACGAGGAAAAAAATTATTCCTTTACCGACCTCGGTTTCCGTGCCGGTGATGTGGCTTATTACCGCATCAAGCAGGTAGACCTGGATAATAAATTCACTTATTCAAAAGTGGTTTATGTCAACAACAGTAAGGCCGGACTGGGCAACATCCGCCTGTTCCCCAATCCTGTGCGTGGCAATGAAACCATTCAGGTAGCGGGTATCTCTGCAGCTGATCTCAACAAAGGCAATGTGCGTATCTATAGTGTAACGGGCGCTCCGGTTGCATTTGATATTGCCGGCAGCAACGCCATTCAGCTCGACAGCAGAACGCCCAGCGGTATGTATATTATCCAGATTCTGGATAAAAGCTATCGTATCCTGAAGAATTAAACTGACTGACCAATACTAACTGCAGATCATGAAATGCCTCCCTTGCGGGGGCATTTCTCTTTTTACAGCGGGGTCCATTGAAGCTTCCAGATGCTGGTGGTAGAAGGCCTGATCTTAAAACGGTCGTCGATACGATGGCCGGGTATCCATATGATTTTTTTATCCATTTCCACTACGAGAGCCTGCTCCTTTTGCGTTTTGGAAAACTTCTGGTCGATAAAGAAACGGGCCAGTTTTTTCTTTTTTCCCATTCCCAGGGGATAAAAATAATCACCCTGTTTCCAGCTACGCAGCAGTAAGGGAAACTGTACCTGCCGGGTATCGAGTAAGGCGATAGAAGGATCAGGGGTAATCACTTCGCCGGGTTCGATGTTCAGTTGCTCCACCCGTAGTTGCCCCCATTGTGTAGTGAATGTGCCGGGTTTTTCTATCAGCAGCCAGCTATCAGCAATACCGGCCTGAGGCGCAATGACCAGCCAGGCCCGGTTACGGATAACCCGATATGTAGCCGAAGCCACATAGTGTCCCGAAGTGCTGCTGCAAAGCGCCAGAACCTCACTGGCCTGCGCCGGGCTGAAACCAAAATCACGGATTATTTCATACAATACCGTGCGCGGAGCGGCCTGCTGCAGCAACTTAAGCACGGGAATATGATACTCCTGTCCTTTCTGCGTTACGAGTGATTGGCGTATACGCCCGATTGCCTGGCGGTAAATCATTTCCGTCTCACGCAGTCGCTGCAGGTTATCGGCCAGTTGCTGCTCCACACCGGGAAATATCTTCTTTACTACCGGTACCAGCTGATGCCGCAGGTAATTGCGCGCATATTTATCGCTGGCATTACTGCTGTCTTCTACCCACTGCAATCCACGCTCACGGGCATAGTCTGCCAGTTGCTCTCTTGTTGCAAACAATAACGGACGTGCTATATGATCACGTACAGGCAGCATGCCGCGAAGTCCGGCAATACCCGTTCCTTTAAAGTAGTTATACAGCGAAGTTTCAATATTGTCATCCAGATGATGGCCTGTTACAATAAAGGCAGGTTGAACGCTGCTCTGGATTCGTTGCTCTTCAAACCAGCTGTAACGCAGTTCACGTGCAGCCACCTGTACCGGCACTCCGTTACTTTCGGCGTAAGACAATGTATCAAACAACTGTACCTGTACGGGAACCCCATATGTATGCGCAAGCTGTGTTACAAAAATTTCATCCCGCTGACTTTCTTCTCCTCTCAAGGAAAAATTGCAATGCAGTATTTCCAGGCTATAACCAGCTTCGCGGCAGAGATCGAGCAATACCACCGAGTCGAGCCCTCCACTCACCGCCAGCAGCAAATGGGCACGGGCAGGGAAAAGCTTTTCGGCTTCAATAAATTTTCTGAATGAATCCAGTAAATGCATGTGTTGCGAAGGTAGGATATGATGGCTGTTGTATGGGGAAAATAAGGAAAGAGAATGTGCTAATGTGCTGATGTGCTGATGTGCTGATGTGCTGATGTGCTGATGTGCTGGTGTGCTGATGTGCTGATGAATTTGAGGATTTGAAAATTTGAGGATTTGAAGATATGTACAACTATCCACTTTCCACTGTTAACTGTCAACTGTCATCTGTCCACTGTCCACTGTCAACAGAACTCTTCATAAGCAGACCGGAGCTCTGCCAGCGCATGCAGGTCATTGGCTGCTTTGGCGGCTGCCATACCCTGCTCGTACCAGCGGATTGCCTGCTCCGTTTCGCCCAGTTGTACCAGCAACTGGGCCAGGTGGTAATAACTGCCTACATAGGCCGGATCGCGATGCAGCAATTGCTCCCATTGCTGACGGGCCAGTCCGGCCTCCCCTTTTTTTACATATTCCAGCGCCAGGGCATGCTGCAAAAAACTATCATCGGGGTTTTGTTTCAGAAAATCCTGCAGTCTTTGTACACGATCCATATCAGCGAAAAATTTTAGAAAGAAATGACCGTATTTTACTTCCCAACGCTTATCTTTGTTTAGTTGCATAAACAACTATTCAACTCCTGCTAACGTGGGGTTCTCTAAAAACTTTCTATATGAAAATATTGGTTTGTATCAGTAAAACGCCGGACACAACGGCAAAAATAGCTTTCACTGACAACAACACGAAATTCGACCAGAATGGTGTGCAGTGGATCATCAATCCCTATGATGAGTGGTATGCGCTGGTGCGTGCCATTGAGCTGAAAGAAAAAGACCCTGCTGTAGTTCTGCATCTGGTTACAGTTGGTGCTGCAGATGCTGAACCGGTAATTCGTAAGGCACTGGCTCTGGGTGGAGATGAAGCCATTCGGGTAAATGCAGACAGTCACGACAGTTTTTATATCGCGTCACAGATTGCAGCCGTCGCCAAAGAAGGTGGCTATGACCTGATTTTTACCGGCAAGGAGACCATCGATTACAATGGTTCATCCATTGGCGGTATGGTGGCTGAGTTGCTGGATATGCCCTTTATATCACTGGCAGCAAAATTTGAATTAAACGGTACAACTGCAAACATTACCAGAGAGATAGAAGGCGGCGAAGAGGTAAATGAGGTGGCGCTTCCCGTAGTCGTTAGTGCACAGAAAGGAATGGCCGAACAGCGCATTCCCAATATGCGTGGCATCATGGCCGCCCGTACCAAACCATTGAAAGTGGTAGAACCGGTAGCGGTAGAAGCCCTCACCACCGTGACCAGTTTTGGCACTCCCCCTCCCAAGGCCGGCGTAAAACTGGTAGCCCCGGATAATGTAGATGAACTGGTTCGCCTCCTTCACGAAGAAGCTAAAGCCATTTAATTTACCCATTACCCTATACCTTTTACCTTTTTAAACTTGTATTATGTCAGTACTCATATATATCGACATTGCCGACGGGCAAATAAAAAAGACTTCACTTGAAGCGGCATCCTATGGCGCTAAGCTGGCTGCACAAATGGGCACCACTGCAGAAGCCGTTGTACTGGGCTCGGTTACCGAAGACCTCGCATCGCTGGGGCAGTATGGGATCAGCAAAGTGCACCAGGTAAATGATGCGGCACTCAACCAACTGGATGCCCAGGTACATGCACAGGCAGTGGCTGAAATTGCCGGCAGCACAGGTGCCACCGTCATCGTATTCTCGCATAATCTCAACGGCAAAGCAATTGCGCCCCGTGTATCAGCCAGGCTGAAAGCCGGACTGGTAGCCGGTGCAGTTGCCCTTCCTGATACCAGCAATGGATTTACGGTAAAGAAAAATGTATTCTCCGGGAAAGCTTTTGCCAATGTGAGTGTAAACACACCGGTTAAGATCATTTCCCTTAACCCCAATGCCTATCCCATTGCAAAAGGCGAAGGAACAGCCGAAGTCGTACAGGCTACTCCTGCCCTGCCCGCAGCACGGGTGAAAGTAACCAGCGTGAGCAAAGCCAGTGGTGAAATTCCGCTTACAGAAGCCGAGGTGGTGGTCAGTGCCGGACGTGGCCTGAAAGGCCCCGAAAACTGGGGTATGGTGGAAGATCTCGCGAAGGCACTGCATGCTGCTACAGCCTGCAGCCGGCCTGTTGCCGATGCCCACTGGCGTCCGCATCATGAGCATGTGGGACAAACGGGCTTTGCCATTGCCCCTAACCTTTATATTGCTATCGGCATCTCTGGGGCGATTCAACACCTGGCTGGTGTAAACCGCAGCAAGGTGATCGTTGTAATCAACAAAGACCCCGAAGCACCCTTCTTTAAAGCCGCCGACTATGGCATTGTGGGCGATGCCTTTGAAGTGGTACCTCAGCTGACCGCGGCTATCCGCAAACTGAAAGGAACGGCCTGATTAATTACCTGTTAATGCAATACAGCCTGAATGAACTATCTTCATTCAGGCTTTTTTTTTATGCATCTACGCTTACTAATTACATTGTTATTGCCGGTCACATTGTCTGCACAGAAAACCTTTACCGGCACCATCGACTACCGGCTCACCAATACCGATACGAGTCTGGATGTACGGGTGCAGGCCATCTTTATACCCGGCAGAATCCGGTTCCACATGCAGCCGGTAAAAGTGCCGGCGGGAGCAGACATAAAAGAAGAGCTGCTCATCCTGGATTTTGAACAGGCGGCTATTTTCCGGATAAAGGATAAGGAGAAAATCGTGGAGCGCGAAAATATCGGAGGTGAAAACAGCAAACAGGATCTTCCAGCCCTGCAACCCGCCGATACCTCGCAAATACTGGGGCAACCTGTCAGGACCTATAGCAGCGGGTGGATCGAAAAAACGGAAGTCAAAGGCACAGATACGATAAAAAGTCAGGTAAATGCCAGTTTCGCCTATGCCAGCCACCTGTCCTATCCCATCCCCGATTCGCTCAGCCGCGAGCAGATGGTTCCCCTTTTTACCAATGGTCATGTATGCCTGGGATTCGCGATCCGGGTAAGGTCTGCCGCTCTCCGGTTTGACCTGCTGAGCCGGGCCTGGCAGCTACGCCCGGGTAAGACCCGAAAGCTATCCAAACTATTCAGATTCCCAAAGGATTATACACAAAGGCAGAAAGACTAAATGTAAAAAAGGGCCAGGAGATGCGCTTCTTTTTTGCGTCAAATGTCTTAGTTTCGTGCGATATTTTATGAAGAAGATAGAACTGGAAATAGTGGCCTTATCGCATAGCATCACGCAAACGCATTCCTATGCTGTGGTGCTGGGTGAAGTAAACGGACTGCGCAGGCTTCCTATCGTAATCGGCGGATTTGAAGCACAGGCTATAGCAGTAGCACTGGAAAAAATGAATCCCAGCCGTCCACTCACCCACGATCTGATGAAGAATTTCCTCAATGCTTTTGCTATTGAGCTTCACGAAATCATCATCTGCGATCTGCAGGAAGGCATTTTCTACTCCAAGCTGGTCTGCTCTTCAGAAAATGATACGATCGAAATAGATTCCCGCACCTCAGATGCACTGGCCCTGGCTGTTCGTTTTGGTTGCCCGATTTATACTTACGAAAACATTCTGGAAAGCGCCGGCATACTGATGGAAGACACCGGCAGCAGTAAAAAACGCAAAACCAAGCAGGAAGTAGTGGTAGAAGAACCCAGCACTACCGGTCATGAAGACCTCAAGACCATGACGCTGGAAGAACTGGACACGCTGCTGAGTGAAGTGCTGGAAAGTGAAGACTATATCCGCGCCATTGCTATACGCGATGAGATCAATAGCCGGAAAAAGAACCGCTGACCTCTTCTCATTCAACCTGATTTTACGTGATCGTATTTCCCAATGCAAAGATCAATCTGGGTTTGCGCATACTGCGCAAAAGGGATGATGGCTTTCACGACATTGAAACCATTTTTTACCCACTCCCTCTTTGCGATGCGCTGGAAATACTGCCTGCTCATACCGGCGATCCCTCATTTGAGTGTACGGGTCTGGCAACGAGTATTCTCCCGGGGCAAAACCTGGTGCTCAAAGCCTATGAGCTGCTGAAAACACATTTTCCCGAAATCCCTCCTGTTCATATTTTTCTGCATAAAGCCATTCCTGCCGGCGCAGGACTGGGAGGCGGGAGTGCCGATGCCAGCTTTACCCTGCAACTGCTCTGCCAGCTGTTTCGCCTTTCAGCCACTGACGCCTTGCTCCATCAGCTAGCCCTCAGCCTGGGCAGCGATTGCCCTTTTTTCCTTTATAATAAACCCTGTCTGGGTACAGGAAGAGGTGAACAACTCCAACCCGTTTCGCTCGATCTGAAAAATTACTCCTGGGTGCTTATCAATCCCGGTATACATGTATCCACTGCAGCTGCATTTGCTGCCATAACACCGCAAGAACCGGAAGAGAGGCTGAGTGAATTGATTCAGCTGCCTCCGGCTCAATGGCAGGGCCGGGTGATCAACGATTTTGAGACACCGGTATTCGCATTACATCCTGAAATTGGTGCTATCAAAGAAAAACTCCTGTCGGCCGGAGCCGTCTTTGCATCCATGAGCGGTACAGGCAGCACTGTATTCGGACTGTTTGATCAGAAAGAATTGCAATTGCCTGCTTTTCCGGATCATTATTTTGTAAAAAGCGGGCAGGGTTGACTGTTGGCAGTTGACAGTTAACAGTTGACAGTTGACAGTGGACAGTTGACAGTGGACAGTTGACAGTGGACCGGTAACAGCTTATAGATTCTGCTCATCTTCAAATCATCAAATTTTCAAATCATCAGCACATTAGCACATCAGCATATCAGCACATCAGCACATTAGCACATCAGCACATTCCCCCTTTATACTTTTAAACTTTTATACCTACCTTTACAACCATCAACCAGTCGCTGACCATACCGGCTTTTCTTCAACGCAATCTCGATCTGCTCAATCATCGATGATTGGTAAAGGCGCCTCCCCTGCGGGAGGTGAATGGCGCATACCCGCCTGTTTTCACTGACATTTCTTTTCATTTTCACCTTATTTCTTTGTTATGCATACGCAGCTTTCTACTATGTCTGAAAAGGCACAGCATTACCTGGATCTCGAACAACAGTATGGTGCACACAACTATCATCCGCTGCCTGTAGTGCTCGAGCGCGGGCAGGGCGTATTTGTATGGGATGTGGATGGCAACCGTTATTATGATTTTCTGAGCGGCTACTCGGCCGTCAACCAGGGACATTGTCACCCCGCAATCGTGTCGGCATTTACAGCACAGGCGCAGCAACTGACGCTGACGAGCCGCGCTTTTCACAGCAACCTGCTGGGTGAGTATGCACAGTATATCACTTCCTTTTTTGGTTACAATAAAGTATTGCCGATGAATACGGGAGTGGAAGCGGTGGAAACCGGACTCAAACTTTGCCGCAAATGGGGCTACGAAGTAAAAGGAATACCTGATGGCCAGGCCAAAGTGATTGTATGTACAGGCAATTTTCATGGTCGTACCATGGGTGTAATATCCTTTAGCTCTGATCCTTCTTCCACTACACACTTTGGCCCTTACCTGCCTGGCTTTATCAGCATTCCGTACAATGACCTGTCTGCGCTGGCGGAAGCATTAAAAGATCCGTCAGTTGCGGGATTTCTTGTAGAGCCTATACAGGGTGAGGCCGGCGTAGTAGTTCCCGATGAAGGCTACCTCGCGGCAGCCCGCCAGCTTTGTACGGATGCTAACGTGCTCCTGATTGCAGACGAAATACAAACCGGGCTGGCCCGTACCGGGCTTATGCTCGCCTGCGATCATGAAGCCGTTCGCCCCGATATTCTTTTGCTGGGCAAAGCACTGAGTGGCGGCATGCTGCCCGTAAGTGCTGTGCTGGCCGACGACGAAGTCATGCTGACGATTGGTCCCGGTGAGCATGGTTCCACCTATGGAGGCAATCCGCTGGCCTGCCGCACCGCCATTGCAGCCCTGCAGGTGCTGAAAGACGAGCAGATGGCCGAACAGGCTACTGCCATGGGTGAATTGCTTCGCCATGGATTGCAGCAACTGCATTCACCGCATATCGGCCTTATCCGGGGAAAAGGATTACTGAATGCTATTGTGATCAAACACAGCAATCCAGATGCAGCCTGGCAGCTTTGCCTCGAATTGAAAGAAAATGGCTTACTGGCCAAGCCCACGCATGGCGACAAGATTCGTTTTGCACCACCCCTTGTCATTACGGCCGAACAAATAGAAGAATGTGTTGCAATTATTGGCCGATCTTTGCATTGCCTGGACTGAAGTGTAAAAGTTTAAAGGGGAATGTGCTGATATGCTAATGTGCTGATATGCTGATGTGCTGATATGCTGATGTGCTGATGATTTGAAGATTTGATGATGAGCAGAATTTATAAGCTGTCAACTGTCCACTGTCCACTGTCAACTGTCATCTGTCCACTGTCAACTGTCAACTGTCCACTGTCCACTGTCAACTGTCAACTAATTCTATGCATCAGGAAAAGCATCTGCGCAACAGCGACTTTTTAACCGATATTGTAATAGGCATGAGCGATGGCCTTACCGTTCCTTTTGCGCTGGCGGCAGGTTTAAGCGGAGCTGCTGCCTCTACTTCGATTATTGTCATTGCCGGTATTGCAGAGATTGCGGCCGGCTCTATTGCCATGGGTCTGGGTGGCTACCTGGCCGGAAAAACCGAACAGGACCATTACCAGACAGAGTTAAAACGGGAGTATGAGGAAGTGGATAATACTCCCGAAAAGGAAAAACAGGAAGTAAAGAGTTTTTTTGCCAATATTGGTCTCAGTGAAGAAATGCAGGAAAAAGCAGTGGAAGAAATTGCGCGCGATCGCGATCAGTGGGTTGCATTTATGATGAAGCATGAACTGGGACTGGAAAAACCAGACCCGCGACGCGCTACCAAATCGGCGCTCAACATTGGCCTCTCCTATGCCATAGGCGGGCTGGTACCATTAAGCCCATACTTTTTCACCTCCCACCCCATCGATGGATTAAAAATATCGGCCGCGCTAACGTTGATTTTCCTTTTCATATTCGGATTTTTCAAGAGCCGTATTACCGGAGTCAATCCCTGGGCTGGCGCCTTGCGCGTAACACTTATCGGAGCACTGGCAGCTTCTGCAGCATTTGGGGTAGCCCGTTTATTTGAATAAAAAAAATCCGCTCTGTGTGCCGGTGGCTGCAGAGCGGATTACTGAACGGTTTTCCTAAGAACACTATCTTGTACGCATGCACAACATATTCAGAATGCACAGGTGCATGCAGGTAATTTTTTACAATAAATGACGGATGGGAAAATTTTCAGCAGGGAAAATCACTTAGCCAACACACAGAGATTTGTTTACAGAGGGTATCGATTGGAGGATCAATCAGAGACATGTCGAATATACAACCAAAAAGATATTGAAACCGCATTCCTTTCAATATTTTTTTAGAAAGTTGCTGAAAATATCAGAAAAGTCAATCCTGATCAGCTATTATCTTTTTGTACAGGCTTCATATCGGGCATTAGCGCAGACAGCATCATTATTACAGACAGCAACAACATAGTGTAGAGTGCCCATTGTTTTTCAGGACACTCTCCTCCCCTGCAGGTGCTAAACATAAAATAATTGCGTACGGCCCAGGCCAGGTTGATAGCACAGAGCATCAGGTTGGCCCGCTTGGCCCATATACGCGGCACCCAGCTAAACAACAGGAAGAATGGCAATAACACAAACTGAAAATAAGCCGGCCGGCCAAAGCTGGCGCCTGTTGTATCCACTCCGCTCAGCCACAGGTCTTTGCTGACCACATGTACCCAGGGTTGAAAACCTGTTACAATCAGACCAAGGCCAGCCAGTGTACCCAGCCATTTCATCCATTTTGCCAACGGTAGTTTTTTCATCAGTGCGCAAGATAGGAAGAAGAAAGGAGTGCGCAAGGGCGGGTATACCAAAAGAAAACCGGCAGCATGGACAATCCATATCACTGCCGGTTTCTGACAATATCACGTTTCTATCCTTCCTGCCATCAGAATTTGAAACCCAGGGTAAAACTGAGTACCCGATGTTTGTTATTCTGATCGTTGCTGGAATTAGATCCCGATTGCAGTTTGGCCAGTCCCAGTCCGTAATTGGCACTGATCACAAGGTTACTGGCTTCAATACCTACTGTACCATTTAGACCATAATCAAAACGACGCATGATAAATGCACCTGCTCCTTCTTCTTCAGAAGTCAGCGGATCATCGTCCGAAAACTGAATATTTTCTTCAAAATTCAGCAGGCCATCTGCTTTAAATTTACCACCCACGCCCATGGCCACATAAGGACCTGCGCCCACAAAGAATTTGGCTGCGCCGGTTGGAGTTTTGAATACGAGGTTTACCGGTACTTCGATGTAGCGCGGATTAAGCTGAAGTTTCTGTGTGTTGTTTTCCCATTTGATACCTTTACCGGTATACAATATACCCGGCTGAATGGCCAGAAACTCAGTAATGTTAAGATCTCCGATAACACCTACCTGGAAACTGGTGAGCATCCGGTTATCGTCATAACCACCATCATCATTATTGGAAACATTGGCAAGGTTCACACCACCGCGGAGGATGGCAGCTGACTTTTGAGCCTGGACTCCAATTCCAAAAACCAGCAGGGCAAATAAGGCGAGCGTTGTCTTTTTCATAATCGTACAGTTTTAAATTCAAAATATTAGTCTGCAAGCCACTGGCAGCTGTTGATACCAGACAAACATGCTGCCAGAATTGGCAGCCGTTATTTTTTTGTATAAAATACAGGGGCCGCTGAGCTAAGACCAGGTCTGATTCACAACGTTTAAAAACCGTATGTCAGAAAAAGGGGATTTTTTTCCTCAGCCTTTTCAGGCTGCATTATAAGCTTTTATAATAGGCGCTCTTAAAGCATCGGCAGCTTCACTGCAGTGATAAGCAATAAGTGCAGCGATTGCTTCCGGTTTTACCCATTTAGTAAAGTCTGCATCGGGCATCGCTTGCCGATTGGGGGGAGTGTCGATAGTAGATGGTACCACTACACTGGTCACCACATTGGCCGTACCTGCATCATGATTCAATAATTCAGCCAGCCGGAATAATAGAGATTTTGACAAACCATAGGCCAGTGAGCCATGGGCCTGCTCTATATTTAAGCCCGGCCTTGACCCGATCAGAAATAAACGTCCATACCCCTGCGTCATCATTTGCAGCCACAAGGGGCGGGCAAGATTGTATGCTGTGTCAAAATTCAGTTGCAATTGTTCGTGAATAGATGCAGAACCCGTACCGGCCAGTTTGCCTCCGGCATATCCACCTGCAGTAAGTACGGCTACATCTATACGCTGACACTGGCCGGTCAGTTTGGTCAGCACTTCAGCAGCGGCCGTTTCATTGCGCAGATCTGCCTGGTAATGGAGGTACCGGGGATGACCGGAAAAAGGCAGGGCTTTGTTGCTGCCCGCAATACCGGCTACCTGATTTTCCTCATTCAGGAAATGATTGATAACTGCCTGGCCCAACTGGCCCGAAGCCCCGCTTACAAGTACATTTTTCATAACACAACATTTAGCTGACGGTTGATTGCCACCCGGTTGGAGTGTACCAATTGTTTTGTAATTTACAGCAGGTTCTTTTCTAAACCGCGGAATTATATTCCAATCCGGAGAACAGGTATACTATTTAGCGTTTACTAACAGAATACCGCTGAGTGGTATAATGATAAAAGGCACTACCGTGCTTATCAGATAGTGCCTTCATGCTATTCAATAACCCATCTTTTTATATCCACGTGTTCCAGCCATGCGTATCAGGAGCCTCTCCCAGCCTGATAGCATCCAGTTGTTGCTTTAGCTGATGCATCAATGAGTCCGGTTTTACAGCCGGTAACTGATATGCTTTTCCAGCAATCTGTATAGTCTGGATTGGAGCCACCACTGCAGCGGTGCCTGCTCCAAATGCCGCCTGTACGATCCCCCGCCGGAGTGCATCCTCCAGTTCGCTCACCCGAAGTCTCCGCTGCTCCACCACTACTCCGCTGTCTGCCGCCAGGGTCAGCAGCGAATCGCGTGTTACACCATCCAGGATCGTATCGGACAAGGGAGCAGTAACCAGTTTATTATCGATCACAAACAATACATTCATCATGCCCGATTCTTCAATAGCCGGATCGCTGCCACCATCTGTCCATAATACCTGATCAAATCCCTGTCTGCGCGCTTCCTGTGTGGGATAAAATGCACCACCATAGTTACCGGCACATTTGGCAAAACCTGTACCCCCTTTAGCAGCGCGGATAAAATCCGTTTCTACCTTCACTTTTATGGGTGCCGTAAATAAAGCGGGCACAGGTCCGGTAAAGATGATAAAGCGGTATTCATCGGATACTTTTACGCCGAACTTGCTTTCACTGGCAAAAATAAAGGGCCTGATATACAGCGATGAGCCTTGTGCAGATGGCACCCAGTTGCGGTCTGTACCAATCAGCATTACCAATCCCTGTTCAAACATTTCATAAGATGGTGCAGGCATGCACATCCGGTGCAATGAACGAATCAGCCGCTCATAATGCTTTTCGATCCTGAAAATATTAATCCGGCCATCGGCAGCGCGAAATGCCTTCATGCCCTCAAAAACAGATTGGCCATAATGCAGCGCCAGTGTGGCAGGACTTAAGCTAAGGTTGGCAAATGGTGTAATCTGGGGATTATGCCATTGTTCGTTGAAATAATCGGCTACCAGCATATGATCTGCCACATACTTTCCAAATTCGAGCGATGTCCAGTCTACCTCCTGCAGCCGGCTCTGAACAGCGCGACGCACGGGAATTTCCATAATTGCTTCCATGATGATTATGATTTAACGGTTGTTGATGCAGATTCACCTATACGCATAGCGTCTTCAATACCTATTCTCATTTTTACATTGGCTCTTTCATATACACCTTTTTCAACGGGCAGATGCTGAAAGCCTATTCGTTCATACAGCCTGATGGCGGCTTCATTTTTTGTATTTGAGTAAAGGATTATCTCTTGTGCTCCCAGTATAGCTGCATGCCGGAAGCTGGCTTTTGTAAGCTCCTCCGCTATGCCACGTCGCCTGTAAGCAGGGTCAACCGCCATTTTGGTGAATTCATAACAATCGTCTGCCACCTTGCGCAGGGCCACCGTACCAACAGGTCTGCCATCCCACTCTGCCATCAGGATAGCGCCACCGGTATCCAGCAGGGCTTTATCGGGATTGGTCAGCACCCACTCATCCACCGCTTCCATTTGAAACCATTCCTCTATCCAAGCACGGTTCAGCGCATCAAAAAATGGCTGATGCGCGGGTTGGTAATCCACAATTTTCAATGCACTCATTGTTTCTGTTTTTTTATTTCGCTGTTAACGAGGTATACTCCCGTGAGGGTAATAGATGCACCCATTAACATTTGCAGGTTCATTTCCTCCGACAGTATAGCCCAACCCAATCCCACAGCAACGATCGGATTGATATAAGCATACAGCGATACCTGTGTGGCCGGTAGTTTGCTGAGCGCAAAAGCATAGGCCGAATAAGCGATGAGCGAACCAAACACTACCAGATAGAGCAGGGCCAGCCAGGCATCTCTGCCGGCGTTGCCCAAAAACACATACTGGCCTGTAAATACACAGATCAGTAACATGATCACACCCGCTATAAGCATTTGTAATCCGGCGCTGAAAAGTATATCTACAGCCGGACGAGTACGGGCTGCATATACTGTACCATACGACCAGGATAAGACAGAAATGAATGCAAGCACTACCCCCAGTACAAACCGGGTATTGTGTAAAGCTCCCAGATAATCGTAAAAGATGACAACAATACCCGCAAAACCGGTAATCCATCCCACTACCATCCATCGGGTGATCTGCTTATGCCGGCAAAGTCTTGCTGTAAAAAAAGCTACAAACAGTGGCACCAGTGCCACGATAATTGCAGCCAGACCGCCGCTGATATACTCCATGGACCAGGTAATTAAACCATTGGAGATACACAACAGCAGTATACCCTGCACAGACAATTGCCGGATAACAGGCCACTCCGGCATCTTATACCCTCGTGCAAGAAAATAAGCTACCACAACAAGACCTGAAAAAAACTGGCGCAGCCCGGCTACAAAGAAACCCGGCATATGCTGTGCACCAATCCGTGCAGCCACATAGGTCGTACCCCATATTATACTCACTAAACCCAGTGATAAATAAGCCAGTTGCTTCTCCCGTTTCATTCGCTTTACTATGTTACTTGTGACAGATATAAAGACCTGCGTGCCTAAACTTCAGATCACGTTGTAAAATTGGGCAGAAAACAGCAACTAAAACAGATTCAGATTTTGTATTTTTGACTAGATCAGATTAAACCGGTCACAAACTGTTATGGCTAAAAATAATTTTACAGACACCGATCATATCTATCTGCAGGTTGCAGGTGGCGTTGAAAAAATGATCCAGGATGATGTGTTGAAAATAGGCGACAAACTTCCTTCTGTACGTGTGCTGAGCGAAGAATATGGCATCAGTATGGGCACTGCCTTTCAGGCATATTATCATCTCGAAGGCAAAGGGCTGATTGAGTCGAGGCCCAAATCCGGTTATTATGTACGGTTTAGTCCCCGGCGATTCAGGGATCTGCCACGGGTTATTCAACCCGATGTATTATCGCATAACGTTTCGGTAAAGGAAATGATTGCCTCATTCTATTCAGATATTGCGACCAACAATGAACGAACAATCAATTTCGCCCTGGCTGTTCCGCATGTATCATTATTGCCTGCGGCCAAACTCAACAAAGCTGTCACGTATGTATTGCGTAACCAGGCCGATTCCACCATCAACTATGAGCATACCCAGGGCAATGCGGAATTGCGTAAACAGATTGCCCGCCAGAGTTTCAACTGGGGTGGAAAAGTAAAAGCCGATGATGTACTGGTAACAAGTGGGTGTATGGAAGGGCTTACGCTTTGCCTGCGGGCTGTTACCAAACCAGGTGATGTGGTAGCAGTAGAATCGCCCAATTATTTTGGCATCTTTCAGTCTATCGAAAATCTTGGACTCAAAGTAGTGGAAATTTCATCGGATCCTACTACCGGTCTGGATCTGGACTGTCTGCGCCGTACACTTCGTAAATCGCCTGTAAAAGCCTGTGTGGTCATTCCCAATTTCAATAATCCGCTCGGAGGCTGTATACCCGATGCCCGAAAGAAAGAACTGGTGGAGTTACTGACCAGTCATAATATTCCGTTAATAGAAGATGATATTTATGGTGAACTTTATTTTGGTAAAAACCGTCCCCGTACCTGCAAATACTATGACCGTGAAGGCATCGTCATGCATTGTTCATCTTTTTCGAAATCGCTTGCTCCGGGTTATCGTATCGGCTGGGTATTACCGGGGCGGTATATGGAAGAAGTAAAACAACTCAAGCGTATTCTCTCTATCAGCAGTCCGGGTCTTACGCAGGCAGCAGTAGCCCATTACCTGCAGCATGGTCGTTTTGAGTACCATCTTAAAAATCTGCGCACCTGCCTGCATGCACAGATGCAACGCTATATGCAGGGTATTGTAGAACATCTGCCAGATGATACCAAGGTTTCGAGGCCACAGGGGGGTGTGGTATTGTGGGTGGAACTCAATAAAAAAGTAGACAGTTTCCGGCTTCGTACAGAAGCAATGAAGCAACATATCTCAATCATGCCGGGCAAAATATTTTCGGCCAGCTGCAACTACAACAACTGCATCCGTGTAAGTTTTGGTAAACCCTGGGATGATCAGGCAGAGCATGGCTTGCAGGTACTGGGGCGGCTTATCCGAAAAATGATCTAGTTTAATTTACGGCATCCGTTTTTTGTTCTTTCTCCTGTAATAATAAAACAGCGGAACACCCAATGCTGTAATAAATAATCCAAGCAGGGAGTTGATCACCGGTTGCCGGTGTTGCAGGTAATTATTTACATCATTCCAGATGGTTATGACGAGGTAAAAAGCTGTAAAGGCAATATAGAGGAAAGGAACAACCGGGTATCCGATGATGCGATAAGGGCGTTCCCTGTTTGGCTCCCGCCGGCGTAAAAGAAAAATACCTGCCGCACCCGCCCCATAGGCAATCCAGGTAACAAACACAAACATATCTGCCAGCATATCGAATGAGCCGGTAAATATATACAGGCAGGTCCATATAGCATGTAGCCACAACGCGTTGCCGGGCGATTGAAAACGGGAATGCGTACGACCTGCCCAGGGAGCAAATATGCGGTCCTGCCCCATGGCGTAAGTAACCCGGCAGGTAGCCATGAGGTTGCCGTTTACAGCACCAAGCGTGCAGATAATAATCATAGCGGCAACAATAGCAGCTCCGGTTGGGCCCATTGCTACTGTTATGGCATCGGCTGCCACCAATTGAGATGACGCCATTTTTTCTATCGGTAAGGCATATAAATAGGCCAGGTTGACCAGCAGATAAATACCGATGCAGACGAGCATACCCAGCAACAAACTGCGGGGAATATTCCGTTGCGGCTGCTGTATCTCGCCAGCCATGAATGATATATTAATCCATCCGTCATAGGCAAAGAAGGCGCCTGTCATGGCTACAACAACCGCCCCTATCAATCCAGCGGCATCGGGTGTATTATAACTATGCGAAAAATGAGAGAATGAGCCGGCCGGTGAACTGAATATACCGACCACGAGTGCACCAATGACCAGCACTTTGGCAAGTGTGCTGATACTTTGGAAAGCACTGCCGGCTTTGACACTCACATAATTCAGCCAGGTAAGCCCAATCACCAGCAAGGCCGCCAGCGCTTTTATACCAAAATTTTGTAAGGGGTATAAATCGCCTATAGCGGGAATATGCAGACGAAAGGAAAGTTCTACGGATTCAGAAAAACGCGGAAGTGAAAGAAAATAATCAGCATATTGGGCGCATACATAAGCGATCGCAGCAACAGCAGCTGTGTTTATGACAGAGAATGCGGCCCAGCCATACAGGAAGGCAATAAAATCGCCAAACATATACCTGAAGTAAGCATATATGCCGCCGGTAACCGGCATCATTGCACCCAGCTCCGCAAATACCAGCGCCCCCATTACGGAGAATAAACCAGCCAGCACCCATACCAGCATCAACAGGAAAGGCGAACCCAGTTGTGCCGCCATGGAAGCTGGTTTAATAAACAGCCCCGAGCCCACAATACTGCCCACTATAATGGCCACAGCCGGCCAGAAGCTGATTTTCTTTTGAAGAGAAGGAATAGTCAATGTGTTGATTTGCTAATGTGCTGATATGCTGATGTGCTGATTTGCTAATGTGCTAATGTGCTGATGTGCTGATTTGCTAATATAATCTGAAGATTTGAAAATTTGAGGATTTGAAGATGGAAAGACAACATGTGCCAGTGTGTTAATCTGCTAATATGGGAATACATCAATTAATTACCTTCAAGCTTCCTCCTTCCGCCCTCCACCTCACTTATCACCTATAACTTAAAACTTATTAGTACCTTAATTACCGTCAGCCCTCTTCCTTCCGCCCTCCACCTCACTTACCACCTATAACTTAAAACTTACTACTAATAAAAAAAGCTTCATCATCCGATGAAGCTTTCAAAATCATTTTTTCTGGTTTCAACCCGAATATTCGCTGCAAAGCAGTCAAAACATACCCCCGGCCCGGATACTAGGTTTTTCCCGGTAGGATTAACAGGTGTCAGGTAGGAAGCTGGAATCAGAAATGGTGAAAGAACTTTGGTTGCGGGAACTAAGATAGAAACTAGAATCCCGGCCCGCAAGTGTAGGAGGTACATTTTTTTTGCACAGGCTGGGGAAAAAGGTAAAAGGTTGAAGAAGAAAGGTTAACGGGTTAAAAATGAATTCTTTACCTTTCTACCTTTGCCCACATTTACACAATTCCTTACACAGCGTCTTCACCCGGGCATCACTTAGGTATTCATCAAAGGTTATAAGGTATTAAATGAACCTTTTACCTTTCTACTTCTACCCTATGCCCTCATTTATACATTTCCTCCCGCAGCGTCTTCACCCGGGGATCATTTAGGCATTCATCAAAAGTTATAAGGTATTAAATGAACCTTTTACCTTTCTACTTCTACCCTATGCCCTCATTTATACATTTCCTCCCGCAGCGTCTTCACTCTGGCATCGCTCAGGTACTCATCGAAGGTCATGAGGCGGTCGATGATTCCTTTAGGCGTGAGTTCAATAATACGATTGGCGACAGTCTGCATAAAGGTATGATCATGGCTCGTGAGCAGGACAATGCCTTTATACTCGGTACACTGTTCGTTGAAGCTTTGAATACTTTCCAGATCGAGGTGGTTGGTAGGCTGATCAAGCAGGATCACGTTGGGGTTTTGCAGCATCATCCGGCTGAGCATACAACGTACTTTTTCACCCCCGCTCAGCACATTGGTTTTCTTGAGTACATCCTCACCACTGAAAAGCATTTTGCCCAGGAATCCGCGCAGGAATGGCTCATCTACATCGGTTACATGCGGCGGTACATATTGACGAAGCCAGTCCATCAGGTTCAGCTCCTTCTGAAAAAACTCACCATTTTCAAGCGGCAGGTAAGCATGTGTAACCGTGCTGCCCCATTCATATGAACCACTGTCTGCAATTGTTTCTGCGGTTATGATATTGAAAAAGCTGGTTACTGCAAGCGGGTCGCGGCTAAGCAGGGCAATCTTGTCGCCTTTATTTACTGTAAACGTAGCGTCTTTAAACAGCATACGGCCATCGACTGATTTGGTCAGCTTTTCTACGTTCAGTATCTGGTTACCTACTTCGCGCAGCGGCTGGAAGATGATGCCCGGATATTTGCGGTAGCTGGGTTCAATTTCTTCGATAGTCAGTTTTTCCAGGGCCTTTTTACGTGAAGTAGCCTGTTTGCTTTTGGAGGCGTTGGCACTAAAGCGGGCGATGAAATCGAGCAGGGCCTGCCTTTTTTCTTCTACTTTTTTGTTTTTGTCATTAACCTGGCGGGCCATCAGTTGCGATGATTCATACCAGAACGTATAGTTACCGGTAAATATCTTGATCTTCTGGCGATCCACATCTGCCACGTGTGTACATACCGCATCGAGGAAGTGACGGTCGTGACTCACTACGAGTACAATGTTTTCATAATCGGCCAGAAAGTTTTCGAGCCAGCTGATGGTTTCGATATCCAGTCCGTTGGTAGGCTCATCAAGCAGCAGGATATCGGGGTTACCAAACAGTGCCTGTGCCAGCAGCACACGTACTTTCATATTGGAGGGAATATCCTTCATGAGCGATTGATGGAAGGCTTCGCTTACGCCCAATTCCCCCAGCAGGGTGGCTGCATCGCTATCTGCCGTATAACCGCCCATTTCGCCAAACTCGCCTTCAAGTTCGCCTGCACGCATTCCATCTTCTTCGGTAAATTCTGCCAGCGCATAGATCGACTCGCGCTCCTTCATGACGGACCACAATTTGGTATGCCCCATCATTACGGTATTGATTACGGTTTCTTCATCAAAGGCGAAGTGGTTCTGTTTGAGTATGGCCATCCGTTCACCCGGCGTAATATCTACTGAACCTTTATTGGGTTCAATTTCTCCGCTGAGGATTTTAAGGAATGTACTTTTTCCGGCACCATTGGCACCAATTACACCATAACAATTCCCTTTTGTGAAATTGAGGTTTACTTCTTCAAACAATACCCGCTTGCCATAGGCCAGCTTCAGGTCTTTTACGCTGATCATGAATTTTTCGTTTTATTGGCCCTACTGAGCCGCCAGGGCCATTTGGCGAGGCGCAAAGGTACTGCAAAAATGGGGTTCCGGGAAGTGATTCCTCATTATGGAGATTCCATGCAGCCCGCAGCCGGTTTCTGCAAAAAACAAAGGGTCCCGATTGCCTGGCAACCGGGACCCTGATATAAAATGAACTGATAATTAATGGCCTATTATCACTTTTCCTTCAATAATCTTTTTACCGTTTGTGTCACCCAGTACAACCAGGTAAACTCCGCCACCGGCTCCATTGAGATTTACAGGCAGGAGCGTATACGGACCAGTCAGATTAAAGGCTGCACTATAGATCCTGCTACCCTGCGAGTTATAAATGGTCAGTGTCTGACGGCTATTGCTCCAGGCTGAATTATAATAAGAAACCGTAAACTGTCCGGTGCTGGGGTTAGGATAGATAAAGAGGCGCTGGCTGGCCTGGGCACCAATAGTAAGTACCTGCGATTGATTGCTGCAACCGGTTGTGGGATTGTTGATAGCAACGCGGTAATCGCCCAGTGTGGTCACATCGGCAGTAAAGCTGGTACCGGTAACGCCAGGTATCTGCGTATCGTTGCGGAACCAGGTAATATTGAATCCGGGTGCAGCTGGCTGAATACCTGCAGTAATCGTACTGGTTTGACCCGGCTGCAGATTTAGCGAGGGTGCGGTGAGGGTCACTACAGGACGTGGATTCACTGTAAGTATGGCCACTCCCGATGTAGCGGGTGAAGTACAGATCGTATTATACACCTGTGCTCTGTAGCGATAATTATTATAATTGGCCGGCAAATTGGTCAACGTGAGTGTAGAAGTTGCAGCACCTGAATAAACGCCTCCATTGGCAACATCTTCAAAAGCAGCCACGCCGTCAACACTGCGTTGCCATTTGTAGAGGACGCCGGTACCTGCACCTGTTACACTGAAACTTACATTTCCCGTTTCGCATTCTGCGATTGATTGCGGGCTGGCAACAATCTGCACGGGGCTTATTACAGTCAGCGCGGCTGCAGATGAGGTTGCCGGTGAAGGACAGGTGCCACTCACCACTACGCGGTACTGACTGCCGCTGACAGACGGTGTAATGTTATTAACGGTGTAGCTGTTGCTGTTGGCCGAAGCGATATCTGTAAATGTATTACCATCGGTGCTCGACTGCCATTGATAAGAAAGACCTGTACCCGCAGCAGTTACATTAAATGTAGCATTGCTGGCCTCACAAAGCGTAGCACTTTGCGGAACAGCACTTATACTCGGCGCCGTTTGAACGGTAAGGGTTGCAAAAGCAGATGTTGTAATACCACATTGTCCATTGGCCAGTATGCGGTAGCGGTAATTATTGAATGCAGTAGTCACACTGTTTACCGTATACGATGTACCGTTGCCGCCGGCAGGAACATTGGCGTAGTTGGTTCCGCCATCTGTGCTTACCTGCCATTGGTAACTTACAGCGCCTGTGAAAGCAGCGCTGAAGGTTGCGTTGCTGCCAACACACACCGCCTGGTTGGTGGGCTGTGTATTCACAGTGGGACCGGTACCAGTCTGTACAACAAAAGTAAGTACGCGTGTACGTACCTGTGCGCCGGCAGTTCCTGTTACTGTAATATTATATGAGCCATTAAAAAGCGTGTTTGTTCCATTAAGTGTTACAATGGTACTGCTGCCGGGCGTAAGCGGATTGGAACTGAAGGAAACAGTAGTGCCAACGGGATTTCCGCTTGCTACAAGATCAATAGGTGTTGTGAAGCCATCTACTGTTGTAGTTGCCAGTGTAATGCTGGCAGAAGTGGGTCCGGCACAGGCAACAGTTTGGGTAGCCGGCGTACTGAATTCAAAGCCATCAACAGGAGGGGTTACCGAAAAGTTTTGATTGGAGATATCGAAGAAGATATTATCCAGTGCTTCAATCTTAATGCGGGCTGTAGTAGTAGTAGTAGTACCCACAGGAATTACCACTGCTTCGCTACCATCATTCGGTGTACTCGCTGCCAGCACGGTGTTATAGGTCAAACCGCCATCTGTAGACATGGAAATTTTTACATTGGTACAGTTGATGGGGGCTACATTGGTATTGGCTACACTCCAGGTAATGGTTTGAGTAGAACCACCGGGATAACTCTCACCACCATTGGGGCTAACCACAGCAAAAGGCGATGTTCCCACCGCATTGACCTGAAAAATCTGGGCATCCTGGCAGCCATCTCCGGCAGATACCACTCCACCTATACCATTATGGACATCACGTACGGTAAGACGGAATTTCATGGTACGGGCTATTGCAGGCAGGACTTCGCCGCGCAAACCATCCATGGCGGAGGGAGCTGATGTGCCGGGATAATTTGCCGCAATAACACGTATGTCCGGAAAAGTGCGTGAGCCGGTAAGTTTTGACACCCTGGTACGGAACAAGGGTCTTGTGCTGCTATTAACCGCACTGGTCCAGGTTCCTGCAGGACCAAAATCCCATCCATCCCAGTTGTAAGTAATAGGATCGCCATCAGGATCGGTTGCCGTGGCCGTAAGTGTAAACGGAGTATTGATGGGAATGCTGATGTTATTTGCCGGCATACTCGTAATGACGGGCAGGTTGTTGCCGGTATTGCTCAACACTCCGCACAAACTACCACTGCCGGTTGTAACATAATTGCTGATTTCATCAAAACTCATCGGGTGAAAGATCGGATCGCTGTTGGGCTGAATGTTTTCAGATGCAGCACAGATGCCCGCATAGGCCATAATTGTTGTACCTCCTCCCGGCTCGTAAGAGCCGCCGGCACTGGCACAGGTATTTGAGTTGAAAGTGTGGTTGGCCCCGAACTGATGCCCCATTTCATGAGCTACATAATCAATTGCATAGCCATCGCCAATAAGGTCCGGACTACCCGTTGCTCCTTTTGCCTTGCTAGACGTGCAGACGGAACGCAGAATGGCTACTCCGTTATCATCGGATGTGAACAAGTGGCCGATATCATAATTGCCGGAGCCAATAACAGCATCGATATTAGTCTGGTTGGCAGTAAGCTGATCAGTTGATACCACATTGGTATAAGGATCAGGGTTGGCTGTATATTCAATCAGCGAATTATTGGCCACCAGCACCATTCTGATAGCAAGCTCTACTTCGTATACACCTGTTACGCGATTGACAGTATTCACAATGGCAGCATGTGTGCCCGCTACGTCCCCGCCCGCCACTGCAGCAGAATATTCTGCCGTACAGGCCACAGCTAGACGATAAGTTCTGAGTTGAGTGCCACGGCAGGGCCCTGCTTCAACTTTTCCTTCCAGACCGGCTACATCAATGGGTGTGTCTGTTACCCCACATTTAAAAGAAGAACTACGTATATAATCTCTTTGATAATAAGAAATATAATTTTTTGTATCCCGCTTAGCGTACGGATCAATATAGATTCGGCCGGAAGGTGATAGAATTTGGGCACTGAAACCAAAAAAAGGATTAAAATCGCACCGTATGGTTGCATATGGGTCATCTATACCCTGGCCGCGAAAAGTTCTGATTTCTGAAAACCTGGCTTGCAGGGCGGGTTCCTGAATGCTACTCTCCCATATCTTAAACCTTGCCATAGTGCCATCTGGCATAGGCAGCGCAATAACCTGAGCTGTACTTCTATTGCTTATTACATTTTCTTCGGATGGCAGCGCCCACAGAAATGATTTCAACGCAGCCACATTCAGCTCCGAAGTCCGGAACCGATCCGGCACAATCATTCTTCTACCCTCGGTCTGAACAGAAACGTTTTGCCCTTTATCAGCAAAGAATGCGGTTTGAGCATTTACCGACATCGCTATAAAAGAAAATAGAATGGCAACAATAATATTACACATTTTTCTCATAAGTGGCAGTTAAGGTATAATTAATGTGAACTAAAAATATCAATTATTCGCCTACCTGCCAATAATAAAAATTGCGTATAAAAACAAGAGCCCCGGCTGGTTTTCAACCAGTTCCGGGGCTCTTATAAGATATCGCCCAAACGGGCGATTGAGTCGATTAATAACCCATGCCGCCCATGTCAGGAGCGCCATGTGAGTGAGGGGCTTCTTCTTTCTTGGGTTTGTCGGCTACAACACATTCTGTGGTGAGCAGCATACCGGCGATAGAAGCGGCATTTTCGAGCGCAATGCGTGATACTTTAGTAGGATCAATTACACCAGCTTTCAGCATGTTTTCATACTGCTCTGTGCGGGCGTTGAAACCATAGTCAGCTTTACCTTCTTTTACTTTTTGTACCACGATTGAACCTTCGATACCGGCATTAGCCACGATCTGACGCAGCGGCTCTTCGAGTGCACGTTTAACGATAGCGATACCAGTAGTTTCATCTTCGTTGGCACCTTTCAGTTTTTCCAGGGCCTCAACAGCGCGGATGAAAGCTACACCACCACCGGGTACGATACCCTCTTCCACAGCAGCACGTGTTGCATGCAGTGCATCGTCCACACGGTCTTTCTTTTCTTTCATTTCCACTTCAGTAGCAGCACCTACATTGAGTACGGCAACACCACCGCTCAGTTTGGCCAGACGTTCCTGGAGTTTTTCTTTATCATAGTCAGATGTAGTGATTTCGATCTGAGCTTTGATCTGGTTGATGCGGGCATTGATATCTTCTTTCTTGCCTTTACCACCCACGATAGTTGTATTGTCTTTGTCGATAGTTACAGTAGCAGCAACACCGAGGTAGCTAAGGTCAGCACCTTCCAGTTTGTAACCCTGCTCTTCGCTGATCACGATACCTTTGGTAAGTACAGCAATATCCTGCAGCATTTCTTTACGGCGGTCACCGAAGCCAGGAGCTTTTACAGCAGCCACTTTCAGCGTACCCCGCAGTTTGTTTACCACCAGTGTAGCCAGCGCTTCACCTTCGAGGTCTTCTGCAATGATCAGCAGCGGACGACCGCTTTGTGCTACTTTTTCGAGGATGTGCAGGATATCCTTCATATTGCTGATCTTTTTGTCATAGATCAGGATATAAGGGCTTTCCAGCTCAGCTTCCATTTTCTCGCTGTTGGTAACGAAATAAGGAGAAATGTAGCCGCGATCAAACTGCATACCTTCTACCACTTCGATACCGGTTTCAGTACCACGGGCTTCTTCTACAGTGATCACACCTTCCTTACCTACTTTCTTCATTGCTTCAGCAATCAGCTTACCGATTTCTGAATCGTTGTTGGCAGAGATAGATGCTACCTGCTGAATCTTGCTGTTGTCGTTGCCTACGGCCTGAGACTGACTCTTCAGGTTTTCAACAATTTTTACAACGGCCTTGTCAATACCTCTTTTGAGGTCCATGGGATTGCTGCCTGCAGCAACCATTTTCAGACCTTCGCTGATGATAGACTGAGCCAGAACGGTAGCTGTAGTAGTACCATCACCGGCAATATCAGCCGTTTTAGAAGCTACTTCTTTTACCATCTGGGCGCCCATGTTCTCAATGGGATCTTCCAGTTCAATTTCTTTGGCTACTGTAACACCATCTTTGGTAACAGCAGGAGCGCCAAATTTTTTCTCAATAACCACGTTGCGTCCTTTGGGACCCAGGGTTACTTTAACGGCGTTGGCCAGTACGTCCACGCCTTTTTTCATTTTATTTCTTGCTTCAATGTCGAAGAAGAGTTGCTTTGCCATATTAGTCGATTTGAAAATTTGAAGATTTGAGAATTTGAAGATGATCGTTCAATCATGCTTCTTACATAATGGTCAGTTATACGATTGCCAGGATGTCTGACTCACGCATGATGAGGTAATCCTGTCCATCAATCTGGATCTCCGTACCGGCATATTTGCCATACAGTACCGTGTCGCCGGTTTTTACAGTTACAGGCTCGTCTTTCTTACCAGGGCCGGCAGCGATAACTACACCACGCTGGGGCTTTTCTTTTGCAGTGTCAGGGATAATGATACCACCTGCGGTTTTTTCTTCGGCAGCAGCCGCTTTCACAATTACCCTGTCATGAAGTGGGGTAACATTGACTTTCTTGGCCATAATTGTATTGATTTTTTTGTTTTGTGCTATTTATTCAGGCCCGCATCCCGGGCCAGACAAAGGACGGCAAAGCTACACGAATAATATGCCACTCGTGCAAACAGGTCATTTTTTCATTCCATCCCCCCTTATCCGCCTGCAAAAATTGCACTCTGTGCGGCCGAAAAGACATTTTTTCACGTCTGGCCTGCCATAACGTGCAGTTGATCAGCTATTAATAGCCAGCTCTATCACTTCTTCCAGCCGGGCCAGGTCAACCGGCTTGGGCAATACAAAGTCGGCTCCGGCCTCATCTGCCAGCGCCTGGGCATTATTGGTGCCGGTAAAAAAGACAACAGGAATGTGTTTATGACGGGGAGATTCTTTCACCAGACGTATGCCTGCAGCCCCCTTCATACCGGGCAGGTGATTATCGATCAGTATTACATGGGGGGTATGCAGATCCAGGATACGCAGGATATCTATGCAGTTTTCCTGCGTAATCACTTCAAAATTCAGCCCTTCCAGTATAAGCGAGCAAATAGTCCGGGTATCCTTATCGTCGTCAAAAATTATGATCCGTTTCCGCATCCTGCTGTATAAAATATTAAAAGACAATATTAAAACAAAACAATTACTGACATCCGCAAAGAGCGCGCCATGCCGTACATTCACATGGGTTTCTTATTATATAATACTCCGCCCAAACGATGACGAACCTTACTACCTTTTACCTTTTACCTTTTACTCTTTACCTTTTACCGCAAACCTTTCTCCCTACTTAATCCCTATAACTTAATGTAACATAGCTCCCAAACGATGACGAACCTTTACTTTTACCCTTTCCCTTATACCACAAACCTTTCTCCCTACTTAATATAACATAGCGCCAAACCATGACAAACCTCTAATTTCCTTTCACCCTTTACCTCTAACCTTTCTCCCTACTTAATACCTATAACTTAAAACTTATCACTTATCTTTGCCTGCTCAAATAGTTCTTACCGCAATGATTAGTAGAAGAAATATCCGGGTAAAAGTGATGCAGACCCTTTATACCGCAGAGTCTCTGGAAGGTCTGACCAAACCGGGTGAACCGCAAAAAATCCTGCAGCAACATTTTGATCAAACCCGCTCGCTGCTCGTATATCTCAACTGGTTTTTAATGGAAGTGGCGCGCTATGCTGAAACAGAAGCTCACAAACGTGCCAGCAAACATCTCCCAACTGCAGAAGATCTCAACGTAAATACAAAGATTGCCGGCAACGACCTGCTCTGGAAATTAATGGAAGATCAGGGCCTGCGCGAACAATTTGACAGAGACAAACCGCAGCTTCGTGGCGATATGGAACTGGTACGCAAGGTTTATCTTGACCTGGTACAGACCCCTGAGTATGCGCAATATATTACCTCTCCCCTGCGCGAAAAACAGGAAGAGCGAAAGATACTTGAATTTATCCTCAACGACCTCATACTGGCCAATGAGACGGTTGTAGCACATATTGAAGAAAACTTCAGCAACTGGGATGATGATGGAGAACTGGTGGTACAGCTACTGGCCGGTTACCTGCAAAAACCCGGCAGCTATGATTTCAAAAACCTGCTGAGTGCAGATAAGGCACAGTTTGCAAAAGCCCTTCTGCAGACTGTAATAGAAAAGGCCGATCACCTGGAAGGCGTCATTGTTCCCAAACTAAAAAACTGGGATCCGGAACGGATTGCTCATCTCGACATGGTGCTGATGAAAATGGGGGTGGCAGAGTTTCTCTACTTCGAGACAATTCCTCCCAAGGTCACTATCAACGAATATATTGATCTGGCCAAAGAATACAGTACCCCTCAAAGCGGCCAGTTTGTCAATGGCATACTTGACAATATTCACAAGGAACTGGTGCAACAGGGAAAAATGCATAAAGTAGATTACAAAAAAGCGTAATTAACTTTTCCGGCAGATCAGGCTTTTCCGGTTTCACCGGTTCACCCTACCTTTGCCGGGCATAAATGAGACAAATGAAAAAAATCTGGATTGTATTGGTTGCAGCTGCTTTTACAGCCTGCGGTACATCTGACAAAAATTCGCCCCGGATCAGTGCGGAAGAAAGCCGCAAAAGCCTGGCTGATACCGCTAATTATACGACTATCCAGTGGCTTGATTCTACCACCCAAAACCTGGGCAAAGTGAAAGAAGGCCAGGTGGTAGAGGTACGGTTTCGCTTCAAAAATACCGGAGACAAAAATCTGATTATCGAAAATGTAAGCGCCAGCTGCGGTTGCACTGTACCTGAAACGCCCGATCGTCCATTTGCCCCTGGTGAAGAAGGAGTGATCAAGGCAAAATTTGACAGCAACAGACGTCTGGGTGTCAACGACAAGAATGTATTTGTAAAAGCAAATACCAAAACAATGCAGTTGCACACACTCAGTTTCAAAGTAGAGGTTACCGAATAATTATAAACATCAAGAAATGAACTACACTAATTTATTGCAAGCCACCGGCACTGCCACAGGAATGAGCCAGTACACATCACTGATTCTTATGGGAGGTATGATCCTGGTATTCTGGCTGTTTTTTATCCGTCCGCAGGCCAAACGTGCCAAGAATCAGAAGAAATTTATCGAAGAACTGCAGAAAGGTGACAAAATCGTAACTATTGCCGGCATTCATGGCGTGGTTAACAAAGTAAACGAAGACGGCACCCTCAATATCGAAGTAAGCCCCGGCAGTTATATCAAAATTGAGAAATCAGCTATCAGCATGGACTGGACAGCCAACCTCAATAAAGCAACTGCTGAAAAGAAATAATATTTCTTTCTGTTTATTCAAACCAGATACTCTTTGGGGTATCTGGTTTTCTTTTTTAGCTTCGTCACATGTTACGTGTAGGTATTACTGGAGGTATTGGCAGCGGCAAAAGCACGGTAGCCCGTGTATTTGAAGTACTGGGTATACCCGTATATAATGCCGATACGGCCGCCAGGCATCTCATGAATGAAGATGAAGACGTACGCCAGGCTATTCGTCAGCATTTTGGCGAGGAGTCTTATAAAGACGGCACACTCAACCGTAGTTATATTGCTGCGCTTGTATTTAATAATCCCGAAAAACTCGCGCTGCTCAACAGCCTCACCCACCCGGCTACCATTCGTCATGCAGAAGCATGGATGCAACGCCAGCGGTCTCCCTATACGCTCAAAGAAGCAGCCCTGATTTTTGAAAGCGGCTCGTCGGCCCAGCTCGATTTTGTGATTGGCGTATACGCGCCACAGGCATTGCGTATAGCGCGGGTAACGGGGCGCGATCAGGTGAGCCGCGATGAAGTATTGAAGCGGATGCAAAGACAGATCGATGAAACGATCAAAATGAAACTCTGCGATGCTGTTATTATCAACGACGATCAGCATCCCGTCATTCCGCAGGTACTGACTCTGCACCAGCAGCTGTTAGAACGGGCAAAATAAAAAAGGGCATACATTTCTGTACACCCCTTTATCATCATTATTTATCAACCCAACGGTTGGATTATTTCAATTTGGCCAGCGCCACTTTAATACGGCTCCAGGCTTCTTCGATCTTCTCCATACTGTTTGCAAAGGAAAAACGCACGCACTGCGGGTCGCCAAAAGCCTCACCCATCACTGACGATACGTGAGCGGTATTGAGCAGGTACATGCAAAAGTCGCCGGATGTATGGATCACGGTTTGTCCATCCGATTTGCCATACCAGGCACTTATATCCGGGAATATATAAAAGGCGCCATCAGGAGCAGAGCACTCAATACCGGGTATTTCACTAACCAGTTCCAGTACACGCTTGCGGCGGCGGGCAAATTCCTCCACCATTTCTTCAGTAGGACGAAGATCGGTAGTAAGTGCAGTTACCGCAGCTTTTTGTGTGATACTGCAGGTGCCGCTGGTAAACTGTCCCTGCAGCTTCTCGCATGCTTTGGCAATCTCCGGTGAAGCCGCAATATAACCCAGGCGCCAACCCGTCATGGCAAATCCCTTACTCAGTCCATTGATGATCACCACACGGTCGCGGATATCTTCAAACTGGGCAATGCTTTCATGTTTTCCTACAAAATTGATATACTCATATATCTCATCCGAAAGGATGGTGATATTGGGATATTTGCGGAATACATTTACCAGACCTTCCAGTTCCTCGCGTGTATAAACTGCGCCGCTGGGATTGCAGGGCGAAGAAAACAGAAATACATTGGTATGGGGAGTAATGGCTGCTTCCAGTTGCTGGGGAGTGATCTTGAAACCATCGCGCGCAGCAGTCTTGATCTCCACCACACGGCCGCGGGCAATCTTTACCAGTTCACTATAAGTCACCCAGTAAGGAGTGGGGATAATCACTTCATCATTTTCATCGACCAGGGCCAGTATGGCATTGGCCAGGCTTTGTTTGGCGCCGGTAGACACTACAATGTTTTCCGGTTTATAATCCAGTCCGTTATCTCTTTTCAACTTTGTACATACCGCTTCACGCAGATCCAGGAAACCCGGTACAGGCGTATAATGACTCCAGTTGTCCTGAATGGCCTTAACTGCTGCATCTTTGATATGCTGAGGCGTATCAAAATCGGGCTCTCCCAAACTGAGATCAATCACGTCAACCCCTTTTGCTCTTAATTCGCGACCAAGCTTGGCCATTTTCAGCGTTTCAGGCTCGTTGAAGCGCTGCAACAAAGAAGATAATTGCATTGTATTTGTTGATTTATAAAATATGATTTGAACGATGGAGGTTCCACCCCTTCAGCAAGCGGAGCAAATTTATGGAAAAAGGATAATGGTTAGCTGTAAAAGGTAGAAGCATTTCAAACAAAAACATAAATCTTTAAACCTAATCCAATAACTACTGTTTGTTGCGCTTCTTTTCCTGTTCGTAAATAAGCCGCGACAGCGCCCGCATAAACGGATAACCGGTCTGCTCATACTCATACCGGTCATCATTGAGTATACCATCACTGTTGCAATAAACAGTAGCAGAAAGTAAAAATTCAATCCCTGTTTTTTCATCCTTCACATAAGCCGTGTTGGTCAGAAACCCATACGCTCCTCCTACCTTATCGTATACCTTAAATTCCGGTGCATGCAATACATTGCCGGCGGCAGCAGCAAATACTTTCACCACACTATCCGGTTTTTCGTTTCCGGCATAACCCGGTACCATTCCCTCATAAGGGTATGCGCTCATACACGCTTTCAAAAAAGCCAGGTCTTCAGGCAGCAGGTTAAACCGTTGCGAAGCAGGCAGGGCCGCGGGAAAGAAAATACTCTTCATCAGCTGATGCAGGTCTGCCAGCGCAATACTGTTTTTCTGTGAAAAATCGAATGGTTCATTGATCAGGCGGCCATTTTGATAAAAGCCATTACCGATTTTCACAACCGGTGCATCGGATACCCATTGATCGTTTCTGGCCGGCAACTCCAGAATGGGATATGCGTTACTGTCGAGAAAACGAATGGGATTAAGCTGTCGGTTTTCCTGTGCATTCATCGCCACACTTAACCGATGAACAATGCTAGCACTCCTGAGTCCATGCGCCCGTAAACTGTTATTGATATAATCAGGTCCTAAAAATTCATACAGCCTGTTAAAGGCGTCATTGTCACTTACCAGAAAAACTTTCCGGATATACTGCGCAACCGAAGGAATGCCGCCGGCACTGGTGGGATCGTTGTACGCAATGCTTTGCGATGCTGTGGCCGCTTCGGTAATCATCATAGTCTGCCGGTTGAGCAAGGGTTGATTGAGTTCCCGGAGACGCTGCAGCGCCAGCAATGCCACGGGCAGCTTTACAGTACTGGCCGGATAGAAATACTGAAACGTATCGGCTCCAAAACGGAAATCTTCAAACCAGATTTTTCCCTTCCGGTTGCGATGAATGCGCGAATAACATATCTGTACCCGCCAGTCGGCCCGGTGAGCCAGCACAGTATCAAAGACAGGTGATGCTGCTTCCATCCAGGCCTGTAGCTGCCCCGACTGCGGTTGACCCGAGACCCGCCGGCCCGTGCTGCAGCCTGTAGACAAATTCAGGGCAAGGAGACAAATGAGCGGGAAAAAGGAAAGAGATTTCATTAATTAAAAATAAGGGAGCGGCGGCCGTCTCTGAGGTTTTTTGAATGCCGGACGGCTTTTAAAAGTCCGGGCAAACTTATAAATAATTGATTACCAGTATAAGAAAAACATTTTCTGAAAAAAGCGGCTCCGGAAAAGGCCATGAAACATATACCTTAAAACCCTATCTTTGCCGTCCTTTAAAACCGTATAACGGCTTGCCCCCCTGTGCAATGCAGTGGCAAGTTCAAAAAATGTAAATCACATCAACGTATGCAACTGAAAGGTTTGGTTCGCTTTTTTACGATCCTGCTGATTATTTACTCTCTTTACCAGCTTTCATTTACATGGTTTGTTCGCAATCATGAAAAGAAACTGGCCGAAAGCGCGCGCAAATTTGTGAACGCTACCAATCCCAACGCTCGCGGCGAAGAATTTGACACGCTCTACGACTCCCGCCTCAAGCGTCTTAAAGACAGCACCAAGGATGAAATAATCACCTATGGTATCACAGGACCGATCAGCTACCGTAAAGCACAACAGGAAGAACTAAGCCTGGGTCTCGATCTGCAGGGCGGTATGAACGTAACACTGGAAGTGGAAATGAACGGACTGCTCCGTACACTTTCCAACAACTCAAAAGATCCCAATTTCCAGAAAGCGCTCGACAATGCTAATCTGCGCAAAGGCAACAGCGACGCTAACTTTATCACACTTTTTGTCGAAGAATATCAAAAGCTGGCCGGCTCCAACAAACTGGCTGGTCTTTTTGCCGCCGGCAACAAAGAGCTGATCAAGATCACCGACAGTGATTCAAAAGTGCGTTCTGTACTCGAGTCGCTTTCCAAAGATGCATTTGATAATACTTTCCGCGTAATGAGCACGCGTATCGACCAGTTTGGTGTGGCCCAGCCCAACATCAACCCCGATCGTGATAAAGGCATCATTACGGTAGAGCTTCCCGGCATCCAGGATCGTGAACGTGTACGTAAGATTCTGCAATCATCAGCCAACCTGCAATTCTGGGAAGTATACAATATTGGTGAGCTGGAAAACAGCATTACCCGTGCAGATGCCGCATTCTATGCTGCAATGGGCGGTAAAACAAAAACCGATACAACTGCCAGCAAAGACACCGGCAACCAGGCTGTAAAAGATACCAGCAACAACAGCCTGCTCGCCAATAACGGGGCCGATACAAACACTACTGATAAGCCCGCACTCAATAGCGACGAAGAAGCTAAAAAACACCTGGGTGGCTACATAGGCTTCCTGGTACAGGGCCAGCAGGATGATAAAGGCAATATGCGTTATCCCGCCGCTATCGGTTATGTGCCTATCAATGATACCGCACTTGTACGCAGCTATCTCGAAATGCCTGCTGTAAAAAATGCCTTTCCATCTCAGCTGGTTTGGATGTATGGTATTGCCGAGCGTGGCAGCGACAACCGTGCGGCCTCTGCTGTACCGCTGTATGCGATCAAGACCTTTGGTCGTGACAAGCCAAAAATCGAAGGTGATGTGATTACGGATGCCCGTGCCGATTATAATCAGTTGGGGCAGCCTGAGGTGAACATGAATATGAATGCAAAAGGACAGCGCGACTGGGCAGATATGACCAGCAAAAATGTTGGTAAGCCTATTGCCATCGCTCTCGATAATATTGTTTACTCTGCTCCTTTTGTAAATGATCCCATCACAGGGGGTACATCCAGCATCAGCGGCGGATTTACTGTGCAGGAAGCACAGGATCTGGCCAACATGCTGAAAGCCGGTAAACTGCCGGCTCCTGCCAAGATCGTACAGGAACAGCAGGTAGGTCCTACCCTGGGTACCGCTGCTACTAATGGCGGTTTGATGGCTTTCGGACTTTCCTTTATCGTCATCTTTATCCTGATGCTGGTGTATTACAATACCAGCGGATGGATCGCCAATATTGCCCTTGTACTCAACCTGCTGTTTACGGTAGGTGTACTGGCTGGTCTGGGTGCCACCCTTACGGCTCCCGGTATTGCCGGTCTAGTACTTACCATCGGTATGGCTGTAGATACCAACGTAATCATTTACGAACGTATCAAGGAAGAGCTCAATCGCGGTAAAGGATATATTCCGGCTATCGATGAAGGCTACAGACGATCACTGCCTCCTGTACTGGATGGTCACATCACAACCCTGCTCACAGCCATCATCCTGTTTTACTTTGGTCTTGGTCCGGTAAAAGGTTTTGCCACTACACAGATTCTGGGTCTTGTGCTCTCCCTGTTCTGCGGTATCCTGGTTAGCCGCTGGATATCCGACATCTTTACCAACCGTAAAAAACACCTCGAGTATTTTACAGGTGTATCCCGCCGCATCTTCAAACATGCCGCTTATAAATTCGTTGAATTCCGTAAAACAGCCTATATCATCTCGGTAGTAGTACTGCTGCTTGGTATTGGTTCTTTCTTCAACGGATTTGACTACGGTGTGGAATTTGACGGTGGCCGCAGCTATACGGTTCGTTTCGATAAGTCAATGAGCAGCGAGGTAGAGAAAATGCGCGATGAGCTCAAAGCTTCTTTCGATAACGAAAACCCGCTGATCAAAACTGTAGGTAATCCCCGTACACTGGAGATCACTACATCTTACCTGATCACTGATCCCCGTGCCGGCGTTGACTCTATCGTAGAATCACACCTGTTTGCCGGTCTCCAGAAACACCTGCCTGCAGGATATACGTTCAACCAGTTTACCAATGCAGAAAAAAGCGCTACCGCTCCCGGTAAGATCGCTTCTAAAAAAGTACTGCCTACTATCTCCGATGACCTGAAAAGAGGCGCGGTGAAGGCTACTATATTTGCCATCTTCGTAATCTTCCTGTATATCTTCATCCGCTTCCGCGACTGGAGATACTCACTGGGTACGATTGTGGCGCTGCTGCACGACGTACTGGTAACACTGATTGTGTTCTCCTTTGCCCGGAAGGTTGTACCCTTCCCGCTGGAGATCGACCAGCACTTCATTGCGGCGATACTTACCGTAATTGGTTTCTCTATGAACGATACGGTGATCATCTTTGACCGGATCCGTGAAGACCGTCGTCTTTATCCTTCGGCTCCGCTTGCAGAGACAATCAACCGTGCCATCAACGAAACCCTGAGCCGTACTATCATGACATCGCTCACCGTATTCCTCACTATCCTTATCCTGTTCCTGGTAGGTGGTGAAGTAACCCGCGGTTTTGCCTTCGCCATGCTGGTAGGTGTAATCACCGGTATTTACTCTTCCGTATTTGTGGCCGCCCCCATCCTGCTGGATCTGGGTCGCAGCAAAAAAGAGAAGACTGGCAGCAGTGCTTCCAACACCGGTAAGGTTGTTGAAAAAGCCAGCTAAAAGCAACTCATTTAATTATACCCAGGCCCCCTTTACAGGGGGCTTTTTATTTATGCTAATAAAAAAACGCCTCCGGACTGAAGGCGTTTTCTATTACATATTTTTCCTGTAACCTCTATACTGCAAAACTGGTACCGCAGCCGCAGGTAGCACTGGCGTTGGGGTTACGGAAGGTAAATCCCCGGTTATTGAGCCCGTCCTGCCAGTCTATTTCCATACCCGCCAGATAAAGCTCATGCGCCCGCTTCATGACACAGGGAATACCGGCAATGTCAAAAGCATGATCTCCTTCTTCCGGCTTGTCAAAGCCCAGAATATAAGACATACCCGAGCAGCCCCCACCTTTTACACCAATGCGAAGCACCTGGCTTTTATCAAAACCATCAGCCTGCATCAGGCGGGTCAGCTCTTTAATTGCACCAGGAGTAAGTGATACGGGGTTTGCTAAAGTTGTTTCCATAAAACAAATTTACGAAAAACTGCTTTCCGGACGGTTTATCACAGCCATACGATATGTTACAAATTTGTAACATCGGCGCAGACTTTCAGCTATTTTTGTAGCCTTAACCCTTTACCACTAATTGATTGTCTATGGATCAAAATCTGATCTCCCTGTTGCTTGCACTGGTTGCCCTGCTGGTGTCTTTTTATTGTTTTTATCTGATCAATGATTTTCGCAAACGGCAGGCCGCCAAAGCTCCTGCTGACAATTTCAATACAAGACCACTCCAGTTGCAGGCTTATGAAAGGCTGGTAATGTTGTCTGAGCGTATTGCCATCCCTAACCTCATAAGCCGTGTTAACACCAGCGGTATAAGCGCCCGTGAAATGCAGTTGCTCTTACTGGAAAGCATCAAGCAGGAATACGAATACAATACATCACAACAGATCTATGTAAGCCCCGTAGCCTGGGAGGCCGTCCGCAACCTTAAAGAACAGAATATGCTGATCATAAACCAGGTGGCAGCTACCCTGCCCCCAGAAGCCGGCAGTGCCGATCTCAATAAGCGACTGCTGGAGTTTATCATGACCCAATCCAAGGGTGCCCTGCACAGCATTGTACTCGAAGCCCTGAATTTTGAGGCCAAGAAAGTGATGCGTTAAAAAAGCATTTATTTTTTTTCATTGAATTCAATAAACGGTATGGCTGAAGAATCCAAATACACCGATTCCGGTATTTCTATCAAGACCCTCTACCAGCCCGACGATTTGCCTGCCCAGCCCCTTTCCTTACCCGGTGAATATCCATTTACACGGGGCATTCAGCCCGACATGTACCGGGGTAAACTCTGGACCATGCGGCAGTATGCCGGCTTTTCGACTGCTGAAGAAAGTAATAAACGTTACCACTACCTGCTCTCGCAGGGGGTAAGTGGTCTTAGTGTGGCATTTGACCTGCCCACACAGATTGGTTACGACAGCGACCACCCACTGGCCGATGGTGAAGTAGGTAAGGTAGGTGTTGCTATAGACAGCATCGAAGACATGCAGGTACTCTTCAATGGTATTCGGCTCGAGGATGTGTCGACCTCCATGACCATCAACGCCACCGGTTTCATACTCCTGGCCTTCTATGTAGCACTGGCCCGGCAGCAGGGCGCCGATCTTAAGAAAATAAGCGGCACCATACAAAACGATATTCTGAAAGAATATGCCGCCAGGGGCACTTATATCTATCCGCCCCAGCCTTCCATGCGCATCATCACCGACATCTTTGAATGGTGCAGCCGTGAGGTGCCAAAATGGAATACCATTTCCATATCAGGCTATCATATTCGCGAAGCCGGATCTACCGCCGTTCAGGAACTGGCTTTTACGCTGGCCAATGGACGTGCCTACGTAGAAGCTGCCCTGCAAAAAGGACTTGATATAAATGTATTCGGAAAAAGGCTTTCATTTTTCTTTAACGCCCATAACAATCTCTTTGAAGAAGTCGCCAAATTCAGAGCCGCCCGTAAGTTATGGGCCGAAATCATGAAAGACCTGGGCGCCACAGACCCCAAGGCTATGATGCTGCGTTTTCATACTCAAACCGGCGGCAGCACCCTCACGGCACAACAGCCGCTTAATAATATTGCCCGCGTAACTGTACAAACGCTGGCTGCCGTGCTGGGAGGCACCCAATCGCTGCACACCAACGGATACGATGAAGCGTTGAGTCTGCCTACAGAAGAAGCTGCCCGGATCGCTCTGCGCACACAGCAGATAGTGGCTTTCGAGAGCGGTGCACCAGACACTGTTGATCCCCTGGCCGGCTCGTATTATGTCGAGAGTCTTACCAGCCAGGTAGAAACAGCAGCCCGTGAGCTTATGCAACGCATTAGCGATATGGGCGGCAGTGTTACTGCCATTGAAAAAGGATTTATCCAGGAAGAGATTGCCCGCAGTGCATATACATATCAGCGGCAGATCGAAACTAATGACAAGATCATTGTAGGTGTCAATAAATTTACAGTTTCAGAAGAACCATCGATCCCCATCCTCAAAGTGGATGACCAGATAAGAACAGTGCAGTCTGAAAAACTGCAGCAGTTGCGGCAAAGCCGCAATCATGCCAAAGTAGATCAATGCCTGCAGGAGCTCAACGATAAGGCGAGCAGCGATGAAAACATTATGCCGGCAGTACTGGAAGCAGTGGAAAACAAATGCACGCTGGGCGAAATTGCCGACACTCTCCGCGAAGTATTTGGCGAACACCGCTGACCACACAACATTGTCTCACACAAACCGCATACCGTATGCTGATACCCGATATTGTGCGCAACATCAGCGACCTGGAACAGATACTCCTTCTGCAGCAAAAAAACCTGAAAGAACACTTGTCTGCAGATGAGCGTAAAAGCCAGGGGTTCCTGACCCTTAGCCATAGCCTGGAGATATTACATGCCATGCATTCCATGGCGCCGTCTATTGTAATCCGCGATCAGGATACCGTAGTAGCCTATGCCCTCACCGAAATGCCCGCCTGCCGCCACCTGATGCCGGGTCTGGAACCCATGTTTGAACTCATCGACACACTCGACTATAAAGGCCGGCCGCTTTCTTCCTATCTCTACTATACCATGGGACAGATTTGCGTGGATGAGGCATACCGCGGCCAGGGGCTCTTTGACCTGCTTTACCAGCACCACCGGCAGATATTCGCTCCTACTTATCAGCTGCTGCTCACCGAGATATCTACCAGCAATACACGCAGCCTGCAGGCCCATCGGCGGGTAGGCTTCGGGGAACTGTGCATTCACCGCGATGATTTGGATGAATGGTCGCTCGTAGTCTGGGATTGGATGGGATAATTGATTATTTTCATTTTCCTTTACCAATATGCAAGCCATGAAATACACATACCTGCTTCGCTGCCTCCTGCTACTCCTGATATCTTCGCAATTGCTGCATGCGCAGCCTCCTTCATTTATAAGAGATAGCCTGGATAATTATATACGCAAGGGGCTTGCAGACTGGGATATTCCCGGGCTGGCTATTGTGATCATTAAAGACGGACAGGTAGTGGTACAGAAAGGCTATGGAGTAAAAGACATGAAGGGCACATCGCCGGTTGACGAAAACACGCTGTTTATGATTGCCAGCAACAGTAAACTGTTTACCGGCACGGCTCTGGCACAACTGGAGGTGCAACGAAAACTTTCGCTCAACGATAAAATAACGCGTTATTTCCCCGAATATCGCCTCTATGAAAATACGAGTACCGAGCTGGTCACCATACGCGATATGCTCTCACACCGCATCGGTACCAAAACCTTTCAGGGCGATTTCACTTTCTGGAACAGTGCACTTACCCGTACCGAAATAATGAATAAGATGCGCCTGCTTAAACCTGCGGGCCAATTCAGACAGGACTATGGCTATTGCAACAGCTGTTTTCTTGTAGCCGGCGAGGTAATTCCTAAAGTAACCGGCCAGTCCTGGGAAAAGTATATCCAGGATAGCCTGCTCACCCCGCTTGAGATGACGCGTTCGACCGCCATCTCTGCCGGTATGGAAACAAAAGAGAATGTAGCTGTTCCCTATACCACCAGTTATACCGGTTCATTACGCCGTGTACCATACGATCAGTGGGACAACCTGGGACCTGCTGCCAGCATTATCAGCAATGTAAACGATCTTTCGCACTGGCTGCGTTTTCAGCTTGACAGTGGCCGGTATAATGGCCGTCGCATCATGCCTTTTGCTGTTTTGCAACGTACGCGTGATGTGAACATCAGCACAGGCAGCCGCAAGTCGAGCGTCTATCCCATGCATTTCCGGGGCTATGGTCTGGGTCTGTTTGCCGCAGATTATAATGGCCGGCAGATTTACTGGCATACCGGTGGTGCAGCCGGCATGGTGAGCAATGTATGTTTTGTACCCGAAGAAAACCTGGGAATTGCGATCCTGACCAACAACGATAATCAGAATTTTTTTGAAGCCCTCCGCTACCAGATACTGGATGCCTACCTGCAGGTGTCGTATGTTAACCGCAGTCAGCAATTTCTCCAGGGCTTCAAATTTGCACAGAAGACCCAGCTCGATGAGATCAATGTATGGAAACAAAGGGTAAAAGGCAATAAACCCCCATTGCCCTTATCCAGCTATACAGGAACTTATGAAAATGAATTATATGGCACGCTTAACATTATCATCAAAGATGAAAGACTGGCTGTGCGCTTCAATGGCCATAAAAATCTGACCGCCTATATCGACTTCATGGACAATAATAACTGGCTGCTGCAATACGACAATATCGAATACGGCATTCACATCATCCAGTTTCAGACCGCCGATCAGCAGGTAAAAGGAGTAGAAATAAAGGTGAATGACTTTGTAGAGCAGGATTCGTACCGGTTCAGTAAAGTTGCAAAGTAAAAAGACTGGTATAAAGAGTTTAAAGGGTTTAAAAGTTTAAAGGGGAAAAACTGTTCGCTGTTAACTGTCAACTGTCAACTGTTCACTGTCAACTACCCTCTGATCGGACATAAATCACCTTTTATCCTGACTGCCATCAGGTTCAGCAAATGTGCAATCAGCTAACTTTATCGAAAATAAACCAACATGACTTACACAAATGCATCAAAAGCAGGCCAGCATCACAGCGACATACTACAGGGGCTCGACTTTTATAAAGAAGAATTGCAGCGTCTCCGCGAACGGCTTGATGAAATAGGCGCCAAAAACACGGGTGAAGAAGTGAGAAAACAACTGGATCATTTTGAATCACAATTTCTGATACAACGTACAAATATTGATCAGTTTCGTCATGATTTTAATCAGCACTTCCAGCAACTGGCAAAAGAGTCGGCTGACCATGCCGGTCATGTCAGTCAGCAGCTGGTAGCCGAAGATCAATCACTGACCGCAAACTACGCTACACTTGAAAATGTAATAAAGGAACTGCGGGAAGAATTCAACCGGTTTTCTGCCACGTGGATGTGATTGAGGCAGATAGTAAAAGGTAAAAGGCGAAAGGAAGATGTTGACCACCAAATTGGCCATTCTTCAATACTCCTTTTACCTTTACCCTTTAACCTACTTATAACTTACCACTTAAAACCCACCACTGCAATCACCCTTTCTGCGGTTTCCAGCCATCTTTTAGTCCAACGGTTCTGTTAAAAACCATGCCGCTGGTGCTGCTGTCTTTATCCAGTACAAAATACCCTTTGCGGATAAACTGGTACGCATCCTCAAACTTAGCTGTTTTCAATGCAGGTTCTGCAAAAACAGATTTGAGCACCTGTAATGAATCGGGGTTGATGTATTCTTTAAAATCGCTTTCTTCAGAAGAGGGGTCTTCTACTTTAAAGAGACGGTCATACAACCGGAGCTCAGCTGTAATGGCATGTTTTACACTTACCCAATGAAGCGTGCCTTTCACATTTATTCCGGATGTATCGCTGCCACTTTTGCTTTCGGGGATATAAGAGCAATGCAACTCGGTGATATTTCCTGCAGCGTCGCGGATCACTTCGTCGCAGCGGATGATATAGGCAGATTTTAACCGCACCATCTGACCAGGAGCAAGGCGGAAATATTTTTTAGGCGGATTTTCCATGAAATCTTCCCGCTCGATATAGAGTTCGGCGCTGAATGGCACTTCGCGTTCGCCGCCATTCGGATCTTCGGGATTGTTTTCACTCAACACCATCTCCTCCCCCTTCTCGTAGTTGGTAATAACGACCTTAAGGGGATCAAACACTACCATTCGGCGAAGTGCTTTTTTGTTGAGATCTTCCCGCACACAAAACTCGAGTAATCCCACATCCACAATATTATCACGGCGGGCAATACCGGCCCGATCGCAAAACTCGCGGATGGCAGCAGCTGTATATCCCCGGCGGCGCATGCCGCTGATAGTAGGCATACGCGGATCATCCCAGCCACTTACATGCTTTTCATTGACCAGTTGCAGCAGTTTCCGTTTGCTCATTACCGTATAGGTAAGATTGCGACGGGCAAATTCATACTGATGCGAGGGATATATCTCCAGTTTTTCGATCAGCCAGTCGTACAACTCGCGATGTGGTACAAACTCAAGTGTACAGATCGAATGGGTAACCTGCTCGATAGAATCACTTTGTCCATGTGCAAAGTCATACATGGGATAAATGCACCATTTATCGCCGGTACGGTGATGATGGGCATGTTTGATCCGGTAAAGGATGGGATCGCGCATCAGCATATTGGTATGAGCCATATCAATACGGGCACGCAGGGTGCGGCTGCCGTCGGGAAATTCTCCCTTTCTCATGCGCTCAAAAAGATCCAGGTTTTCTTCTATTGTACGGTCGCGGTATGCACTGTTTCGTCCCGGCTCTGTAGGAGTTCCCTTCATAGACGCTATCTCTTCCGAAGTACTGTCGTCTACATAGGCCAGTCCGAGCCTGATCAGCTTCAGCGCATATTCGTAAAGCGTATCAAAATAGTCTGAGGCGTATAATTCGTTCTTCCACTCAAAGCCCAGCCATTTCACATCATTTTTGATACTTTCCACATATTCCGTTTCTTCCGTTACGGGATTGGTATCATCAAAACGAAGGTTGGTGTATCCACCATACCTGGCTGTGAGGCCAAAATTGAGTACAATGCTGGCAGCATGACCGATATGCAGATAGCCATTGGGTTCCGGCGGAAACCTTGTTACAATCTGTTTGTAGCGGCCCGATTTTAAATCCTGGTCAATTAATTCTTCCAGAAAATTCAAACTTTTCTCTTCCGACATATTTCCTTAATAATTAGGCGTAAAGATACAAAACAGGGGCCATTTCTGCGCTTTTGACCGGTTCCGGACAAGGATCAGCGATATAGCTGATTCCAGTCAGTTGCCTGCCGGCCTGCTAATTGCATATTGCGCTTAAATCGTTGTGATGAAAAAAATTCTGGTACCTACCGACTTTTCGCCCAATTCGCTGAGGGCTGCAGATTATGCCGTGCAACTGGCCCGGCATTCGCATGCCAGCATCTGCCTGGTTCATACCTGCAATCAGATACTGGAAAATGCCTTTGCCGGTCAGCAGGCTATGATCAATGAATACAACGAAAGTATCCTGAACAAAGCGCGCCAGGAGTTAAGCAACCTGCAAAACAGCATCCAGGATACGGAGCAGTTGACTGTAACCACCCACATATTTGAAGGTGCTATCAGGCCAGGTATTGAAAAAGCCGCACGTGACCTGGAAGCCGACCTGGTTATTATGAGTACACTCGGGCATGCAGGCCTAAGGGAATGGATTTTCGGAAGTCATACTGCAGGTATCATCAGCCATAGCGAAGTACCGGTACTGGCTATACCACTCGAATATGAATGGAGCTGGCCCAAAAAACTGCTCATTACCATCCGGGATAAAGAAGAAGCTGGCCTGTTGCGTCCTGCATTTAAACTGGCGGCCGCATTTGACGCAGAAGTGGAAGTGGCTTTTTTTTCAGATGAAGACGAACGCACGGCAATAGGATTTATGGAAGATGCACGTGAGCTGAACAGACTGGAAGAAGAATTACACCGGCTCTACCCCGCTGCACACGTAACTACCGCGCATCTTTCGGGCCATCGTTTTCTCGAAACATTGCAGGAGCACATCGAAAAACAATCTATCGACATCCTGGCTATGATCACTCACCCGCGTACACTCGTGGCGAGCCTCTTCAATCGCAGCCTGACCAGACAAATGGCGTATCAGAGTAAAGTACCGTTGCTCGCAATACCGGTTTGAAGAATGATGTGCTGATGTGCTAATGTGCTAGTGTGCTGATGATGAAAATACAATTACCTCACCTTACTTATAACTTAGAACTTAGAACCTATTACTTATAATCCCTTCTGCCATTCACCTTATTCCTAATTTTCGATTTCCGTAGTAAAAAAACCTACCGCGGCCAGAATACTTGCGGTATCGGTATAATTCATCAGACTACTGAGAATGATAGCGCGTAATTCATCCTTATTGGCACAATAGGCGGAGTTGTAAAGGGACAGTTTGTAAGAACTGATCTTAAAAGATGCCAGGCGGGCTGTTTGCTGGGTGTGTTCCTCAATCAGGTGAAACTCTTCGGCAATATGGGCCTGGTCATTGTAAAAAGACTCATGCATACGGACGGATATTGGTTTTTCGGATCGGGATCAACTGGATAACGACAACTCTTTACACAAAATTGCATACACTAAACACGCCAGATCCAAAAGATATGTTTTCAGCTGTAATTCATGCGCTTAGCCATTTGGCCTGAATTGATTCCTGTCAATCAGCCGGTAGGAAAAAACTGATATCCCCCCCTTTCCTTTCACCATTTATCCTACTCCCTTTTCCTTTTCACCTCATCTCGCCACACGAATCATCGTTAGCCTCAAATCTCTACTAACTAAGTGCAGTTCAATGCACTTTAGACCCCTTCAATGTATTAATTTTGAGCAACTATCGGACGAATGATGAATGATGAACTGCTGCGGCAACTGGCCCAAACACTGGAAGGAGAACTGCATACAGATACGGTAATGCGCACTTTATATGCAACGGATGCATCGGCTTACCGCGAAATGCCCCTGGCCGTAGCCATTCCGCTTCACCAGGAAGATTTACGGCAACTTATACTCTTTGCAGGAAAACATAAGCTCTCGCTGATACCCCGTACTGCCGGCACTTCATTGGCCGGACAGGTTGTTGGCCCCGGCATCGTGGTAGACCTTTCCCGCCATTTTACCCGGATACTTGAACTAAATAAAGAAGCGCATTGGGTGCGTGTGCAGCCGGGTGTGATACGCGATGAACTGAATTATTTCCTGAAACCGCATGGCCTCTTTTTTGGCCCTGAAACATCTACTGCCAACCGTGCCATGATCGGTGGTATGGTGGGCAATAACAGTTGTGGCTCCAACTCGATCGTATACCGCAGCACGCGCGAACACCTGCTGGAGGTAACAGCATTGCTGAGCGACGGGAGCGAAGCAGTATTCGGCGCCTTAAGCCTCGATGATTTTCATGCCAAATGCGAAGGAGATACGCTTGAAGCAGCCATCTACAAACGCACGCGGCAGCTGCTTGGCAGTTATGATACGCAGGAAGAGATCAGACGCCAGTTTCCCAAAAAGACAGTGGAACGCCGCAATACCGGCTATGCCGTAGACCTGCTCATCGATATGGCTCCTTTCCATGCCGGCGGCCCGGATTTCAACTTCTGCAGCCTTATTGCCGGTTCAGAAGGTACGCTGGCCATGATCACGGAAATAAAACTGAATGTAGTACCGCTTCCGCCACGTGAGATAGGACTGCTGTGTGTGCATTTTCACTCCGTAGACGAAGCTTTGCGCGCCAACCTGGTAGCAGTACGTCACCGCATCAGTGCCAGCGAACTCATAGATCACTATATACTCGACTGTACCAAACAGAATATTGAACAGCAAAAAAACCGCTTCTTTGTACAGGGAGAACCGGGCGCAATACTGGTGATCGAATTTGCCCGCGATACCCGGGAAGAAATACAGGAAGAAGCAGCCCGCTGTGAAGCAGCCATGAAAGCACAGGGACTGGGTTATCACTTCCCGCTCCTGTTTGGTGCCGACAGCAAAAAAATCTGGACATTGCGTAAGGCAGGGCTGGGATTGCTGAGCAATCTGCCCGGCGATGAAAAAGCTGTACCGGTTATTGAAGATACCGCTGTTGACGTAAATGATCTGCCTGCTTATATCCGTGATTTCAACGAGATACTGAAAAAACACGGGCTTTACTCGGTACACTATGCACATGCCGGATCCGGTGAGCTCCATTTACGCCCTATCATCAACCTCAAAACACCGGAAGGCAACCTGCTTTTTCGCCGAATAGCCGAAGACATTGCCACGCTGGTAAAAAAATATGACGGCTCGCTGAGTGGCGAACATGGCGATGGCCGACTGCGCGGTGAATTTATTCCGCAAATGATAGGCCCCAAAAACTATGAACTGCTGCGGGAAATAAAAAAGACATGGGACCCCCAACATATCTTCAATCCTAATAAGATTGTAGATACTCCGTCTATGAACAGCATGCTGCGTTATGAGCCGGGACAGCAAACACCTGCATTCAAGACGGTTTTCCGATTTCATGACCAGGATGTGCTGCAGCATGCCGAGCAGTGCAATGGCAGTGGCGATTGCCGCAAAACACATCTGAGTGGCGGCACCATGTGCCCCTCTTATATGGCTACGCGTAACGAAAAAGACAGCACTCGTGCCCGGGCCAATATCCTGCGCGAATTTCTTACACACTCTACCAAAGCCAATCGTTTTGACCATAAAGAGATTTATGAAGTAATGGATCTCTGCCTCAGCTGTAAGGGTTGCAAATCGGAATGCCCCAGTAATGTGGATGTGGCTAAACTGAAAGCCGAGTTTTTACAGCATTATCACGATGAACATGGTGTACCACTCCGTTCACGCCTGATTGCCGGTTTTGCCAGAAGCTCCAGACTGGGTAGCCTGGTACCCGGTTTATATAATTTTTTCATGACCAATAAGGTCACCAGCAACCTGATCAAAAGCACCATCGGTTTTGCGCGTGACCGGTCTATGCCCACCCTGCAGAAAACAACCCTGCACAAATGGTTTACCCGACGTGGTCCGGGACCTAAAAAAGGACATTCCGGCCGTAAAGTGTACCTGTTTTGTGATGAGTTTACCAATTACAACGACACGCACATCGGTATTAAAGCCGTTGAACTGCTGGAAAAACTGGGATATACGGTAGAGATTCCGGCCCATATTGAAAGTGGCCGGGCACATCTGTCGAAAGGATTGCTGCGGGAGGCGAAGAAAATAGCAGAACGCAATGTAAGCATGCTGGCTCCTTTGATCAGTGCCGACTCGCCGCTGATCGGCGTTGAACCTTCTGCCATTCTTACATTCAGAGATGAATACCCCGATCTGGTAAGTGATGAACAGTTACCCGCTGCACGGCAACTGGCCAAACATGTGCTGCTGATCGATGAGTTTATTGCCGGCGAGATCAGCAAAGGAAATATTCAGGCCAGTCAGTTTACCCGCAATAAAAAGAGTATCAAACTGCATGGTCACTGTCAGCAGAAAGCGATGTCATCTGTAGAGCATAGTGTGAAAATTCTTTCACTGCCCGAAAACTATACCGTAGAAGTAATCCCCTCCGGATGTTGCGGCATGGCCGGCAGTTTTGGTTATGAAAAAGAACATTATGACCTGTCTATGAAAGTGGGCGAGCTGGTATTGCTGCCTGCGGTGAGAGCGGCCGCGGCCGATCAGCTGATAGCAGCACCCGGCACCAGTTGCAGGCACCAGATAAAAGACGGCACGGGGCGTAAAGCACAGCACCCGGTAGAGATACTCTGGGAGGCGCTGGAGCATTAATTGTATAAATGCCGGCCATCGTGCATACGGCGCACATTATAAAGCCGGTACAATGCATAACCGATCACGCAAAGAATGATCACGAGGCTGATCTGCAGATACGATTGTATAACAGATCCGCCTACCAGCGACTGCGATGCATCTTTTAATGCGCCGCCTTCGCGCAACTGCAGGGCGATGAGATCGGACAGATACCGGTTGGCCTGATAAAATTCCCGTTCCAGTTCCAGGCTCAGACTTCGGTCGGGTGTTGTGCCCACAACCAATTGCGCCTGCGCCTGATGAAACTGATCGAGCGATTGCCGGAAATAACGCCATTGCTCCTTTTCCAGCCGTGTAAGATAAGTTGCCTCATAATCCTTCATTACCCGGGCCATTGAATCCTGAATAGCCTGTAACTGCTCCTTATAATGCTGGCTGCCTACCTGCTGTGGTGATATCATTTTCTGATGATACAGCTGATCGTGCAGGTTAAACAGGTAACTGGCCGGTAACAGCCGGTCATTGTAAATGGACGAAATGTGCTGGTTTAACCGGTTAAACTTTTGGAGAGCCAGGTAATTACTGAGCAGCAGCATGAGTAATACTACCAGCAACGCCAGTAAAGTCGGTACAGGCCGGGGGCGAACGAAGATATTTTTCATACAGCCAAAAGGGTTAAACCTAAAGATAGTGGATAGTTGACAGTTGACAGTGGACAGTTGACAGTGGACAGTTGTACATTCCTACACATCAGCACATTTTCTCCTATCATCTTCAAATCTTCAAATTTTCAAATCAGCACATCAGCACATTAACATATCAGCACATTTCCCTTCAAACCCGTTTTCCGCCTTTTATCCCAAAAAATTCCCTCTTCATGCAACATTCCATGCGGAATGGTTACTTTATAATAAACCAATTGTTTGACATTAACAGCTGTGATTCCCTCCGTAGATGAGTTAGTGGCACGGGTCCTTAACGGCGATACCGCTGCATTCCGTTTGTTGTATGAACGGTATTCCAGGGCTATGTACAATACAGCACTGCGCATCACGGGCAATACAGCAGACGCGGAAGATGTGTTGCAGGAAGCCTTTACAGATGTTTTTTTTCAGCTACGCAGTTTTGCCAACAAATCGACTTTTGGCGCATGGATCAAACAGATTGTGGTTTTCAAAAGCGTAAACCTTTTGCGCAAACGTAAAATATCATTTGATCCGCTGGAAAGTGATACAGAGCTGCCCGAAGCTGAAACAGTAATGGAAGAAACGGAAGTGAATCTGACAGTAGACCGGATCAAACAGGTGATGAGGAGCTTACCCGATGGATACCGAACAATATTATCGCTTTACCTGCTGGAAGGATACGATCACGAGGAAATCGCCGACATTCTTCAACTGGCCCCCTCCTCGGTGCGTACCCAGTATATAAGGGGTAAACAGAAATTATTGAGTCAATTGAAAAAAGAAGAACGCCATGCATAGAAAACTGGATGATTTTATTGAAGACAACCGGCGCGCTTTTGACGATGAAGTGCCCGCGGGCCGTGTATGGGAAGAGATAGAAACGAATATTAAAAGAGCTCAGCACCGGAGCCGGTTTTACAGCCGGCGATGGATGGTGGCCGCATCAATAGCCCTGATCATTGCAGCTTCCGGAGGCTGGTGGTTATGGCAAAAATCAACCTCTGACAAGACAGAAAAAATGGCAACCCAGCCGCCGGCCATACAGCCAGACCGTGATATGGCTGCACTGGCACCGGAGTTTGCCGCCTATGCCCGTAAAGTGAGTGCAATGATAGGTGAACGACGCGAACAGTTAAAGGCTGAAACAGCCAAACAACCTGAATTGTACGAGCAATTTACGCAGGATTTGTCGGCGCTCGACAGTGCCTACCGGGTGCTGCATAACCAGGCCTTACAGACACCTAACCGCGAAGTCATAATCAGAGCCATGATGCAAAACCTGCAACTGCAGGCAGAATTACTCAACAAACAACTTCAAATCTTAACCGCATTTCCGATCAAAAAAAACAGAGAGATATGAACAGAAAAATACATGTAATGGGCAGCCTGCTGCTGTTACTGATCAGCTCGATCAGCTTTGCTCAGCCAAAGGAAAAATATGAATTCAAAAAAGAGAAGACCATCAACAAAACCTACCCAGCCTCCGGCAACAAACTGTCAATCAACAATAGCTTTGGCTATGTAAAAGTAAAGACAGTAAGTGGCAATGAAATAAAAGTCGATATAAGTATTGAAGTTACGGCCAACAAACAGGATATGGCTGAACACATGTTTGAAAACATTGAGGTAACCGATAAGCAGAACGGCAACAATATACTTTTCAAAACTACCGTCGACAGTAAAAAGAAAAACAAAGATTACTCCTGCAAAAATTGCAAGAATACGCTTCAGATCAATTATGAAGTATCACTGCCAGCCAATGTACCGCTGGACATAGAAAACGTATTTGGCGATATCGTTGTACCCGACTATACCGCGCCAATCTCTCTTACCAGCAAATTTGGTAAACTGGAAGCCGGTAAACTGGCGAATGTAAAAGATATTCTTGTTGAATTTGGCAGTGCTGAGATTAAAAGCCTGGGTAATATAAGCGCCTCCTTCAAATTCAGCCAGGTTAATCTCGGCAACCTGACTGGTACCAACAAACTGAATATCGAATTTTGCGATGTATCACGTGTTTTTCTTGACAATAACCTGAGCTCACTCACCGTAAACCAGTCTTACAGCACTTTAAATATTATGCCATCCGCTTCGCTGGGTGCCGACTATAAGATAAGCACCAGTTTTGGCAATGTAGATGACCGCGCCAAAATCGGCATCACACGTACCGATAAACCCGACCGTTATGGCCCCGATTCAAACCGCGAGTATAGTGGACAAACCGGTAATGGTCAAAGCAAGATTGAGGTTAAAACAAGTTTTGGTGACGTCATCATTGGCGAACCAGCCCCTGGCACACTGGAGAAGAAAAAAAATCGCTCCTCCGGTAAAGGCAGCGCTAACGCAGGTAGCTCCAGCAAAGAGGTTATCTGAACAACCAACTGCCCAATAAAAAAATCCCCTTGCTGCGCAGGGGGATTTTTTTATCCATCAACCATCCTTATCCGGCTACTCAAAGAGGCCGCACACTACCCGAACCGGATATATGTGTACTCACCTGAGGGCTGCCTGCATAGAATATTGAACCACTACCAGAGATTGAGGCATCCAGCGTTTCACTTAACCGCAGTTTAATATGACCGGAACCGGATATTTCGGCTACCGCATGTTTCCCCTGTAATGTCCGCAGATCCATATGTCCGCTGCCGCTTACCCGCAGGCTTTCATTTATCACCGATCCGGCACCTGTTATGATATTGCCCGACCCACTGATTGTGGCAGTAAGTTTGTCCGCAATTTGCATTTCGCCGGTAAGAATATTTCCTGAACCACTTACCCGCAACGACAGGTTGTCTGCCTGCAACACGCCCTGCACATCCAGATTACCTGAGCCACTCAGGTTAACAGCTTCCAGAACAGGAGCCGTAATTGTTACCGTTACAGGCTCATGTGAGCGGATATTCACTCCGTCTTTTATTTTCACAACCAGTTCAGTACCTACGATCCGGGTTTGTAATACTTCCAGGATATTCCGCTGCGCCTCTACTTCTACCCGGTAAGTGCTGCCTATTTTATAATAAACCTGACCGCCGATACTGGATGATACAGACCGGAATCCCTGCAGGTCTCTCACCTCTGTAGTGAGAGGCCCCTCGCCTTCCAGCTTTTCGCAGGAAGAGAACGTTACAAGACCCATGACTGCCACTAACATAAATAATACTGTTTTTTTCATTTTCGTTTATTTGATAAGGTTACAAGAAAACAGGTACAAATTTGAATAGCAGCTACCAGAACAGAAATTACCGGCCGGTGAATTGCCATATTGAATGACTGAACGGTAGCAACTTTTATCAGAACTCAATTTTATAATTCAATACAGGAATCAGGCCTGTCTGATAGTTAGTAGTAACCTCACCTTTCTGGCTGTCAAACCACTGGTTAAACACATTGAGGCGGTTGGTTACATTCTGGAGATCGAGCGAAAGTGTGCTGGTAAATCCTTTTCTGTTCCACTTCATACTCAGGCGCAGGTCTGTGCGGAAATAATCGGGATTTTGTAATGAATAAGCACGTTGCTCATCAAATACCGTGTACCCTTTTGCCTGCGATTCTTCTACATTTATTGGCGTGGTACGCTGTCCGCCAGCCCAGATCGTTTTCAGGTTTATACCAAAACTGCGCGTACGGCGATATGTTTCAAATTCTTTTCCGATGATAAATGTGGTGATATAATTGCCGTTAAAACGTGTATTACGCTCCACTCCGTCGAGTGCCCTGTACTTTGACTGGTAAAGGCTTTGGGATACGGTGAAATAAAAGTTGTTGCGCAGATAACGTTCAGCAGAAATCTCAACGCCATAATTACGTCCTTTGCCTTTATTTACCAGAGGATCATTAATAAAATCTTCTATCACGTTGAAAGTCGAAAATGTACTGCCCGTCTCCGTACTCACCGGCGCATTGTACAACTGCTGCAGGTATAATTCTGTTTTCAGCAATAAAACAGGTGATACACGCTGGCTGTAGGATAATATATAATGATGGGCTTTTGTAAAACCAAGATTCTTATTCAGAAATTTATCTGATCCATCCGGTTGCTGTTGTTTCGCAAAATAAATCCCCATAGTCTGTATCTGGCTGTGATGGCCATACCCCAGGCTTATACTGCTACCCGGGTTGATAGCCCATCGTACTGAAAACCGCGGGTCAATAGCAGATGTATTGTTGAGCGACAGATGCAACCAGTGCAATCCTCCATTGAGCAGCAGATGATCAGTCAGCTTATACTGCAGTTGCGCATAGGCCTGCTGCAGCGATGTATTACCGCGGCTGCGGATCACTTCTTCGAGTGGCTCATCTTCGTGCTCGCGTCCGAGCATATAGTAATTGTAGCGGATGAGTTGGGCTATGAGACCGGCCCGCAGCTGAAGTTTGTTTGAAAAACGATGATTGAATGTACTATTGAGCTGAAGCTTACGGGTACGGTGATCATCCTTATAATCCCGGTCGAGCTTATACTGATCATTCATCAGCCATTGGTCATAGGCATTGCGGGTAGATGAATAACCAATGCCGGTCCGCAGGCTGCTCTTAGCGCCCAGCTGTATAGTATGATTGAGGCCGTTCATAAACGTGTTGGAAAGAAATTTGGACGTATACCGGTCCCACTTCGATTCCCAGTCGGCTGAGTCCGTTTTTGCCTTGTCCTTATCATCGCTCAGGCCTCCGAATCCGAAGAGACTGAACTGCCCCCATTTACCTGCCGGCAGATAAATATGATACGATAAATCCTGAAAATTGGTAGCAGTCTCATCCGGCAGCAGGCCCAGTTTACTTAAGACATTCAATGTAGAATACCGGTAATTTATCAGGTACGATCCTTTATACTTTTTAGAAAAGGGGCCTTCGGCGGCTGCATTCAATCCCAGCACACCGGCCTGCAGGGTATATTCCGGTTTTTCATTATTGCCTTTACGAAGGCGCAGATCAAAAACCCCGCTCAGCGCATTTCCGTACTCTGCTGCAAAAGCACCGGTCACAAAATCGGAGTTGGCAAGCAACTGAGTACTGAGAATAGAAATACCGCCGCCACTGGTGCCCACACTGCTGAAGTGGTTGGGATTGGGAATATCAAGCCCTTCCATACGCCATAGTAAACCAGCAGGTGAATTACCCCTTATAACGATCTGATTATTGCCATCGTCTGCACCCACTACGCCGGGAAAAGCCATGGCCATGCGCAACGGATCATTTACAGCAGCTGCATAACGCTGGGTTTCTTCCACACTGAAAGCCCTTGCACTCACCAGGCTCATTTCATTAAGGGGTTTGTTTTTGCGACTGTTAGCTTTTACAACAACCTCCGCTTCAGTATGTATAGCTGTTTCCATGGCTATCTGCAGCACAGTTTCCTTACCTGTGTTTAGAAAAACATTTTCCAGTATTACCTCCTTATATCCTGCATAGGAAACTTCTAGCCGGTAAGAACCAATAGGGAGTGAAGTAAACCGAAACCCACCTTCAGCATCCGTTATTACCGTTTGCGACTGGCCGGGCAGCCGCACCGTAGCGCCAACGAGCGGGCGCTGCAACAGTTGATCTATCACTGTACCGCGAAGCTGCTGTGTCAATGGCTGCTGTGCGACGGCAAGTAATGAGTAAAAGGAAAGGCTTAACAGAATTAAAAAACGAATCATGTCTGTCTGGTTGATTGATTAAGTATTTAATAGAATACAACCAAACAGACATGTACCCCTATGAGAGAAGGTTAAAAAGTTTAAAGGGTTTAAAGAGTATAAAGGGTTTAAAAAGTAGATGGTAAAATCTATCCGGCACAATTCCCTTTCACAATATCCCTTTAAACACTTTAAGCCCTTTACACTCTTTATACCATTAAAAAACTACCAACTTTTAGAAAAAACTAACTCCTGCCTGCCACCCCAGCCAGCCTTTCGTTTTTTCACCCCATTTGTGAGCGGAGTAGCCGTTGCCCGGAAGGGGATATTTGTACGTATCTATGCCGGATGTCTGATCAGACTTATAGATATTGTAAGAAGGACCGGCAAATACAGATACCCATTTGCCTAAATGTACATTGAAGTTTACCTGTATGCGGCTCAGGATATTACTATAGTCCCAGGAGCCCATATAAATGTATTGTGTTGTGAATTCGGGATTAAATGAGAACAATTGTTTCTTTCCCAATCCCCATTCGCTGCCAAGGCCATAACCAAAAGAAAACCGTTTGCGGGCAGCACCGCCATTCATACCTGCCAGTAAAATGCTGTAGAGTCTCCGGTTGCCTGTTTTAAATGCCACCGTATAATCCTGCCATTCATTGGTCCATATGCTCAGCTTATGATAACCTTTCAGCACAATATTGATAAGACCAATACTATATCCGTCGGAGCTGTCAGCAATGTTAATCAAGCCTATCTGAACGCCTTTCAACCGCTTCGTGTAGTTGAATACTCCAGATATCTGCATGCCGCGTGTTTCGCGATTACTGAAATTGATGACTCCTGCCAGTTGTACACCACTGACGGTACGCCGTGCAAAGTTGGCCACACCACCAATCTGCAGCCCCCGTACACTATCTGTGACGTGATTGTATACGCCGGCTACCTGAAAGCCGGTTAAGCTCCCCTTCACATAGTTGTTAACTCCACCAACCTGAACACCTTCGACCGGCTTTAGCACTGTGTTGGTCATACCCGCCACCTGGAACCCCTTCATTTCTCCTCCTACCACATTGAACATCCCCCCTATCTGCACATACCGTACATCTTTCTGATCGATGTTGAAAAGGCCGCCGATTTCAACGCCATTGGTTCCGGCAGTATATCCACCAAACAGGTTCAGTGAAAAGTTGTTGACCACCTGCGATCCCAGGTTTCCATGTGTACTCAACCCCGGCACCAGCGATACCTGGAATGGTCTTTTTGTAAAGAAATTCTTAAGGTTCAGGCTTTGCACTTTCTGACCGGCCGTCAAAAAGAACTTACCCACCCGCGTTTTTTCCACGCGCGCCGGCTCTGGTACATCGGCCACAGTTCTTATTATGCCAGTGTCCTGCACAACAAGTGCAGGACTGCTGGTATCGGTATTCAAATAATCTTCTGGCGAAATGATGATCTGGTCATCTGGTCGCTCATATGGCATAAGCGTGATAGTGAGTTGTTGATTATGCCGTGGCTCTATGACCACGGTAGTATCTTCGTAAAACTCTTTACTTACTGTGAGGGAAGCGGTTGATTTCCGGTTGCCTTTTAGTTTTAGTTTAAAAAAACCATCGGGATTAGTGAGAGTAGCTGCGAGTAATCTCTTTTCATATACACTGGCATCGAGCAGGGCTGCGCCGGTCGCTTCATCATATACATAACCGGTGACCATATAAATCCGGTCTTCTTCTGCTGCCTTATGCGTGATCATGGTAACACGAATGGGCGCTTTCCGGATAATAATATAGTTGCCGCTCTCAATAAACTCATAGGTATTATTAAAAAGCTGGCTCAGTACCTCGCGCACCGGTCGGTTATGCACCGACAGGGAAACAAGGCTGTCTTTACGCACCACGTAGGATGAATAGGAAAAATAAAAATCCCCTTTATTGCTGAGTATTTCCAGCACATGATCAAGCCGCTGGCGCTTTACCTCCAGTGAAACATTCCTGGACAGCAGCGACTGTGATTGGACTGTAGCAGGCAATACTATCATCAGGACAAGGCAGGTCAGCCATCCCTTTTTTTTCAAAAAACTTATTCTCATTACCTGATTTCAATTTGATTCCCTGTGCGGGATATTTGCACACCACAGGTTTCGCTGATCAGATTCAATACGCGTTCAAGCGATTCATTGTTAAAAGTGGTATTGATCCTTTGTGAACGGGCATAATCTGTAGTCAGCGTAATTTCCACTCCATAAGCTTCATTCAATACCTCTGCCAGTTTCCAAAGCGGAGTATCATTACATACAAATTCGCGGGTACGGTAATAATTATACAGTTTGTCTGGCTGAGATTCTTTTTGGAGTGTGGAGTCGGCAGAGGCTATCAGGGTACGCTCGTTGGCCTGCAGCTCAATTGTACGACCAGCATGCGATACGCGTACGCGACCGGTTTCTACCACCACTTCAGTACGTCCTTTTTCATCGGTACGGATATTGAATGAAGTGCCCAGTACGGTTACTTCCACATCATTAACTGTAATAACAAACGGCTTTTCCTTATCCGGCTTTACGTTGAAAAAGGCCTCTCCCTGTAAACGAACCGGACGCTGCTTACCGGTAAAACGGGATGGGTAATGCAGGCTTGAGTTTTTGTTGAGCGTAACCGTGGTGCCATCAGGCAACGAATCTACCAACACGTTCCGGACGGTGCTGACGGCCATTTCCTGTACTTTTTCTCCTCCGCCAATCCATTGAGATATGGCCCAGCCCAATGCTATTAATAAAGTCAGGGTGGCTGCCACCCGCAACCATTGCAGGCGAATAACGGGTTTCTTTTCTTCGACCGGCTGAATCCGTTGCCTGAAACGTTGCCATGCCTGATCTTCGTTCACTGCCGACTCACTGGCCAGTTGGCGGCTCGACTCCCATACCTGCTGCAACTGGGCAAAGTACAGGGCGTGATCAGGCGATTCGGCCAGCCATTCTTCTACCTGTTGCTGTTCCCGTGCCGAGGTTTCTCCAAGCAGGTGTTTTACCAGCAGGTCATCCATAATATGTTCAGATCGTGGTTCCAGCCTGTGAATGATTAACGGTTAAATAATAGCAATAATACACTAAGAAATTCGGCCAGGCGGGTTCGCAGTATGCGTAATGCTTTTCCCATCTGGTTTTCGACTGTCTTTACAGAAATATTTAGCTTATCGGCAATCTCGCGATACTTCAATTCTTCAAACCGGCTTAGCTGAAATACGGTGCGGCATTGCTCGGGCAGCTCATTGAGGGCTTCCCTGATCCGGGATTCCAGTTCTTTGCCGGCCATATTTTTACCCGGCTGATCCGATTGCTGTTTCATGCTGTACGCTACGTGTAGTTGATGACTTGCCTTTACCTTCTGGTGTTTGAGATAATTGAGGCATTCATTGTGCACGGCGCGATAGAGGTATGCCGCTACTGATCCGGCAATCTGAAGACTCTCTGCCCGGTCCCACATCCGAAAGAAAACCTGCTGTACTGATTCTTCAGCCTGCATTTCGTCTTTCAGTAAGGAGATGGCATAGGCATGCAGATGTTTGTAATGGGTTTTAAACACCTGTTCAAATGCCGCCTCGTTTCGCCGGGCCAGCATACCAATAAGGGAATCTTCAGTTAATTCCATGCTCAATCGCTGATATCCATGCTCCAAAAATGCCGCTGCGCCCAAAAATACTTTTTAAGGATAACAACTGAACAGTTGCTTACCCCTACGGCATTCCCAAAAATTGTTAAGAAAAATGAAGAATGGGTTTATTTTCTGTGATTAATAGCTGTTTTTCAATCTCATGCATAAATATTTTAGCCCCACGGGTATTCAGATGAACCCCATCTGTTGTGAGGTGAAGCCGACGCCGCTGGCTAAGCACATCGGCCTGACCGAGCCATTTGCAAATCCATTTGTCAAACCAGGTCACCTGCCAGAAAGATGGCAGGAAATAGTTGCGGGTGCACCGGCTTTCGAGATATTCATCAAACCGTAAGCCGGGATCAGCCAGCTGGCACTGCATATCCCAGGCCACATCTCGTATTGTTTCATTGATCTGGTTGCGCTGCTGACGTAATAAACTGCCCGCACTTTCATTCATGGCCGAAAGTGTACAGAGAATAATTCTTGCCCGGCTGTGCTGCCTGATGAGATCAATACATTGGCGCATCTGCAATTCAAATGCAGCAGGATCAGGATGAGGCTGATGCCCTTTGCGCAGCAGATACTGATACGATTGCCGGAACAGGTATCCTTTCTGCGATAGCGCGGGCAACAACAGATCATTATGCCCGGCCACCAGCACAATACAATCATAAGAATCGTCTTTCAGTAAGGCTGGTAACCGCTCTGTTATCTTATTGAGTGGTTCACCGGCTGCGCCCGCTGCTTTTAATCGCCAGCGTGGCCTGCGCTGTGCCAGTAAAGAAATCCAATTGATACCTGTGCTACCTTCAATAATGCTGTCGCCTGCCAACAGTATTTTCATTCAGAACCTTTTGTCATGCAAATTAGACCTGCGCAACAGGGTTCCCTACTAACAACTGTATGAATTGGCTGATTTGTGGAATTGACTGGCTGCTCAGATATGAAAAGCAACCCTTAATCCCCAGAAATTAAGATCGGTTTTGCCGGGCCAAACCTCATATTTTCCCTGAATATCCAGGCCCAGTAGCCGCACCCCCACGCCCGGCGATAGCAGCCAGGTATTACCGGATTCGTTTTTAAGATTGGCCGGACCGGTCTCCATTTTAAAATAGATAAATGGTACAGGGCGGTATTTGAAGCCGGCTCTTATGGGATATGCTTTTACTGCATCGGCTTTGCCCTCGGGTGTGGAGCGCCCGGAAAATTGCAGATAACCTGCCGAACCGGTTAATCCCAGGCGTTCAGATAAGCGGATATCGGCCGATAACCCGATACCCAGTCCATCTTTATGTGTGGTTGAATGATGTTCGCTTAGCCATGCCCGCTCAAGGTAAGGTCCCAGACTAAATGGCTTGATCTGTGCCTGCAGCTGCTGTGCAGACAAGAGCAGTACCAATAAAACAAGACGCTGCAATAAGGAAACTTTCATGGCTTCAGTAAGGTTTTATCACAAATAAAAAAAAGGAATTACATGGCTATTGTCTCAAAGGCGGTACATGGTTGATTTTGATGTATGAATTGCCGCAAACTTGTTGCCATTCTGTCATCGCTACCCCCTTTTGGGGATTTTTTAGCTAAAAGAAGCAGCTGATTCGTTAAAACATATGGGTTTAAGTCAACCTCTTTCCCGCTGGCATATTTTATGCATTTCAGTCTGTAAATCATTTGAAATGAAAAAGCTGGCCATCCTTCTGTTATCGCTGTCACCCTTGCTGGGACTGGCACAGGATAAAACGGAACCGGTCACTGTAGCACAAATGCTGACCGACCATAATTATATTTTCAGCGCTGAAACGGCCTTGCCACAACAGGGACGTATGCAGCAACTGACATCCGAATTTGACCTGACTGTAACTCCCGACACAATCATATCCTATCTTCCTTATTTTGGCCGGGCCTTTGTTGCCCCGGTTAATCCAGGCGAAGGAGGAATCAAATTCACATCGGTAGACTTCACCTACAAGGAAGTAAAAAAGAAAAAGAAACGCTGGGAAATCACCATTGAGCCGCGCGATGCCGGCAGTGTGCAACAACTCTTCCTGACGGTTTTTGATAATGGTACCGCTTCATTGCGTGTCAATGACCGCAACCGGCAAAGCATTAGTTTCAATGGTCGTGTAGTGGCTGGCCCTCCGCGAACTAAGAAGGGTTTTTGACCGGCAGCAGCCTGAATACAAATCCCGGGTTTTCGACGGCAACATATAAGTAGCCATCAGGACCCATACGCACATCGCGCAGCCGGCCAATATTCTTCAGCAGCATTTCCTCGCCGGTTACCTGTTTGCCTTCAATATGAGAAAGGTTCAGGTATTTGAAGCGCAGTGAACCTGTCAGCAACTGCCCTTCCCACGACTTATATCTTTTGCCCTGTACAAATGCCATACCGCTCGGTGCAATAGAAGGTATCCAGTATTTCACAGGCTGTTCCATTCCCTCTGCAGCGGTCTTGTTCGAAATAATTTTTCCATTATAATTGATGCCATAAGTGATAACCGGCCAGCCATAATTGGCCCCTTTCTTTACAATATTTACCTCATCCCCGCCACGCGGCCCATGCTCATGTGACCAAAGCTCACCGGTTTGAGGATGTACTGCCAGCCCCTGGGGATTACGATGACCATAGGAGAAAATGGTTGGCCTTGCTCCGGGCGTCTGAACAAATGGGTTGTCGGCAGGAACACTTCCGTCATCTCTGATCCGGTGAATTTTTCCGAGATCATTTTCCAGTGTCTGCGGATTTTCTTTTTCGTTGCCCCGCTCGCCCACCGAAAAATACAACATTCCGTCGCGGCCGAAGACCATACGCGAGCCGTAGTGATGCCGGGTGCGTGAATAAGGAAATGCTTCAAATATGACCTGCCCGTTTACCAGTGCATTGCCTTCCAGCTTTGCCCGGTAAATGGCTGTAGTGCCAAGCTTCCTGTTCCCGTCTTCTTTTACGGCACTGTAGCTCAGGTACACCAGTTTATTTTTACGAAAATCGGGGTGAATGATCACATCCATCAACCCTCCCTGACCTTCATCAAGTATCGGAGGCAGACCATTCACTTCCGTAACTTTTTTATTGTTGGCTACAGCATACAGGTGACCCGATCTGTCGGTGATCAGCATACGACCATCGGGCAAGAAAGCCATACCCCATACAGACTTCATGCCCCGCACTACGGTATCCAGTCTGACCGACACAGCGCCCGTCGTAAATATATTACCGGAAGGAGTGGTATTTGCAGCAGCTGCATACTGATTGAAGTGATCGATTCCCTGGCGCATGTACACTGCCAGTTCCTCCATTTCAGCATCACTGAAAGTGGCGGCAAAAGCGGGCATGCCCTCATCGGCATATCCTTCTTTTACTGCACGAACAAGGTCGGCCTGCGACTGTCCGTGTTTCCATTGCCGGTCTACAAATGCATCCATCTTTTCGCCATGACAGCCAGCGCAGTAACTGGCATAATTGCGTGCGGCGCGCAATGAATCAACAATACCGGGCACGGCGCTTTGCGCAAGGCCAATTGTGGATACAGGACGTGTTATCCAGCTCAGCAAAGCAACAGTCGCCGCTATCGTTCCGGAAATGGCAATGAGTTTGTTCATGTGTGATGGTAATAAAGTGATAGTAAAAATCAATATCTCCAAAAATAAGGAGAATACCTGCAGTACGTTCACCCTTCATCATTACCCGCCGAAATTGTTAATTCCATTAACCAGGTACTCCTTTCATTGTCCATAATTGCCTTTTGTACGGTCTGTCGTTAAAACCGTCGACTAACGGTAGGATTTTAAAGACAAGTGTATTGAAACGGGGCGCAGATCACTTTGCCGGCCAAATCCTTACTTCTATCGCCCGCCTGCATCCGTTAAGCTAATAGAAAAACTTTACGCCTAACAGCTGATTAGTTTTGAGATGTTAACCATGTATCATTTAACCTGTTCAGCCATGAAAAAAGAAATTAAACAAATGATCTTCGCCTCCGGTTTCTCACTGATTGCAGTAATGGGATGGACGCAGGACGAAACGCCTTCAACTCCCAAATGGGTATCTGACAAAGGCTACTGGGTAGTGGAAAGTAATATAAATCAACCGCAGCAGTATACAATTCGCTTTTACAACAACCAGCATGAACTCATTGGCCGCAAAGACCTGAGTGGCATAAAACTCAATGTACGTAAACGCAAAACCAAAATGATGCTCCGCGAAAGTCTCGAATCGAGCCTGGAAGCGTGGGCGAAAAATAAACGTACTGGTAGCGAAATTGCAAAAAACAATGAGTAGGCCGCTATTCGGGTATAAAAGTATAAAGGTTTAAAAGTTAAACGAAAACCTCTTATACCTTTATACTTTTATACCTCTGTATTTTCGTTTGTCGCCGAAAAACAACCTTCTGACTACAAAACAGCTTCCGGTGCGGAGGGAATAGCCGGAATAGTTATTTTAGCGGTGTTCACATGCTACAGCACCCATTCATATTTTCTGACGAGCCTCGTTACCGCATTCGCCGGCATGTTTACTTTTGGGTAGCCTGGTGGCTGTTTCAGGCTTTTCTCTATTCGTTTATTGCCATCAACAGGGCTACGGATTATTATCTGCGATTGCCGGTATCGATGCTGGAGTCGCTTATCTACCTCTCTGTACATATATTCCTGGCTTATACCCTGATCTACTTTGTCATCCCCCGCTTTTTGATGAAGCAACGCTACTGGCTGGCGGGACTATTAATAGCTCTCTCCTTTCTGGTAGCAGCCGCTATGTCGGCCGTATTATCCATTTTCGTCATCAATCCCATGCGCGACTGGCTGATGGGCGACCAATATGTAGGTCCGCCACGTACTACCTGGATCACTTTTTTCCTGAGTCTGATGGCTGGTTTGCGGGGAGGTATCACCATCGGAGGTATGGCGGCCGCTATTAAACTCATGAAAACGCTTTATCTCAAAGAGCAGCGGAATCTGCAATTGCAGAAGGAAAATGTGCAGGCTCAACTGCAATTATTAAAAGCACAGGTGCACCCTCATTTTTTATTTAATACACTTAATAATATTTATAGTCATACACAGAATACAGCTCCCGTAGCGGCCCGTATGGTGAGTGGCCTCTCGGCTATACTCCGTTTCATTCTTTATGAAAGTACACATGGCAAAGTACTGCTATCAAAAGAACTGGAATTGCTGCAGAATTATATTAACCTTGAAAATATCCGGTACAGCAACAAACTCGATCTGCATATCGACCTGCCCGAAAATACCGGCAACCTGAAGATTGAGCCATTGCTGCTGCTGCCCCTGGTAGAAAACTGTTTTAAGCATGGAGCCAGCCAGATGCTGGAGCAGCCATGGATCAGCCTGCACATAACCCTGCAGGATGCTGAAATGAATATGAAACTGATCAATGGCAAACCTTCTGAAGCGGTCTCCAATCATCAACCATCCGGCATCGGAATTCAGAATGTACGTAAACGGCTTGAACTGCTGTATCCCGGAAAACATTATTTTTCCATTACCGATGACGAAGATGTATTTATTGTAAACCTGAAACTTGAACTCGAGCAATCGGTCAGTACCCGACCCGAACCTGTAGCTATTGAACATGTCTGAAACCACTCCCATACGCTGCCTGATAGTGGATGATGAACCACCTGCCCGTGAAATCATCCGCCGTTATATCGAACAGGTACCAACCCTTCAACTGGCCGGCGAATGCGCCAATGCCATTCAGGCCCTCACGGCCCTGCAACAGCAGCATATTGACCTGATGTTTCTCGACATCCGTATGCCGCAACTCAACGGAAACGATTTTCTGAAAACGCTAAAAAATCCACCTAAAGTCATTTTCACAACTGCTTATTCTGAATATGCACTGGAAGGATATGAACTGGATATAGTGGATTATCTGATGAAGCCGGTAACCTTTGAGCGTTTTCTGAAAGCCATCAATAAAGCCTTTGAATTAAGATTGCCCCGCACAGAATTGCCCGCACCGGCCGATGAAACCCGCTCCGCCTCTTTTGTCTATTTCCGGGCCGACCGCAAAATGATCAAGGTAATGCTGGCCGACATTCTCTATATCGAAAGCATGAAAGACTATGTAAAAGTTTTTACAGTTTCAGGCCCCCTGATCACCAAACAATCGATCAGCTCGGTAGAAGCCATGCTGCCGGAACAGGAATTCATCCGCACTCATCGCTCATTTATTGTAAACCATCAGAAGATAAAAAGTTATACCAGCGAACTCATCGGGATCGGAGATACAGAAGTGCCGATTGGCAAGTTGTTCAGAAGTACGGTGCTGAAGGTGCTGGGAAAAGGATGAAGGAAAATGTGCTGATGTGCTAATGTGCTGATGTGCTAATGTGCTAATGTGCTGATTTGCTAATGTGCTGATTTGAAAATTTGAAGATTTGAAGATGATAGGATAAAATGTGCTGATGTGTAGGAATGTACATCTGTCCACTGCCAACTGTCAACTGTCCACTGTCAACTGTCCACTGTCAACTGTCAACTGTCAACTACTTCATTCTTATCCTTATTTCTCCATCCGTATTTTTTAACTCAAATGATGCTTCTTTCCAGTTGGCTGCACGGAAGGCAGGATAAACATTATTGGAAAAGCCATATTTTTCCCTTGGAATACCGAGCAGGTTAGTGCTCATTTTTTTATTCCCGTCCTGATCAAGCAATACCGCAATGGCATAACGACCAGCTGGAATATTTTCAAAAACGACCGACACCTGCTCCTGCTCATCAACGGCAAGAGAACGGGTAAAAACCGGCGTACTCTGCTTTTTAAAATTTACTTCAGTATTATACCAGGCGATATAAAGCGTACCCTGCTTTTTTCCCAAACCGGATAAGACTACTGTCTGCATGCTACCCTGCCCATATGAGAAAGAGTAACTGCAAAGCAGTATGAAAGAAAACAGCGCCGAAAAAAACACTGACCGGATCATAATGCAAAAATAAGCGTAAATGCGGACAGTGGCTAGGAGACGGTGGACAGTGGCTAGTGGACAGTGAATAAGCCACCCCTTTAAACCTTTATACTTTTCCCCAATCCGATGGGAGCCACTACCGGCTTTTGTAACTATTCCAGAAAAAGTTATCTTTACCAGACTATAAAATAACTACCATGTCGCTCCTGAATCAGCAGAATAAAAAAGGCAAAAAGAAAGACAACCGCAAAGGCACAACAGGCAATGCCGCCTCTAAGTTCATTGCCAAACCAAAATCGGGTGGATTTGTAAACAAACAGTCCAATACCGGCTCTCAAAGAGGCAGCTAAGCCCCTCACCTGTCAGATGCCTTTCAGCAAAGAATCTTTATTGCAGGAACTGTCCCGCGATACCTGGGCAGCACTCCGCCCCTCGCCTGTGCACGGCATAGGTGTATTTGCCCTGCGTGATATACCTAAAGGGTGCCGCAGTTTTTTTTCGGCCGGCCAGGATGAATGGATTCGCCTGTCTTTTGAAGAGGTAGAGGCGCTGCCGGCACACTCACGCGAACTCATAGAAACCTATTGTCTTTACGATGATAAGGATTATTTTGTACCGGCTCAGGGGTTTAAAGTAATGGACATTACCCTTTATCTCAATCACAGCTCTACGCCCAATGTAGCATCGGTCAACGAAGGCGAATACTTTATTGCGCTGGAAGATATTCCGGCAGGAACAGAACTGCTGGTTGACTATGGCAGCATCGCCGATGTAGAAGGCTATGAATGACCTGTTATCGCTTCAGATATTTTCCTTTGAGTAAACGATCCATCACTTCGTCTTTCAGTGTGCGGCTGATAGGAAGAGAATGTGTGCCTATGCGTACCATATTGCCTTCAATACTGTCAATACGCGATGCGGCTACCAGGTAAGATTTATGTATACGGATAAACATGTCGGCAGGTAAAAACTCCTCGACAGATTTAAATGTCAGATAAGTGATATAGCGGTGAGTAGTGGTCTGAATCACTACATAGTTCTGCAGTGCCTCGGCATAGAGTATGTCCTGTAGCGAAATGCGTACTAATCGTCCATCGGCCTTAATAAAAAAATCCTGGCCTGCAGGTTTCAGATTCTCTTCACGAAGCTCATAATATTCCCTTGCCCGCAGCGCGGCCTTGTAAAAACGATCAAATGCTATTGGCTTTACCAGGTAATCCAGCGCGTTGAGTTCAAAACCTTCCGGTGCATACTGGGGATAGGCTGTAGTAAAAACAACTGGCGGTATGCGTGGCTGCGCGCGCATAAAATCAAGCCCGGTCAGTTTAGGCATTTGGATATCCAGGAAAATGAGCTGTACATCGCCAGCCGCGAGGCGGTCCATCGCCTTCATCGGATTTTCGAATACGCCGGCGAGATGCAGAAAATCCACTTCCGACACATACTCTGCTATTCCCTTACGGGCCAGCGGCTCATCATCTATAATAATGCAGTTGATTTTCATGATCACAGCTTTTTATGGTTCATTCCCGACTGATCGTCTATCTGCAGATAAAGATCGGCCTGGTATTGATCGGTGCCCGTACTCAGTTGCAGGCGATACTTTCCCGGATAGAGCAATTCCAGGCGCCTTTTCACATTAGCCAGTCCGACGCCGCCTGGTTCACCCGGTGTTGTGACATGCTCTGTTGAATTCTGCACAGTAAAATGCAGCCAGCCATCATTTTTGGCCAGGGTTACATGTATATAATTCGGACGCTGTTCAAAATGAGATATATGCTTGAATGCATTTTCAACAAAAGGAATCAGCAGCAAGGGCTCAATGGCAAAACCTTTTACATCCGCTTCGCAATGCAGATTCACTTCATAGTGTGTTTCTTTGCGGAGACGCTGCAAATCCATATAATCACTCAGATACCGTAGTTCTTTTTCAATAGGGATACGGTTTCCGTTAGCTTCATAGAGCTGAAACCGCAGCATGTCCGAAAACTGGTGAAGTGCGCGTCTTGCTTCCGTATTTGATTTATCAATTAAGAAGTAAACACTGTTCAGGGAGTTGAACAGAAAATGCGGATTGATCTGTGATTTAAGAAAATTAAGTTCGGCTTCTGCTTTCTCCCGAGCCGTTTCGGCCAGGCGCCGTTGCAACCCCGAATAGTCAAACATCAGCTTGATGGCTGCACCGGCAATGACCAGAAAAAAATGCGGGATCATATTATCATAAATACGCCGCTTGAGATTGCCCTGTAGTGAAAAAAGCTGTGGATCGTGCAGGAGCTGTCCCAGCAGTTTCATCTTGAGGATGCTGCTGACCACGATCATCAGAACCAGCAGCACGGTAAACAACACATATTTTTTCCGGTAAAACAGCCGGGGTAGCAAGACATAATTGGTAATATAGACCAGCAATGCCAGGTCGGCTACTTTTAAGGCCGTGACTTCGGCTGTCTTTTGCCAGCTTGAGTAATCGCCCAGGCGCAAAAAAAACCAGACCCCGAATACCAGGAGCCAGCACAATACATGATGCAGCTTATATCTCCAGAACCAGCCTGTTTGCATATAACAAACTAAATGTAGGAAATCCCGGCGGGAAAAATCATTACACGAACAACAGATAATGCGGGATGAAATGCCACCATTACGTATAAAGAGTATAAAAAGTTTAAAGGGTTTAAAAAGTATAAAGTGGTATGAAGCTCTTTAAACCCTTTAAACCCTTTAAACTTTTTAAACCCTTTAAACTCCTTATCTCACTCCAAACAACAAACTCCCTATCCTAACCATCGTGCTGCCTTCGGCAATCGCCAGCCGGTAATCGCTGCTCATGCCCATCGACAGAATGGAAAACTGATCTGGCAGCGGCATTTGTTTTTTTGTATGAGAAAAAAGCTGCTTTAAATGAGCAAATTCCTGTTTTACCTGCTGCTCATCTTCGGTAAACGATGCCATACCCATTAGTCCGCAGATACGGATGCCGGTAAAGGGGGCATGGGCTGATGTAAGTCCGGGCAGGGCTTCCTGCAGTGAATGGTCATCGAACCCAAACTTAGTTTCCTCACTGGCAATATGCACCTGCAACAGGCAATCGATGACCCGGTTATTTTTTAATGCCTGCTTATTGATCTCCTGCAGCAGTTTTACACTGTCAACACCGTGGATGAGTGATACAAAGGGGGCGATATATTTCACCTTATTGCTTTGCAGGTGGCCTATAAAATGCCAGCGGATATCGGCAGGCAGGTGTGTTGCCTTATCAGCCAGTTCCTGCACATAGTTCTCGCCAAAATCCCGGTGACCCAGATCATACAAAGCCTGGATATCTTCCACTGGTTTGGTTTTGGAAACAGCTACGAGTGTGACTTTTGCAGCAGCAAGTTCATCTCTGACACGGAGATATGTTTCAGCATTGATTGGCATGCGGTGCAAGATAGGGAGAAAAATGTGCTGATGTGCTGATTTGCTAATGTGCTAATGCGTTAATACTGGTCAGCCTATTTGTTTTTAAACAGCATACTATTCGGATTTAAAAGTGTAACGCCAGCTTTGCTGGCTTTCTTATTTCAATTATTTTAATAGTAAATGGTTCATCCATCATGAGTCCATTTTCTCTATCATCTTCAAATCCTCAAATTTTCAAATCTTCAAATTCATTAGCACATCAGCACATTGTACAATCACTTATTCACATACACCTCTCCGTCCTTCATCACAAACTTCACTTTATACAATGTTTGCTGAAAATCTTTTTCGAGGTCGCCGTCGAATGCGACTATGTCGGCGCGCATATTTTCTTTGATAATACCGGTAAAACCATCTACACCGCAGGCGCGGGCAGCATTGCGTGTAGCGGCCTGCAGCGCATCGGCTGCTTTACTGCCAATAGCCTGATAAATGGCCTCAAGCGTATTTTTGGCCGCATCACCCTGTGGTTTGGGCGTAACCAGGTACATGTCTGATCCGTTTACAATCATTACGCCTTTCTCAAAAGCTCGTTTAACGATACCCATGGTATTGTTAACAAAGCTGGTTAATCCCTCCAGTTCTTCTTTGCTGCGTTTATTTTCCGGATCATAATAGGATTTATATCCTTCGTAGGTGCCAATAGTGGGAACCAGATACACCTGCTGACGGGCCATGCGGTCAAGCAGGCTGTCGGCAATGCTGTAACCATGTTCAATACCATCCACCCCTGCATCCAGCGCCCGCTCTACCAGCATATCATAAGTAGCATGTGCTGTTACCTTAATCCCATACCTGTGTGCGGTATTTACAATTTCTTTTACTTCTTCTACCGGCAAAGTCAGGCGTCCATCACCCATTACCACTTTGATAAGGTCGACCTGGTGGCTGATATGATCTTTTACGGCCTGGCGGGCTTCTTCAACATTTCGCACCACTGTATATTCCCGGTCTATAACCGGCCTGTTCTGTAATGACAAGCCAAAAAACTGTCCGTCTTCAGGACTCAGTATCGGCCCTGAGATGATCATGCGGGGGCCTGCTACCAGGCCTTTATCGATTGCACGCCGCATATTCAGATCCAGGTACTGACCGGAGTTACCCAGATCGCGAATGGTAGTGAAGCCGGCGTCCAGAAATGTGCGGGCAATTTTTACAGCACGAAGTGAACGTTCGATATCTGAGTTCATCAGGATATCGACCTCCATCGGCTCTTCGGGTTTTTGCAGATAGAGAATATGCGTATGTGCATCGATGAGTCCGGGTGTAACAGTACAGCTTCCCAGGTTGATGACCTCGGCCCCTTCCGGCTTTTTAAGACCGGTTCCCACTTTTACTATCTTATTACCCTGTACCAGTATTTCCTGGTTACGGATAAAAGTATTTTGCTCGCTGTTGTACAGTTTACCCACTTTGAGCAAATAGGCCTTTGGGGCCTGGGCAAGAACCATAGAAAAAAGCAGGCAGAGAATAGCTGACAGACAAATACGCATAGAAAAAAATTAAAACAGGAAGATACAGAAAAAGGTAAAAGGCAAAAGGCAGAGGGTAAAAGTTGACTATTCTTTACTACCCTCTCTCTCTTATCCTAAAAAAGGTAAAAAGCAAAAGGTAGAGGGTAAAAAGCAGGGAGTAAAATATTATTACCCTCCACCTCCTTCCCTCTACCTTCTCCCTCGACCTTCAACCTTATGCCTCCACCTTTACTTCAGTATCGACCTGCTGATCACAATTCTTTGCACTTCGCTGGTGCCTTCATAGATCTGGGTAATCTTGGCATCGCGCATAAGGCGCTCTACGTGGTATTCTTTTACATAACCATATCCGCCGTGTATTTGCACAGCTTCCACAGTTGTCCACATGGCTGTTTCGGAAGCAAATACTTTGGCCATGGATGAGCTAAGGGTATAGTCCTGCCCCTGATCTTTTTCCCAGGCAGCTTTGAGGCAAAGCAGGCGGGCCGCTTCAATGCGGGTAGCCATATCGGCCAGTTTGAATGCAATAGCCTGGTGATTCATGATCTCGGTACCAAATGCCTTGCGCGTTTTAGCATAGGCTTTTGCCAGTTCATAAGCTCCGCTCGCAATTCCCAGAGCCTGTGAGGCAATACCGATACGGCCTCCAGCCAGCGTTTTCATGGCGAACTTAAATCCAAAACCATCTTCACCAATCCGGTTTACTTTAGGCACTTTTACATCGGTAAACATTACGGTGTGTGTATCGCTGCCACGGATGCCCAGTTTATTTTCTTTGGCCGCAACGGTGACGCCAGGCCAGTTTTTTTCTACAATAAATGTATTGATGCCTTTTGAACCTTTGGCCGGATCAGTTTGCGCCATAACCAGGTAAACGCTGGCCGTGCCCCCGTTGGTGATCCAGTTTTTGGTACCATTGAGCAAATAATAATCACCCATGTCTTCTGCGGTAGTGCGCTGCGAGGTAGCATCGCTGCCAGCCTCGGGCTCACTCAGCATGAATGCGCCAATATAAAGCTCCCCATCTTTTTTGCCCTGGGCCAGCGGTGTCAGATATTTCCGCTTCTGTTCTTCGCTGCCATAAGCCTGCAGGCCATAACACACCAGGCTGTTATTGACGCTCATGCACACACTCACGCTTGCATCTACTTTTGAGATCTCTTCCATTGCCAGTACATAGCTGACGCTATCCATGCCGGCACCACCATATTCCGGATCCACCATCATGCCCATAAAACCGAGATCGGCCAGTTTCATGACCTGTTCGCGAGGAAACTTCTGATGCTCATCCCGCTCAATCACTCCGGGCAGGCATTCCTGCTGGGCAAAATCGCGGGCAGCCTTCTGGATCATCAACTGTTCTTCTGACAATTCAAATAACATATAATAATAATATTAATAAACGTTTGTGTCGCAAATATAAGGGCAAAGACCTCCGCTTTCTGCACCCGCAGGAAATGAAACGGTTGCAGTTGAAACAATTTCAGCATTAATTTAAAAAAAAGAGCTTCACTGCCAAACCAAATCATTTTGCTGGTGTTTAATGCAAAATCGCCGGCTGACAGTTTTTTGACCTAATTTTGCAGGTCAAACTGACAATCCTGCCTGGAGGGGATCCACCATGAAAAAGATACATATTATTTTGCTTGTCCTGATCGCAGCTGCCATTGCAGTGCTCATTACATTTCTCCAAAACACCAGCACCTATGATACGGTAGACACGGCCATGGCCAAGCCCGGTAAGTATGTGCACCTGATGGCCCGCTGGGATAAGAGTCAGCCGCTGGAGTATGATGCCATCAAAGACCCGAACTATCTCAGTTTTACTGCGGTAGATACATTGGGCAAATCTGTTCGCGTAGTTTACCATCAACCCAAACCCGAAAATTTTGAGATCAGCGAGCGGCTGGTTTTGAAGGGTAAATACGAAGATGGTACGTTTAACTGCGAAAGCATTCAGACCAAGTGTCCTTCCAAATATAAAGACGATCCCAAAGCGCAACAAAAGAGCGTGGAAGGACAGGGCGGTTCAGGTTACTGACCCTATCCCTCACGTGGCCGGACAGTTTTGGCCGGTTGACGGCATACGTGCAAGGAATTGCGGCCATTGATCAAACCCATAATCTGCAAGAATGAATTACATTGGCGAGAACCTGTTGCCGGGTCAGTTTGGCCATTTCTTTATTATTCTATCCCTCGTAGCCTCCCTGCTGGCCAGTTTTGCTTATTTTAAAGCCACTGGTCCGGTACTGGACGAGAACCGTACTTACTGGCGCCGTCTGGCACGAATCTCTTTTACCATTGAGTGCATTTCCGTTTTCGCCATATTTGGAATTATCTTTTATATAGTATCCAATCACCTCTACGAATACAAGTATGCCTGGCAGCACAGCAGCAAATCGCTGGAGTATAAATACCTGCTGGCTGGTATCTGGGAAGGTCAGGAAGGAAGCTTCCTGCTCTGGAGTATCTGGCACTGTGTGCTTGGATTAATACTAATGCGTACCGCCGGAAAATGGGAAGCTCCTGTAATGACTGTAGTGAGTTTTGCGCAGTTTTGCCTGGCTACGATGATTACCGGTGTCTATTTCCTTAACTGGAAAATGGGCTCCAATCCCTTTATCCTTTTACGCGAGTCGGGCATTTATGACAATGCACCGGCTATGCATATCAACTTTGATGTAAACCTGCCGGTTCGCCCCGATTATCTGTCAACCATACGCGATGGGAATGACCTCAACCCATTATTGCAGAATTACTGGATGGTGATTCACCCACCCGTACTTTTCCTTGGCTTTGCTTCAACCCTCGTACCTTTTGCATTTGCTATTGCCGGTCTGTGGACCCGTCAGTTTGGCGACTGGATTAAAATGGCGCTGCCCTGGTCATTGTTTTCGCTGGCCGCGCTGGGTGTAGGTATTATGATGGGAGCCGCCTGGGCTTATGAATCGCTCACCTTTGGTGGCTACTGGGCCTGGGATCCGGTAGAAAATGCCTCACTGGTGCCCTGGCTCATCCTGGCCGCAGGTATTCATACCCTGCTTATTTATAAACATACCGGTCAGTCGCTCCGGGCAACATTTGTATTCCTGATTCTGCAGTTCTTCTTTATACTCTACAGCACTTTCCTTACGCGCAGCGGTATACTGGGAGAATCTTCCGTACATGCCTTTACTGATCTGGGTATGAATGCACAGCTTTACCTGTTGCTGTTTGTATTTGCCTGGCCATTTGTGGTACTCACTGCAGCGCGCCCGGCCATGAAAATGAAGATGGGTATAACAGCACTTGCGTTGCTCACGCTAACCTGGCTATCGGGTGAGTTTGGCTGGGCAATAGGCGGTTTACACCTCGCTCCCATGCTGGCATTTGGTACCATACTGGCCGGTGTCATCGCACTCATCGGCGTTATTCAGAAAAATGTACCTGCCTTACATAAAGAAGAAGCGACCAGCTCACGCGAGTTCTGGATGTTTATCGGCTCACTGATCTTTTTCCTGTCGGCCATGGTAATCATCTTTAAGACCTCGCTGCCGGTTATTAATAAAGTATTCGACATGAAAAAAGCAGCTCCCCAGGATGAGGAGTTTGCCTATAACCAGATACAGGTATTTGTAGCTATCATCATTGGTTTGCTTACAGCAATTACCCAATACCTGAAATACAGCAATACTTCCGCTAAGTTTTTCTGGAAAAAAATCGCCCTGCCTACTATCCTTTCTGCCATAGCCGCCACCCTTATCCTGGCTTTTGGCAATGTCAATTACGATAAACACGGACTTGGTTTTCTCGGTGCTATCTGGCTGGCGATTGTATGTGCGGTGTATGCCATCATTGCCAATGCAGGTTATATCTGGATCGGATTAAAAGGAAAGCTGTCGCTCTCCGGCGGTTCTATTGCACACTTTGGTTTTGGACTTGTATTGCTGGGGATTCTTATCTCTTCGTCTAAAAAAGAGATTCTGAGCCACAACACCAGCGGTATTCATATTCCTTTTGGCGAAGGCAGTGAAGAAAAAACAGGCGAAAACCTTACGCTTGTAAAAGGTATGACTATGCGTATGGGTAAATATGATGTAACCTATACCGGCGATTCTGCTCATCCCCGCAAGCAGCAGTGGTACTATAAAATTCATTTCAAAAGCCGCGAAGGGGATGAAGAGTTTACGCTCAAACCGAATGCCTTTGTAAACTACAAGGGAAATGAAGGATTGATGGCCAATCCTGATTCACGTCACTATCTCACCCACGACGTATTTACCTATGTTTCTTCTTTGCCCAATCCCGATAAAAACAAAGACACGGCCAGCTTTGCGCCATTTGATCGCAAACTGGGCGATACCATTTTTTACTCCAGGGGCTTTATCACACTCGAGCGTGTAGCTACCCGCGACAGCCTGCCTTTCGAAGGCTTCAGTCCGGCAGACTCTGCTACGGTAGTGACATTGAAGGTGCAGTCGATGAACAATACCAGCTACACTTCTGAGCCGCTCCTTATCAATCGTAATGGTGTGCAGCTTTCATTGCCCGATACCGTTATGGCTGAAAGCCTGATACTCCGTGTCAATAAAATGACTACCGGCGGTGGAGTTGAAATTGGTCTCAAAGAATCGGACGCCTTATTGCAGTATGTAACCCTGAAGGCTTATAAGTTCCCTATGATCAAAGTATTGTGGCTGGGTATCATTATCACTGCCATTGGCATACTCATGAGCATGGTACAGCGGATTAAAGCGATCAGAGCGGGCAGGGCTAAATGATAATTGCAGGCTCATACAGCGAAAAAGCGCCGGTCTGTGTCTGATAAAAAGAGTGCCGCTTGGCCGAGCGGCGGCGCTGTTGTAAATTTATAGCCATGGTTCGCGCCCTTGCCTGTTTTACAGTTATCTTTTTGCTGATGCTTATGGCACCGGCAACGCATGCCCAGATAATACCCGAAGTGGCGCCAGACACTGTTCCGCCTATTCCCTCTTTCAAAGAAAGGTCCAGCAAATGGGGGCCCAACGACACCATTATTGTAGATGCCATCTGGTACAACCGCGAAATGCTGAGCTTCCGCGAAGAAGAGAATATATGGGTGTCTAACCTTTCGCCCAGAGAGCTTGAAAAGTTCAAAAAAGAATGGAACCGGTTGCGCAATGCCGTTTATGTAACTTATCCCTATGCCCGTGTTGCCGGTGCCACCATCAATGATATTAATGCAAAGCTAGCGGGTGTTACCTCCAAAAAAGAACGCAAGAAGTATATTAAAAGCCGCGAAAAAGAGTTGCGTCAGCAATTTGCCGACCCGCTCTCCGAACTCAGCGTGTACCAGGGACGCGTGCTCATGAAACTGATCAACCGGCAGACGGGTAATAACTGCTATGAGATCATTAAAGAATATAAAGGCGGCTTTAATGCCCGCATGTATCAGACGGTTGCCTTCTTCTTTGGCAGCAACCTCAAGCAGAAATGGGATCTTACCGACAAAACCGATCGCCAGATTGAAAGTTTTGTAAGGGAAATTGATGGGGCATGGTATGGGAATCCGTACAGGAAATGATATGCTGATGTGCTGATATGCTAATGTGCTGATGTGCTAATGTGCATACAATTGGTTAATTTCAAAAAGGTTTTCGCCATTCATTGTCCGTTTATGAACCGGATTGGCCAATAATTTAAAAGATTTTCAACTAAAAGCATCCCCAAATCAGCACATCAGCACATTAGCACATTATTTCTCTATTTTTGCATCTATGAAACTCGACATTCTCGCCATTGGCGTACATCCCGACGATGTGGAACTGGGTTGTTCCGGCACGTTGATCAATGAAATAAAAAGAGGAAAAACAGCCGGGATTGTAGATTTGACACAGGGCGAGCTCGGCACCCGCGGTACGATCGAAACCCGCTATGCCGAAGCTGCTGAAGCGGCCCGCATTATCGGCGCTGTGGTACGCGAAAATCTGAAAATGCGCGATGGCTTTTTCCGCAACGATGAGGAACATCAATTGCAACTGATCCGCATCCTGCGAAAATACCAGCCCGAGATTGTGATCGGCAATATTCTTAGCGACCGCCACCCCGATCACGGCCGTGCAGGTCACCTCATCAGTGATGCCTGTTTCCTGTCGGGCCTGCGCAAAATCGAAACCGTTGACGACAATGGACAGCCCCAGGAAAAATGGCGACCCAAATATTGCCTGCAATACCTGCAGGACTGGTATCATGAACCGGATCTGCTGATTGATATCAGCGACAGTTTCGAACAACGAATGCTGTCTATCCAGGCTTACAGTACCCAGTTTCACAGCAGTAACCCCAACAGCGCCGAGCAGGAGCCTCAAACCTATATTTCTACCCCCGATTTCCTGGATAGTGTCATTGCCCGTGCCCGTATGCTGGGCAAGCGCATCGGGGTCAAATATGCCGAAGGCTTTGTGACCGAAAAAAAGATCGGGCTCCGCAACCTGGATGCGCTGATTCAAAATGAGACATGATCGTCTGCAAACCAGTGGCTTACAAAACCATGACGAAAAAAAATCTTTTCCCCAAAACCGTATTTTAAGGGTTTGTTGTGTGCCAATAAGCGTACCTTTGCCTTTGCTATTATTTCACTTACTAACCCGAGCAGAATGACCATTCCAAAATTTTCGAGTGTTCCCCACTCTTTCCATACTGAACTGAAGAAACGTATCAGTGATTATTTCAAAGAAGTAGGAAAGTCTACTACAGGCAATTACAGCCTCTTTATCAAGGCGGTCATCCTGGTGGTGTCATTCCTGTTTGTATATGTACACCTTGTTTTTTTCACCCCTTCTATCGTTTGGGCTATTCTGGAATGCCTGGCACTGGGTTTTCTGACGGCGGCAATTGGCTTCAATGTGATGCATGATGGTGCACATGGCAGCTTTAGCCGTTATCAGTGGATTAATGAGCTGGCAGCCCTGTCTGTAAATTTCCTCGGCGCCAATAATTTCATGTGGAAGACCAAGCACAATGTAATACACCATGCTTATACCAATATTGATGGTGTGGATGACGACATTGATGCCAAACCTTTCCTGCGTCTTTGCGAAACACAGAAACGGTATAAGGTTCATAAATACCAGCATCTTTATTTCTGGGCAGCCTATTCACTGCTTTATCTGTGGTGGGTTTTTGTTGCTGACTATCAGAAATATTTTCTGCGCCGTGTTGGTAATATGCCCCTCAAAAAAATGCAACTGTCAGATCATATCTCCTTCTGGGTATTTAAGGTTGTGCACCTGATTTTATTTGTTGCCATTCCTATCTATACAGTAGGTTTTACACCCTGGCTGGTTGGTTTCCTCATCTACGGCCTGTTTGCAGGTTTTGTACTGAGCATCGTTTTCCAGTTGGCACACACTGTGGAGCATACCCATTTCCCTCAGCCAGCCGAAGGTACCGGCCGCATGGAAGATGAGTGGGCCATCCATCAGTTGAAGACGACTGCCAATTTTGCTACAAACAACAAACTGATCAGCTGGCTGGTTGGTGGCCTCAACTTTCAGGTAGAGCATCACCTTTTCCCCAAAATATCACACATCCATTATCCCGCTATCAGCAAGATCATCAAACGTGCCTGTCAGGAATATGGCGTCACGTATATTGAATATCCCAAAATGAGACTGGCTGTAGCATCGCATGTGGCATTTCTGCGTCAGATGGGAAGGAAGTAATGTGATGATGTGCTGATTTGCTAATGTGCTGATGTGCTAATGTGCTGATGTGCTAATGTGCTGATGTGCTAATGTGCTGATGTGCTAATATCGACAGAACATCTCTCGCTTCGCTTTCATTGGGTGCTTCGCGTCTTTGCGTACTTTGCGCCTTCTTTCTTTGCGCTCTTAATTCGCTTGGCGTTCTTTGCACCTTCTTTCTTTGCGTTCTTAATCCGGTTTGCGTCCTTTGCGCCCTTTACCATCCACCTTTTCTTCCTAAATTTGCAGTATGGCAAAAGTAAAAATCGGCCTGGTGCAGATGAGTTGCACCGCCAGTAAGGAAGAAAATCTGCAAAAAGCGATCACCAAAGTAAGAGAAGCCGCTGCTAAAGGGGCCCAGATCGTGTGCCTGCAGGAACTGTTTACCTCTCTTTATTTCTGCGATGTAGAAGATTACAGGAATTTTGAACTGGCAGAAGCTATACCAGGGCCTTCTACAGAATCGCTGGGCGCTGTAGCAAAAGAACTGGGTGTAGTGATCATCGCTTCATTATTTGAAAAAAGAGCCGAGGGATTATACCACAATACCACTGCTGTACTCGACGCCGATGGCAGCTACCTCGGTAAATACCGCAAAATGCACATCCCCGATGATCCGGCTTATTATGAAAAATTCTACTTCACACCAGGTGACCTTGGTTATAAAGTTTTCAAAACACGTTTTGCCACAATAGGTATCCTCATCTGCTGGGATCAATGGTATCCGGAAGCGGCCCGTATTACCGCCCTTATGGGTGCAGAAATCCTGTTTTATCCCACAGCTATTGGTTGGGCTACCAGCCAGGACACTGCAACCAATACAGAACAATATAATGCCTGGCAAACGATTCAACGCAGTCATGCCGTAGCCAATGGCGTACATGTGGTGAGCGTAAACCGTGTGGGCTTTGAGCAGGAAGGTGCCATGAAATTCTGGGGAGGATCATTTATTGCCAATCCCTTTGGCAGCATTATGTACCAGGCCTCGCACGAAGAAGAAGAAGTGTATGTACACGAATTGGATACGGCACAGACAGACCGCTACCGTACCCACTGGCCATTTCTGCGCGACCGCCGGATCGATTCCTATCAGCCAATTACGCGCCGTTATATCGATGAATAAACCGGCTACTGATTTGTACCCGTTTTATCAGCCTCATTGCACCATTATTGACAAACTTAATGAGTACTATGTCTGCCACACCCCGTCAACAGGGTTATTATTTTCCTGCTGAGTTTGCTCCGCATATAGCTACCTGGCTGAGCTGGCCGCATAAAGAAGCCAGCTGGCCCGGCAAAATCGATAGCATTTATCCGGCTTACTCTGCCTTTGTAAAAGAGCTGACACGAGGTGAACTCGTACGCATCAATGTGGCCGATGCTGCACTGGAGGCTGCTGCTACCGCTCATTTACAAAAAGCAGGCGTACCGCTCGAAAAAGTACAGTTCTTTCACCACCCTACCAACGATGCCTGGTGCCGCGATCATGGCCCGGCCTTTCTGGTAAACACCGACTCATCAAAGCCCAAAGCCATTGTAGACTGGGGCTACAATGCCTGGGGTGATAAATATCCTCCGTATGACCTCGATGATGTGATCCCAACACGTATTGCCGAACATTTCAGGCTGCCTGTATTTCATCCCGGTATTGTAATGGAAGGTGGTTCAGTAGAATTTAACGGTGCAGGCACTCTACTCACCTCTACCGCCTGCCTGCTCAATCCCAACCGCAATCCGCACCTTAACCAGGAGCAGATCGAACAATACCTGCGCGACTATTATGGCGTGGAGCAGATACTGTGGGTTGATGAAGGCATTGTTGGCGACGACACCGATGGACATATAGATGATACCGTTCGTTTTGTCAATGAAGACACCGTCGTTACAGTGATTGAAACGGATAAGCGGGATGAGAACTATGACCTGCTGCAGCATAACCTCAAACAACTGAAAGCGATGCGCCTTATCAATGGCAAAGCGCTCAACATTATCGAACTTCCTATGCCCGATGCTGTGATCTGGGAAGATCAGCGGCTGCCGGCATCCTATGCCAATTTTTATATTGCCAATAAATCGGTGATTGTACCCACTTACCGGTGCGACAAAGATGAGCAGGCCCTCCGTATACTGCAGGACTGCTTCCCCACCCGCGAGGTAGTAGGTATTGACAGCACCGACATTATCTGGGGCCTGGGCAGCTTTCATTGCCTGAGCCAGCAGGAACCTGAATAATGTGCTGATGTGCTAATATGCTAATGACGCAGCCCAAACTATTTCTTATTAGATCCCCCTTGTTGATAAAAAGTCTCTTTATCAACACATTAGCACATCAGCACATTAGCACATCAGCACATCTCTTTTGTAGTTTGCATTTTTAGCCTAACTTGCACCGTTTTCTTAATCCCAGGGAAATGGTAGACCTAGCTAATTACGATCCGAACGCCGTAAGCAATCCTAATAACAACATTTTTGGACTTCCCAGCTCAGAAGAGAATGCTCGTCTGGTAATAGTACCCGTGCCATGGGAAGTAACTGTGAGCTATGGTGCTGGTACGGCCCGCGCTCCCGAATCTATTTTCCGGGCTGCCCTGCAGGTAGATCTGTATGACCCCGAAGTGCCGGAAGGGTGGAAACAGGGTTATTATATGCGCCCCTGCGACCGCAAGCTGCTTATGAAAAGTGATTACCTGCGAAAAGAAGCAGAGTTGTTTATCGATTACATTGCCCAGGGAGAAGATGTGGCTGCGAACCAGTTTATGTGTAAAACCCTGAAAGAGGTCAACGAAGGCGGTGCCTTCCTGAATGGCTGGATCTATGATCAGACAAAGGCTTTGCTCGATAAAGGCAAACTGGTAGGCGTGCTGGGTGGAGACCATAGTGTGCCGCTTGGTTTCTTTAAAGCGATTGCCGAAAAACACGGCGATTTCGGTATTCTGCAAATCGACGCCCATTGTGACCTGCGCGAAGCTTATGAAGGATTTAATTACTCGCACGCCAGTATTATGTACAATGCGCTGGAAGAGATTCCCCGGATCGCACAACTGGTACAGGTAGGTGTGCGTGATTATAGTGCTGATGAATGGGAATATATCCGCAACAGCAACTTCCGCGTTATAACCTATTTTGACCGGGAAATCAAACAAAGACAGTTTGAAGGAGATACCTGGAAATATATTGCCGAAGAGATTGTAAGCAAACTTCCTCAGAAAGTATATATCAGTTTCGACATCGATGGACTTGACCGTAAACTCTGCCCGCATACAGGTACACCTGTACCCGGTGGATTTGAAGCCGAAGAGGTTTTTTACCTGTTCCGTAAAGTCATTGAAAGTGGTCGTCAGCTTATCGGATTCGACCTTTGCGAAGTGGGGGTAAACTCCGATAACGACTGGAATGCCAATGTAGGAGCACGTGTATTGCTGAAGCTGTGCAATCTGATGATCGCCAGCAATACCATGACCAACTCCTGACCTGTTTTTAATCAACACTTCCCCGATGCAGCAATTTGAACTGGTATTAAAAAATGAACGCGCGCAACAATACCAGTTGCTGACCAAACTTGCCGTTGCCATCAACCTGCTGGTCTTACTCATACTTGCTGTAAAAGCAGGCAGTGGCAGTATGCGCCTACAGATTATTGCAGCAGTAGGTGTGATGATGCTGGTTGTGCTGGCTCAGTATTATCTGCAAAAAAGCCGTCTGCCTCAATTGATGGGAACTGCGCTTGCCTTTATACTTATCACGTATCTTTTGCTCCAGTTCTGGTGGGCTGCAGGCCTGGTATTGCTGCTGCTTTTTATGTACAGTGTTACACAAAGAAAATTGATTGTAGCAGTCAATAACGAACAAATCATTTACCCCAGTTTTCCCCGGCGTAATATTGCCTGGACAGACCTCAATAATCTTATTTTGAAAGATGGTCTGCTTACGATCGATTTCCGCAACAATCGTGTGGCTCAAAATCATGTAGTGAATAGCGGAAATGATAATAGCTTGAATGAGACAGAATTTAACGAATTTTGCCGCAGACAGCTCAACCAGTCCAAAAGCCGCTGAGGCGCCGGACTTCATCCATTTAGTTAACAATCATGGCACTCACACAATCACCCTATATTTTATATTCAGACGGTAAGGGAAATATTTTTGAAGACACCTCACTGTACGTAGCCGGCCGCACAGGCTGGGATGCCGTTCCCGTACCTGATGAAGAATGGATCGAATTGCCTGATGGCGGTTCACTGTATGAGTTGCCCGGTCGCCGGGGTATCGGCATAGACGTACATACCGGCGAAATGCGTTTATGTGAAAAAGGCTGGGCGGTGGCCGCATTCATTCCACCAGCTCATACCGGTTTTTACCTGGCCGCTTATGAAACAGCCCCCGACGCCCCCACACTTCCGTTGTTTTGCTATACTGCAGTAGGCTGGTATAACGATAAATTTTATGTGCCGGCCGTTCGCATAGAACAGGATATACGCCAGGATTGCGCCGGCTATGACCAGCAAAAAGTCGAAAGCGGAGTGGAGCAGCTGCTGCAGGCCTATCCGCATAACCGGCTGGTGAAACACCTGGCCGAAAATTGCGCCCTCACCTATCATTGTCCTGCTGCACGTAATTATTTCCTGGGACGCTGGGAATGCCCCATACCGTCTTCTCCGGCCTGTAATGCCAATTGTGTGGGCTGTATTTCGTTGCAGCCCGATGAAGAAACGATCGTATCAACCCAGGACCGGCTCAAGTTTAAACCCACTGCCGAAGAAATCGTAGAGTTTACCGTACCACACCTGGAAACCGCCCCCTATCCCCTGGTGAGCTTTGGACAGGGTTGTGAAGGCGAACCGTTACTGATGTGGGAAACCATTCGCGAAGCAATTATAGAAATCAGGAAACATACCCCTAAGGGAAGCATCAATATCAATACCAATGGATCGCGACCCGATGCAGTCCGTAAACTCTGTGAAGCCGGCCTCGATTCCATCCGCGTGAGCACCAACAGTGCCCGCCGCGAAATATATATGCCGTATTACCGGCCCAATAACTACCAGTTTGAGGATATTATCGAAAGCCTGAAGATCGTAAACAGCTTTGGCGGATGGACCTCTATCAACTATTTCGTTTTTCCGGGCATGACAGACAGTGTGGCGGAATATGAAGCCCTGCGTAAACTGATCCGCGACACAGGGCTGAAAATGATACAATGGCGAAACTTCAATATTGACCCCGATTGGTATCTCGGCAAAATTGGCGTGGGCGACACAGGCGAATGTATGGGCGTGGGACAACTGATGCAATTAATACGGGATGAGTTTCCTGATCTGAAATACGGCTATTTCAATCCCCCGATGGAACGAATTAAAGGGAAATTTGAATTAGACTTTGCACACCACTGAAAGCCAATATTTTGATATGCTGGTGTACTAGTGTGCTAATGACTAAGCTCCTTATTGCCATATTTCATTAGGCCTTTTGCCCTTTACCTTTCACCTATTACCTAATACTTAGTACTTAAAACTCCAATCTTAACATTTATTAAGCGAAAAAAAGGGCAAGTTGCATGGCCTTTGATCCGTTAATACACATCTGTGTAAAAGAAGCCTGCCCGGCCAAAGAGGGCAAAAATGTACATTTGTATGAATAACTCCCTTACTATGTCCGCAGCCTTTGAATCAAGGAAAAACACCCAGGCCAGCATGATCACCGCAGGATTTGCTGCTTTTATGCTGCTGCTGATGTTTTTGCTGAAATGGAGTATTCCTGTAATTGCTCATCCGCCCGCAGAACAAGGCATTCTGGTAGACTTAAATCTGCCGGATGAAGAACTGGTGCCTCCGGCGCGCGAAAGTGGCGGCGGCGGTGGCGGTAACCCGGTTCAGGCCGCTGGTCCAGCCGGAGCAGCGCCCTATTCACCTCCCAATCCCGGCACAGATGATGATTCACGTGATGTGGAAGACACGAAAGACGAGGCCGATCCCCCGGTGATCAAACCCGACAATCCGAAGCCTACCGCTACAAAAATCAATGAAAATAAATCGGTGGTAAAAACGGAGCCCAAACCCAATCCGCAGCCTCCTGCCCCGCAACAGCCCAAGCACGTATTACAGGGCCGTACGCTCACAGGTTCGGGCAATGGCGGTGGCGCAGCACAGGACTATGACCGCAGTGGTGGCACGGGTACCGGCAGTGGTATTGGCCGTGGCAGTGGCACTGGTGGCGGATCAGGTACAGGCGAAGGCGGCGGTAATGGCTCCGGAAGCGGTCTGGGTAATGGCCCCCGTGTTACCAAGGGAGATCGCCGCATAGTATCCAGTTATACTTTCGAAGGCGATCTGGACAAAGCCACTATTTATGCCGAAATAAAAGTATCGCAGGACGGTGTAGGTACCTTACTGGGCTTTGCTAAAGGATCTACAGCTACCAGCTCCAGTTATCGCAGTGCGATTGTTCAATACCTGCGTAATATCCGTTTTAATAAATCAGATCACGAGTCAACCGTCACGGTACAGTTCAACTTCCGTGTCAATGGTTAATCACGATGCCCTTAACTATATCAGCGGTTCAACATTTTGTTGAGCCGTTTTTTCTTCCTGTTGCCTCCTGTCTTAGCTTTGTATAATGACAGCAAGAATTGAAATCATCCGGGGAGACATTACGCAGCAGAACGTAGATGCGATTGTCAATGCCGCCAATACTTCCCTTATGGGTGGTAGTGGTGTGGATGGCGCTATTCACCGTGCCGGCGGGCCTGCTATACTGGAAGAATGCCGGGCCATAGTAGCCCGCCAGGGCAAATGCCCGGCCGGTGAGGCTGTAATCACCACAGGCGGCTTATTGCCAGCACGATTTGTTATCCATACGGTAGGCCCGGTATGGAATGGTGGCAAAAAGAAAGAGGCGATGGTATTGTCCAATTGCTACCGCAACAGCCTGCAGCTGGCCGCCACACATGCTGTAAACAGCATCGCTTTTCCCAATATCAGCACCGGAGTATACCGTTTTCCCAAACCTGAAGCGGCCGATATTGCACTGACCACAGTAAAGGAAGTACTCACGCAACTGGAAAGTATGGAACGGTTGCTTTTTGTTTGTTTTGATGAAGATAATTACAACCTGTATTCATCACGGCTCAATTCATAAACAACCTTCTTTTCTGCCGCACCAAACAAATCGGGAGAATACTAATTTTGCTGCATGACCTACGAGCAAACTGTTGATTATCTTTTTACGCGGCTGCCTCTGTTCAGCCGTATCGGGGCGGCGGCCTACAAAGAAAACCTGGATAATACGCTTGCCCTATGCGCCAGCCTGGATAATCCCGAAAAGCAGTTTCGGTCCATACATATTGCCGGCACCAATGGTAAAGGCTCCGTAAGCCATATGCTGGCGGCTATTCTGCAAGAGGCCGGTTATAAAACCGGTTTGTATACCTCGCCGCATCTTCGCGATTTCCGGGAACGGATCCGCATCAATGGCGAAATGATTAACCGCGATTTTGTAGTTGATTTCACAGAAAAGATCAAACCACTGATTGACCGGCTGGAACCCAGTTTTTTTGAGATCACCGTAGCCATGGCATTCGATTATTTTAGCTCACAGCAAACAGATATTGCCGTAATCGAAACCGGCCTTGGCGGGCGGCTCGACAGCACCAATGTGATCACACCTGAACTATCGGTAATCACCAATATCGGCTGGGATCATATGAACCTCCTGGGCAATACGCTGGAAAAGATTGCCGCAGAAAAAGCCGGTATTATAAAAAAGAATATCCCCGTAGTGGTGGGTGAAGTATTGCCCGAAACCATTGCTGTATTTGAGCAAAAAGCAGCCGGGCTGGCAGCACCTTTAAGTATCGCTTCCGAAAAAAGGCAGGCACTTGACTGGAAGTGGACCGAGCATCATCAGTTACAGATCGAAGTAGCAGAGCAGCACAAAACCGATCACCAGGTTTACCGGCTCGATTTGCCTGGTCTGTATCAGACACGCAACCTGCTCACTGTGCTCGAGGCCTGCGCGCAGCTTCGCGAAAAGGGCTGGTCAATTACAGACAATCATATCAGGACCGCCCTGCAAAAAGTAAAAAAGACAACCGGTCTGCATGGACGCTGGGAAATGCTGCAACAACACCCCCACGTCATTGCCGATGTGGCACATAACGAAGCAGGACTCCTTATGCTGGTTGAACAACTGGAACTTACCGACTATAAAAATCTGCATATCGTGCTGGGTATGGTAAAAGACAAGGAGGTTGAAAAAGCTTTAGCGGTACTCCCTGTGCATGCCCGGTATTATTTCACCCAGGCACATTTGCCCCGGGCGCTGGAAGCTGCCCAACTGGCCGCACTCGGCAAAGCCAGGGGTTTGCAGGGTAATACCTACTCAAGCGTGCAGGAAGCACTGGATGCGGCAAAGCAGAATGCCAATCCGGAAGATCTTATACTGATCTGCGGCAGTGTGTTTCTGGTAGGCGAATTATACTAAATTTTACAGAGAATCAAGCTGGCCCAGTTTGCGTAGCGCATATAAGATGCAGGTTACATGCATGGATTGAACGATGGCATTGTCGCGTATCAGCTGCTTCAGTTCTTCGAGGCTAATGAGTTCTACTTCGATATCTTCATTATCATCCAGTTTCTGCTCCGCATTCTTTTCACCACCGGTAGCCAGAAACATATGCATCAGGTTGTTGTTGGTAGATGGATTGGCCGAAGTGCGTCCCAGGTATTGCAGTTGCTGAAATGAATAACCGGTTTCTTCCAGCAATTCACGCCGGATAGCTGTTTCCAGATCGGGATCGGTATCATCCACACAGCCCCCGGGTATTTCCATACCTACTTCACCCAGTGCATGGCGATACTGGCGCTCCATTATCACTTTACCTTCTTTGGTGATTGCTACAGCTGTTACCCAGGTTGGAAATTCGTATACGTAATAAGGATCCACGATATGGCCGTTGGGGGCTTCGCAGGTATCGCGGCGTACTTTAAACCAGAGATCTTTAAACAGGTAAGTGGATGAAAGTATTTTCCATTTCATAAATAACGAACTCCAAATCTTTTATTCAGCACTACCACCCTTTTTGCTCACGCAGGGTCGTAATATGTGCCACATGATGTTTGCCATGCCAGGCATACATGCCCAGCACATACCAAAGCCGCATAGTACGTTTATGTTCGGGATGAAAGAGTGTGCGGTTGTTCCACTCATCATCTGTAACATACTTCAGCATCTCATACATACGGGCATGCAGGGCATGCAACAGCGTAATCGAAATATTGACAGGTAATTTTTGTACATCATACAGCTGCACCCACCCGTTTTCATCATAGGGTTTAATAACAGGATTATCCTCTGTGAGCCCGAGCCGGAAACGGCAAAATGCATTGATATGGCTGTCGGCAATATGATGTACGAGCTGATGCACTGTCCAGCCACCTTCCCGGTAAGGCGTATGCAGCTGGGCTTCATCCAGATTAGCTACCGCATTTTCCAGGATTATGGGCAGAAATTTTATATCGGCCAGCCATTCTACTTTTGTTTCTATAGAAAAAGGCCGGGCCTCATACTGTCCGATGGGATAACGTGGATCAACCATGGTTGGCATATAGCGTTGGTTTTATACTATTTCCAGTAATTCTACTTCAAACATCAAAGTGGCTCCTCCGGGAATATCACTGCCTGCTCCCCGATCGCCATAAGCCAGATCAGACGGTATCCACAAACGCCAGTGGCTGCCTGTTTTCATCTGGGGTATGGCAATCTGCCAGCCTTTAATCAAGGAGCGCAGCGGTGCGGTAAAGGGCTGGTTGCGCCGGAAGCTGCTGTCAAACTCACGTCCATCGAGCAATGCCCCTTTGTAATGCGCTTTAACCGTACTTGAAATAACCGGTTGCGCCCCGTTACCTTCCCTGATTATTTCATACTGTATTCCTTCAGGCAATACATGCACACCCTCTCTGGTTTTATTAGTTTCCAGAAAGGCAATGCCTGCTTTCTTTTGTGCTTCTATTTTGTCTTGCATAAATGCGCGGAGTTTATTTTGAAGACCCATGAGATGATTTTAAAATGATGTGCTGATATGCTAATGTGCTGATATGCTAATGTGTTGATGTGCTGATGTGCTAATGTGCTGATGTGCTAATGTGCTGATGTGCTGATGACTTAAGAATTACGACTACAGAAAAGTTTCTTTATCTCAATGCCTTCCAGCTTTATCCCTATACCCTATACTACCCTTCACCCTACTTATAACTTATAACTTACAACTCATTCTAACTTTTCCCTATACCCTATACCGTAAACCCTTCACCCCACTTAAAACTTATAACTTATAACTCACAACTCATTCTAACTTTTCCCTATACCCTATACCGTAAACCCTTCACCCCACTTAAACCTTATACTTATAACTTACAACTCATTCTAACTTTTCCCTATACCCTATACCGTAAACCCTTCACCCCACTTAAAACTTATAACTTATAACTTACAACTCATTCTAACTTTTCCCTATACCCTATACCGTAAACCCTTCACCCCACTTAAACCTTATAACTTATAACTCACAACTCATTCTAACTTTTCCCTATACCCTATACCGTAAACCCTTCACCCCACTTAAAACTTATAACTTATAACTCACAACTCATTATCAGGCTTCGCGCAGAGAGTGACCGGTTAAATGAATAAAAACATCTTCGAGGTTTGCCTTCTTCACTTCTTTGGGCCGCTCAAATCCTGATGCCACGAGGGTATCAATCATATTATCCGGAGAGTCGAGCGCTACTATACGTCCTGAATCGATAATAGCAATACGGTCGCACAGGTATTCGGCCTCATCCATATAGTGCGTGGTAATGATCACCGTAGTTCCCTGCTCGCGTATATTGCGGATCAGCTCCCAAAGACTGCGGCGTGCCTGGGGATCGAGGCCTGTGGTGGGCTCATCCAGGAAAATAATGCGTGGCTGGTTGATGAGGGTTGTGGCAACAGAAAAACGCTGTTTCTGTCCTCCACTCAGATCCTTGAATTTGGCCCGGGCCTTATCTTTCAGATTCACCGTTTCCAGCAGTTCCATCGGCGCTACCTGGCGGTTGTAAAGTCCGCTGAACAGCTCAACCAGTTGTACCAGGTTGAGGCCTGGATAATAGCCGCTGGTCTGCAGTTGCACACCGATGATTTTTTTTATTTCACCTGCCTGACGGTCAAGATCCAGTCCGTCAACAATCACTTTACCACTTGTCTTTTCACGCAGGGTTTCGATGATCTCAAGTGTGGTCGATTTTCCGGCACCATTAGGTCCCAGCAAACCAAATATTTCACCTTCCCGCACATCAAAGGAAATACCCTTGACAGCCTGAAAGTTGCCATAATTTTTAACGAGATCAGTAACAGAAATGATTGTATTGCCTTGCATGGCGGCAAGTTACTGCAATTCCGGATAAGGAAAAGCGCGGCGGCGATTAGTTGACAAAAAGCTGGGTGTAATAAATCACCCCATTTTTATCTTTTGCCGTACCTATACCGATATACCTGAATGTCCCCAGCATATTGCGCCGGTGGCCAGGTGATTCTTTCCAGTCTTTTACCACTTCTTTTCCTGAAGTAGCGCCATAGGCCACATTTTCGGCAAAGGCGGTGGAGCCGGGTACTTTTCGCTGGGCAGCAGCTTCGCGGCTGGCGAAACCACTATGTCCAAAAGCTACCCTGCCGGCAGCCATATTTTCGCTGTGCTTCCGGGCAATGGCATTCAGATCTTCGCGCATCTGAAGCACTGCCTTGCCCCTCGATCTGCGAAACTGATTGGTAGCAGCCAGTATATCATCATCAAGGCCTGCAGGAGGCAAACCGGCAAAACTCAGCCATCCTATACCCACTGCCAGCAAAAGGGTCATATAACGAAACAAATGTGAACGCATATTTTTTTTCATTGCTAATTATGCCTCAACATCTGTACCATTGCATCAATGGCTGGCGGCAGATATGCTTAGAAGTGTGTTAAAAATATATTTTACACGGCGGCCTGCTCAAGGCAGGTATCCAGTTCATTCATCATACCCTTACTTCCAATAAACATGGGGGTGCGCTGATGCAGTTGAGTAGGCATAATATCCAGTATGCGTTCTGTGCCGTTTGTAGCACGGCCGCCAGCCACTTCCACAATAAATGCAAATGGGTTACACTCATACAGCAGGCGCAACTTACCACCAGGTTTATCCGTAGTACCGGGGTACATAAAGATGCCGCCCTTTATGAGGTTTCTGTGTACATCCGATACCATACTGCCAATATAGCGCTGGGTATAGGGACCGCCGGTTTGTTTATCTTTTTTCTGACAAAGTGTAATATAGTTCTGCACGCCCTTGTTGTACCGGAAGAAATTACCGTGATTGACCGAATAGATATTACCCCATTCGGGACAGCGGATATCCGGGTGGCTGAGTGTAAACTCACCTATGGATGGGTCAAGGGTAAAACCGTTTACACCACGGCGGGTAGCATATACCAGCATGGTGCTGGAGCCGTATACGATATAGCCGGCAGCTACCTGCTTAATTCCCTGCTGTAAAAAATCCTCTCTTGAAGCCTTATCACCTTTTTGGGTAACCCGGCGATAGATTCCAAAAATGGTTCCGATAGATACATTCACGTCAATATTACCGCTACCATCAAGCGGATCAAAAAGACAGACGTATTTGGAGTTGCGGCTTACTGCATCGTCAAAGGCTACGAATTCGTCCAGTTCCTCACTGGCGATACCGGCACAGCTGATGCCATGCTGCAATACGCCCATAAACTGATCATTGGCATAAACATCCAGTTTTTTTACATCTTCGCCCTGCACGTTCACACTGCCGGCATCGCCCAGGATATCAACAAGACCGGCTTTATTTACTTCCACATTGACCCGTTTGGCAGCCAGGCCCAGATCGCGGAGAAGATTACTGAGCTCACCCGTGGCATGCGGAAAATCGCGCAGCTGCTGAATGGTAAACTCATCGAGTGTCAGAATTTTTCGGTTAAATAGCATAGCAGTTAATGGTTGTACTAACAAATGTAAGTATTATGTAAGGTCGGAGGTAAAAGGAAGAAGGAAAAAGTTGTGCTTCTTTCTTGACACGCTTATCACTGCTCCACTAACCTTTTTCCATCCACCCTCTTCCTTCCGCCTTCTCTGCCTTATTTTTGCGGCACATTTCCTTTATATGCAGGTATTCAAATTTGGCGGCGCGTCCGTAAACAGTGTTGAGCGTATTGTAAACCTGGCGTCCATTATGAAGCAATACCAGGGCGAGCGGCTGCTGATTGTTATATCGGCAATGGGCAAAACAACCAATGCGCTGGAAAAGGTGGCAGAAGCTTTTTATTCCGGTAAAAAGGATGAAGCGCTTTCCCTATTTGAGCAGGTAAAACAGCAACATCTTACCACAGCAAAGTACCTGCTCGTAACCCATGCACTTGCCTGCGAAAACCAGTTGCGTGATTTCTTTACCGAAGTGGAATGGCTGCTGCACGACAAACCGGTACGCGCTTTTGATTATTATTATGACCAGATTGTATGTGTGGGTGAATTGCTGAGTACTGCTATCGTTAGCCATTACCTCAACGAAACCGGCAGTAGCAATCAATGGATGGATGTGCGGGACATCATTCGTACCGATAATAATTTTCGTGATGCCAATATCGACTGGGAATATACAACAGCACAGGTAGTTCGCTATGTAATACCTGCACTCGAACAGCACCAGTTCGTGATTACCCAGGGATATATAGGATCTACTGATGAAAATGAAAGCACAACGCTGGGACGGGAAGGCAGTGACTATACGGCCGCGGTTTTTGCCAATCTGCTCAATGCCGAAAACCAGACTATCTGGAAAGATGTGGAAAGTGTGATGAATGCCGACCCCAAACAATTTCCTGATGCCCGCCCCATACACGAACTCAATTATCGCGAGGTAATTGAAATGGCCTATTACGGAGCACAGGTTATACATCCCAAAACCATTAAGCCGCTTCAAAACAAATCGATTCCCCTCTTTGTAAAATGTTTCCTCGATCCCGGTTTGCCGGGCACCGTCATTCACAACCATACGGTCAAAAACCTGCCACCGATTATTGTCTTAAAAGAAAAACAGGTGATGCTGGAAATGAGTTCCCGCGACTTTTCCTTTATCGGCGACAGTCATGTGGGTACTATTTATCAGTTACTCGAGGAAATGAAGATTCGTCCCAACCTTACTCAAAACGGAGCCATTAGTTTTGTATGTGTGCTGGATGACCGGCCAGACCGGATAGAGAAACTGGCACTCGCGGTGTCAGCCTTTGCAGAAGTACAGGTAACCCGTAATCTTTCCTTACTTACTATCCGCCATTATCAACTGGAATTACTGGAGACGCTTACTGCCGGCAAAACAAGCCTACTGCGCCAGCAGACACCCGATACTGTGCAGGTGTTAATGGCTTAAAAATCTAACAAACAGCCTGGATTAATTGGCCTCAACAGATATGGTTTGTACCATTTTTTTGGGAACCGGTTTATCGTGCAGGATAGCAGGTTTCCAGTCAGGCATTTTTTCGAGACGGGTTATCAGCTCATCATTAAACTCTTCATCTTTCATTCCCCGAAGTACATTGAAGTTGGTAGGCGTACCATCTTTATCAATAATAAATTCTACCTGCACAAATGCTTTTTTGGTCCCCTGCGGCAAAAATTCAACCATCTCATTCCCTAACTTATCGAGGTATTTCATAAACGCATCTCCACCGCCCGGAAATACGGGCCACTGATGCACAGCCTCTGTAAGGCCGGTGATCGTTCGGGTACGATGTGCAACGGGTGTTCTTTTCGGTACCGTAGCCACTACTGCAGGTTCTTTTTTCTTACCGGCAGCTCCGTTGATATAATACTCCCCTTTATCATCTACCATCACCACAGGCAGTTGTTTGTATTTTTCAAAATAATCAAACGCATCTTCGAGGCGTGAAGTAAACTGTTTTAGTGAGGGATCATCTTTAGTAAGATTGCCCAGATAACTTACACTGCGGGGCACATCATAACGGATCGGAAAAATATGTACAGGAATATAATCCTGTCCCTGGCTCTTGGCATAAGCCGCCAGAATATATACTTCATCGATCTGCTGATCGGTAAGCGGAATACAACCAACCGTTACGCAACTGCCATGAATATAAATTTCGCCCCCCGGACGCAGTGAGTCACTTAATATGCGGTCAGAAATATTTGGATAGTTAAGTCCCAGCGACAAATAATAAGTGCTCCGGGGGTTAAATTCATTGATGTAATAAAACCCTTCCGGTACCTGGTAGTCTCCTTCCAGGCGCTTAGGTCCCAGTGAACCTGCCAGTGCACAAACCTTATAAGTTTTAAACAACTTAAAGGGGTCTTTCATTTCATTTTTAACCCATACCTCCAGCTTGCTGTCATACTTGAACGAACGGATATAAATGTAACGGGCCGGCCAGGCCAGCTTTTTCTCGGCAAACTGTTTCTGCAGCGTATCTTCTTTACGCTTAAATGATTCTTCAGGGCGGGGAAAAGTCCTTTGGAAATCGACAAAAGAAGACCCGCCTTTGTAAGGCTGACCTATGGCCTCGCCTGCAAGGCCTGCTACAATCAATATCAGAAGAATAAAACGGTTATTCATGCCTGTTTCGCTCCCGGATTAACGATGCTTAAAATAGTTTATTATGGCTGCTCTGCCAACCTTTTGTAAAGATAAAACAGTATTGGGGAAGAGCTTTTCATAAAACCATCCACGCCGGTACGTAGTTTTCCACCGCTGTGCACTATTTCTGCTTGATATATTGACAGTAAAATGCGATAAAAAATACTAATCTGAGGTATTGGGCTGCACCTGTCCCCAGCCCTCCGGCTTAGAGATTTCCTGCCTATCCACGCCGGTAAAAATTGCCGGAAACTGGTTATCAGCCAGTTTTTTTCGCCCTATAACCATTGACCCTTTGGCAAACAGGCGCATCTCTTCATTCACTCTGGCCGGAGGAAATGCCACCAATACCCGCTTGTTATCGGGCGCCTCATTGATCAGACGCATAGGAGGTAACAGATCAGTATCGCCTGATATGATCATCGCCGCATCAAATTTATTTTCATAATAATCTTTTACAAGCTCAGTAACAATAGCCGTATCCGTCATTTTCTCACACTTACGCTGAAATTCATTTCCGCAATGCAGGCAATTGTATTTTTGTTTCTGAAATTTTCCGAAAAACACCTTCACCAACTCCTGTGTCTTTAAGGCTTCCAGGAAAGCTCTTTGCCGCAGCCGCCCTTCCAGATCATTAATAACCATTGTAGTGAAATAATTTACCTGCAAAAGTTTTTGAGCTGGTTTCAGCAGAGACTGAACCAATCCCTGAATATTCAACCATCTGTATCGTCCAAACCCGGCATCCATCATGCCGTAGTAGAGGTTAAACCCATCTATGTAAGCAATCACATTTTCCATACGTTCATTTCATTTAAAATTTTTTAAAAAAAATTTGGAAGCTACCTGATAAATGTCTTAGCTTTGTGTCATTCCCCGCTGGCTTTTTAGTCAGTCCGACGTCTCCCAAAAGGAGGCGTTTCGCTTTTTATGCCCTCTCTATACCCGTCTGTTGTTTTCATGTATCACTTTATTCGTATCAATCAACCGGATTAAGTTAGAATCAGCGTGCTTTTGTGATAAGTAATATAGTCAGAGTAGATTATCCGGCAACTGCTTTTTACCTGATTTGTTGCGTGTAAATCATCATCAATCGCTGGTGTTTTCACCAAAGAAAAATGATAAAAAAAGCGGCCACAATTGTGGCCGCTTTTAACTTACAGACAACTTTCAGATCAGAGATTTCCGCGGGCTTCCTGTTCCCGTTCGATGGCTTCAAATAAAGCCTTGAAATTACCCTTACCAAAGCTTTGAGCTCCTTTGCGCTGGATGATTTCAAAGAATAATGTAGGTCTGTCTTGAACTGGTTTCGAAAACAGTTGTAACAGATATCCTTCATTGTCGCGGTCAACAAGTATACCCAGTTCTTTAAGCGGTTCCAGGTCTTCATCAATATGTCCCACCCTTTCGAGCAAGGTGTCGTAATACGTAGTAGGTACTTTTAGAAATTCAACGCCCCTGCTCATGAGGTTGCGTACTGTAGAAACGATATCGTTGGTAGTGAGTGCTACGTGCTGCACCCCTTCTCCATTGTAGAATTCCAGGTACTCTTCTACCTGCGATTTTTTCTTGCCTTCTGCAGGTTCATTGATCGGAAATTTCACATACCCATTACCACTGCTCATAACCTTACTCATCAATGCAGAATACTCTGTTGAAATGTCATCATCATCAAAGCTCAGAATATTTCTGAACCCCATTACATCTTCGTAGAATTTAACCCAGGGATTCATCTGGTTCCAGCCCACATTTCCTACACAATGATCTACATACAGCAGTCCGGTATCGGCGGGTTGAAAATGCGGGTTACTCCATGCACGATAACCGGGCATAAAGGTCCCCTTATAATTACGACGCTCAATAAAAAGATGCACGGTGTCGCCATAGGTATGAATACCGCTCATGACCACCTCGCCATGCTCATCAGTAAGACGGGTTGGCTCCATATACGAACGCGCACCACGCGAAGTGGTTTCCTGCCACGAACGTGTGGCATCCTGTACCCGTAGGGATAGTGCTTTAACACCATCACCATGTTTATAAATATGATCAGCAATGGGATTGTTGGAGCGAATAGGTGTAGTAAGCATAAAAGTGAGTTTATGCTGACGCACCACATAACTGGCCCTGTCTTTTACACCTGTTTCGGGGCCGGCATAGGCCAGCGCCTGAAAACCAAAAGCGCTCATATAATAATGGGCTGCCTGCCTGGCATTACCCACATAAAATTCTACATAATCAGTACCCTCCAATGGAAGGAAATCGACCGGCGGCGCAGCCGGTATGGCAGAAGCCGTTTTCGTATTCATGATTAAAACAATTTTGTAAAAAGAAAGAAAAATGAGGAAGAATACAGTAGTAACTGCAGGATCAGGAGCAACTGTCCATAGCCAGTGTTTCCATTAACAGGCTGAATTGACCCCGGTGGTCAGCAAATCTTTTTTGCGGATAATCCGGACGCATGCCACAAAACTAACTAAAGTTTGTGGATTAATCCATTAATTTCCACCACTGTGGCCCGCTACATTGCCGAAACAGGAGATTCCGGTTCCTTAACCTTTCTCCTTCTACCCCAAACCCTTTATACCTTTATCTTTGCGACCATGCAAAACATTGGAATATTGGGAGGCGGCCAGTTGGGCCGTATGCTCCTCCAGGCTGCGGCCAACTATCCGGTAATTACTCATGTGCTGGAAAACGATGCGGATTGCCCGGCAGCCCATCTTTGTCATCATTTTACAAAAGGAGATATCCGCGATTTCGATACAGTCTATTCATTTGGAAAAAACCTGGACGCCCTTACCATTGAGATAGAAAATGTAAATGTAGACGCTCTCGAAAAGCTGGAAGCCGAAGGTAAACGGATATATCCCCGCCCGGCCGTTTTGAAAACCATCAAAAACAAGATTCTTCAGAAACAATATTATCAGCTACACGAAATTCCGACAGCAGATTTCACGATCACTGCTGATCTTTCCGAATTAAAAAAGGCAGCTGCAGATTACCTGCCTGCTGTACATAAAATAGGCGAAGGCGGATATGATGGAAAGGGGGTACAACTATTGCAACACGATAAGGATATTGACAAGGGCTTTGATGCACCGGCTGTGCTCGAAAAAGCAATAGACATCCGTAAAGAAATTGCACAGATGGTCGCCATCAGTGAAAACGGCGAAACAGCCCTTTATCCCCCTGTTGAAATGCTGTTTGATCCGGATCTCAACCTGCTGGACTATCAGCTTTGTCCCGCCGAGATTGACGAAAAAACACTCTGGAAAGTAGAGGCCATCGCACTTTCTGTAGTCAAAAATTTCAAATCGCCCGGCCTTTTTGCTGTCGAGTTATTTCTGGACAATGCAGGAGAAGTATACGTAAATGAAACCGCTCCACGTGTTCATAATAGCGGACACCATACGATCGAAGCCCATTATAGTTCACAGTTTGATATGCTTTGGCGTATTATGCTGCAATACCCATTGGGGAATACAGATGCCATTCTGCCCTCCATTATGGTCAACATTATCGGAGCCGAAGGATACAGTGGTGATGTAAAATATGAAGGACTGGAAGAAGTACTGAAGATCGAAAATGCCTTTGTACACCTGTATGGAAAATTACAAACCAAACCAGGCCGCAAAATGGGGCATGTGACTGTCATGAGTAAAGAAAAACAGGAGCTGTTGTTTCAGTCAAATAAAATCAAAAGACTGTTACTGCCCAAAAGCTAACAGCCGTCCATCCTGCGTTTAGGCCGCTCATACCGGCCTTCTATCCGGGCGCATGATTGGCAATTGCCTGACGTCCAATAGCAACCCGGCGCAGGCCATTTAAAATGATTGCATTTTCTCACCGGAAGTCAAATCCACGGAAGCCAATTTGATACACATGACGAAATCAAAACTCTACTATTGCATACTGGCAGCTTCGCTGCTGGTGATGGCCGGTTGCGGTCAAAAAGATAAAAAACAAACACCTGCTGCAGGTGCCAATCGCCCGTCCGGCCCTGCCCGTGTGGATGTTTTTGTGGTAAAAGCCGAGCCATTTGCAGAAAACCTCGAAGTACCCGGTACAGTCATCGCCAATGAAGCTACAGAAATTCACCCCGAAGTATCAGGTCGAATAATCCGCCTCAATGTTGCAGAAGGCAAATTTGTAAGCCGCGGCACCCTGCTGGCCAAACTGTATGATGCAGATCTGCAGGCGCAACTCAAAAAGCTGGAGGTACAACTGCAGATCGCACAAACCAATGAAGAGCGTTCTGCCCAGTTGCTTCGCATACAGGGCATCAGCAAGGCAGATTATGATGCCAGCCTGCTCAACGTGAATAACATTAAGGCAGATATGGACCTGATCCGTACCAGCATTACCAAAACGGAAATCCGTGCTCCTTTTGATGGCAAACTTGGTTTAAAAAACATCAGCCCCGGCGCATATGTTACGCCAACCACCATTATTGCTGTTATTAATCAGACCAGCCAGCTCAAGCTCGACTTCACCATACCGGAAAAATATTCTGCACAGCTCAAAATCGGGCAAATAGTGGATTTTAATTTCGAAGGGGCTCCGGAAAAATACAAGGCCCGCGTGATCGCCACCGAATCGGCCGTAACTGAAACCACCCGCAGCTTAAAAGTGCGTGCATTGATTCAATCGCGCGAAGGAGGTCATTTATTGCCCGGCGCATTTGCCAAAGTGCAATTACACTTCGACCCCAACCCCAATGCACTGCTGGTACCTACTCAGGCTGTACTGCCCCAGGCCCGCGGCAAAAAGATTATCCGTTACGAAGGAGGTGTAGCCAATTTTATTGATGTAACCACTGGTGTGCGCGACTCTGCAAGAGTTCAGATACTGGAAGGATTGAAAGCCGGAGACACCATTGTTGTCACCGGTTTGCTGAGTACAAAACCCAGCAGTAAGATCGCCATCAACAATGTGATAAACAGCCAGCCGAAATAACTGCGCCTTATTTACAGAAACGTATTGTGCAACATTAAACTCATTGCATGAATATCTCCGAGCTCAGTCTGCGCCGCCCCGTACTCGCCATAGTGATGAATATTATCATTGTGGTATTTGGTGTTATCGGGTTCAAATTTCTGGGTATCCGTGACTACCCGGCTATTGATCCGCCCAACATCAGCGTACGCACTTCGTATGCCGGAGCCAATGCTGATATTATCGAGACCCAGATCACTGAGCCGCTCGAAAAAGCGGTAAACGGCATCGCCGGCATCAAGAACATTACCTCTTCCAGCAGCAACGGTACCAGCAATATCAACGTGGAGTTTGAACTGGGCATTGACCTCGAAGCTGCTGCCAATGATGTGCGCGACAAAGTATCACAGGCACAGCGCTCACTGCCTCCGGATCTTGAAGCACCACCGGTGGTATCGAAAGCAGACGCCTCTTCGGATGCCATCCTCTCCATGACAGTACAGAGTAATACCCGCAACCAGCTGCAGGTAACGGAATATGCCAACAACGTACTGGTAGAACGGCTGCAAACCATTCCGGGTGTAAGTGGTATCCAGATATGGGGCGAAAAGCGATATGCCATGCGGATCTGGATCGATCCGGCACGGCTTTCGGCTTATGGACTAACTCCCGGTGATGTACAGGCAGCCCTGCAAAAAGAAAACGTAGAACTGCCTTCCGGAAAAATTTCGGGCAACACTACTGAACTCACCGTACGTACTTTCGGCCGCCTCAATACGGAAGAAGAGTTTAGCAATATTATCATCCGCAATGTAAATGGAGCCGATATCCGCGTACGTGATATCGGTGAGGTGATATTGGGACCCGAAAATGAGGAGACCATGCTGAAAGAGAGCGGCATCCCCATGATCGCCCTCGCCCTGGTTCCCCAACCCGGCTCTAACTATGTGGCTATTTCCGATGAATTTTATAAACGTCTGGAACAAATTAAAAAGGATGTTCCCGACGATATCAGCATCAATATCGCACTTGACCAGACCAAATTTATCAAACGATCCATTTCCGAGGTAGAAGAAACATTGATTATCGCGATAGTACTGGTGGTAATTATTATTTATCTGTTCTTCCGCGACTGGCTTATTGCCATACGTCCGCTGATCGATATTCCGGTGTCACTGATAGGAGCATTCTTTATCATGTACCTGATGGGATATACCATCAATGTACTTTCACTCCTTGCCATCGTGCTGGCTACCGGCCTGGTGGTAGACGATGGCATTGTGGTCACGGAAAATATCTATAAAAAAATGGAGAAAGGCATGGGTAAATGGCAGGCTGCTAAGGAAGGTTCGAAAGAAATCTACTTTGCCGTTATTGCCACATCCATCACCCTGGCCGTTGTGTTTCTCCCGATCATATTCCTGCAGGGTTTTGTAGGCAGTCTGTTTCGCGAATTTGGCATAGTGGTAGCAGGTGCTGTACTGATCTCGGCTTTTGTATCGCTTACGCTTACACCCGTACTCAACGTAAAGCTGAGCAAAAAAAATGCGCACAAGCACTCCTGGTTTTACCTGAAGACCGAACCTTTTTTCCGTGGCATGGAAAACGGTTACCAACGTGCGCTCACAGCCTTTATGCGCGTAAAATGGATCGCATATCTGCTTATTCTCGCCTGTGTAGGTATCATCTTTGGTATTGGCCGTAATCTTCAGTCAGAGCTGGCCCCCATGGAAGACCGGAGTCAGTTTCGTCTGCAACTCACAGCACCCGAAGGCACTTCGTTTGATGCGATGGATAAATTCGTTGACCGCGTAAGTCAGCTGATTGTAGACAGTGTACCGGAAAAAGAAATAGTGCTTAGTGTAACCTCTCCCGGTTTTTCAGGAAGTGGTAATGCCAATACCGGTTTTGTGCGGGTAACCCTGGTTGATCCCAAAGACCGGAAACGCTCGCAGGAAGAAATCGTAAACATGGTGAACCGGAATATCCCGAAATTCAATGAAGGCCGCGCCTTCGCCATTCAGGAACAAACCATTTCAGTAAACCGGCGGGGTGGCCAACCGGTAGCCTTTGTTATCCAAAACAACAACTTCCAAAAGCTCACAGAAATACTACCCAAATTCCTGGAGGAAGCAGGCAAAAGCAAAATTCTTTTACAGGTAGATGCCGATCTCAAATTCAACAAGCCTGAGCTGCGGGTATCTATTGATCGCTTAAAAGCCAGCGAACTGGGTGTTAGCGTCAACGACATTTCAGAAACACTTCAGCTGGCCTACAGCAATCGCCGCCTGGGATATTTTACCAAAGATGGCAAACAATACCAGGTGATGGGCCAGGTAGCCCGCCGTGACCGCGATGATCCTAATGATCTGAAAACACTTTTTGTACGCAACAGCCGCGGCGAAATGATCAGCATGGACAACCTGGTAAATGTGGAAGAGGCCAATACCCCTCCTACTATTTATCACTTCAACCGTTACAAATCCGCCACCATTTCTGCCGGCCTGCAGCCTGGCTATACTATTGGTGACGGTATTAAGGAAATGGACCGGATCGCCAAAGAACTGCTGGACGATACATTTGCCACTTCACTCTCCGGATCATCACGCGACTTTGCCGAAAGCACCAGCAATACCAGCTTTGCCTTTTTACTGGCGCTGGGGCTGATCTTCCTGATCCTTGCCGCTCAGTTCGAAAGCTTTATTGATCCGCTTATCATCATGGTCACAGTACCACTGGCGATGGCTGGTGCCGTACTCAGTCTGTGGTTATTTGGTCATACGCTTAATATCTTTTCGCAGATTGGTATGATCATGCTTATAGGGCTGGTGACCAAAAATGGTATCCTAATTGTGGAGTTTGCCAATCAGAACCGGATGAAGGGAATGCCCAAACTGGAAGCAGCCATCTACTCTGCCACACAGCGGTTACGCCCCATCCTGATGACCAGCCTGGCAATGGCCCTGGGTGCATTACCGCTGGCACTTTCACTGGGTGCAGCCGCCACCAGCCGTATACCGCTGGGCATAGTAATCGTAGGAGGTATCATGTTCTCGCTGGTACTTACCTTATTTGTATTACCTGTTGTGTACTACCTGTTTTCCGGCAAAAAGAAGATCAGCGAAATGGAACGGCTTTACCCGGAACATACTAATGAATCCTCACCCTCTTCTGTGCCACCAGCATCTGCAGAGGCTTAACTAAACCGGCATACATGAAACGTATACTTGTTATCCTATCTTTTTTCATTTTTACCGGCAGTCAACTGGTCGCACAGCGCATGCTTACGCTGGAAGAAGCCATTGCCACGGCATTGCAGAACAATTTCGACATTCGGCTTTCACGCAACGACTCGATGGTAGCGGCACTTGACTATTCTTACCGCAATGCAGCATTTCTGCCCACGCTCAATGGCACCCTGGGCACTACCTGGAACAATAACGATCAGCGGCAAACGCTGGCCGATGGCTCCAAAAGGGAACAAAACAATATCCGCTCACACAATACCGCTGCCTCGCTGGCATTGAACTGGACACTCTTCGACGGATTGAAAATGTTTGCCACCCGCGATAAAGCCGGACAACTGGTAGAACTCGGATCACTGGCTGTAAAAAACCAGGTGGTTAATACTGTAGCTGCTGTTGTCAATACCTATTACAATATCGTACGACAGAAGCAACAACTGAAGGCGGTAGAAGAGCAAATATCCCTGAATGAGGAAAGGGTAAAACTTTCACAATACAAACTGGATATCGGCACAGGCGCTAAACCAGACCTGCTTCAGAGTAAGGTTGATCTTAATGCCCAAAAGGCATTGAAGCTGGAACAACTTACCCTGATTGATCAATTGAAAGAGCAGCTCAACCAGGCGATGAACATTACTTATGGAACTTTTTTTGAAGTCAGCGACTCCATTCCTCTCAATATGGGCATTGTGCTGGGCGATATCCAGATTGACCTCGAAAAGACAAATCCCACCCTCTTGCTGGCACAAAAAGGTATTGACATTGCAGAACTCACACTAAAGGAACGTAAAGCTGAGCTCTTACCCACAGTTTCCTTCAATTCGGCTTATAATTACAGCAGAACAGACAACAAGACTGTCATTAACCCCTTCTCTCCTCTTTTTAATAAATCATACGGCCTCAACTATGGGCTGTCGGCATCTATTCCCATATTTAACCGGTTTAACCAGAAAAGACTGATAAGACAGGCCAAACTCGATATAGCCTACCAGCAGCTTATTTTCGACAATCAGCGTTCACTGATCAACCTGTCTGTCATCAATGCCTTCAAGAACTACGAACAACAGAAAAAAGCATTACAGCTCGAGGAAGAAAATATATTGCTGGCCCGTGAAAATGTAGAGATCGTTTTCCAGACCTATAAACTGGGTGCGGCGACCCTGGTGCAGCTGCGCGAGGCGCAAAACAGCCTGGAAGCTGCCAATAACCGTCTTATAGCCGCCCGTTATGCTACCAAACTGGCAGAGACCGAACTCCTGCGTATTAAAGGAGACCTTGTACGATAAGCGCCGGATAATTATTCAGGCATCTGGAAAATTATTTTAGCCGGCTCCGATTATTTGAAGAACTTTGACCGTCAGCAAAAAGCGAAACAGTATGGCAAACAGTAAGGCCCTTGTGGGCATAATAATGGGCAGCGATAGTGATCTTCCGGTAATGCAGGCAGCGGCCGATATGCTCAATCAATTTTCCATTCCGTTCGAACTGACCGTGGTTTCAGCTCATCGTACTCCCCTTCGCATGGTGTCCTATGCACAGGAAGCTGCCGGCCGGGGATTAAAAGTAATTATTGCCGGGGCTGGCGGAGCCGCGCATTTGCCGGGCATGGTGGCTTCCATCACGCCATTACCTGTAATTGGCGTACCCATCAAATCTTCCAACTCCATTGACGGCTGGGACTCCGTACTCTCGATTCTTCAAATGCCCAATGGCGTACCCGTAGCCACCGTGGCGCTCAATGCAGCTAAAAATGCCGGTATCCTCGCTGCACAAATTATCGGCGCCGACAATAAGGATATTCAGCAAAAAGTAGCTTCCTATAAAGCGCAACTGGAAAATGAAGTACTGGAAAAAGTAAGCAAACTGCAAAAAGAAGGCTGGAGCAACGGTTACGATATATAATAGTTAACAGATGACAGATGACAGTTGACAGCAATTACAGATGATTGATACCTATAACTTATTACTTAATACTTAACACTTATAATCTGTCAGCTTTTCGCCCTGTCCTTTATACTTTTATACCTTTAAACTTTTATACTACTTCATCTCTACTATTACAAACTCCTGCTCCACGCTGAGCGAATGCTGATACAGAGCCTCTATAAATGACTGTCCCCATTTGGCATAATACTGCATGAAACTTTCTGTGCGTTCCTGCAATCCGCCTCCGGGGAAAAGTTCCTGGCGAATGGTTTGCAATTGATGTTGCTGACTGGCAAACTTTCTTTTCTCCGCACGCAGCATTTTCTTTTCCAGCTCCTGCAGGCGATACACTGCTTTTGTTTCCAGCGCCTCCACATGGGCTACAAGTGTGGCATCAATTGCTCCGGCCTGTTTTTTTAATTGTTCATATAAGCGACGGGCCTCTTCGAGACTGCCATTCAGTTTCAGCTGATGCTCCGTTTCCCTGTTTACGAGCATGTTGAGCAACACATCTGCCGGTTTAAAAAGATCAACAGGCGAAAATCCAAGCCGGATAATCTTCTCCTTCCACTTCTCTTCGAGCAACATAAAAGAATTGCGAAGGATCAAAACAGGATAGGGCGTTTTATAATGTGTAAATAAAGAACGTAACTGCAGCCAATAGGCAGTTTCTCCTCCGCCTCCTATAAAGGCAATATTAGGCAGGATAGTCTCCTGGAAAAGACCGCGCAGTATTACATTGGGGCTAAACCGTTCCGGATGCTGTTTCAATTCCAACAGCATGGCCTCTTTGGTAAAGCGGATGTCGGTTCCGGCAACAGCATATATTTCACCGGTTTGTTCGATCCGGTTACGGATTCCCTCTTCGAGGTAAAACAGGTTGATATCGCGCGGATGGGCCTGCACTTTGTATCCGGCAGTTGCCAGGGCCTCTGCTGTATTTTCAACGAGGGCTATGGAGGGTTGTTGCTGTAATTCATCTGCAAATACTTCCTGCATCAGTTCTTTGAGCGCAGCGTTGTCAGGTATCAGTACCACCACACCCCATTGCTTTGTGAGCGCATTTACCAGGCCAAATGTAGCCTGCTGAATAGTTGCCCCGGGGATAAAATGAGTCTTAAGCAATGTTACCAGTTGCTCCCCGTAAGGCTGTACTGACAATTGTCCCTCTATGGCTGTAATGAGCGACAGCAATTCTTTATCAACCTTCATCCGCCCCACGGCACCGGTTTGACGGGTATTCCATACATGCTTATCGCCGGTTAGATAGAAATGTCCCAGCTCGTCGAGGTCAGCATCTTCACTACCCATGTAATAAACTGGTACAAAATGATAAGCCGGAAAATGCTGTGAGCAGGCTTCCGCCAGGCTTACCGTATGCAGGATTTTATAGATAAAATAAAGCGGACCGGTAAACAGGTTGGGCTGATGGGCTGTAGTGATGGTAAACGTGGTATCCTTCAGCAAATGGCGGATATTTTCCCGCGTGCGGTCGCTCGTATCTACCCCTTCGTATTGTTTTTCGAGTTGATCTGCCAGTACCTTTCTATTTGTTTTAAAACGGCTGCGTGCTTCTATTGCGGCTTTTATGCCGGCCCAGTCGTTGCTATGCTCAAAAAAGGGGCGCAAAGGGGCCGCCTGATCCACATAATCGAGCGTGATCTTCGAAAAAAAGCCTGTTGCCCTGTAAGGAATGCGGGTAGATGTACAATCCATAGAAATATAAAAGTAGCAACTCTCTCGGGATGCCACCGGCCTATCAACAAATTTTTAACTAAATCGTTCAGGAGAAAAAGCCTCCACAGGCAGACTGCTCTTTTTTCCTCCCAGCAATTGAGTAATCAGTAACCCTGTGCCAGTTGCGGCACTTACCCCCAGCATGGCATGCCCTCCTGCAAAATAAAGATTCGAATAGCGGCTATGAGCACCTATATAGGGCAAGCCATCGGGCGTCACCGGGCGATACCCATACCAGGCGCGGGATGGGTCTGCTGCCGGCAGGTTCATACCGGGATAATAACGGGCAAACGCACGGGCAATAGCCTCTACGCGCCGGGGTAATACTTTTTCGCTATGCCCGCTCAGTTCCATCGTACCACCAATGCGCAACCAGGAACCTACAGGTGTGGTAGCTACCCGGTCATCGACCAGTATGGACGGGCGTTTAAGATTCTTACTCAGATCAGTAAACTCCATACTATATCCTTTGCCCGGCTGCATGGCAAGTTTCAACCCCAGCTTTTTCGCAAATAATCCCATCCAGGAGCCATTGGCAACAACCAGTTGCTCACAGGGCAGTTCTCCTTTGCTGGTCATCAGCCTGGTAATAGTCCCCTGCCGTGTTTCCACACTGAGCACATCTGTATTGAGCCAGAATTTGACGCCCTGTTGTAAAAGTTGTTTATACAAACCCTGCATCAGTTGCCCGGGCTGTACATGACAATCATCTTCATACAGCACACCACCCAGTACATCTACTTCCACTTCCGGCTCCAGTGCCTGTACTTCGGCTGCAGTGCATATGCGGGTACGTAATCCTAATGCATTGGCCTGTTCACTGAGCTCTTTTTCATGATGTCCTGTTTTTTCCTGCTTGTACAACATCCAGCAACCCTGCTGATGCAGCGAAAATGCTTCGGGCATCTGCCGCTCCAGATCAACCATCAGTTCGCGGCTTAGCTGCAATAACCCATTTAGGGCAGGCACAGCTTTCTTTACGTTGGCTGCTGTAGCATTTTTTGAGAACAGCAGCCCCCAGCGGATCAGATCCATATTAAGCCGGGGTTTAATATAAAACGGGCTGGATGAATCCATCATCCATTTCAAACCCTGGCGTATGATACCCGGTGTAGCCAATGGAACAAAATGTGAGGGAGAGATATATCCCATATTACCGAATGAACAGCCATCCTTCAATTCATGACGATCCACCACCGTCACTTCATATCCCTCTCTGCGTAAATAATAAGCCGTGCATAAACCAATAATGCCCCCGCCGATAATAGTTATGTTCATTCAACCGAGATTTAATGCTGTATAAAAGTTTAAAGGTATAAAAGTATAAAGGTGGGCGGCGAAGGGTAAAAGGAAAGTGGGGATGCAGAAAACTATCCACTATCCACTGTCCACTATCTACCGGTCACTGTTCTGATAAACTCCGTCTCCGCTTTATCATAAGGTGTTCCATCCTTACGGAAAATATCGTGAAACCAGACAGCTGGTTCGCTTCCGTCAGGAATTGGTGTATCCCACTGATAGATAGTGTTGCTTTTCCCGGCAACAAGCCCCCAGTTGATGGCACCTACTTTATATTTTTTAAATATGGGCAGATGTGTTTGGAAACGGCTTCCGCGTGTGCGGGCCATGTATTCCGTGCAGATCAATGGACGTCCCAGTTTCTTTTTGTCCGCTATTTCTTTTTCGAGGCTGGCAGCATCGTTGTAGTTGTGAAAGGTAATGACATCGCTATGCCCCAGTTGAAAATCATTAAAAGCTTTATTGTCATACCAGGTGCCGCAGGTGAGTGGTTGCGAAGGGCGAACGGCCCAGGCCCACGAAAATATTTTTTCCAGCAACGGCAACGAGCTCAGATTATAACCGCTGTTGCCTGGCTCATTGTACAAATCCCACATAAGAATGCGGGAGTCATTGGCAAACCGGGTAAGCACATCAGTAACATATTCCTTCAGATAGCCCCACTGTGTGGAATCATTATGCACGCCCATGGCCGGGCTCCTCACCCATCCACTATTATGAATACCGGGCCTGGGTGCGGGCTGAGTGCCAATTGTTGCATCAGGATTCCAGCAATCATCAAAAAAGACAAACAATGGCCGGATCTTTTTTGACGAAGCGATCTGCAGGAAACGATCCATCCGGTTTTTAAATCCCGCCGGATCGGCTTTCCAGGCAAGGTCATGCAGGTATACCCGCATTACATTCATGCCGAGACCGGCCGCCCAACCCAGCTCGCGGGCAATGGTAGCTGTATCGAAGGAAGCTTCCTGCCACATCTCCAGCTGATTAATAGCTGTACTGGGAAGAAAATTAGCACCTACCAGCCAGGGTTGTGCCGCATACCAACGGTTTGCTTTTTCGGCTGTCCATTGTTGAGAGCCTGATTGCGCCCGCAGCACAACAGTCAGCAACAACAGGAAACAGATCCCGAACAGTTTTTTAGAAATTGCCGCCATCATCTTTGTTTGTATTGTTATTGATCATGATTGTTTTGATACGCGTAGGCAACCATACCTGCATATAATTAGCGCCGCGGTTGGCCCATACATAATAAGGAACTGCCTTAATAATCCGGTTCTTTAACACAATCGCCTGTCCGTTTGTATCAGGAACAGCTGTGGGCATTTCAGACTCCAGTGCGATCACCTTTTCGTCGAGCACCTGATGCTGCACTGGCTTAAACCGGCAGCTTTCACTGGCGAGTATATTCCATACTCCTTCCGGATTATCTTTTTGTTCCACACAATATAACAAGGGCCCGCGTTGTATCGCCAGCCTGTCTTCATTCTCTTTTACAGCAGCATCAGCCCGTACCCATTGCGCTTCCATCGGCAGTTCAAGACTCAGCACATCACCCGCTTTCCACTCCCGGTTTATCTGGATATAACCATTCACGATCTGTGCAGCCACGGATTTACCATTGACCATACAATTGAACGCCTGTTCAGCCGGTTTACTGGTTGTATAATAGAGTCCGCCCGGTACAATCTCCTGACGGCACCAGCCCGGTATACGCAGGTTGATGCTGAACTTTACTTTTCGCACCGGGTCAACCCGCAGATTGATTTTTCCGTTCCAGGGGTATTCGGTTTGCATATTCAGCGCCACATCTGTCTTACCCATCTTTATTTTTGTATCGCTGGATACATACATATTAATCCAGGCGGCCTCTTCGCTTTTACCATAAATATATCCGCCCAGCGAGGTCACCAGTCGTGCTATATTGGCCGGACAGCAGGCTGTACCAAACCAGGCTTTACGGCTATGCTGTCCATTACTGGCAAGTGGATTATCATAAAAAAAACGATCGCCGGCAAGACTGATGCCATCCAGTGCACCATTATACAGACTGCGTTCCAGTACGTCCAGAAATTTTGCATCACCGGTGAGTTGTGCCATTCGCTGGTTCCAGAATACCATGCCCACACTGGCGCAGGTTTCGCAGTATGCCTGTTCATTAGGCAGATCATAATCCACCGAAAAGCCTTCATTGCTACCCGCAGATCCGATACCACCTGTGATATACATATTACGTTCTACCACATCCTGCCATACTTTTTGCATAGCGCCCATATACCTGTTGTTTCCGGTAAGTGCCGCCACATCGGCCGCTCCGCTATACAGGTACATGGCTCTTACGGCATGTCCCGTTATCTCTGTCTGCTCTTCAACCGGCTTCAGGTCCTGCCAGTAAGCCGGTGTGAGCCAGGTGCTCTGATATGGAAACTGATGACCCCGCTGCTCAAGGTACCATTGCGCCAGTTTCAGATAGCGGTCCGTGCCCGTAACGCGATACAATTTTACCAGGGCCAGTTCAATTTCTTCATGACCGCTGATCCAGCGCCGGTTGGGTATTCTGAAAGTAGTGTCAATATGATCGGCCAGCCGGATAGCTACATCCAGCAATTTGCGTTTACCGGTGACCTGGTAATAAGCCACAGCCGCTTCAAACAAATGACCGGCATTATAATCTTCATGCTTTTCCACATCAGTCCAGCGTTTATCGATACCACGGAGTGAATAGTAGGTATTCAGATATCCGTCGGGCATTTGTGCCGCAGCAATCTTATTGATCCATTCATCTGCCTTGGCTTCCAGTTTGGCATCAGGATGCGTTTTGAGTGCATAGGCCATTGCTTCAAGCGCTTTGTACACATCACTGTCATCGTAATAGATGCCTTCATGTTTTTCGCCACGGGCACGTGCCACTTTCTCAAAGTTGCGGATTCGCGGTGTACGCTCTTCGGTCTGATAGATACAGGCAGCCATGGTTACGGTAGCTACTTTGTCGATTTTGGGCCTCCAGAATGAATCGGTGATATTAACCTGTTCGAAACTGACCGGTTCAAACTGCTGACGGGCCTGTGCAGCCAGTTTTACTGCAGGCGCTATTAGTAGTACAGCCAGGAGCGTTAGAGATATCTTTAGCATCAACGAGGTATATTTTATTACACAAAACAATGCTCAGATCACCTGAAAGCCATATGCATACGGATCATCATCCGGATCTATCCAGATGCTATTGTACCCATATACACGTGCCCAGCCTTCAATAGAAGGACGAATAGCAGGGCGGCCGGCTACGGAAGTTTCTTCGGCAATACGGCCAGTGAATTTACTGCCAATAATGCTTTCATGCACAAATGCGTCTCCGGGTTTCAGCAGACCTTTGGCATACCATTGGGCCATCCGGGCACTGGTACCTGTGCCACAGGGGGAACGGTCGATTGCCTTATCGCCATAAAATACCGCATTGCGCGCTGTGCTGGCGGCATCCAGAACGGCACCTGTCCATAAAATATGCGAACACCCGCGAATGGTTTCATTATCGGGATGAACAAATTCAAATTTATCATTGATCGCCTTACGCAATGCACGAGCCCAGACAATGAGTTTATCAGCACTGTAATGTTCCAGTCCGGGAAAATTTTTCTGTACATCTACAATAGCATAAAAATTTCCGCCATAGCTTACATCCACTACCAGTTCGCCCAGATCTGGACATTCCGCAGTCAATTCTGTGGCATACAGAAAGGATGCCACGTTGGTCAGTTGCACACTTTTTACTTTCACACGTCCATCTGCTGTAGCGGTCTGTTCGTAGGAAATTTCTACCAGGCCGGCTGGTGCTTCCATCCGCACACGTCCCGGAACTTTGGGTTTTATCAGGCCCTCCTCGATAGCAATAGTAATAGTACCGATGGTGCCGTGGCCACACATAGGCAGGCAGCCACTGGTTTCGATAAATAATACAGCCACGTCATTGGCGGGATCATGAGGCGCATATAAAATGCTGCCGCTCATCATATCATGCCCTCTCGGCTCAAACATAAGACCAGTGCGGATCCAGTCATACTGCCGGAGAAAATGCTGGCGTTTTTCACTCATGTTCAGGCCCTCCAGTGCGGGACCGCCTTCTTTTACCAGGCGTACAGGATTACCGCAGGTATGTGCATCAATGCAATGAAATAGATGCTTCATCAGATATTTTGTAAATTCGGTTACAGATTGTTTTGCTATGGAAATGTACGGAAAGATACTACTGATTGCGATGCCGCTATTCCTGGCGCTCGTATTATTTGAAAAATGGTATGGCTGGAAAAAAAAGCGCGATACCGTACGAACCATGGATATGATATCCAGCCTCAGTTCGGGTATCACAAACGTGACAAAAGATGTACTGGGTCTGAGTCTGGCTATCCTCGCCTATCCCTGGCTGGTGCGCCACCTGGCCCTGGTGCACATCGAATCATCTGTGCTGGTTTATATAATCGCCTTCATTGCACTCGACCTGGCCGGCTATTGGGTACATCGTGTACAGCATGTATATAATTTTTTCTGGAATGGCCATATTATTCATCACAGCAGCGAAGATTTCAACCTGGCCTGCGCGCTCAGGCAAAGCGTTTCTACCGTAGTGCGCATATTTGCCATATTCCTTTTACCCGCAGCCCTATTGGGTATCCCTGAAAAAGTAATCGCAATAGTAGCCCCGCTGCATCTGTTTGCCCAATTCTGGTATCATACCCAACACATCAATAAGATGGGCTTTCTGGAAAAAATTATCGTAACACCTTCTCATCACCGGGTGCACCATGCCATCAATCCCGAATACATTGATAAGAATTACGGGCAAATATTTATTTTTTGGGATAAACTGTTTGGCAGCTATCAGGAAGAACTGCCCCAGGTACCGCCTGTATATGGTATTACACGGCCGGTACGCACCTGGAATCCGATCCGGATCAACTTTCAGCATGTATGGCTGCTGATACAGGATGCCTGGCATACGCGCAGCTGGAAAGACAAATTACTTTTATGGTTCAAACCAACCGGCTACCGGCCGGCAGATGTGATAACGCGCTACCCCGTTTCAAAAATCGAAGACGTATATAATTTTGAGAAATACGAACCCGCATCTTCGCCTGCATTACGCACCTGGGCATGGATTCAGCTATTCGTCATACTGCTGTTTACCAGTTATCTGTTTGGACAAATAGCACCTATTAAAAGCCTTAACCCGGCTTATATCTTCTGGTATGGCGGTTTCCTTTTCGTGTCGGTTTATTCGCTTACAGACCTGATGGATCGCAACAGTACTGCCGTCATTGCCGAAGGCATTCGTCTCCTGCTGGGCGGGGCCTTCCTGATTAATCAACATGACTGGTTTGGCATCAACAATTTCTGGCAGCCTGCCTGGTATTTTATCGGAGCATATTTGCTGCTATCGTTTATTATCACCGCCTGGTTTGTGTGGAAACATTACCAGGAAGATCAGCCGGTAAAAATATCCGGCGCACAACCGATATAATTAATTTCTCTTCACCGGCTCTTTGGTCAGTTCATCATTGATGGTGCGCCAGATGCCCCATGGATTTTCGTCCTGTAATGCAGCAGGCAACAGCGTGTTGTCCCATTGCTGATAAGCCAGCGGACGGGCAAAACGGCGTATCCCATCTGCCCCTACAGCCGAAAAACGGCTATCAGTAGTTGCAGGAAACGGACCACCATGCTGCATACTCAGGCATACCTCCACACCAGTTGGCACTCCATTTAAAATCAGCCGGCCACAGATGTCCTGGATAGCATTGATCAATGCAGTATGGCGAGCCGCTTCGGCAACCGTAGCAATGACCGATGTGGTTAGCTGACCTTCCAGCGCCTGTGCCACCTGCAGCATTTCATCGAGTGAGCTGCATTGTACCAGCAGACTATAAGGTCCAAACACTTCCTGATGTAATAAGGGGTTGGTAAGAAAAACGGAGGCCGGAACGGTGGCCAGCGTAGCAGCAGCCTGGTTGTATTGTGGCTCCTGTGCCGACACGGCCAGCATTTCTACATCGGCCTGCGACAGGGCTATTGCACGTCTTTCCACATAATTTTTAAATATACCTGTATGCAACATGGTGCCAGGTACTGTACGCTGAATTGCCGCAGATAATTCACCAATAAAATTATCCAGTGCGGGAGAGGCCACAGCTATCAGCAAACCGGGGTTAGTACAAAACTGGCCCACTCCCAGCGTAATGGAAGCAGCATATTGCTCTGCAACACTTACACCATCTGTTTCCAGTTTTTCAGGTAAAAGAAAAACAGGATTAATACTGCTCATTTCTGCAAATACAGGAATCGGTTGTTTACGCTGATTAGCCCAATCGAAAAGTTGTTTGCCTCCGGCAAATGAACCGGTAAAACCAACAGCTCTGGTATAAGTATGCTCTACCAGGGCTTTACCAACTTCATTTGATACGCCATGCAAATGTGCAAATATGCCCGCAGGCATGCCGCATTTCATAGCGGCCCGCTCAATGCAGGCGGCAGCCAGTTCGCTGGTGCGCGCATGTGCCGGATGCGCTTTTACAATCACGGGACAACCTGCTGCAAAAGCACAGGCCGTGTCTCCGCCGGCTGTAGAATAAGCAAAGGGGAAATTGGCCGCACCAAACACAACAACCGGCCCTAGAGGTACCAGCATCTTGCGGATATCGGGGCGCGGAGGTTGCCTGTCTGGCAATGCAGTGTCAATACGCACATCGAGCCATGCACCACGTTCGCAGGCCGCACCATAACTGGTAAGCTGAAACTGTGTACGTGCCAGCTCCGACCGCAGCCGCGCCTCAGTGAGCTGCGTTTCTTCCATAGCTATATGCACCAGTTCTGTTGCCGACTGCGCCAGCTCATCGGCTATAGCACGCATAAAATCGGCCCGCTGCTGCAGACTACTGTTCTTATAGGTTTGAAAGGCTGTCCAGGCCTGCTGCATCGCTGCTTCTATCTGTACAGGCGAGGCATCTGTGTATTCCATCATGTTCGGATTATTTTCCGGCATCAGCCGGTCGTTCAGCAATCAGTATCTTATATCCCAGGGCGCGCTGCTACTCCGGCTTTAATAATCTGCAGTACACGCGCACGCTCCTCACCTACCAGGGTAAGTCGGGGGGGACGCACATGTTCACTACCCAGGCCTACTTCGGCTTCGGCCAGCTTGATATACTGCACCAGTTTGGGATGAATATCCAATTCCAGTAAAGGCATAAACCAGCGATATAATTTTGTAGCCTCTTCAATCTTTCCGGCTTTCACCCATTCATATATTTTCACTGTTTCGCGGGGAAATGCACAAACCAGTCCGGCTACCCAGCCATCTGCTCCGAGCACCAGTTCTTCCATGGCAAGTGTATCCACGCCACACAACAGTTTATAGCGATCACCAAAAGCATTGCGCATCCGTGTTACATTGGTTACGTCACGTGTCGATTCTTTTACAGCCGTAATATTCGCGCTGGCGGCCATTTCCTCAAACATAGCAATGGTTACTTCAATTTTATAATCAACCGGATTATTATAGATCATAATCGGCAGATCCGTAGAATCGGCTATCGTACGAAAATACGTCACCGTTTCGCGATGATCAGATTTATAACGCATGGGAGGCAGCAACATCAATCCCTGTGCGCCCCATTCACGAGCCAGCTTTGCCTGTTCCAATGCTACTTTGGTACTTCCCTCTGCAATATTGAGCACCACTGGCCGGCCCTGGCTATGTTCGATGGCAAAACGAACGAGTTGCTCTTTTTCTGCTACTGTCAGCACACTGGCTTCTCCCAGCGTACCGCCTAAAATAATACCGGATACACCGGCATCCAGTTGCGCCCGCAGGTTAACTGCAAATAAATCCAGATCCAGTTGATCATCAGCCGTAAACTTTGTGGTCAAAGCCGGGAAAACCCCTTTCCATTCAAATGCCATGATGTTGAGTTATTTGATTCGGCTAAAGATAAGGAATAATAATATGCTGATGTGCTGGTGTGCTGATGTGCTGGTGTGCTGATATGCTGATGTGCTGGTGTGCTGATGTGCTAATGAGATTGGGTGATTTGAAAATTTGAAGATTTGAAGATGGGTTATTAGAAGGTATTCGCTATGCTTTGCGCTCTTCGCGTTCTTCGTTCGCTTTGCGCCCTTTGCTTTCTTCGTTCGCTTTGCGCCCTTTGCGTCCTTTGCGTCCGTTTATCGATATATTCTACCTTATGGTCGAGTTTATAAATGCCTGCTTATTGCCACGATGCATATTGCAATAAAAAACATGCACAGTAGTATTATGAATCGTACCGTTGGCAGATTGATGCTGCTTCTTATTCTATTCCTGACCGCAGGTCAGCATTCTTTACAGGCACAGCCACCCGGCGACGGCGGTCCGCGTTTTCAGCAAGTAACGGCCGAAGATATGGCCGACGCAGAAACGCAATGGATGAAGAAAAAATTAAAACTGAAAAAGCCGGAACTGAATCGCGTAAAAGATATCAATCTCCGTTTTGCCAAAGAGCGAATGACTTTATTAAAAACGAATAAACCCGACCCTGCCCGCATGCAGGCCCTGGAAAAGCAGCAGGAAGAAGAGCTAAAGGGGGCGCTTTCCGAAAAACAATTCACCAATTACCTGAAAAGAAGAGGTGAAATACGGGAAGAGCTGCAAAGTTCGCACAACAACAGCCTGCCGCCACCCCCGCCCGATCGATTCTAAACAAATCCACGCAACGTTTTCGCTGATGGGACTGTCAGCAAACAAAAAAGCATATGCGTATTATCGCCATTTTGCTGCTGGCAGCCCTGAGTGCAGGTTGTACCAAATCCAAGAATGAATTTGACAGTAATCTACCCGGTACCTGGGAGTGGACAAGCGAAGTGCCCAATATGGCTTCATCGGCCATCATTACACCCCAATCGACTGGTATAGTGGAGTTCCTGATATTTGATAGCAAAAACCATTTCGAGATTATCCGCAATGGAGTAACCGCACAGGAGGGTACTTATAGCGTATCGGCTCCACAAAGAAATAATAACCTGACTGTAAGACAGATCACTTTTCGCGCATCATCCAGTGGTACAGACAACACTACGTTTTATTACCTGGAAGATGCCAAGTTGTCTTTCAGCCGGGACTATGGTGGCGGACTCGGAAGTTCCATGCGGTTTTATGAACGCCGGTAAATCTGGCCCGCTTTTGCAAGTTTGGTTTAATCATATATTTCTGTACCTGGACAGGTAATTGACGGCTATAGTCAATTACCTTTTTTATTATTCAGATAAAAGGACCTATGCTGATCGCAGAGGCATTTTGGTTTGAGTAACGATTATATTTACTAACTGTCAGCAATGAGCACCCGTTATCACATTATCGAGTTTCCCAGTAACCTGGGTCTTAAAGAACCTGCACCCGGTGTAGAACCGGGCGTCCGTAATTTACCTGACTGGCTACGGCAATGGGGATTTCAGGAGGCCTTGCAGGTAGCAGACCCGGTTAATGTTCAAGCCCCTCCCTATTCGATGCTGATGCATACATTCAGCGGCATACGTAATGCGCCAGCTATTGCCAGCTATGCACAGAAGCAGGCAGAAGCGCTTCAACCGTTGCTGGAAAAACCAGGCAAAATTCTGGCTATCGGTGGCGATTGCAGCATACTTACAGGCATTGGACTGGCATTAAAACAGCACGGTAATTATGGCTTGTTTACAATCGATGGACATACGGATTTTATGCCGGCTTCTTTTTCAGGAACAGGTGGCGCCGCTGGTATGGATCTGTCGATCGTAACCGGTCATGCAGATGATATACTGGCCAACATAAACAATCTGGGGCCCTATTTCTCAGAAGAGAATGTGTGCTGTGCCGGCAATCGTGAAATGGACACCCGCTATGTGGACTTTATCAGGCAATCACGAATAAGGTATATCGATCTCTTTGAAATGCGCCGGCTCGATGCAGCGCGGGTATGTTGTGACTGGCTGCAACGGATACAGCAGCAGCAGTTGGATGGATTCTGGCTTCACCTGGATGTGGATGTGCTTGATCCCCGATGGATGCCAGCTGTAGATAGCCCGGATCCAGGAGGGCTTTCATACGATGAACTGGGTAAATGGCTGAGCCCACTGCTGGCCAGTCCAATGCTTACCGGATTAGACATTACGATTCTTGATCCCTGCCTCGATATCAGCGGCGATGTAACCCGGCGTTTTATTAAAGAAATGTTGCCATTGTTGCAGGCACCCTCAGGCTGCCAACAATCATAGCTGCCGCTGAGGCCGGTCATATCCATCCTTTTTGCCTTTTTCTATCCTTGTTAAAAATTCGGGCCTATGTCATTTGCTGAATACTGGCCGGCATGGCTGGTTTCTAACCTCGTTGCCCTGCTTTTATTGCTGGCAGCCATCAAGCGGCCGAGAACAGGGCGTATTTTATTCGCTCTCCTGTTTATCGGCGCAGGTATTGTCAACAATATTACCATACATACCCACCCGTCGTTGTATCAGCTGTATGCAGATACAACTTTTCTGTCGTCGTACCGGCATTTTATCAATGGCTATTTTGCCGCGAACAGTGTTTTTATTGTAAGTATGATTGCACTTTGCCAGCTGATTGCCGGTTTTGCGCTATTAAACAGCGGATGGTTTTGCCGCACCGGCTGTATCGGAGGTATTCTTTTTTTGCTGGCCATAACGCCACTCGGTATCGGCGCTGCCTTTCCGTCTACCATCGTAATGGCTGTTGGCCTTTACCTGCTTTGTATCCGTACCTCCGGCATCAGTCCGCTTGCCGGTAAATGGCCAGGCTCCGCCCGGTCGCTGATCAACCAGTCTTCCTCATCATAAAACTTATTGAATGGCTACTTCAAAATCTTCTTCAGCACCACGAATGAATGCAGACTGGCATCACAAGCATCCTATGCCTGCCAATGCCAGCTTTGAACAACGCGTGCAATGGCATCTTGCTCATCTGCAAAACTGCTCCTGCCGGCCCATACCAGCCAAATTATTGGCTCAGATGAAAGAAAAGGGAATGAACGTACCGAAGAGCAAATAATACTGCTTGTTATTAAAGGAATACCCGCTTTGTTTTATCCGGTCTGCAATATGCGTACGGTAACCAGCAGTTGTCCGGTATGGCGCATTGTATGTTCTGCGGCGTGTACCAGCAATCCGATAGTGGTAGAAGGTATGGCAGCGCGACCAACCAGACGGGTTTCTGTCAATGTTATCTCTGCTGTTTGCTGTAGTTGCTGCAACGATTTTTCTACCTGCTGATCAAAGGCAGCTAACAGTTCCATCACAGACGTTGTACCGGAGTCTGGCTGACCTTCTCCTTTCAGTTGATTAAGTTGATCCGGGGTGAGTGACTGACCACGGGCATAGGTGAATAACCGGTCGAGTACTCCACGCAGGTGTTGAAGATGAAAACCAACAGACGCCAGTCCGGCAGGCTTTTCCCAGAGGAGATGTTCCGGGAACTCAGCGGCTATTGCCAGTACTTCGCGCCGGGCCTGTAGCAGGGCATGGGCCACTGGTTGCAAAAGTGGCGGGATACCTGCCACCGGGCCACTCAGCCAGTATTCGGGTTCTTGATTACTCATAAACTGCAAATTAGCGAAACAGACAGTCGTTTCACCATGCGTAATTTCCCGTTATTGCTGTACCCATTAATGGGTATTGACTGGCAAAAGCAGCTCAGTTATTTTTCAGCAAAAAATGAAACGCAGGACCTTCCTTCAGCAAAGCAGTTTTGCCATTTTTGCAGCCGCCGGTTTACCAAAAGCAATTCGCAGGCTGCAGGATTCGCCCACCTACTATGTCACACCCAAAAACAATTCGTTACAGGCGCAGTGGCTGTATGATATCGCCGTATATAACAACACGCTGAGTAATTTCTCTACCGCCTCCGACGAGGCAAAAAAACTGACGCTTAAAGCTTATTTCTTTGAAAACAGCTCGCAGACAGAAGCCAGCAAAGTCACTGAATATGGCTTTCGTATTACCGGCGTGAAAAAGCTGGAAGACAGCCCGGTCAAATGGGAGGTCAGCACCAAACTGGATAAGAAAGATGGTGATCACAAATTCATAAAGCAAATACCCAAAAATCCAAAATTCGTCATCACTCCTTATCTCAGCGCTTCACTGCTGGATAAAAAAAATAACCCGATCCTGAACTTCAACTATCATGACCCCAGCAGTATTTCTGAAGGAGGCAACTGTTTCCTGACTACAGCCTGTGTTACACACCGGGGGCTTGCCGACAATTGTACGGAGCTTAATACCCTGCGCAGACTGCGCGAGCAACATATGCGTACCAACAGGGAAGGAGAAGAAATGCTACAGGTATATGACAGACTGGGACCAGCGCTGGTAAACGCCATCCGTTCTGCCGACAATAAAGAAGAAATTCTGGAATATATGTATCAGAAAATGATCCTGCCGGCTGTTGAACTGGTTCAGCACAACAAACCGGCAGATGCGATCAGCTACTATAAGATTTTTACACAGGCCTTAAGCGAAAGGTATTTATAAAGGTTAATGGTGAAAGGGGGAAGCTGAAAGGCTTATAAGTTGTAAGTTCTAAGTTGTAAGTACTAAGTTGTAAGTTCTAAGTTGTAAGTTCTAAGTAACAACTATCGGCTATTAACTTGTCAACTGCCCACTGTCAACTGTTCACTGTCCACTGTCAACTGCCCACTGTCAACTGCCCACTGTCAACTGTTCACTGTCAACTGTCAACTGCCCACTGTCCTCCACTATGCTGCTATTGGCAGATTCGGGAAACTGAATGAGATGGTTGTTTCGGGGCGGGTGATGCTGATGTTAAGGCAGCCGCCGATTTTTTCGGCCAGGCCCTGTACTTCCTGCAGGCCACAGGCCATGGCATAGCCATTAATACTACCCGACTCACGTACTTCCAGTACCATCACATACCCATATTTGCGGGCAGAAAGACGGATACAGGTATCGCGTGCATGATCTATGACCGTAGCCAGCATGCCTCCAATTACAGAAGCTACCCATTCCTGGTTATGGTCGATCGGCAGATCGGCCGGAATATCATTTATAAAAAAATTGTTGTGACGTACAGCTGCCGGAAGGAAACTACCGGCAATACGGCCTGCAATGTGTTGAAGTGTTTCCATACATGATTGGTTTTATAGGTTATTGGGATGATTAATAAGAAAGCAGTTAGTTTCCATTTCAGCATCAAAGTAAATACAGGTCAGCAGCAAATAAAATAGAACAAGCACTGAATGATTTGTAAAAAATGTACGGCTGCAGGTGTAGCGCTTTTACTACATGTTTCATATTAGGGTTTCCATTTCACTACACGTATGCCTGGCCGTAAAATCACTTTGATATTTATCAAATCCCGGCTTTAATCAGAAACCGACATAGCGTTACTTTCTGTTATGAATGATGACCATGGCTGATTGAGCCCCGTCCTCTTTCATAACACCTGCACGTAAGTATCCCATCAGGGCACAATCGCGGCACCTATTACATGCTTCGCAACGAGTCGTTGAAGCTTCTGCCGTAGCAGCGACCGGTTGCGCCAGATTGTATATATCGTTAGTATCAGCATTTTTCAGAAATAAAAGTGCCACCCCCGGTGGAGGGGTGGCACGAAATTTTAGGACAGCTTTTGAGGTTCCGGATGGACCATTTGTTTTTCATGGCTACCGCACGGGCGGTTACTGGACTGTTGGATCTTTGTTTTCATCAGGATAAAGGATAAAAAACGGGCTATAAGCTTGTAAAAGGGTGCCTCATTTGCTGATACAAAGAAAGAACATCGCTGCCCCCAAAAAAATAGTTGAAGCGCTCATTTGCCTGTAATACCGCCCCCCGACGATTTGTAGTATGCATACTACATGTAATTGGCTGGTCTGAGACCAACCAAAAAAGTCTCAGGCCAACCAAAAAAGGTCTCAGACCTACCAAAAAAGTCTCAGGCCAACCAAAAAGGGGGCGGTCACAGACCAGCCCCCTGATTATTTTTCACGATTCTCATTGGTTGGTCTCAGAGCAACCAAAAAAGGTCTCAGACCAACCAAAAAAGTCTGAGACCAACCAATGAGATGATTATTATTCTGTCCGCAGACTATTCATCGGGTTGCTCCGGGCAGCACGCAAAGCCTGGAAACTAACTGTCAGCAAGGCAATGCCCACCGAAAGAAGTCCTGCCGCAGCAAATACCCACCATTGTATAGGTACACGATACGGGAAATCTTTGAGCCAGTTGTGCATAGCCCAGTAACCAAGCGGTGCGGCAATTACAAATGAAACCAGGATCAGCTTCAGAAAGTCAACGGAAAGCAGGCGGGTGATAGAACCTACGGAGGCTCCAAGCACTTTACGCACACCTATTTCCTTAATTCTGTTTTCGGCCATATAGCTGGCCAGCCCAAACAGTCCCAGGCAGGAGATCACAATTGTCAGCAATGCAAACAAAGTGGCCAGTGTGCCGGTACGTTTTTCGTTATCAAATTTGTGCGAATACTCTTCATCGGTAAAGCGATAGTTATAAGGGTATTCAGGATTATGTTTCTTGAAGATGGCTTCAATCTTACTGATATTGGCTGTATTGGTATGCGCAGGATTCAGTTTCAGATTAATAACATTAAAATACCCCTTTGCTCCATGTATGGCCATGGGGTTTACTGGCTGATAAGGCGATTCTACAATAAAGTCTTTTACAACACCAATTACTTTAAACTCCTCTCCCATATCCTTTATAATCTGACCCAGGGGCTCTTTTAACCCCATCAGTTTTACGGCGCTTTCGTTGAGGATAGTGGCATTTGAATCGGTTGGGTAAGTAGTAAGATCAAAATCACGTCCCTGTACCAGTTGAAGACCGATTGTTTTTACTATTGCATTATCAGCACACAGCCGGTTTACAACCCGTTTGTCATCGGGATCCTTCCCGTTCCAGTACATACCCCAGGTATTGCTCCAGCTTTCTGTGATAGGTGCGCTCGTTTTGGTGATGGAAGTGACTGCACCGGAAGAAAGCACCTCCTGTTTGATCACCTCATAATTCTTATACATATCCCCTTCCATAAATGTATAGATGAGATTGCCTTTATCGTAACCCGTCTGCCGCTGCTGGGCATTATACATTTGCTGACGCACAATGATTGTGGCAATAATGAGTACAATAGCAAATGTAAACTGGCCTATCACCAGTACCTTACGCGGAGTAATCAACGCATTGGCCGCCTTAAATGTGCCCTTCATCACACTTACCGGCTTAAACGAAGAAAGGAACAGCGCTGGGTAACTACCTGCCAGCAGACCGGTGGCGATTACAAATACCAGGGCGCCCAGCCAGAATGTACCGTTGTTCCACTCCAGCGCCAGCTGACGATCCACGAGTTTATTGAATGCAGGTAATGCCAGTTGTACAATCAGCACTGCTACAACAGCAGCCAGCAACGACATCAGAACAGACTCGCCAAGAAACTGAGCTATGAGTGAACGGCGGCGGGCACCTACTACCTTGCGTATACCTACCTCCTTGGCGCGTTTCTCACTACGAGCAGTGCTCAGGTTCATAAAATTGATACAGGCTACCAGCAGAATAAACCCGGCAATTATGCCAAAAAGGCGAACGATCTCAATACGTCCCCCGGCTTCTTTGCCATTCTCAAAACGGCCGTGCAGATAAGTACGTGTAACCGGATAAAGAAAGGTTTCCATATCTGGATCTTCCTTATCGTATTTTTTACGCAGTGTAAGTATCTTGGCCTGCATCGCATCAAACGAAGCATTCTTTTTCAGCTTTACATAGGTACTGGTTGAGTTATTGCCCCAGAAACTATCATCCTCGCCCATAAACCGCAGATAGGCCCAGGAAACCAGGCACTCAAAATTAAACCGGCTGTTGCGGGGTTTTTCTTTCAATACACCCGTCACCGTAAAATTGTGCTCGTTATTCAGCTTCACGACCTTGCCCATCGGATTTTCATCGCCAAATAACCGTTTGGCCAGATCCTGTGTAACTACCAGTGAATACAGACCATCAAGAGCCTTAGAACGGTTACCTTCCAGCAGGGGCAACTCGAAAATATTCAGAAACGTAGAGTCTACAGCGCAGGTTCGGGCTGTAATCCGTTTATCACCGAGGCTGAATAATACAGATGTAGGATAATTAACCCTCGTGGTTTGCTCTACCTCCGGATAATCAGCCTGGATGGCGCTGGCCATCACTTTGGGCGTGGTGCGCCAGCAATTGATTTCGCCGTTTTTCTTAAACCGGTTCCAGACATCATAAATCCGTTCTTTATTGGCATACCCCTGATCATACCGCATTTCACTTTGGATCCATAACAGGATAAGCACGGCGGCTGCCATTCCGATAGACAGTCCCGTAATATTAAGAATGGAAAAACTTTTCTTACGCCACAGGTTACGCCAGGCAACCAGAAGATAGTTTTTGATCATGTGATAATGTGGTATTAGATATGTCGGTAAGTAAAAAACAGGGAAGTCATCTTCCCTGTTTCATTCATTAATGAAATTTGAGATTGAGTCGTCCGCTATTGGCGCGCGCTTCTATCCGGGTACCCCCTCCTTTCAGTTTGCCTTCTACACGGTCGCGGTCAATTCGGCCACTGAAGTCTTCCAGACGGTCGGTTTCAATTTTATTGCCACTAAGGTCCAGATCCATCGCCTGACCCTTCGGCAGGTCCAGCGTAATACCACCTGCAGAAGTATGTACATCTACATATTTATCCAGGCGTACCATTCTTACCGTTACATGACCGCCGCTGGTACCTGTTTTAAGATTGCCTGAAATATTATCCATCGTGATACTGCCACCAGATGTATGTGCCGACAGGGTGCCATCAATATTATTTCCTTTTATGCTGCCACCGCTGGTGCTGGCGCCGATATCACCTTTCAATTGCTGCAGGGTCAGCGAACCTCCCGAAGTGGTAAGTCGAATATGGCCATTACTGTTTTTAGCCTCAATGCTACCTCCACTGGTAGTAAGGCTTATATCTTTTGCCAGTTGGTCTGCATAAATACTGCCGCCACTGGTAACGCCATTAATTTTGGCATCTACACGCTCTACCCTCAGACTGCCACCGCTGGTAGTAAATTCATGAGTACCTCCTTTGAAATCACTAAGCTGAATGCTGCCGCCACTGGTGACAAAGTCGGTGGAGGCCGATGCTGGTAAATACAGTTTAAACGATATGCTGAGCGACTTTTTCCAATTCTGATTATTCTTTTTATTGCGGGCAGTTGCCGTCAGTTTGCCGTTTTCAGTACTTACAGTCAGCTCATAATTTTCGTTCAGCAAAGACTGGATTTCTTCCTGCGGCCATTCCTTATTTCCATTTCCGCGGATATATACTTCAACACGCGGTTCAGCAGCAGCTCCGCTGGCATGAATATAACCACCGCTGGTGCGTACATAGGCCTCGGTGATTTTTTTATCTTTCAGCGAAACGGTCTGATAGGGCGTTTGATCATTCTGAGCAACCAACGAACCTGTAAAAAGAAGCAACGTAAGAAAGGATAGAATGCTTTTCATTGTAGCTGTATTTAAGAATAAACTGTTTAATGAATAAATTAACCGATAAGGCAGGCTTCGATGTGCTGATCGGGAATTTCAGCCTTGTTGGAAGGATGCAGCTCCACATCGGTCTGCCGAAGGGCTTTTTCGCGGGCCTGCTGCAGACGGATTTGCACCGCATGCACCGGTCGGGGATGTCCTTCCTCGTCGCGCAGACTGGTCAATACATGAAGGGCATATACCGCATCATCAATCAGCCGGCTGTTATGATCAGCAGCTATGCGCCAGGCATTCCAACGGGCTACCTCAATGGGATCTGTCTGAAGATACCATTCATAAAAACTGTTGTCGAGCAAAATGGATTCAATAGTGCGATGTGTCATGTAGCAGTTATTAACTCCGAATCCGAGTGCCGGCACCGGCTGAGTGATGCCGGAACCCTGGACCGGAATATCAAAAAAACTGGTTCACGGCAACTATGAAAAGCAAAAACGTGCCAGAGAAAGCATCTATTGATTTACAATAAATTAGAGATAGACAACCGTTTGAGATGTACGGTTTTGATACATTGATTGTACGGTTTCAGTAGTGTACAGGGTGACAGTTAACAGTTAATAGTTAACAGTGGACAGCAAGAACCACTTTAGCTATTTAAACTTTTAAACCTTTAAACTTCTCTCCCCACCACTTCCCCCTCAAGGTCATAGTCATACGCTTTTGTAATGCGTACGTTCACAAATTCGCCAACGGGTAGTTTATCTTTGGAGTGAATAATCACTTCATTGTCTACTTCCACGCTGTCAAATTCGGTGCGGCCAAGGTAGCGGCCGGCTTCTTTTTTATCGATGAGTGTTTTGAAAACGCGGCCTACTTTTTCCTGGTTCAGTTCAAACGAAATTTCCTGCTGCACTTCCATAATCTCCTGCGCCCGGCGCTCTTTCTCTTCGGCAGGAATGGTATCGGCGAGGTCATAGGCGCTGGTGCCTTCTTCATGCGAATAGGAGAAGATACCCACCCGGTCAAACCGTTGTTTCTGCAAAAACATTTTTAACTCATCCACATCATCTTCGGTTTCGCCCGGGAATCCGGCAATCAGTGTTGTACGCAGACAAATACCCGGCACTTTTTCACGTATAGCCGATACCAGGTCTTCCATTTCCTCGCGGGTAATCTGGCGTTTCATTGCTTTCAGCATGTTGTTGGCAGCATGCTGTAAGGGCATATCGAGATAGTTGCAGATATTCGGACGCTCACGCATCACATCCAGTATTTCGAGCGGAAATTTAGAGGGGTAAGCATAGTGCAGGCGTATCCATTCCAGGCCCTTTACATCGGCCAGCCGATGGAGCAGATCAGGCAGGGCGCGTTTTTTATAGATGTCCAGACCGTAATAAGTAAGTTCCTGCGCAATCAGCATCACTTCTTTCACTCCTTTTTTCACCAGCCCTTCTGCCTCGCGTACAAGGTCATCGATAGATTTGCTCACGTGTTTGCCACGCATGAGCGGAATGGCGCAGAAAGCACAGGTACGATTACAGCCTTCTGATATTTTCATATAGGCATAATGCTGCGGTGTTGCCAGCAGGCGTTCGCCCAGCAACTCCGTTTTATAATCAGCATCAAACTGTTTGAGGATAAGCGGCAACTCCATGGTGCCAAAAAAAGCATCTACCTCGGGAATCTCTGTTTCCAGGTTGTTTTTATAACGTTCACTCAGGCAACCGGTCACATATACCTTGTCCAGTTTGCCGCGGCGCTTCAATTCCACCTGGTCCAGTATGGTATTAATACTTTCCTCCTTCGCCTTATCGATGAACCCACAGGTATTGACAACCACTATATTATGATCCAATCTGGCATTTTCATGCACCACATTAATATCGTTGGCACGCAACTGACCACTGAGCACCTCACTGTCAACCATGTTTTTGCTGCAGCCCAGCGTGATGATATTAACCTTGTCTTTACGGAGTGTTTTTGTTTTCATTGCAGACGGCAAAGATAGTACATAGTGGACAGAGAACAGTTGACAGTTAACAGTGGACAGTTGACAGTTAACAGTTGACAGTGGACAGTGGGCAGTGTAAAAATGAACAGGCCCTTTAAACTCATTTAAACTCTTTATACCCTTTATACTTTTAAACTCCTCACCGCTATTTTCACCGCTCCAAGAGCAGACGCATCTGCCTCATCCGACACGATGAGTTTTTTATTTAGCTGCCGGGAAACAATATCGAGCCAAAGTGCCGATTCAGTAAAACCACCACTGGCATATACCCGCTCAATCTTTTCGCCTCCAGCTTCAATGGCTTGTGTAATCTGGTAAAGTGATGAGGCCACAGCTTCCAGGATAGCCCGGAGAAAATGAGCTTTTGTATGGCCGGCATGAATACCGGTAAAAGAAGCTTTGGCTGATGCATCCCAGATAGGAGCCCGCTCACCATACACATAAGGAATGCAGCGAAGTCCGTCTGCACCGGGTGCTACTAATGCTGCCTGGTCAAGCCAGTAGCTTAAGGTGGCAGCCGTGGTTTGCTGTCCCTGCAGGAAGATATCCGCAAACCAGGCAAGCAGGTTGCCGCCGTTATTGATAGCACCGCCGGAAAGGTACTGACCTTCTGCCGCAGCATAATGAAATAAGACACCCTGCTCATCGGGCACTGGTTGCGAACGCAATACCCGAACTGCGCCACTGGTGCCGATGGTAAGTGCCATATCTCCTGGTTTTGTAGCTCCGCTACCCAGTGTGGCCAGGTATCCGTCGCTCCCTCCTATCACCCATACCAGGGGAACCTTCCAGTGTTTCAAATCCGCATAGTGATTGCCTGCAGGAAGATGATGAAATACGGATACCGGTCGGCTCAACTGAGACTCCGTAATGCCCACCAGCGTCAATGCTTCTGTACACCATTGCCTGCGGTGAATATCAAAAAGACCGGTAGCGGAAGCTACTGAGTGATCGATTTCATAATACCCAGTCAGACTCTTCCATATCCAGTCTTTGAGTGATACCACGCGCGGCTTTTGCTCCATTACCTCCGGACGATTTTCCTGCATCCAGGCAATTTTGCAAAGCGGCGACATCGGATGAATGGGGGTGCCTGTGAGCAGGTAGATATGACGTCCCTGACTGGTATGGCGTAATGAGGCTGCCTGAGGCTGGCTGCGTGTATCGGCCCAGGTGATGATGGAGGTGAGCGGTTGATCGTTTTTATCGAGCAGCAGCAGGGCATGCATGGCTGTACTGAAACCTGCTATGCAACGGCTGGCTCGGGGCGGAATAACAGCAGCCAGTTCCCGCAGTGCCAGCAAAATAATAGCACGGATAGCCAGCGGATCCTGTTCCTGCCAGCCCTGATGAGGCTGCAGACTTTGTACCGGCCATTTCTTTTGCCATAATACCTGTTCCTGCCCATCGGTCAGCACCACTTTAAGATGTGTGGTCCCCAGATCTATGCCGGCAAAAACATCCATGGGCTAATATAAGATTTGAAATACGTTGTTACAAAGCCGGGTGAGTGGCGGCAGGAAATGCAGCCTACTTCTTTTCGAGGCTAAACAGGCTGTCGACAAACTCGTGTTTGTCAAATACCAGCAGGTCTTCCATCTTTTCGCCCACTCCTATAAATTTAACCGGTATCTTAAACTGGTTGGCAATGGCCAGCACTACGCCACCTTTGGCGGTACCATCCAGTTTGGTAATGGCCAGTGCCGACACATCGGTTGCGGCTGTAAACTGACGGGCCTGCTCCAGGGCATTTTGACCGGTAGAGCCATCGAGTACCAGCAGCACCTCATGTGGTGCATCCGGAATCACTTTCTGGATAACGCGTTTGATCTTACTCAGCTCTTCCATGAGGTGAGCTTTATTGTGAAGGCGACCGGCGGTATCAATCAATACGACCTCGCTGTTGCGCGAGACCGCACTTTGTACGGTATCAAAAGCCACAGCAGCCGGGTCGGCGCCCATGCCCTGTTTAATAATCGGTACGCCGGTACGTTCGCTCCAGATGGTGAGCTGGTCTACGGCGGCAGCCCTGAACGTATCTGCAGCACCGAGTAAAACCGACTTCCCGGCTTTGTTGAAATTGTGAGCCAGTTTACCGATCGTAGTTGTCTTACCCACCCCGTTTACCCCCACTACAAGGATAACGTATGGCTTCGAAGGCAACTCCGAGTTAAAGGCATAACTATTTGACTCAGGCGCATCTACCAATATTTGTTCGATTTCTTCCTGAAGTATTTTATTAAGCTCGGTACTGCTCATGTATTTGTCGCGGGCCACTCTCTTTTCAATCCGTTCAATAATACGCACAGTGGTTTCGATACCTACATCGGCTCCTACCAGGGCTTCCTCCAGGCTATCCAGCACTTCTTCATCTACTGTACTTTTGCCGGCAATAGCTTTTGTGATACGCGCCAGAAATCCTTCCTTGGTTTTCTGCAGCCCCTGATCGAGGCTTTCTTTTTCTTTCTTACCGAATAGTTTATTGAAAAAACCCATACAATTCTTTTTAGATAGCAATTTGTCGAATGAAGGTAAAGGGTAAAAGATGGAAGGAAAAAGGAAGAACATTTTACCGTTTACCTTTATCCTTTGGCCTTTTAGCTTACTACGGATAAAACAACAAAAGCCATTCGTGTTGTCACGAATAGCTTTTAACTATATAATACCCTCTCAGCTTATTTCTGAGCCAGGTAATCTTTCACTTTGTCTTTGTGGATGATAGCTTCCTTGAAGGTATAAGCACCGGTCTTGGGGCTGCGTACAGCCTTAATTACTTTAGTCCAGTTCTTTGCTTCTGCAGAGGCCTTCAAATCCTTTACTTTCGCGTTTTTTGAAGCTGCTTTTGCCATGATATCTTAATTTATCAATTCTGATTGAAAGGAATAATACCGGTTGACAGACAACCCGCTTTATCCTTATTTAATTTCTTTGTGAACAGTCACCTTCTTCAGGATAGCGTTGTATTTTTTCAACTCCAGCCTTTCGGGATTGTTCTTTTTGTTCTTTACCGTGATATAACGGCTGGTGCCGGGCTGACCACTGGTCTTGTGCTCAGTGCATTCCAGGATCACTTGTACACGGTTACCTTTCTTTGCCATAATGCTTGTTTAAATATATTCTGTAGAAACAGCAGCCTGCAGCTACTTATTCCCGTTTGTTAGATCTTTTCGCCTTTAGCTCTCAGTTCTTTTACTACACTGTACAAACCGCGCTTGTTGATGGTGCGGATTGCATCAGTAGACAGTTTGAGCGTGATCCACTTATCTTCTTCTGCCAGGTAAAATTTCTTCACCTGCAGATTAGGCAGAAACCGACGCTTGGTTTTAATATTGGAGTGAGATACCTTGTGACCTCCAATCGGTGTTTTGCCTGTTACCTGACATACTCTGGCCATGATTGATACAAAATTTTGGATCGCAAAGGTAAGGATACATTGGCAATTAGCCTATTTGTTAAGAATGATTTTTTCAAAAAATCTCGGGAGACCCGTTTTAAGTAATAAGTTATATGTCTTAAGTTAATTAATATAATGATTACCAAATAATTAAAAACAACCTCCCTTACCTCCTCCCCTTCACCATTGACCTATTACTTAAAACTTATCACTTAAAACTTTTTACTTATAACTCCCTTCGCTTTGCGCAAAAACCTTAGTATCAGAAATACGGAGGCAAAACTCAGTCCGGCAATCAACCCAATCCACATGCCCGGTGCACCCATATCAAATTTAAACGCCAGTATATAACCAAGAGGCAGGCCTATTGCCCAGTAAGCAATCGCAATCAGTATGGTCGGCGTCTTTACATCCTTAATTCCGCGCAGCAAACCTGCTCCGATAGCCTGTGTACTGTCTGATATCTGAAACAGCGCAGCAAACAGCAGCAGCGTGGCCGCCAGGCTTATTACCGCTTCATTTTTATTAAAGAAATGGGGCAGCTGGTTACGCAGCAGCGAAAAGAGGACGGCACAGAAAATACCATAACACAGTGCTGTAACCAGGGTGCTGCGACCAATACGCGATATTTTGGGCCAGTTGCTGCTGCCAAATGCGTTGCTCACCCGAATGGATCCTGCCTGGGCAAGTCCCATCGAAACCATAAAAGTAAATGCCGCACAGCTAAGGGCGATCTGGTGAGCTGCCTGTGCAACCGCACTAATGGTACCTATCAGAATACCCGATACAGCAAAAGCCCCCGCCTCCATACCAATCTGCAGGCTGCTGGGTACACCAATATGCAGCAGCTCGCCCAGTGTACGCTTTTTAAGACGCCACTGCACAGCCCGGTCCTGGATATAAGGTGCAAAGGTGCGATGGCGTAACACTACCCATCCCAGCACCACAAACATCAGCGTACGGGTGATGAGTGTTGACCAGCCCGCTCCCTGCAACTCGAGTCGCGGAAAACCCCAGTTGCCATAAATAAGCAGGTAGTTGAGCAGGATATTAAGCGGCATACCACAAAGTGATAAAACCATGGCCGTACGTGTAAACTGCAATCCATCCGTAAACTGCTTAAGCGTCATAAACAGCAGCATGGGAATTATGGATAACCCCATCAGTTGCATAAAGGGCATGGCATAAGCTACCACCTCCGGATCCTGGCCCATGTGCAGCAGGATATTTTTTCCAAATACAAGACCGAGGGAGATTGTGACGGCTGTTAGCGCGCAAAGCAAAAAGCCATTATAAAAATAATGAGATACCTGTTTATCATTCTGACGGCCATGCGCCAGGGAAACCATTTGTGATACCGAAATAGTCATGCCAATACCCAGAACGAAAGGAATATTCATGGTATTAATAACCAGCGCCGCAGCCGCCAGCTGTTTATAGCTGATGGCTCCCACCATGGCTGTATCAATTATATGCAAGGCCATCTGCGCCAGCTCCCCCACTACAATGGGTATAGCCAGCCTGATCGTTTTACCTGCCTCGTATTTCAACGTTTCCATAAAAAAGCCTGCAAAGATAGGGTAATAAGACAGAAGGAGAAAGGCGAAGGGTTATAAGTAGTAAGTTCTAAGTTGTAGGTTTTAAGTAATAAGTTGTAGGTTTTAACGGTGCAAAACTCAGTAGTTGAACTGATGAGTTGTAACTCCTTTAAGTGTAACTGTAGTACAGCTGAAGATGTAACTCTCTTACTTTTACCTTACACCCTCAGCCCCCTACCCAAAACTTAAAACCCAACTGCTACTTTTCTTTTATACAAAACTGCTTTGGCTTTGCAGTCAGCAGGTTCCCTATTTTAGTATATGGAAAAAATCATCCTGATAACAGGCAGCAGCCGCGGCATTGGTGCAGCCACTGCCATACGTGCCGCAAAAGAAGGCTATAAAGTATGTATCAACTATCGTGAAAATAAAGCAGCTGCCATGCAGGTGGCAGAACAAGTGCGTGCATCAGGCGCAGCCTGTCTTACCATACAGGCAGATGTAAGCAAAGAAAACGAAGTGCTTTCCCTCTTTGAAAAAATAGATAAAGAAACAGGCACCCTCACGGCCCTTGTCAACAATGCGGGCATCCTGGAACAGCAAACGGGTATACTGGGACTGGATAGCTCCAGATTGCAGCGTATCTGGGCAGCCAATATCGATAGCGTCATACTTTGTAGTAGAGAGGCGGTAAAACGAATGTCGACCGAGCGGGGGGGCCATGGTGGTGCCATCGTAAACGTGTCTTCCGTTGCCGCCCGATTGGGAGCGCCCGGCGAATACGTAGATTATGCTGCATCAAAAGGTGCGGTAGACAGCATTACCCTTGGACTGGCAAAAGAACTGGCGCCCTGGGGTATACGGGTAAATGCAGTGAGGCCGGGTTTTATCTATTCAGACATACATGCCAGTGGTGGCGAACCCGGCCGGGTAGACCGCCTGGCAGCCAGCCTGCCCATGAAACGGGGCGGATACCCCGATGAGGTAGCTGCCGCCATACTCTGGCTGCTTTCTGCCGATGCATCCTATACAACCGGCAGCTTTCTGGAAGTGGCAGGAGGACGATAGAAGGAGAGTTATAAGTGATAGGTGTTAAGTTTTAAGTGATAATTTACGCTAACCTTCTACCTTCCGCCCTCCTCCTTTTCCTGGTAAATACTAAACCCTGCCCCCTTCCGTTATAGCAGTGAACTATCCGGTATCTCCTATGCAAGACCACTATCCTGCCTGTTGCGAAAACTGTCACAACCCCGCCACCGAAGCATTGTTACAGGCATCTATGCAGGAATGGGGACAGGCACTTTGCCGCTCCTGCCAGGCCAACTTCAAAATGAAAATGGAAAACAGTATCTGGGAAGCTATTTCCCTGTGCATTTCCCTTAAGAAAAAAGGAGTGGATGCCGAGTTGCTTGAATCAGGCAGAAGTCATTCACTGGCTATACATCTGCCGGCTTATCAGTTACAATTATTCATCGACCTCTGGCAAAAAAATAAATCCACTACTTCCGATATGCAGGAAGCCGCAGCACTTTCACGCAGTCTGCATATTGCAGCTCCCCAATTGCATGCGGATGTGGAAGCAACGGCTAACTTTGTAGCCGGATACGTACGCAATAATCCGTATCGGTAATTATTCTGCTTCATGTCAGTAACCCGGGGATTTCTGAGTTTTTTCTTCATCGTATTGTTTTGTGTAAAGGCAAATCCTCATGAGCCGGCTGCATCGGCCATTCTTATTCGTAAAGGGAAGGTCATAGCAATAAAAGACGGAGACACGATCAGCCTGCTTTATAACCGGCAAACACTTACCATCAGACTGGCGCATATCGACTGCCCGGAAAAAGGCCAGCCTTATGGTGCCCGCGCACGGCAATTTATTTCCGACAGTTGCTTTGGTAAAAACATAACAGTAACGGGTACCCGGTTTGATCGTAATAAACGACTGATCGGAGTAGTCTCCACTGCCGCCGGTACCAATATCAATAAAGCCCTGATAGAAGCAGGTCTCGCCTGGCATTACAGGCAATATTCCTCCGACAGCAGTTATTCACTGCTCGAAAAACAGGCACGCCTGCAGCGCAAAGGATTATGGGCCGAAAGTAAACCCACTCCTCCCTGGAACTGGCGCAAAAGGAACAGATAAAGACTATTGCATATCAACTCATTTCTCCTACACTTCACCGGCATAAAACACAGCTCATACCGGCTCAATACGCAATTTAATATCCGTGCCTGTAGGTTTGTATTATTACATACCGCCGGTAAAATGATTACCGGGTCCACTTACCGGCATAAGAGCTTTCCTCTATCCTGCAGACCGGGCGCGAGGCAACTGATGATGATGGCCTCTGCAGGATAGCGACCTGGTAAATCGCGAGGAATGAAGGATGGGCAATTATACGGCATGGATTTGCCGGTATAATTGCCCCTTTTAGTATTCTGTTAAAAGAAACCACCGGCACAACCTAATACACTCAGATTTGTTACTTTGCTGTTTAACTAATATGAATACGCGCCGATTATTTTTATATTTTCTGTTACTGCTCTCGCCTGCCTGGTTGCAGGCCCGGCAACAGGACACACTTTTTACGCTTTACAAGACCAAACAGTTTTCGCATTTGCATGAGCTAAACAACAACCCTTCTCATCCCCTGTACTATTTTTACAGCGCGGCATATGCGAATGCCTGTAATCAGCCGGCAATATCCAATCAGCTGCTGAAAAAATATATAAAAAAGAAAAAGCAGCCAGCGGACTTTATCGCATTCGATTACTATAGCCTGCTGCACGACAATTACGTTCGCTCCTTTCAATACCGCGAAGCAGCGCGCAGTGGTCAGTACCTGCTGAAACACTACAGTGACCGTTATAAGGGCAGTGACCTCCAGGGACAGAAATATGCCACCCTTATCTGGAAAGCGCTGACCGGCGAACCTGCACAACAGATAAAGCAGCCGGTATCCGACAGCATTCCTTTTAAACGAGATATTGCCGGACTCATCAATATACAGGTTACAAGCAGCGGTCAGCCAGGCCAGTTTATTTTTGATACTGGTGCAGGCCTGTCCTCTGTTTCGGAATCATATGCCCGGCAATTGGGTTTTCGCATACTCCCTGATACCGGTATCTATGTTGCGGGCTTTACCGGCATTTACAACCCTGTACGTATTGCTGTGGCTCCCGAGTTACGTTTTGGATCCATCGTAATATATAACGAACCATTCCTTGTTTTTCGCGACGAGGCTCTGAGCTTTGCCAACGGCGCTTATAAAATAAATGGGATCATTGGTTTCCCTGTTGCCAAAGAGCTGGGGCGTATCACCATTACACGCAAAAGTTTACTGATAGACGCGCACAGGGAAGACAACAGCTTTGCTAAAAACTTTTTTGTAGAGCAACTCCGTCCGATAGTATTGTTAGGCTATAAAGGCAAGCTACTTCCATTCAATTTTGACACCGGAGCCGGCAGCTCCGACTTTTTGCGACCCTTTTATGAACTGGACAGTAATGTACTGAAAGCATCCGGCAAATATGTGGATAAGCAAAGCGCAAGTGCCGGCGGTGCTCATACACGGCGTATACTGGAGATTCCCAATCTGAAACTGGAATTAGGCACGCAAACAGTCAGCATCCCGCTGGCAGGCGTGGATCCCAGCGCTTATCATATATCATCGCAGGAACTCTATGGCAATATTGGCCAGGACCTGCTGAAACAGTACAATAAGGTAATTCTTGATTTTGGCAACAACGTGCTGCGGCTGGAGTTTTAAGTTCTAAGTAGTAAGTTTTAAGTGATAAGTTTTAAGTGATTGATTGGGTAGAAGGTTGAAGCTGGAAAGGCGTATGGATAAAATCTTTCTTTTCTTTATTTCCAGTTATCACGATTAACTTAAAACTTATCACTTAGAACTTAAAACTTAAAACTCAAAACCTACTCAATCCGCTTGCCAAACGGCATCATCGAAATTTCGATCAGCTTAAAATGCTGCATACCCCAGGGTATGCCGATAATCGTAATGCAAAGCAGCGCGCCCATTACCAAATGTACCAGGGCTGTATAAAGTCCGCCGCAAAGTAACCAGATCAGATTAAATAATAATGGCAGGCAACCACTGCCGCTGCCATCGCTCACCACCCGGCGCCCAAAAGGCCATAGTACCAACCCGGCCAGTTTAAAACATTGCAGCCCCCAGGGTATCCCGATAATAGTGATGCAAAGCACCAGTCCGACAACAAAATAACCCACGGCCGCCATAAAGCCGCCAAAGATGAGCCAGAGAAGATTGCCAAAAAGGTTCATTAGTCAGGGTTTAAAGGGTATAAGGAGTATAAGGAGTATAAAGAGTTTAAAAGGTTAAAGATATAAGAAGGACTTATTACATATTAACCTATTCAAAAAAACCTGTCCGCAGACTGATTATTTCTTATCCCGCTACCATCTACCCTTTAAACTCTTTATACTCCTTATACCCTTTAAACTCTTTATACTCCTTATACCCTTTAAACTTTTCCTATGTACATTTCCGACACCCGCACTACCGCCAGCATAAAAACAGCCACAGAACTTGTACAGGCAGCGATTTTGATGGATAATTGTATATGCAGAAAATTGTACTGATCGGTATAGGAATCCTGATGTCCCTGTCTTCCCTGGCACAGCCAGCTTCGGAAAACAACTGGCGTTTTGTCGTTGTTGGCCCTGCTCAGGAGCCACTTGCTGGTGCCACCGTAAGCCTGCTGCGCAACGACTCAAGCGTCTTTAAGCAGGCCATCACCGACAGCCTGGGAGTAGTACAGTTTTCTGTTGCAACCAACCTGTCGCTGACAGGTCGTATTTCGCGAATTGGTTTCCAGACACAGTACCTTAGCCTGGGCAATGAAACAGACCGTGTTCTGCGCACTATTGTGTTGCAGCCCGCCGAAGCCACGCTGGGCAATGTAACCGTAACTGCCAAAAAACCACTCGTGCAGTTTCTTACCGATCGTACCGTGGTCAATGTAGATGCTTCCATCACCAATGCCGGTACATCGGTTATGGAAGTACTCGAAAAATCGCCCGGCGTCACAATAGATAAAGACGGCAATATCAGCCTCAAGGGCAAACCCGGAGTACAGATCATGATCGATGGCAAACCAACCATGCTGGCAGGTGCCGACCTGCAAAACCTGCTATCTGGCATGAATTCCTCGCAGATAGAAACCATTGAACTGATCGATAACCCCTCTGCCAAATATGATGCAGCAGGAAACGCCGGTATCATCAACATCCGCACCAAAAAAAATAAGCAACGGGGATTCAATGGCAGTGCCACAGTCGCAATAGGTCAGGGACGTCTTCCCAAAAACAATGACAACCTGCAGTTAAATTACCGTAATGGAAAATTCAATTACTTCCTGACCTATAGTGCAAACCTGAACCGTCAGTTTATGGATATGTATGCCTTGCGTACTTATTACGATGTTGACAATAAGGTAACCTCCCTGCTTGAGCAACCTTACTATACCCGCAATCGCGGCAATACGCATGTAGTGCGTACCGGCGCCGATTATTATCTCAGCAATCGCACTACACTCGGGCTTGCTCTTTCTGGTATGAGCCTGCAGCGGCATAATACCGGCGAGGCCACTGCCATCTGGATGAATGAGCAACACCAGACAGATTCTACTATTTACACCTCCAGCCTCAATACCAGTCGTATGCGACAGGGAGGTATCAATTTCAATATGCGCCACAACTTTGACAGCAAGCGCGAACTCTCCGCCGATTTTGACCTGATCCATTACCGTATCCGCACTGCACAGCATTTCGAAAACCGGTTAGGCACACTCAGCGGTTTGCCCGATGATGCTTCTGAAGGCGATATCCCCTCTACACTGCGTATTCTTACCGGTAAAATGGACTATACCCAGCGCTTCGATAAATGGACATGGGAAACCGGATGGAAATCATCGCGTGTAAGTACCGATAACCTGGCTCAGTATTATACCTGGGAAAACAATGGATGGGTAGATGATCTCAACAAAAGCAACCACTTCCTCTATACAGAAAATATACATGCCCTCTATACCAATGCACAGGCAACCCTCGGCAAATGGAGCCTGCAGGGCGGATTACGTTATGAATATACCGGTTATGATGCCCGGCAACTTGGTAATGCACGGGTTAAAGATTCTTCGTTCAGTCGCCAGTATGGAAATCTTTTCCCCTCTGTATTTGTGACCTGGCAGGCAGATTCGGTCAACAGCTTTACCGTTCGCGCCGGACGCCGAATTGACCGCCCCCCTTTTCAGAAACTGAACCCTTTTGTTTTTATCATTAACAAATACACCTATCAGCAGGGTAATCCCTATTTCAAACCCCAGTTTACCTGGAACTTTGAGTTATCGCATTTATACAAAGAAGTGCTTTCCACTACATTCAGCTATAACCTGATCCGCGATTATATTTCGCAGGTTTTCTATGCAGATACCAGCACCGGCCTGATTGTATATACCGAGGGAAATATTGGTAAAATGCAGAACTACAGCCTGACCATGAGCACACAATTATCCCCTACCCCCTGGTGGTCATTCAATCTGCAGGGCACAGCCAATCACAAAATCATTGAAGCACAGCTATGGCGTAAATACCGGGCACGTATAACGCAGGCCAGTTTCAGCCTCAACAGCCAGTTTAAACTGGGCAAAGGCTGGGGTGCTGAATTAAGTGGTTTCTATATTACGCGCGCACAAAACGATATCCAGGAAGTGCTGAAACCGACCGGACAACTGGCTGTTGGTTTTTCGAAACAGGTATTACGTAATAAAGGCACCTTGCGCCTTACCGTACGCGATCTTTTCTATACACAGGCTATGGCAGGCCTTACAGACTTCCTGCAAACCAAAGAATATTTCAAATTACAACGCGACACAAGAGTAGCCACTCTTTCTTTCAGCTGGCGCTTTGGAAAAGCTATGAAGCAAACAGCCCGTCGTAATACCGGCGGCGCATCCAGTGAGATAGAACGGGTAGGCACCGTCAACTAATAAGGTGTAAGGTAGAAGGTAAAAGGTCAATGGTTTTCCTTTTACCCTCTACCTTTCACACCGCTTTAACCATAAAAATTTGGAAATATTATACCAATCGGTATAATTTTACATCATCAAACCCCGCTCATGGCAGGAAAAGCAGAAAGAACCAGGCAGCATATCATCGAAAAAGCAGCGCCTTTTTTTAATAAGAAAGGATATGCGGATACTTCGTTGTCAGACATTACTGCCGCTACGGGCCTCACCAAAGGAGCCATATATGGCAATTTTGAAAATAAGGACGAGCTGGCCCTGGCCGTTTTCTCTTATAATCTCGATCGCCTGGCCGGAGGTATGCTGCTGGCCATGCAGCAACAGGAAAATGCAGTAGACCAGCTGCTGGCCATGATCAGGTATTACCGTGGGGTTTACCAGCAGGTATCCGTACAGGGCGGTTGCCCCGTAATGAATGCCGCCGTAGAAGCAGATGATAATTTTCCGGCGCTGAAAGTAAAAGTAAAAGGCGCCGTCAAAAACTGGACACGTACTATTGCCCGTACAATTGATACGGGTAAAAAAGAGGGATCCATCCGTTCACAGACAGATTCCGGCGCCATGGCTACCCTGCTGATCGCCCTCATAGAAGGAGGACTGATGCTGGCCAAGCTCGCTGATGATGCCGGCCCGCTACAAGTGACACTTGACCGGGCAGAAAAAATCATCCGGACAGAACTCGCAAAATAATTTTTTTACTCAAAAATATACCAATCGGTATAATAAAACACCCAATCATGACAACAACAAACAACACCGTACTGGTTACAGGCGGAGGATCAGGTATCGGTTTTGAAATAGCCCGCCGCTTTCATGCTGCCGGCAACAACATCATTCTGACTGGCCGTAATGAAGCCAAACTTAAAGAAGCTGTTGCTCAGCTATCCGGTGCCGAATACCTGGTAGCCGATGTGACCAACCGTGCTGAGGTAGCCAACCTCGTCATTCAACTTACTTCCACTTATCCTAATCTGAATATTCTCGTCAATAATGCAGGCAAAGCCTACAAACATCTGCTCGACCAGGCGGTAGATACGCAGGCACTGGCACGCGAAGAAATGGAGACCAATTACCTGGCTGCGGTACACCTGACCGACCTGCTGCTTCCCCATCTTAAACAACAGCAGGAAGCTGCTATCATTAATATCAGTTCAATCGTGGGATTTGTACCCGCACTATCCATTCCTACCTACAGCGCCAGCAAGGCTGCACTGCATTCCTATACACAGGCCCTGCGTCTCACCCTGGCCGGTACAGCTCCACAGATACGGATAATAGAGGTTATGCCCCCACTGGTCGACACAGCTTTTGCGGCAGCCCTTCAGGGTGATAAGATCAAACCCCGGCAGGTAGCGGATGAATTATGGACTGCGCTGGAAAACAATCAGACTGAGGTACACGTAGCCGGTACGGCAAAACTGTATGAACTCTTCCTGCAATCACCTGCCGCAGCCGCACGGGCACTCAACGGCATAAAAGAAGTAATATGAACCCAGCCCTGCGCTTTTTTGAAGAACGTATAGGCCAAAAAATGCTTGGTACGCCCTCGCCTTTCATGCAATGGCTCGATCCGGTATTGGTGAAAGCAACAGAAGGGCAATTAACATTTGCCTATACCATACGTCCCGAAATGACCAATCCAATCGGCACCCTGCATGGTGGTGTTACCGCAGCTATCATCGATGATGCTATTGGTGCCACGATGTTTTCACTCGGTGAACCACATTTTTATACAACACTTAATAATGTCATCGACTATTTTGCTCCGGCCTGGCCGGGACAGGAAGTACTGGCTATCACCAGCCTCATAAAACGGGGAAGACAGATCGTGCATGCCCAGTGTGAAATACGTGAACGGAATGAAAACAAATTACTGGCCCGCGGTATCAGCAACCTGATGCGTACGGACAGAAAAAAGGAAATAAATACATGAAACGAGTAGTTATAACAGGTATGGGTGCCCTTACGCCGATTGGCAACAATGTACCTGCATTCTGGCAATCACTGACAGAGGGCCGCAGCGGTGCCGCACGCATCACACATTTTGATGCATCAGCCTTCAAAACACATTTTGCCTGCGAACTGAAGAACTTCGACATCACACAGCACCTGGAAAAAAATGAGCTCCGCCGTTACGATCCTTTTACTCAGTACGCACTGGTCGCCGTGGAGGAAGCCCGGCAAATGGCCGGCATCGATTTTTCGCAACTGAATCGCAACCGTATTGGGGTAATCTGGGGGTCGGGCAACGGAGGTATCCAGACCTTCCAGGACCAGCTGCTGGAATATGCTGCGGGTAATGGCACACCCCGGTTTAATCCCTTTTTTATTCCCCGAATGATCGTAGACATTGCAGCGGGAGTCATCTCTATCCGATATGGATTGCGCGGGCCCAATTTCGCCACGGTATCGGCCTGTGCTACGTCCAATACTGCCATCATCGAAGCATTCAACTATATCCGGTGGGGTAAAGCGGATGTAATGGTGACCGGCGGATCCGAAGCCCCCATCAATCAGTCATCGGTAGGTGGTTTTAATGCAGCACGCGCACTTTCTACCCGCAACGACGATCCGGCAACCGCCTCCCGCCCCTTTGATCCAACCCGCGATGGTTTTGTGATGGGCGAAGGAGCCGGAGCTTTGATTTTAGAAAGCCTGGAACATGCATTGCAGCGCAATGCTCCCATTCTGGCCGAAGTGCTGGGTGGCGGCATGGCAGCAGATGCCTATCACCTCACAGGTACACATCCGGATGGAGAAGGAGCCTGGCTTGGCATGCAGGCCGCGCTGGAAGAAGCCGGCCTGCAACCGGGGCAGATCGACTATATCAATGCCCACGCCACTTCTACCGATATGGGCGATACCAGCGAACTCAGGGCCATTGCCCGCCTGTTTGACGGACATGACAAACTGGCCATCAGCGCCACCAAATCCATGACCGGACACCTGCTGGGAGCCGCTGGTGCAGTGGAGGCCATTGCCTGTATCCAGGCTATCCGCCACAGCCAGGTGCCGCCCACAGCCAATACAGAAGAAATCGAAGCACCATTTAATCAGCTATTCCGTTTCCCCCTGCAGAAGGCCAGCCATCAGCCGGTACAGTATGCCATGAGCAATACGTTTGGGTTTGGGGGGCATACGGCTACGGTGGTATTTGGAAAAGTATAAAGGGTATAAAGCGTATAAAGCGTATAAAGAGTTTAAAAGGTATTATAAAGGCTGAATAACCGATAAGACTATAATCATCTTACAAATACTATCTTTTATCCTGATACCCTTTAAACTCTTTATACGCTTTAAACACCTTGCACCTCTTAAACCTGTTATATTTAAATTCAGCCTATTTTAATACCTTTGCCCCTCAATCATCTAATCAATTAATAATCTTAGACATGGCATACGATGTAGTTGTGCTTGGCAGTGGTCCCGGTGGTTATGTGGCCGCTATCCGCGCCTCGCAATTAGGCTTGAAGACAGCTATTATTGAAAAAGAAAGCCTGGGCGGTATTTGCCTCAACTGGGGCTGTATCCCTACCAAGGCTCTTCTAAAAAGCGCGCAGGTGGCAAATGATATCCGCCACGCCGAATCTTATGGTATTGAAGCTACCGGCACACCCCGTTTTGATGCCATCATCAAACGCAGCCGTGGCGTTGCAGATAAAATGAGCAAGGGAGTCAACTTCCTGATGCGTAAAAACAAAATTGACGTGATCATGGGCTTTGGCAAACTTACCGCTCCCGGTAAGCTGGAAGTAAGCGATGCCGAAGGCAAAAAACAGATCGTGGAAGGCCGTCATATCATCGTGGCTACGGGTGGCCGCAGCCGTGAGCTGCCCAGCCTTAAACAGGATGGTAAAAAAATCATCGGCTACCGCGAAGGCATGTCACTTCCCACCCAGCCCAAAAGCATCATCATCGTTGGCAGCGGCGCTATAGGTGTTGAATTCGGCTATTTCTACAATAGCATAGGCACCAAAGTAACCATCGTAGAGTTTCTGCCCCGCGTAGTGCCTGTTGAAGATGAAGAAGTATCAAAAGAACTGGAGAAAAACTTCAAAAAACAGGGCATCGAGATCATGACCAGCAGCGAAGTAACCAGCGTGGATACCAGCGGCGATGGCGTAAAAGCAACAGTAAAAACGGCCAGCGGCGAGGTTACCCTCGAAGCCGACATCGTATTGAGCGCAGTTGGTGTTGCCGCCAACATCGAAGGCATTGGACTCGAAACACTGGGCGTAAAAACAGACAAAGGCAAGATCTCTGTCGACAAATATTACAAAACAAATGTTGCCGGCATATACGCTATCGGCGACTGCGTTCCCGGTCAGGCACTGGCACACGTAGCCAGCAAAGAAGGCATCATCTGCGTGGAAGCAATCGCTCACAGCGAAAAGAAATACAATCACCAGCCCGAGCCACTCGACTACGGCAACGTACCGGGTTGCACCTACTGCTACCCCGAAATTGCTTCGGTTGGTTTCACCGAAAAACAGGCTAAAGAAGCCGGCTATGAAATCAAAGTAGGCAAGTTTCCGCTCAGCGCCAGCGGCAAAGCCTCAGCTGCAGGTCATCCCGAAGGTTTTATCAAAGTTATCTTCGATGCCAAATACGGCGAATGGCTGGGTACGCATGCTATCGGCTACAACGTAACCGAAATCATCGCAGAAACCGTTACCGCCCGTAAACTCGAAACCACTCACCACGAAGTACTCAACAGCATTCACCCCCACCCCACTATCAGTGAGAGCGTGAAAGATGCGATTGAAGTAGCGTATGGTGAAGCGATACACCTCTAAAAGTTTAAAGGGTTTAAAAGTATAAAGAGTTTAAAGCGTAAGTCCTCTCATTTCTGAGAGGACTTTTTTTGTCCGAAAAAAACGTCAATAAATGTTTTTTCTCCCATGGTCTTCCTGATAGAAGGTTCTTACTTTATAGTAAAATCATGAGATTATGGCAACTGTGCAGAGATTTGAAGACCTTGTAGTATGGAAGCTGGCCCGTGAGCTTTATCAGAATATCGCCCATATAATAGAAGAGAAAAAGCAAAAAATGGACTATGCCTTTATACGCCAGATCGATTCATCATCAGGCTCAATAATGGACAATATAGCTGAAGGGTTTGAGCGAGGTAACAGAAAGGAATTTATTCAGTTTCTCGGATATGCTAAAGGTTCATGCGGCGAACTCCGATCGCAGACATACAGAATGCGGGATAAACAACTTATTTCTGAAGAGGAATTCCAGGCGATCCTAAACCTTTGTCAACGCACCAGCAATCTGATTTTCCGTTTAATGACCAAGCTCCAGCAATCTTCTATTCCTGGCAGCCGCCATAAATAAAAACAAGACTAACCTTTTAAACTCTTTAAACCCTTTATACCCTTTATACTCTTTATACTTTTTATACTTCCTTCCCCCCCAACATCGGCACAAAGAGGAAATTATCAAACACCTCTTCTTTCAGCGCGCCGTTTTCGAGTTTGGTGATACGCATCATTCGCTGCACCTTATCACCCCCAACGGGAATTACCATTATACCGCCAACGCGAAGCTGCTCAATAAGGCGTGGGGGAATTTGCGGAGCGGCTGCCGTGATCAGTACGCGGTCAAAAGGGGCATAGGTAGGAAGACCCTCATAACCGTCTCCATAAAAGAATTTGATAGTAGGATATTTTTTAAGAAAATCGAAATTCTTATTGATATCATACAGCTTTTTCTGCCGCTCAATAGTATACACCTGCGCACCCATTTCTGCCAGTACAGTTGCCTGGTAAGCACTGCCAGTGCCTACTTCCAGCACTTTCATAAATGGCTTCAGCTCGAGCAGCTGTGTCTGATACGCAACGGTATAGGGTTGCGAAATAGTTTGATCTTCACCAATTGGAAATGCCCGGTCTTCGTAGGCCACTTCGTCAAATGCAGATTCAAGGAAAAAATGACGGGGAATGGAACCAATGGCCTCGAGTACTTTTTCATTGGTTATACCCTTGGCACGAACCGTATCTACCAGTTTTTTTCTTAATCCCTTGTGCCGGTATGTATCTTCTGTGGGTCTCATAAGCTGGCTGCAAGATAGCAAAGTCCGCAGCATTTTTACTAAGGAACCGGCAGGTTTATATGTCTTTATTACAGATAATTATTTCTCAAATAAAAAGCCGCTGTTGTTTACAGCGGCTTTCAGCTTTTTACTTAAGAAAAATCACAACTTCATATCCGTAATAATCGCTTTGATCTTATTATCCAGTTCTTTATTAACCTGGTCAAAATCAGCCGCTGATTTCAACGCCTCTTTTACACTGAAATAAAATTTGATCTTGGGTTCTGTGCCACTGGGACGGGCGGAAATAATACTGCCATCGGCCAGGATAAACTGCAGCACATTTGACTTGGGCAATGTAATACTCCACTCTTCGCCTGTCTGCGGATTGCGGCCTTTACTCAACTCATAGTCCAGCAACTGCACTACCGGTGAGCCGTTAATGGATTGGGGTGGATTAGCCCGGTAACCTTCCATCATCGCAGCTATCTGCTGCTGGCCATCCATTCCTTTTTTGGTGATAGAAATAAGGTCTTCTTTATAAAATCCGTATTGCACATACAGATCTATCAGTTTTTCAAAAAGAGTGCGCCCTTTATCTTTTTCGTATGCAGCCATTTCACAAAGCAGGGCTACCGCACTTACGGCATCCTTGTCGCGAATCTTATCGCCAATCATCAAACCAAAACTTTCTTCACCACCCACCACATAATTTTCCTTTCCTTCTTTTTCACGAATCATTTCAGCGATCCATTTAAAACCGGTGAGTACCCGATAACAATTCACGTTGTTACCTTTGGCAAGTCCATCCACCATTCCTGTGGTAACGATGGTGGTAATCACCATATCATTTGGCTGCGCAATACCCCTGGTACGGCGTGCTTCAAGCAGATAGTTAAATGCCAGTATTGCCGTCTGGTTGCCGTTCATAAGCACCCACTCGCCATGATTGTCTTTTACACCAATACCCACACGGTCGGCATCAGGATCGGTACCCAGCAGAATATCTGCATCAAGGTCTTTAGCTTTCTGTAAGCCAATACCCATTGTCTCTTTCTCTTCGGGATTGGGATATACTACTGTGGGAAAATTGCCATCGGGTATACTTTGTTCTTCTACGATATGTACATTTTTAAATCCAAACCGCTCAAGTACCTGGGGCACCAGTTTAATGCCGGTACCATGAATGGGTGTATACACGATCTTAAGATCGCTCTGGCGTGCAATGATATCGGGGTACACACTTAATTCTTTCACCATGGCGATGTAGGCCTCGTCAATGTCTTTTCCGATAAGCGTGATATTCTCTTCACCACCGCTCCATTTCACCTCATCAACAGAGGCAATTTTTTCTACTTCTTTTATTACGTTTTTATCATGCGGCGGCACCAGTTGTGCACCATCGTTCCAGTAAGCCTTATAACCATTGTATTCTTTGGGGTTATGCGAAGCCGTACAAACTACTCCACCCTGGCAACCCAGGTGGCGTATGGCAAAAGAAAGTTCAGGTGTGGGCCGCAGACTCTCAAACAAAAACACCCTGATTCCATTGGCGGCAAACACATTGGCAGTGGTTTCTGCAAAGAAGCGGCTGTTGTTGCGGCTGTCATGTGCAATAGCCACTTTCACATTATTGCCGAAGCATTGTTTGAGGTAATTGGCATATCCCTGGGTGGCCATACCTACCGTATACTTATTCATCCGGTTGGTACCTACGCCCATTATACCGCGAAGGCCGCCGGTTCCAAATTCGAGATTGCGATAAAATGCGTCTGCGAGTTCCTTCTCATTTTCGGATTGCAGTTTTTGTACCTCCTCCCGGGTTGTGGCATCGAAGCTATCACTAAGCCAGGCATTCACTTTGGCAAGTATTGCAGCGTCTATCATGTACAGATCTGTTTTAGGTTTAAATGAGTTAATGATCGGGGCCTGAAGTTATCAATTTTTAGCTATCAAATCCAGTTAACCTGTTGAAACGTATTTTTGTCTCTATGTTTCGTTTTACTCCGCTACCGCCTGCTGTATTTTTCTTTACCAGCCCATGGGGCAGGCGGCTGCGGCTCCATTTACTTACCTGTCTTTTGCTGCTGACCGGGAGCCATATCCCGGCGCAGTCTCCTGTCAGCGACAGTAGTGCACCTACCGTTCTTGCAGACACCGGTACCGGAGCTGTCAGGAGCCGTGTCTGGCTGGTAACGGGAATAAATGTGGTGGGTTATGGCAGCACCCTGGCCCTGCTCAATAATGCGTGGTATAAAAATGAAGCCCGCACTTCTTTTCACACTTTTGACGATAGCCGGGAGTGGCTGCAGATGGATAAATGGGGCCATGCCTGGACCACTTTTAATGCAGCCCGTGCCAGCACGGCACTATGGGAATGGACAGGGTTATCACACCGTAAGTCGGTATGGCTGGGCAGCGCTACTTCCCTGCTTTATATGACCGGCATTGAATATCTCGATGCGCACTCGGCAAAATGGGGCTGGAGCTGGAGCGACATGGCCGCCAATGCAACGGGTGTGGGCATTTATGCCGCACAGGCCTTATTGTGGAATGAGCAGCGTATACAACTCAAATTTTCCTTTCACAGTAACCGCTACAGCAGTCAGCAGCTCGAAGAGCGGGCCGACGACCTGTTTGGCCGCAGCTGGTATGAGCGGATGCTGAAGGACTATAATGCACAGACCTACTGGCTAAGCTTCAATCTGCATTCTTTTTTACCCGAAAGCAAACTACCCGCCTGGCTCAATATAGCCGTTGGGTATGGCGCTAGCGGTATGTTTGGCGGTTTTGAAAATAAATGGACAGATAGTCAAAATCAGGCCATCGACCGTGGCGACATCCACCGGCTGCGTCAATTTTATCTGTCGCCCGATATCGATTTCACCCGCATTCCTACCAAAAGTAAGTTTCTGAAAACGACTTTTTCTATCCTCAATGCCTTCAAACTTCCGGCACCCACATTCATGATAGACAGCAAGGGAAAAGCGAAGGGATACCTCCTTTATTTTTGAATGTGCTGATTTGCTGATTTGCTAATGTGCTGATGTGCTAATGAAACAGTGTCTGCTCATTTACCCAGTCCTTCATAAATGAGTTGTCCATTTCCGCAGTTTGAGCCGAGTTTTGTATTTGAAATAAACACATCTCCAGGATTTATCGGGTTGATTAATCTAAAACCCATTAGCACATCAGCAAATCAGCACATCAGCACATTAAACACTATGCCAGATACGCCCCTCTCACCTTCCCTTCTTCCACTTCCACAAAAATATGTTCCTGCAATGTAGTGGCGATTGAAAGGCCTACGTAATCGGGGTAAACAGGAAAGCTGTTGTGGCTGCGGCCCACCAGCACAGCGGTCTGAATGCGGGCCGGCTGATACTCCAGGAAAGGCTTCATCGCATACAGCAGTGTCTTACCGCTATTGGCTACATCATCTACAACAATGATTGTTTTATGATCAAAATTAAGCGACTGGTTCAGCTCGATGGCACGGGGAGTACGCTTATCAAGCGACAGGTCGATCAATACGGTTTTTACGGGTGAATACTCCGCAATAATACCCTGCAGAATCCGGGCAATAGCGCTCCCGTTGTCACGTATACCAGCCAGTATCAGTTCTTCCGTACCGGCATTGTTTTCGATGATTTCAAGAGCTATACGGCGCAGTTTTTTATCCGCCACCGCCGCATCCAGTATATAATTTTTGACTACAGTCATCTTACTCATTCATTAAAGTGTAAATTAGCACTTGTAATTGATTGCTTATGCAAATTGCCCAACAAATTTTATTTGTTATTATCAGTGTCGCGGCCATTCTTCTCTTCGCCAAAAGAGCACGTCAGCTTATCCGTAATATCCGGCTGGGACATGAAGAAGTGATCAATGATCAGCCTGCACGTCGCTGGCGCAATCTGTTTTTACTGGCCTTTGGTCAGCAAAAAATGTTCCGTAATCCGCTTGTTGCTGTTCTGCACTTCTTCGTATATGCCGGCTTTGTTATTATCAACATAGAGGTACTGGAGATCGTACTGGATGGCATACTCGGTACTCACCGTTTATTTGCTTCCTCCCTGGGTGGTTTTTATACTTTTCTTATCAATGCCTTTGAAGTACTGGCTGTACTGGTTATTGCAGCCTGTGCCATATTCCTGGTACGTCGCAATGTGATCAAACTGCGCCGCTTTGCCAGCAAAGACCTCAATGGCTGGCCCCGCAGCGATGCCAATTATATTCTTATTACCGAGATCGTGCTGATGACGCTGTTTCTCTTCCTCAATGCCAGCGACACCTTACTGCAGGCACGCGGCGAAGAACATTATGCCGCCAGCGCAACCGGTAATTTCATCTTCTCTCATCTGCTGCAGCCGCTTCTGACCGGACTGGATAATTCAGCCCTTATCGTACTGGAGCGTACGTGCTGGTGGCTGCACATAGTAGGTATTTTCGCTTTTCTCAATTACCTCCCCTATTCCAAACATCTGCATATCATACTGGCCTTCCCCAATGCCTGGTATGCCCGTCTTGCCCCCATGGGGAAAATGGAAAACATGCCCTCCATACAGAAAGAGGTGTTATATGCTATGCAGCCAGAGCTGGCACCTGCCGGCGAAACGGCAGAACCGCCCAAAAAATTTGGTGCAAAAGATGTAATGGATCTGAGCTGGAAAAATATTCTCGATGCCTATAGCTGTACAGAATGTGGCCGCTGCTCCGCCGCTTGCCCGGCAAATATGACCGGCAAAGAGCTTTCTCCCCGCACGATCATGATGAAAACGCGTGACCGCGCAGATGAAATTGGCCGTGGGCTGGATAAAAAACAGGAGGCCGGCAGTGATGGTAAAAGCCTCCTGCATGATTATATTTCGGTAGAAGAGCTGCGAGCCTGTACAACCTGCAATGCCTGTGTACAGGAATGTCCGGTAAGCATCAACCCGCTTGATATCATTCTCCAGCTCCGTCGTTACCTCGTGATGGAAGAAAGTAATACCCCACCGGAATGGGCTGCCATGTTTGGCAACGTGGAAAACAACTTTGCCCCCTGGAAATTCAGCCCCACCGATCGTGATCAGTGGACCGTACAAAGCTAACCTGACACAGATCATAGTTTAAATGCGCAGATTTTCTCTCCTTTGCACCGTATTTAGAAAATCTTCCATTCAATTATCCGCCTATGCAGCTGCTCAAGCGGCGCACCCGTATTTATGCGGTTCACTTTTTTCGCCACGACTTCAAAGCCAGCATCACTGTCTTCCTGGTCGCACTGCCCCTTTGCCTGGGAATTGCCCTGGCCAGCAACGTACCTCCTTCTTCAGGACTCATAGCAGGCATCATCGGCGGATTGCTGGTGTCTGTACTCAGTAAATCGCCCCTGAGTGTAAGTGGTCCCGCTGCCGGACTGACCGCCATAAGCGTGGGCATCATCGCTGAGCTGGGAAGTATGCAGGCATTCTTTATGTGTATTGCGCTGGCCGGTGTTTTGCAACTACTCATCGGGCTGGTACGGCTTACCGGCTTTACCCAATTCATTCCCTCGGCAGTTATTAAGGGAATGCTGGCTGCGATCGGGTTACTGCTGATCATTAAGCAGCTGCCCTTATTAATCGGTTATGATAAAGCCGACTTCTGGACCAAAGAGCTTTTCAATATTTTCTCCTTTCACAATGCCTACGAGCATGTTCAAACCATCTACACGCATCTTACACCGGGAACTATTTTGCTTTCACTGATCTGCGTGCTGCTCACCATCGTCTGGGAAAGAAAATGGAGTAAGCGCTTTTCATTTATCCCGGTCAGCTTTGTGCTGGTGGTGGCTGGCAGCTTGCTAGCAGCTGCTATGAACCGCTGGCTGCCGCAACTGGCACTTGCACCATCGCAATATGTGCAGGTACCGGCCAATCTCGCAGCCAACTGGCAGATGCCCGATTTCTCAGTGATCTTTCAGAACAGCCTGATCTGGAAAAATGCCGTCATCATCTGCATTGTAGCTTCGCTCGAAACATTGTTAAGCATAGAAGCCATTGACAAACTCGATCCTTATAACCGCATTACTCCGCAAAACCGCGAAATGATGGCACAGGGCACGGGCAATCTCCTGAGTGGCCTGCTGGGCGGCTTACCCATTACTGCTGTAATTGTGCGCAGTTCTGCCAACGCCGAAGCCGGCGCACGCACACGCTGGTCGGGCTTCTTTCATGGTATTTGGTTATTGCTGTTTGTATGGTGGGGGTCAGGCCTGCTCAACAGCATACCCTATTGTATACTGGCGGTGATTCTGATACGTACCGGGTATAACCTGGCCCGGCCCGCCATGATAAAAGCTGTTTACCGGCTGGGACGTGAACAGTTTATGCCCTTCATCGTTACACTGCTGGCCATTCTCTTTACCGATTTGCTGGTCGGTGTGGGCATTGGAGTGGCCTATGCGGCCTATTATCTTTTTAAAAATACCTACAAAGCCGGATTCACACTCCGGCAACATATGGAAGGCCATATAACCTATTATCATTTTGACCTGGCTATTAATGTAAGTTTTCTCAACAAACAGCGACTGAAAAAACAACTGGATCTGCTGCCACCCTACTCAGTCGTTACCATTGACGGCTCAAGAAGTGTGTATATCGACTATGATGTCGTGGAAATCATTAATGAGTTTCGGGCCAAGGCGCATCAGAAGCATATTGAATTACATCTGGCGGGGATAAAAGAGGTGGAAATTATTAGTCACCATTAAAAGTATAAAGGGTATAAAGAATTTAAAGGGTTTAAAGGGTGAAGGAAAAAGGCTATACACTTTAAACTCTTTATACCCTTTATACTCCTTAAACGTTTTCCTGAACTTTCTTCTTCTTTCTCATCATCCGCCATATCTGGATCACTGCTGTGAGGGCAAAGATGCCACCAATCACCCAATTGAGTACATGTTGATTGTTGTTGATGCGGTTAGCGATCATAAGACCGCCAAAAATGAAGATGCAGTTGCCTGCAAATGTGCCCAGGCCGATGCCCAGGATGTAGACATTATAATGATCGCGGCGGGGTTGTAATATATTTTTTGTAAAAAGAATGGTACTCCAGCCAAACCAGAATGGTATCTGTACAGGGTTGACGGCACTCATTACGATACCCAGCAGCCAGCGGGGTAGTGTACTGCTTAGTATCACATTTTCGTTGACGGTTGGATTCATTGCAGCATAAAAGCTAGATGCCGCAAGTGCCAGCACGATTACGAGCGTAACCCACTCAAGTGCCTTCAGCAGTTTTTCCTGGCGCCGTACCCAATCCATAGCTACAAGCGACAAACGTACATAGATCACTTCTACCAGTAATGATCCCATGGAAAAAAACATGGCCGCTGCAACGCCATCGGTAATAGCGATCTGCATGGCAGCAATATTAAGTGTACCAAGTGGCAACGATCCCAGAAAACTGACCAGCATGCCAGTAAAGAATATGCGGATTAGCGACTGCAAGGAGGTTTAAAAGTTTAAAGGTATAAAAGTATGAAGGTATAAGGGTATAGGGGAAAGGGTATTAAGTATTAAGTTGTAAGTTTTAAGTAATAAGTTTTAAACCTTCTCATCTTCAAATCCCCAAATTTTCAAATCTTCAAATTTCATTAGCACATCAGCACATTATTAATCATATTTCTCCAGCATCTTAAAATGATCTCTCGAAACGCGCAGAAAATCCCATCCTCTTTTAAATGACCAGTAGGGTGTACCATTTTTGTGGTTATACCGGCTGATGCGATACAGGGCTTTCCAGTGCTTCAGGATTTCGCCATAGGCCCGCCAGAGACTCATGCCGCAATCATAGATATGATTAGGCTCAGCACCACAACCATTGAATTCGAGAATAAGAAAGTTTTTGCCGGCTTTCAGATCTTCGATCGAAGTGGTTTTGATATCGTACCGGCCATAATAAAACTGGTTGGTAAAATGGCTCAGCTCATCAAAGACCTGATGCAGCTGCTCATCAATTTCTGCATGAAGATTGGTAAAATGGGCACCACGGTTATGATTACCGGCATATGACAGATAGAATATTTCACCAACGGCCAGTATCCGGTCAAACCGATGACCATGACGATGGCGCATTTCTTCCATTCGGAACCGCGCACGCGGATGTATACTTATCAGTTGCTCCAGGTTAGACGTCCCATCCCCTTTTACCTGCAATAATTCTTTATGGATAAAGCCGCTGACCGTTCCTTTCTGGTCGGGCGGATAACGATAATAAAAAACACTTACTTCTACTGGCAGTTCCACCAGATCCTGTACGATATACTCTACCGGTATCCGTTCATGATACTTGATTAACTGCTCCTCATTTTCAATTTTGCGGAAAAGGATTCCTTTCATACCCACATCCGGTTTCACAACAAAAGGAAAAGTAAAGCCCGCCTCTTTTATTTTGCGGAGCACTTCGTCCATTGGCCAGTCATGCATTATGTAAATAGTGCGGGGAACAAGATGAGAGGGCAACTGGTCATACATTTCCTTTTTTCCTTCACCTTCAAAGCCACCAAACGTAATGGTGGGATTGGATGAACTGAAAAACCAGAATGACCGGCTTCTAATGCAATACCATAACCAAACCGGGCCGATGGGGGCATAGAGCACGTAAAAATTCCATAGTTCCCAGTTGACGAGCTTTTGAAAAAATTTCTTAATCTTCATGACAGGCCAGCAAAAATAAAGGAAAGCAAAAGACAATGTCCTTTAATATGCTTTTTCCTTTAGATTTGAATCAAATTTCGACCTATGCATGTTCCAACGGTTGCAGGTATGGCGGCAAATGGGCAGGTTCCTGATCTCTTGTTCTGGGTAGGATGTGCCGGCAGCTTTGATCAAAGAGCGCAAAAGATTACCCGTGCCTTTATACAGATACTGGAAAAAGTGGGTATTTCCTATGCCATACTGGGACAGGAAGAAATGTGCACAGGTGACCCTGTAAGACGTGCCGGCAATGAATTCATGTTTCAGATGATGGCCTATCAGAATATCCAGGTGCTTAATAATTATGGCATTAAAAAAATTGTTACCGCCTGTCCTCACTGCTTCAATACACTGGCCAACGAATACCCTGAACTGGGCGGACAATACGAGGTAATCCATCACACCGTGCTGCTGCAGCAACTGATCGACGAAGGAAAAATACGACTGAAAGACGGCGGCACTTACAAAGGCCGGCGCATCACCTATCACGACAGCTGCTATCTTGGCCGTGCCAACAATATTTACGAGGCGCCACGTAAGGTACTCGAAGCACTCGATGCCGAACTGGTGGAAATGAAACGCTGCCGTAGCAAGGGGCTTTGCTGCGGAGCTGGCGGTGCACAGATGTTTAAGGAAGAGGAAAAAGGCACCACTACCGTCAACCAGGAACGCAGCCGTGAGGCCCTGGAAACGGCGCCTGCCGTCATTGCTGCAGCCTGCCCTTTCTGCAATACCATGATGACAGACGGGGTGAAACTCGCCAATAAGGAGGAAGAAGTGCAGGTACTGGATATTGCCGAACTGGTAGCAGCCAGTCTTGATTAACCTTCGTTAAAACGCATTTCCCGAGAGACATTCCTGTACTTCAATAGCTTCGCGCAGTTTGCCGCGGGGCACTGGTATCTGTATCATACGCATACGCGAGGCATTCTGTCCCATCAGTTCATAAATAATCTCCAGCACATGCAGCACATCGGTCTCACGTAAGTGCACACGGCGCAGTTTGCGAGTTTCATCGGCAAATATTTCCACCTGGTCGTTGATCCATATCCGTTGCCCTGTAACGGTAATTTCCGGCATATCCAGCACCCGCCGGCCCCTGATGCGTGATAACCAATAGGCAAAAACACCTTTACGCCGTAGCTTCCAGTGTTCAAAAAAAAGCCATTCTTCCCGCGTATATACCCAATGAGCCAAAAGCGTCCGCTGGTCCTGTATCACTCGCATGCGTATTATTTTTTCTGCCGTAATTTAGCAGCATGAATCTTGACTATAAATACCTTCTCGACGGTAATTTTTCGCCCGACTCGCGTGTATGGATCTACCAGTCTGGCAGGCTGCTGAGTCTTGGTGAGGCCCTGGAAGTGGAAGACATGCTGAATGAGTTTACCAAAAACTGGAAAAGCCATGGCACTCCCGTAAAAGGGGCTGCTTACCTGTTTTTCGGCCAGTTTATCATCCTCATGGCCGACGAAACAGCCACGGGAGTAAGCGGCTGCAGTACAGACAGCTCTGTTCGCCTTATAAAGGACATCGAACAAAAACTGGGCATCAGTCTTTTTGACCGCACTTCGCTGGCTTTTGTGGTAAAAGATAAAGTGCAGTTGCTGCCACTGGCTCAATTCAATTATGCCTTAGACCAGCAATATATCAATGGCGATACCCTGTACTTTAACAATGTAGTACAAACCAAAAAAGAGCTCGAAGAAAACTGGATCATTCCGGTGAAAGAAAGTTGGTTGGGGAAGAAACTAAAAGTTTAAAGGGTATAAAGAGTATAAAGAGTTTAACGCGTATAAGGCTATCAAACAATAGTAATCAGAACCGAAGCACTTTAAACTCTTTATACCCTTTATACTCTTTATACCCTTTAAACTCTTTATACCCTTTAAACTCTTTATACTTTTACACCTTTCTTCACTGGCTTTGTAAGATTATACGCAATCGTGATCCGCACATTGCGGGTAAAGGTGGTACTGGTACTCTCGAGATAGAAGTTTGACCCGTAAGTTATATTCTTATTTCGCTGTTGCCGGAAGGGATCAATAAAATTGAGCGTGGTGGTAAGCCGCTTATTGAAGAATCGGCGTTGAACACCCGCATTCATCGCCACCGCCCAGCGACCATACCCCTGCGGATTGGCAAACCGGTTTACATTAAAGCCTCCCGTTATACTCCATACATCAGACGGCGTTGCATTGATACTGGCAGTGGAAGTAAATGATCCGCCATTACGATACCGGTTTACGGTACGGTCAAACTCACTATAGGCATTGTAGGTATAACTCGCGCTCAGATTTACACGCAGTTTTTTCTGCAGCGTAATACCACCCCAGGTGCTTACCTCATATTCAGAACGACCTGAAATATTTTCCCACGACACCTGCGTTTTACCATCTTCCAGCAGCGTACGCACACGACTGAAAATATTCTTTACTTTATTATATCCCAATCCCAGGTTGATAAAAAAGCGCTGACGCGTGCGTGCCAGCACCAGATCAAAATTATCGGCCGTCGACGCTTTCAATTTTTCATTCCCAAACCGGATATTATAAGGGTCCGAAAAATCGATGGTAGGATTTAACTCATTGATGCCCGGTCGCCGAATACTGCGCCGGTAGGCAAAGGTGAGATTGAACTTATCTTCCCAGCTTTTGTTGAAATTGGCAAATGGTAAGAGGGTCCAGTATCTGTTGTTGGCAACAGCATTTGTTTTCTTCAGGTCAAAATGTATGTCTGTCTGCTCGGCAGAAAGTCCGGCTGTTACACTCAGGTTAGCCGTCAAAACCTGCCTGACCGATGTACGCAGATTCAGTACACCCTGGTAGAAGTCAAAGAAATTACTCAGCAGGCCGAGCGGGCGATATTCCATCTCCGGCTTTTTCAGATAGCTGGCATCTACCGCTATATCGCTGACCGACCGGTTATAGAACGCGCCAGTGGAAAGAAATGTACGCGTGCCTATCAGGGGGCGGTCATAACTGATCCGCAACGAATACCCCGTATTGATATTGCTGTTCAATTGTTCCTGAGTACTGTCTATGCCGTTGGGCGTATGATCGGGGTTAAAAAATTGCTGGTAAAAATCACGGTCACTTTTAGATCGGGTACGATTGGCCGATGCTATAAAGCGAAACTGCTCACCCGGCCTGAGTGTGCGGGTGAGATAAGAAAGACTGAACGATCCATTCAGGTTATCACCCTGGTTGGTTATATGCCGTTCGCTGAGCCGGTAAAGCTCACCCATCCGGTTGATATTGGCATACGTGGTCAGACTGTTGTTGTCATAATCATTATAGTTCAGCTGCAGTACCGCATTCACCGTCTGAAACCGGTTGAGGTCCATATCGGCAGATGCCCGCAAATTTGGACGAAGGCTCTGATTGCGAAAAGAATTGGTCGTATTGAAGAAATTGGATGAATCGGTATAAATATTTTGCCGGCTTGAATACCCCTCGCCCTTCTGCACATTATAACCAATGCCTGCATTAAGACTAAAAACAAAACCCTGCCGGCGATAATTGAAGCCGCCGTTGAGATTCGATTCTCCACGCGTACCTCCGGAGAGACTGATACGTCCGGTTTTACCTACACGGCCTTTCTTCATTACAATATTTATCACCCCACCCTGCTCATTGGCGTATTGAGGCGGAGGATTAACCATCACTTCAATTTTTTCGATAGCACTGCCCGGCAACGACTCCAGCAAATCCTGCAGTTGGGCCAGGTTAAGTTCTACCGGCTTATCATCAATAAGGATACGTGGCTCCTTACCCCGCACAGAGACTTTGCCATCCCCATCCTTTGTTACCAATGGCACCTGCTCCAGCAGTTCGCTGGCACTGGCGCCTGCTGCCAGCGGCGACTCTGAGGCATTGAAAGTAATATTGCCATCCTTTGTCTGGATCAATGGCTTCTCCGCTACAATCACCACTTCCTGCAAATTGGTACTCGCCGCATTCCGCATCACCAAATCCTCCCACGAAAAAGAGGACTTCTCACTTCGTACATGCACGGTATCCACGATCAGGGTTTGCATACCCGTGTAGCTCATCTGTACCCGGTAAAGCCCAAAGGGAAGCTGATCGAATTGAAAAGCACCTGTTTTATCGCTGGTCGCCATTCGGGAAAAAAGACTGTCTGACCAGGAACGGAGCTGAATAGTAGCACCTGCCAGGGGAGAGTTTCCCTCATCATGCAGGATGCCCGACACAACGCCGGTAACAGCCTGGCTCCAGGCAAAGAGGGACCAGAGCAACCCTATAATGGTGGTGAGGATTTTCTGCATACAAACGCCATAAAGATACAATGTGCTGATGTGCTAAATGTGCTAAATGTGCTGATTTGCTAATGAATTTGAAGATTTGAAGGTGGGGAGAAAATGTGCTGATGTGCTAATGTGTTGATATGCTAATGTGCTGATGTGCTATTATATGTAATCCCCCTTAAACCCTTTATACTCTTTATACTCTTTATACTCTTTATACTCTTTATACCCTCGCCCTTATACCTTTATACTTTTATACCTTTCCTGCCATCCTGTCATAAATCCCCCGTTTATCTTATATTTGCCGTTCAAATTAATTTACAGGAATGCTCGATTTGGTGACAGGAAAGGTACAGGACGAAAGCCGCCAGGGTGAGGCATATGCCCCCTTTGCGCTGGACCCGAATACATATAAGAAACATTTTTATATAGAAAGCTATGGCTGTCAGATGAATTTTGCTGACAGCGAGATCGTAGCCAGCATCTTAAACAATGCCGGATTCGGCGCTACGCGCAATGTGGAAGAAGCCGACCTCATATTTATAAACACCTGCTCTATCCGTGAAAAGGCCGAGCAGACTGTACGCAAACGCCTGACGGAATTCCGCAAACTGAAAGAACAGAAAAAAGGTATGCTGGTGGGGGTGCTGGGCTGTATGGCTGAGCGACTCAAGAGTAAGTTTCTGGAAGAAGAAAAACTGGTCGATATGGTAGTGGGGCCAGATGCCTACCGCACACTACCCGGTCTGGTTGAAGAAGCGGAAAGTGGCCAGAAAGCAGTCAACGTTTTACTGAGCCGCGAAGAAACCTATGCTGATATAGCCCCCGTTCGTCTCGACAGCAATGGCGTAACTGCCTTTGTGAGTATCATGCGCGGCTGCAATAATATGTGTTCATTTTGTGTAGTACCGTTTACCCGCGGCCGCGAGCGCAGCCGCGATGCGGAAAGCATCGTACAGGAATGTGCCGATCTCTTTGCGCGCGGTTACCGTGATGTAACCCTTCTGGGACAAAATGTGGATAGCTACTATTATGTGGCGCCCGATCAGGAAGCCAGCGGTACGGCTGCTCCAATTACCTTTGGGGCATTACTCGAAAAGGTAGCACTCATCTCTCCCCTGCTGCGTGTTCGTTTTTCAACCTCACACCCCAAGGATATTACCGATGAAGTGTTGCATACGATGGCCCGCTATGAAAACATCTGCAAATACATTCACCTGCCTTTGCAGAGCGGATCATCGCGCATATTGCAACTGATGAACCGTACCTACACACGTGAGTGGTATATGGCCAAAGTAGATCGCATCCGCGAGATACTGCCTGGCTGCGGTATCAGTTCGGATATTATTGCAGGCTTTTGCACAGAAACGGAAGAAGACCATCAGCATACACTCGAAGTAATGGCTCATTCAAACTATGACCTGTCTTATATGTTTATCTATAGCGAACGCCCCGGCACACTGGCACAGCGCCGCTATGCCGACGATGTACCGGATGAGGTAAAAAAGAGAAGACTGGTTGAGATTGTGGAATTGCAGAATCGCCTTTCGCTGGAAAGTAACCAGCGCGATATCGGTCAAACCTTTACCATTCTGATCGAAGGCGACAGCAAACGCAGCCCCGATGACTGGATGGGACGCAGCTCACAGAATAAGGTAGTGGTGTTTCCCAAAGCCAATGTGACCGCTCAGAAAGGAGAATATGTAACGGTGCAGATAACGGGTTGTACACAGGCCACACTCCTGGGTGTTGCTGTTGAAGCATAAGCCAGCCAGGTTGCTCATTTCATAAATAAGAACATGGACATTCAATCAATAAAAAATCGCTTTGGCATCATAGGCAACTCACCTGCCCTCAACTATGCATTGCAGGTGGCTGCTCAGGTAGCCAATACCGACCTCACTGTTCTTATCAATGGTGAGAGCGGTGTGGGTAAAGAAGCGTTTTCCATTATCATTCATTCGCTTTCCAACCGCAAACACAATCCCTTCATTGCCGTCAACTGCGGAGCCATACCCGAAGGCACCATTGACTCAGAGTTGTTTGGCCATGAAAAAGGAAGCTTTACCGGTGCAGTTGACTCACGTAAAGGCTATTTTGAAACAGTAAATGGCGGCACCATTTTCCTTGATGAAATCGGAGAAATGCCCCTGGGTACACAGGCCCGCCTGCTGCGGGTACTGGAAGCCGGCGAATACATACGGGTAGGCTCGAGTAAAGTACAGAAAACAGATGTACGCGTAATAGCTGCCACTAATAAAGATTTGCTGCAACTGGTACAACAGGGAAAATTCAGGGAAGACCTTTATTACCGCCTCAGCACAGTTCCTATCAGAGTACCGGCCCTGCATGACCGCAAAGAAGACATCCACCTGCTGTTCCGGAAATTTGCTGCCGACTTTGCAGACAAATACAAAACCGGATCTGTACAGCTCGATGAGGAAGCGAAAAACATGTTAATTAACTATCCCTGGCCCGGCAATGTGCGGGAATTGAAGAATATTGCCGAGCAGATTTCTGTGCTGGCCCAGGATAAACATATTACTGCCAGAGAACTGAGCAAATACCTGCAACCCTATTCCAGCAACCGCTTACCAGCTGTTGCCGTTAACGCCAACGGATCAGGGCCGGAATTTTCGAATGAGCGCGAGATTCTTTATAAACTCTTTTTTGACATGAAAAAAGATGTAACGGAACTCAAGCGTATGTTCCTGGAAGTATTGCAGAATCCGGGATCGGCCATTCAGAACCCCGCATTCATCAACGAACTGAAGGATCTGAAACTGCACGATAATCTGCCTGTGCTGGTACAACCTGCCGGATTGCCGGTACCCGGCAATCCACAGCCCGTACTTCTGCACAACGACGACATACACGATCATGAAGAGGTGGAAGAAAGCCTCAACATAATGGATAAGGAAAAAGAGCTGATCATAAAAGCGCTGAAAAAACATAAAGGAAAACGAAAAGATGCTGCGCTGGATCTTGGCATTAGTGAACGAACCCTTTACAGGAAACTGAAGGAATATGACATTGAAGAATAATCATCGCACAAACTATACCCGCAGACTGCCTGTTCTCATACCCGTTGTGGCAGTTGCCGTGCTGCTCTTTTCACTGCTGGGCAGCACCAGCAGCTGTGGCATCTATAAATTCCGCGACATTTCCATACCAGACAGTGTGAAGGTGGTGAAAATAGAGTATATCGAGAATAAGGCATCTTATATCAACCCCAACCTGTCTCCCCGCCTTTCAGACCGCCTGCGGCAGAAGATCGTAAGCCAGACCCGTCTCAAACAAACCACCGGAGATGATGCCGACTGGATCATTTCTCCTGTAATCACCGGATATTCTTTCAGCACATCGGGTATCTCGAACCAGCAGGTAGCCACTAACCGCCTGAGTGTTTCCGTAAAAGTTACAGTGAATAAGGTAAAGGGTGATAAGATTGAAACCTACGACGTATCACGCAACTTTGATTTCTCGGCCACGCAGTCTATTCAACAGGCCGAATCATCGCTTATTGATGAAATGGTACGTGGCCTCGCCGATGATATCTTTAACCGGGTATTTTCTGAATGGTAATACCGCTGTCAAAAACCGGCATACGATCCTCCTTTTCCCGTTGTAATACCTTTACTTTGCGCCCATGAACCCCAGCATGACCCAATTGAGTACGGCACTAACCGGCAAAACGGACCTCGCCCAGCTTTCGTTGAGCGAACTGCAGCAGCTGGCAGGCCAGTATCCTTACTGGGGGCCTGTGCAGGTACTCATTGCCGGTAAGCTGGCCCAGGAGGGATCGGAAGAACTGAATGACCAACTGGAACGCAGCATGCTCTACCTGGCCAATCCATTGCGGCTGCAGCAACTGCTGAAACCGGAACCCTTCCTCACGCCCGACGATGATACGGATGCTGCCGATGAAACATGGACGGTTGCCGTTACCAACGACCAGCCAGCAATAACGACTCCTGTTTTTGCTGCAGAACTGGAACAACCTGCTACGGTTGAAGAAGTAGTGATACAGGAAGAAAAAAACGATACCGTATCAATAGAAGAAAACAAGGAAGAACAGGCACCCGAAGTTCCGGTAACAGCGGTTCACGTGGATGAGCCGTCACCAGCCAAAACAGGGCAGGTGATCCCCACACTGCCCGGTATGGAAAATGCCAGCATGGAACTGAGCTTTGAGCCTTATCATACAGTCGATTATTTTGCCTCCCAGGGCATTCGTATCCGGGAGGAAGACAAAAACCCCGATCGTTTCAGCCGTCAGTTGCGCAGCTTCACAGAATGGCTCAAAACCATGAAGCGGCTCCCTACGGGAGAAGCCGTGGTAGGCAGCCCAACCGACGAACGTAAAGTGGTACAACTGGCCGAACATTCCATTCAGGATCGCGATGTCCTCACCGAAGCCATGGCCGAAGTATGGGAAAAACAGGGAGACTATGCCCAGGCTATCCGCATCTACGAAAAATTAAGTTTGCTCGATCCCGGCAAAAGCTCTTATTTTGCAGCCAAAATTGACCAATTAAAGCACGCTTGACATGACTATCTTATTTGTGATCCTGCTTATTGTGGCCTCAGCGATTCTGGGACTTATTGTTCTGATTCAGAACCCCAAAGGTGGTGGTCTGGCTGGTAATATCGCCGGTTTCAGCAACCAGTTCATGGGTGTTAAACAAACCACAGATGTACTCGAAAAAGGAACCTGGATCTTTGCCGGCGTAATAGGCGTTCTTTGCCTGCTGGCCAGCTTCTTTATCCCTGCTACCGCCGTGAGCAGCACTGGCAGCAGCAATACCGAAAAAGTTCGTCAGGCTGCAGTACCCGGAAGTAATACACCTGCTCCCGGTACTTCAACTCCGCTCACAACACCTCCGGCCCAGGATACTAATTCAAAATAAGTTTCCATTCAATATTATTTTTAAACCCTGTCGTAACAGACAGGGTTTTTGTTTAATTTGACCGTATCTATGAAAAAGAAAACCCTGCTCGGCATAACGGCTGCCCTTTTATTAATCCTGGTCTTTACCGGCTGGAAGTTCTTTCTGGCCAGTGTACATCCTCCACAGAAAAAATACTTCTACATATCCACCGGCGAGTCCTTCAGCAGCGTTCGCCAGCATCTCCGCGATTCCGCCATTATCGGCCAACCCCTGTGGTTTGACTGGGCCGCCAAAGCTGTTGGCTTTAAAAACATCCGCCCGGGCCGGTATGAGATCAAACCAGGTACAAGCATAATGAGCCTGGTGCGTATGCTTAAAAACGGACGCCAGTCGCCCGTGAATTTTGTAGTGACCAAGATCCGCACACGCGAAACGCTTGCAGCACGTATCGGAAAAGCCTTTGAATGCGACTCGCTCGACGTTATCAATTTTATCAACAGCCCCGATTCATTACAGTCCCTCGGATTTGACAGCACCACTATTATGGCCGCTGTATTGCCGCTTACCTATGAAGTAAACTGGAATACCACAGCCGGCACCGTCATGCGCCAGTTTGCCGCTGCCTACCGCAATTTCTGGACAGATACCCGAAAAGAAAAGGCACGGACTCTCGGACTTACCCCGGTAGAAGTTGTGACCCTTGCATCCATTATCGACGAAGAAACCAATGCCCCTGCCGACCGCGCTCCTATTGCCAGCGTTTATCTCAACCGACTGGCCAAAGGCATGCCGCTGCAGGCCGACCCTACTGTTAAGTATGCACTGCGGGAGTTTGGATTAAGACGCATCTACCTGGTGCATACACGTGTTGCCTCGCCCTATAATACTTACGTAAACAAAGGCCTGCCACCAGGCCCTATCTGTACGCCTACCCTTCAAACGGTAGATGCTGTACTGGACGCCCCTAAAACTTCTTACTTTTATTTTGTAGCCAGTCCCCGTTTCGACGGATCACATGATTTCAGCGCTACCTATGAGGAACATCAGAAAAAAGCCAAACTATATCAACAGGAATTGAATAAACGCAACATCCATTGATCAAACGTCTTATCACACACATCAAACGGAGGTTTCTCACTTCTTTACCTGTTAGTTTTCTAATCAGGAAAAGTAAACGCATCGTGCTGCCTGGCTTCAAGGGTATTCCTCTTTTTGATGTGGTACGTTTCTTCTTTCTGCAGGCCCGCAAAACCGGTTTTACCGAACGCTCTTCGGCCATTGCCTTCAACTTTACCATGGCCATACCGCCAGCCATGATCTTTTTGTTTACCCTGGTACCGTATATGCCTATTTCCCAGGAATTCATTACCCAGATGTTTTCACTCATCCGCGATGTTGTACCGGGCGAAGAAAACAACCAGGGACTGATCTATTTCCTGTCCGATATTCTTAATAAACCTCGCACCGGTTTGTTGTCGGTAGGTTTTGTACTCGCCATGTTTTTCTCCTCCAATGCCATGATGGGTATCATGCGCTCATTCGACAAAAACTATGTGGGTTTTATAAAAAGAAAAGGATTGCAGCAGCGAGCCATGGCACTTCGTCTTACCCTTATTATTTTTATTCTCTTCATGATTTCCATTACCACGCTGGTCATGCAGGGAAAGGTACTCCGCTGGATGGGGGTCAAAAATCAATTACTCATCAGTATTATTCACAATTTCCGCTGGGTAATTATTGTATTGCTCTTTTTCTTTGCCATATCCATCATTTACCGGTATGCACCGGCAGTGCATAAGCGCTGGAAACTCATTAACCCCGGCTCCATTCTGGCCACCTTCCTGATGATCCTGTTTACCGGCGGTTTCTCGTATTATGTGAGCAACTTCTCCAACTACAACGAATTGTATGGATCCATCAGTACTTTATTGATCCTCATGCTCCTTATCTATTTTAACTCGCTGGTATTGCTGATCGGGTTTGAGCTCAACGTAAGTATAAATTCGCTGAAGCATGAAGTGGATGAGCGCAACAAAAATCTGGCAGGCGGTATTCATGCTGCATGATTTTTGCGGAAATTTGAATACACCCTTAAACTTTGTCAGATATGAAAAAAATACTATCGCTGCTGGCGATACCTGTCCTGGCAGGTATACTGGCCTTTCGCCCCGCCAATGACCCATTGCCCATAGGTGCCGCATTACCCCAGCCTGAAGTAAAAATGAAAGATGTGAGCGGTAAAGAAATTTCATTTGCTGATGCCCGCAAAAAGAATGGCCTGCTGGCCATGTTTAGCTGTAATACCTGTCCGGTAGTGGGTAAATACCAGTCCCGCACATTGGAGATAGCCCGCTATGCCATCTCCAATAATATCGGTGTTATATTACTTAACTCCAACGAAGCCTCCCGCAGCGATGGTGAATCAATGGCCGATATGCAGGACTATGCACAGCAGCAGGGCTATGATTTCAGTTATGTGCTGGATCCTTCTTCCAATATGGCAGACCTTTTTGGTGCTACACGTACACCCGAATTATTTCTCTTCAACAAAGACAACACACTGGTATACCATGGCGCTATTGACGACAATGCCAATGATGCAGCTAAAGTAACCCGCCAGCATGCCCGCGAAGCTATCAATGAGCTGGTAAGCGGTAAAGATATAAGTACCAAAAAAACCCGCTCCGTAGGCTGTACCATCAAACGCCTCAATTAATCCCGGAAAAATAATCTCACCTGAAAAGCCCCTTTACGGGGCTTTTTTTATGGAAAAAATTAATACCGGCATCTAACTGCCAACACACTTCATCTCTAACCTGGCTGCGGCAACTGGTTTGCCCCCGCCACCAAAACCATGCTTATGCTTGCTCAAGCTATGTATAACCGCCTGCTCATTCTGGCTTTTATGGTATTGGTAGGTTTTATGCTTGCCAAAAGCATCTATGCCGGCAATACACTGGCAATAATCCTTTCATTTGTAAGCCTCGCCGCTTCTGTCTATTATTTGTACCTGGTATTGAAGTACCGTGCAGAGGCAGAGGAAAAACGTTGATCTCATTGCTGACTGCGTGCAGGCGCCAGCATGGTAGCAATCTGCAGTTGTACCTGCGAAGCAGTAAGAGCCCGCTCCTGAAATGAGCGGTAGCCGGTTTTATTATTTACAAACAGCGAGGCTGGTATTGCACCTGACCAGGATGAATCCACACGCGGACAGAAATAATCCGCATCGTACTCATCAAGCCAGTAAAGCATTCCCTTTACTTTAAATCGTTTGACAAAACTATTTACCTTATCAGGATAATCTTCTTCCAGATCGAGGCTGACCAGAATGAGTTGCACACTGTCTTTGCTGTACTGCTCCGCAGCTTTCACCAGACCGGGCATTTCTTCGAGACAGGGTTTACAATAAGTAGCCCAGAAATTAATCACCAGTGGCCGCTGGCTTTGTTTGATCACCGTCTCCAGTTCAGTAATCTTCACCTTACGAACTGACTGTGCCTGCACCAGGCAAACCATCAACAGGCATACTGTAATGAATGTGGAATATTTCATGATCTATTCTTCCGGGTTGAGCGTCCATTGTTCCAGCAATCCTTTCTTCATCGCATTATCGAGATCCTGCCGGTCATAATGCCCTGCCAGGTTTTTTTGACGGTATGCTTCATAGAGACTCACTGCACAGGCCACACTGATGTTGAGCGAACGGATAATGCCTACCTGCGGAATAATAAAATTGCCATCGGCCATGGCCCTGATCTCATCACTCACACCGCTATGCTCATTGCCAAATACCAGCGCAACAGGCTGGCTGAAATCAATCTCATATAAACTTATAGCATCGCTGCTGAGATGAGTTGTTAAAATCAGCGGAAACCGCTGCCGTAGTTGCTTAAAGCATTCTTCGGCATTATCATGCTGATGTACAGTAAGCCATTTCGCTGCGCTGGAAGAGCTGCGGGCGCCCCATTTTTTATGGCGGGGAATACGGGTATTTAAAATGGATATTTCCTGTATACCTACTGCATCGCAGGTACGCATAACAGCAGAAATGTTATGCGGGTCAAAGACATTTTCCAACACTACCGTCAGGTCCGGCTGCCGGTTCTTTAATACATACATGAGGCGTTCTCTCCGTTCGGGTGTCATAGACAGGATTGTAATTTCTGCAACACTAGTAAAAAAATCGCATAATCCCTCCCTGGCTGGTATGATACCAGCCAGGGAGTATGATACCGCCAGGGAGAAGGCTGGTATGATACCAGCCAGGGAGGGATTGTACCAGCCGGGGTTTAGTAAGTTTCCGCCGTTTACCACAACCAGCGGCCAATCAGTCGATTTCATGTTGACATTCTGGCTTCATATTTGCAAATTTGCATAAAAAACAGGCCATTATACTATGAAGAAATTTCTAAAAATTACGGGCATTACCCTTTTGGTGCTGCTCGCACTGGCTTTCCTTATCCCGATCATATTCAAGAAACAGATCACCGAACTGGTAAAGAAAGAAATCAATAAAAGCCTTACTGCCAAAGTTGATTTTACAGACGTGAGCATTTCCCTGTTTCGTCATTTCCCCAAAGTATCTATTGGCCTGAATGATCTGACGGTAGTGGGAACCGGTGTGTTCAGCAAGGACACACTCATCTCTGCCAAAAGCCTGGATGTGTCTGCCAATCTTATCAGCGTGATCAAAGCAAAGGATATTAAAGTTTCCGGTATCTATATCGAATCACCCCGTATTCATGCGCTTGTTACCAAAGAAGGGCAGGCCAACTGGGATATTGCCAAAGCCTCGGGCGATACCAGCAGCAGTACAGACACTTCCGCTTCCGAGTTTAAACTCACATTGAAGAAATACCGGATCAGCAACGGTTATATTTACTATAACGACGAAAGTGGTGGCATGAGCGCCGAAATAGCCGGCCTTAATCATGAAGGCAGTGGCGATTTTACGGCAGATGTTTTTACGCTGGCCACTCAAACCGAAGCCGATGCAGTCAGCTTTACCTATGGCGGAGTCCCCTACCTGTCAGCTGTACGCACCATGATCGATGCCGATCTGGGTATAGACAACAGCAAACAAACCTATACCTTCGACACAGAAGATATTGCTCTCAACAACCTGAAGCTGACAGCTGCCGGTTCTTTCGGTATCAGCAACGACAGCACCTACCAGATGGATATCCGTTTCAAAACGCCTTCCAACGACTTTAAGGATATCCTCTCTATGATACCGGCTATTTATAAAAACGATTTCGACAAAATAAAAACAACCGGCAAAGCAGCGCTGGAAGGCTTTGTAAAAGGCACTTACAGTCCGCAGCAATTGCCGGCCTATGATGTAAAGCTGAATGTAGAAAAAGCATCGTTCCAGTATCCGGATCTCCCTAAACAGGTAAAAAATATAAACCTGGCCCTGCAGGCCAGTAACAGTGATGGTGCGCCCGACAATACCGTCATCAACCTGTCGAGTGGTCACCTCGAAATGGATAATGAGCCCTTTGATTTCCGTTTTCTTTTCCGTAATCCGGTTACGACTCAGTATATAGATGCTGTGGCCAAAGGCAAACTTGACCTGGCCCAGGTTACTCAATTTATTAAACTGGAAAACGGAACCCGGCTGGGTGGCCTGGTAGCAGCTGATATCTTTGCCAAAGGAAATATGCAGGCGTTGCAGACACAATCCGGCAATTTCGCGGCAGGGGGATTTCTCCAGATTCAGCATCTGCTTTATTCATCACCCTCCTTTCCTCAACCCATTCAAAATGGCAACATGCGTATCCAGATTGCCAACCAGGGTGGTGTAGCCGACAATACCAATGTTGATATTGCTGCAGGCCATATAGAAATAGGCAAAGACCCTATCGACTTTACGCTGAAGCTGAGTCAGCCCATGAGTGTCGTCAATTTTGACGGCACTGCAAAAGGCAGTTTCACCCTCGATAATGTAAAACAGTTCGTAAGCTTTGAGCCTGGCACTGATCTTACCGGTCAGTTACAGGCCGATGTACGCTTTGCAGGTACAAAAGCGGCTATCGACAAGGGGGCGTACGACCAGATCAAAACAAGCGGTACAGCCAGCTTACGCCAGGTGAAGTATACCGCTAAAGATTATCCCGGTGGCATCAGCATTCCCCTGGTTCAGGCCGGTTTTACCCCCGCCAATGCCAGCATCAGCCAGTTTAATGGCAGCTACCTGGGCTCTTCCTTCAGTGGCAGTGGCAGCATTGACAACCTCGTTGGGTATGCCCTCAAAGATGAGCCACTAAAAGGTGTGCTTAACGTAGCAGTAGACAAAATGAACCTGAATGACTGGATGGGTACCTCCGGTACAGAAGCAGCTGCAGGAAGTACAACGACTACCAGCACATCATCAGGCCCCTTTCTGGTACCTGCCAATCTCAACCTGCAACTCAATGCCAGTGCCGGACAGGTTACTTACGACAAAGTGAATTATAATAATATTAAAGGCACGCTGGTACTGAACGATGAAACGGTTAAACTTCAGAACATATCTGCCGCTGCACTGGATGGCACCATTATATTCAATGGCACCTACTCTACCAAACAAAGCAAGGCCGATCCTGATATTGCACTCAGTTACGAAGTAAAGGATGTCGATATTCAGAAAACATTCTTTGCATTCAACACCGTACAGAAACTAATGCCGATAGGTCAGTTCCTGGCAGGAAAACTCAACTCTCAATTATCTATGACAGGTCATCTAAACGGAGATATGATGCCCGATTTTTCCTCGCTGAGTGGTAAGGGTAACCTGCTACTGCTGGAAGGTGCTTTAAGAAAATTTGCGCCGATCGAAAAGCTGGCTAACACATTGCAGATAGATGAACTCAAATCCATTACTCTCCGCGATATCAAAAACTCCATTGAATTTGCCAATGGTAAAGTACTGGTTAAACCATTTACTGTAAAAGTGAAAGATATAGAAATGCAGATAGGCGGTATGCATGGCCTCGATCAGAGTATCGATTATGTAATTGCCATGAAAGTGCCCCGTAAATATCTTGGCGAGCAGGGCAATAACCTCATCAATGGACTGGCTACACAAGCGGCCAACAAAGGCATCAATGTAAAACTAAGCGATGTGGTGGACCTGAATGTAAAAATGGGCGGCAGCATCAGCAATCCCTCTATCAAAACCGATCTCAAAGAAGTAGCAGGCGATGCTGTGGCCGATCTCAAACAGCAGGCGCAGGATTTTGCCCAGCAAAAAATAGACAGTGCCAAACAAACCGTACGTGATACCCTGACCGCTGTAAAGAACCAGGTAGTCAATGAGCTGAAAGATGAACTGAAAGATAAACTGCTGGGGCAAAAAGATACCGCCAAATCAAACTCGCTCAACGAAACAAAAAAAGAAGCTGAGAAAAAACTGAAAAATACATTTGAAGGACTGCTCAAAAAACCCAAAAAAGCAGCGGCAGACAGTGTAAAACAGTAAAACGCATACTACTAAAAGGACAAAGCCGGCCCCCATCTGGAGCCGGCTTTTTATTGTCCCACCTTAACCCTGAAAGTATATTTAAGGAATCTGCTGTCGGCCTGCGGTACTGCTTTTTTGCTGTGTACTACCGGCGCTTAATGTTCCATTTCCCACATATCTTATCTGAACAGCCGCTGAAGGATCTGTTGCTCCCGGCAAACCAGACAGCAGGACTGTATATATTTTGTTGGCCTCTACAGTGATGCTTCTGTTAGCCTGAATGTTGCCCCCATTCGATACGGTTATATCCACATTGCCCGGTGCAATAGCAGTAAACTCAGATGCGTGCCGGTAAGCAGCGGATTCATTTACCACATCTGCTCCACCTGCCTGAAATGTAATTACCGGAGCTGATGAATCGGGTATGGCATTTACATAACGTACATAGGCCTGGTTGGTACTGGCATCGAGACTGTCCAGCTTATCTTCGATTACCAGATTTTGATAGTTGCTGTTGGCGCCAACTACAAAAAGCGAATAATACCTGCCAGTCATAAAGCTGCTACTGGTTGTGGCGATCGGACTACTGGTCGTAAAATCATAGCTCTGTACCTGACGTGTACCGGGATAAATGCCCAGATATACCCCGGTATAATTGCCAAAAGCCAATGGCGTATTGGTAATTATATTTCCCGAGAGAGCCAGGCTCACTGCGGGTTGGTCTGGTGCCAGATTAAAGGCCATCAGTCCTGCAGCATCTGATCCGCCATTATTTCCATTATCATTTTTGTTACAGGCTGTAAACAACACACCGGCACTGATCAACGCCATTCCTGCCACGAGTACAGATAAACGCAAAGGTCTTTTCATCATCATTGCTGTTTTAGAATTGAATAAATAAAGTTGAAACCCTGGTGCAGTTGTTTTGGAAAAGCAGGATAACACCTGCTGAAGGAGATTTATACAGCGGAAAAAACAATGCCAGAATAGTATAGCCCCGATAACCTTCACGAGCCGTTAACAGACTGAGGAAACGTATGAAAGTATAAAGGTTTAAAAGTATTAAGTGGGGATAAAGATCTCCCACAGACATGTTTTTAATTTCATCGACAAATACTAATAATTAACTACCAATCACTTACACTCATATATATAATATTATCATTGGAATCGTCGCCCGGTTGATACGCTTTTCCCGTTTCTTTTATTGATTATCCGGACCATTTCTTAGGTTTACTATCACAAAATCAATAAAGCCCTCCGGCAATTCATTAAAAACTTTCTTACGCATCTTTTACTCACGATTCTGCTGGTTATTGCCGGCCTGCTGATTTTGGTCCTGTTGCTGGCATTGGTAGGAAAAAAGGAATACAGCCTGTCGCGCAGCATCCGTATCAATCGCCCTGTTGCCACAGTATATGATTATCTCCGCTTTCTAAAAAATCAGGACGAGTTCAATGTATGGACTATGATGGATCCGCAAATGAAAAAAACATATACCGGTACCGATGGTCAGGTTGGTTTTATTTATGCCTGGGATGGGAATAAGCAGGCGGGTGCCGGCGAGCAGGAGATCATAGCGCTTACCGCAAATGAGGAGGTGGCGATTGATGTTCGTTTCAAACGCCCTTTTCCGGGTCTCATTCATACCCCATTAAGAACTGAGAAAATAAACGACGATCAAACCCAGGTCACCTGGAGTATGAAAAGCCGCATGGCGTTTCCGCGCAACATTTTCCTGTATTTTATTAATATGGATAAGGTGCTGGGCAAAGAGCTGGAAAAGAGCCTTGGAAGGCTGAAGGGGAAAATGGAAAGCTGATTTGATGATGTGCTAATGTGCTGATGTGCTGATGTGCTGATGGATTAAGTACAGATCAGCTTTTATTTCTGCTGAACTATTTCCTAACGAATTAAAAATGTAACGCCGGCTCCGCCGGCATTTTCTATTCCCACCTGAATCTACTTATTGTAAGCATTTTTTACAGATGCAATAGATGTCTCTGCCTCCATCAGCACATCAGCACATCAGCACATTCCTCTATTTGCTTCTTCGAATATGAAAAAACCCGGCTAATGCCGGGTTTTTTCATATTCAGGTAAAATTCTTATCAGTATTGTACTGCAGAAGTTGTCTGGCGCCCCTGTATACGGCCGCTTTTCATGAGACCGTCATACTGACGCATCAGCAGTTGTGTTTCTATTTGCTGCAGTGTATCCAGAATTACGCCTACCATGATCAGCAGTGAAGTACCGCCAAAGAAAGTAGAGAAGCCCTGGCTCACACCCAGACGTTCTGCAATACCAGGCAGGATACCTACCAGGGCCAGCAGGATGGCACCGGGGAAAGTGATCTTATCCATTACATTACCGATGAAATCGGCAGTAGGCTGACCAGGTTTTACACCTGGTATGAATCCATTGCTTTGTTTCAGGTTTTCGGCAATAGTCTTGGGATTAAAGATAAGGGCTGTGTAAAGGAATGTGAAACCGATTACCACTACTGAATAAATGAGCATATACCAGATATTCTTGTGGTCGGTAAACATGCGTAGCATTTCATTCGATGATCCGCCCAGTGTAAACAGGGTAGGCAGGAACATGATGGCCTGGGCAAAGATGATAGGCATTACACCAGCACTGTTCACTTTCAGTGGCAGGAACTGGCGGGCACCACCAAACTGGCGGTTACCTACAACCTGTTTTGCATAATTGACGGCTACTTTTCGTACCCCCTGGATCAGCATAATACATCCCAGGATAATAGCTATCAGGATAACAATTTCAAGAATGAATACCAGGATCAGACCATTGCGGGTTGATTTGGCAGTCAGTTCCTGCAGGAATGCCTGTGGCAAACGGGCCAGGATACCGATCATGATGATCAGTGACGTACCGTTGCCGAGACCTTTGTCGGTAATTTTTTCACCCATCCACATCACAAACAGGGTACCTGCAGTGAGTACAATTACAGTAGAAAGCCAGAAGTAAGGCTCATAACCCGGCATGATGGCCTGACCGTGCATTTGGCGCAGGTAGGTTACATAAGCAGATGCCTGCAGCAGGGTTACCACTACGGTAAGGTAACGTGTGTACTGGTTGATTTTTTTACGGCCGCTGTCGCCCTCTTTGTTCATTTTCTGAAACTTGGGGACCAGAACGGTCATCAGTTGCATGAAGATAGAAGCAGAGATATAAGGCATGATACCCAACGCAAAGATGGAGGCCATATTAAAGGCGCCTCCGGCAAATGTGTTGATCAGGTCGAGGATACCATTGCCCTGCACTTTATTTGCTTCGATGATCAGAGGGTTCATACCGGGCAGCACAATGTGTGAACCGATACGATATACCACGATCATCACCAATGTGAAAATGATCTTGCTGCGCAGCTCTTCGATGCCCCAGATATTCTTAAGCGTTTGAATTAATTTCTTCACGGGAGTTAAAAAAATTTAAGAGCCCTTAAAACATAAAGGGACGCATGTTTTTCATGCGTCCGTGCAATTTAGTGAAAATTACTTTACTAGCTCAATAGAACCACCAGCGGCTTCGATGGCGGCTTTAGCTTTATCGCTGGCCGCATTCACTTTGAAAGTGAATTTGCCTTTGATTTCGCCATTGCCCAGGATCTTAACGCGGTCTGTCTGGCTGATCAGGTTATTGATATAGAGATTTTCAAGAGAAAACTCCGTGATGCCATATTTTTCAGCGAACTGGTCAAACTGGCCCAGGTTGAATACTTTGTATTCTATACGGTGAATGTTGTTGAAGCCACGTTTGGGTACCCGGCGTTGAATAGGCATCTGACCACCTTCGTGAGCCATTTTGCGTTTATAACCGGCACGGCTTTGACCACCTTTTGTACCTTTTGTAGATGTTCCGCCATGTCCGGAACCATCACCACGACCAATTCTTTTTTCTTTTTTAGTAGCGCCTTTTGCAGGCTTCAGCTGATGCAGTTTCATGATTTAATTTTTACTTATCGGGGTTGTTTCCCCTCGCGTTATGTAATGAGGTAAAGGGTCGAAGGTAGAAGGTCGAAGGTTTTATGCCTTTTGTCCTTTACCTCTTGCCTTCCACCTTATTTAGATTTCCTCCACCTTTACCAGGTGAGTTACTTTACGAACCATACCCAGTACCTGGGGAGTGGCTTCTACTTCCTTGCTTGCGTTGGTTTTGTTGAGTCCCAGTGCCTGCAGGGTCAGTTTTTGCCTTTCAGGACGGTCGATGGGGCTTTTAACCAGCGTTATCTTGATCTTTTTCATGTTTAAAAGTTAAGTAAGGTCAAAGGTTGAAGGTAGAAGGTGGAGGGGTATCCCTTTTGCCTTTTACCTTTTTAGCTTTTACCCTGATTTATCCGTTAAATACTTTCTTCAGCCCCAGTGTACGGGTTTTGGCTACTTCAACAGGCTCACGCAGCAGCGCCAGCGCTTTGAAAGTGGCTTTTACCACGTTGTGAGGATTGGCAGAACCGAGTGATTTGGCGAGTACGTCTGTTACGCCAGCGCTTTCCAGCACCGCACGCATAGAGCCTCCGGCAATCACACCTGTACCATGAGCAGCGGGTTTGATCAGCACTTTGGCAGCGCCTTCTTTGGCCCATTGATCGTGGGGGATCGTACCTTTCATGATGGGTACTTTGATCAGGTTCTTTTTAGCATCTTCAATGCCTTTGGTGATCGCTTCCTGCACTTCCTTGGCTTTACCCAGTCCGTGACCAACCACGCCATTTTCATTGCCTACTACTACCAGGGCAGAGAAGCTGAATGCACGGCCGCCTTTGGTGGTTTTCACCACGCGATTGATAGCAACCACTTTGTCTTTCAGTTCCAGGTCCCCTGCTTTAACCCTGTTTAAGTTTACTTTTGCCATACGTTATTTTGGAATTGAGGCTTCAGATAGTATGGGAAATATCCGTTGCCAGTTTTTTAGGTTTATGCTTTACGCTTTTTAGTGATCCCTCAGGCCGGCTTGATTAGAATTGCAGACCGCCTTCGCGGGCACCATCTCCTACCGCTTTTACACGACCATGATACAGGTAACCGCCGCGGTCAAATACCACCTGCTGGATACCGAGTTCGCTGGCTTTGCGGGCAATAGCTGCACCAACCAGTTTGCTTTTCTCCGTCTTGTTGGTTTTCTGGGCTGCAATATCCTTATCACGTGAAGAAGCAGCGGCCAGAGTTACACCATTGGTGTCATCAATGATCTGCGCATAGATATCCGCATTGCTACGGAAAACAGACAGACGTGGTTTGCCAGTCACACCGCTTATCTTACGGCGAATCCGGTAACGAATATTCTGGCGGCGTCGTGATTTAACTTTTGCGTTCATCTCTTTATTTTTTATCTCCCTGATACTGCCAGGGAGGCATTTTATAATTTTCAGTTTCAGTGGTTGTTTCAGGCAGCAACAGCAACATTAGACATGAAGCGATTGCCTGACCTGTACCGATTACTTACCGGCGGCTTTACCTGCTTTCTTACGTACCACTTCACCCACATAACGTACACCTTTTCCTTTGTAAGGCTCGGGCTTGCGGAGACTGCGGAGTTTAGCAGCAACCTGACCAATCAGTTGTTTGTCGATGCCTTCAAGGGTGATGATGGGGTTCTGACCTTTTTCCTGGGCAGTAGCTACTTTCAGCTCCTGGGGTACTTCAAACATGATGTTGTGTGAGTAACCGAGAGAAAGATCGAGAATATTGCCCTGGTTGGCAGCTTTGAAACCTACACCAATCAATTCGAGTTTGCGCTGATACCCATCGGTAACACCTTTAACCAGGTTGTTGATAAGGGCACGATACAGACCATGCAGGGCACGGTGACGTATCTGATCAGTAGGACGGCCAAAAGTAACCTGGCCATCTTTTACTTCTACGGCGATATCGCGGTCGATAGCCTGTTTCAGTTCACCCTTCTTTCCTTTTACCGTTACCACATTATCTTTTCCTACAGTAATGGTCACACCTTCAGGAATTGCGATCGGTTTCTTACCTATACGTGACATGATTCGTTGTTTAAAAAAGTTTGTATTATGTTTTATTCCGGGCCGGTCAGCCTGATAGGTATCGGCTTAATGTACCCGGATTTTTGTGGTTCTTTTCAGAACCGGATCTTAATAAACGTAGCAAAGAACTTCACCACCTACGTTCTGGGCTTTTGCTTCTTTATCTGTCATTACTCCTTTTGAAGTAGACACGATAGCGATACCCAGACCGCTTTTAACACGGCGGAATTCGGCCGGTTTAGCGTATTGACGCAGACCGGGGCGGCTGATCCTTTCCATGCTCTGTATAGCAGGTTGCTTGGTAGAAGGATCATATTTGAGGGCAATCTTGATGATCCCCTGCTTATTGTCGTCTTCGAATTTGTATTTCAGGATATAGCCCTGATTGTACAGAATTTCCGTCATACGCTTTTTCAGGTTAGAGGCGGGAATATCCACCACACGGTGGCCTGCCATCTGTGCGTTACGGATTCTTGTCAGGAAATCTGCTATAGGATCTGTTACCATTTTATGTGAATTATCAGTTATTTAAATTCCGTGAGACATCATGCGTCTGTCGTGAAAGCCGTTCATTGGCGGAGTCGTACTCACGTTTCACGACCCACGAACAGTGACGCTTCTTACCAGGATGCTTTCTTCAGTCCGGGAATCTTGCCATTAAGAGCCATATCGCGCAGGGCTACCCGGCTGATACCGAAATAGCGGACATAACCTTTAGGACGACCGGTAAGCTGGCAACGGTTTTTCAAACGTACCCGTGATGAGTTACGGGGAAGTTCGTCCAGTGCTTTCCAGTCGCCGGCTTGTTTAAGCTCTTCGCGTTTGGCAGCAAGCTGAGAAACCATTTTCTCTCTTTTCCTTTGCCTGGCTTTTACGGATGTTTTAGCCATAGTCTTGTTTAAATTTTCTGATTTTAAATACCGCCTGCATTATAGCCGGCGATTATCTGAATTAGTTATTGTTATTGTTTTTGGCGTTGCGGAAAGGCATGCCCAGCTCTTTCAGCAGTTCATACGCTTCCTCATCGGTTTGGGCGGTAGTCACAAAAGTGATGTCCAGACCGGTGATGCGGTTCACCTTATCGATGTCGATTTCGGGGAAGATGATCTGCTCTGTAACACCCAGAGTATAGTTGCCACGGCCGTCAAATGCTTTTTCGTTGATGCCTTTGAAGTCGCGTACACGGGGCAGCGCCACAGAGATCAGACGATCCAGGAACTCATACATTTTTTCGCCACGCAGTGTCACACGTGCACCGATTGGCATGTTTTTACGCAATTTGAAGTTGGAGATATCCTTCTTCGAATTGGTAGCAACAGCTTTCTGGCCGGTGATGGTGGTCAGTTCTTCGATGGCGATATCGATCAGTTTCTTATCAGATACGGCGCCATTTACACCACGGTTCAGGCAGATCTTCTCCAGTTTGGGAGCCTGCATTACGGTATCGTAACCGAATTTTTTCACCAGGGCAGGTACAACATCATTTTTGTACTTATCTGCCAGCCGGGGGTTGTAGGTTTTAGTACTCATTATTTTTTACCTCCCTGTGCTTTTTTAGTTTTAAATACCCGCTCGGTTTTGCCGTCTTTACGCACCCGGGTAACCCTGGCTCCAGCTTTTTGTGCGGGGTCCCAAAGCATTACATTGCTGATATGGATTGGAGCTTCTTTTTTCACAATACCACCTTTGGTGTTTTGTGCAGAAGGTTTGGTATGACGGGTAATGATATTCACGCCTTCAACAATCACTTTAGCCTCATCTACCAATACTTCTTTAACGGTGCGGGGTTTTGCCAGATCCTTGTTTTCACCGGCGATTACCACCACACTATCTCCTTTCCGGATATTGTACTTTGGTTTAAATCTTGTTTTCATTTTATCTGTTCTTTACTCCGTTTTTGCGGAATTGTTTGTTATTCGATAATCGTGAATCGGTTTTCGTGAGACTTTCCTGGCGGGTGTCACACCCCGACTCACGCCTCACGGGTAGTTTCCTTAGAGCACTTCAGGAGCCAGGGATACGATTTTCATGTATCCTTTGTCACGCAGCTCACGGGCTACAGGGCCGAAGATGCGGGTACCACGGGGCTCATCAGCCTGGTTGAGGATCACTACCGCATTATCGTCAAAGCGGATATATGATCCGTCTTTGCGGCGCAGCTTGTTGGTAGTGCGAACAATTACGGCCTTGGCTACAGTACCTTTTTTGATACCACCTGCAGGCAGTGCGTCTTTTACTGTTACTACGATTTTGTCGCCGATACCAGCGTAACGCTGACCGCTGTTGCCCAATACACGGATACAAAGCACCTCTTTGGCACCGCTGTTGTCCGCTACATTCAATCGGCTTTCTTGCTGAATCATCTTATTAGCTTTTAGCTTTTAGCACCGAGCTGCGCTCGCGCCTAAATGTTTTATTAATCTTTATAGGTTCCGGTATCTGTCATCACAAATACAGGCACCCGCTTACTTCACTTTCTCTACCACTTCAACCAGTCTCCAGCGCTTAGTCTTGCTCAGCGGGCGGGTTTCCATGATTTTCACTACGTCACCAATGCTGCATTCGTTTTTGTCGTCATGCGCATGGAACTTGGTAGTCTTCTTTACGAACTTACCATAGATCGGGTGCTTTACTTTTCTTTCAACCGCAACGGTGATGGTTTTCTCCATCTTGTTGCTGGTAACAACACCAATCTTTGTTTTTCTTAAATTTCTTTCAGCCATTTTATTTCAAATTTGAAATTGCTTGATTTGAAAATTTGAAAATCCGCTTTGAACGCTGAGCCTTCATTTTTTCAAACCGGCTCACTCCAAACTTTCAAATTTATTTTGCTTGTTTGTTCTTCAATTCAGTTTTCAGTCGTGCAATATCCCGGCGCAGGCCACGGATAGTCATCGGATTTTCCAGCGGAGAAATGGCATGGGCAAACTCCAGTTTTTTCAGGCGTTGCTTGTCCTCTTCCAGGCGAGCTTTCAAATCGCTCTCATTCATACCGTGGATACTTTTTACAAAATCTGCTTTCTTTGACATCTTACTTAATTTGAAAATTTGATGATTTGAAAATCTGGATATGACTCCCGGAAAATGATCCTGTAAGACCCCTCTCCTTTTTCAAATCAAATTATGCGGTAACCAGGTCTCTTCTGGTAATGAATTTGGTCTTGATGGGCAGTTTACCGGCAGCCAGAGAGAGTGACGCTCTTGCTACCTGCTCACTTACACCGTCGATCTCAAACAGGATGCGACCGGGTTTTACCACAGCAGCCCAGAATTCGAGGTTACCTTTACCTTTACCCATACGCACTTCAAGAGGCTTGCGGGTAATGGGTTTGTCAGGGAAAATGCGAATCCACACATTACCTTCCCGTTTCATTTCACGGGTAAGAGCCTGGCGGGCTGCTTCAATCTGACGATCAGTAATCCAGTGTGAATCCAGCGCCTTCAGTGCATAGCTGCCAAATGCAATGGTCGTACCTCTTTTCGCATCACCTTTCATGCGACCTTTCTGCATTTTCCGGTGCTTCGTTCTTTTCGGTTGTAACATCTTTATTCAGTTTGATAATGTATCAATTTGCTAATGTGTCAACGTTCGGTTCATTAACAAATCAGCACATTGGCTAATTAGCTAATTAATGTTTTCTTTCACCACGGCCACCACCACGGCGGTCTCCGCCACCACGGCGATCATCACGACGGTCTCCACCACGCTCATCGCGACGGTCACGGCGATCACTTACCTCGCTCTTACCACCAACGAAGTTGGGGTTAAGATCACGCTTAGTCAGTACCTCACCTTTACAGATCCATACTTTGATACCGATTTTACCGTATACTGTCTGAGCAAATACGTTGGCATAATCGATGTCCATACGGAAAGTATGCAGGGGCACACGGCCTTGTTTGAATTCTTCGCTACGGGCGATTTCAGCACCGGCCAGACGACCACTCAGCTTGATTTTGATACCTTCAGCACCCATACGCAGTGCAGAAGCAATCGCCATCTTGGTGGCACGTTTGAAGTTGATACGGTTTTCGATCTGGCGGGCAATGGTATCACCCACGATCATCGCATCCAGCTCAGGACGACGGATCTCCAGGATGTTGATCTGTACATCATCTTTACCAGTCAGTTTCTTCAGCTCTTCTTTGATGCGATCAACTTCGCCACCACCTTTACCGATAATGATACCGGGTTTGGAAGTATGGATCGTAATGATCAGCTTACCCAGTGTACGCTCAATCACGATCTTGGAAATACCACCTTTATTAATCCGGGCATTCAGGTAGGTCCTGATCTTATTATCCTCGATCAGTTTGGAAGCATAGTCTTTCTTGCTGCCATACCAGTTAGATTCCCATCCACGGATGATACCTAACCTATTACCGATCGGATTCGCTTTTTGACCCATGTTTAAATTTTATTCCAGTTATCTAATTTCAGCTACCGGTCAGCCCGGTCACTGATCTGTTAATGATTATTTTGACTCCTTTGTACCAACAATGATTGTTACGTGGTTGCTGCGTTTGCGAACACGGTAGCCGCGACCCTGGGGAGCCGGACGCATTCTTTTCAGTGTACGTGCACCATCAACAAATATTGTCTGAATGTACAGCTGGCTTTCATCGCCACCTTCATTCTTCAGCTTCCAGTTGCTGATAGCACTCAGTACGAGTTTACGCAGGGGCACTGCAGGGTGCTTGGGGTTATGCTCCAGCTCTGCCAGTACTTTTTCAACCTGCTGACCACGGATCAGGTCGGCCAGCAAACGCATTTTGCGGGGAGACGTAGGATAGTTATTCAGTGTAGCACCGAAGTAGTTTTTCCTTTCTTCTTTACGGGCCTCAGCCGCAAGTCTTTTTCTAGATCCCATTTTGATATTTGTTTGAGGTTCGGTATCAACCGGTATAATCTCCGGCCTTTACTTCACCTGTATTAACCTTCTTTTTTAGAGTGTCCTTTGAATTGGCGAGTGGGGGCAAATTCACCCAGTTTATGACCTACCATAAATTCAGTCACATACACAGGGATAAATTTGTTGCCGTTATGCACAGCAAATGTGTGTCCCACAAAATCAGGGGAGATCGTGGAGCGACGGCTCCAGGTCTTGATCACACCCTTTTTAGATTTGCCTTCGTTCATAGCCAGTACCTTCTTTTCGAGGTGAGTGGCGATATAAGGACCTTTTTTAATTGAACGAGCCATATTTTAGTTTGTCGATTTGAAAATTTGAAAATGAACTTCTGTTTTACTCTCCTGCTGTGCTGATTCAATTTCAAATCTTCAAATCAGCACATTTTCAAATTACTTAGAGAGTTTGCTTCCGTTTTTCCGCTGGATGATCAGCTTATCGCTGCCCTTTCCTTTGGTACGTGTTTTCAGACCTCTTGAGTACTGACCGTTACGGCTGCGGGGCTGACCTCCGGAAGCTCTACCCTCACCACCACCCATCGGGTGATCTACAGGGTTCATAGCCACACCACGGTTGCGGGGGCGGATACCTTTCCAGCGGCTGCGACCAGCCTTACCCATGCTCTGCAGACTGTGGTCGCTATTGCTTACCACACCTACTGTAGCATAACAGTTGATCAGTACTTTGCGGAGCTCACCAGAAGGCATTTTCAACACCGCATACTTTTCTTCCTTGTTGGTCAGCTGGGCAGATGAACCGGCACTGCGGGCCAGCTTGCCACCCTGACCAGGCTGCATTTCAATATTGTGAATGTTGGTACCCAGGGGCATGTTCTTCATCTGAAGAGCATTACCGATTTCGGGCGCAACAGCATTACCTGCTTCTACTTTAGCACCTACCTGCAGACCCTGGGGAGCCAGGATATAACGTTTTTCACCATCTGTATACTGCAGCAGGGCGATGAAAGCTGTACGGTTAGGATCATACTCGATAGATACTACCTCAGCAACACCTTCTTTATTACGTTTGAAGTCGATAATACGATACTTCTTTTTGTGACCACCGCCTCTGTAGCGCATGCTCAGATGACCAGAAGAGTTACGGCCACCAGTGCTTTTCTTGGGCTCTACCAGGCTCTTTTCAGGAACATTCGTGGTTACTTCCGCATACGCGTTACCGATTCTCCAACGAGTACCGGCGGTAACGGGTTTAAACTTTCTTAATGCCATTTTTCGATTTCCAGATTAATAATTCAAATTCCAACACTTCGCGGCGGTTGATTGCCATTCCTCGATCGCCATAGCTTCTGCGAGGAGATCTGTCTGCTTAAATGTTTGCGTACAGATCGATTGTTTCGCCTTCGGCTACGGTAACATAAGCCTTTTTATAAGCAGGCTTACGACCTGAGATCACACCAGATTTGGTGAAGCGGCTTTTGTTTTTGCCGGGAGTTACAGTCGTGTTCACGGCTGTAACAGTTACTCCGTAAAAACTCTCCACAGCTTTCTTGATCTCCAGTTTGTTTGCCTTCCTGGATACTTTGAAAGCATAACGACGCAGTTTTTCCTGCTGTGCGTTTGCCTTCTCGGTCAGGATAGGTTTTACCAGTACTTCAGAAAGTTTCATCGCTTTTATTTTTATTCCGGATTCCTTTTTGACGGGCTTCCGGGTTTCATGTTGATTGATTGCTTGGCGGATAATCCGCTTTCTGCTGTTTGATCAGGCAGTCAGCATGCTGCCGGCTTCTTAAGCCTTGTCTTCGTCAACAAAAATGCGTGCAGCACTTTCAGTCAGCACCAGCACTTCCGAATTCACGATATCGTATGTGTTGATATCGCTCAGGCTTACACCCAGTACAGAAGGCACATTGCGCAGAGACAACTGAACGTTTTCGTTGAAATCAGGCTGAATAAACATCAGCTTCTTGTCTGCCACTTTCAGGTTAGACAGAATCTCAACAAAGCTCTTTGTTTTGGGAGTATCCATATTGATGTCTTCAACGACAACGATGGCATTATCCTTGGCTTTATGAGACAGTGCAGAAATCTTAGCCAGATCCTTCACTTTACGGTTCAGTTTGATATCATATGCATGCGGTTTGGGACCGAAGATGGTACCACCACCCTTATAAAGAGGGTTGCGGATATTACCCTTACGGCTGCCACCAGTGCCTTTCTGACGATGCAGCTTGCGGCTGGCACCTTTTACTTCCGCACGTGTCTTTACTTTGTGAGTGCCCTGACGCTGAGCAGCCAGATATTGCTTCACAGCCAGGTAGATCACGTGGTTATTGGGCTCAACTCCGAAGATCTCCTCAGGAAGCTCAATCGATCTGCCGGTCTTGGCACCTTTTGTATTTAAAACTTCAACTTGCATTTCTTTATCGTTTGTAGTCTTTTGCCTCGTCGCCGATCAAAAAACTATGACCAAATATTATTTCTGAATAAGTACAATGGAACCGTTATGACCAGGTACTGAACCGCTGACAAGGATATAGTTTTTATCAGCAAAAATCTTTACTACTTTCAGACCTTTCATCTTAACACGGTCGTTACCCATACGGCCGGCCATGCGCATACCCTTCATAACGCGGCTGGCGTCTGAAGAGTTACCCAATGAACCAGGAGCACGCTGACGATCATGCTGACCGTGAGTGGCATCACCAACACCAGAAAAGCCATGACGCTTAACTACGCCCTGGAAACCTTTACCCTTGGTAGTACCTACTACTTCTACATTTTCACCTTCTGCGAAAATGTCAACAGTAACAGTTTCACCAATATTTTTTTCGATGGAAAAATCCCGGAATTCCTTTGTGAATTTTTTGGGAGCTGACTGAGATTTTGCGAAGTGGTTGATCTCAGACTTAGTGGAGTGCTTTTCTTTCTTGTCGCCGAAAGAGAGCGCGAGTGCATTGTAGCCGTCAGAATCTTTTGTCTTAATCTGCGTAACTACACAGGGACCCGCTTCAATAATGGTACAGGCCGTTTGCTTGCCTGACGCATCGAAGACGCTGGTCATCCCAATTTTTTTACCAATAATACCTTTCATGGTTTGTACAGTTTTTAGCCTGCAGGATTATTGGGACAACCTTGTACATCCCGATAAACTATCGGGAGGTTTCAATCCCCGTTCGCCACCGACCTTTTCCTTTAGTCGCAGAAGCTTCAGTAAAAGCGATCCTTGTGACCGCACCCGAAGTTCCTCACTTCATCGTAAGTGTCCGCCCAAGCCAGGCTTAAACGGATGACAGAAGTACCGATGGTAAACAAACCCTGAATGGCTTGTTTTATGTAAATCAGCCAGAGCTCTTTTCTGCGCCGGTAAACCAAACGCCTTTGAGAGATAGCAATATGTTTATCAAAAAGAACTTACAAAATAAAAAACGCCCCCTAACAGGACGTGCCGGCGTACTACGCCTTGATCTCAACCTCAACACCACTGGGCAGATCCAGCTTGCTCAGCGCATCTACCGTACGGCTCGATGAGGTATAAATATCCAGCAAACGCTTATGCGTAGCCAGTTGGAATTGCTCACGGCTCTTCTTATTAACGTGCGGTGAACGCAGAACTGTAAATATTTTCTTGCGCGTAGGCAAAGGAATAGGACCTGTAACTACGGCACCGGTGCTGCGCACTGTTTTCACGATCTTTTCAGCTGATTTATCAACCAGATTGTGATCGTAAGACTGCAATTTTATTCTGATTCGCTGAGACATTTCTAAAAATCCCCATTTTCATTTGGGAGTGCAAAGGTAGGGGCCATAATGATATCCTCCAAATACTTGGGAAAGAATTTTATAGAATGTGCACAATAATTCTTTTCCATCCCCTTCAGCCTCAATACAAACGATGGAAACGCAGGCTCAGGGTGGCAAAGCCGCCCAATTCTATATGCTCCACCCTAAACTTATGTAAACCATTTAGTTGTAGCTTAATTCGACGGTTAGGTGACTCATCAAATTTGTACAATGCAGGGTTCCATTCATCCAGTACCAGCTTATCATCGACATATACACGCACAGCATCGTCCCAGGTCACCGCCAGCTCATAACTGCCGGCTGCAAAACGACCCTCACCCTCCGCCAGGGTCAGAAACTGCACACAGCTCTCCTCCCCTTTTATTCCACCCCACCAGGCATAATTCAACTGGTCTGTTGCCTCGGTTTTTACAGGTCGCATACGCACGTTGGGGGGAAAAAGACCTTCTTCCCTTATGGGATTGAATCGGGCAGTGTCCACACAATACCAGCGCACCTGCCAGGCCACCGGCTGAAAGAAATAACGGTACGAAAAACTAAAAGTTTTACCGGCCGCAACATCCTCACCGGTCTCCGTAATTACTTTTCCTCCTTTATACTCGAGGATAATCTCTTCATCAATTCCTGCAGCGGGCAACCGCACGGCCGTCATGGTTGCCGGAAATGTTCCCTGACGGGCTGTAAGAATTCTTAACCCCTTCACCTGTTTCACCTTCCACTTTCCCTTCGGGCCCAGCAGGTCAAACCGGAGCGTATCCCCTTTATCGGCCGGATTGGTACGCCATATCAATGGCCGGCGATAATCATAAGGCCCCCATTCGGTCATACGGATATGCTGCCGGCCCGCACGGCGGGACTGTGTTCCCCATACGCCTGTCACCGGCTTTACGTCGGGCGCAGCCACGGTAAATGCCTCAGGGTCATCCGGAATACTATCAGTACGGGTGGTGAGCGAATCCTGTTTTAACCAGCTGGCCACTTCTCCATACGTATTGGCAAAAAGCCAGGTACTGTCTGTACGCGCCAGGTTTACAGCCAGAGAGGTGCGGTTAAAACTGTTTTTCCAGATCCGGTTGCCCGCACTCCGGGTATCACGCAGTTTGGCATAAGCCCAATCGGCCGGCTGGCTGGCCCTGGCCCAAAGGCGGATAGCCTCCCTGTCCTGGTTAAATAAATTGTACTGGATATTATTCTGCAAACCGTGCTCAATAGCAATGGCAATGCGGTTATCCCTGAACTGATTGCGGGCGATATAGCTATCGTAGCTATAACCACCCCAGATGCCATGATCACACTCAAAAACCCTGTTGCCCACAATATTATTCCGGCTGAATGTAACCTCTATGCCATTGGTTGGTGCATAGGAAAAATCATTCTCGAGCAGGAGATTATCATTACAGCCCCCCTGCCCGTTGTCCATCGTACTCTGTCCTGCCCACAGAAAAAATCCATCGCCACTGTGTGTGGCAGAGTTTTTATAAAAAACGTTATTGCTGCTTTGTTCATATACCAGGAAACCGGCGCTATCCTGTCCCCGGTTATACACGCCATGGCTATACCCCCGCACATTGAAATTGACCTGGTTGTAGGCAAACAGGTTATAGCTGCTGCGGTATAGTCCTATTCCAATACCAGAGTTAAAGGAGAAATCATTTCCTGTCACTTCCGCCTTATTACAATTACTCATCATCAGTGCATTCTGTCCTCCCGTGACCCTGCATTGCCTGATCACCGGCTGTGTGCAGTTTTTAAGGTAAATAGCTGCTCCATATCGCAGCCATTCATCTTTTTCATTCTGATGGTAGCTCATCCAGTCGCTCAGATCTTCTTTTTCGGGTGTGCTGTTGAGATGCTGCCGGTAGTTGTAACTGAAATCGCAGTTTTCGAGTACTAATTCATCTACCTGGCGGGCCATCAAAGCCACTTTATATCCTCTTACGCGGAGGTTTTTTATAGTCACCCGCCGGCTGTTTTCGACGAGTACAGCCAGGCCTGCATAGGTATCGGGCGACTGGCCGGTCTTATTGCCCTGCAGCATTGTGTTGGCAAAATCCAGCACTATGTCATTGCCCTGTATTCTGATCAGGGGCGAATTGAAAGAACTGTCTGCCTGCAGGTAATAAGTGACTGTTCTGAACCGGGTACTTTGTGTAATGGTCATTCCCTTGCGCAGCCGCGCATCTTTTTGCGCAGGCGCAATGAGGCAACTCATGATTGCCAGCCACAGTATTACCGTTCTTTTTATCATCAAATTGATTTTACTTGCACCAATATTACGGCAATAATGGACAAACCCACCGCCTCCGGCAGTAAAGCCGGAAAAATGCTGAAACTGCTGATCAAAATAGCCGTCTCCGTACTCTGCCTCTGGTATGTATCGCGGAAAATCGATTTTTCGGCAGCTGCCAGCGCTTTACAGAAGGCCTCGTATGGTTGGATAATACTTGCATTCGTTTCGTTTGTAATTTCAAAGATACTTTCCTCAATCCGGCTCAATCTTTATTTCCGGGACATTAATCTCAATCTTTCCGAAGCAGATAACCTGAGACTTTACTGGATGGGAATGTTTTACAACCTCTTTCTTCCGGGGTCTATTAGCGGCGATGCCTACAAAGTAATCGTCCTGTCAAAACGTTACCAGCTTTCTTATAAAAAAACAACGGCAGCGGTATTATTAGACCGGCTCTCCGGCCTATTGGGTCTGGGATTGATTCTGGCAGCATATGCGTTTCCTGTATTGAAGCCTATATGGCTTGGGCTGGCTGTGGCAGGATGCGCACTTCTGGCCGTAGGGGGCTTATATTTTGTAATTAATAAATGGTTTCCGGATTTTAAACGCAGTTTCTTACCCACCCTCTCCTGGGGGCTGACTGTGCAGGCAATGCAGGTAATTTGTGTTTATTTCATACTTCAGGCCCTGCATCTAAACGATCACCGTCAGGAATATGTTTTTCTTTTTCTAATATCTTCAATGGCCTCAGTTTTACCACTTACCATCGGCGGCGGATTAGGAATCCGGGAAGTTGTATTTGTAGAAGGAGCAGCCTATCTGGCTGTTGCAGGATCACAAGCCGCAGTTGTTAGTATCCTGTTTTACCTGATCACGCTTTTTACCAGCTTCTGGGGTGTAATTTATACATTCAGGGAACCTATCCGGAATGAGCTTAAATGAATAGGGCCGGCATTGCCGGCCCTATTCATTTAAGCCTTTTATATCAGGGTAAGATGTGCAGCGTGTCTACTGTAGTAACAGCTCCTGCATTTACGGTAATGCCTGTCAGCGTTGTATCGCCGAGGGCCAGGTTGCCTGGCTGAAAATGGAGGCTATAGGTAGCCGAAGGAAGTCCTTTCAGGATATAGCCACCGCTAAGTCCTGTAAAAGTTGTGGCTACGGTATCGGTACCATTCAGCGCCATTACCAGCGTGGGTGAATCTGCGGGAACCACTGCACCTTTGATGCTTCCGCCTACCGACTCAAGGATACCGCGGATTACTGGCTTCAGCATGAATTTGCCGCTACCGGTTTCTACGATAGATTTAGCCACGTCAAAGTCGAGTGTGACTTTATAAAGCAAGCCAGCCTGTACATCCTGCTGAAAATTGAGTTTCAGCCCAGACTGTTGAGCACTGGGTGTGGTGAGTGGCTTCAGCTCGCCGTTTATTTTCACATAGTTTTCTGTTCCCAGTACCAGGCGAATCTGATGAATGCGGCCCGAAGGGATATCTGCCTCTGCCAGCAGCGTGTCCTGGTCATTTACCAGCGTGAGCAGGTCATAACTGCCGCGGCGAACACCATCGAGGCTTTGCCAGCCGTTGTCGGCATCGTTGGTCACATTAATCTGTACGTCCTGAACATCAACAAAAACAGCTTCATAATCGCCCGGATCATCGGTCAGATAGATTTGTAAACGTGCTTTTGAGCCATCTGGCTTATCCGATTTGGAGCATGCTCCTACCACAACTGCCAGGGTCAGGGCCAGCATAAGAGGCCAAACTATTTTTCGTATCATTTCTGAGGGTTTGAAAACAAACAGGCAATTCCGATGCCAAACTCTTGATAGTTAGGCTAGTAAAACTACTAAGCTCTCTAAAAGAAAAAGGACTCAAATGAGTCCCTTAACCTTTTTAGCTCGTGTTTTTCACAGAACGGCAATGGCCTTCTGAGATACAGATTTTAAAAACGGAGTGAGTTCCGGCAAAAACCAGCAAATTCCGGGCCATGGATCGTATTTCTACTTGATCTCAGTTAAGTATTCATAAAAAAACCCGGGCTACAGCCCGGGTTTTTATGTTTCAACGTTGATTTAGCACTTAAGCATTCACTTTACCTTTCACCTTGGCAATCACTTCTTCAGCGATGTTGTTGGGTGCAGGGCTGTAGTGAGAGAACTCCATGGTAGACGATGCGCGGCCAGAGCTCAGTGAACGGAGTTGGGTTACATAACCAAACATTTCGCTCAGCGGCACTTTGGCCTTGATTACCTGTGCACCGTTACGGCTATCCATACCTTCCATCATACCACGACGGCGGTTAAGGTCACCCGTTACATCACCCATGTATTGATCGGGAGTAACTACTTCTACTTTCATGATCGGCTCCAGCAATACGGGTTTAGCCTTGCGGGCAGCCTCACGGAAACCTTGCTTGGCGCAAAGCTCGAATGACATACCATCGGAGTCAACCGCGTGGAAGCTACCGTCGAAGATGCGGATCTTCATGTTGTCTACAGGATAGCTGGCCAGAACACCAGTGGTCATCGCCTGTTCAAAACCTTTTTGAATCGGCGTATGGAACTCACGGGGAATTGAACCACCTACGATGTTGTTGACAAACTGGAAGTTTTTATCCGGGTTTTCTGCTTTCCATTCTGCATCTACAGGTCCGAGGGCAAACTCTATATCGGCAAATTTACCACGGCCACCGGTTTGTTTTTTCAGCGTCTCGCGGTGTTCTACAGTGATGCTGAACGCCTCTTTATAAGCAACCTGGGGAGCACCCTGGTTTACTTCTACTTTAAACTCACGACGCATACGGTCGATGATGATTTCGAGGTGCAGCTCACCCATACCACGCAGGATGGTCTGACCGGTATCTTCATCGGTATTTACACGCAGTGTGGGATCCTCTTCTACCAGTTTGGCAATAGCCATACCCATTTTATCCACGTCGGCCTGTGTTTTAGGCTCTACGGCAATAGCGATTACCGGCTCGGGGATAAACATGTTTTCGAGTGTGATAGGATGGTTCTCATCGCAAAGGGTATCACCTGTTTTGATTTCTTTGAAACCAACAGCTGCACCAATATCACCAGCCTCGATATACTCGATGGGGTTTTGCTTATTGGCAAACATTTTCATGATACGGCTGATACGCTCTTTTTTACCGCTACGTACGTTGAGTACATATGAACCGGCATCGAGGCGACCGCTATACGCACGGAAGAAGGCCAGACGACCTACGAAGGGGTCAGTCATGATCTTGAAGGCCAGCGCTGCAAAAGGCTCTTTCGGATCAGCTTTACGCGTAATCTGCTCGCCTGTTTCAGGATTGGTACCTACAGTATCAGGAATATCTACTGGTGAAGGCAGGTAACGGCATACAGCATCCAGCGCCGTCTGCACTCCTTTATTCTTAAAGGAAGAACCACACATCATGGGCACAATGCTCAGATCAATTGCCGCTTTGCGGATAGCTTCATGAATTTCATCTTCAGAGATGCTGTTAGGATCTTCAAAGAATTTTTCCATCAGCGTATCATCATACTCAGCCACAGCTTCTACCAGGTTGGCACGCCATTCCTGGGCTTCCTCAACCATGTCGGCAGGAATATCGATCTCGTCAAATGTCATACCTTCTGTTTCGGCATGCCAGATGATTCCTTTCATCTTGATCAGGTCAACCACGCCTTTGAAATTATCTTCAGCACCAATTGGCAACTGCAGCGGCACAGCTTTAGAACCCAGCATTTCCTTTACCTGCTTCACTACATTGAGGAAGTCGGCACCGGCTCGGTCCATTTTGTTTACAAAACCGATACGGGGTACACCATAACGATTGGCCTGGCGCCATACAGTTTCAGATTGAGGCTCCACACCATCAACCGCAGAAAACAGGGCAATCAGACCATCCAGTACACGCATAGAGCGCTCTACCTCTACGGTAAAGTCTACGTGACCGGGAGTATCAATAATGTTGAAATAATATTTTTTAGTATCCGGAGTGGCCTTACCCAGCACGGTGGGGAAGTTCCACTGGCAGCTTACAGCCGCGGATGTAATGGTAATACCCCGCTCTTTCTCCTGTTCCATCCAGTCTGTAGTAGCGGCGCCATCATGCACCTCACCAATACGGTGGATCATACCTGTATAGCGGAGAATACGCTCCGTGGTTGTAGTCTTTCCGGCATCGATGTGGGCAGCGATACCGAAGTTTCTTTGAAATTTCAAGTCTGCCATGACTAATTTAATTTGAAGTTTAGTTTATCGAAAAGAGTTATGATTGCTTACTAAAATACTGCCGGTCGGCAGCGGGTAATTTATATACCCATATGTCAGCCTACAGAAAATCATCCCATTAAAGGGGACAATTGGCTGATATGTGAAGATTAGACTCTCATAGATTGCCACATGAAGCCAAACCCCTGATCACCAGTCTGTTCACCTTTGGTTTGACCTTATGGCGGCGCAAAGGTAGGAATTTTTTGGAAAATGTGCTAATGTGCTGGTGTGCAAATGTGCTGATGCGCCAATCTACTGAGGCACGAGCGCTGCTAAATTCATGCATATACATGATAATCAAACAATAATAAATGCTGCCAAGGCATTAGCACATCAGCACATTTAGCACATTAGCCTATCCGTTTTTTTCTATTTTCGGCGGCATCAGCCGGTATATCACCGGCGTTACAATACGCGACAGCAGGGTGCTGCTGATAAGCCCGCCAATCATTACTATGGCCAGGGGTGAGATCAGCGGATTGCTGGATAATGCAATAGGCAATAATCCTCCTATAGCGGTGAAAGTGGTAAGGATAATAGGCAAAAACCGTTTTTCACCAGCCTCCTCAATAGCCTGCATCAGCCCCATACCCTGCTCACGCAACTGATTCGTAAAATCTACCAGCAGGATCGTATTCTTTACCTCGATACCGGCCAGGGCCACTATGCCAATGGTAGCCACGAAAGAAAGTGAATTGCCGGTAACCAATAAAGCCAGTACAGCACCCACTATACCCAGCGGAATAACTGACAATACAATCAATGTGCTCTTGAATGTTTTAAACTGCAATACAAGCACGGCAATGAATAAAAAGACCGTCACCAGTATGATGCTGCCAAAACCATCAAACGACTCGTTACGCCCCTCCACTTCACCTCCCATTGTGTAACTATAACCAGCAGGCAATTTCATGGCTCTCATCTGCTCTTCAACCTGGTCAATAACAGCACTGTTGAGATAACCTTTCCGTACAAACGAATTCACAGAAACGGTACGCGTCTTATTGAAGTGATTAATGCTCAAAGGAGATGTTTCGAGCTCAATGCCGGCCAGTTGCGATAGCGGAATGGATTTGCCCTGTACATTGTTTACATAAAGGTTGTCAAACACCCGCAAATCAGGATAGGCAGGCCGGGGCGTGCTCAGCAGAATCGTATAATCATCGCCCTCCGAAGCAGGATCCGTAAATGTGCCAACGGGATAACCGGCTATGGCCATACGCACCGTACGTCCGATATTGACGGTAGGCACACCCAGCATCATCGCCTTTTCCTTATTGATCTGAATCCGGATATCCGTTTTCAGATTACGGACCGGATTATTGACATAAATGGTGCCTTCTGTACGCTTGAGCATCGCCTCCACTCTTGCCGACAATTGACGCAACGTATCGAGATTTTCTCCTAATAACCTCACTTCTACCGGTGAGATCATAGGCTGCCCCTGCTCAAAATTTTTCACTTCTACTTTGGCACCGGGATAAGGAGTCCACTGCTCACGCAGCTTTTCGATGATTTCCAGTTTACGTGACGGATTGGTACCGGGATCAAGCTGCACAAATATTTCGGCAATATCGGTACGTTCATTTTGCTGATTTACATTATAGTAAATACGCGGGTTGCCCTTGCCCACATTCGAAGCATAATATTTTATTTCCGGTACACTACGCAATTGCTTTTCGATACCACGCGCAATAGAGTCGCTGTAATAAATATTTGATTGCAACGGCGCCGTGATATCAATAAGAAATTGCGGTTTTTCGGAGGCCGGAAAAAGACTGGTGCCTATAACGGGTATCAGTGCCAGCGAGCCGGCAAAAATCACCAGCGCCACTCCCAGTGTCTTCCAGGGATGTTTCAATGCCTTATCAAGCAGACGGGCATAGGTGCCATGAATAACGCGTTGTAAAGCACGCAGAAATATATTTCCCTGCTCTTCGCCGTGTGCTCGCAGCAGGCGGCTGCTCAGAAAGGGAACAATGGTGAGTGCCACGATCAGTGAACCGATAATGGTACCAATAACCGCAACAGGCAGACTGCGGATAAACTCTCCTGACGCCTCCGGCATAAAGGCAAGTGGCATAAATGCGATAATAAGTGTGGCCGTACACCCCAGCACAGCCTTGCCGATCTGGCTGGTGCCTTTAATAGTCGCCTGCAACCGGCTATGCCCTTCACGCATCCAGCGCTCAATGTTCTCCACAACAACAATGCTGTCATCAACCAGCAATCCCAGTGCTACTACCAGCCCCACAATACTCAGCTGGTTAAGACTGTAACCCATCAGGTTTATAATGATGATGCCTATGCCCAGCGATAGCGGAATGGATATCATCACCACCAGCGAAGCGCGGGTGCCTAATGGCAAAAGAGTAATCAAGACCAATCCGATGGCTATCAGGAAATCCATACCCAGGTTGCCCAACCGGGCATTTACATTATCTGCCTGGTCAAAATGAAGCTGCAGGTCGATATTGGCCGGCAGTGTTTTTTTGAACGATTCTATCACCGGCAGATAACTTTTCTGAACAGTAGAGATGTTCTGCCCTTTTTTCAGCGCCGCTATCACAAACACAGACCGGTGGCCATTGAGCCGGGTGATATGTGTTTCGGGTGAATAATCGAAATAAACCTTTGCCAGGTCTTTCAGGTAAATATTGTTAGCGCCATTGCTGAACACAATTGTATTGCGGATTTCATCCAGATTCTGATAATCGCCGTTGGTTTTTATATTGAATGATTTGCTTCCTTCGTTTACACTGCCACCGGGTATGTTGGCTATTTCACTCTGCAATGCCGATGCAATACTGGTGACAGGTATATGCCATTGCGCCAGTTTTTCGAGTTGCAGGTCGACCCGTATCACCGGATCGGGCAGTCCCTGTACTTCTACATTCTTCAGTTGGGTGACCTTTTCCAGCGCATCCTGCAGATCTTCTGCCGCATGGCGAAGCCGGTCGCGCGAGGCGTTTTCAGATACCAGCGCTATCTGCAGAATATTCACATTGCTGGGGTCAATTTTTTTGGTCTCAATACTATAGATATCCTGAGGCAGTTTGGCGCGGAGACCATTCACTTCACGCACCAGTTCCTGGTATTTATCATCTACATTTACCCCATACCTGTATTCAACGGCAAGCACCGCCAGTCCGTCGTGAATGCTCGTCTTAATACGTTTGATATCGTCGAGGCCGTAGATCTCTTTTTCCAGCGGTTTCACTACCAGTTCTTCCATGTCTTTGGGGCTGGTACCGGGGTAAATCACTGCTACCGGGAAAATAGGTGCATTGAGCTCCGGATCCTCTGAACGGGGCATATTAAGTACCGTGGATATGCCCACTGCTACCACCATCAGCACCATGATAAGCGTAAACTGGTAGTTACGTATGGAGTATTCTGAAATTTTCATGTTGATTGATTAAGAAAGTAAACGGGAAATGTTCTGTCAGCGTTTGCCTCCAGCACTGTCGATGCGTATACGCGATCCTTCATTGAGATAGGCGCTGCCAGATATAATCAGGGCTTTTGCTCCTTCCAGACCAGCACTGACCATTACCTGCCCGTTCTCTACGCGCGACACCTGCACTTTTACTTTGCGGGCTGTCTGGTTATCATCTGTTACAAATACATAGGCATCACTGGCATCACCATCCAGCAGGGCATCGTAGGGAATTGCCCATGCATGGATGGATTGTGCAGGAAATAACTGCGCCTTTCCAAACAATCCCGATGCGAGCATACCGGCCGGTACATCGCTTACCTGCAACTGTACCATGAATGTGCCACTGAGCGGATCCACTCCTTCACTTTTCTTGATAACCTGCGCATTCAAGGTTTTTCCTGGAGCTACGTCGGTTGTAACCGTAGCCCTGTCGCCCAATTTTACCTGTGCCCATTGATAATCGCTGAGCCCTGCTTTCAGTATCCATTTACCCGATGCAGCACCATTGATCTGCAGTATGGGGGTACCCGGGCCCACTACCTGTCCCTCATTGGCAAAACGGCGCAATACATAGCCGCTTTTATCAGCTCTGATCTCTGAATAGGTTTGATTGAATCCCGCACTGGTATACTGCTGCCGTGCCACTTCGAGTGCCGTTTTAGCATTCTGCATCTGCTCAAGTGTGGCTACACTGTCGCGGTACAGATTGCTGGCACGCTCATAATCACGTTTGGCTTTCTGGTAAGCCTGGTTGGCCTGCTCAGCCATGGCATTTATTTCTGTAAGATTGATAGTAGCCAGCAATTGCCCCTTGCTAATGGCATCGCCTTCTTTTACATAGATGCGTTGTACTATGCCGCCGTTTTTGAATGCCAGGTTGGTCTCATCGTCTGTAGTAAACTGCCCGGCTACGCGAAAGGAGCTATTGATGGTATCCTGGATGAGTGACATTGTTTTTACCGGTATCACTTCTTCTGATTGTTGCTGATCTTTGGCGGGTGAGTGACAGGCCATCAGCGTTGTAAGAATTATAAAAAAGAGAGAAGCGGCAATACTTATTTTTTGCATGGCCATTTATTTTTTAAATGAATAAGAAGCGGTTTGACGTTCAAGATCGGTTGCTGCAATCATCACTTTATACCGGTTTACGGCCTGTAGCAGCTGAGCCTGCGTATACTGGTTGCGGGCATCTACAGTTTCAATAAAACTATTGGTGCCTTCACGGTATCCGCGCTCGATCAGTCGCTGATAAGTGGCTGCTGCTTCGAGTTGGCGGTTGCTGGCATCATAGGTTTGCCAGGCTGCCAGCAGATTGTTGGCCGCTACCTGTGCGGCCAGTTGCAATTGCAGGCGGGTATGCGTGAGGTCTATTTCTGCTGATTGCAGATCGAGTGAAGCATTTTTGATTTTATTACGGTTACGATAACCGGCAAAAAGGGGAATCTCCAGTTGTAATCCGGCCATATAGTAGCGTGACTGGTTGTTGAAGGCAAAGTTCTCTGCCTGAGAACCCAGGTCCAGGAAGCCACTCAGCCGTGGCTGGTACACACTCTTATTCATTTTTAACAGCGTCTCGCGTATCGACACCACCTGCGTCATGGCTTTCAGTTCTTCCCGCATAGCCGATTCAGGCTGGCCGCTCAGCTGACGCTGCACCGATGCGATAGCAGATGATTCATCATAGTTATTTTCAATAGGAGAAGTTCCATCGCGATTGAGCAGAAAATTAAAATACAGCTGTGCATTACGGGCCTGCTGCTCCGCAGCAGCTACCTGTGCTTTTACCTGTTCCATTTCGCTGTCGGCACGCAACACATAAGCCGGTAATCCCTTTCCATTATCGAGCAGTTTCTGATTTACCCGGCGGCTTTCCTGAGCCAGTTCCAGTGCCGCCTTATAGATATCGACAGCCCTTAGACTGCTCAGGTACTGGAAGTAAGCTGTCTTCACCTGCTGTACGAGATCGCGCCGGTAGATCTCCAGTTCGTAATCGCTCAATTGTATCTGCTGCGTGGCGATCTCCCGGTTGTAGCGAATATCCGGGTTAATGATCGGCACCGTGGTACGTACTTTCACATCATAAAAATTGCTGGGCAAAAAGTTGACCTCCTGATTTTTCAACTGCGGAAATGCAGTAGACGATGTCAGTTGATTAAGCGTGCTGTATACGCCATTCAGCAAATCGCCCAGTGGAAGACTGATAGATCGCCCTCCCCCGGCTGTCTGATAACCTGCCTGAAAACTGACTGTCGGATAATACCATCCTTTGGCAATAGACAGGGCTGTCTGCGCTTTTTCGAGCGATACATTTTTTTGCTGAACTACCAGGTTATTGCTCAGCGCGGAATCAATGTAGCTCTGGAGCACATTGTTTTGAGCTGTTGATGTCTGCCAGCTCCATGCTGTGAGCAGGAAGACGGTAAAAAGCCGTGGTTTAATAAATACCGTTATCATTATTTACACCGTTAAGTAATTGAATAAAAAAAACCTAGAGATTTTCCAGCACCTGCACAAAGGTTTCGAAAGTGTGGTTCATCACATCTTCGACTCCCAGTAATATCTGCTTGTTGGTAACTACTTTTTCGAGATGGCCGTGCAGCTGAAGAGTACAGAGCCCATGCATAGTACTCCATACGAGCATGGCGAAAGACTCCGATTCAAATTTTTTGAAATATCCTTTTTCCTGGCAGGCCTTTACTGTACTCAGCAGTTGATGAAATGCCTGGGCACCTTCTTCCCAGTGGTGATCGGCACATTCCTGGCCCAGGTAATCGATCGGTTCTTTCATGACAAACATGAGCTCATAAAAGTCGCGGTTTTCGAGCGCAAATTGCATGTATACACGTCCCATTGCTTTGAGCCGCTCAAACGGATGCTCAATATGTGTCAGCACCTTGAATTGCTCAGCCAGCACTTTAAAACCCTCCTGGTGCAGCGCGTGGGCGATCTCGGTTTTGTCTTTATAATAGAGGTAAATGGTCGTGGGACTGAATTCGATCTCTGCAGCTATCTTCCGGATAGACGTAGCTTCAAACCCCTCTTTCAAAAACAATTTCTTGGCAGCCTGTAAAATGCTCTCTTTCAGGTCTTCCTTATGTTTTTGCTTCCTTTCACGTATTCCCATTTGTATATTATTTACGATGCAAATATACTTAACAGTGTTAATTTACAAAAAATAATTCTCCCCCCCTCAACTCTGTATTGCTGCGCTTCAAAACCTAATTACTCCCCCTACCTTTAACCTTTAACCTTCAGCCTTTTACCACTTAGCACTTAAAACTTAAAACTTATTACTTCTTACGCTGTTGTAATGCCAAACTATACGTTATGAAAGTAGAAATATGGTCGGACGTAATGTGTCCGTTTTGCTATATTGGCAAGCGCCGTTTTGAAAAAGCGCTTGCTGCATTTCCCGCACGAGATCAGGTGCAGGTAGAATGGAAGAGTTTTCAACTGGCACCCGGTTTAAAAACAGAAAAAGGTCAAAGTCTCGATCAGTATTTGTCCAGCAGCAAGGGATGGTCGCTTGAGCAGGCCCGGCAGGCCAATGAGCAGGTTACTGCCATGGCTGCTGGCGAGGGGTTATCCTATCATCTGGATAAGGCCATTGTAGCCAACAGTTTTGACGCCCACCGTCTTATACAATTGGGAAAAGCATATAACCGGGGCAGCGAAGTGGAAGAGGCTTTATTCCAGGCATATTTTACCGAAGGGAAAGATATTGCGGATGCCAACACACTCCGCCAGTTGGGTGTGGCTGCCGGGTTGCCCGAAACAGCGGTAGCAGACCTGCTGCAGAGCAATGCTTATGCAGAAGCAGTGGAAAATGATATTTACGAATCGAGGCAGATCGGTGTGAAAGGGGTTCCCTTCTTTGTATTGAACGACAAGTACGCGGTAACCGGAGCCCAGGCAGCAGAGACATTTGCAGGCGCCCTCGACAGGGCTTTTTCTGAATGGGAAAAGGAAAAAGACAACCCTGCTGTTGCGGGTTAACACTCCAGTAAGGCCGGTAATGGCCGATAAAACTGCTTTTATTGTTTGTTACATCAAAAAAAAGTGGGGTGATTCGGCTTTTTAATGATGAATGATTGTAATTTCAATTCGGCAATGTTGTAAACAATCATCGCTCATTCATTAACCATCAAAATTTCGTCGTATGCCTTCCAAGAAGAAAGCAAAAGCCAAACCGGCCCCGAAGAAAAAAGCTGCGAAAAAACCGGCGAAGAAAGCCGTAAAGAAAGCAGCGCCTAAAAAGGCTGGTAAGAAAAAAGTAGCTAAAAAAGCTGTTAAGAAAGCCGTGAAAAAAGCGGTGAAGAAAAAAGCAGCCCCCAAAAAAGCCGCTAAGAAGGCAGCACCCAAAAAAGCAGCCGCTAAAAAGCCGGTTAAAAAAGCAGCTCCTAAAAAAGCCGTTAAGAAGGCTGCTCCCAAAAAACCTGCTGCGAAGAAACCTGTAGCCAGGAAACCCAAACCAGCTCCGGCACCTGCGCCCACTCCCGCACCTGCAGCTCCGGTAGCAGAGCCTACACCAGTTCAGGGTGATATCTTCGAACCTCTGGCAGATGCTGGTAGTTCCGACAATGGCAACTCCAACGATTAATTAGCATAACAACTATACATTTCATTCAAGAGCTGGTTTTGCCAGCTCTTTTTTATTGCCGGCAGTGTGCATACCAGACAGCTGCCTGTTTAGCGGAATGGAAAAATAAAAGCGCCGCTTGGTTGAAGCGGCGCTTTATCAAATGCTTTATTCTCGATTATACGCGGAAGTGAGCGAAAGCCTTGTTGGCTTCTGCCATCCGGTGTGTATCTTCTTTCTTTTTGAAAGCAGCACCTTCGCCCTTGCTGGCAGCTACGATCTCGTTGGCCAGTTTATCAGCCATGCTACGACCGTTTCTTTCGCGGCTGTAACGGATGAGCCATTTAATGCTCAGAGATACCTTACGGTCAGGACGTACTTCAGAAGGGATCTGGAAAGTGGCACCACCAATACGACGGCTGCGTACTTCTACAGCAGGCGTAACATTAGCCAGTGCACGTCTCCATACTTCATATCCGTCCTCACTTGTTTGCTTGGCTACTTTTTCCAGCGCGTCGTAAAAGATAGTGAATGCTCCACTTTTCTTTCCTTCCCACATCAGGTTGTTGACAAAACGGGTAACCAGTTTGTCGTTGTACCGGGGATCAGGCGCCAGGGGGAGTTTTTTTGCTTGTGCTTTCCGCATGACTTATAATAGATTGTACTTGTGAGCTGATTAATTATGTCTGATTATTTCTTCGCTTTTTCTTTCTTGGTACCGTATTTAGAACGGCTCTGCTTACGGTCTTTTACACCAGCAGTATCCAGCGATCCGCGAACGATGTGATAACGTACACCTGGCAGATCTTTTACCCGGCCACCGCGGATAAGCACGATAGAGTGCTCCTGCAGGTTATGACCTTCACCTGGTATGTAGGCAATCACCTCCACTTTATTGGTCAAACGCACTTTGGCTACTTTACGAAGAGCAGAGTTAGGCTTTTTGGGAGTAGTGGTATACACACGTGTACATACGCCACGACGCTGGGGACACTGATCCAAAGCCCGGGATTTGCTCTTTGCCCGGATTATTTCTCTTCCTTTTCTTACTAATTGCTGAATAGTAGGCATTCTGAATGCTTTATTTTTGGGACGGCAAAGGTAAAGGCCCTGACGGGAAATACCAAAAAAACGTCCTTTTATTTATAATTATAAATCCCCAAAATAATCGGTACTGTGGATAAAAGGCACTTGGAGGCCAGCTGTGAATCAGCTTCTTAGCCCCTTATACCTTCACCATCCAGCCAAATTTATCGGCAATTCTTCCTTCCCTGATATCATTGAGCCAGGTCTTGATTGCCGGCGAAATACGATAACCATCGGTATCGAATGTCATTGAATAACCTTTGTAACTCAGCTCTTTAACTGGCGCTATCACCGCTGCAGTGCCGGTGCCGAACACTTCCGTGAGCTGCCCGGCTTTATAGGCAGCCACCAGCTCATCTATATTGATCCGACGCTCTTCAACGGGGATGTTCATTTCCTCCAGTCCCCTGATCACACTGGCGCGTGTAACCCCTTCCAGAATGGTTCCTTCCTCGAGTGAAGGGGTGATGGCCCGGCCATTGATCACAAAAAACACATTCATCATCCCCACTTCCTGCAGCCATTTATGCTCAAAAGCATCTGTCCACAATACCTGGTCAAAACCCTGCTGACGGGCAATCGTGCTGGCCAGCATACTGCCACCATAGTTTCCGGCATTTTTAGAAAAGCCCACTCCGCCCGGAGCAGCACGTGTATACTTCTCCTCTACCAGAATACGCATGGGATTAACGAAATAAGGACCGGTAGGGCTCAGCAGGATCAGAAATTTATAAGTGGCCGAGGGCCGTACACCCAACGCCTCATCAGTAGCAAACATCACCGGACGGATATACAGACTATGATCTTTGTACGCAGGCACCCAGCCTTTGTCCAGCGCAATGAGCTGGCGCATGCCTTCCATAAAAATTTCCTCGGGTACCACAGGCATATTCATACGCTCGGCAGACTGATTAAACCGGCGGAAATTATCAGCAGGACGGAAGATCCAGGCATCTCCCTTTTCGTCTTTATAAGCTTTAATGCCTTCAAAAATAGCCTGACCATAATGCAGTGCAGCCATTGATGGCTCCATTTGCAGGGCCTGGTAAGGGCGAATCGCCACCTTTTTCCATTCCCCATCTGCATAGTCGGCCTCCAGCATATGGTCGGTAAAGTATTTACCAAAAGGAACATTTTCCAGATTGATGTCCTGCAATTTGCTTCTTTGCACTTTAGTCACTGAAATATCCATAACCCCGGTCATAATGATTTATTTTTGCCCGGCAAAGAAACAAAAAAAACCTAACACCTATTCGTTTCAATCGTTCAATATGCCGCTCAATGATATTCAATTGCCTGCTTCTCTCCTGGCCGACCTGTACGGACAGATGCTGGTGCTTACGGATGATGCAGAAAAGGTAAAAGGTAAAAGGATAAAGGAAGAAGGTGTTGCCGAAGATCATGTCAGCGGAATAGCAGAGGAATATGTTGCGGATTCAACCCCTCCCCCCTCACCTTCTGCCTCCGACCTTACACCTTCTGCCTTCCCACCTTCCGCCTCCTCCTGGCAGGCCCTGGGGCATAACCAAAAGGATATTTCTATTGTGGTAAACTATGCCGGCATCACGCACCTGCCGGATCCGGAACTGCAGTTTCTCACCAATATTCTCAGCGCCTGTAAACTGAGCCTGGCAGATGTGGCTATTGTGAACTATCATTCACATGCCGGCACACCGGTACGTCGGTTCCTGGATCATTTCCATAGTAAAACGGTACTGCTTTTCGGAGTCACACCCGATCAGTTTGGCCTATCGGCCCGCTTTCCTGAATTTCAGGTACAGCAGCTGGCCGGTGTCACTTATTTATCCTCACCTCCCCTCGAGATATGCAGTGCGGATGTGCAGTTAAAAAAACAACTCTGGACAAGCCTGAAACGCATTTTCAGCATATAAAAAAGTTTCCATTATCTTGTCGCCATGAAGCTCATTTTCGCAACCAATAACCAGCATAAAGTGGACGAGATCAGGCATGCAACCGGCGATATGCTGGAGCTGCTTACACTTAAAGAAGCCGGTATTGATATGGATATTCCCGAACCCTTTGATACGATCGAAGCAAATGCTTCGGAAAAATCACGGGTCATCTATCAGCTTACCGGCCTGGACTGCTTTAGCGAGGATACCGGTCTTGAAGTAACCATACTGAATGGAGAGCCCGGCGTAAAAAGTGCCCGTTATGCAGGCGATGAAAGATCATCCGAAAAAAATATTGATAAACTGCTGCAAAAGCTGGAAGGTGTTAGCGATCGCCGCGCCCGTTTCAAAACCATTATTTCATTACTGATTGATGGAAAGGAAACTATTTTTGAAGGTATTTGCGAAGGCCATATCCTGCCCGAACGCCGGGGCGGCCAGGGTTTTGGCTACGATCCCGTTTTTGTACCCCTTGGCGATACCCGTAGTTTTGCCGAAATGGGCCTGGCCGAAAAAGAACAATACAGTCACCGGGCAAAGGCTACGCAAAAACTGGTAACATTTTTGAATACGCTGGCACAGAAATCAGAAAATTGAACGCCGCAAGCAACCAAAATATCACTGAAAGCGACTTAATCAATGGATGCATTGATGGAGACCGCCGCATGCAGGAAGAGCTCTATCGCCGCTTTTCGCCCCGAATGTATGCCGTCTGCCTGCGCTATGCAGGTAATGCAGAAGAAGCAGAAGACATTCTGCAGGAAGGCTTTATCAAAGTATTCAAAAAGCTGAGCAGCTTCCGGGGCGATGGCTCCTTTGAAGGGTGGATACGCCGGATTTTTGTCAATACAGCTATTGAACATTTCCGGCGCAAACGTTACCTGCAGCCCGTCACGGAAAAAGAAGAAAACAGCATCGAAGGAAATTACCTGTCGGTACTGGACAACCTGGCCGAGCGTGATATCCTGGAGCTGGTACAAAAACTTTCGCCTGGTTACCGCACGGTTTTTAACATGTATGTGGTCGAAGGATACACACACAAGGAAATCGGCGATATTATGGGTATTAGTGAAGGCACCAGTAAATCACAATTATCCCGAGCCAAAGTGCTGCTGCAGGAAATGGTAAAACAACTACTGGATAAAAAAGTGAATAAACGACCATGAACAGCCTCCGCGATAAAATGCGCAATTACGAAGTGCCGCCCCCGGCCGGGGTATGGGACCGTGTAGCTGCTGCACTGGATGAGGCTGAGCAAGGCAGCAATTTTGTAACTGCGCTGCAACAAATGGAAGCAACTCCTCCCCCTGCAGCCTGGAAAAATATTGCCCGTGCCCTGAAAACCGATGAAAACGCCATACCCGCGGTAAAACCTGTTTACAGAAGACTTCCCCAGATTGTACGGTATGCAGCAGCCGCTGTTCTTTTATTGCTGGCTACCTACGGTGTGATGAGGCTTACCTCAGATGTGGAGGAATCAGCCCCCCCCATGGTCAGTTCTGCCCCTTCCGTTTCTAAAGACAGCCAGGGCACACATAAGGTCAGTCCCAATGATGCCGTAGCTGCCAACCCCTCATCCATTGCCGCCGCAGAAACACACGCACAGGCACAACCGGCCAGCCGCGAAGCTTCTGTACGTTTTGCCCGCAACGCAAGCAGCAATACTGCAGCAATGGGCCAAACAATGTCTGCCAGTGATCCTGGCAGAGCCATCTATACCTATAACGACCACGTACCTAAAATAGCCGACCGTTATATTACCCTGCTCACACCCGATGGATCATTTATCCGCATGGCAAAAAGATGGGGCAATCTCCTTTGCTGTGTGGCGGGAGAAGAACAGGATGCGGATTGTAAAAATCAGTTAAAGGCCTGGCAGGATAAGCTGGCCGAGTCATCTGTGCTGTCAGCACCGGGCAACTTTATGGACATTGTAACCCTCGTCAACTCCCTTAACGACGATACGCAGCTCTGATCGTTTTCCTTATTTTTACCCGAAATACTTTTGCATGGCCCGTATCAAGATCGACCTGCCCGCCCGGTTTGCTTTTACCTGTTCTATTCCTGTACGTATTTCTGATATCAATTACGGAGGCCATGTAGGTAATGACGCCATTCTTTCACTGGTGCATGAAGCCAGGCTGCAATACCTGCGACACCACGGCTACTCCGAACTCAACCTCGAAGGTGCGGGACTGATCATGGCTGATGCCGCCATAGAATTCAGGCAGGAATTGTTTTACGGAGAACAGGTGCTCGTATCCGTAACCGCAGCAGAATGGAGCCGTATCGGATTTGACCTGTACTATAAACTGGAAAAGAAAAAGAACGATGACAGCACTGTACTGGTTGCTGCTGTAAAAACCGGCATGGTGTGTTACGATTACAACCAAAAAAAGGTAACGGCCGTACCGGCTGCTGTAATAGCCCGGATGAAAACGGAGGAATAAAAAGAAATAGACTCGCTCCTTACACAGCTGTTGCTTTTCACAACATCGCGCTGCCTGTCATTTTACCTGAAGCCTGACAACAACACCCCAACTGATCCGCGGATTCAGCTATTCCAGATCTTCCAGCTTTCTTCTGCCTGTATCACCAGCATATCCATCCCGTTTTTGGTGCGGGCGCCGGCAGCTACCCCCTTTTGCAGAAACAGGGTTTGCTCCGGGTTGTATACGAGGTCGTACAAATAATGATGAGAAGTCAGTGCCTCATAAGGTAACGGCGGGGCTTCGGTAATATTGGGATACATACCCAGGGGGGTGGTATTGATGAGCAATGTATGGGTCTCCAGCAATTTTTCTGTCACCTCTTCGTAGCTGAGCTGGTCATACATTTTACGGCGTGAAACCAGCTGGTAATCTATGTTCAGCTGCCGTAAAACATAACAAACGGCTTTGGCGGCTCCACCCGTGCCAAACACGAGCGCCTGCCGGTGATCGGGTAATAACTTTTCCTGCAGGGAGCGCTGAAAGCCGATGGCATCGGTATTAAAGCCCTGCAACTGTCCCGCAGATATACGAATACAGTTGCAGGCGCCGATTGCTTTTACAAGTGAATGCTGAGTACCCAGAAAAGGAATGACCTGCTCTTTATACGGGATCGTTACATTGAGCCCGCAGAGTTCAGGATATGCTGCCAGCAGGGCGGGCAATTCATCAATGGCTGCCAGTGGAAATAATTCATACCGGCAATCTGTTATGCCTTCCTGTTCAAATTTTTCCGAAAAATATTTTTTGGAAAATGAATGGGACAAAGGATAACCAATCAACCCAAACAGCCGGCCAGATTGGATTGCCGGCTTAGCCATTTTGTTTTTTATCGAGATACAGGTTGAAGGTATCGCCCCGGAGACCGATACGCATAGCTTCCATAGCTATCACCTCCGTAGGAGCAATATTGCCCAGATTCACATTGCAACCCAGCAGTTCGATGAAATAAAGCTGCTGTGCTTTTTGCGGAGCTTCCCAGATGATCTTCTCACCCGGTATCTGAGTCAGGATTTCCTGTACCAGACCTTCACGTACTTCGCCTGAACCGCGGTAGATACCTACGTTGCCCGCTTCACGCGCTTCAGCAATAACATAGGAGGCACCGGCATTCAGTTCTGCACGCATCAGTTCAATCCATTTATAAGGAGGAATGATATGTGCGGCATCTTTACTGCCTACTTCGCTGAGTACGGTACCATGCTGTGTCAGTTTCTCGATGTAACCGCATTTTTCTGCATGAGGTATGGTAATGCTGCCATCACTTACTTCCATATAGTTGATGCCATAATCTTTACAAACACTCACATAGTCATCAAACTGATTGCGGATCAGGAAGGCTTCAAACAGGGTGCCGCCAAAGTATATGGGGAGATCATATGAGCGGTACAGTTCGAGTTTCTCGCGGAGGTTGGGGGTGACAAATGAAGTGCCGAAACCTAATTTAATAATATCAACATGGGGGTACGAAACACTGAGGAAATTTTTGGCTTCATTCACACTAAGTCCTTTATCCATCACCATGGTGATACCGGAAGTGCGTGGGCGTCTGTTGCGATCCGGCATCTGCGAAAGATTAAAATTCATGCTTTCGGGGGTTTGTTTTCAAAAAAAGAATCTGAGTCGTTTCCTTGTAACCGGCGCAAAAGTAATAAAGAATCGCTTTTAAAAGACTGACCCCCATTTATCGGACTTAAATAGACTTCTTACGCTTATAGCGGGCTATCAGGTCCACTATCTGCTGGTGCTGGAAACCGGCCGGGTAAAGATCGAGAAACCGACGCAGCAGACGCGGAGCCGTCTGCATGGCCTGCTCGAGCAGTAAAATACCCTCTTTTGACTTACCCAATCCCAGCAATGCGGCAGCTTTATAAAAAAGAAACAGCGGTTTACCCTTTGTAGACTCCAGGGCCAGTTCTGCCTGCACCAGGGCTTCTTCCATAAAGCCTCCTTTACAGAGGCAGCGCACAAGCGCTTCCCATCCGGCCACATTGCGCGGACGGTGTTTTATGACCAGCATCAGTGAGGTCACGGCCTCACGATACTGCCCCAGTTGCATCCGGCATTCACCCATCAGCAGGTTATATTCTGTCTGCAGACGATGAATTTTTAAAGCCTGTTCCAGTTGCTTCATACAACTCTCCCACTTGCCCTCATTGTAATAGGTGCAGGCAATCTTATACAACAGCTTACTGTCTTCCTGATTGAGGTGCGATGCTTTTCTGTAATAGAAACGGGCCTGGGCATGATTTTTCAGCCTTTCGTAACAATGTCCCATGGCTTCATAGATCACGGCCTCCGGTTTGGCAAGTTCTGTTACCTTCTCCAGCACTTCAATCGCTTCCTTATACTTACGCAACCGGATATAGGCATCGCCCATATTGCGGTAAGCGTAATCAAACTTCTCCTCCACGGTTACCGCATACTGATAGGCATCAATGGCTTTTTCATATAATTTGAGCCCCTGGTAGGCTGCTGCCAGGTTAAACCAGGCCAGCTCATTATAGGGATGCTCATCGATGATCCATTGGTGCAGACGGATACTTTCTTCGTTGCGGCCCGTGAAATCTGTCCAGAAACATATTTTGTATAAGGCCTCCTCATTGGTAGGTTCCTGTTCCAGAATGGCTTTAAGGCAGTCAAACACTTTATCAAACTCTTCATAGTCGTCGTATACATCCGAAAGCTCGAAGAGCAGTTCAATACGCTCCTCTCCTTCAAAATACTCCAGCGCCTCATTTAGCAATGTCACTGCCTTTTCCTGCTGGTCGAGCGCGAGGTACGCATCCGTACGCAGGATATAAAGATTGATATCGGTACTGTCAAACAAAGCGGCCTGATCAAGTATCTCCAGGGCATCCACATACCGGCGGGTAGATAACAAAATGTCTGCTTTACGGATAAGTAAAGAGGCCGAATAAGGAAACTGCTCAATGGCCATTTCGGCGGCTTCCATGGCCTTATTCATTTCCTCTTTTTCTTCGAAATACCGGATAATTTTTTCAAAGGATTCCTCCTCTATAAAAGAATGACTGCGGCCTTGCCGGAGATCCTCAAACTGCCGGAGCAGTTCTTCAATAGGCTCCCGATCTTCCTGATATGGATTGTCTTTCATCATAATTCCGGACGTTTATAGGGTTGAAAAATGAAAAGAGCTGAAGGGAGAACTACCCGCAATGTAGCGGTTTAGGTTATTATTATCAACAAGTTAGACGAAAAAAATAATACCTTTTGTACCCTAGTTTTCCCCACCTGTGCAAAAGCCTCCCTCTTTTTTTTAGAAAATGTGTAACAATTTTGCGCCTGAGGCGTTAAATAAGTTGTAATATTCTGGACAAACGGTAACCATCATTTACTGAATTATTGTTAAATTTGCGGCAAGTTGCAAACTAACTCTTATATATCACCCCTTAGCGGTAAAAAACTGGCTGCTGTACTGGTCTTCTTAGGACTCAGTGCTTTCGCCTCTTTTGCTACACTGGGTGATGGTAAAACAAAGAAACTAACTGCTGACAAGCCATTGCTTTCCCGTACTGCTACCCGCACTACCAATTTCTCCCTGAAGTCAGGATATAATTTCCGCGGTAGCCAGGTTATTCGTACCGATGTCAGCAACAGTATGAAAGTCCTTGATCTTAATACGGTGATGACTTACCAGCAAGGCGGAACCACTTATGTTATGCCTGTTCGTAAAAAAGTGTCTGTGAACCTCGGCACTCAAAACAAGGTAAGCGGCGCTACCGTTAAGATCAACCTGTAATAATAAAACAATCAGTTTCCCCAAATAGTTGCAGCTCCCCTTCAGGGAGCTGTTTTTTATTGGTTGCTGCTCCCTTCCAGACTTTCTTCGTAAGTCATAACCCGATATCCGGATTTGGGAAGATCAAATTTGGCAGCCGGCACAAGATTGAAGTTGATGGATGAAACGGTATAGGTTACTTTACGTTTTCCCATACCGGCTTCATATTGCATAGCCAGACCAGGCAGGTCTTTATTGAGGTATTGAAAATCCTTATTTACCGGCACCAGGTCACGTGTAAAATACACGGTAAACGTGCTGCCATCCGTGAGTGTGCCAATTGCTTTCTGACAGTTATACCCTGAAATGGTTTTAAACTCATTTTCATAGGTAAAAGTTACTCCTTCATACTTCTTATTGGAAGCTTTCCAGTTGTCGGCCGTCAGGTTGATCATGTATTTCTTATCGCCATATTCTTTCAGAATAGTGACTTTGCCGGTTTTGCCATCTACAATCGTAGACTGGCTGCCCAGTGAGCTGATCATTTCCGAACGGCTGCTGTTTCCCTTCAGGTAAATCACACTTACCGCACCATCCAGCAAATCGGCCGCTTTAGGGGCTGTATTGGCCGTATTGATCTCAATATCATAGGTGATGGTAGCCTCCGTAAGCCGCTTCTGGGCAAAGAGTGCCGCCGGCAGCGTACAGGCAATCAGCAATATGAGTAGAAATCTGCTTTTCATTGTTCTTCTTTTTCAGTTAATAGTATGACGCTCCAAAATAACCAATAAGTTGCGTTTGGGAAAGAACTTTAACAGAAGGTAAATGGCGAAAGGTATAAGGCTGAGGGTATTTCTTTTCTACTGCCACCTTACGCCTTCCACCTTAAAATCAGAACCCGGAGCTTTACTCCGGGTTCTGATTTTAAGGACTACCTTTTTCCTTTTTGTTGCATTTCCTTCACCTTCTTCTGCTGCTCCTGCATTTGCTCGAGCCGCTCCTGCCATTTTGATTTCGTCTTTGGCTTCTTTCGATTTTCGGCTATCTGAGCCAGAATCTTATTATGGTCGATAATGTAATTCTGAATCACAAACTGAAGGAGAAGTGTGATAAGATTGGACACCGTATAGTACCAGGTAAGGGCCGCTGGTAATGTATTGAAGATAAACAACAGAAATACCGGGAAAATATAAGGCATGTATTTCAGTACCGGGTTACTCTGATCCGGCGACATATTCATGCTGTAGATAGATATAGCCAGACTGGTCAGTACAGCAGTGAGTGTAAAAATGCTCAGGTGATTGCCCAGCAGTGGAATTTCTACACCAAACTTAATAACATCATCAAAGGCAGAAAGATCATTTGCCCACAGGAAACCGGCTCCGCGTAAATCCACATTTGCATTAAAGAAACTATAGAGGGCAAAGAAGATCGGTATCTGCAATAGAGCGGGAATACAACCACCCAGGGGATTTACGCCTGCTTCACGAAACAGTTTCATCTGTTCCATACTCATAGCCTGTTGATCGCCGCCAAACTTCTCTTTGAGCTGCGCAATCTCCGGTCGCAATGCTTTCATTTTGGCGCTGCTGAGATAGCTCTTATAGCTGAGCGGAGAAATCAGCAAACGGATAAATAGGGTTAAAAGAGCAATAACCAATCCATAATTGCCTACAAATCCTTTAATAAAATCCCACACAGGCATTACAACATACTTATTAAGCGGGCGCACGAAAGCATATACACTCTGACCAAGATTTATGAGTTTATCCATATCCTGACCATACTTACGCAAAAGATGATAATCTGCCGGGCCATAGAACAACTGAAAAGAAGCCCCTCCTCCTTTCAACTGCAATTTCATATTGCTCGTAAAGTCACTTATTGTCTTCTTTGTTTTATCCCCATTTTCCACCCAGCTTATATTGCCTGAATTAAACTTGTCTTTTGAGATCAGGATACTATTGAAAAAACGCTGACGGACTCCTATCCAGCTAACCGGCTTGGAAAAATTGATGCTGGTACGACTCGTGATATTAAAAAAGTCAAAGTCCTCATTTTCTACAAATCCTACCTGAGTATTTCTCTTCTCCAGCGTTAAATCCGACTCCTGCTGTGCAGCCTGGTAAGCCCATGTTAAGTTTAGTTGCCCCTGAGGCAACAACTGCTGCACATTGTTCAATTTCACATCAAAGTCCATCATGTATTCGTCTTTGCGAATAGTATAGCTATGCACGATCGCAGCTGTTGTACTGCTACTATCATGAGAAAGAAGAGATAAGCGGATAGTTTTGCTGCCATCGGCATTGGTAGTGGAATCAACACCATTAAACAGAAGATCGTTTGTCTCCATGGTTTTTCCTTCAGCGGTAACTATGGGGTAGCTTATGTGATCAAAACCCGAATTGGCAAGCATCACCAGACTGCTATCCTGGCTTTTGAAGTGTTTCAGCTCAACCCAGCGAGGTTGCCCGCCTTTGGTGCTGAATGCAACACGCATCAGATCGTTTTCCGTAATGATCAGTTTTTCTTCGCCGGTAATAGCCGGAGTGAAATTACCCGCACGAGCCTGCTTATCGGCTGAGTCAGCCTGAGCGGCCTGTTGTTTCTGTGCAAGGGTATCTGGTTTGGGGCGGCTTGCATTGGCAATGGAATCCTTGCGGGCTTGCTCCCGCATATAATTCGCTTTTTCTTTACTGTTAAAATAAAAGAAACCAAAAAGCATAATAGCCAGTAATCCAAAACCAATGACGGTATTCCGATCAAACTTCATCAGGGAGTATTTTTTAAAGAGGGCAAAGATAGGAGATATTGACCAGCCACCCACGGCCAAACAGCAGCAGTCCGGCAGGAAGTAACACTTTCCTGCCGGACTGCGATTTATATCGGTAAATACCAGATAATCAGCTGGCTGAATGCATCAGCGACTGCATCAGATCATTTCACCCTGCAGCAGCGGACTTTTAACATCTGCTTTCTTCTCTGCATAGGCTTTGGCCGCCTTAATAAAATGAACAAATACGGGCTGTGGATTTTCGACGGTGCTCTTCAGTTCGGGGTGATACTGCACTCCAATAAAGAAGGGATGTGCAGGCAGTTCCACTATTTCAACCAGGCCTGTAGCAGGGTTTTTACCACTGGCTACCATACCGGCCTGCTCAAAGCGCTCGAGGTATGTGTTATTAAACTCCCAACGGTGACGATGACGCTCGTTGACCAGTGGCTGACCATAAATACTGTAAGCCAGTGTGCCGGGTTTTATTTCGCAGGGATAAGTACCCAGGCGCATAGTACCGCCTTTGGCCGTAATCTGCTTCTGCTCTTCCATGAGGTCTATGACCGGATCAGGCGTTTGCGGATCCATCTCTGTAGAATGTGCCGTTTTAAGACCAAGCACATGACGGGCATATTCAATAACGGCCATCTGCATACCGAGGCAAATACCAAAGAAAGGCAGTCCTTTTTCACGGGCATACCGAACCGCTTCAATCTTTCCTTCCACCCCGCGCTGACCGAAACCGGGCGCTACCAGCAGTCCATCGAGACCAGCCAGTTTTTCGGCTACATTGCTGTCGGTAATATATTCACTGTGCACATTCTGTATCTGCACCTGGCATTCATTCATAGCACCTGCATGTACAAATGCTTCAAGAATGGATTTATAAGCATCCTGCAGCTCGAGGTATTTACCAATCAGACCGATCGTAACCTTGCTTTTGGGATATTTCAATTTATCCAGAAACTCTTTCCACTTACCCAGTTCCGGTTCACTATACTGGGTAATGTTCATCTTTTTGAGACAGATAAGATCGAGTTTTTCGCGCATCATGGTAAGCGGCACCTCATAGATCGTAGGCGCATCTGCTGCTTCGATCACAGCTTCTGATTTCACATTGCAGAAGAGCGCAATTTTGCGACGCAACTCGGGTGTAAGCGGGCGCTCTGTACGGCATACAATGATATCGGGATGCACCCCCTCCTGGCTCAGCATACGTACACTGTGCTGAGTGGGCTTGGTCTTCAGTTCTTTGGCCGCTTTCAGATAAGGGATGAGTGTAAGATGTACCACCACAGAGTCTTCTTCCGGCAACTCCCATTGCAACTGCCGAACGGCTTCTACAAAAGGAAGACTCTCAATATCACCCACTGTACCACCTATTTCTGTGATGACGATATCATATTTATTATCCTGACCCAGCACCAGCATGCGGCGTTTGATCTCATCGGTGATATGCGGCACTACCTGCACCGTTTTGCCCAGGTAAGCGCCTTCGCGTTCTTTGTTGATTACTGTCTGGTAGATACGGCCGGTGGTCACGTTATTGGCCTGTGAGGTGAAGATGTTGAGGAAACGCTCGTAGTGACCCAGGTCAAGATCGGTTTCTGCACCATCTTCAGTCACATAACACTCCCCGTGCTCGTAGGGGTTGAGGGTACCAGGATCCACATTAATGTAAGGATCAAATTTCTGAATAGTTACCCGCAGTCCGCGGGCCTGCAGCAATTTGGCCAGCGAGGCCGCAATAATACCTTTACCTAATGAAGAAGTAACACCACCCGTAACAAAAATATACTTAGCCATAACTGGTCATTTTATTTTCAACAAAAAGAAGGCGCCGGCAAAAACATTTGCTCAAAAAAAATGTACTGTCCAAAAGCCAGTACCAGTCTGTAAATAAGGTAAGAGAGAAATGTAGCCCACCCAACGTGACCATCGGATATTTCAGCCAATCCAACGAATGAGTGAATAGGAGATTTCCGGGAGGTCATGCAAAGCTACATGAAATTTGAATGGTACAAAAATCAAGCTGGGGGGATGTGGAAAAAACCGGGTAAATTGGTGAGCAAAATACGCGTAAAAAATGAAGCCGGTAATCGCCTTTTTACTTTGCTGTCTGCTTGCAGATCAATTAACTGCGCAGCGCACCCAGATCTGGTGCGGAACACTTATAGACGGGGTCTCCGCTACTGCCCGCAAAGAAGTGACTATCATCCTGGAAAAGAACCACATTGTGGCTGTCGAAAAAGGGTATCGCAAAGCTGCTACCGGCGATAAAACCATCGACCTGCGTACGGCTACGGTAATGCCCGGCTGGATCGATATGCACGTGCACCTGGAGTCAGAGACCAATCCCAATCAATACCTGCAGCGTTTTACCCAAAACCCCGCCGATATCGCTTTCCGGTCGGTCCGTTTTGCCGACACTACTCTGATGACCGGTTTCACTACGGTGAGAGACCTGGGCGGTACCGGAGTGAATATTTCTCTCCGCAATGCGATTAATGCAGGCCTTCTCCGGGGACCCCGGATTTATACAGCCGGCAAATCGATTGCCACTACCGGAGGGCATGCTGACCCGACCAACGGCTACCGGCAGGACCTGATGGGCGACCCCGGACCGGCAGATGGCGTGGTCAACGGACCCGAAGATTGCCGCAAAGCGGTACGTCAACGGTACAAAGACGGCGCAGACCTGATCAAGGTCACTGCAACCGGTGGGGTGCTGAGTGTGGCGAAAAGCGGCAAAAATCCCCAATTTTTCGATGATGAACTGGAGGCCATTGTACAAACTGCCAAAGACTACGGCTTTAAAGTAGCTGTACATGCCCATGGAGCCGAGGGCATGAAAAGAGCCATAAAGGCTGGGGTAAATTCTATAGAGCATGGCACTTTCATGGACGATGAAGCTATGGCCCTAATGAAACAATATGGCACCTGGTATGTACCTACCCTTACAGCAGGCAGATCTGTTGCCGACTCGGCATTAAAACCCGGCTACTACCCTGCCCTGGTGCAACCCAAAGCGCTTGAAGTGGGACCACAGTTACAGCACACATTTGCCAAAGCCTATAAAGCCGGCGTTGCCATAGCGTTTGGCACAGATGCAGGCGTTTACAAACACGGACTCAACTGGCTGGAGTTTACGTATATGATTGATGGCGGCATGCCACCCATGGAAGCAATCAAAGCAGCTACCATTCATGCAGCCACTCTGTTGGGCGAAGCCGATAAACTCGGAAGTATTGAAGCTGGCAAACTCGCTGATATCGTAGCCGTCAACGGCGATCCGCTCACCGATAAGAACGCATTTGGGAAAGTGGTGTTTGTGATGAAAGACGGAGCGGTGTATAAGCAGCGGTAAAAAGTATAAAAGTTTAAAGGTATAAAGGGCAAAGGGTAGAAGGTAAAGGGTAAAAGGCAGAATTAATGCCAGCCTTCTACCCTTTACCTTTCACCTTTATACATTTATACCTTTATACTTTTTACACCTCGAAATTAGTCACGGGCTATTTTCTTATAGCTGGCCACCACGCCTCTGATCAGCGATGAGCTGAAGCCCTGATGTTCCATCTCATTGAGGCCGGCAATGGTACAACCCTTGGGTGTAGTCACTTTATCAATTTCCTGCTCGGGATGTGTACCTTTTTGCAGGAGCAGTTCGGCTGCGCCCTTTACGGTCTGAGCTGCTATGAGCGAAGCGGTTGCAGCATCAAACCCGATCTCGATCCCCCCCTGTATATTGGCCCTGATGTAACGCATGGCATAAGCCGTACCACAGGCTGCCAGTACCGTCGATGCTTCCATCAGCTTCTCATCTATCTGCGCTACTTTCCCCAATTGTCCAAACAACTCATGCACATAGGCACTGGTCTGCGCATCGGCATTTTTGCTGCAGATGCAGGTCATACTTTCTCTTATGGCAATTGCCGTATTGGGCATGGCCCGAAAACAGGCAACCGGCCTGGCAACCAGTTCCTCCATCTCGGCAATCAGCACACCGGTAACAACAGAGATCAGTATTTTTTTTGTGGTAATATCTTTCTTAACAGCGCGCAGCACTTCGGCAACCTGATAGGGTTTTACCGCCAGTATGATCACTTCGCTTTTTTTCACCGCCGCATTGTTATCGGCCGTCACGGCCACGCCTTTTTCACGCAGACTTTTTAGTGTATTAATATTACGTTTGGTAATAGTAATATCCTCCGGTTTACTGAATGCACTCACCAGTAACCCTTCGGCAATAGCCGTACCCAGGTTGCCGCCGCCAATAATGGCTATCTTTTTTCCCATTTCTATTTCCTTTTGCGATAAAGATACGGCCTGCCCTCCGGCATTTTATCAACAGGTTATTAACGCTGTATAAATCTGGAAACATTTTTGTTTCGTATGTGCCAGGGCAAGCATGTCTTGCCGGTAATGCCCGTTTCTTATTCAATGGCAACAGGTGGCTGCAGCTGACCTGTAAAAACACCAGCAGCATACCGCGTCGCCAGTGATATTTCGTACTTACATGAAAAAGGGAGCAAACGTATGTTTGCTCCCTTGCTTTTATTTCTTGATTGTTGCAGATCAGATAGAACTAAGGGCTGAACCGGCTTCTTCTTTGGCCAGCTGATTGCCGATAGCATTGTCATATCGATCCTGCCAGCTTTCGATATTTCCCCAAAACTCTCCATCTACCACCACATCGCCACTGGTTACCACACCTATTTTTTCTGCGGGGAAACCGTTGAGGGCTTTTTCAAAAGCCGCCACTTTATCCAGCGCCACACTCACCACTACACGGCTCTGACCTTCGCCAAAATAGAAGGCGTCTTTACGGATACCATCTTTTGAAGCTACGGAAAAACCAAGGCCATCGGTAAAGGCACTTTCACAGAGAGACACAAACAGACCTCCTTCGGCCACGTCATGCGCAGAACGTACCAGTTGTGCACTGATCAATTCACTCAGCTTCTGCTGCAGTGCGTACTCCTCTTCAAGTTCGAAATGCGGAGCCGGAGAATATTTCACACCCAGCACCTGATACAGGTACTCAGAGGAATGAATATCGTTGGTGATATTACCCAGCACATACAGCAGATCTCCTTCGCCTTTGAAGTTAAGCGTCATGCGGCTGCTGATGTCTTCAAGCAGTCCCACCATGCCAATAGTTGGCGTTGGGTATACGGGACCATCTGGGTTCTGATTATAGAAGCTTACATTACCACCCGTAACAGGGGTATCAAATTTGCGGCAGGCCTCGCCCATGCCTTTAATAGCGTTTACAAACTGATAATATACTTCGGGATCGTAGGGATTACCGAAGTTGAGGCAGTTGGTAATACCCAGGGGCTGACCACCACTGCATACGATATTGCGCGCAGCTTCACTTACAGCGATCATAGCTCCTTTGTAAGGATCGGCATATACATACCGGCTGTTGCAATCGGTAGTTACCGCCAGCGCCTTGCTGGTTCCCTTTACCACTACAATAGCTGCATCAGCAGGCAGGTTTGTTGTAGCGTTTACCGTACCTACCATGCTATCGTACTGTGTATAGATCCAGCGTTTGGAGGCGATGGAAGGCAGTTCTATAATTTGCCCGGCTACAGCTTTCAGGTCTTCGGCTACGGGAACGGTGCTGGCATCGAAAGCAGCGATTTTACTGAAATAAGCCGGTTCGCGGTAAGCTCTTTCATATTGCGGAGCTCCACCACCAAGTACCAGTTCTTCTGCCGGAAGCTCTGCTTCAAGTTCACCATTCATATAGAAACGAAGCAGGCCGTCATCGGTCACTTCGCCGATTACAGAACAGGGCAGATCCCATTTTTCAAATACACGCTGTACTTCTGCTTCACGGCCTTTCTGCGCTACCAGCAGCATCCGCTCCTGGCTTTCGCTCAGCAGCAGTTCCCAGGTTTTCATATTGGGCTGGCGGGTAGGTACTTTATCGAGATCGATGCGCATACCCACACCACCTTTGGCACTCATTTCGGCGGTAGAGCAGATGATACCGGCAGCACCCATATCCTGCATACCTACTACTGCGCCGGTCTGAATCACTTCGAGGCAGGCTTCCAGGAGTTTTTTCTCCTGAAAAGGATCCCCCACCTGCACGGCAGGCAGCTCCTGTACACTTTCGGCAGTAATATCGGCCGATGCAAAAGAGGCTCCGCCAATACCATCTTTACCGGTGGCACTTCCTACAAACATTACCGGGTTGCCGGTACCTTCAGCCGTGGCTGACACAGTCTGTCCCGCTTTTACGATACCTACACTCATGGCATTGACCAGCGGGTTGGTATGATAACAGGGATCAAAATATACTTCACCGCCTACCGTAGGTACGCCAAAGCAGTTGCCATAATGGCCAATGCCATGTACCACACCCGACAGCAGGTGTTGTGTTTTATCTTCTTCGAGTTTGCCAAACCGCAGCGAGTTGAGCGCGGCAATCGGGCGGGCGCCCATTGTAAAAATATCGCGGTGAATACCACCTACCCCTGTTGCGGCTCCCTGAAAAGGTTCGATTGCGGAAGGGTGGTTATGTGATTCAATTTTAAATACTACGCCAAGGCCGTCGCCAATATCCATAAGACCGGCATTTTCCTCACCCGCCTTTACCAGCATTCTGCCTCCTTCGCGGGGCAGTGTTTTCAACCATTTAATGGAGTTTTTGTAGCTGCAGTGTTCGCTCCACATGCCGCTGAATGCACAAAGCTCATTGAAGTTGGGTACGCGGCCCAGCTTTTGCTTAATGAGTTCAAATTCTTCTTCCGTAAGCCGAAGCTGTTGCGCCGTTTTTGCTGTGATTTCCATTGAAAAATGTAAAATAGAGTATTAAGAAGATGCGCAAAGCTACGCAAATAAGATCGTTTCGGCGGTTGCGATACTATATGATGTGTAAAAAAAGTGGAACGATGCCGTAATTATTTATTTTAGCAAGTTAAAACCAATACTTTTTGGACTTTCTGCTGTTTGTAATCTACCTTTTACTGTTTGCCTGGCTGGTGACCAAAACCCGTTTCTTTAAGGCCAGCGGGCTTAGCACGACCACGCTGCTCATTCTTTTTCTGCTGAAAGTAATAGCCGGCATATTTTATGGATGGATGGGTACACATTACAGCGGCACAGCCCAGATGGTCGACACCTGGAATTATCATGCACAGGGCATCCGGGAACTGGAAGTACTTTTTGACCGGCCGGGCGAATACTTCACCAACCTGTTTCACAATCCTTATCCGGATGGCTACAGCAAGCTCTTTGCCTCGAGTGGCTCATTCTGGAACGATCTTAAATCAAATATTTTCATCAAATTTATTTCCATCCTGGATCTGTTGAGCCAGGGCAGATACTATGTAAACGTCATCTTTTTCGCCTACATTACCCTGTTTGGCCCAATCGCCGTTTTCCGGGTGATGAAAGAACAATTTCCCCAAAAAGAAAAATGGATCCTGGCCGCTATTTTTCTCTGCCCTTCATTTCTCTACTGGAGCAGTGGTATACACAAAGAGGGATTACTGTTTTTAGGACTAAGCCTTATTATCTATCATGTTTATTTTACAATAAAGGAAAAAAGGATTTCGGTCAAAAGGAGCGCCGGCATTTTCCTCGGCCTCTTACTGTTATTTACCCTACGCAATGCGATGCTGGTCATTGTTGTGCCGGCACTCATAGCCTGGATGGCGGCATTGCGGTGGAATAAGCGGATACCGGTGACGTTTGGTATCGTTTATCTTATTTTCTTTACCTTGTTTTTTACACTCCGGTATATTAATCCGCGGCTTGACTTTCCACAGGCAGTAGTCGAAAAACAACAGGCATTTGTAAACCTCGTAGGCTATTCCAGCATCCCCATCCGGTCGCTGGAGCCAACAGCTGTAAGTTTCCTGATCAATCTGCCACAGGCGCTTTCTCTTTCTGCACTGCGGCCTTACCCATCAGATATACGGCACTTACCCTCCCTTTTTTCAGCAATAGAAACGGCATTGATACTTATACTGCTGCTGCTTTTCATTTTTTTCAAACGACCACGCATATACCCGCCCGATGCCGTATTATATTTTACTGCCTGCCTGTCTTTTACACTACTACTGGTAGTGGGATTCAGCGTCAATAACCTGGGCGCTATTGTGCGTTACCGTAGCATTGTATTACCACTGATCTTAATACCGGTCGTTGCCGGAATGGACTGGAAACGATTATTTGGCCTATTTTCAAATTCAAAAATCAGGGCACAACAGCCTTAAGATATCGTCCCAACTGAAGCTATGATAAACTATACGGATATTATCGAAAAAGCCTGGAATGGTTATGACCCTTCGCGCCGCATAGCACGCGTCGAAGATATCAGTCCGCTGGTATCGACCAATCATGTATATCGGGTAACCTTTACCGATGATGACATCATTATCGCCAAACTATCTTCGTTTGGAAAATATGAGCATTTTAAAGAAGATCACCGCATCATTCATGCATTGGGCAATAACCTGCTTTACCCGTTTGAAAACCTGCTGGCCAAAAGCCTGCTAAAAAACAATCGTGTCTACACATATCATTATAAAAAAGGCAAAACAGATGCCTGGGTGGTGTTTTACAATCCGAGCCGTGTAATGCAGCGTCTGCCCCGCAGACTAGACGAACCACTCATCCGAAGCCTTGGCCGCCAGATCGGCAAATTTCACCTGGCCTGCAGCCGCATCCGCAATGTATTACCCAAAAGCAGTAAAACACTGCGCACAGATATAAACACACTGCAGGAGCAACTGGCACAAAATGAAAAAAAGTTTGGCACCCGCGCACAGGCTGATTTGCTGCGTTACCACTGCGAACAGTTTCTGCGCAACCGCAATAAATGTAATGCCGGATCATTCGAGATCATACCTGTTTTTATTGACTGGAACATCGGCAACTTCTCTGTAGTGAATAAACATGAACTGTATAGCCGGTGGGACTACGACTGGTTCAGGATGAGCAGCCGTATGCTCGATTTTTATTTCTTCAGCCGGGTAGTAAGCGATGCAGGCGATAAAACGGTATTCAGCTATTTGATCAATCCACTCAACGAAGAGAGATTTCTTCTTTTCCTCAGCGAGTATCATAAAGTAAACCCGCTTTCTGCCAATGAAATCCGCTTCCTGCGCGAAGTATACCGTTTTTTTATTTTAAACTATGTGGTCAAAAACGGTGACTATTTTTTTGCTGAGCCATATGCCAGCAAACTGAAGGCAGAAGCTTTTGATATATACCTGCCATCAGTAGACCGGGACTTTAATCCCGAAAAAATAATTGCTCATCTCAAGATCAAAGAAGCATGAAAGATTTCAAATCCCTTTTAGCCGATTACAAAGTGATTTTCTTCGATTCCTATGGGGTGATCCGTAACTACAACGGGCTGATACCGGGTATCCGGCAAACCTTTGAATGGCTGCAGGCAGAAGGTAAATCTTATTATGTAATCACCAATGACGCCAGCCGCAGTCCCGAATTGCTGGTAGAATCGCTGCACCGCAGCGGACTGGACCTCATACAACCCGATCAGATTATTTCATCGGGTATGCTGGCCAAGGAGTTTCTGGACAACAAAGTAAAAACCGGTGTGGTAGCCTACCTGGGTACCGAAAATTCGGCGCATTATATTGAACACCCGGGGCTGGAGATCATTCCCATTCAGCAGGTAAATGAAAAAAATATGGACAGCATTACTGCCCTGGTATTGCTGGACGATGAAGGTTTTGAGTGGCTCGATGGGCTTAATAAAGCCGTAAACCTGCTTCGCTGGCGCACCATTCCGGCTATTGTAGCCAACCCCGACGGCGCCTATCCAATTTCGAAACAAAAAGTGGGTATTGCCATTGGCGGTATCTCCTGGATGATTGAAAAAATAACCGGCAAGAAGTTTATCCGTTTTGGCAAACCCGATTCGCAGATCTTCATGTTTGCCTGGGACCAGCTAAGAAGCCGCCATCCCGACATTTCGAAAAAGGATATCCTGATGGTGGGCGACACCCTCCATACAGATATTCTGGGTGGTAATAAGTTTGGCCTGGATACGGCATTGGTTCTCACCGGCAATATCCTGCAGGAAGATGTGGATACACGCATTGCATCCTCCGGCATTGTCCCCACCTACATCTGCCATTCAGCGGTAATCGACAATCAGCTTAATATTTATAATAAATAATTATAATATTAATATTTGACCGAGATTGTCCACATATTTTCCAGTTTTAAATCAATTATTTCCATTTTTCACTCAGCCTAACACTCGTTTTGCTACTATTTCGCTAAAATTGTGAAATATTTGAATTCACAATCTAAAACCACTTTCTTCTTATGTCAGTAGCGAAACTTGAGTACATCTGGCTCGATGGTTACAAACCCACGCAAAGTCTGCGTAGCAAGACCAAAATTGTAAAAGACTTCAGCGGTAAGCTGGAAGATTGCCCCATGTGGAGTTTTGATGGTTCCTCTACCGAACAGGCCCCCGGTGGTTCATCAGATTGTTTATTAAAGCCCGTTTATATCATTCCCGATCCTCAGCGTAAAAATGGTTACCTGGTAATGGCAGAGGTGTTGAATGCCGATGGCACTCCGCACGTTTCTAATGGCCGCGCCACTATCGATGACGACGATAATGATTTCTGGTTTGGATTTGAGCAGGAGTATTTCCTGTGGGATCCCTCAACCGAAAAACCGCTTGGCTTTCCTGCAGGTGGCTATCCCGGCCCCCAGGGCCCTTACTACTGCTCTGTAGGTGCTAAAAATGCTTATGGCCGCCAGATTGTGGAAGAACACCTGGATGCCTGCCTCGAAGCCGGCCTTAACGTAGAAGGCATCAATGCTGAAGTAGCCGCCGGCCAGTGGGAATTCCAGATTTTTGCCAAAGGCGCCAAAGAAGCCGGCGATCAGATCTGGCTGGGTCGTTACTTGCTGGAGCGTATCGGTGAAAAATATGGTGTATCTATCAACTGGCATTGCAAACCTCTCGGAGCCCTCGACTGGAATGGTAGCGGTATGCACGCCAACTTCTCCAACGAAACACTCCGCAAAGGTGGCAGCAAAGAAGTTTTCGACAAGATCTGCGAAGCCTTCCGTCCTGTAGTAAAAGAACATATTGAAGTATATGGTGCCGACAACCATCTGCGTCTGACCGGTAAACACGAAACAGCCAGCATCCATGATTTCAGCTATGGAGTATCTGACCGTGGTGCCTCTATCCGCATCCCCGTATCAGTACCTGTAAGCGGCTGGAAAGGTTACCTCGAAGACCGTCGTCCCAACTCAGCTGCTGATCCTTACAAAGTGGCTGCCCGGATCATTAAAACGGTGAAATCGGCTATCTAAAAGAAAGTTGCATCCTTGTTTTTAAAATCCCTTCCGCCTGTGAAGGGATTTTATTTTACAAACCCGCGGAGCCTGCAGCGAAATCACCTGCTTTTGAATAGATTTGCCAGCGCTACCCGTTTTGCATTAACATAATAACGATCTATGTCTTTACGATTCAATGCACTCAACCGGCTCAGCCAAACGAGTGCAGAACAAGTGGAAGGAACCACCAAAATCACCGCCATTTTTGGTGAAAATGTATTTGACCTCAAAAAAGCCCGCCAGTACCTCAGCGATGAAGCGTATAAAAGTCTGCTGGGCTCCATCCGCGCCGGCCAGAAGATTCAACGCAATGTAGCCAACCAGATAGCCAATGGCATCCGGGCCTGGGCCGAGTCAAAAGGAGTGACTCACTATACACACTGGTTTCAGCCACTTACCGGCACCACTGCCGAAAAACATGATTCGTTTTTTACCCTCAAGGGAGACGGCACCCCTATTGAAGAATTTGAAGGCGATGCCCTCATACAGCAGGAGCCCGATGCATCCTCATTTCCAAGCGGTGGCATCCGCGCCACTTTTGAAGCACGTGGCTATACAGCCTGGGACCCCTCCTCGCCTCCCTTCATTATGCATATCGGTCCGGGTAAAACACTGTGCATTCCGACTATTTTTATTTCCTATACCGGCGAATCGCTCGATTACAAAGCACCACTGCTGAAAGCCGTTGAAGCGCTCAACAAAGCAGCGGTAGACGTTTGCAACTATTTCGATAAAAACATTTCCAAAGTATCCGCCACACTGGGCTGGGAACAGGAATACTTTGTGATTGACGAAGCTCTTTTCAACGCACGTCCCGACCTGGTCATGTGCGGCCGTACGGTTTTTGGCCACAACTCCGCCAAAAACCAGCAACTGGAAGATCATTACTTCGGTTCTATTCCCGAACGCGTATATGCTTTCATGCGCGATTTTGAAGAAGAGTGTTACAAACTGGGTATTCCCCTGCGCACCCGCCATAACGAAGTAGCGCCTGCCCAGTTTGAATGCGCCCCCATCTACGAAGAAATCAATCTGGCGGTTGATCACAACACCCTGCTGGTAGATATTATGGGACGCGTTTCTGCCCGCCATAAGCTGCGTGTACTGCTGCACGAAAAACCTTTTGCTGGTATCAATGGCAGTGGCAAGCACAACAACTGGAGTATGGCAACAGACACAGGCATCAACCTGCTGGCACCGGGCAAAACCCCTAAGACCAACCTGATGTTCCTGACCTTCTTTGTAAACACGATCAAGGCCGTACATGATTATGCTGATGTACTGCGCGCTTCTATAGCCAGTGCCCCCAACGACTATCGCCTGGGTGCCAATGAAGCTCCGCCCGCCATCATCTCCGTTTTCATCGGCCAGTATCTCAGCAAAGTGCTGGAAGATGTGAAGGAACGGGTGAGTGAAAAATTTGACGAGCAGGATGAAAGCATGCTCAAGATCGATATCCATAAGAGCATCCCTGAACTGCTGATGGATAATACCGATCGCAACCGCACATCACCCTTTGCATTTACAGGTAATAAATTTGAGTTTCGTGCCGTGGGTTCCTCAGCCAACTGTGCCAACCCTATGACTGTGCTCAATACCATCGTGGCGCAAACACTCCGCCAGTTTAAAGAAGATGTAGACCGGCTGATCGATCGTGGTGAGAAAAAAGAGATCGCCATCATGCACGTAATACGTGAGTATATTGTGGCCAGTGAAAAAATCCTTTTTGAAGGAGATGGCTATAGCGAAGCATGGGAAAAAGAAGCGGAGAAAAGAGGACTTCCCAACCTGAAGACAACGCCGCTGGCGCTCGATGCCATGGTAACCGATAAGGCAAAGATTCTGTTTGACAGTAATGGCGTATACAGCCATACCGAACTGGAAGCGCGTCACGAAATTGAACTGGAGAAATACATCAAGAAGGTACAGATCGAAAGCCGCATTATGGGCGAGCTGGCTACGAGCCATGTATTACCCCCATCGATCCGCTATCAGAATCTGCTGGCCAAAAACATCAATGGTCTTAAAGCCATTGGCATGGACGAATCAGCGTACAGCAATCAAAAACAGATTCTCGATAAGATTTCTGAGCATATCAACAAAGCCAGCGACCTGGTAGAAAAAATGATTGAAGCCCGCAAGATCTGTAATGCCATAGAAGATTCGCGCACCCGCGCTATAGCCTATCAGAGCCAGGTAAAAGATGCGTTCTTCGATCAGATTCGCTACCACGTAGATAAACTGGAACTGCTGGTAGACGATAAAGAATGGTATCTGCCCAAGTACAGAGAAATGCTGTTTCTTAGATAAATAAGAGTTTCCGTTACATGAGAAAAGCCACGGGTCATCCTTACGGGGATGACCCTTTCTTTTTATGGAAAACAACAGTAACTTGTCCATATGAAAAAAAGAGCGCGGCGTATCGGTTGGTTATTACTCATTCTTTTCCTGGTCGTCAATGCCGTCTGCTTCATGCATGCCTGGAAGTTTACGCACTTCGCTGATGCCAGTACTGAGAAAACATCTGCTTATAATCTCTCTGTTTTTGATAAAATAAAAGCCCTCGCTTTGGGTGTAGATCAACCAAGACCGGTACATAAAATAACTCCCACTGTACCGTATGAAAAGGTATACATACAAAGCAATAAGAAAATTGCCGGCTGGTATATGCCTGTTGAAAAAAGCAAGGGCACCATCATTCTTTTTCATGGATATGGCGGTGAAAAATCGAGCATGCTCGACAAGGCAGCAATATTTGCGGAAATGGGCTATCACACACTTGTCATCGACTTCATGGGCTCCGGCGAATCTGCCGGCAACCAGACCACCATCGGATTTAAAGAAGGCAAACAGGTACAATCTGCGTATGAATATATACAGCAAAAAGAAGAGAAAAATATTTACCTCTTTGGCACATCCATGGGTGCTGCAGCTATCTTGAAATGTATGAATGATACGGCCCTTACTCCTAAAGGTATTATCCTCGAGTGCCCGTTTGGAAGTCTGTATCAAACTACCAGTGCCCGGTTTAAAAAAATGGGTATCCCTGCTTTTCCAATGGCCGGATTGCTGGTTTTCTGGGGAGGCATACAAAATGGATTCTGGGGTTTTGCTCATCAGCCTCAGCAGTATGCAAAAGCGGTAAAATCGCCCGTGCTTCTATTTTACGGAGAAAAGGATGACCGCGTAAGCCGCGCAGAAACAGACCGTATCTACACATCACTGAATGGCCCCAAAGAACTCATAACCTTTCCCGAAGCCGGTCACGAGAATTATCTTATACGTTATAAGCAGGAATGGACCAGGGCTGTTACTGATTTCATTAATCAGACTCCGTAAATTATTGCTGATAATATTACTAATTACTCCTTTGCAGTGCCGCTATAAATGACGCTGCCCGGCAACCTTCAAACGCAATAACGCCGCCATAAATGGCGGCGCTACAAATCATACTTTATCTGCACCAATCGGTTATATCGGAATTATTTAAGGCAGTTCCTTAATACGAATATCTTTCCAGCGCACTTTAATACCACCACCATCGTGAATCTGCAAAGCAATAAATCCGTTGCCGGCGCCTATTCGCGCATCACTCAGGGTAATCATCTGTTTGCCATTGAGCCAGGTAGTGACATTATCGTTTACTACCCGGATACGCATTTTATTCCACTTGCCTTCCTTCAATGCTTTTTCCCGTACAGAATCAGGTTGAATCAGCCAGCCACGTCCGTATGATTCATAGATACCACCGGTATGCTGACCTGCAGGTGCTACTTCTACCTGCCAGCCACTGATCTTGACCCCATCAATGGAAGAGCGGAAAAAAACACCGCTATTACCATTCGCCTCCTGTTTGAACTGCAAGGTGAGTTCAAAATTCTTATAGGCTTTGTTAGTAGACAGGTATCCATACTGTTTATCGGGGCCGCTTTCGCAAATCAGTTCGCCTTTTTCCACATACCATTTTTCGGTACCATGCGCCGTCCATCCGGTAAGATCTTTGCCATTAAAAATAGAGGTTGACTGGCCGTAAATGACCGTTGTAAATGCTGTAGCCAGCAGAAGAAAAAACAGTTTCATACTTTTCCTTGTTTATGACAAGCAGGTAAAGGTTCTAAGTTAGAGGTTTTAAGTGATAAGTTTTTCACGCAGGTTTATTTGCTGAAATTGGCCCGCATGACCCGCAGCACATTTCCGCCAAGTATTTTACGGATGGAACGATTACTGTAACCGCGCCGCATAAGCTCATGTGTAATGGCTGGGTATTTACTTACATCTTCCAGTCCGCGAGGCACTGAACTAACGCCATCATAATCGGCACCCAACCCCACATAGTCGTCTCCTACCAGTTTCACAATATAGTCGATATGATCCACCAGGTCACTGATGGAGGGTCTTACCGCATCCATAGCCTGGTCATAATAACTATTCCAGGCCTGTTGCATAGCTGCAGAATCACCCTGGTACACACGCAATAAAGAATCCTGGATACCCTTCTTACCGGCACCATTCAACCAGGTGGAACGTTTGTCGTACGCCGCACTCACAAACCCTGAATAAAAATTAATACAGATCACACCATTGTTCTGTGCCACGGCTTTTATCTGATCATCTTTTACGTTTCTGAATACCGGACAAAGTGTCCATACGGAACTATGCGAGAGTATTACGGGCTTTTTAGTAACTGCCAGCGCATCGTAAAAAGTTTGTTCACCGGTATGCGACAAATCTACCATTACTCCCAGCTCATTCAGCCTGCGCACCACCTGCCTTCCAAAATCTGTAAGCCCTTTGGAGCGCCCCGCAAGTACAGCAGGGTCCGTGGAGGTTTCATCCATTGCACTGGTGGCCCAACTGGTGCTGTTATTCCAGGTAAGGGTAAGATAACGCATGCCGCGGCGGGCCAGGGCATCCAGCTTACCGAGATCATCTTCAATCATATGCCCTCCTTCCACACCAATCATTGCCACGAGTTTGTTTTGGCGTATGCCACGCCTGATATCCTTATAGCGCAAGGCCAGGGCCAGTCGCTGATGATTACGCAGTATGATCCGTTCCAGTGAGTCTATTTCCTGGTTGGCATCTGCATAAAAACCGGTTTTGTTGCGGGCATTTTTGTCGGTCCACACGGAAAAGAACTGCACATTCACTCCTCCTTCTTTCCAGCGTTCGAAATCGCTATGGCCAGTTGCGAGGCGCTTACTGATATCTTTCCCTTCGAGCACTGCAGACGAAAGCACGTCATTATGCGTATCTACCAGTGTGGCTTTGCGATGCACCTGTTGATAGAGCTGGGCCGAGGGCTGGCCTGCCAGCATCAGTAGAAACAGTATCAGCAACAGTGGTTTCATCTGCTTTATTTGTTCCTAAAATTAAAAAATCCCGGCCAGGTGGCCGGGATTAATATTCTTTTCAGAAAAACTTATTTCATTTTAAATCCGTCGAGGAATTTGGTATTGAAGTCACCGCTTCTGAAACGCTCATCCTGCATCAGCTGCAGATGAAAAGGTATGGTGGTCTTCACTCCTTCGATCACGTATTCGCTCAGGGCACGATACATGGTATCGATAGCTTCATTGCGTGTACGGGCCACGGTTATGAGTTTTCCGATCATGGAGTCGTAGTAAGGTGGTATCACATAGCCGGCATACACATGGCTATCTACCCGTACACCATGTCCGCCGGGCTGATGCAGTGTAGTGATACGGCCGGGTGAAGGCCTGAAATCATTGTAAGGATCTTCAGCGTTGATCCGGCATTCGATGGAATGCATCTGCGGAATATAATCCTCGCCGCTGATACGCTCGCCCATGGCTATTTTGATCTGTTCCTTGATGAGGTCAAAGTTGATCACTTCTTCTGTTACGCAATGTTCTACCTGGATACGCGTGTTCATTTCCATGAAGTAGAAGTTGCGGTGTTTATCTACGAGGAACTCGATGGTGCCCACGCTTTCATAGTTGATGGCAGCGGCCGCTTTTTTGGCCGCATCGCCCATGCGCTGGCGCAGTTCATCGGTCATGAAAGGTGAGGGACTTTCTTCTACCAGCTTCTGATGACGGCGCTGAATCGAGCAGTCGCGCTCGCTCAGGTGGCACACATTACCATACTGGTCGCCGGCTACCTGGATCTCGATATGACGGGGTTCTTCCACAAATTTCTCCATGTAGATACCATCATTCTTGAAAGCCGCTGCGGCTTCGGTCTTGGCAGTGGTATAAGCTCTTTCCATCTCCGACTCTTCCCATACAATGCGCATGCCCTTACCGCCACCGCCTGCAGTAGCCTTAATGATAACCGGGTAACCCATATCGCGTGCAAGGCTTTTGGCTTCTTCCACACTTTGCAGCAGGCCTTCGCCACCGGGCACTACAGGTACGCCTGCTTTGATCATGGTGTCTTTGGCAGTGATCTTATCGCCCATGGAGCTGATCATGTCTGCTGTGGGACCAATGAATTTGATACCATGATCGTTGCATATCTTGGCAAACTTGGCATTTTCTGCCAGAAAGCCGTATCCGGGGTGAATGGCATCCGCATTGGTGATTTCAACGGCTGCCATGATATGAGGAATGTTGAGATAAGAATCGCTGCTTTGAGGTTTACCGATACAAACCGCTTCGTCGGCAAACTTCACGTGCAGGCTATCACGGTCGGCCGTGGAATAGACGGCCACTGTTTTAATACCCATCTCGCGGCAGGTGCGGATTACACGCAGGGCAATCTCGCCACGATTAGCAATCAGTATTTTTTTAAACACAGTTTTGAATTAAGGATTGAAAACTTGAACCCACCGTCTTCACAGGCTGTGGGTATTGTCCATATTACGGGTATTGGCCAGATCAGGCTGGTTCTACCAGGAATAAAGGCTGATCGTACTCAACCGGTGAAGCATCGTCTACCAGCACTTTTACGATACGGCCACTCACTTCACTTTCAATTTCATTGAAAAGTTTCATCGCTTCGATGATGCATACCACTTTGCCGGGAGCAACCTCATCACCCACTTCTACAAAATTGGGCTTATCAGGTGAGGCTTTCCGGTAGAATGTACCAATCATAGGGCTCTTTATGGTAATAAGGTTTGATGCAGCGGGTTCTGCAGCTTTCGCTTTATCGGCGGGAGCAGCCGCAGGCGCACCGGAAGGTAAAGCAGCGGGCTGAGGAGCTGCATAGGCTACCGGAGCTGCCGCAGCTACGCTGGACACCACCTGTGTTACATGCTCTTCTTTCTGTTTAATCGTGATGCGAAAATCTTTCTGCTCAATGGTCAGCTCTCCGATATTGGATTTGTTGATCATTTTGATCAACTCCTGAATCTGTTTGAAGTCCATGCTTTTCAATTTAACAGGTATTTTATTAATGAAAAATGTTGGCTAAGTTAGGGAAATAGCCTGCTGCAAATCAAGATTATTTTTGCGATTTTGCCTCAAAATTGGCAAAAAACAATAAAAAATGGCCCAAAACCGGTTGATTCTGGGCCATTTTCCTGTAAATAAGGTTAGTCCTTTACGCGTTCCACATACTCACCTGTCTTGGTATTGATGCGGATCATTTCGCCATCATTGACAAACAGGGGTACGCTCACCGTAGCACCGGTTTCAACGGTAGCAGGTTTAAGCGTACGTGTAGCGGTATCGCCTTTAAGACCCGGCTCGGTATAAGTTACCTGCAATACGATTTTATCGGGCAGCTCCACACTCATGGGCTGTTCGGTTTCTGTATTTATCAATACGCCCACTTCCTGACCATCTTTCAGAAACTGGGGAGCATCTATCAGATTCTCCTGGAGAGCCACCTGCTCAAAGGTTTCGTTGTCCATGAAGTTGTAACCGGTATCATCTTTATACAGGAACTGATACGCACGTTTTTCTACACGTACCGGATAGATTGTATCACCAGAGTTCCAGGTTTTTTCGATAGAGCGGTTATTGTCCACACCCTTCAGCTTTGCCCATACTTTGGCTGCTGCACGAGCCGTTTTGTTTTCACCAAATTCAACCACAGAGTACAAACTGCCATCCAGTTTGATGATCATACCCCGGCTGATATCAGCTGTATTTGCCATAGAAAAATCAGTTTTGAGGCGGCAAATATAGGGGTTTAAAGGGAAAAGGCAGAAGGAGCAAGATAAAAGGCCATAAGACAATTTGCTAATGTGTTAATGTGCTGATGTGCTAATAAATGAATACACACTGCCTTTCTGGCCCACCTTCGCCTTCTACCTTTTCGCTTCCACCTTTTCGGTAGTGATTTCCAGCACCGTACCCGCAAAATCAATCCCATAACGCCTTGTGGCTTCAGCGGCCGTAAGTGTTTGCATACGAAGCGCATACCCGGCTGGATTGAGATGCAGCTCATCCGGAGCAAGCGAATTGCCATCCACAAAGACCTTTTCCAGCTTTGCCTGCCGCAGCACAATCGCATCTGACTGCATCACGGTTTCTGTTGCTTCATCCATCGCCATGGCATTGCCCATAAGGGTCAGCGTATTTTTATCTGGAGACCAGATCAGGCTATCGGCCGCCAGGTAACTGAACCCCGTAGATTTTCCAGTATGAGCAGGATTTACCGGCCGGCTGGCTGCCGGGGCTATTTCTTTTTTTCCTGTATACACTGTACTGCTGCGGGGTGGCGCGGGCGCCCTGGGCGGTAGTTCGCCATAATTCTTTTTAAACTTGCTGACCGATTCCTCATTGTTTACATTATACATATCCCACTTACCATTTTTAAAATAGATGATCATAAACATATCACCTTCGTTCAAACCGGAGCGGGCGGGCGTTGCTTGCCCATTACCTGTACCTGCAATTTTTACATCGGCCATATACCCCCAGGCAATCCGCTCCACTGCAGGATGGCGGCGGATAAAATCTTTTTGCGATTCCGTTGGCTCAGGATTCCACTCGCTTTTGACAGGAGGCACGATAGTATCAGAAACCCGGAGGGGAGACTGCCCTGCAATAGTTGTTTTTAACAACATTAGACCGGCATGTTCGTCCACAACCTGCCTGCTGCGAAAAGCAAGCAGCAGGACTGTGAGCAGGGGTAATAAAAAAAAGAAACGGATGAGGTGCATACGGGCACTTCGCATTTTGTTCATCATGGCTATACGTTTTTTTAGTGAGTAAAAATTGAAATGACTGGCTATACTAAAATTTTTATTTCCCATTACCTTCAATAACAGATACTGGTATTGTTTGCGGTCTATTCCGCTTTGAATAACCTGCCGGTCTGCAATAAACTCGAGGTTCTGCCGTATGGCCCGGCGCAATAACCAGGCGCAGGGGTTATACCAGTTAAGAATACACAATAACTCTCCCACAACGATATCAACAGTATGCTGCTGCTTTACATGAACAAACTCATGACGGATAATATCCTGCAACTCCGATTCGCTATGCAACTCCCTGTTTATATAAATACCATTGCCAAATGAAAAAGGAGCGATGGGCCGGTCGATCAGGTAAAGCTGCATATTGCCTTCATCTACCCGGGTTGCACTGCGGCGAATGCGGCGTATCGACAGTAAACTCAACAGGAAGCGGACTACCAGTAAAATCATCCCGGCAGCCAGCAGCACGAGCAGCCAGTCCCATATTGTACCGAATGTCTGAACAGGGCCACCGGCCTCGTGCCCTGTCCCTGTCATTTGTATAGTCAGGCCCTCCACAGTGGGTATATAAGTTAATACCCTGTTTTGTGCAAGCGCATGCTGCTGCAACAGCGGAGTGATATCTGTAAATGCTACCAAAAAAGACAATAGCGAGTATCCCAGCAGGTACCAGCGATTCCAGTTGTAAAATGTAAGCCGCCTTAATACCAGCTGATAAAAGCCATAGATGACTGTAAGCGTAAGCGATAGCTTTATGATATACTCAAAAATGGGAGGCATAAGAAAGGTTTAAAAGAGGATGTGCTAATGTGCTGATTTGCTAATGTGCTAATGTGCTAATGTGCTGATTTGCTGATGTGCTGATGGAATTTGAAGATGTAGCGTATGCCCTCACTGTCAACTGTCATCTGTCAACTGTCATCTGTCCACTGTCCACTACTTCTTCCCTTCAATCATATCAATGATCTCCTTCAGTTCACGTGCCGACAATTTTTTCTGTTCCACAAAAAAGTTAACCAGCTCTTTATAGGAGTTGTCGAAATACTCGCGCACCACGGTACCCATAAACCGCTTCTTATACTCTTCTTCCGTAATTGCGGGCCGGTAGAGGTAGGCATTGCCAAGCAGCCGGCTGTGCAAATACCCTTTACGCTCGAGGTTCTTCACTGTAGATGCTACCGTTGTATACGGCGGTGGATCTTCCAGGTGCTCCATAAAGGCTTTGATATTGCCCTCACCGGTCTTCCAGATGGCCTGCATGGCTTCTTCTTCCTGAATGGTCAGCTTCTCCATATCTACGAATTTTTCGTAAATATTACGAAATTTTCGTAGACCACCAAATTTTTTTTCCCTTTTTATTAAGATAATGAGCACGCCCAGCCTTTATTTATTTAGTTTCTTTGGGTTATGAAAACGATCCTTTTCTTTTTCAGCTGCCTGCTGCTGAGCACCGCAGCTATGAGTCAGCAGAACCCGCCTGCGGAACCACCTTACAAGCGTTTCCCTACCGTGCCTCCGTTCAAAGTGTTGTTAGCAGACAGCACTACATGGTTTACCCGCGATGACCTGGCCAAAAAAGAGTCGCTGGTTATTATGTTGTTTAGCCCTGAATGCGACCACTGTCAGCACCAGACCGATTCCATCCTGGCACATATCAAAGAGTTTAAGCAGGTTCAGTTTCTGCTGGTGACGGTATTGCCTTTCGACCGGATGAAGAAGTTTTACGACTCATACGGACTCGCTAATTACAAAAACATCATTGTGGGACGTGATCAGCAATTCCTGTTTCCGGGCTTTTTTCAGACACACAGCTTGCCCGTACTGGCATTTTATAACCGGAAAAAGGAGCTGATAACGCTGGCCGAAGGCAGTATGCGGATAGATGAAATGCTGGCCCGGCTCAAAAAAGGCTAACAGCAGAAATGCCGGATATGGCAGTAGAAACTAGCTGGTTTACTATACCTTTGCCCCGCAAATAATTTCCTCATTCCATAAATCAATTTGTTCATGAAAGTAACTGTAGTAGGTGCCGGTGCTGTAGGCGCTACCTGCGCTGACAACATCGCCCGCAAAGAACTGGTAGAAGAACTGGTATTGCTGGACATCAAGGAAGGTGTGGCAGAAGGGAAAGCCCAGGATATGATGCAGACAGCTACCCTGCTTGGCTTTGATACACGCATCACCGGTTCAACCAACGATTATTCAAAAACTGCCGGCAGCGATGTGGTAGTAATCACTTCCGGTCTGCCCCGCAAACCCGGTATGACCCGCGAAGAACTGATTGGTGTAAATGCCGGTATCGTAAAGAGCGTGGCAGAAAATATCCTGCAGCATTCTCCCAATGCGATCATTATTGTGATCAGCAACCCCATGGACACCATGACCTACCTGGCACTTACCGCTACAGGCCTTCCCAAAAACCGCATCATTGGTATGGGTGGCACACTCGATAGTGCACGCTTCAAATATCAACTGAGTCAGCACCTGGGTTGCAGCCCTGCCGATCTGAATGCAGTGGTTGTTGGTGGACATGGTGATACCACAATGATCCCCCTGATCCGCCTGGCTACCTGGAATTCTGTACCTGTTACCAAATTCCTGACAGAAGAACAACAAAAACAAATTGTAGCTGATACAATGGTAGGTGGCGCCACGCTTACCAAACTCATCGGTACTTCTGCCTGGTATGCTCCCGGTGCTGCCGGAGCGGCCCTGGTAGAAAGCATTGTACGTGATGAAAAGAAACTGTTTACCTGCTGTGTAAGCCTCGATGGAGAATATGGCCAGAAAGATATTTGCCTGGGCGTACCCGTTATTATCGGCAAAAACGGCTGGGAAAAAATTCTTGACTTCGGTCTCAACGAAGCTGAGCAGGCTGAATTCAACAAAAGCGCCGCTGCTGTACGCAGCATGAATGATGTGCTGAAAACACTCTGATAACACGTGCTTACAGATAATAAGGCCCCGGCAGCAATGCACGGGGCCTTTCGTTTAGAGGGCTATAAGTGTTCTCAGACTAACCGTTCATTGAGGGCCTTACTCACCGCTTCTATTTGCGACCGTACATGCAGCTTATCGTAAATACGTTTAATATGCGTACGTACAGTATCCAGGCTGATGGATAACTCGGCAGCAATCAGTTTAAAACTGTTGCCTTTTGATAAAAGCTGTAATATCTCTTTCTCGCGGTTGGTGAGCTGATAATCTTTATCGGAGATGGCCACAGACTGCTGCATATTATTAATGATCATACGCGCAATAGCGGGACTGATTGGCGCTCCGCCATGCAGCACTTCCTGAATGGCCTGTACCAGTTTATCGGAAATATATTTTTTAAGCAGATACCCATTGGCCCCGGCATACAACGCTTCATACACATGGGTGTTGTCGTCAAAAACAGTGATCATAAGTATCTGAACCTCGCGGTTAAACTGACGGATACGCTTCACTGCATCAATTCCGCTTACTTCCGGAAGATCAATATCCATGAGGATCACATCAGGTTTATCTGCTTTCACCTGTCGCTCCACATCCATACAATTACCATAGCTGGCTATCACCTGATAATCACCGGTAAGACTAAGCAGATTGTGCAGGCTTTCGCGCAGCGTGGCATTATCCTCGTATATTGATAGTTTTACCGCCATTGTTCATTCAAACATTTCATTATGCAACTTACTATGAAAACATTTCAGGTACATACCCTAATCATGTGACCGGTACACGCAACTCAATAGTTGTTCCTTTACCGGGAGAGCTGTGAATGCCAATCACGGCGTTCAGTTGTGCAGCGCGGCTCTTCATGTTGCGCAAACCATTACCACCGGTTTTCTCACTAAGGGTAAACCCCGTACCATCATCCATAACGCTCAGATAAAGTTCCCGCTGCCGAAGACGCAGTACAATCTTCACTTTTTGACCATGGCTGTACTTAACCGCATTATGAATGGCTTCTTTGAAAATGAGAAATATCTCTTTCCGTTGTTCGGGATTCAGTAACACGGGATACATCGAAGCCTCATCCACAAACTCGTATTGCAGTCCGGCAGGATCCATCATCTCTGCCCCCTGCTCCTTCATACGCAGTACCAGTTTTTCGAGATTGTCGTTGTATGGATTAATAGCCCAGATGATATCGCTCATGGCATCCATGATCTGCCCGGAATGATCCTTTATCTTTTGCAGCTGCTCCAGCAGCAACTCATTTCCGCCTGCATGTTCCATCGCCAGTTTGCTGATAATATTAATACTCGTAAGAGTCGACCCCATTTCATCGTGCAGGTCGCGGGCTATTTTCATACGAAGCCGTTCTTCGATCAGAAACTTGGATATCTTGGAAGCAGAAATACCGGCAATCTGGGTGAGCAGTTTAAGATGCCGCTGGTTATAAAAGCCTTTGCGCGTATGCTCCGAATCTATAACCCCGAATAACTTATTGTCGACAACAATAGGTACTGCTATTTCAGACAACCTTTTACAATCATCTACTATGTAACGTGAATCTTTGGAAGTATCCGATACTATCTCCGGCCGGAGTGTGGCCGCTACAGATCCTACAATGCCGGCTCCGAGAGGTATTTCGATAGGATTAAAGATGGTATGGGTATCAGGATTCTTGGGCCCGTAAGCTGCCCGCTGTACGAGCATTTGTCTTTCCTCATCATATCCATAGATCACACAATCCTGAAACCTGAGCTGGCTGATACAGTTTTTTGCAATATCCCAGTAAATATCCTCTACCGTATTCTGTCCATACAAAGAGGTGGCAAAATAGGTCAGGAGCTTTTGTGATTTGATCCTTTGCCGCAACACGTTGATCCATGCCATTACTCCGGCTGCCAGCACTAATATGATGATGCCCACAAACCACCAGCGCCGCCAGAACGGAGTCACTACTTCAAACGAAAACGGAGTAGATACGGCTATCTGCTGGTTACGGTTATTGAGTGCCCGCACCCGGAATACATAACGGCCTGGCTCGAGGTTCTGAAAAGAAACAGACCGGTTGACCGAAGTAGAAATCCATCCATCATCATACCCCTGCAACTGGTATTGATAATGCAGGTTCTGATTGAGGGAATAAGACAGGCCGGCAAATGAAAAAGAAATGGCATTCTGGGCAAATGCCAGGCTAATCTGTCCCGAAGGAGACTCAACAGTATCTCTTCGCTCTCCCCGCCCGGTGATCAGCCGAGTAATCACCAGCGGATAGGGTTGCACGCTGGGTACCTGAACTGCCGGTTGCAACAACAGCCCTCCTGCCACAGCTACAGCCAGTTGTTCATCTTTTGTGTTATAGAACATGCCATGCGGCAGTTTCTCATCGGAAAGAAAACGGGTAAAAGGAAAACCGATCTTACCACCAGGATCATTGACTGGTTTACCATCGAGCGTAAGGCTAAACAGTTGCTGACCACTTAACACCCAGATGCTGTTGCCGGCACCATTGGCCAGTGCCAGGCAGTTATTGCCGGGTATCCCTTCGCGCATACTGAACCGTCTGACTTCCACTTTGCCACCGGGTTTATCAGACCAGCGAAACAGACCGCCCGAATGAGTAGCTATCCACAGTTGCCCCTTGCGATCCAGATGAATATCATGTACCAGGGCATGTGAGACACTTACACCCGCTACTTCGGCCAGATCAATATGTGTGAGCTGACGACTTTTAAGATCGTAGCGGAATAAACCTTCACTGAACGTGCCAATCCAGACAGCCTGCCTTGCAGAATCGGCACACAATGCCATCACCTTACGGGTATACGCAAACTCGCCGGTATCAAGCACCATCCACTGATGGGTTCCCCTGGGTTTAAAGAACAGACCTCCTTTATAAGCAGCCGCCCAATAGTTGCCTTCATAATCCTCGGCTAAATCCCGAAAAAACTCTTCGCCATTGACACGCGGCATTGGCTCACGTACAAAGCCCTCCCGGAAACGATCGTACCGGAATACATCGCGGGTGGTGAGTAACCATAACTGTCCCTGCCGGTCCATGCTTAAGGAATGACAGGCCGAAAAAGGCCTGCCATTGAGATCCTTTTTTATAGCAATCAGCTTTCCCGTTACAGGTGTAATCCGGAACACTTCATTTTGTTCGCCGGCGCAAACAAAATAACTGTTGCTGGGCTCATCCCAGATTACTCCACCCATCTGATTGGGCAATGCATCATCTTCTATTTTTACCAGTGGCAGAAAAGAAGGCGAAGAAGAACTGGTTTCAGACTTCAACACGCCATTAGCAGTCGCTATCCAGAATAAACCTGGTTGTTCCACCAGCACCTGCCGTACATGACCTGGCTGGGGCATACCGCTCCGCCGCGGCAGATCGCGGTATAACCAGGCATGTCCTGAAGTTTTGCTTATTTCAATCACCCCCTGCGCAGAGCCGATCCATGTATCCCTGGCCTGCGGTAAATGATAAAACTGTGAAGGATATGGCATAGGTTCAGGGCTCAACTCACTAAACTGGTCTTTGAGCTCATCGTATACATATGCCTCACCATTTTCGATCGTAAGAAAAACTTTGTGCAAAACGGAGTCATATTTCAGTTCCACCACATTGGCACTGTATCGTCCGCCCATATAGGTGAAATTGCCGGTAGCAGCATCCAGCTTTACGAGTCCGCAGGTTGTACCCAACCAGTATGTTTGCCCACTACCTGGCACCAGTTTCTGAATAGAGCGATAGCTGTACTGCTTCAATTGCTTCTCCTGTCTCGCAAAACCAGGCCAGTCGTAGTAGGTATACTGCCCCGTCTTTACATCCAGCGCCGATAATTCAAACACATCGCTGGCTATCCACAGACGGTTGTCTTTGCCCCATACCAGGTCCCATACAATAAAATTGGGGAGGCCTTTCTGTTCTTTTTTTCCCGAAGGCAACAATGTTTGCCAGCGAAGGGTAACGGGGTCCAGTTTGTTGAGCCCTTCCATGGTGGCCACCCAAATATGTCCCTCCCCGTCTTCGGCTACAGAATTAATCACTTCATTGCTGATGCTGTTATGCAGGCCTGGCCTGAAAATGCGGAATTCATGTCCGTCGTAACGATTGAGGCCATTGCGGGTGCCAATCCACATAAACCCCCGCCTGTCTTTATAAAAGCAGGTCACATCGTTATCAGAAAGTCCATCGCGGGTAGAGAGCAGGGTAGTTCGGTAATAAAGCTGTGCAATGGCCCCCACAGTGGGTGCGATCAGGCCAGTACAACACATAGCTACTATGATGACGAGCTTCTTCAACCAGCTTATACATTAGACTGAATATACGAAATATAGTTGACAGTGGACAGTTGACAGATGACAGATGACAGATGACAGTGGACAGTTGACAGATGACAGATGACAGTATAGAAATATTCTTTAACCCCTTTAAACTCTTTATACTCTTTATACTCTTTATACCCATTACACTTTTAAACCTTTATACATTTATACTTTGTCTTCCTTCCCTATCCGAAAACACCACCTGAACAGCCGGCCTTCGAAATCAAAGGGGGTGGTAGCGCGGGTAATATCCCTGATGCCGGTACTCCGGATGGCAGATTCCTGCAGTTGAAATTTGCGGGCATTGGTACTGAAATAGAGGACTCCACCCTGGTCAAGCAGTTGCAGACACTGGTTGATCAGCTGCACATGATCCCGCTGAATATCCAGAAAGCCTTCCATCTTTTTGCTATTGCTGAAGGTAGGCGGATCCATGATGATAAGGTCAAAACTGCCGGCATCGAGTTGTGTCAGCAGGGCCAGTACATCGGCCTGCACAAGGGGATATTTTTCGCGATCACCGAAGCCATTAAGCTGTAAGTTGCGACCGGCCCAATTGAGATAGGTGTTTGAGAGATCGGCGGTCACCACACGGCTGGCCCCGCCAGCCGCCGCATATACGGAGAACGAACCGGTATAGGCAAACAGGTTCAGCACACGCTTACCGGCCGCCTCGTCCCTTACCCGCGCACGGGTAAGACGATGATCGAGAAACAGGCCTGTATCCAGGTAGTCGGTGAGATTTACCAGAAATTTCAGACCATTCTCCTCTACTTCAAATTCTTCTTTTTCTTCCTGCAATTTCTGATATTGTCCCAGCCTGCCCTGTTTGCGGCGCCTCAATTTGCTATAAATCCGTTCCGGATCTATCTGCATCACATCGGCCATAATATCTGTACTGGCATCAAACCAATCCTGATGTTCTTCTTCGGTAAGGCCATGGCGGCGATCATACTCGGCCACATAAAGGCGGTCGCCATATAGTTCGATACAAAACGGGAATTCCGGCAGATCATGGTCGTATACCCGGTAGCAGCTTACGCCCTGACGGCGGGCTATCCGGCTCAGGTGACGGTATACTTTTGTAAGCCTGTTGCGAAACATTTGCATTTTTTCTTCCATGCCAGCTGCCGATTTTTTGCGAAATTCGTGATTATCCCGCAAGCCGCGGGAATGAATATTACGATCTGTACATGTATGCTGTTGTTGATATAGAAACTACGGGTGGTTATGCAGCTGCCAATGGCATTACAGAAATCTCCATTCAGCTTTTTGACGGAGAATCGATCACCGGTAAATATGAGACCCTGGTCAATCCTCACCAGTCCATTCCCCGTTATATCCAGGCAATGACGGGTATTACCGATGCCATGGTAGCCGACGCTCCTTCTTTTGAAGATATAGCGGCCAATGTGTACAATCTATTACAGGATCGGGTATTCGTGGCTCACAATGTAAATTTTGATTATTCCTTTATCAAGGCCCACCTGGCAGCGCATGGCTATCAGCTCAACAGTAAAAAGTTGTGTACAGTACGCCTGAGCCGTAAACTCATACCCGGTTATCCATCCTACAGCCTGGGCAATCTGTGTCATTCGCTCGGCATTCCCGTATACGACCGGCACAGGGCGGGTGGCGATGCAGTAGCTACCGTAGCGCTGTTTAAACTCCTGCTCGAAAAAGATCAGCAGCGTTTCATTGCCGGCAGCCTGCAGCGCAATTCAAAAGAACAGGCATTGCCACCTCATGTACCCAAAGAGCAGTTTGAGCAACTGCCGTATATGCCGGGGGTTTATTATTTCCATAATGAAAAAGACCGGATTGTATATGTAGGCAAGGCCAAAAACATAAAATTCAGGGTCAACAGTCATTTCAGCAATAATTCAGACAGCCGCCAGAAACAAAACTTTATGCGGCATGTACACCGCATCTCCTACCAGGTTTGCGCTACAGAACTGATGGCACAGATTCTGGAGTCGGCCGAAATACGGCATTACTGGCCCATATTCAACCACTCGCAGAAAAGATGGGAAGACACCTACGGTATTTTCAGTTTTGAGGACCAGCGCGGATATCTCCGGCTGGCCATTGAAAAAAATAAGAAACACCTTCGTCCGGTCTATACCTTTCATTACCTCAGCACCGGGCACTCCTTACTCCGGCAACTGATCCGGGATTTTGAGCTCTGTCCCAAACTTTGTTTTTTACAAAAAGACCCCGGCGAATGCCAGGGTATTACCGACAGTTATTGCCATGGCGCCTGTGAATCCGAAGAGAAATCGGCCAGCTACAACGAACGGGTGCAGCAGGCTATTCAATCGCTGGAAGCAGCTCCGTCTTACCTTATCAGAGACGAAGGCCGCGACCCTTCAGAAATGTCGTGTATTCTGGTAAGTCATGGACGGTTTTATGGTATGGGATATCTGCCAGCCGACCATCCGGTAGATGAACCGGAACTGTTGAAAACGGTATTGACGCCTTATAAAGAAAGTATGTTTATACGTAACCTGGTGCAGGGATATGCCGCCCGTTATCCGGAAAAAGTTATTTCGTTTCCCCTATCCGTCTCCGCAGCAGATCGCTTAATAAACGAAAAGCTTTAAGATCACTTTAAACCCATTAAACACCTTATACCCTTTTACCTTCTACCGTTCTTCACTGCCATTCAAAATCTTCCGCAAGAGGCATTTGTGCAAACACCTCTCCCACCCTGGGTGGTGGTGTAGCAAGCTTTCTCCGTTCCACATCCAGCCAGGCACCATCTACAGTGAGAATTGCCGACAGGGTATCTCCATTCTTATATATCTGATGTCGTATAGACCAACGGCTGTAATCAGATTTGGCTTTTATCAGTTGCAGATCAATGGCAACCTGGTCGCCCAGACGTATTTCTCTTCTGAACTGGCACTCTTCGCGAAACAGGATAGGGCCAAATTTCAACTGCTGCAGCAAACCGGTCGACAATCCCATTTCGTCGAGAAAAGAAATACGGCAGTAAGCGCCCCAGTCATAATATACCGAATGGCGTAAATGTATATTGGGATCAAGATCTGACCAGCGGACCTGAACCTCCTTTGTATATGTTTCCATAGTGCTAAAATAAACCTGCATTCTTATTATTTCCTCCTGACCTGTTATTTTTGCACCTTAACCTTTACGAATGAAGAAATCATTGTTGTTATGGTCTGTGTTGTTAAGCGCCGGTATGGCTGCTGCCCAGACTACCGGCGGCTCCAAAGCACCGGCACGTCCCGCCGCCAAACCGGCCACTAAGCCAGCCTCCCGGCCGGCTTCAAAACCTGCCACTGCTGCGGTGCAGGGTCCTTTACTCAAAAACCTGGCCGACTCGGCTGGTTATGCACTGGGCGTGGATGTAGCCAGCTCACTCAAGTCGCAGAAAATGGAAGCCATCAACCGGCCGCTGATCACTAAAGGCTTAAATGATGTGCTGGCCGGCAAGCCAAGCCTGATTGATGAAAATGAATGTTTCCTGATCCTGAATAATTACGCCACACTTTGCATGCAGCCGGAAGGATATAAACCCACTGCCCCCAAAGCAGGTACTGCTGCCGCTAAAGCATTTCTCAAAAATCTGCCCGACTCGGCCGGATATGCGCTCGGCGTAAATATTGGCACCTCACTGAAACTGCAGGATATGACTTCTGTCAACCATAATCTGATTCAAAAAGGACTTGATGATCTGCTGGGCGGCAAACAGGTATTGCTGAGCCCGCAGGACAGCTATTCCATACTCAGCCGGTATGCACAAAAAATGGCTCAGGAAAAAGCGGTGGCTGTAATTGCTGACGGCGAAGCCTTTCTCGCAGAAAATAAGAAACGTGCCGAAGTAAAAACAACCGCCTCCGGTCTTCAATACGAAATACTCAAAGAAGGCACCGGCATTAAACCAACAGCTCAGGATACTTTTGTAGTTCATTACCGCGGTACCCGCATCGATGGATTTGAATTCGATGCTTCGTATAGAAGAAATGAGCCCCTCATATACCCTATGAGTGCGGTAATTGCCGGATGGACAGAAGGCCTGCAGCTGATGCCCGTAGGCAGTAAATACAAATTTTATATCCCTTACCAACTGGGTTACGGCCTTCGCGGTGCACCGCCCGATATTCCCGGCGGAGCAGCGCTGATATTTGAAATCGAGCTGCTGGATGTTAAAAAGAATCCGAATCAATAATATTATCCCCTGTATAAAAATGCCGGCTGAGTTGCCGGCATTTTTAGTATCCTATAACGGGTAAAAGTGGTCAGTGCTTTCCCAGACGCTGATCTACCCAAGACAGAGCCAGCCTCAGCTGTTCTTCAGGAGTCAGGTTGGTGTTGTCAAGCACAATAGCATCTTCTGCCTGGCGCAGCGGGCTTACTTCGCGGTGAGAGTCGATATAGTCGCGCATCTCGAGGTTATTTTTCACCTCTTCGATGGTGATATTGGGGTTCTTTTCATACAGCTCACGGAAGCGGCGCTCCACGCGCACGGCGTTATCTGCTGTCATGAATATCTTGAGTTCGGCTTTGGGGAATACAACGGTGCCGATATCCCGGCCATCCATGATGATTCCTTTTTTTCGTCCCATTTGCTGCTGCTGATGCACAGCAAAAGCGCGTACTTCTTTGATGGCGGCCACATCGCTCACTTTTTCGGCCACCACGAGGTCGCGGATTACATATTCTACATTCTCTTCGTTGAGATACATCTCGCTGGACTGTGTTTTTTCATTGAAATGAAAATCGAGTGAAATCTCAGTAAGTGCTTTCTCCACTTCTTTTTTATCTGTCCAGTCCACGTGATTGCGGAGAAAATAAAGCGTGATAGCGCGGTACATAGCGCCACTGTCGACATACACATAGCCGAGTTTACGGGCCATTTGTTTGGCCAGCGTGCTCTTACCGCAGCTTGACCAGCCATCTATCGTGATTATGATCTTCTTTTCCATCTGCTGTGGCAAAAATAGGGCTTCAGCAGATTTGCTCTTCTTTCTATCCTTTAATTCTTGCCGGGTGTGCAAAAAAAAGAGTGCCTTCCGGCACTCTCTTATTCTGTAATTACACCCATCATGCTTTTGATTCTTTTGTCTTCGTCTCTGCTTTCTTAAAGGTGAATCGTAATTTATTATTTTCCTTATCCAGGTCGGCTTCCAGCACATCACCCGCCTTCACATTCATGTTGAGTATCTCTTCTGCCAGCGGATCTTCGAGGTATTTCTGAATAGCTCTGTGCAGCGGACGTGCACCAAACTGTACGTCATACCCTTTATCGGCCAGAAACGACTTGGCTTCTTCTGTAAGCGTAAGGCTGAAGCCCAGGTTGCTGAGACGTTTCATCACGCCCTTCATCAGGATATCGATGATGCTGAAGATATTTTCCTTGGTAAGGCTGTTGAAGATAATCACATCATCTATCCGGTTGAGAAACTCGGGAGAGAAGGTGCGTTTCAACGCTTTTTCAATTACAGCCTTGTTGGCTTCATCTTCATGTTCCATTTTAGCAGCAGTGGTGAATCCCACGCCGGCTCCAAAATCTTTCAACTGGCGTACACCAATATTGGAGGTCATGATGATGAGGGTATTTTTAAAGTCTACCTTACGACCCAGGCCATCGGTAAGCTGACCGTCGTCGAGCACCTGCAGCAGGATATTATAAATATCCGGGTGAGCCTTTTCAATTTCATCGAGCAGGATCACGCTATAAGGTTTGCGGCGTACACGCTCAGTAAGCTGACCACCTTCCTCATAACCTACATAGCCGGGAGGTGCACCAATCAGGCGGCTTACCGTAAATTTCTCCATGTATTCACTCATATCGATACGGATCAGCGCATCTTCTGAGTCAAACATATGGCGGGCCAGCGCACGTGCCAGCTCGGTTTTACCTACACCGGTGGGGCCGAGGAAAATGAAGGTGCCAATGGGTTTTTTGGGATCTTTCAGACCTACACGGTTACGCTGAATGGCTTTTACCACTTTCACGATAGCCTCATCCTGACCAATCACCATACCTTTCATGTCGTCGGTCATCTTACGCAGCTTCTCGGTTTCTGCCTGTACCATTCGTTTTACAGGAATACCGGTCATCATACTCACGACTTCAGCAATAGCTTCTTCATCGATCGGGTAACGCTTGTGTTTGCTTTCTTCTTCCCAGTCTGCCTTTGCTTTTTCGAGGTCTTCGGCCAGTTTCTTTTCTGTATCGCGCAGTGAAGCGGCCTCTTCAAACTTCTGGCTCTTCACTACTTTATTCTTTTCGTTTTTAACCTCTTCGATTTTCTTTTCGAGGTCTACGATGTTTTGAGGAACGTTGATGTTTTTGAGGTGCACACGGGCGCCTACTTCATCCATTACGTCAATGGCCTTGTCTGGCAACAGCCGGTCGGTGATATAGCGGTCGCTGAGCTTTACACAGGCCTCAATGGCTTCATTGTTATAGATCACATTGTGATAATCCTCGTATTTGGACTTGATATTGTTCAGAATCTGGATGGTCTCATCCACGCTGGGGGGATCTACCATTACTTTCTGGAAGCGACGGTCGAGGGCACCATCCTTTTCGATATACATACGGTATTCGTCGAGGGTGGAAGCGCCAATGCACTGAAGTTCGCCACGGGCCAGAGCAGGTTTAAAGATATTGCTGGCATCCAGCGACCCACTTGCACCACCGGCGCCTACAATCGTATGCAGCTCGTCGATAAAGAGGATCACATCGCGATTTTTCTCCAGCTCATTCATGATTGCCTTCATGCGTTCTTCAAACTGTCCGCGATATTTGGTACCTGCCACCAGGGCGGCAAGATCAAGCGATATCACACGTTTGTCAAACAACACGCGCGACACCTTACGCTGCACAATGCGAAGCGCCAGGCCTTCCACAATGGCGGTTTTACCCACACCGGGCTCACCAATGAGGATGGGGTTATTCTTTTTGCGGCGGCTCAGGATCTGCGACACGCGCTCAATCTCCGACTCACGGCCCACAATAGGATCGAGTGTGCCCATTTCGGCCAGTTTGGTAATATCACGGCCGAAGTTGTCGAGTACCGGTGTTTTGCTTTTGGCATTACCGGCCTGTTTGCTGCCTTTTTGCTGAGAATACTTTTTCTCGTCTTCAAAATCATCATCATTCTCATCGGTGTATTCTGCTCTGGGATCATTGGATTTCACAATGCCCAGTTCCTGGCGGAAAAGATCGTAATCCACGTCAAACTGATTTAAGATTTGAGTAGCTATATTTTCTTTGTTCTTAAGAATGGAAAGCATGAGGTGCTCCGTTTCCACCGTGCTGCTCTTAAGCGCTTTTGCTTCGAGCACGGTTACCCTGATCACCTTTTCTGCCTGCTTGGTTAAAGGCAGGCTGTTTATATTGGCAATATTCTTTCCGGTCTTGTCTTTTACGGCCAGTTCTATTTCCTTCCGCAATTCATATAAATCGACATTGAAGCTCTTCAGAATGCGTACGGCCGTGTTATCACCTTCCCGGATAAGCCCGAGAAGCAGATGCTCCGTGCCGATAAAATCATTCCCGAGCCTTAGTGCCTCCTCCCTGCTAAACGAAATAATCTCCTTGACCTGGGCTGAAAAATTATTATCCATATTTAGATAATTGGTTGTTATACAATATTAACAAATATATTTGGTTCCTGTTCGCCCGTTATTATAAACGGAGTGTTGATAATTTTAGTTGTTCCTGACCTCCTGTTTTGTTTTTTACAATTGAATCCGCCAAATTTGTTTAATGCAGGTCAAAACCGATACCAAAGAGAAATTTCATGCCATCACGGTGGCCGAGCCCGCAATTTCTGCAAGTATGACAGAAGAATTAGCGGATTGCTTACTTCCTATCCTCCAAAATGACGTTAAAAATGTGGTTCTTATCCTGTCTGAGGTAAAATCGATCGACAAAGAGGCAGCCGAAACCCTGGTCAACATTCAGCAACAGTTCTATGAAAATAGTGCATCTCTGGTAATTTGCGAACTGCAGGAGCAGGTAGAAAATTTTCTGGACCAGCACGAACTTTTGGAACTGATGAATGTTACCCGCACTCAAAGTGAGGCCTGGGATATTGTGCAAATGGAGGAAATAGAACGTGAACTGCTCGATGGCGAATAAGCCCTGCCCTATTCTAAACCTTTGTAATTTAGCGCATGCTAGCGGTAACCATCCTCGGAAATAATTCTGCCGTGCCGGCTTTTGATCGCCACCCAACCAGCCAGCTGGTGACACTGGATGGCCAGCATTTTCTGGTCGACTGTGGCGAGGGTACACAGATTCAGATGATGCGTTATAAGATAAGACGTGGCCGTATTTCCCATATTTTCATTTCTCACCTGCATGGTGATCATTATTTTGGTCTCATTGGCCTGCTCAACTCCTTCAGCCTGCTCAGTCATTCGCAGGAGTTACATGTTTTCGGGCCGGCGCAACTGCAGGATATTATAGAAATGCAACTCAAGGTAGCCGACACCCATCTTTGTTTCCCCCTGCATTTCCATGCCTTGAATGGTGCCGCCACCCTGGTTGATAATGAAAAAGTGGAGATCCGCTGTTTTCCTACCCAGCACCGGATAGAATGTTATGGTTTTATATTCCGGGAAAAGAAGAAGCCGAGACGGCTAATACTGGATGCCGTACGGGAAAATAATATTCCCCTCCATTTTTATGAACGGCTCAAACAGGGCGATGATTTTGTGACCTCGGCCGGTGAAGTCATCCGCAATGAATGGCTGACCACGGCCGGTACGCCCGGCAGGTCCTATGCTTTCTGCGCCGATACCCGGTATAACGAAGAAATGATTCCCTATATCCAGGGCGCAGATATGATCTATCATGAGGCCACTTATCTCGACAACCTCAGCGATCGGGCACATATACGCTTCCACTCCACTTCTAAACAGGCTGCAGCTATTGCCAAAAAAGCCGGCGTGGGCCGGCTGTTGCTGGGTCATTTCAGCAGTAAATATGATACACTGGAAGAGTTTGAACAGGAAGCACGTGAAGTCTTTCCGGCCTCAGAACTGGCACTCGAAGGCGTATCCTACAGGGTATAACCTGTACGGGGCGCACTCGAAATGTTGCGGCGCATATAATCCAGTATTTTCTTATACGGAATCTCCTTTCCTTTCTGAAAGATGAGCAGGTCTACCTGGTTCAGGTCATCATCATAGTCCTTATCCAGCACACCCAGGCACTGACCGCGTTTTACCTTATCTCCCTTTTTCACATTCACCGATTTAAGGTTGCTGTATACAACAATATCTTTCTTTTTATTTTCCAGAAATACCGCATACACCTCATCTATCTGGCGGATCTCCGAGATAGTTCCTTCTTCGAAATGAAAAACAGAATCGTAGCGCGACATCACATTCATGATGGGCATAGAGTTGAGCGAAGCATATACCGAACGGGGCTCATATTGATAGATTACCCCTTCGCGTACAGGGTATCCGTAGACTTTTACGGAGTCAACTATTTTCTGCGAAAAGACCGCAGAAGCCGCCAGCAGACCGGCCATCATGAGGATACAGGCTTTTTTGTTTTTCATATAGGATACAACGGGCATTAGCCCTGATTTATTTCTAAAAGAAATACAAAAAAGCTGCGGAAACAATAAAAAACGTCCGAATAATTGATTCCGGACAAGGGAAATGGAAAAGTTACGTAGGCGAGATACGAAAACAGGTATAAAGGGTATAAAGAGTTTAAAGGGTATAAAGGGCAATAGTACCGGCACCCATTAAACTCTTTAAACTCTTTATACCCTTTATACTTTTAAACAACCTTCATCAATTCTTTAATCCTGCTCCGCAGCGTCTCACTCACCGGCCATACCGGCTGGCGAACAGCTTCTGAGCAGAGTCCCATCTGGCTCAGGTAGGCTTTTACACCACTGGGGCTGCCTTCGGCAAACATGGTCTGAATGATATCTGTGTACTGATAATGCAGGGTGCGGGCTTCCTCAAATTTGCCCTGCAGGCAAAGTCTGACCATTTCCGAAAAACCGGCAGGGTACGCATTGGCCACTACCGAAGTCACCCCATCGGCGCCCAGGGCGATCATGGGCAGCGTGATGCCGTCATCGCCACTGATGACCATAAAATCAACCGGTTTGTTTTTGATGATCTGCATGATCTGCTCAAAATTTCCACTGGCTTCTTTGGTGGCAAATACATTGCGGCATTCCCGCGCAATACGCAGCTGAGTATCGGCCGTCATATTCTGACCCGTGCGCGAAGGCACATTATAGATCATTATGGGCAGCGGCGTGGCAGCATCCAGGGTTTTATAATGCTGGAAAATACCTTCCTGGTTGGGTTTATTGTAATAGGGCGACACAGAAAGGATCGCATCATAACCGCTGAGATCAAAGCTGCGGAAACCTTTAAGCACCTCCTGCGTATCGTAGCCGCCAATACCTGCTACAAGAGGCAGGCGTCCGGCCACCTTATTTTTTACAAAAGTGAATACAGCCTGCTTATCCTCACCATGTACAGTAGCACTTTCACCGGTGGTACCGAGCACAACCAGGTATTCCACCTTACCCTTTATCCAGAATTCGATCAGCTTTTCAAAACTGGCCCAGTCAATGGTTCCATCCTGCTGAAAGGGGGTAACGATAGCGATACCCGTTCCGGTAAATTTGCTTCGAAGTGACATAGTGTAGAAATGTTGGGTTTTAGTATAAACAATAGAAGCGGCCAGGGGCCGCTTTGATTTTAATTTTTTATGACCATACAGATCATTGCGGCAGTTCTTCCCAGAAGCCCATCTTCGCAAACTTTTCGATACGATCGTTTACGCGCTGCTCTGGCGACTTCTGCTTCAGTTCCTGTATGGCGATCTTGATATGCTCTTTGAGCGTACGGGCAGATTCATCATAATCCCAGTGTGCACCACCTGCGGGCTCTGGAATAATGCCGTCAATCAGGCCAAAGCCCAGCATTTTATCGGCCGTGAGCCGCAGCTGCTCTGCTGCTATCTCCTTCTGTGCCCAGCTACGCCATAAAATGGTGCTGCAGTTTTCGGGAGAAATGACCGTATACCAGGAGTTCTCCATCATAAACACTTTGTCACCCACACCAATACCCAATGCGCCGCCACTGGCACCTTCGCCAATGATGACACAAATGACAGGTACTTTCAGCCGCATCATTTCATAAATGTTACGGGCAATAGCTTCTCCCTGTCCGCGCTCTTCTGCTTCCAGTCCGGGATATGCTCCGGGTGTATCGATGAGGGTAACGATGGGCTTGTTGAATTTTTCGGCCAGCTTCATCAGGCGAAGCGCCTTCCGGTAACCTTCGGGATTGGCCATACCAAAATTGCGCATCTGGCGCATTTTGGTATTGATACCTTTCTGCTGACCAATAAACATGACGGTCTCCCCATCCAGTGAGGCAAATCCGCCCACCATGGCCTTATCATCCTTTACATTGCGGTCACCAAATAACTCCACAAAATTGTCGGTCATTTTGGTGATATATTTCATGGTATAAGGCCGGTCAGGATGGCGGCTAAGCTGTACGCGCTGCCAGCTGGTAAGGTTGGCAGTAATCTCTCTCCTCTTCTCAAGAATCTGATTTTCAAGATTCTGGAAAAGATCTCCCATATCTACATTGGTCTTTTCCTGACGTTGCCGATTACTCTCCATCACATCCAGGATATCTTTAATCGGCTTTTCGAAATCAAGAAACTGACGATTGGCGTTCGATGGCATAAGTGAATTATGAGCGGCTAAATTAAGGAGTTTTAAGTTATTGTGGACAGTTGACAGTGAACAGTTGACAGTTGACAGTTGACAGTTGGACAAGAGCCCTTTAAACACTTTATACCCTTTATACTCTTTATACCCTTTATACCTTTATACTTTTCACCCTCTCAGAAGCGAGCTGCGCGAAAGATATCTTTTATCAGGAGAATAAATGAAGAGGCAGGTACCGTTGCGCAGTGTATTGATAATATCCCGTGCTTCTTCCTGTGGTACGGCCGGGCAACCCTGGCTGCGCCCGATATAGCCCTGCGACTGAATATAGGATTCATCCACATAGGCAGCACCGTGCATTACAATAGCACGACGATAGGCTTTATCATTGATACCGTATTCGAGGCCCTGCAGTTTGAGTGAATATCCATTGCTGCCCTGATAGGTATCGCCGGTGATGTAGAATCCGGGACTGCTTTTATAGGAAGAAGGTTGATTGCTGAAAGAAGTGGCCATTTCCTTACCGGAATTGCGGCCATGTGCCACCAGGGAGTTGTGCAGCACCTCATAGTTCTCCATATCCAGCACAAACAGGCGTTTTTCGCTGCTGGGTCTGCTGAAGTCAATAATGGCTATGATGGATCCATTGAGGAGTTTACCCTGCTGCATGAGCTTACGCCATCCTTTCTGGGCATACTCGAATGCCTGGCGGCTGAGGCCAGCAATCTCGAGATGCAGACTGTCGTAAACCGATTTAACGGGTGCTACCGGCATCAGCCTTGTAAGCGAATCTTCCATGGTCACTACACGCGTGACAGAATCCGCTGCATCGCGCAGGTGATTAAAGGTAGACTTACCAAAAGCAAAGGGTAAATGAATGATGGTAATAAATACCGAAGAGATGAGCAGGTAAAATGCCTTAAACTTTTTTTTCATGACTACTAATACGAATTAACCATTAACCTTAAAAATGTTCAGATCGAGTTGACGCTATTCTGTTAGTTCGCAGGTTCTTCTGTCGGATATTGCTCAGATTATCAATTGCAGACCGGATGAATAACGCAGGTTTTGCCTGCTTAGTATGCCTCTGGCTGCGGTCTCAAAACCCCCGAAAACCGAATATAAGGCAAAAGCCTGATGTACCGGGTGATTTGGTGGGCAAAATTACCGCATAAATTCCCCGCTGCCGCGGTTGAATTGTTAAAATTTAGTGCATTGGATCAGCGTTTTGTCAATAATTGACTGTGTGGAGATTAGCTGCCCGGCCTAGCTTACCACGGTGGTTATACGGGTGTGGACTGCGGCGTGGTATCAGTCTGTTGCAGGCTAATTAAACATGGCAGGCTCATTTTTTTTCGCTATCTTCACCAATGTACTTTTAAAAGCACCTGCATCATTCAGTCCGGATCAGTATCAATGTTTACTTTTCGACTCAGTAATTGTTTTTCCTCCTCTTTGCTCCTTGCTGCGGTTTTTTATCACGTGCACTTTTTTCATCCGTAAATTTTTCATCATGAATATGTACGTATCAAACATCAGTTTTCACACGACCGAGACTGATTTACGCAGATTATTTGAGCAATTTGGAATGGTTGATTCTGCCCGCATCATCACCGATCGTGAAACGGGACGTAGCCGTGGCTTTGGTTTTGTGGAAATGCCTTCAGAAGAACAGGCCGGCGATGCCATTAAAGGACTTAACAATAAAGAAGTAGAAGGCCGTCAAATGTCGGTTTCAGTTGCCCGTGAAAAGAAAAGCAACAATTCCGGTAATCGCTGGTAAACAGTAAAAGGCTGCATGAAAAACATTCAGCCCGGATTTGCGGTTACATTTATATTAATGATTATTCAACTTATTCAACACAGATATGACCAGTGCCGAGATAGAAAAATTCATGTTACAAAAGAATAAGCAGGCCAAAGCTGTACAGATCAGTTTCAAAACACGCGCCAGCATGAAAGGATTATTTATTGAACTGCCGGATTATGATGATCTGAAGCGTAAAAACCTCTGGCGCATCGTAAGTGAATCGAACCTGGGCGCTTACAAGCAGACGAACGACAACAACCTGGCCCGCATTTTCAATGGGGTGGAGATTACCCGACTGGAAGTCATATAACCCGGATGCTGATCTGCCCATCATTCGTACCGGCAGATTAATTTAAAATATCAGGCCGGCATATTTGCTGCCGGCCACCAGCCTGCAAGACAGGTAAAAACATCTTTTTACTGATTAAAAACAATTATGGCAAAACCCAAAGAAACATTTAACAAAAAAGAGAAAGAAAAAAAGCGACTCAAGCAAAAGCAGGAAAAACAGGAAAAGATGGCCGAGCGCAAAGCCCAGTCTAAAAAAGGCAAAAGCCTGGAAGACATGATGGCCTATATTGATGAGAACGGCAACATTTCCGACACTCCTCCCGATCCCCGCCGCAAGGTCATTTTCAAGACTGAGGATATCCAGATCGGCGTGCCTAAAATGGAAGACATCCCCGACGAACCGCATACCGGTATCGTATCCTTCTTTAATGACGCCAAAGGCTTTGGCTTTATCAATGAGCAGCCATCCGGCGAACGAATCTTTGTGCATATCAACCAGCTTACGGAGCCCATACGTGAAGGAGATAAAGTGACCTATGAAGTGGAACGTGGTCCGCGTGGCCTCAATGCCGTTCAGGTCAAAAAATTGTAACAAGCTGCAATTCCCCGCATCAGACCAACCCGTGCTGCAGGAAAACCTGCGCCCGGACTTTCTTTATTTATTTTAAACTCTCCTTTCATGGCCTTTATTGACGACATCTTACAAAAGCCCTCCTATGGCTGGACCAATGCCGAGGGTGAATTGTCTGTACCCAGCTTCCGGCAACTGTATAAAGAAGCTTTTTCGCGGATCAATATTTTTAAAAGCAGGAAAAACTGGATTTCGCTCATCAGCTGGCTGATGGCTGCCTGTATGCTTCCCTTTTTTATCTTCTTTCTGGTCTTGCACTTCAGCTGGCCACTGGCTATTGCCGTAGTCGTCTACAGTATGATCATCATGGGCACGCATGGCACCATCTGGTTTCACCGGTATTGTACCCACAACTCTTACAAATTCCGGCACCCGTTCTGGCGTTTTCTGACACAAAACCTGGTCATCAAAACCTTTCCCGAAGAGATCTATGTGGTATCGCACCATGTACACCACGCCAAATCCGATCAGCCGGGCGATCCCTATAATGCACAGGGCGGGTTTTGGTATTGTATGCTGTCTGATGTCAATCACCAGAGTATTGCCAAAGACCTTGATGAGGCCACCTACGGTAAAGTAGCCCGCTTTATGCGCCATACCGGTGTACGCGTCAATACATATGCCCAGTACATGAAATGGGGGTCGCTTGCCTCTCCCCTGTATACCATCCTGCTCTGGATCTTCAACTGGGCAGCCTGGTACACTATTTTTTATCTCATAGGCGGACATGCACTGGCCTGTGCCCTGTTTTCGGCTGCCATGCTCTGGTTTATACTTGTACGGGCATTTAACTATACCGGCCATGGGAAAGGAAAAGAAGAGCATCAGGAAGGGGTCGATTTTGACCGCAGTAATCTGTCGGTAAACCAGCTGCGGCCGGGTTTATTTGCGGGTGAATGGCACAACAATCACCATCTGTATCCCGGTAGTGCACGTGCCGGCTTTCTGCCCTACCAGCTCGACCTGGCCTGGATATACATTTTTGTATTGTACAAGCTGGGAGCCGTATCTTCTTTTCATGACAGCAAAAAGGAATTTTTACGCCGATATGCCGGGAATAAAAAGGATTGAATTTCAGAAAAAAACGATCAGACTTTGGCATAAATAGAAGAAAGTCTTACATTTGCCGCCCAAAGAAAGAAATTCAGCTTTAGCTCTTTTGAATAAAATCTTCCCCTGCTGCAGGTCACAGACCGGCGGCAATAAGTTCGGGACGTAGCGCAGCCCGGTAGCGCACTTGCATGGGGTGCAAGGGGTCGCTAGTTCGAATCTAGTCGTCCCGACTTTGCCCGCCTTCGCACACAGTGCTTTGGCGGGCTTTTTTGTTTTAAAGCTGAATTTCTTTTCGCGGGACGCTTCGTTCGGGATAAACCGCAAAAGAATTGTTTTTTATACTTTCATGGAACGGGATGTAGCGCAGCCCGGTAGCGTACCACGTTCGGGACGTGGGGGTCGCTGGTTCGAATCCAGTCATCCCGACTGATGAAAAGCTCATGCATTGCGTGAGCTTTTTTGTTTTCGGCAATTCCGCAACGGGATGTAGTCCCGCCGCGGCGGGGTACCACGTTCGGGACGTGGGGGTCGCTGGTTCGATCCCGAGGCATCGGGACAGTCATCCCGACTGATGAAAAGCTCATGCATTGCGTGAGCTTTTTTGTTTCCGGCAATTCCGCAACGGGATGTAGTCCCGCCGCAGCGGGACGCTTCGTTCGGGACGAAGAGGCCGCTGGCTCGGCCTCTACCTACGATCATCTTCCCATAAAATAAAATACTGCAAAAAAGTGTCTACCCTTTCCCCAGTCCAGGCCTCCATCTTTTTAATAGCTCTTATGCAAGACTTTGCCCTATCAGCAGGTGAGTGCTTAATACAACCCTGTTCCAAAGATTGATAGTAATTACAGCCGTTATTATATCTGCGATTTGGGTCTCGTTAAAAAACTGTAAGGCATTTGAATAGGTTTCATCTGACAATCCATTCCGATGGATTAATGTTATCTCTTCGGTTATTGCCAACACTGCTTTTTCTTCATCGGTAAAAATACCCTCAGTTTCTCTCCAGGTATTCAATAAAAAAATACGCTGATTGGTTTCGCCATTTTTAATTGCGTCCTGCGTGTGAGTGTTGATACAATACGCGCAGCCGTTGATTTGTGAAGCGCGGATTTTTATAAGCTCTTTGGTTGTCCTGGATATAATAGATGACTGTGAAAGATAGATTTCTAAACCAACCATCGCTTTTAGCGCATTTGGAGCAACTTCTTTAATGTTAAATCGTTTTTGCATTGTATTATTCTTTTAAAAATGTTCAATGCAAAATTGGAAAGCAGGAAATTGAAAAAACTTAAACTGGTTTAAGAAAGAAGTTTCTTTCGGATTTCGCTTAAATATTCGGGAGTAAAACCCAGATAGGAAGCGATTAAGTATTGAGGAACTCGTTGCACGAATTCGGGATGATTTCTAACGGCCTGGAAATAAAATTCTTCTTTTGAAAACGAAAAAAGAAATTTGATCCGTTTTTGGGCTGCTGCATAAGCCCGCTGGTAAATAAAACGGAAATAGCGCTCCATTACCGGAAACTCCCTTAATAGTTTCTCTTGTTTTTCCTGAGTAATGCAAAGCACAACAGACTTTTCTACAGCCTGAATATAAAACTCCGTAGGCACCTGATTTTCGTAGGCAAAGTTATCAGTAAGCCACCAGGTTTCTATTGCAAATTCAGTGGTTTGTTCAATGCCTTTTTCGTTGATATAAAACTTTCGCAATAAGCCGCTCAGAACAAAATAATGATGTCTGCAGATTTGTCCCTCCTGTAAGAGGTTTTGTTTTTTAGCCACCTCTTTCGTGTCAAAGTAAGTTTTAATTTCTGCAAACTCATCGTCAGCTACTTCTGCGAATTTGGCTATATGATTTTTAAATATATCCAGCATTGGGGGTAAAAGAGTGTTTGGTTTAGGATTGCAGGTAACTCTTGTATTGGCAAAATTTCACCAAAGACCTTCGTAAATATAGCCATGTAGACCCGATTTGCGAAAGCTGCTTTAATTTATTGAATTTCATCACATAATCGATGTACTGAAGCATAAAGCGCCAAGTTTGCACGTTATCGTATTCGGTTCAGCCGGTTAAGTAGTTGATAGTAGCACTAAGACGAGGATTTATTCTTTACGCCTGCTGATGCAAAACTGCCTGTTACAAGCAGTACTTCTCAAAGTTTGAATTCAAAAATTTGTCTGCAAATGTCAACCTTGTTTAATCTTGTAACACCTTGAAAAACTGTATTTGAAAGGTTTGTTGTTGAATACAAAAGCTCAAAATAATAGCTGCCCTTTTTGATAAATTTATACTTCGAGCAGTCTTTATCATTGGGTGTCCATGCTTGGGTGGTTTGACCAACTCGTAAAGGCCTTACTGATGAAACAGTGTCACAGTATTTTATGTTGATATAAAGTGGATAATGTTGGGTCCACGAATCGTCGCCTATCTGTTCATATAGTGTACCGAAGAAAAATGCATTATTAGGATACCCATAAATTTCTTTACCGCCAATGTTTTCTATATTAAATGTTGCGTCAGAATTAATTTTGGGTTTGTTAAGAATAGAAAACTTTACATAATTTGAGTTGGCCTGGAATTTCAAAGTCTTGATCTCTTTTATATAATCGCCTGTTGAGTCCGATGTTGATATAAAAACAAAAATTTCAACTCTTGAAGTAGCGCTGTCAACAAGCAAAGTGTCGGTGATATTTTGTTCTTTGTCCGTTTTGAATGAAATATTCATTTTATGTAGACCTGTCTCAATATCCTCACTGTACTGAAATAGGTTTGTATTTGAATACCATCCGTCCTTAGAAAATTTGTCAAATGTGAAATCATGTGTCGTGGACGTTGCATTTGATATTGAGAAATGTAAGTATTCCGTCCTTTTTACTCCTGTATCTGTAATAAGTGAAATTGTCACTTGTGTTTGTGCAAATAATAACTCTGTAAAAAAGATGAGTACAAATAATATTTTGAAGTGCCGCATTAATATTGCTTGTAACTCAAAAATAGGCGCAATAATATACTTTTAAAAATCTTTATATTATAACTATAAATAGATTGCCTTTCAAGTACTTGTGTAGGCAATACGCAACAGAACAGTTGTATACAACAATTGGTAAAAACAAGAAAAGCCGTTACGCCAATCATATCCTTTGTCATTTCCGTATATTTTACGATGTTTTTACAGGCTCCCCCGATTTAATTTGTACAAAGTCTTCATGCCTGGTAAAATACTCCAGCCCTAAAACCAATAGCATCGAGGAGATAATGTATACCTTCTGCATAATAACTGCCAGCTCCATATAGCCAAACCCAAAAAAGAAAAAGAAACAGTAATACGTCAGTAAGCAGATAATACAGCAGAACTTGAGTAAATGAAGCTTCGACTTCAGGATGAATACCGTAATAATAAATAACCCGATTAAGGTTAAAACAATGGATATGGTTCCCAGGTCATGCAAGGGTGTCGCGATTAAGAAAATAAATAGCATGCTGGCAACGCCTATTATCTTAAAAATATCAGCCCAGGGCCTTAAAGAGATCTTTTTTGACATGTTGATAAAGAAAATTCCATAACCAACCGAGTGAAATGCCATGCCGGTAACTGCCCAGATCCATCCTGGGTTCTCTGAACCATTCAGCGCTTTTGCGGCAAATAAATTGCTCAGGAAATTTTTCGACCAGCCAAACCCGATAGAGTTTTTATCAGCCAGTGAGCCGCCCGGATAAGCCAGCGATGCGATCACTAGCAATAAAACCGAAGCAACCATACATATCAAAACCGAATACTTCCGGATCATCTGTTTCAGATTCTGGTCAAAAAAATAGATTCAGCTGTAGTAATGCCGCCTGCAATAACCGGCTGTCAGCGCTTCGCTGTCGCTTTTTCTTCACTTACATATTCCAGAATATCACCTGGCTGGCAGTCCAGGGCTTTGCAAATTGCCTCTAAGGTGCTAAAGCGGATCGCTCTTGCCTTGCCTGTCTTTAAGATAGAAAGATTAGATAATGTCAAATCAACCCGCTCTGAAAGCTCATTCAGCGAAATTTTCCGTTTTGCCATCATCACATCCAGGTTTACAATGATTGGCATAGTTAAACAGTTAAATCGTTTTCATTCTGGATTTCAACACCCTTTTTAAAAATAGCGGCAATAATATAGATCACAGCCGCCATCAGGATGAATGCCTGACTGTCTGCCCAAAACTGATTCAGGTTGTCGATAGCATAGCCATGGTGCTGTAAATTTTTGGCCGTTTGCCGGGCTATATAACTTACGATACCAACGGAAAAAGTACAGTAAGATATTTTTGTAATCTGTTCTGAAACGAAGCTGTTGAATGGTTTTGACAGATCTATTTTGTGCATAAGCATGGCAACTATATAGAATAAGTATGCTTTCAAAAATGCGACGACCAGGATAAAACTATACATTCCATAAAAAGCCCATTGGCTGCGATTATACATTTCACTCAAGTCCAGCTTCTGATACAGGTTTTTGACCATTGCAGGATTGTAAATACTAAATACAAAATTGGTAATCAAAGCGCCGGCTTCTATGCACAAACCAACGAAAATGACCCAGGCCACAATATGCAAACCTGTAAATACAAAGCTGTTTCCTTTAGACATACTGCTTAAAGTTAAAAGTACACCGCAAAAGTAATAAATAATTATTGATAAACAATAAAAATACAGCTTTTTTCAAAAAATAGGCGCAGTTTATACTTCATTACCGGATGTAAGCAGAAAAGTCCTTTTCTGCTTCTTACCAGAAACTGTTTTTTACTTTTGCCGGCACAAGAGGCCCCGGGCCTTTTGATATGTTGACGCTAACAGGAGTTGTGATCACGAACAAATAACAGGATACTATATGCAGCTTGGTGAAAAAATAAGTCTGGCACGCAAAAAAAAGGGCTTAACACAGGAAGAATTAGCCGGCCTTACAGGGCTGACAGTTAGAACCATTCAACGGATCGAATCAAATGCCACTTCGCCCCAAAGCTTTTCTTTAAAGAAAATCGCAAGTGCCCTGGATCTTGAATTCGAGAACCTCATAGCAGTCCCCCTTCCAACACCGGCAAACGAAGAGCCCATGCCGGTAAAAGACCTACCCTATCCGGACAATACTAGCTATCATTTTATGACGGTTTTCAACTTTTCCTGTTTTTTTTACCTCGTCATACCCTGGGTACACTTCCTGGTTCCGATTCGTTTATTGAAAAAAAGAACGGACCTGCCAGCTGCTGATGTTGAAATGGGCCAAAAAATAATCAGGCAACAAATCTATTGGATCATCGCCCTTCACATTTCAATGTTGCTCTTATTAGCATACAACCTAATCACGGTTTCAATTAATGGAGACAAGGGTACTACCATCAACTATCTATGGCCGTTTTTCTTACTGTATGCCCTCAACGCGGTGCTCATTCTCCGCAACGACTTTATGATCCGAAGAAGACACAACACATTGATTACCAACGTCAATAAGGGCTATGTCGGGTAGATGTCGGGTGTTTGTCGGCTATGCGAAGCGAGAGGCCACGCTATTTTTGTTTTAAAAAAAATGCGACTATTCAAAACGCTGCAGGCCCTCTCCGTTCTTTTCCTTTTTCAACTTTGGACCGTTACTTCCTGTGCGCAGGGAAACAGCATAAGCGCCATCAAGATTCCGGACAACCGTTACAAAATCTCCTTTATCTGGAAATCCGGTACAGAAAATGGCCATGTGGAAAAACACGAAGCCTTACTGCTGCCTGTCAAACTCCTCAACTGTCCCAAACAGTTCTATATGCAGTTCGATTTGGGAGCACCTACCACCATTTTCTATAAAAACAAGCTGGCATCTATTAGCCAGAAATATCCGGGGCTGGTACCTGACATAGACACGGCAGCGAAACTGAAGGAGATTGTTTTCTCCATCGGAAAAAAACGGGTGAAGGCCACAGAAATAAACCTGATAAAGACCAGTGAAGGGGGCATTGACTGGGATAAGGATGTACAGATTATTGGCACAATCGGTGCTGATTTTATTGACAACAGGAGTATTCTGATCAACTACCCCAAACAGTATATTGAAATGAACAGCACGATTCCGGCCAGACGAAAAGCAGAAGCAGCCGATTTTACCTATATGCAACGCAACATTATGTTTCCTGTAACCGTACGCGGAAAAAAAACCATGCTATACTTCGATACGGGCTCCAGCTCGTACGAACTGCTCACATCCAGGAATATTGCTGAATCATTTGCAGAACCGGGAGCAAGTGCAACTAAGTCCACTGCCCTATCCTGGGGAAATACACTTTATGTCTACAGCCTGCCAACAACGGATAGCATTGAAATAACCTCGCAAAAACTCCCGATCACGAAAGTCAGCTACGTGGAGGGGGCAAGTGAGGAACAGGTGAATCGGATGCTGAAGTTGGGCATTGGGGGCGTTACGGGGAATAAACTATTCCTGCATTCACAACTTTTTCTGGACACAAAAAACAAGAAATTCCTTGTTTTCCCATAAACGGACTAGTCGCCAGTCAGGCAATAATCAAAAGCTGCTCTCCTACCAGCCCATGTTTGGAAACAAAGAGTTGATCAGTAATAAAGCGTCAACTTTCAATCTGATACGCTCAATACATACCATCAACTCTTTGTTTCATCAGGGCCATTCAAAATAGCCGCGAAATAATCGCAAAAAGCGGAGCGCCTTTGCAGCACATCGATTGACAGATACGGTAGATTGGCAAAAAGCCCCTTCCTTTGCCGGATAGCCTGTTTTTCCCTCACAATCTCAATAGCCCGCGCAAAGCAGAGGGCCACAGATTCAAAACGACCAACTAATAAACAGAGCCCGGTCATTAAAATCCTGGCATTGGCCTGTTCAGCCAACCGGCAGGTAACTGATTTGAACGCACAATTAGTTAGTACCTCCTATAAATGATCATGGCTAAACAACTACCGGCGATTGGCTGATCTGTTGTTCGGCGATTTTTTAAGCTGCTCAGCGATTTCCCCTTTTTAGCCGAATATGGTAAGTATAGGTTTGTGGGGGTAACCATAAAACCATTGAAAATGGCCATCAAATCCGGCAGATTCGTCTTACCCTTACTAGTCCTTTGTATAGTGTCGTCGTCCTGCAAAAAGGACACGGTTACGCCTGGTGGCAATGGAAGCGCATCAAAGAACAACCCCAACTTCATATGCCAGCATCAGCCGGCATCTTCATCATTGAATGGTCAGTTTGTAATTTTCGACCTTGACCACGATGCCAATGCAGAAAAAAAGTATTTCATTGTAAGCGCACTAACGATCGGCTCTGAATATTCAGACAGTTTCCAGGTGGTGCAAAATCCAAAACCCATCGACAGTCTTGCAATGGGCTGGCCTGCACCAATCAAATCTGCCGGCATGGGTACCACCCGAAATATTCTCACTGATGCCAAAAATGCGGTAACAAGCACAGTATACGACCCCTGGACCTATGGCCCCATCTCCAACAGCAGCAACTTATACCGCAAACTGAATGACCCGCTATATGCCGCTGCCAAAGCCGGACAGAAACCATTTGGCAGCAACTATTACAGTCCGGTATATTATCCCACGCCCACATATAGTCCATATAACCGTATTTACCGCGAGATCACTTATTACTTCAAAGACGGAGTATATACCGAAAATGTTTCCGGCGGTGGATTGAAACTGCTCGACACGTTGTTTGTTGGCGCAAACGTCATCAATTGGCGCAGTATCGATCAGACTGTTTATATAGATTTTGAAATCAGCAGCACCAACACGAGGTATTACAGAAAATATTTCTATATCGACTGGACAAACTGGAAGTATTATGTGGTCACCGAAAGCGAGCGCCGCGAAAATTATCTGAGTTACGCACCGGTGTATTACATACGTTGGGATGTGAAGCAGTATAGCCTCGATCATTTTTGCAAATGGCCGGCTGGTTGGGGCAAAAGATAAATAAACTGGAATTGCTGCCATTACCTGTTAAACATTATCCATTCTAACACTCATATCATGTCAACATCAAATCATAATCAGTCGCGCAGGACTGCTCTTCAGCAGATGCTGCTGGCAACAGCTGGACTAAGCCTGTTTTCGATGCCGGTGGAGGCGAGAGGCAAAAACCAGGGCAACGCAGGCATTGAAAAGTTGAAGCCCTTTTACCTCCCGCCCATGGAACCTCTTCAACCCGGCCCCGGAGGCCTTGATATCAGAACCTGGGTCAGGAGCGCTCAAACAAATAAGCAATTCAGTTGTGTGGAGTTCGCTGTAGCGGCCAAAAAAATGGGACCGGCTCCCCATTACCATAAGGAGCTGGATGAGCTGATGTATGTACTGAATGGCACCGCTACGGTGATGGTGGAAGATACTATTTACGAGATACCCGCCGGCGGATGGCATTTCCGGCCACGGGGCATGGTACATACCTTCTTCAACAATACAGACAAACCCTTTCGCGGAATAGACATGTATTTCAACCAGAATTTCGAAGATTATCTGGAAGAACTCTTTCACAAAATCATCCCGGAAATGCAGGAGAAAAAAATTGGCCCCGAAGACGCCTCCATTGCTCAACGCATGAAAATTCTGCACGAAAAATTTGGCCTGGTGGGATTTCCGGAAAAACGAAAAGCCATCATCGAAAAATACGGATTGATTCCTTAAAAACACGCTAGTGAAACAAATTCTGATTACCACATTCTGCACGTTGCTGTATTCAGCAGGATTTTGTCAAAGTATTACGGGATCATGGAAAAGAGTGTCCACCACACTGGAATATACAGATGGAAAAAAAGAAGACCTGCAAAAGACCATGGAGAAAGGTTTACCCTGCACCGCCGGCACCACTTACATTTTTAAAGCAAATGGTACGCATTACACCCAATCGCCTGCGGGCTGCGAAATAGTGGATAAGATGAGCAAAGCTGTCTGGAAACTGGAAGGAAACAGGTTAACGGTCACTACCAGCACCGATAAGAAGCTTAATACCGGCGGTACTGTCTATACACTTTCCTTCAGAGCAAATACGGTTACGATGGTGCATGTTTATACAGAAGCAGAAAATAAGGAGACCAATACCCGGGTTAAAAAAATAACGATTGTATACCAAAGAGTCTAAAACCATTACTATGCGCAATTTACCAGGTTCGTATTGTTTGCTTTTTCTGCTGGCCGTTATCACAGCCTGTGGTTCGCCGGATTCAGGCGATACTAAAACGATATCTCCGGTTGCCACATCTGCCAGGGAGGATCAAAATTATCTAACCATGAAAGTGAATGGCATCGAATGGAAGGCTGATCATGACATTACAGGCATCGTTCACCCAAAGGGTTACAATAATGCGATTATTATATCGGGGAAATATGGCCCGGCTGATAAAACGGAACAAACATTTAACCTTAATCTCTACAATGTCAGCGAACCAGGAGTATTCGATTTTGTGCCAGGAAATAAAGATTTGTGCGAAGTGCAACTGGCCAATTTAAGTGATGAACATTATCTCTACGGAAACGTGCTGGGCTTTTCATTTCATACCCAAATTGTCAAAATGCAGAAAAGTCCGGCCATCCTGGAAGCCTTGTTTGAAGGACTACTGATAGGGAATGCGGGAGATTCTATAAAAATAACAGACGGTAAATTTTATTTCCATGAATAAAGTGACCTTTTGGGTTTGCTGCTTATGTATTACGGGAACGGCATATGCACAACCCCTGACTGATGGCGAATACCTTATAAAGGTGAACCAGACTGGAAAATATCTGGCGGTGGCTGGCGCTGCCACAACAAATGGAGCCATGCTTATTCAGTGGGATAATGAATACAAGGCGCATTTTAAGTTTATACTGAAAAATATCGGAAATAATATTTATTCAATCAAAGCCGCTCACAGCGGCCGCTACATCAGCACCGAAGGGAATGCTGTACGTGGTGCGAAAATTATTCAGTGGGACTGGCAAAATCAGGATAACCAGAAATGGCGGATCGAAAAATCTGCCACGGGATATACGGTTACCTGCATACAAAATGGCCAGCGGCTGTATCTGTCGGGATCCAACGCAGCCACCTCTACCCCTGCTAATGGTGCGTATTTTATCTGCAACAGCGACGCTCCTGCTATGAATTTCACTTTTCGTAAAAATGAAACTGACCGCCCCCTGATCGAAACCCAACCGCAGGTTGCCCTGTCAAAGGAAAATATCCGCACATCTGCCATATCTCCACAGCTTGCAGCAGATGTGCCTGATGGAATCTACAAAATTCGTATCAATGAAAGCGGAAAATATCTGGCCATAGCAGGAGAGGAAGATATGAACAATGGAATGCGGTTAATACAGTGGGACATGCTACCCCGCAATAATCACCTCTTTCAGTTAAAAAAACTACCCAACGGTAATTATGAGATCAGCGCCGTACACAGTCACAAACTACTCGATGTGGTGGATCGTAAAACAGAAGATGGCACCCAGGTGCAGCAATGGGAAAACGTAAATGGCGACAACCAGCAATGGAAGCTATATGCGGTGGGCAACGGATACAGGATCGTGAGCGCTGCCAGCGGAAAGGGACTGCAATTGTCTGCCGGGCCCAACAACAAAAATGCAGGAACGCCCCTGATTATTTCCGGAGCCGCCACACAAACATTTTCATTGCTGCCGGCAAGAGCTAATTCCTTTACGGAATACATTACGCTTAAAAATCTCCGGCTTACGGTACCACATGGCGGAGACCTGGACATCTTTGGTGTGATACAGGTGCAGGTGATCAACAGAAATGGTCTCAGTCTGAATAAATATTATCAAACAGCCAACGTCATTTTCAGTATTCCAGAATCGATACCCATCGATATGGACAAAAAAAGAGTGGTAGACTTTCTGGCTGCTGATGTGAAACTGGCAATACCCGCAGATGAAATAGCCGGTGCCCGGGTGAGAATAATTTACGGACTTAATGAGAGCGATGCTGACGTCAACAATCCGTTTAAGTCGTTTGGCACGGTACCTTTTAAACCGGGTGGCCCTCCCGATGAAGCTACCACTTTCAGTACCGGGCCCTTTGTGGCCGGTGGTGCAGATGATTACTTTCTGCTAAAAAATGTACTCAGCAGTTGTCTGAAAAGCCAGGTAGATGCCGGACGATTTTCAAATACCCAAACATTTCTGGTAAGCGATATTCCAAATCAATGCCTCGTACATGTGAACCTGCAGGACGAGGATGGCAGCGATAACTGGATCGATGTATTTTTTACCATCACTAAAGAAAGAAAACAATGAAACGATTCATCCATTCCCTGCTGATTGTTGTGGGCAGTACTTTGTCTTTGTCGGCACAAAACGGTTATATCCAGAAAGAGTTTCAGTTACCAATGACGGATGCACCAAAGTCATATTTTGTGAAACTGGCCGGAACAGATTATATCCTTAATGGCGATATAGTGGTGGGCAATACGTTGCAGAGCCTAAGGCTTTATCAAACCAATGACCGGAGCAGGTTTATATGGCCCAGGGGAAATGTGCCGGTTGAAATAGATGAGAACATCAAACAAAACTCCACGGTAAAAGACAAGTATAACACCAGTCTATACGACCGGATACTCAGTTCGCTGCAAAGCCTCAACAGCACGAACCTTCGGCTGATCAAACGCACTACAGAAAAGGATTATATCCGGATTGTAATGGTGGGTCCGCAGGAGCTGGGGTTTCATGGCGGCACATCGCCCGTAGGCAGGGTGGGTGGCGAACAGGTAATCCGGCTTACCTACGATTGCGGCGAATGGACCATCACCCATGAACTGCTCCACTCGCTTGGTTTTTGGCACGAACAAAGCCGCTACGACCGCGATCAATACATTGTTATTGACACCTCCAATATTGCCAAAGAGAACCGGCATAATTTTCAGATAGAACCAGGCAATGCACTCGGGGCTTACGACTATAAATCGATTATGCATTATGGAGCATATGATTTTGCACTCGACAACAGCAAACCGGTCATAAAGTGTAAGAGCGGAAATACAGTAAGCGAATGCGAATTCGGCCCAGGCAAATACCTCTTCAGCGATGGCGATGTAAAATCAATCAATACGGCCTATTATTTTAATGCGGGACTACCGGCAGTTACTTACCGGGAGTACAGTGTAAAAGAATCAGGAACAGTGTTCGATAACAAAATTTCCAACCCAGACAGATTTACCAATACGGGAGTAAGCCCAATTACGACCGGCTGGTATAAAATAAAGATAAATCAAACCGGCAAATACCTGGCCATTGAAGGGATCAGTATGGAAAATGGGGCCAGGCTGGTACAATGGGATTTTGTAAACCAGGGGAATCATAAATTTTTTATACAGGAGCTTGGTGGGGGTGATTATCAGATTAGTGCCCTGCACAGTAATAAGTATATAAATGCTGCGGGCAAGGGTACTGCAGATGGTACAGCCGTGATACAATGGGATTGGGCCAACCAGGACAATGTAAAGTGGAAAATTTCTTATCGCGCACAAAATCAGGGATCTCCTCCGGGTTGGGTAATACTGAATAAAAACGCCAGTTCGCCGCTCTGCCTGAGTAATATGAACAGTAAAAACAATGGAGAATTCTTTATACTCCGCAAGCCAGCCTATGAGGACGGCGCTTATGAGCCCGAGCAGACATTCAGTTTTGAGCGCTTAACCGAACAGCAACCAAAAATGAGAGAAGATAAATTATATGAGAAGTCGCCCCGTATGCTGGAGCCGAAGAAAAAGAATTAGACTATGCTGTAAATTTTTAAGAAGATGTGGGAGATGGAAACAGCAGGGCAAAAACTGTTCCGTTGCTGTTTGATTGTACTGTTATCCGGCATTGTATGGCCTGGGCAAGGTCTTTAACAATGGATAGCCCAAGACCATGTCGTCCGCCAGATACCGATGAATCCTGAAAGATATACGGAATTTTATCCTGCGGAATACCGGGGCCGTTATCGGTTATCGTGAGCTGGATGCCCTCTGCCCTGGTTGCGGCATTCCATCGGATGATACCACCGTCAGTGTTACGCAGCGCATTTACCGCATTAGCAGTCAGATTGCGCATGATGGTCTGCAGGTAGTGCAGATCGGTTTGTATAACCAATCCGTCTGCTCCCGAAAAATCAAACTGTGCAGTGCGCCTATCGTCAAAAAAACGATCAATGTAATCAAATAAATCACTGACCGGAACTGCGTCAATATCCGGTGTAAAATGCTCCATCTGTCCCTTGCTCCATAGCAAAACAGCCTCCATGGTTTGCATCAGGTTTTCTGCCGATTGACCGATTTTTTTCTCACGGTCAGCAATCTGGGCTTCGGTGAGTATACCGGGATTTCTTTTCTGCAGCGTCAAAAAATTGATCAGGTTGGCGATGGGGCTGCGAAGATCATGGCTCAGTATCGCAAAGAATTTTGCTTTTATCTTATTGGCCTCATCTAATTCATTATTCAATTGCTGAAGAGCGGAATTGGTTCTTTTGCGAACAATACTCTGACGATAAAACACAGCACCGAGGATGAGCAGGAATGCCACTCCGGCGGCGAGCAACCACATCCGGCTCTTCTGCTGATCGATGGTGAGTTGCTTTACCGCCAACTCTTCATTTTTCTTCGCGATCTCGTATTTTGATTCGGCTTCGGCTATCTGGTTCCTGTTTTCCTGGGTAAAAGCAGAATCTTTTACGGCGGTGGAGAATGATTTTAATGCATACGCCTCTTTATAATTACCTGTATATACCATCAGTTCAGCATACTTTGCCGACAAGTCGGCTTCCAGCAGTATATGTCCGTTTTCGCGGCATTCTTTCAAAGCCTTTTGGAAATAATAGATTGATTTTTGTTGCAAATCCCGGGTACCTGCCGGCAGCAGTTTTTGGGCACCCGGTAGTGCGCGCAGGCTATCCTGTTTAAGAAACCTGAAATAGATATAACCAATCTCTCCGCCATTTGTAATAGACATGGTGTTTAACAGAGAGTCTGCATTGAATATTTTTTCAGCTTTTAACCGGTACTCTAGTGCGAGTGGAAGATTTTGCTGGTGAAGTAAGGCCAGTTCCTGATACACATCGGCTATGCCGATCCTATACCCTTCATTTTCAAAAATAGCCAGCGCTTTTTTCAGGTATTTGTCTGCATTCGCGGTGTCATTTTTTGATCCGTACACACTGCCAATGCGCCGGTAAATATCTGCCACTGCGCCGCTATCGTTGAGCGTTTCGAGCAACTGTAATGACTGTTGTGCATATTGAAGTGCTTTGTCGTAGTCCAGCTGCATATCGTATACATAGGATATAGAATTGAGCACACGGGCTTTCAACCCATTGAGATGCAGCTCATCGGCGATCTTTAATGCCTCAAAAAATGTGGATTGCGCTTCGGGATATTTCTTCTGTGTAACCTGTGTTACGCCTATATTGCCCAGCTGAAAAGCCATTTTATCTTTATTGCCGGCTTTTTTATAATATGCATATGCTTTTTTAAGAAAGATAATTGCCGTGTCATAATTACCAGTCTGGATACAAGCTTTCCCCAGCAGGGCATTTGAGGTTGCTGCTCCGTATTCCCATCGTATTTCATCCGCCAGTCGCAATGCCTGTCTGGCATATTCAATTGTCATTTCCGGATCAAGCTGAAAATGCAGCTCCGCCAACTGGTTTAAAATTTTACACTGTGAAGAATCTCTTTTTGCTGAAAGCAATTGCTGCTTCAATGAGTCGGTAGTACGGCTATTGTTTTGCCGGCCCCAAACCACTGCAGTAAAAAAGCAGGATATCAGCAAAACGATATTCTTCATAAAAGCATTTATGATATAATTGTTTTAAGCGCCTCTTTATACACTCTGCCCACCGGCAGTATGATCTCATTTACCTGTACATGGGCAGCCCCTACTCTTTTTATGAAATGTTTTTGCACAGCATAACTCCGGTGAATGCGGACAAAATTGTTGAAAGCGTTTCCTTTAATAAAGCTCCCCAGCGGCGAAAGCACGGTATATTTCCCGGAAGCGGTCACAACGCAGGTATAATCTTTGAGGGCTTCCAGGTAAATAATATCATGTAGTTGCAACTTCACCTGCTCCGTACCATCCTTTATAAAAATGGTATCTCCTCCAAGTGTATGCTCCAGCAAGGCTGCTTTCTGACGGATTGCCGCATGCTGGCGAAGCCGCTGCATCATACTGGAAAAGCGTGCAGCTGTTAACGGTTTAACTAAAAAATCAAGCGCGGCCATTTCAAATCCTTCCACCGCATAATCCGGATAAGATGTAATGAATACGCAGGCAGGAATATGCAGTAACTGTTTTCGTAATTCCAAACCGTTCATCTCCGGCATATCAATATCTAAAAACAGCACATCCGGAGTATTTTTTTGTGCAGCTGCGAGTGCGTCTACGGGCGATTCAAAAATACCCTGCATCTCCACAAATGAGTAATCTTTTAAAAAAGAGACAGTCGTCAGCCGGTCTATTTCATCGTCGTCCACCACCATACAGCTGATCATATTGTCCATCCGGGAAAGATTATAATGAGTGTAGAATTCAAATATAATTCATAAACCTTAATTACGCGGTTTAACGATTATCGCTGCAGTTTGCCGCTTCTAATCGAGGGGGAGGAAGTTTTATTAGCAGCAGAATACTGTATTGCAGGGGCTCAGCAACTCCTATTGGCAGAGGGTCACGGGTACAGCAAATACTTTGCCCGTATTGCCTTAAACTTCTGCAGTCCGGGTTCCCAGCTTTTGCGGATGTCGGCTTCGGACATTCCCGCGATAATCTGCTTTCTCAACTGATCTGTACCTATGCGCAGGTCAAAAGCCGAGATATCCTGGTTGGCGCGACCCGGGGTAAAGAAATTGGCCTTATCCGGATAGGCGTTGTATAATTCAATTAACCAAGACAGATTGATCTGGCGGCTCTCCCGGAGTTTGTTAACATCATATTTGCGGAGATCGAGGCCATAACAAACGGCATCTTTATGACGGGGGCTTTCACTCATGCCCGGAATACTTACGGGTTTGTAGGAAAATGAATAACTGTCTTTCAGGGCAGGTGCACCTAAAATAGTAAAAGGCATATAAGTACCCCTGCCTTCATTGATCATCGTTCCCTCAAACATACACAGGCTGGGAAAAAGCATTACAGCCTGTTGTGTATTCAGATTGGGTGAGGGCTTAACGGGCAGTACGTAGGGCATATCATGATTGTAATTGGCCACTTTGACGATCCTTATTTTACACGGCTTTGAGAGATAACCTTCCCCGTTAAGATATTGGGCAAACTCCCCTATCGTCATGCCATGGGTCATAGGCGTATAGTGTATGCCTATGGCCGATTTAAATCTGTCATCTGTCATTACTGGTCCGTCAACCACATACCCATTAGGATTGGGTCTGTCCAGAATGAGCAATTCCAGGTTATTTTCTGCACAGGCCTCCATCACATGCTCCAGCGTATTGATATTGGTATAATACCGGCAACCCACATCCTGGATATCGAAGACCATAATATCAATGCCCGCCAGTTGTTCTTTTGTAGGCTTCTCATTCCGGCCATATAAAGAAATAATAGGGAGGCCGGTTTTTGCATCTTTTTCATCACCTACCACAGCCCCATTACTGGCATTACCTCTGAAGCCATGCTCAGGTCCAAACACTTTTACAATCCTGATTCCAAGAGCCAGCAGACTGTCAACGATGCTTTTCTCCCCGATGATAGAACTTTGATTGGCCACCATGCCAACCCGTTTCCCTTTCAGATAAGGCACATATTTCTCTGTCTGGTCGGCACCGGTTATTATTTCCTGACTCAGAGAAGCTGATTGCTCCAAGGCCATTTGAGCTTTACACTCAATACTACTGACCGTAACCAGTATGAAGAAAAGCAGAAAAGTTAATCGTATCATCAAAAAAAATATAAAATTGAATACTGCAAGCCAATTACTGATCAGCCGCTAATTTTAATTACCCGGAAGATGCGCCACAAGTTCTACCTCCAGTTTCGCTTCGGGCATATATAATCGTGACACCTGCACCCAGGTAGCAGCAGGAAAATCATTTTTATAAAATACCTTTCTTGAATTGTTATTTCGCTTCATAGCCTCTATATCGGTTGTATACAGATTTTCTTTTACCACGTTCTGAAAAGTAGCCCCAAAACTCTTTAATGACCGCTCCAGTGCCCGGTAGACCTGGGTAATACCCCCGGGAGTGATCTCTGTACTGACCGCTCCGGAAATATACAGCACATTGCCCACTTTTACCACCTGCGCATACCCTGCCGTGGTATCCTGTTTCAGCTTATTATCCCAATGCCATTTCTCTTTCACTATCCCGTTATCCTGAGCCAGCAGGGCCGAGTTAACAAACAATAGCAATAACAGGACTGTGTATTTCATAAAACTATGCTTTACTGATATTTTCAGATGTCTTTGCGAACGTTATTAAAGATAAAGAGAATCGATGTAAGTAGCTGACTGAAAAATGCCCTTTTAATATGAATTTGATACAGACAACAACGATTCCGATAACTACTTGCGTTACATTTCTCACAATAAAAACCAGCTGGCCCAGTAATCAGTCATGGGCACGATTAAGCAGGATAATTTTATCAACTGCCGAGTCAAATTTTTCTATAGCGGGATAAAAGGTAAGCGAATATCCATTGCCGGTGGTTGCATTGGCCCCTGCCAGCACCCATTCTTCCGGACCCAGTCGAATAAAGCGATCATCCGGAAGAGACTGATATCCGCCACTCTTTTCGACAAAACATTCCAGCAACGTACTATCCTTTATTACAAACCAACCATTCTGATCCTCGGCAATAAAGTGAAACAAAACGGCACCGGAGTGCAAAGAGACCGGCGGAAACAGCGTGTATATTTCGCTTTCCAGTGAGAAAAGAACCTGCATCTCCAGGTTGCCGTACACGTCAATTGTCCAAAGCTCTGCCTTGCCGGAGCCCGGACGCACAGCAAGAAGCCTGGAGGGCTCATCTATTGCAAGACTCAACACTTCTAAGGACTCAAATTCAGGAAGCTCAACTGTTCTGCTGAATATAGGCCTGCAATCACGATCCAGTTGTTCGTGCATAACGGTATTACTGCCCTCCTCTCTCAGCAGATGAATATAGTTGCCCTTCAACACTCCTTTGGTAAAAGTCTTATACACTTTATTCCTGTGCACAGTAATATCCCCGTTTTCAAAATCCACCCGTTTCAGATGCCTGTAGGATAAATAATACCCTGTATTCCCCATAAATCCCAACAACCCTTCCCCAAAAGGTTTTGTAATAACCCCCTTCGCTGCATTGTTTTGTGGAAACAGCTTACTCACCAGGGTTTGCTTTTTCCCATCGGTTTCCTTCTCAAGAGCAACGAGAATGTCTCCCTGTGGATCTTTTATGAAAATGGGATACTCCTCTCCGGAATATTTTATATGATCCGTTTGCCCGTCGTGTTTACATAAAACGTATTCGATATCAAAATCGCCACTGGCATTGTATACTTCCAGTGCCAGCAGCGACTGACCGCGATAATCAATTTGGGTGGAATAAGCAAGCCCATTGGGGGAAGTGATCGTGTAAATCACTCCATCGTTGATTGAGCTGACAGCTACATTTGTCATAAAGGGTGACCAGATAATTTAAGCCAATTTTCAAAATACAGTAAGTTTTCCCAGGCATCAGGGCCTTTTAATCGTACATGGCTATACCGCGGCAAATACGCAGTATGCCGTTACTATCACGGCGCCAAATGTAAATATTTTTGCCAGTCACCACACCCGACCAGTCTCCGCTTCTGACAATGGCAATATGCGTGGCATATTCAATCACATACCCATCAAGATCTTCAATACGGTCTGTACGGATATCCAGTTTCTCAAAAACCGGCAACTGTTTCACATGATCATCGAGAAAGGCATCAATCTCCTTCCTGCCGCGGTATACGGGATGATTGCTGTACAAAAACATAAAATCATCGGCATAAAACTGTTTCCAGCGTATGGCATCATGCTCCATAATAACCTTTTCCTGAAAACTGTTATAAGCAGCGAGCTCAAAACTGAGCGGATCTTTTACAGGTATATGCGCCTGGTATGCCATATTTACAGAAGGCACATCTCTCACAACCAGGCTATCGGCAATTGCCGGCGGCTGACTATAATTCCATGCCTGCGTCGCCAGCAGGAGAACACCCTTCGTATCTCTCGACCATATATTCGCATATTTGCCGTGAACCGTATCTGCACTGGTTTTTGATCTTAGCTGTACTATGCTGGTAAATGTCCCAAACTCAACAACCACTCGCCCCAGATCCATTACATCCAGGGGTTCCAGTTGGCAGTCTTTTACCCGAATGCGGGAAAGTAGCCCCTGGTAATACTTGAGCACATGTACCTTTGTCCAGATCGTAGGCTGATTTTCCGGCATTAGACGGATACTGTCTGCAAACAGACGTGTTGCTCCGGCAGGATCATTAGCCTTTAAGGCTGCAACATAATTCTTCCGGAATTCAGCGAGACTGGAAACGGTTCGGGAATCTGGAGTAACAGAACGCTGGCTGAATGCTTTGCACAACATCAGGCAGAAGCATGAAGTAAGTAAGATTTTCATGGCAAAAAGGTTTTCGGCTTTGTAGTCTGGATACTCAGTCAATATAAGCAATATCCCTCTGCCCGGCAAATGGAAAATAGTCTCTTTAAAGTGTTTAGCAGCCGCTGCCATGTTTAATACTGGATAAGGACTGGTAAAACAAGCTGCCAGCAAAAACGACTCAATGGCTCTTTACAATCTCGGGCTTTGTTACAAAAACGGAGACGGGGTAAACCAGTCAAACAGATGGGCGAAATATTATTTAAAGAAGGCAGCAGCCAGTGGTCATAAACCGGCCAAAAAAGCACTGAAGAACATTGTTTAGCCACACACGTTATTGCAGCCATTATCAATATCCGGGTCTTCGCAGACCCATGCTCCCCGTCTGGTTCTAATTTTTCCCTATCTTCAATCATATGAAGAAACCTATCACCAGCACCCTGCTTTTCCTGATGGCCTGCACGACTATTGCTGCCCAGGACACCATACCACATGTGACCGGCAAAGTGAATATCTCGGTCAAAAAAGGCACTATGGAGTGTGATCTCACACTTTCTAATATGCCACGCCTCACCGATTATTATCTCCGGCTCAATTCGGGTATGAATATCCGGTATATAAAAAATGGTGAGAGTGCCGCATCGCAACCACTCCAATACGACAAATCGGTATACGACAGTATGTCGTCTGGTGAATCATCGGCTTACTATATTCCTGCCTATAATAAAACGGGCAAATACCTGCCGCGTGCTGTCCGTTTCAACTATGTAGGCATGTTCCCCGTTATCACCGACACATCGAGTGTGGCCGACTGGCGCGGCAATCTTGCTTTCAACGGCACCACCCTGCGCGCAGATGGTATTCAAAGCGCCTGGGCGCCCATATTGTATGATGTCAAAAACGACAAACGATACGAAAAAGTGACCTACGACCTGGATGTCACCTGCAGCGACTGCCAGGTGATCTATGTAAATGGCAGCCAGCCGGTGACCGGCACCCGGGCGCAGGTCAAAAGCACAAATGCGCAGGACCTGACCATGTTTTTAGGCGACTTCAAATCGGTATCCATCAATGGCAACTATTTCCTGAATCCGGATGCAGATGACCAGCAACTGGCCGAACTTGAAAAAACCCTGCAGTCTTATCAAAGCTACCTGGGCAAAAAACTGGGCATCCCATACAAAGGCAAGGCCGTGTATATTCAAACCACGCCTGTGTCAAAATACAATTCCTGGCTCTTTGCCTCCTATCCCACTATTGTAAAAATCGGCTGGGACGAAGGCATGAAGTCGTTTGTAAGCAAAGAGGAAGGCCCCGGATTCAAACAATATATGGCACATGAACTGGCCCACTATTACTTTGGTACATTCCGCACCTTCAACTCGGAGCTGGGCGATATGATCTCTGAAGGTTTTGCTGAATTCCTGGCCCTGCACATCACCCGTACCCAGATCAGCGATAGCCTCTACCGCCAGAAGCTGGAGTCGAAGGTTCGCTCGATGCGCAACTTCAAGCCAACAGCTATAGCTGCTGTGCGCTCCAATAACGATTACCAGGACCGGGAATTATATGTCTACTACTATGCGCCGGTCATTTTCTCCGCTATTGAAAAAGAAATCGGTGAAGAAAAAACGTGGGCATGGATAAAATCGTTGTTGCAGACCCCAGCCGTTTTTACCAATTATTCATTTTTTGAACAGACACTGATCGAAGTAGTGAAGGATAAAAATAAAATGGCCCAGTTGCGGGAAAAATACCTGATACCTGCCAATGCTTTGCAGAACGCCGTTGCCACGCTCGGTATCACAATTAATGAAGCCCCCCGCCCTGTCACAACCGGCGAAAAACCGGTAGCCAAAACCTATTACTACTTCTTCTTTTCGCGTCCGCTGATGGATGCAGGCATGTCGCAAAACAGGATAATCAAACACACGGAGATCCGCGAGATCACCTGCACACGCGAAGAGTTGTCAAAAATGGCCGACCCTATCTTTGACCGCCTTAAAGCCGAATGTGAAAATGAAGCGGGCTGCAGCGCAGATTTCAATACCTACGACTCGATGGAAAAAGCCGAAACCGCATTGAAGCGCTGGCTCGACCGGCACAAAAAACCGGGCATGGAGGTCAGGATACTGAAACCATAAAACACGCATCGCCAAATAACGGCAGCCATCATACTAAATAAGAACCCGCTCCAGGAGCGGGTTCTCTGCTTAACGGATATTGCTTTAACAACACATGAAGACAACTTTAAAACAGCCAACGCACAAAAGCTTCCATGGCCGCATAGCGGGTAAGACCCAGGTCGGCATAGAGCTGTGCCGTAGCAGCATTACGCTCTTCGGCCCTTTGCCAAAACTCCCGGTCATCACTACCCTGAAAAGGCACGGCATCTTTTTGTGACTGATGGATAAAAATGCCGAAACGTTTCCGCACCACTTGCGCAGGACTCATGGGAATGGCCATTTCAATATCCCTGATATCCCACTCCTGCCAGGCGCCTTTATAAAGCCACAGCCAGCAATCATTGATCCACTCATCGCCTTCGGCCTTTATGCGCTGCAATGCGGTAAGTACGGCGTTAAAACAAACAAGGTGGGTGCCATGCGGATCGGCAAAATCGCCGGCGCAATACACCTGCTGCGGCTGCACTTTCCGGAGCAGCTCCATCGTAAGCAGCACATCTTCTTCGCCCAGCGGATTTTTTTCTATAGTACCGGTTTCATAAAAAGGCAGATTCTGAAAATGAATATTATCCGGTTTAATCCCTACATAATTGCAGGTAGCCCGCGCTTCACATCTCCTGATCAATCCCTTGATATTGCGGATGGTCACGGAATCCATCTGATGCGCATTTCTTTTGTCGGCTATAAATTTTTTGGTTTGAGAAAAAATCTCCCCGGGTATTGACGAGCCAATACCAGCTATATCATTAAAGCCTACGGCAAAATCGAGAAAACGGGTTACAAATTCGTCTGTAACGGCAATATTACCTGATGTCTGGTAGGCCACATGCACATCATGCCCCTGGTCATGCAGGCGTTGAAAAGTGCCACCCATGCTGATGATATCATCATCGGGATGGGGAGAAAATATGATTACCCGTTTGGGATAAGGCGTGGAGCGTTCCGGATGCGAAGGCACACTCACGCCGGGTTTGCCCCCTGGCCAGCCGGTAATAGTATCACGCAGCAGGTAGTAAACCTGCAGGTTAATCTCATAGGCATCGCCTTTTTCTACCAGCAGTTCGCCCAGTCCATTGTCTGTATAATCTTTATTGGTCAGGCTCAATACAGTCTTGCCCAGTTGAAGCGCCAGGCCCACTACGGCTTTCTTCACGAGCCGGGGTGTCCACTCGCACTCACCGGTAAGCCAGGGCGATTTTATACGCGTGAGCTCTGCTGCCGCGCCATTATCGATCACAAAAGAAACATCGTCATGATTCTGCAGGAGAGAAGCGGGCAGCATCTCGGTATCGTCATCTTCCACGGCTTTTTTAACAGCCGTGGCCTTGCCGGCTCCCCAGGCCAGTACAACGATCTTCTTTGCTTTCAAAATCGTACTGATGCCCATGGTAATAGCCAGACGCGGCATATGGGCAATGCTGGAAAACTCATGCGCATTGGCCATACGTGTACTGTCTGACAAATTCACTAGCCGGGTTTTGGAATAAATGCCCGAGCCGGGTTCATTAAAACCGATATGCCCATTGTTGCCAATGCCAAGTATCTGCAGATCGATACCACCAGCCTTTTCTATCTTCTTCTCATAGGCAATACAGGCTGCTTTAATATCATCCTTTGCCACTTCGCCATCGGGAATATGAATATTTGCAGGATCCATATCTACCTGCGAAAAAAGCTGTACCTGCATAAAATGGTGATAGCTCTGAACCGCCGTCTTGCTGATGGGGTAATATTCGTCGAGATTAAAGCTTACCACATTGCGGAAACTCAGATTCTCCTCCCGGTGCATGCGCACCAGCTCGGCATATAAATATTTGGGACTTGAACCTGTGGCCAATCCCAGTACCATCGGCTTACCGGCCAGTTGTTTCTCGCGGATGGCACTGGCAATAAGCTTTGCCACTGCCAGCGAACCGGCTTTGGCATCTTCAAAAATGTCTACATTGATTTTCTCCAAACTGCTCATAGAAGTGATACGTTTTAGGTAATAAGTTTTAAGTAGTAAGTTGGAGAGGGCGGCCAGACTCGCCTGTGTAAATACACACTACACATCTGCGAACGCCACATCTGTTGCGGCATGAAGCGCCCCTCCTGCTTTTCATAAAAATTCAGGCAAGCCATCCTTTTTACAGGACTACGTTAATAACTTTCAGTTGTATGCCGGGACAATCACCACATGGCTTCAATCTCTTCCAGCGATTTGCCGGCAGTTTCCGGAATATGTTTCCAGACAATATACATATACGGCAGACACATGACGGCAAAGAGCCAGAACGTGCCATGCGGAGTGAGTACATCGAGCATCCAGGGAGTAAGCTGACCGATGAGGTATGTACCTACCCAAAGAGAAAATCCGGCTATCGACATGGCCATACCCCGCACTGCGTTGGGATATAATTCGGAGAGCAGAACAAAAACAACCGCAGATACCGACACGGCACAGCAAAACACATAAAACAGGAAAAGAAACAGCAATACTTCATTGGGCCATGACCACTGCTCTCCACGCCAGAAATACACGCCTATCAATACCAGACAGAGTATCATACCAGACACACCCCAGTACACCAGCTTTTTGCGGCCCACCCGGTCGATAATAAATATAGCCAGTACGGTGGTGAGCATGTTGACCAACCCTACCAGTACCTGATAAAAGAGCGAATCACCTTCAGACAATCCGCTGTTTTTAAAAATGGTGGGGCCATAATAAAGCACGGCATTCACACCCATAAACTGACCCAGAATGGCAATAGCCACACCAATAAGCAGTACTTTGAAATATTTCGGCTTCAGCAATAACCGGTAATTCAGCTTACCCTCACCCGCTACCATTTTTTCTTTAATGGCCGTGGCTTCCTCATTCGCCACTTCGCGGCTTTTATTTATTTTTTCGAGTACGGCAACCGCTTTGTTGATATTATTCTTCAGCAGCAACCAACGCGGACTTTCGGGGATAAAGAAAAGAATGAGCAAAAACAGCAATGCCGGCATGGCTTCCATTCCCAGCATAGCCCGCCATACTTCTGCAATAAACACTTTCTGCAGGGTGGCATTCTCAAATTCTGCGCCTGAAACAGCGTATTGCAGTAACTGATAATTGACCAGATATGCGCCCAGAAATCCCGCTGTAATGGCCAGCTGATACATGGCGACCAGGCGACCGCGGTATTTGGCAATTGCTATTTCCGAAATATACATGGGAGAAATGATAGACACCATGCCAATGGCCAGGCCACCAATAATGCGGTAGATTACAAGCGCATCTATGTCCTGCGCAATGGCGCATCCGATACCGGACAGGAAAAACAAAATAGCCGAAAAAAACAGCGATAGTTTTCTCCCAAACCGCTCGCTGCAATATCCTGCAATCAGCACCCCTATCATTGACCCCACCAGTGCACAACCCACATACCAGCCCTGCTGAATAGAGCTGAGCTGATATTGCGCCGTCACCTGCTCAATGGTTCCGGATATAACGGCAGTATCATAGCCAAACAGAAAACCACCCAATGCTGCTACTACTGTCAAAAAGACAACGTAACCGATATTTTTTTCTTTCATAATTAAAAATTCAGGTATTCTTTATAACGGTTATAGAGATGGCCCGCCTGCAAATAGGCAGACTGGGGACTCATGAAATGTGAAAATTCAAAGGTGATGCCCTTATCATATCCGGCCCTTGCAGCTGCTTCGAGTTTCATCCGCAGCTTCTCAAATTTTATAGGCAAAAACCTGATGGGCATATCGCGGTCAAAGGTCTCGGCATTTGTCCAGCATTTCATGCCATACTTATCGGCCAGTTTTTTATTTATACTAAAGAAAGCATCCAGCTCATCGTAATCAATATGCCCGTCCTGGAAGGCACAGGCATCCACCACACCCTGAATGCCCTGAAATATTTCATTCCATTCTCTTTCATGCTCCATCACCGATACCGAATTGACTTTGGTGATTTGCCCGGAGGCGGCTTCCACCGCTTTTTTACCATCAATCCAGGGCGAAATAAAAGTGGGTAAATTGCCCGACACATCCTTACACTGCTTACCCATGGCACGAAAAGCATCGATCGCTCCTTTGGTTTTACGGCTTATTTCGCCACTGATATACCAGCCTCCAAAACTTTTATGTTTTGAACCGTATGCCTGCCATACCTCATCAATCACATATTTATTGTCTTCTATCTCTGCACTCAGATCGCCGGTATCCCAGTATTTGCCGGAATCGTAGAGCCCAAAATAAAATTTCATGTTGTGTTTGTCTGCCAGTTGCAGAAATAACTCCAGCAGATCGGTATGCGGCTTGTAGCACCCTTTCTTTACAAGGTATTTTGATGGGTAGGTAATAAACTTGCGGTAACCGCTACGGATCATGATCACGGTATCGATGCCGATCCGCTTCATATGCTTAAAGTCGTTATCCCACTCCTTCCGGCCCCAGTTCTGGTGAGGAATATCATGCGAAATCTCATCCAGAAATGTACCTGTAATGGGCAGTATAGTACCCGCAGCGGGCGCTGCCGGCTCTATCAGCGACTCACCTGCTGCGCCGGCCAGATAAGGCGTTGCCAGCATGGTAGCTCCGGCTTTACCAATCCCCGACAAAAATTCCCGTCTTGAATTTCTTTTCATATGCAGTTTTTAAATTATCACTTCGTATACTGCAGACCATCTGTAGCAGTTCCGGTCTGCCGTATACATTACACTAAATCTTTTTATGACTGATATATTCCTCACAACGGCGTGTAATATACCGACAGGATTACTTCCCTTCATTACAGACACCGGCATCCTTTTTCAGGAAACCTAATTTGCCTGCTCTTTTATCATTTTCAATAGCAACTCCGGCTCATCTGTGGTAATCATATCAACCCCTTCTTTCAGGAAACGCTGCAGTTTGCCCGTATCATTGACCGTCCACACATTGACCGTTAACCCCAGTGCATGCGCTTTTCTTACGAGGTTTGTATCTCCCTCATACGAGTAAAAGGAATAATCAATGCCGCTCAACCCATCTTTTTTCACCTCCTCTACTGTTTTATCGCCGGTGAGATAAGAAATATCAGCAAACGGATCAAGCTCACGAATACGCAGCAGTGCATCGTAACTGAAGCTGATATACTTCACCCAGCCCTGGGCATGGTGGCGAGTCACCATACTCATTACAGAATCGACAGTAGTGATCATGGCGGCCTTTCCTTTTGCCGAGGGTTTAATCTCGAGTACCAGTGTGGTGCTGTTCTGCGTTTTGCCCAATTGCAGGTATTGCTCCAGCGAGGGAACAAACTCGCCCGCCATTAAAGGCACGTTTAGTACCTGTGCGGCTGCTGTATTTTCCACTACATAACCGCCAATGGAGGCGTCGTGCGAAATGACGGGAATGCCATCTGCAGAAAGCCATACATCAAATTCTGCACCTTCACAGCCTAACTCAATAGCCTTTCGCAGCGACCCCAGCGAATTTTGGGATACCTGCTGGTTTTTCCACGCACCCCTGTGCGCTATCACTTTGTTTTTTATAAAACGGTCTGCAACCAGTTCGGCAGTTACCACCACGCCATCTACCGAAAATTTCAGCGGATATGCCAGTGATGGATCTTTTTCCGAAATCTTTCTGTTCTTTTTCAGGTAAAGGGCATTATTCTTCACGCGGAAGAGCCGGGCCGGGTCATCGATTATTTTCAGTTTCAACCCGCCTCCTTTTGTATTAAAAGGCTCGGCTATTTTTGCTCCCTTTTTATTTAATGGCAAACGATATGCAGACAAACCAACGCCGTTGTTTTGCGCAGAAATCGCCTTAACCAGTAACAGGAGAACCAAAAAGAAAAAATACCGCAGCTTCATAACATACATTTTTTCAACCGTAACCCTATTTAATAGATATCGATTCATTATATACTCTGCCAAAACGGTCGGTTACCCGTACAGATACTCGCTTCACATTTTTATCGATACTCATTTTAAATAAATGGGCGGTGAGCACGGGTTTCATCCAGGGACTACCCGGCGGCAGAGAGTTGTAATAATCAGCCATTACCGGAGAGTAACCGATATAACGGGTCATTTCGCCCATCTCCTTTCCATCGGCTATCAGTTCTACTTTCCATTTGGCATCCCAGTTCCAGACATTCGCCACCACGGACCCAATTGAATCCACATAGGTCAGTTGCATCTGGTGATTCCTGTCTTTACCGGCACTTTGAAAATACCAGGAGATGCTGTCATTCTTAATTTCATATACAGCGTAGCCAAGGGGTGCTCCATCAAAGGAAGTCTCACCACCCCACCACGCGCCGCATATAGCACCATGTATATGATGAAAAACATTATTGCTCTCAAAGCTCTGATTCCAGTGCGTATGTCCCGACATGATATGCACTTTGTAGGGAGCCAGTATCGAGTACAGGTGTGCCACATTCACGACCGGGCTATCGTCGGGCAGCGAAACGGCTTCAGATCCTGCGGGTTTTTGTCTGTCATATTCAAATGAAATATGTACAGACACAATCACCGTTGTACCCTGGGGAACAAACTTCAGGTCATTTTCCAGCCACTTCATCTGCCGCTCGGTGACATATCCGAAATAGCGGGAATCTTTTCCCATGTAAAACACATCATCCAGCACCACATAATGGATCTTGCCTTTGTTGAAGGAATAATACTCAGGACCAAAATTATCACGGAAAGCTTTCTGCGATCCTTCATCACTACGCGCTTCATAGTTTTCGTCATGATTGCCGATGACCTGAAAAGTGGGAAAACCCATTGTCTCAACCGCCTTCTTGTGATTGGCAAACAGCGAAAGATCATCGCCTACGATATCGCCGCAAAGAATACCCAATTTGGGCAGTGAACCATACTTTTCCACAACGGGCTTGAAATATTCTTTGGCAAAATTGGACCACTTTTGTGCGGCCTCTTTATTAGCAGGCTGAGGATCGGCTCCCACTATGAGGATATGATGTGCATCGTCGGTCTTTTCTTTTGATAACGCAAAATTGTATTTGTTCTGTCCTTTCTTAAGACGCTGATAAAATTTAGGCAAAAAACCTTCGGTAGGAATCTTATATCCGCCGGGCAGTGACAGGTAAACAAATTCAGCATCGGGGTGACTATAAAAAGAGTAAGCGCCCTTTGCATCTGTGCGGACTACACTAAACCCATCGGTAACGGCTACATTGGGTATAGGTTTCCGGGTATCCTGGTTTGAAACCACACCAGACAGCAGGCGGTTTTGGGCCTGCACAGCAGTTACCCAAAAGAAGTGAACCAGCAAAAGAGCGTACATTTTTCCAGCAATCTTCATGTCTTCTGTTTTATCGGATTATACGGTTATTTTCCTGTTGATTTGCGAAATGTATTACCGGCCGGCAGTAATACGTTTACCGGCGCCTTCTTTTCCCGAAGCAGAGTAAGGCGTTACAAAAAACCGGTTAGTTTCCCGCAGCGAATTCGCTGCTATCTTCACACGCATATCTTTCTGCACGCCGGGTTTATACTGCCATTCGGCATAAAGCTCATCGTTGAGATATAAACGATAGCCGGCTACATTTGCCTCGGAACCACTTCTTACCGACCATACAAATTCTTTCGACAGATCGGTTAATGTAATCAGATCTGCATTTTGAATATCGGCAGACACTTCCGTATCGGGCAGCTTTCCGTTTTTCAGGTAGTAGAGGTAATCTTTATGAAACTGGGGATTGTCTTTCCAGGGGCTGTAATAATGGCTATAGGCAAAGGTGATATAGTTCGACACATAGGGTTTTACTATTTCCATCTGTTTTACAAACCGGTCTAGCGTGGCGCTGGTCCAGAAACGCTGATCAAATGTTTCGGTATCTACCCAGAACTGAAGTCCGGGTTTGGTATCAACAGCTTTTTTGAGTGCAGCAAACCATTCACCCAGCACTGAAATTGTAAGGCCACCCGCACCCACACAATCCTGGGGCGCAAAAATATCGCCTTTCTTAAAGTTGGTTTGCCGGAAAACGTTTGTCCAGATGGTTGCCGATTCCTGCGCCGTGCCAAGCCTGTGATTAAAAAACGGACAAAGCATAAAAGGCATATCAGGAGTTTCCTTATTCAGGTAATCGAGGTTAACATTCAGTGCTTTTGCCAGCAGTGTTTGCGACTGGGCCGTAGTAGTATGCAGGTTATCTACTTCCCAAACCCAGTACCAGCCATACATGGTTTCTTTGTAACGGCTTTTATACCGGGTTATCAGTTCACCAGCCAGTTTATTACCCAACTCCATTTGGGCAGTGATCCACTCCAGCGTAAAATTGGCCTGCCACCATTTTTCATCAAAGTTGAGTCCCAGGAAAACTTTCATGCCGGCAGCCTTTGCATTGCGCAGGCAATTTTCCACAATATCATTTCCATACCGGTTTGTTACCCCGGGGAGTGAAGTAGGAAATATAGCGTATGTCTTTCCGTCGTTATCTGTATTGAGCGTGGAACCAAGAATGAGGTATTGCATACCGGCTTCTTTCAGTGCGGCAAATTCGCGTTGCCACCGCTCATCGGTCCAGTCTCTGACCAGGTAGCTTTGAATAAACGTTCCGTCTGATTTAGGAACAGTAATACCCGTCGTTTTAACGGAATTAACTTCTTTATGTGCACAGTTCAATTGCACTGCCAACAATAATAGGCCAAGCAAATATCTTTTCATAATTAATAGATTATATAATGATCAGTCCTGAATTGTTTTAAAGGCAACCCTGTCTTATCAAACAGATTGGGCACTGCAGTATTCTCAAAACAGTAGCGGAGCGCAACAGGCTTTGCTACTTTTGGCGAGCTCACTTCTATTTTATTATTCCGGAGCAGCTGCGCTTTGGCCGGATAAAACACCGAATCGGCTCCGGCCAGCTGAAATCCGGATATGTTCGTGCCTTTTGCCTGCAGCGCACCGGTTGCCTGGTAAGTGGCCAGCGCCGATCTGTTTTTAAAATCAACTTTTAGTATAGATGGAGGATAGGGTTGAAAGGCAGATTGGTCATATACCTCTTTCAGCACGAGGTCCGATAAGCGAAGCCCGACTTCCCTTTTACGATCGGGATGAATATTGGCTGTATCCGGTACAAGATCCTGAATAGCGATAGAGCCATATCGGGGAATGGACCGGCCGGCATTTTCAATCTGCTCGCGTAATGCTGCTGCCCGTAGCTTCTTATACCCATTCCAGGGAGCCACCTGCACCGCATAGAAATAAAAAGGATTTTCAAAAAGATGGCGCCACGACTTTACCAGCGAAGTCAGCAACACGCCATAGCTATTCCACTCCCAGTCTACATTGGCTTCGCCCTGATACCAGATACATCCCTTTATGCTGTAGCGATGCAGCGGATAAATCATGGCATTGAATAAGGTGCTTATTCCCTTGGGCGCCCAGCCATACGGTTCTATATAGGTGCCCTGTTGTCTTTCAGATACGGGCGGCAATGCTGCAGAGGGCATCCAGGCCTGTATATTGGTACCACCCCAGTAAGCGCCTATCAGCCCTATGGGTGTCTGTGTATTTTGCTGAATGTTTTTTCCAAAGAAATAACCAACTGTACTGAATTTTGAAGCGCTCACCGGATCACATTTCACCCATTTTCCCCGGCAGTCACTCACCGGTATTTCATCATAGTTTTTTTCTACTTCAAAAAAACGGATCTCGTTATTCTCCACGATGCTGTAGTTGCTATCGTTCCTGTTGATACCCCAGTCGTAATTAAATTCCATGTTGGACTGGCCGGCACAAAGCCATACATCGCCCAGCAGGATGTCGGAAATCTTTTTTGTTTCATTACCGCAGATAAAAACAATACTGTGCGGACCTTTTTCTGCCGGCGTCTGAAGTGATGTAACCCAGCTGCATTCCGCTCCAATCTGCAGCCTGATTGTATCGGCCGGACTCCACGATGCTACGATCTTCAATTCAAAGGAGCCAGGTCCCCTGCCCCACAATTTTACCGTGGCATTCTTTTGTAATACGGCATGATCAGAAAGCAGATCGGGTAGTTTTAATGGCAATTGCGCCGACAGATTGAGCCAGCTGCACATACTCAGCATTAAACACCAACCAGCGATATGGAACGATTTTATTCTCATTGTACAGAAATCTGGATTGATGCTGTGTAGACTTTCCCGAACCTGTCGGTAGCCTTTACGGTTACCGATTTTGTACCGGGTGTTATTCTTCCTTCAAACAAGTGTGTGGTGAGCGAAGGTTTTACCCATGACCAGCTTTGCGGCAGGGTTTTGTTGAACGCCGTCATAAACGGATCATACCCGGCAAACCGTTTTAATTCACCTGCATCGCGACCATCTTCCTGCCAAATGGTTTTCCATCCCGCATCCCAGTTCCATATGTTGACCATAAACCTTCCCAAACTGTCAGGCTCATATACCCGCATCTGATAATCTCTGCTTTCGCCGGCGCTTTGAAAATACCAGGTCAGGCTATCTCCATCTATCTCATATACGCCGAAACCAAGCGGTGTTCCGTCTGACGAGGCTGGACTTTGCCACCATTCACCGCACATCGCTCCATGTATGTGATGAAATCCGGCCGCATTTTCAAACTTCTGGTTCCAGTGTGTATGTCCGGCCATGAAATGAACTTTATATGGCGCAAGAATATTGTACAGGTGTTCTTTATTTGACATACCGGCACTCTCCGGCACTGCTGTGCGACCAGCCACAGTGGTCGTATCGAAATCAACCGGGATATGTGTAGAGACGATTACAGTGCTGCCCCGGGGAATATGTTTCAGATCTTTTTCGAGCCAGGCCAGCTGGGCTTCGGTCACATACCCCGTATACGTAAAGTTTTTTCCCATGTAAAACACATTATCCAGTACTACGTAATGAATGCGGCCTTTATTAAACGAATAGTATTCCGGGCCAAATGCTTCTCGGAAAGATTGCTGAGAGAGGTCATCGGAGCGTGCCCCATAATCAGCGTCATGATTACCGAAAACCTGAAAAAAAGGAATACCGATTGCCTTCAATGCCTGTTTATGGTTTTTATACAACTCATGTGTGTCACCCACAATATCGCCACACATGATACCCAGGGCCGGAACACCCTTATGCCGCTCCAGTACTGGCTGAAAATACTGCTGAGCAAATGACAACCATTTCTTCCCGTCTTCGTTTGTCATGGGCTGTGGATCGGCACCCACGAGTAGCAGGTGTTTCTGATCGCTCACCGTTTCTTTTTCGAGGTAAAAATTATAGCTGCTGCCTTCTGTAAGTTTTGTATAAAAAGAAGGAACACCTTCCGCATGCGCTATGCGGAATCCGGCTGGCGTGGAAAGAAATACATAGGTTGCTGACGGATGCCTGATAAACGAATACCGTCCTTTGAGATTAGTGGCAACTACATTGTATCCATCACTTACGACCACGCCCGCTATACCTTTGCCTGATGCTTTATCCAGCACGTAACCCTGCACAGCAGTGTACTGCCCGATAGAAATTACCGGCAACAGCAGCACCATCATCATACTTACAAACCAGCGCCTTGTCATAACAATACAGTTTTTCAGAAAATACGCATAGATATGCATGCAGCAGACGCTTGTGCGCCTCCCGGCATTATCATTTTATTTTTCGTCAAATACTCCTGTAAAATCCTGTTATCGCTTACTTTCTTTGTCCGATATTCTTCTTGTCGCCATACACAAGGCAATCAACCGTTCTGAATTCATAAGAAGGGTTTGGATTAAGCACCTTGATATGTATGCGGTGTTTACCTGGCGGGAGTTTGTATTGCCAGAATAATTCGGTCCTGCTGCTGATAGCATCAGTTGGGAAATTGGCCACTTCTACCTCTTTATCATCGACAAACAGTGCGGCCCGTAAAATGTGATTTTCTGCATCAGCGACCTTTTTGGCAGCATGCCCGCGTATCACAAACCCAATGCCTTCCATTTCAAAACTAAATTCATCGGAAAAGTATTTTCCCAGCGGAATAAATCGCTGCGGATAATGACCGGCAAAGTTTTCTTCAAAGGGTACTGATATTATTTCGGGCTGAGGAAATACGATTGTTTCCTTGGAGATATCTCCTTTATTGGCTTCGATATTTGCCAGGGCATGTTTATAGCCCAGCTCGTACACTTTCTCGAGTGAAAGTGTGGTATAGGAGAAATTACGTTGTTCTGCTTTCTGTAATGGCTTTATCCAGTACTCAGGAATATTGCTGTATCCTTTCACTACGCCCAGCACACCTGTTGCGGTAGCCGGATTACAATCCGAGTCCTGGCCCAGGCGGGTAGCTATTTCGAGTGTTTTGGTGAAATCACCTTCTCCATACAGGAGTCCGGTAACCACATAAGCGGCGTTTAACTTGGCATCGATGTTAAGCGGATGAAAGACGCCATTGGGACAGCCATCTTCTTCGGCCCACTTTTTTTGTATCTCAAACCAGGTCTGCTTCCAGTCAGTCGGATTTTTTTTATGCCAGGCAATTACATCGGCAATACACTGATAAAACTTGCTCTGTGCCGGTATGGCTTTCAGGGCCTCCTCCACAATAAAAGGTACATTGTCGTTGGCAAATGCAAGTGCATACAGGTTTGCCACATATATACCGCCATACAATCCATCGCCCGAGTTGACCAGGCGGCCCAGTTTATTGGCAATAGCGGTAGCGGCTCCCGGCATACCCGGGCTCATGAGTCCTGCAAAATCTGCTTCGATCTGAAAATCGATATCATCGGCATGCGGATTATGCAGCCAGTGACCTGATTTATCTGCCGGCACGCCCTGCTGCAGATTGTATCTGCCTGCCTGATTGGCATGCCACAACTCATATTTTTTGCCGGCAAAAGCAGCAGCAAAAGAATCGAGCGGTGCATGTATGCCCAGCTTTTCGAACACTTCCACAAATGTGAGATCCACATACACATCATCATACAGACCGGGGAAAGTGGTCATCGCTTCATTCACATAATCATCATGCCAGCGAATGGTTTCATAATCCTGGATAAACGTACCCAGGTAACGAAATTCGGAGGGCCAGCCGAATGTAACCCCTACAGTCTGGCCAGCCCATCCTCCTTTGATTTTATCCAATAACTCTTTTTTGCTTATTTCTTTTTTAGTTCCCGTTGCGGCACTATCACTGCTCTTTTCCGCGCATGCAGAAAACAGACACAGGGTAAGGAAAGAAAAAATCAATCGGTTCATGCAATCTTTTTTAATAGGTTCAACAGCAGGCTTTAAACGCCCGTTACAGATTTATTTCGTTTGTCAAGCCAGGATTTATACTGATTATACAACCGTACCGACTCCTGGTTGCGATGGCCGGCGTAGGCAGTAGTGCCTGGTTTATTGAAACAACCGATATACTGATAGATAAGGATCTTGTCAACAAAAGGCGACAGATCTTTCATCTGCTGCAGAATGCGGGTCTCGAAATCAGCGGGCAGCAGGTTGTCTTTGGTTCCCTTTTCGAAATAAAACACTTCCATGTCTGCCCATATCCTGGAGCGGGCTGCTTTCTGATGTGCCTTATACAGGTTTTCAAAATGTTTGGCCGGCTCGCCCAGCTTTGTATGATTCACCCCCACGCCATCCTGATAGGCTATCACATCAATATTCATTCGTTCCAGCTGTTTTACAAATTGGTCATCCGACTTTTCGGCTTTAATGTTATAAGGTGCAATGAGGTTAAAAGAAGCCGGTTGCAGTGAGCGCGCTACATGCGAGCACTCATTCACATATTTAATGAACTTCTCATCAAAATAAGGCATCAGGTATGACTCGTTGGGAAAATACCATCCGTAAAAGCTGGAATGATGACCGTATTTTTTTACGATCTCTTCCATGGCGCCATTACGCAGTTTCTTAATACCGGGGTCAGTCATCAGGAATTCTCCTTTCTGGCAATCATCCCAAAAATCATTACTCAAAAAGAACTTCATCCCCACTTCATCGCCGGCTGCCAGTACAGCCTCCAGCGGATCTGCACAGCCCAGTTTGTATTGCGGTACGAGTTTTGACGGATAAATAGATTTTCCGTCCAGCGCCACTTCCTGTATTACCAGGTATTCGAAACCAAGCTCACTTATTTCCTTTACTTTTTCCTTCCACTGCGCTTCGGTAAACTTTGCCAGATCCGGATCCCAGTACTCTCCTTCTGCAGGAAGCAAGTGCTGAAATTCAAACCAGGAACCTGCTATAGGTTTTATGTCGCCCATATTGAAACCAGGGCGGTGACCTGTATTGGCAATACCAGCCGTACCTATTGACATTGCTGCCGAACCAAGGGCTGAATATCGTATAAAGTTTCTCCTATTCATTTCTTTCGGTTGTTGTAAGATGAAAAAACGGATTGACGGATCATTTTTTTACTGGTGTTAGTTTTACCAGTTTAACTCCATGATAGGGTACTTTGGCGGAGTACTTTCCTTTTGCCCTGCCAATATCCTGTTGCTTCCATAAATCCCTGACAGTATATTCACCGGTAAGCCCCAGTTTAGCCCAATCCACAGACAGTTCATATTCCTGGTTCTGAATAGCTTTTTCTTTGGTTTTATCCCAGAGAATATAATAGGGATCGATATTAAAAAATCCTACTGCAACAGAACCGTCTTCCAGTTCTTTATACCATATCTGTCCGTTTTCTGTAACGATCTTTTTGGCAGGTTTTACCAGGGGGTCCTGGTTTACGGCAATCACTTCATCGTTAGTAAGCAGGTTGAGAGTAAAATCATCTATCGCATTCATATCGCAGCCAATGAGCAGAGGCGATGACAATAAACTCCACAGACTCATGTGGCTGTACTGTTCGTCTGCGGTGAGTTTCGAATCATGCATCTTAGCGCCCCAGCCACCGCCGAGTTTGCCAACTACGAGCATATCCGGGTCATTGTACTGTCCTGGTTTGGTAACCGGCGCACATACATCCTGAAATGCACCTATTGCCACTACTACATTCCAGTCGTCGGTGATATCGCGGGTGGTACGCCACTGATGTCCTTTAGCTTCCTGCCCCCAGTACCATACGTTGGGTGCTCCATAGCCAACACAATAAACAATATCACGGTTCACCTTCTGCAGTTCATCACCCATCAATATATACGGATCCTTAATGAGGTTTTCGGTAGGCACGGGAGCGATCTCACTATAAAGGCAGTAATCATATTTGAGATAATCCACGCCCCAGTTGGCCCAGGTACGGGCATCGATGGCTTCGTGCGCATAGGTACCGAGATAACCACCGCAGGTTTTAGGCCCGGGCGATGAATAGATACCAAACTTCAGGCCTTTGGAATGAATATAATCAGATAAGCGTTTAAAGTCGGGGAACTTGGCGTTGCCCAGCAATTCACCTTCTTTGGTGCGCTCTTTTGCTTCCCAGCCGTCATCGATGTTGATATACGACCAGCCATGATTGATCAGCTCCCGGCTCATGAAGTCAGCAGCATCTTTCACTTTCTGTTCGTCCACATTCAGTCCCCAGCAATTCCAGCTATTCCAGCCCATGGGTGGCGTCAATGCGATCTTATCACCCACTTCTACAGTCACCCTTCTGAAATCGCCGCCGAGTTCATTATCGGCTCTTACCACTATGTAGTAGCGGCCGGCTTTTTCTACAGTGCCTGTTATCAAACCGGTTTTTTCGTCGATAGAAAGCCCTTTTGGAAGCTGATAGGCAGTAAACTTCATCGGCCGTTTGCCTGTGGCAGCTACCTGGTAAAGAAATGGATTACCCGGACGCACACCAAATACCCGGGGAGAGTTAATACGTGGCGTCTCCCTGGGTTTGGGTGTGAGAATATATTTATCCTTAGCGATCGATTCCGGATAAGCTGTTTGGGGAATCACTTCGCCCGAGGTTTCAATTTTAACTTCCAGCCAGTCGGCATGGTCATACATGATACCATCGCCTCCTTCTGTCACCATCAGCACAATCTGCTGTTTGCCTGTAAGGTCTACGTTGAACCGGAGGGCCGGCATTCCTTTCCGCATAATATTGCTGGTCCAGATAACCTTCCCGTCGGCCAGGATCTTAAATTCCATAGATCCTGCATAGTCATTACGATCATCGGCACCCACATAGCCACTGATGGAAGTAGCCTTACCGTCCAGTTTCAGCATATATCTGCTCACAGAATGTGTACCGATGCCCCGGGAATATTTAACCCCGGCCACTGCAAAAGGAGTACCCAGCACAGATTTGTTGACAACGGGACCACCCCAATCCTGCAGCATGTAGCTTACATCCAGCTTATCGAGATATACTTCTTTGGAAAAGCCGGATACAGCGATGCCTAAAGCTGTAATAAGACTAAAAAGATAACTGAAACGACGAACCATGATTAACTAAACATTTATTGCAAACAATCGCAAAGGCTTATTTGCCTGTACTATTTGCGGTTATAGAAAAAACGCTTAATGCCTGTCTTAAACCAGATATGCTCTATGCAAGGAGCAGGCTGGTATAGAGCCTATTCTCCTTTTTTATAAATTCTGAAATTATCAAAATACATGGCCACCTGCTCTACCGGCGCAAAATTTTCAACCCGGAAATTGAGCGAGAAGCTGGTTGATGTTCCTGTATTACCCATGGGAATAATTTTCTCCAGAGGTATGGAAAGCGTCTGCCAGCGACCCAGGTTTTGAACTGTAAATACATCGCCCCCGATAGCTGTTGGCGCAACCGCCCAGTAGTAATAAATAAAGAAATTTGTTTTGCGGATAGGCAGTGCCATATTCAGTTCAAACTTGAGTACATAATTTTCGGGATGCCGTATCATGTCTAACTGATAATTGTAGCTATTTTCCATCAGGTAGAACCAGCCAAGGCCGCTGGGGTAACGTTGCTGATCCACTTCAAAGCGGATATACTTTCCTGATATCGGTTTGGGATCGGGCCATTCGCCCACCCATTGCTGGCCTGTGCCGCTGGTATAGGGAAAATCGGTGTCGAAAGAAGTGATCACATATTTCTTATCCTGATAATAGCCCGGACAAACAGCTTCGGCGTTGTACTTATTATTTATCAGCTTTACTTTCACGTTCTGCTGTACGGTCACCGGCACTTTAGCTGTTATATAATTATCAGTAGCCGTAATAACCGGAGATTCCTTATCCCCAAACATCACCACCGAATTGGAAGCATCCACCTCATACAGCTTCAGGAATTTACCATAGATGCGGATGGTATCGCCGGGAGGCGTATACTCATTAAACATACCTGTGAGCTCCAGGTCAGGACTGTTTACTGTGAAAGGAAGCTCGGTTTCTCCCGCTGCTGTTTTCAGATATAGTTTATTTGTAACCTCAAGCGGCAGTCTGACAGGTATTTGCAGGTAGACCACGCCATTTTCTTCATACATCTCTTCCAGGTCAACCAATACGTCATTCAGCTTTATTTCAGTAATGCTCGAAAGACTGGTACCGTGTATGGCGATCCAGTCGCCCATATTGCCGGCATAAATGATGCTGTCCAGTTTTTTGATCGTAGAGATATTCAACAACTTTGGCGCTGCCAGTTTAATATCATCCTTTTTACAGGAAGCCATAAAAAGTGCAGAAAGGACTGCCAGGCAAATGAACAAACGCTGTATATATGTCTTTTTCATTTTCTTTATGATTATGATTTGATACAATTACCAACCGGGGTTATTCGCTTCAATAAAGGGGTTGGTATTCACTTCATCTGCCGGCAGGGGCAGCAGCAAATGACGTTGTTCGCGCCGCTTGATCACACCATTTTCATCTGTTCCTCCCAGGGCATTCATTGTTTGCAGATAGATACCCCAACGCAGCAGATCGAACCGGCGTATACCTTCTGCGGCAAACTCCTTGGCGCGCTCCTGCAGTATATATGAACGGAATGACTCCTGCGTCCAGGGTGTATTGGTACCCATCGTTGCAGCCAGTACGGCCTTGTTGCGGGCGTTCAGCTTATCCACCTGCTGTATAGCGTAAGCAGAGGGAAGACCATTTACTTCGTTGTCGGCTTCAGCATACAGGAGTAATACTTCGGCATAACGCATAAAGGGGAAATTGAAATCAGTACGATTGCCATCCAGGGCATTTGATACCTGGCGGAATTTCATCAGCTTAGATCCGTACAAATGAGCATCATAACGCAGCTGATCTGTGGGCTTGTACCCATCCAGCCCAAGACGCACTTTTACGCTGTCTTTGGCAGGGTAATAGGAATAATAAAGAGTATTGGTATTGGCATCGTAGGTAAAAGGCACCCGGTGCATTACACCCCAGGTAATACGCTCATCACCATCATCAAACAACTGGTACCAGTGATCGCGCTGTACGTAGTAACCGCTCTGCAATTGTCCGGAAGGCATATAATACCCACAGTAGTCGGTAGCTACAAAGTTGCTCAGCGCAGCGTTGCCGGCAATTGTCTGCAGGGTGAAGATAAACTCCTTGCCGTTTTTACTACCGGGAGCCCAGAGCTCAGCCTGAGAACCATACAAATCGAAATCGTTCAGTTCAATCAGTTCTTTAGCTTTTTCCATACCCAGGCGATAGTATTCTTTTGAATCGAATGACTCATAACCCGCTACCTGATTTTTGGCAAAATTTTGTTTGGCAGGATATGGCACACGCACCTTGTTGCCATTATCGTCGTAATAAAATGCAATACCACCCATTACCGATACCGGAGAGCCTGTTGCCATTGAAGCAGAACCAATCGTACAATACACTTTTGCCAGTAATGCTTTGGCGGCTCCGCTTGAGGGATGTCCTTTCTGATATTTGCTGCTGTGCGTTGAATACATAGCAGTCTCAGCAATTTTGAGTTCTTCTATGATATGCTCATATACATCCTTAATCGGCGAGCGCGGTTTATACAATGGTGCACCTTCAGATACAGAAGTAGTATAAAGCACCACATCGCCATAAAACTGTACCAGGTTGAAATAGGCCCAGGCTTTCAGGAATTTCAGTTCGCCGATAGCATTATTCTTCTCGTCTTCCGGCACATTCATCTGCGAAACCAGGTAAGAGTGATAATTGGCCCGGTGAATAGCCTGATAGTATGACTGATAAAAACTACGGGCAGAGCCATTCTCATAAAAGTTACCCGCACCAATCTCGCCAAATGCCCAGGTAGGACCGCTCTGATAGTCTACATCAAAGTTGACAATATTGTGATAGTTACCCCATTCAAAAGGAAAACTCAATGTATTATAGGCGCCGGCAACGAGTTCTTTATAGTTTCCTGTTCTTATCAGATCCTCTCCCGACACAAATGTATAAGCCTGCTCATCGAGCGGTTTTTTGCAGGAAACCGCCATACAAGTAATCGCTATTACCGTTATGAATTTTGATAAACTTTTCATCGTTATCTGAGTTTTAAATATTGAGTCAACGAATTAAAATGCAACCTGTACACCAAATGTGAAAGTCTGGGCAGATGGATAAGAAGCCATATCCACCCCTCTGCGTGCAGGATCACTTCCAAATGCATTTACATCCGGATCGTACCATTTGTATTTCGTTACAGTCAATAAGTTATTTGCTGATAAATTGAAGTTCAAAGAGCTGATCTGTTTGATCGGCCGGTCCCAGCGATATCCGAGCGACACGTTTCTGAGGCGCAGGTAAGAACCATTGTCTACCAGGCGGTCAGATGCTTTCAGGCTACGGGTAAAAGTGATATCAGCACGGGGATACTGAGCGTTCTGTTTATTATCGGGTGTCCAGCGGTTATCCCATACAAACCGGGGCATATTGGTGGTGCTGGCCATGTCAAATGAACGCAGGTTGGTATTAAGGATATCGTTTCCGCTAATGCCCTGGAAGAAGAAACTGAATGTCCAGTTTTTGTACGTAAGTGTATTGGTCACACCGTAGATAAAGTCGGGATTGGTGTTGCCAATAATTGCTTTGTCGCGGTCATCGATAATGCCATCGCCGTTATTGTCGCGGTATTTCACCTGACCTATCATGCTTTTAATCTTGGCATCGCTTTCGTTTTTATAAGCGGGATCGGCACGCACTTCTGCTTCATTATCATAAAATCCTTTTTCCTGATACCCGTAGATTGTACCGATAGCATAACCATTTCTGCGGAGGAACATACTTTCGAGTCCCCAAACAACATCTGAGAACTGGTCTGCATCCAGACCGCTTATTTTATTTCTGTTAAATGCAATATTGGCATCCATCTTCCAGGTAAAATCGCGTTGCTGAACGAGCCCGAAGCTTCCGCTGATCTCAAGACCTTTGTTTTCAACATTACCATAGTTAGTGGCAATACTTGAGAAACCAGTGCTAAGCGGAATAAAGGCATATTGCAGCAGATCGGATGTCTTTTTGTAATAATAGTCTATTACAAAGCTGATACGGTTGTTGAGGAAGCCCATGTCAAGGCCCACGTTTATCTGGCGGGTTGTTTCCCATTTCAGATTGGGCGCTGCGGGACCACCCCAGCGGTCTTCCGCATAACCGCTCTGCAGCGAGCCGTTGTAAGGATAGTTTTGTGCAGTCATTCTGGAGCGGGTGGCATAAGCACTCACTCCCTGGTTGCCTGTTTCACCATAACCTGCACGCAATTTCAGCTCATCAAAGAGATTGAGATTTCTGATAAATTCTTCATCGGCCAGCTTCCAGGCTACGGCAAATGAATAGAAGTTGGCCCATCTTCCCTGTTTGGAGAGCCTGCTTGATCCGTCACGACGGAAGTTGGCTGTTAACAGGTAGCGGTTGAACAGCGAGTAGTTTACACGACCCAGGAATGACATCAGCGAGCTTTTTCCTTTGCTCGATGAGTTTATATTCTGCAGCAAGGCAGATCCCATGTCGTTATTCTCCGTAATGTCATTGGGGAAATTGGATCCGCTCATGGTCTTGCCGCCCCAGGTCACATTCTCGTAAGTGAAACCTGCCACCCCATCGATACGATGAATATCGGAAAGCTGTTTGTTAAAATTCAGGGTAGACTGAAGCAATACGCTCTGATAATAGTTGTCTGATTGCATGCCATACCCGTTGGTAGGAGCAATACCGCCGCTGATATATCTGTTATAATAGATATCGCGCTGGTTGTAGCTGTAAGCATAGCCCAGATCCTGTTTGAATGTAAGGAAGTCGGCCAGCTTCAGTTTGGCAAAAGTTGAGTTGTACAGATTCATCGAACTCAGAATGTTCTTTGCTGTACGTACATATAAATAAGGGTTGGATAAACCATTCGAAAAATCTTCCGACACACCAGAAGGCTGATCCGGATCAAACACGGTACGTGTGGGCGTAAAGGCCAGTGCCGATGGGATAATACCGTAGGTTTCTGAATTGGTACGTGCCATCCTGTTATCTGACTTGGAGGCGGTGAGGTAGTTACCAAAGCTAAACCAGTCGTTGATCTTACGGTCTATGTTGGAACGGATATTATACCGTTTAAAATAAGAATTACGGATTACCCCCTGCTGATCGAGACTACCGATCGAAAACATATAGGTGCCTTTATCATCACCACCTGAGATGCTCAGGTTATAATCCTGGGTCAGCGCTGTATGGAAAATCTGATCCTGCCAGTCGGTACCATTGCCCATATAACCATTGCGGTAATCCTGGGGGCTGGCATTATAAGCGCTGTCGATGATGGTAGGCAGACCGGTAACGGGATCAATAACGGTTGTGTAACCCCATTTGCCGGGAATAGGATAAGGCAGGCTTGAATCAGGTACAAATTCACCCCCATCATACAGGTATCTGTTCCGGATCATTTCGTTGCGGTACTCGGCATAGGTAGCAGCATCGAGTACTTTAATAAGTTTAACCGGTTTGGATACTGTAGTAGTTGAACTGAATTCAACCCTGGTTCTCCCCTTTGAACCCGATTTGGTGGTGATAAGTACCACGCCATTGGCACCGCGTGATCCGTAGATGGCGGTAGCCGATGCGTCCTTCAACACTTCAATTGACAACACATCTTTGGGATTGATGAGGTTAAGCGGGTTATTGGTTTGTTTCGTGGCATAATCCGAACCAGGAGCTTCGCCGGTATTAAAAGGCACACCATCTATTACATAGAGAGGTTCGGTACTGGTGGTAAAAGAGTTGGCACCACGTATCTGTATATTAATACCTGCACCGGGCGCACCATCTGCCTGACTTACTACCACACCAGCCAGTTTACCCTGCAGGGCCTGGTTAATGCTGGTGGGGTTTGTCTTCATCAGTTCCTCGCCTTTGATGGAAGCAACGGAACCCGTTACATCACGTTTTTTTACCGTACCGTAACCCACTGCTACCACTTCATCGAGCACGCGGGTGGCGATTTCCAGTACCACGCTGAGGTTGGTTTTTCCACCTACAGCCACTTCTTTGGGCTCAAAACCCGCCGAAGTAAACACAAGTTCTGCCTGTGCCGGGTTGGTGACAGAAATTGAAAACTTACCCAGGGAATCAGAAACCGTTTGATTTCTTGTTCCTTTTTGCAAAATGGTTACACTGGGCACCGGCAGGCCGGTAGTACCAGTAACCGTTCCTTTTACAACTGTCTTGTTTTGTGCAATCGTTGTGAGGAATGTGAAACATAATAAAGCAAGGACCATTATTGGTCTCAAATGCTTTTGGCTAATCAGCGCTTTACTTTCCTTTTCCATAAGTTCTAATTAATAAAATTAGTTTTGGTAATCCCGGTTTAGTTATGAAACGATAAAGAAATTTGCTACAGTAGTCATTTCTTATTCTCAGCAGTTAAACAAATCCATTCATTGCAGTTATTATCAATCAGCGAATGCCGATCGGCTGTTTACAGCACAGGAACTTCCTTTTTTTCCACGATCGACTCCATCGTTTTCCAGATGTTCAGTAATGCCCGGGGCACATGAAAACAGCATTTCCATTTCCCCCCTTTCAATGGCAGCAGCACTTCTCCCTGGCGATTGAGATAGGCATACCACTCTCCGAATTCCGTATCGCGGAAACGAGCCCAGGTATAGTCGTGCAGTTTTACAAACCAGTTATAGCAACGGATATCGTTGGTCAGCGCATATCCCTTGGCCATGGCTACCAGGGCTTCGAGGTGCACCCACCACAATTTCTGATCCCATTCCAGTTGCTGGGGGGGATAATCGTTTCTGTCGAGGAAATAAAAAATGCCCCCATACTTTTCATCCCAGCCATATTCAATTTCCCGGATGGCAATATCCACTGCTTTTCTGATCAGGCTATCGTCCTGTATTCTTTCGCCCAGGTCCATCATAAACCACATGGCTTCGATGGCATGGCCGGGATTCAGGAGACGTCCGTCGAAACTGTCGACCAGCGATCCGTCGGGCGCCACATTTTCCACGATCAGCCCCAGCTCGGGTTTGTAAAAAACCTCCATTACTTCATGAATCACTCCAGGTATAAAAGCGTCTACCCTTTCTCTGCCCAGTATATGCTCCATCTCCAGCGCCAGGTTGGATAATATCATGGGCAATGCAAATCCTTTGATGGGTCTGGTGGAGGGATAAGCTTTACTGTATTTGCCTTTGGGGTTTTCCTTTCTTTGAAGAATCTTTTCAAAAGTCTGCAGGGCTACTTCGCCATAACCCTGGCCGGGCAGGTTTTTGTCGAGTATACTTAAGGCCATAGCGGCAAAACAATCGCTGAAAATGCTGTGCGGCTGGGTCAGGGGTTTGCCTTCACGGGTAAGTGAAAAGTACCAGTCGCCCTGGTTATCCCTGCCATGTTTCAGGATAAACTCAGCGCCCTGGCTGGCCATCTCAAGCCATTGCTCATTGGGCTCCACCTTTTCATACATCGTGGCGAAGGTCCAGACCTCTCTTGCCTGCAACCACATAAACTTGTCTGTATCATATACAGATCCGTCTCTGTTAAGGCAATTAAAGTAGCCGCCAAATTCAGTATCGCGGCTGTTCTGCATCCAAAAGGGCAGTACATTTTCCAACAGCTCCTTTCTGTAAAGTGTGCTATAGCCGCTTAGCGATTGTTCAATTTCTTTGCTTTTATCCACCTTATTTAAATTATTTGCTAAATATAGGGGCTTTTTAATAAAATAATTTATTAAGTAATAATTATTTAATAATTTATTTTATCTATAAGGCTAACAAATTGGTTTTCAGCAAATATTTTTAATTAATATTTCGTAAATTTGCTTTATTATTTTTTTATCCTGGGGCTGTTTTCTTTAAAAGATTAATAATAAACCATCTTATGTCTATGAAGATTTCCAAACTGAAGCATCTTTTCACCGACGAGGAGCAGGGAGGTGTGGCTTTTAAACACCTGACCCGCAAACGAGAGGTCATCAGTCTGCTGGATGCCCAGGAGGAATGCACCATTCCCGAAATTTCCCAAAACCTCAACATCAGCATACCCACCGCTACAAGTATTATCACAGAACTGATCGAAGATGGTATTATTGAAGACTGCGGAAAGATCGATTCCATTGCCGGAAGACCTGCCAGTCACTACGGTCTGTTAAGCGATGCCTGCTATTTTCTGGGAATGGATGTAAGGGATAACTATATTAATATCGGACTGCTCGATTTTAAAAAGAACCTGACCCATACCGACATGGAAATTCCCTTTGTGCTCGAAAACACGGCACAAAGCCTCGACAACCTGATCGAAATCCTTCAGCGCTTTTTAAAGGGACCCCAGGTAAAAGAAAAAAATATCCTTTCCATTTGCATCAACCTCACCGGACGTATCAACACCAACAGCGGCTACAGCTTCAGCTTTTTTCATTTTGGAGAGGAACCGTTGGCCAGCTACATCGAGAGCAGGATTGGCGGCATCAAGGTTTATCTCGAAAATGACTCGAGAGCCATGGCCTATGGTGAATTTCACAAGGGTGTGGTGAAAAATGAAAAGAATGTCTTATTCGTCAACATCGACTATGGTCTGGGCCTTGGAATCCTGATAGACGGAAAAGTATATTATGGCAAATCGGGGTTCAGCGGAGAGTTTGGCCATATTCCCCTCTTCGACAACGAGATCATCTGCCATTGCGGCAAGAAGGGCTGTCTCGAAACGGAAGCATCCGGAAGGGCCCTGCTTCGTATGTTCAGCAAAAAAATCCAGGATGGCTCTGTTTCCAATATTGTACAGGAAACAACCGATGCCGAAAACCTGACAATAGCCGATATCATTGAAGGCACCCGGCAGGAAGATGTACTGGCCATCGAACTCATTTCAAAAATCGGCTACAACCTGGGCAGAGGCATTGCCGTACTCATCAACCTGTATAATCCTGAACTGGTCGTACTGGGCGGATCCCTGACCGCTACGGGCGACTACCTGTATCTTACCACAAAAATTGCACTCAATAAATATTCGCTCAGCCTGGTCAACAGCGACTCCAAACTCAGTGTATCAAGGCTCAAAGAAAAAGCGGGCATTATCGGCTCTGCTTTAATCGCGCGAAACAGGGTACTGTCATTTTATTAGATTAAATAACCGGACAATCAGCACTGCTGGTTGAGGTCTGCGATATCAGTGGTATGTGTTTATAAAATCACAGACAGCTATCCTGCTTCAGGACTATTTATTACTCCGGAGCATTGTGCACAAACCATTTTTTAAACAAACTCCGCATCATCGCATCTTTTTACGGGACTCAGTCCCGGCATTTTTGTGTGCATTCTTTCCCGGCAGCCAGCAATGAAACGACCCCAAAAAGGTAACAAGTTCCTCCGAATGGGGAATTGAGTAATATGTCCTGAAGCGGCTCTATCCCGAAAAGGAGTTATACAAGCACTGCTGCTGAATGGCCCGGCATTTGTTTCAGTATAGTATTCGATTAACTGACTATACATTCTTAAACAAAAAACCTGGTTATGAAAACAGCAACAATCAATCAGACAGAAGTTATCAATGACCTGCTTCGTATCAACATGGATCGTGTGGAAGGATATCGCAAAGCTGCCAATGAAACAAAAGACAAAGACATGGACCTGCGGCAGCTTTTCAATACCATGGCTGATCAAAGCCAGGCAATAGCCGGCGAACTCAGAAAACAGCTCGATGAGCAGGGCGAGACACCGGTCACAGACACCAGTCTTGCAGGCAAGCTTTATCGCACCTGGATGGATGTAAAAGCCACTTTTACGGGTAAAGACAGAAAGGCCATTCTTTCTTCCTGCGAATACGGGGAAGATGCCGCACAGAAAGCATATAACTCAGCCCTCGAAGACCGTGATGTATTAACCAGCGATCTGCGCGAACTATTGATGGATCAGCAGCGCCGGCTCAAACAATCACATGACCATATCAAACACCTGCGTGATCAGGAAAAATAAGTGCGCCAGCAGCAGGTAAAACCCATGTTTACCTGTACTTATCTGTTCATAAAATACAGAAACATGGAATTTCACCGTAACAGACCTACAACCCGAAGACCAGAAGGGGGGCGTGTACTCGACGCTCCCTTTGTACTGATAGACACTCATTCGGTCGAAGATATCCTGAATGCAGAGAGAGAAAGAGAAAAAAGGGACAAATTTGGCTACACTGTGTTTAAATCAGCGGACCTGGCCATTGTATTGATACAACTGCAGAAAGGTGGCCGTATATGTCCCGGGGAAACAAACGGCACCCTGGTATTTCAACCCTTAAAAGGTAAAATCGAAATCTCTATACAAGAGCAAAAATTGTGGCTGGAACCCAACCAACTGCTGACGGTAACGCCCAACCTGTTTTGCGAAGTCGTTGCTTTACAGGATTCGGAATTCTATCTGTTCAACGCCATGAGCTGGAAATAAATAAGCAGACAGCCTGGCAGCTTAGCTTACCGAAACCGATCGATGGTCAGAGCAGCTTCTGCCACACTGGTCTTGATATGTTGAAATGGTGGATTATATCTTCTCCTTCCAACATCAGTAAGAATAACGGAGCCGGAAATTCTTCAGCTTATTATAAAGTGTTTTCCGGTCGATATTAAGTATAGCAGCGGCTTTCTTCTTATTGAAGTTGGCTTTTTTCAGTGCCTGAAGAATGGCCTGATATTCTGCTTTATTGGCCGCTCCCTTGAGCCGGTCATATACTGTAGTGATATCTTCCTGGTCATCAAAAGCCAGTTCCTCCTGCAGCGAGCTGTCAGCCACTGCCTGAGGTTGACCGTCTGCGGAGATAGTTTTGCGGGCGGTCTCTTCAGCATTTTCCGTATTCCATAATTCAGGCGGAAATGCCTCCAGGCTGATCAATTGATCCGGCGGTGTTAATAAAACAGCCCTCCTGATTATATTCTTCAATTCCCGCAGGTTGCCAGGCCACGAATACCCGCGCAGAAATGAATAGACATTCCGTTCAAAACCGGCAGGTTTATTGCCCGTCTCTTCCCCGGCTTTTTGCATAAATAACTGGGCCAACGGAATAATATCTTCTTTCCGTTCTCTTAAGGGAGGGAGTGATAGCATAAACTCATTAAACCGGTAATAAAGATCCTCCCGGAATCGTCCTTTCTGATGCGCATCTATAAGACTTTCATTGGAAGCTACTACCACACGAACATCTGCAGGCTGCTCACGACCGCTTCCCACAGGTCTGAACCTTCGTTCCTGAATGACTCTTAACAAGGTGGTTTGTACTTCCGGTGGCAGATTGGCTACTTCATCGAGGAAGAGTGTACCGCCATTGGCCGTGGCAAAATGTCCTTCGCGATCATATAAAGCCCCGGTAAAAGCGCCTTTTACATGACCAAAAAGTTCGCTGCCTGATAACTCACGCGATAAGATTCCACAATCAACCGCTACAAAGGGCTTGTTTCTGCGGAGACTTTTTTCATGAATCATCCGCGCTACCACCTCTTTACCTGTACCGCTTTCGCCATACAGGATTACATTGTAGTTGGTTGGAGCAACAACATCTATCATGCGGTATACTTCCTGCATGACAGGCGATTTGGTTTTAGTATAGAATTCAGTAACGGTTGCAGGTGCGGGTATACCCTGAGCCTGCTCTCTGCCCGCTGCAGATGGTGTAGTGTGGGCCGATGATACCGGAGCTGTAAGCGCCTGTTTCAATACAGCCAGTAACTCATCCGGAACAAGAGGTTTGGTGATGTAGTCGCGGGCACCGAGTTTCATCACTTCCACGGCTACCCGGGTATTTGAGTAACCGGTAATGACAATTATAACAGCTGCTGCGTCTGCCTGGCGAATAGTTTTAATAACATGAATACCATCCATGTCGCCAAGCCGGTAATCACAAATCACTGCATCAAACTTCGAGGCCTGATAAGCGGCAATTCCTTTCTGACCTTTATGATGCACCATCACTTCAAAACCATTTTTTTCCAAAAAACGCTGAAGCAGTAAGCACATGTCATGATCATCATCTATGATAAGAAGACGGCCGGGCATACTGAAGGGTATTTAATAAGCAAAGACTGACTCCCATTTGCTTCCCAAATCATGCCAGACTGCACTATACAACATATACATTATTCCTTACAATCAATCCACACAGTGAATCAATAAAATAAACCCAGACACTTCAGTCCGGATACTTTCCACATTAATAGTTCCCTTGTGGTTGAGTAGAATATTTTGTGCATTTGTAAGTCCCAAACCATTCCCATGTGGTTTATGGGAAAAATAAGGATCAACCATTTTCCCGATGTTGCTTTCATTTATATCAGGCCCATTATCGGTTATTTCAATCCGTCCATACTCCTTCTGACGGGAATCGGCGATCACTATATGTCCATTGCGGCCCTCAACTGCTTCCAGCGCTTTACAATTATATTCAATATAGCCGCTTTTATTTCAGGTACATCAACCCCACATAACAATTATAATCCTTGTAAGATATACTCCTCCGTATTTTTTGCAACAGCATACGATTCTTTGACATAAAAAGAGCTGCTTCCATTAATACCACCAGCGAAGATCGTAACCGGGCCGCACCATGGGGCACAAAAACAGTACCAACCCCATGGAGGGTAAAAGAGACAACAGTAAACTTCATGATCTATACGTACAGCGACATGGCACATACTTTGGATTAAAAAGTATAAACTGATTATTATGGAAAAAACTACCAAACGATCCACAAGAAGTGCATCCCGCACAGCACAAACAGAAACGCTGTCTGGTAATCCCGAACTCGATAAATTCTTCTACACAGAACTTCGGGACATTTACTGGGCCGAAAAGCAATTAACCAAAGCCCTTCCGAAAATGATGCAGGCCACCACGTCTGAACAATTGCAGGAAGCCCTGGACATGCATCTGCAGCAGACACAGGAGCACGTAGAGCGGCTGGAAGAAATTTTTGAAGCAATTGGCAAGAAAGCCCAGGGCAAAAAATGCGAGGCCATGGAAGGCCTGATCAAAGAAGGAGAAAGTGTAGTGGAAGATACCGCGGAAGGAAGTATGACCCGCGATGTAGCCATTATCATTGCCTGCCAGAAAATAGAGCATTATGAAATTGCTGCCTATGGCGGACTGGCCCAGCTGGCCCGCAATATGGGTCGCGAAGACATTACTGAACTACTCGAAGCCACACTCGAAGAAGAAAAACAAGCTGATCTTTCTCTTACAGAGATTGCCGAAAACGACATTAACTGGGAAGCCCAGACAGAAAACAACGATTTGGAAGCGGAGGAAGAATGAAGTCAGCTATCAGGTGAAACAGTAATGGCCGGATGCATATAGCGTCCGGCCTTACTTTTAGAAACCCTTTTTTTATATAGACTTCATGTGTCCTCAGACTGGTATTATCCACGATGGATTCAGCAGATTATTAACATGGTGATGAAAAATTTCATCCAGTTGCCTGGCCCGTAGATTGTACGTATGCGAAGTATGTACACGGTTTAATGCAGCCTCACCGATAGCGATCCTCCCTTTTTCATCGATTTGCTCAAGAAGCACTTCTACCTCTTTTCCATTTTTGGCAACGAGTATTTCCCTGTCTGGTTCAAAGAACTCATTTATCCCATCCCAGTAATCGGTTATAATACAGGCACCAGCCGCGGCCGCCTCAAATAATCGCGGTGAAGGCGAATAACCCTCAGCAGCCATACTGTGACGCGAGATATGAAGTACTGTTTGTGCGGAAGCATTCAGCACATTATGATCTGCAGTGAACACATGCCCCAGGTTGCCGACATTGGGAGGCAGATGAATGGTTTCCCAGCCACTTCCTCCAAGCAGAAATTTTTTATGCGGAAGACTTGTGGCAGGAGCAAAGAAAAAATCCCATACACGTGCTTCCCTGTCGGGTAACCGGTTGCCTAAAAAAATCATATCGGCCTGGTACTGCACCTGTGCAGGAACAGGATAATGAACGGCCAAATCTGCCGCGTTATTAATAACATAACAGGCTTTTGCACCCAGACGGTTGTAAGATCGTATAACAGGCTTACCGCCGCCGTTGGCCAATACCAGATCATATCGGGGAATCAGAAGCCTGAAGGGATCAACCGGATTCTCTTCGAGTTTCTTCAGGGTCAACGGTGCTTCCATATCCCAGAATACAAGCAGGTTGTTTTCGCGTTTCAATGTCAGTATTTCAGCTTCAAGCCATGCATCCAGTACACCTACCCCACTTGCTTTAATAATAATATCTGCGGTGGAGGCTTCATCCAGCATCAGGTGTGCTGCGGAAAAAGTGGGATCATAGGTTTTCACCTGTACCCATTCCGGCTCGTTAATATCTTCATACCCGCGCCGATCTGGTAAATCGGGTTCGTAGAATACGGTACGATATCCTTTTTCATACAATGCTTTGATCACCCCGCGGCAATAAGTAGCAGTGCCATTGCGATAAGCAGACAGGATACCGGAACCAAAAAAGGCGATGGTCATAACCTGAATTTTAAACAGTAGAATAGATTCCTTCCGGTTCAATTGCCGAAAGTGTGCCAACCCATTTTATCAATTGCACTGCCCGATGCCGGCAGGTATGGCGTTTGTTGATTGTAGAGAGCGCGTTACCGGCCAGCATCTGGCGTAAAGCGGTGTCCTTACGCAACCGTTGCATATAGCCCATCAGTTCTTCGCGGCTTCTTACTTTCAGGTAATCGTATCCGGCTGTAAACAATGAATCGTCGTCATGCCAGTCTGTGGTAATTAGCGGAATACCGCAGGCCATGGCTTTAAAAGGCTGAATACCCGGTCCTGTTTCGCTTTGATTCCTGCTGGTATGGGGAGGAACATATACGGTGAATAAAAACCGGGCGAAAATTTCGGGTACGCTGAAATCCGGGACCCATCCGCCATAGCTTATGCCTGCCTGCGCCAATCCTCTTTTTGCCGAATCAGAAAAACAGGTGCCGTATACCGTTGCTTTTATACCCAATTTAGCTACCGGTTCTGCCAGCCAATGAAACAATTCCTGGCCTCTTTCTCCACTACCCCAGTTACCTATCCATACCATCTCACCTTCGTATCCTGCTGCTTTCACTGGTTTGAACACAGATGTATCGGCAGCCGGGTGCCATACCAGTACAGGAATCCGGGGCCAATGCCGGCGGTAGACTGATTTCAACACACTGCTAAAAACCAAAATACCAGCCACACCCGAAAGATCATAAGGAGCGGGTGTACCGGCACTGGCAAGTGGCCGGTGGCAGGTATCCTGAAACATGAGACGAAATGCAAACTGCCGGCGCAGCAGACTTAGGCGAACAAGCAATTCCGGATCATTCCAGTCATGCACTATTACCAAATCCGTCTCCTGTACAATCGAAGAAAGATCGGGTTGACCTGCTCTGTACCTTACAAGCTGAAGATCGGGATAATAAGATCTGAATTCATCGATTGCAGTAGCGCCTTCATGCCGCAAGAGTTTGGTCAGGCTCCAATTGTTAATTGACTCATAGAAGCGGACCTCATGTCCCATTTGTGAGAGCGCACGGGCTATACCGCGGAAAAAATGAGCATTCTCGTTGGTCCAGTCTGAAATTACAGAATGACAAAAGTATGCAATCTTCATAGTGGCAAAAGGTTTAAATATCGTTAGCATATTTTTAGCAACAGATGGCATAGCGGGTCGGCAGGCCATCCTTATACAGAGTTGCTGCAAAGCCTTATTCTTTTTAGATAGGAGATATATCACTGCATGCTGCAGAACGGGATATACACACCTGTAGCTTCCATCTACACTGCCTGTTCATATATGCGATCTAAGAGCCTGGCAGAATGGATATAGTTCTCTGCTGCGGGATCATAACGTGGATTAACAGAAAGCCGCCTGATCCAATCCAGGAGAGCTCCGTCAGTCCAGTTTTCAGGTGTACCTGAAAGCCATTGACGGCTGGCGCCCTTATGCAGAAAAGCTGCAAAATCAAAAAAAGAGCCGTTAATATTTTGCAGGGAAACTGCTCCCCTGGTACCATAGAAACCAGCCCTGATGGTTGCAGCGCTGCCGGTATGCAAATGCCAGGAAGAAGTAAGTGTCAGCTGTACTCCGGTTGACAGATCGATCAATGCGGTTCCATAATCTTCGGCCTGTGCGCGTCCTTCAATCCGTTTTCCTTTTGCATACAGCCGGCTCTCTACCCTTTTTATATCCGGAAAGCCCAGCGCCAGAAGCACAAAGTCCAGCAGGTGCATTCCCAGATCCGTCATACATCCTCCGCCCGACTGACCAATCTGATAGTACCATTCTTTATCGGGTCCCATTGCGCTATGGAAGCATAGTTCTACTGCAAACAGTGTTCCCAACTCACCGGAATCAATTATTTCACGTGTCTGCTGAAAGGCGTCGCAGTAGCGGTAAGAAAAATCCACAGCAAGCAGGCGGTCAGATTTTCCTGCAGCTTCGATCATCACTTCCACCTCGGCAGCTGAACAACCTGGCGGATATTGGCAAAACACACTCTTTCCTTTCTCAAGTGCCGCCACAGTTTGTGCCTTATGCAGGAAATTGGGTGTGGAAATAACCACGCCATCTACTGCCGGATGATTGACCGTTTCTTCCCAGTTATCATACAATTCGGCCTGCTGTGCCAGTTCAAGTGCTTCTATACGGCATACAGCAGAAGGATCGGCAATCACCAGCACTTTAGCAAGATCGCTTTCAAGCACAGCCTTTAATCTCATCTTTCCCATCCATCCCACTCCACAAAAAGCCAGGGTTGGCTTAGGGTTAGAACCAGGAGAAGATAAACTGTTGTTCATATAGGATAACCAATTTGCCTAATTAATTCTGTCCAAACCGTATAAACCGGTCAGCAGTACTCTGCTCCTTCAGCCACCCGGTTATTTCGGCAAGTCCCTGATCCGGAAATACCTGAGGACGATACCGGAGCTCCTTCCATGCTTTGCTAATGTCTGCAAAGCAGTGGCGAATATCTCCTTCGCGGTATTTGCCCGAAATTTCAGGACGAATATGTTCCCTGCCGGTAATACGCGCCAGCATAGTAGCCACATCATGGTAGGTAGTGGATTGGCCACTACCGATATTGTATACGCTACATCCGCTATCAATCATATCCATAGCATTGCAGCAGGCTGCCACAGCATCTTTGACATGTACAAAATCACGTTGCTGCAGGCCATCTTCAAACAACAATGGAGCCCTGTCGTTGAGAAGGCGCCAGGCAAATATGGTGAGCGCACCGGTATACTGATTGGAAAACATCTGATGCATTCCATATACATTAAAGAACCGTAATGCCACTACCGGTATACCGTATGCTTCACCTGCAAGCAGGCACATCCGCTCCTGCGCAGCTTTCGATAACGCGTAAGCTGAATGTATCCTGGCCTGTTTAAGCTCTGATGTGGGACAGGCCAGCAAAGGCCTTCCCTCCAGATCAACCGGATTCCAGCTTTTTTGCTGCAGCTGCTCCACAGAGCGGTTTACATTTTCTACCAGTTGCCCATGTACATCCTTGTAAAGACCTTCTCCATATACACTCATGCTACTGGCCACGACCAGCTTTTGGACCCCGCCATGAATCAGCTGTTGCAGTAAAACCGCAGTGCCGGTATTGTTGACAGATGTATACTGCGCCTGTTCATATGTATGCTGACCAGTGCCCATACGGGCAGCCAGATGAAAGACAATGTCCACGTCTTTCAGTGCCCTGCGAACATCCTGTTGATTGCGGATATCACCTATCATCAACTCCACCTCATCGCTCAGGCGCTCTGGTCGCCGGGCCGCATTTCCATGTACTTCCGGAGTCAGATTATCCAGCACCCTCACCTTATAACCACGGGCCAGTAAAGTATCTGCCAGGTGAGAACCAATAAAGCCGGCGCCCCCGGTTATAAGTACTGTTGATAGCATATAAAAAACTCTTATTCAGAAAAATGAATAAAAAAACTATGCCAGTACATCACTACCAGTTATATAAGCTGCGCAACAGGCAAAATGTAAAACCGGTAGTTTTTTGTGTACAGACCAGCCTGGTCTAAGTGGGGAAATGGCGGGTATTATTATCTACAGCAATTGAAAAAGTAATAAGAGCGTACAGCATCTTTCATGGCAGACAATTTGCACAATTTGCATAAAAAATCAAACAGGTGAAGGTTTGGAGTGATTCGCTGAAAGAATATGCCCGCGGAATTACCGGTGGTCTGATATTCAGCCTTCCGTTATTTTATACGATGGGAATGTGGTGGACCGCACAGTCTATTCCACCCTACCGCCTGCTGGCCTATATACTTGCAACCTTCCTTTTACTAATGGGCTATAACCGGCATGCGGGTCTTCATGCGGGAGCCAGCTGGACCGAAATATGGACTGATTCGGTTGAAGAGATTGGGCTGGGTCTGTTTTTGTCTGTGATTGTGCTTCAATCGCTGGGGCAGCTTGACTGGCATTATATAAATCTTAATGAAACAGCCGGTAAGATCATTGTACAGGCTATGCCGGTTGCTATTGGCATCTCAATCGGTACAGCCCAGTTGGGAACAAAGATGCCTGCCGAAAAGAAAGGCAACCCTCCTCCGCAAAACGAACCGGAAGACGATAGCGTAACAGGCCGGTTCATACTGGCTCTTTGCGGCAGCGTAGTGCTGGCCGGAAATATAGCTCCTACGGAAGAAGTAAAAACCATTGCCGTCAACAGCACCATTGGTTCACTGATAGCTCTTGTTACCGAATCGTTGCTGCTCGGGGCTGTCATCCTTTTTTTCAGTGACTTCAAAGGATCGGTTGCTACCGGAAAAACGCCACTGGTACGCACTATCCTTCTTCATACAATTCCCGCGTACCTTGCTTCGCTCTGTGCTTCGGTACTGATGTTATGGTTTTTCGGCCAGTTAAACGGCACCGGATTATTCACCTCTATTTCTTCTGTGATCGTGCTGGCCCTGCCTGCCATGCTGGGGGCCTCTGCCGGCCGGCTCCTTATTAAACCAAATCCATAAAAAATATGTCGTTTTTCAAAGCATTCAGCGTACATTTTCTCCAAGAAAAAAATAAACTGGAATGGGTTGTTTTTTTCGCAGGCTTTATTCTGCTGGCAGGGCTTCTTGTTTATCTGAGCTATCAATGGATCAGGTTTTCTGAAACAGCACCCCGGTTAACCTTTGAAGTAAAAGCTGTACCGGAAGTTTTTGATCCAGGAAGGTATCAGTTACATGTGTACAACGAAGGCGGTCAAACGGTAAAAGAAGTTCAGCTAGAAGCAGCTTTATGGCGTCAGCAAAAACTGATCGAAAAGACCTGCATCCGTCTTGATCTTCTGCCGAGACATTCTGTGCGTACAGCATGGTTTAGTTTCCGGGAGCCGCTACCGAACAACGACTCTATCGGATTTCATGTGCTCAGCTATCAGTAGTTTGCGTTTCAGAGCAACAAGGAATATAAAAGATACCCATAGCTTTTAGTCATCGCCTCTGATAATTCTAAAAAAAGTAAGAAATAGTGCTACAGCACCGATGATATGAAACCACAAAGGCGGCTTTGCAAATGCAGCCACCATGTACCATACAGACCAAAGAATGAGCAACAGATAAAACAAACCCGTGCCCGTAAAAGTTTTTTGTCCCATACCTCTGCTTACTGCAATCCTGATACCAGAATATGATGCTATACCCCCGTTGAGGTAGCAGCACCCCGTTTGTACCACACCCACTTATATATATTCAGTCGTTTACGTGTGAGACCAGAATTGCATCCTTTTTGTGTTTTACCAATAAAAAAATGGGAATTTTTCCGTTAATACTATCCATCATTGTGCTCGTCATCCTCATTGCCGGTTTTGTTGCCAGCCGATCGCGGCGCGATTAAATACTACCGGGACCAATAAACCTATTCGTTCATCTTAAATTTTACATTATGCCTATCGTAAAAGTTATTGAAGTAATCAGCTCCTCAGAAAAAAACATTGAAGATGCACTACAACAGGCGCTTCAGAATGCATCAATGACCATCAAGAATATTGATTCTATATACATAAAACATATAAAAGCCCATGTACAGGACAACAGGATCACCAGCTATGGGCTCAATTGTAAAATCTCATTCCGTGTGGATAACCAGGAAAAGAAAAATGGACTTTAACTGCATTGCCCTGTCTTGAATACCACACTTTAAAAGGCAGGGCATTTCTATTCTTCTGAAAATCTACATTTCCGGCAGCACGGCATACTCCTGCAACGTAAGGCGAAGACAGTTCCTTCTTTTGGCAGCATCATAGATAGCAGCTATTATTTCCATATCCCGCATTCCCATTTCGGCGGATACCGGGCTTTGCCTGCCAGTTAAAATACAGGATGCAAAATCGTCCAGCTGAGCAGCCTGCTGATTAATAGGCGTAACAGATATGGGGCCGTTAGTTGTTTCACCTTTTAGTCCATCGTAAGCAAATGCAGGCTCCAGTTTAAACCAGCCCGACGCTGCTTCTACCAAAATCATATCCTCATTTGCGTCGTAGCGGCTCTCGCAGTCGGCCACTACATTATCGTCAAAAAAAAGTTTCCACCGGATTCCCTCTTCCACCTCATTAAAATGTACAGCAGCTTCTTTTCCGGAAAACTGAGCCGACACAGCTACTGGCAATTTACCCGTAATGTAAATAGCTGCCTGAATACAGTAAATGCCATTATTCATTAGCGGTCCGCCACCGGATCGTTCTGCATCCAGCCGCCATCCTTCCTTCTCAGCATTCATACTATTGCGCATCGTAATGCGTTTTACGGGTCCAAAAACCTCCTGCTGGCCCAGCCGCATCAGTTCTCGATGAAAAGGGTCGAAGTGAAGGCGATATCCCATCGAAAAGCATACATGGGCATCCCGGGCTGCCCGGATCATCTGCTGGCACTCCATCGGATTCATCGCCATTGGTTTCTCGCAAATGATATGTTTTCCCGCAGCCGCAGCGCGTATGACATACTCGTAGTGAAGAAAATTAGGCAGGGTGATATATACGAAGTCAACGGCCGCATCATCGGCAATGGCATCAAACCGGTCATATGTATACAAATGTTCCTGACCAATTCCAAGTTGCCTTCCCTGTGCTGTAAGCTTCTCTTCATCGCCGCTCACCAATGCAGCGAGGTAACAGTTTGATGTTTCCTGTAAGGCAGGTATCAACTGAGTGACTGCATACTCTCCCATACCCACCAACGCCACTCCTGCTTTTTTGTTTGCCATCTTTTCTTTTTAATTAATTCTCAAAAAAACTTATTCCTCAAAATATCAGGCCATTGCTTCTATCCACCGGTTTCCTCGTGCGAAGCATCTACCGGTTTGGATTGTGGCGAGCCTTTCTGCCGAAGAAAAACAGATAATACTATAATTGAAAAAACAGACAAAAATTCACTTTGCCAGTTTTGAAAAGACTCGAACCAGAATCGCGTATCGGCAAGATAGTCCGGCAGACTCTCCGCCTGCTGACCTTTTCGGAGTAGTTCTTCATTTTCGTCCTTAAGACTTCCGTACAGGTGAAGCATAAACGAGAGCAGAAACAATACCAGCAATACAATAGTCAGCGATCGTTGATACAACCAAAGTTGCCAGCCCCCTTTTTTAACCGGCGCAGGCGCTCCTTCCCGACAAGGATCCGGTTCGCGGTCAACCTCTTCACCACCTTCCAGTTTTTTTGATTCAGAAGATCCTTTCTGCCTTAAAAAAATAGTTAACCACACAAATAACGCCATCTGCAGAAATTCGCTCTCCCAGTTTTCAAAAGTCGCCTGTATAAAATGTCCGGAAAAAGTATACTGTGTCAGTGGAATGGCTGGCAATCCATCTTCTTCCCTGTTTTTATTATATGTGTGATGACCGGTGAGCCATTGGCCTATCCAGGACAGGAAAAACAGGCTAATAAAAACGAGAGACAGCCCATTACTTTTCAGAAACCGTTTTATGCTCATTTTAAAGTTCAAAGACTTATATCTGCTATCATTTCTGTTGTGCAACCGGCCAGCACTTTACCTTCGCCCCGCATCAGGGCATCATAACCACATCTCGCCACGATTGCGGGATCGGCCAGTAGCTCCTTACTTTGAAGATGGTGTACATTTTCTATACCAGCTTTATTAAAAAAATCGGTATTGGTAGGGCCGGGCAGTAAAGCAGTTACCGTAATACCGTCCTCCGTCACCTCCTTGCGCAATGCCTGCGTAAAAGATTCCACAAATGCTTTGGTAGCACAATAAATTGCCTGGCATGGGGCCGGAGGCTCGTTTACCATACCTGCTATGTTCAGTATCTTTCCGCTCCGCCGGATCAGCATATCTTTCAAAAAGAGTTTCGTAAGAACTACCAGGGAAGAGATATTAAGATTAATAATTGCCAGTTCGCGGTTTATATCGGTGTCTTTAAAGAATCCATACTGCCCCTGGCCGGCATTGTTGACCAGGATATCTACCTGCAGGCTCAGCCTTTTCACTTCTGCGAATACGTTAAAAGCCGTTCCCTCTCCAAAAAAATCTGCCGACATGAGTATGACATCTACGTCAAATTCTTTCAACTCAGCTACTGCCTTTCGAAGACCACCCGAATTACGGGCTACGAGGATAAGATTATGTCCATCCATCGCAAAAAGACGTGCGAGTTCCAGGCCTATTCCGGAAGACCCTCCGGTTATAAGCGCATAGGGATTGTTTGCATGCATAGTATTATTGTTAAAATGAAGAAAGCACTGTAATCGTTTCAAACCTCATGCCTGATTCCATACCTTATTATTATCGTTAGGATTAATGATATTTCTTTCTTCCGTGTATTTTCCCCAATTTGGCACGACTATTTGTGCAATAAGTGCATGGGATTGAGCATTTATAAGAAAAAAAGATCATTTACCCATACTCCCGAGCCTGAAGGCGGAACGAGTAAGGCCAAAAGCCTGCAATTTGTTGTACAGAAGCACGATGCATCGCACCTGCATTATGATTTCCGGCTCGAAATGGAAGGTGTGTTAAAAAGCTGGGCCGTTCCCAAAGGCCCCTCGATGGACCCCGCACAAAAAAGGCTGGCCGTAATGGTAGAAGATCATCCCTACAACTATCGCCGTTTTGAAGGCATTATTCCCAAGGGACATTATGGTGCCGGCACGGTAGAAATCTGGGATCATGGTACTTATACACCTGCCGGAGAAGGAAAAAACAAAACGGAACAGGAAAAGAACCTGTTGCGCCAGCTTAAAAAAGGCAAACTCACTTTCATACTTTATGGAGATAAATTAAAAGGTGAATTTTCGCTTGTAAAAATGAAGCAGGCAGAAAAAAACCAATGGCTTCTTATCAAACATCAGGATGAGTATGCCACAGAAAAGGATATTTTACGCTCACCGAAAACTGTCAAAAAGAAATCAACTCCCCGAAAACCGGCCCTAAAAAAGAAAGCAGTAAAAGGAAAAAAACGCAAGTCGGCAACAAAGGACGTTCCCGGTTTTATCTCCCCTATGCTGGCCACAGCGAGCGCCTCCACTCCCGCTGCATCGGATGCTGACTGGCTGTATGAAATCAAGTGGGATGGATACCGCGTAATTGCTTCCTGCAATAACGATTCCGTTCACCTGTACTCCCGCAACAATCAGCGATATGATGAACGTTTCTATCCGGTACGCGATGCCCTGCAGCGGCTTGAACTGGAGGCTGTACTGGATGGAGAAGTGTGTGTGCGTAATACAAAAGGCTATCCCCGATTCGGTGATCTGCAAAACTGGAGATCTGAAAAAGAGGGTCAGCTGATCTATTACGCATTTGATCTGCTGTGGCTGCACGGAGAAGACACCACAGGCCTCACCCTCGCAGAACGCCGTTCGTTGCTGAAAGAATTATTACCGGCAGATCGGGTAATCCGCTACAGCGATAATGTAAAACTGTCGTTACTGAAATCGGCGCATAAAAAAGGACTGGAAGGTCTTATAGCCAAAAAAAGCGATAGTCTCTATGCACCGGGTATCCGAAGCAGGGAATGGCTCAAGCTAAAGATCAGAAACAGGCATGAGGTAATACTGGGCGGCTTTACACATAAAAAGGATTCGCCCCGTGCCTTCAGCTCCCTGCTGGCAGGAGTATATAAAAACAATAAACTGATTTATGCCGGCCGTATAGGTACAGGATTCCCCGAGCCGCAACAGCAAAAGCTGATGAAGAAAATGCAGTCGCTTGCTACTAATGTCTGCCCGTTTATTTTCCGGGCCGAAGAAGCCCGTGCCCGCAGCGCAGAGGAATTCATCACCTGGATAAAGCCGGTATTGGTGGCAGAAGTTAATTTTACGGAACTCACGAGCGATGGACTGATGCGTCATGCCAGTTTTGAAGGTCTGCGTGATGATAAGACCGGTGCCTCCATGCGCAAGGAAAGTGCAACAACAACACATACTTCAAAATCACTAAAAATGGCAAACCGGACTGCTGCACTGATTCAGGATACCAAAGGCCAGAAAAAGGTCACCCTATTGGTTGATAAAAAAGAATTACTTATCAGCAACCCGGATAAACTGTACTGGCCTGACGATGGGATTACAAAAAAAGATCTGTTGAATTATTACGACAGTGTAGCATCTTATATGCTGCCTTATATAATCAACAGGCCGCAATCGCTCTATCGTTTCCCGCATGGCATTAAACAGAAAGGATTTTATCAAAAAGATGTTACCGGTAAAGTGCCCGACTGGATATACCAGTATCCGTATACTACGGAAGGAGAGCGTAAACACTTTCTGGTACCTCAATCGGAAGCCGATCTTATCTATATGGCCAACCTGGGTACTATAGAGATTAATCCCTGGAGCAGCACCATCAAAAACCCTGACCATCCTACCTGGTGCCTGCTTGATCTGGATCCCGGCAAAAAAAGCAGTTTCGAAGATGTGATCGCTGTTGCCAACGTCATCCGGAAGATACTGGAAGAACTGAAAGTTGAAGGCTATCCCAAAACATCCGGCTCAACCGGCTTACATGTATACCTGCCGCTGGGAGAAAAGTATACTTACGAAGAATCTCAATTGTTTGCCCGGCTGATAGCCACTGAGGCGGAAAGCCGCTTGCCTGAAATTGCCACAACAGAACGGATGATACGCAAAAGAAGAGGACGTCTTTATATCGACTTCCTGCAAAACCGTCCATCTGCCACCCTTGCTGCGCCCTACTCTGTGCGGCCCAAACCGGAAGCGCCCGTATCTATGCCACTCCACTGGGATGAGGTAAAAAAAGGATTGAAGATCACGAATTTTACCCTGCGCAATGCATTAAAAAGAATTAAAAAAGAAGGCGATCTCTTCAAACCTGTATTGCAGAAAGGCATTAACATAAAAAAAATACTTCGGCAGTTATCAGCTAAAAATTCCGAAACATGAAAGCAATCTGGAGCGGTGCCATTGCCTTTGGACTGGTCAACATACCCGTCAAACTTTATTCAGCCGTGAAAGAATCACGTCTTGATTTTGACATGCTGGATAAAAAGGATTATTCCAATATCCGTTTTAAACGCGTTAATGAGCAAACCGGAAAAGAAGTGACCTGGAACAATATTGTGAAAGGTTACGAGATCAATGGCAAATACGTTGTTCTGGCCAAAAGCGATTTCGAAAAAGCCAGCCCTGAAAAGACGAAGTTAATTACCATGGAAACATTTGTAGATCCCGCAGAAATAGATGTGATACTCTACAACAGCGCCTACTACCTGAGCCCTGCCAAAGGCGGGGAAAGAGCCTTTGCACTGCTTGAAGAAGTACTGCGAAAATCAAAGCGATGCGGCGTGGGAACATTTGTACTCCGCAACCGCGAGCACCTGGTGATTATACGGGCTGTTCATCATATGCTTATTCTCCATACGCTGCGTTTTCTGCAGGAAATTGCCGACCCGGCTGATTTTATCATCAAACAAACAGCTCAGAACCGGGTAAAACCCGGAGAACTCAAAATGGCCACCAGTCTTGTGCGCAGCTTGGACTCATCATTCGACATTAAGAATTACAAGGACACCTATACCAAAAATCTGATGAAAATCATCCGTGCCCGGGCCACCGGCAAGAAATTGCCCGCAGCCACGCCCAAAACGGAAAAAGCTACCGGTGACCTGGTTTCTCAATTACGGCTGAGCATCGCCAACCGGAAAAAACGCAGCTGATTTTACCCACTGTGGTTAGAATGCCCCATGCCGGGTACTGCAATCTTCCTGCTTTCTCCTTTTACAATATGGCCCTGCCTTTGCAGTAGTACCTGATAACAAAAGGGCATTTAGCAGGGCTTATGAAAAAGATATATTTATTTATAGCGATTGTGACATACTGCTTCAGTTGCAGCAACAACGAGCCTGATTCTGCATCGCCCAATACGCCGCATGCCGATTCAGCAAATTCGCCGGTACCCGACAACAACTCTTCGAAAGATACGGCCAGCTATGAGCGCATGCCGGCTTTCCGCTTCGATAGTGCAGGAAGAAACCAGTGACAGATCATTATAAAACCTTTTCTATGCAACAGGATACTGAAACCATTATATGTGCCACATTGCTGATAATTACATTAGCCTTATTTATAAGAATAGTGTGGGTTGGTATAAAACAATTGAGTGGCAAAAAAAGATAATTCTTTCCGGGCAAAAACAGGCACCCTTAAACACGTTCCCCTCACCTCTGCTACGCAGGGCATAACACGTGTCCGAAGAGGAAAGGGCTTCTCTTACCATTACCGGGGCAAACCAGTGCGGTCTGCCAGTTTACTTAACCGGATCAGGGCCCTGGCCATCCCTCCTGCCTGGGCCCATGTATGGATATGTCCTTCCGCCAATGGACATTTACAGGCCACGGGTGTAGATGCAGCAGGCAGAAAACAATATCGCTATCATCCCTTATGGGTCAATAAACGCAGTCAGAAAAAATATGACCGGCTGCTTCAATTTGGCTATGGCCTTCCTGCGCTTCGCCGTCAGGTGAGTCATGATCTCCGTGACAAAGAATGGAATGAACGGAAAGTGATTGCCATCGCCATCCGATTACTGGAGTGCAGTCATATAAGACCCGGCAATCCTGAATATGAAAAGCGCTATCACAGTTTTGGGCTTTCTACACTGCGCGACGATCATGTGAAGATCGGCAACGGTAAAATGACCCTCACTTTCCGGGGTAAAAAAGGTATTATGCAGCAGCAATCCATACGAGACAAACACCTCATCAGGCTTATACGCTCCTGCCGTGAACTTCCGGGAAAAAAACTATTTCAATACTATACCCCTGCCGGTAACCGAAGATCAATAACCTCCACACTCGTGAATCAGTATATACAGGAAGCATGCGGGGAAAATTTCAGCGCCAAAGATTTCAGAACCTGGGCAGGCAGCATTTACGCGCTCGACTTCCTCCTTTCGAAATCAGCCACACCGTCCAATGATTCTCCTGCACAGGATTTAAAAAGTATGCTCTTACACGTGAGCAGCCGGCTTGGCAATACGGCAAGTATCTGCCACGGCTACTACATTCATCCTGTAATCCTGGAATACTACAAAGAAAAAAACTGCCTTACCCTCATCAGGCCTGCGAGGGCAGGCGTGCTGTTTGGGAAAAACAGTTTATCATCACTTGAAAAAACATTTTTACGGCTCCTCAAGAAGAAAAGGAAGACGGACTAAATCCCGAAAAAGCCTGCAACTAAAGTTTATCACGCAACAACGGGTACTTTGCGACGATGGATCTACCAGGTATCTTACAAAGTATTTTCTGGTAATCCTTGCAAGCAAACACAAGAGACTACCAGAAAATGACAAACAAAACACCAACTTACCTGATACGATCCTTCAATACTTTTAATGAATCGAGATGCGACCTTAGCAGTGGTAAAGTATTTTGAGCGAATGACCTCACCTGGTCGTCACCGCTTTTTTCCACAGCCTCTTCAAATACTTTTATATCGCTCTGATGATCATCGATCATAACGTTGATATATTTCCGGTCAAAATCTTTTCCGTTTTTACCGGAAAGATCCTGATAGGCCTTCATTTTATCTTCGCTTAAACTATCCGGAAGCATTACACTTCTTTCTGTGGCCAGGGTCTTTACTCTTTCGTTGGCCTGGTTATGATGCTCAATAAGCATAGCCGAAAGTTTCTTTACATCATCGCGAGATGATTTTCCGGAAGCCAGCTCGGCCATCCTTACCTCCGCTTTGCCACCATTGGCTGCCCTGACAAGGAACTTCGAAGTAGCTTCATCGGCCGTATATGCGCCTGTACTATCTGCTGCTTTGCGTTCGACCTTATTGGCCGAATCGGCTTCTTCCACACTATCTTTTCCCTGATTGGCACAAGCCCATACAAACAGACTTAACAGAAAAACACCGATGGTAGCCATCATTACATTTCTTGGTCTCATAAAATTCTTTTTATAGTAACAGAAGAATTATCATGCCAGACTTGATCACTTCTGATGCAGAAAATATCTGAGGTAAATCAATACCCACCTATTACCCATTTGCCCCAAATTGGGGCAATTACGTATTTCTTGCTCATTTTAAATCGCTCAGAAAACCTTCGAGCAATGATTTCCACTGCAGCTCCGATAAACCCAGAATAGCCCCGGCACCCACCATGGTATTCCTTATATTATCTGATACTCTTTCGGTAGCATTGTTTACCACTTCGTTTCTTCCAAAATAGGAAGCAGTAACCAGCGTATCTTTTCTGTTGAGAATAAACGTAGAGGTTGCACCCTTTTCGAAAAAATGAGCTGCATCGTCACCAGCTTCAAGCGGATCATTGCTTACCATCAGTTGCATACCCGTAGACTCTTCGTGCCTTGAATTGCTTTTCTGCTGTTCGATCCGTGTAACTGTGACCCAATCATAGCCATGGCCGGCTACGGGGCCGGGTCCGGGTATATCTATCCGGATATAATCGCCCATTGATACCGGCCGATCTATTGTATTCCCATCCCTGTCTGTCTGCATAAAGTTTGTTCCAAGCTCTCCTGCAAGTTCGACCCAGCAGGCCGGATTGAGCAGGCGATCACGCGCATAACTAAAGATGAGCGCAGCTTCTGCCTCGTTGTTCATTTTCCTTTCGCTGAATAACTCAGCAGATTTTCCTTCTTCCTGTACTGGCACCAGTTGTTTTTCCATAATGATTATTTTAAATCAGTTTCTATATGCATAGCTATCGCAACCCATATGCCATGAAAGGCATAGTGTTTGACTCTTTAATCAAAACCTTTTAATCATTCTTAAAAAATCATTTTATGAACAGACAAAGAAATGATCAGCGCAGATATCGACAGGCTAATCAGGAGCAAAGGCAACATCCTTATCGTAACAGGCAGGGCGAATGGCCACGTGAACGTGCGTACCAGGACAGTTACGAGTTTGATGACGAATACGAAGATGGCAGCAATCAGCGCCAGGGGCGTTACGAGAGCGACATGGATGATTATTTCGAAGATGAGTATGAAGATTATGGATCTGATTACGATGATCGTAATCCCGGTTTTTCACGGCAATATGCAGAACCGTTTGATGAAAGAGGAAGCCGGTTCAGAAACCGCGGCTACCGCGAGCAACAGCCTTCTCCGCAAAACAGAGGGTATAATTATAATTATTCATCGCAGGACCGCTATCCGTCAGGTCAGGAAGCCCGTTCCGGCTATGATCGAAACCGCGGATATGATATAGATGAAAGGCGTCAGTCAAGCCGTTACCGGCCCGAGCAAAGCAGCCAGCAATACTCCCGCCGGGGTTTTGCATCTTCCGGCAATGGCGGATACAGGCCCGATCGGAATAATAATCGCAGAAGCAGGCAAAACTATTATTGACCCTGCTCCAATTATTGCCTGCCATAAAGAAACCGGGAACGTGCTCAGATACGTTCCCGGTTTTTTATTCATAGGCGACCGGTCATACAAAAAGGCTGCTACTCGAGCAACCTTTCCATGAACGATACTTAACACTTACGCTTGATTAAACCGAAACTTCTTCATTCTTCTGCCAGGAATAAGGCCCTTCCTGCTCAGCACGTACGTTAATAAAGCTTTCTGCTATATAGGTCAGTTCGCGGTCGGCTTCTTCTTCTTCCTTCAGCGTTTTATCAAGCAAAGCCGCTGCCTGCCCGAGTTCCATCGTCAACGCCAGTTCCAGCAACCCGCCGTAGGTAGCAATTTCATAATGCGCTGTTTTTTGCAGGGCAATAATAATCGCAGCATCACGCGTGGCCGAATCTTCGGGGGTCATCTCTATTATTTCCTTTGCCTCGGCGACCAGGGCCTCCATTACTGCACATTTTTTCTCTGTCGCTTCCCGGCCCACCATTGAAAATATCTTTTCAATACGCTTCACCTGTCTTTCTGTTTGTTTCCGGTGATCCATAACAGCATCTTCCAGTTCTTCGGACGTACAATACCCTGCTATTTCATTGAGCGTGTCAAGTAATTTATTTTCTGCACCATACATATCCTGCAACTGGCTGATGAAAAAAAATTCAAGCGGAGAGGCGGATGAATGATTGTCTTTTTGCGTCACCTGCTTACTCCCTGCAGCTTTTTCTGATTGTGAATTGTGTTTCATAATTTTTCTTATGAAAGCTTCATAAACAATACCAGAAAAACCGAGACGTAATATCTTTCCGGTACAATTTGCTCTTGTATGCTGTATCCCCATTCTGGGGAATATTCCCCAGAATGGGGATACAGCATTGATTCTTTAAAAAAGCCATTACCGGCTGTTCAAAAAATATTAATTATACAGTAGGCATTCCTCCCGTTACCGGTATGGTAGCGCCGGAAATATAACTAGCTTCACCAGAAGCGAGCAATACATATACAGGCGCAAGTTCTGCAGGCTGTCCGGGTCTTTTAAAAGGAGATTGCTGCCCAAATTTGCTCGTCCGTTTTGCATCGAAACTGGCTGGAATAAGTGGTGTCCATACCGGACCTGGTGCCACACAATTAACCCTTATCCCTTTTTCTGCCCACAACTGAGCGAGCGCCGCTGTAAAATTCTGTATCGCTCCTTTGGTAATGGCATAGGGTATAAGTGTGGGATTGGGTGTATAGCTGTTTACACTGGAAGTATTGATAACCGAGCTGCCCGGGCGCAGATGTGCTTCCGCTGCCTTACATAAATAAAACATGGAATGAAGGTTTGTCCGGAATGTATAATCCCATTCCTCCGGCGAAATATCCTGCAGCGAATTATGAACTTGCTGATAAGCTGCATTGTTGACCAGGATGTCAATACCCCCCAGTTCACGTACAGCCTTATCAATAATAGTGCGGCAGTGTTGTTCGTCGCTGATGTCGCCAGGCACCAGCATCGCCTTTCTTCCTGCTTGCTGAATATAATCTGCTGCTTCGCGGGCATCTTCATGCTCATTTAAATAAGAAATGCAGACATCTGCGCCTTCGCGTGCAAATGCAATCGCCACGGCCTTACCAATTCCGGAATCACCACCCGTAATGATAGCTTTTTTCCCTTTCAGCTTTCCTGTTCCCCGGTAAGATGTCTCACCATGATCCGGACGCGGGTCCATCCTGCTCTCTTCGCCGGGCATATTCTGCTCCTGCGGCGGAAACGGAGGCTGTGCATACTGTTTGACAGGATCTTTTTTCTGAATCATAATCACTCGTTTCGGAAAAAAAAATCAAAAACCATTCCAGCACCGGAGAGGCGCATCTGCCAAAAAAAATCCGGTCGCTTCTTTTTGATCAATTATGGCAAAAAAGATGCATTAGCAGCTCCGCATTTTTTATACCCCTTATAAAAACCAACAGGTAAACTGCCATTCATGCAAACCCTCATGAAAAGAAAAGCGGCCATTGAGGTAAGCAATAAATGCTGATCAATGACCGCTTTAGTAAATATATCAACTATGCTTTACCTCATTGACCGATCATTACCCTTCCGGTTTTCATTTCCTTATCAAGGCTAAGACGGTAGGTATACAATCCGGCCACCGGAGTACGAAAGACCGACTGATATTTTCCCTTACCCATTTTGCCTGATGCCAGCACTTTTACCAGGCGGCCATTAGCATCAAATATTTCGAGACGAACCGAAGCTGTTTTTGTCAGCGTATATTCAATAGTTGTCTGCGATCCGGCCGGATTGGGAAAGGCTCGCACAGAATTTTCAGTTGGTGCTGCATCAGCAACCACCGCCACCGGTGCTGCAGGAGCCGAGTTAACTCCCCTTGCAATACCATCACCCACATACTCCGATTGCAGCACCCAGATAGCATAGCCCCGTGCAGGAGCCCACACATGTACCCGACCATCATTGGCCACGGTAGTTTTTTGGGTAGTATCGAGTGCGTTGACCAGTACCTGATTTTTCCAGTCGCTATAACCAGATGTAGCCGTACCGTTGGGAGAGCCATCGTTGTCTACCCAGATGCCACGGGTAAGACTGTTATTATTATTGATCACAAGAATACCCCCGCTTTTGGTGCCATTACCCTGCCTGCGGGCTGCATACACATTCCAGGTATCGCCCGCAAAAGTTGTAGTGCCATTGGGCGAAGGCTCGGTTACAGGATTGCCCTGCTCCGTGAGCACAATCATCGAATTGTTGAGGTAAGTGCGGCGGATAAACATCAGCTTGTCGATATCCCGTTTCAACGATGAGGGCGGTGTTACAGTAAGCGATGGATTATGATTGTCGGTTTGCGTGACACCATAGTACTGCGGATAAAACAAGCAGGGTCTGCCTTCGGCAAACAGGATATAGGCATAACCCATCCTCCAGTCCTGTATCACCCATTTATCATGTTCCTTTCCTGTATCATGGTTTTCGAGGAATGTAACGACCGAAGTACCACCCAGGGAGTTGCCTCCATCGTCTCTTACCATACCGGCATGATTGAGCCAGGCCATATTAAAGCTGGCACCTGTGCCATTGGTCATTTGCGTAAGTGTGTTTTTTAGGGGAAAATCAAATACATCCACATCCGCACCATCGCCCGCCAGTGTATTGACCCAGTTTTTCAACCTGTATTTATAACCCGTAAAATACTCAGCTACGATAAACCGCTGCGCTCCACCTTTGAGTGGAAGGTTGTTTACCCAGTCTGATACAAAATCTTCCTGGAAGCCGCGTACAAAATCGAGCCGGTAGCCATCAAATCCTATTGTATTGGTAAGCCAGGTACCCCATGTCTTCAACCGGTTTTGCACAACTGTATCATATGTATTGAAGTCCATCCCAAACCATTTGGTATTGGGCACCAGCTGATCTTCATATCCACCTTCGGTGCTGCCACCATCACCGAGATAATCGGCAGCATCTACCGGGTGAAAATTGGTATAACTCCAGGTATAGTTGGGTTCATCCGTACCGGTGTGATTCACATAATCGACTGCAGTAGCGGTAAAAGCTTTGAGTGAAGAGCTGGCAATATTGGAACCATTGTACCAGACAGCAGAGGGATAGTAGCCATTTGTCTGGGCAGCCCATTGCCACTCCCATGCGTTGGTAGACGGGTTGGTACCTTCTCTGCGGGCAGTCAGAATAATTTCGATGGTATCGGCAGTAGCCAGTGTGATTTTGTATTCATCGATATCAGTTGAGTTTTGCATATGACCGCTGTAGGTACGCTGATCGAGCGCTACGTTATAATTACCGCTACCATTATTAGGTTCATATTCCCATAACTGGCTGCCCGGTGATGGCGGTGCCGCATCGGTAAATTTAAAATACACATCGTATCCCCTTTCGCCAACTGCGCCGCTGTAATTAAGAAAATAACCGCTGATTTGGATATAATAATCACCCGCAGCTGCATTGGGAATAAGCCACCGGATTTCATTGGTGGGATAGGGAACCCGTTGTGTACCTCCGCTCACAGCTTTATTATATACATAGGTTTTTACGGCGGGGTTATCGCCACTCTCCTGCGCCAGTGAATTATCGGTATAAATATGATTCAGGATTACATCTGCATACACATCCATATAGGGAACTCCTCCCGAAGTTGAATGTGCATCAGTGATAAGACTGGCTAATTCGGAACGGGAACCAAAGCGGGTTTCTGTTGTTCCTTTCTGATTGTAATCGCCCAGGTCATAATGATCAAAGATGCCATAGCCCATGTCGCTGATTCCAAAATTACCTTTCGACGGCGGCGGCATCCATAAGGCCCGTATGCCGGCCGATTTCATATCGGCAAGTTTAGCCCGGAGTGTATCGTACCATGAGCCGTTTTTGCCGGCTTCATTTACCGGCACATTCCAGTAAAAAGCCTGCATCATTACATCATCCTGTGCGTGGAGCCTGGTGAGGCATAGCAATGCCGCCAACACCAGGGATAGTGTAGCCCTTTTTTTCATAATGGATAGTTTAATCGTTAATGGTTTAATAAAGTGTACCAGATACACAATTTAAAAAAATCACTCCTTCGTAACAATTTTTTCTGGCGGGGAGTCCCACAACATGTCGCATCCGCCCGCTTACAAGACAGAATATCAGGGACTAACAGGGGTTATGAAGATTAACACTGATTTTCATCTAAGTGTTTTACGGCTTGCATATCCGGAAACGGGAAGTTTTATGACACCAGTGCGGTAAAGATCAAGTGCCTGTTTAATGAGCGTGCTGATTGTTTGAACGGGCAAATCGCGGTTGGGATCCAGCAGCATAATTTTCATACGTGATCTTTTCTCCTGCAACAAAAAAGGTTGAGTAAAATATTTGCCTTCGACCAATCCGATATAGGGCTGACCGGTTTTTTTATTCACCCACAGATAGCAGAACATTTTTCCTTTATAGCAAAAAAAAGGCATTCCATATTTCAGTTCGCTGGTCACCTCTTTATCCTGTGCAAGAATTAGCGCTTTTAGTGCCAGAAAAACGCCTCTTACGGATTCTTCCTGTCGTAAATAAAAATTGTCGAGCGCTTTCATACATTATTTTAGTGTCGTTACCGGCTACATAGTTAAGCTATTTTTTCCGTCCTGTGCTGTACATAGAAAACAAGACAATAAGGTGAACTAACTTAAATAGCAATCCGTACTGATACCGCCGTACAACCTGTTTTTGTTAAGACTATTCAACCTTGTATTTTATAAGGTGTTTATTATCAATACCAGCATTTAAAACAAGTGGCATCCATTTTTGCAACCACAGTGAGATTATAAATTATCCGTCACCGCATGCGGAAGCAAAAGAAGGTATTACTTTTGCAGCCATGAGATTCCTGTTTCTTTTTCTGGGACTTTACCTGCTCTGGCTGTCATTCATTCCCTGCAGTGACAGTAAAGATTGTATTGCCCCGGTAGAAGTGAACATCTCTGCAGCCAATACTCACCAGGAGCATGAGCATTCCAAAGAAGCATGTACGCCTTTCTGTATTTGTTCCTGCTGTGCTGCGTCCTCTATTTTTTCTCCGGTACAAAAAATTCAGGCAGGCCGGCTTATAATGCCGGGTAATCCATTTACACTTTATTCAGTCGGCTTAAGCTGCGAAACCCTGCATAACATCTGGCAACCTCCCCGGCTTTCCTGATTATTTCTTCTGTCAAATCCGGTCAGTCTTTGTGCTGACCAGGTATTTACTACCCGTAAACAATACATCTGTTGACCGGCAATGGTTGAATGAAAGAATGATTTCATTCTTATCATACCGATGCTCATACCTGTTGCAGGCCGCCGGCTATGATTCATTCAACTACTGCCTGCTGCGGTAATGCACTGTCATTATCTGCATGCATAATCATCCTTACTGTATGTTAAATAAAATCATTTTATTCAGCATCAGGCACAAACTTATTGTAGCCATGATGACGCTGGCACTTATCATCTGGGGAGTTTGGAGTGCCGGCAAGCTGCCGATCGATGCTGTACCCGATATAACCAACAACCAGGTACAAATCATCACCCTCACACCAACTCTCGCAGCACAGGAAACGGAACAACTGGTAACTTATCCCATTGAACAAAGCCTTGCCAATCTGCCCGATCTCGAAGAGATGCGTTCGATATCACGGTTTGGGCTTTCGGTAATCACAGTCGTATTTAACGACGACGTAGACATTTATTTTGCCCGACAGCTTATCACCGAGAGATTAAAGGAGGCCGAAGAAAAAATTCCCAAAGGCATCGGCAGTCCTGAACTGGCTCCGGTGAGTACCGGGCTCGGCGAAATCTATCAGTACGTTATTCACCCCAAAAAAGGAGCAGAAAACAAGTACTCTGCTATGGACCTGCGTACCATGCAGGACTGGATAGTGGCCCGACAGCTGTATGGCACCAAAGGCGTGGCAGAGGTAAACAGTTTTGGCGGTTTATTGAAACAATACGAAGTGGCGGTAAACCCGGCCCGGCTCAACTCAATGAACACAACCATTGCCGAGATATTTACAGCATTGGAAAAGAATAATGAAAATACCGGTGGCGCATATATTGATAAAAAACCAACCGCTTATTTTATCCGCGGAGTGGGACTCATTGGCAGCATGGATGACATTCGAAATATCGTAATTAAAAAAGTAAACAATATCCCTGTTCTTATCAAAGACGTGGCAGAGGTGAAAGCCGGCAATGCTATCCGCTATGGATCCGTCACCTACAACGGAGAAAAAGAAGTAGTAGGCGGTATTGTTATGATGCTGAAAGGCAGCAATAGCGCTGCGGTGGTAAAGCGTGTAAAAGAAAAGATGGAGTCTGTCCGCAAAGCGCTGCCGGCGGATGTGGAGATTGAATCCTATATTGATCGTACAGGACTGGTAGACCGTGCCATCAATACGGTAAAAAATAACCTGATTGAAGGTGCGCTGATTGTGGTATTTGTGCTGATTCTCTTCCTGGGAAATATCCGTGCGGGCCTTATTGTGGCTTCTGCCATTCCGTTGTCGATGTTATTTGCACTGGGCATGATGCAGCTGTTTGGCGTAAGTGCCAACCTCATGAGCCTGGGGGCCATTGACTTTGGGCTGATCGTAGATGGAGCGGTAATCATTGTAGAAGCTACCATGCACCACCTGGGTTTAAGAAAAAGCACGGGAAAACTCACCCAGACAGAGATGGACCTGGAAGTGTATACATCGGCATCAAAGATCAGGAACAGTGCGGCTTTTGGTGAGATCATTATTCTTATCGTATACATTCCCATACTCACCCTGGTTGGGATTGAAGGTAAAATGTTTCGCCCCATGGCACAAACCGTAGGCTTTGCCATTTTGGGTGCACTCATTCTTTCGCTCACCTATATCCCCATGATGTCGGCTCTTTTTCTTTCAAAAAAGCCGAAGCATAAGCCCAATTTTTCCGATCGCCTGATGGATTTTTTCCAGCGTATATATGCGCCGGTTATCCGCTATGCGGTAAAAATTAAGTATACGGTGGTATCTGCTGCGGGGGCCCTGCTTATACTGACCATTGCCCTCTTCAGCAGGATGGGCGGCGAATTTATTCCTCAATTGCAGGAAGGCGATTATGCCTTTCACTGCATACTGCCGCAGGGCACTTCGCTCACACAAAGTGTAGAGACGTCGATGCAGGCCAGTCGTATACTCCGTTCATTTCCTGAAGTAGAAATGGTGGTAGGTAAAACGGGAAGTGCCGAAGTACCCACCGACCCTATGCCGCCTGAAGCAACCGATCTTATTGTGAAATTGAAGCCAAAAAAAGAATGGACCACAACAAAGGATTACAATCAACTGGCAGCAATGATGCTGGAAAAGTTGGAGGTAATTCCCGGCGTATTCTTTGAAGCCTCGCAGCCCATACAGATGCGTTTCAATGAGCTGATGACGGGTGTACGCCAGGATGTAGCTGTCAAGATATTTGGTGAAAACATTGACACACTCGCTGCGCTGGCGCCTCGGGTAGCTACGGTCGTACAGTCGGTAAAAGGCGCTACTGATCCGCAGGTAGAAAGAACGGCCGGCCTTCCGCAGATCACCATCGAATATGACCGGGCAAAGCTGGCCGGATACGGACTCAACATCAGCGATATCAACAAAGTTGTCAGCACCGCATTTGCCGGAGAGGCTGCCGGGGTGGTGTTTGAAAATGAACGGAAGTTTGATCTTGTCGTACGGCTCGACAGCACCAGTCGGCAGTCTATTGATGATGTCAGCAATTTATTCATTCCTGCAGGCGACGGCAGCCAGATTCCACTGTCGCAGGTTGCTGCCATCTCATTTAAAGAAGGTCCATCGCAGATCAGCCGCGAAGAAGGCAAACGCCGGATCGTGATCGGATTCAATGTAAGCGGACGCGATGTGGCCAGCGTGGTAAAAGATATACAGGAGAAACTGGCCTCAACCCGCATTTTACCAACCGGTTATTATTACACCTATGGCGGTACATTTGAAAACCTGCAGCAAGCGTCTGAGCGGCTCATGATTGCCGTGCCTGCAGCACTCGCCCTCATCTTTATGCTGCTTTATTTCACCTTCCGGTCGTTGAAAGAAGCGCTGCTCATCTTTACTGCTATTCCCATGAGTGCCATCGGAGGTGTATTTGCCCTCCTGATCAGAGGTATGCCTTTCAGTATTTCGGCGGGCGTGGGTTTTATTGCCCTTTTTGGCGTAGCCGTATTAAACGGAATAGTATTGATCAGCACATTCAATCAATTGCAAAAAGAAGGAGTCGCCAATGTATTGCAAAGAGTCTATGAGGGCACAAAGATCCGCCTGCGGCCAGTGCTTATGACGGCTTCGGTAGCTGCACTCGGCTTTATTCCGATGGCCCTTTCGGGCGGAGCCGGAGCAGAAGTGCAAAAACCGCTGGCCACGGTGGTCATCGGCGGCCTCATCACCGCTACCCTTCTCACCCTGATCGTATTGCCCTTACTCTACATCATTTTTTCCGGCAAAAGAAAATCAATACGCCCCATTGCTCCCGCAGTCACACTATGTCTGTTGATACTTTTTTCTGCGGCTACAGCCACTGCGCAAATTCCCGGCGTAAAACGATTGTCGGAACAGGAAGCTCTTGGATGGGCAAAAAACAATCTGTTGTACAGCATAAACACGCAACAGATCGAAAAAGGGAAAGCTCAGATAAAAACCGCTACTGCTTTTCCCAAAACCGGAATGTTTGCAGAAAATGAAGATATGCGCCCATCTGATAATACCGGCATCCTGAAAATAGGCGTATCACAGTCTGTAGCCTGGCCCGGACTGTATAAAGCACAGAAAAACCTGTATAGCGAACAACTGAAGTATTATGAATCGGGTACAGGTGTAATTGATGCAGAGATCAAAAAAGAAGTGCGGTCTGCGTACTATCAACTCTGGTATCTGCAAAACAAGCAGCAGCTTTATCAGCAATTGGACAGCATCTATACTTCCCTGACCGGAGCAGCGATACTGAAAGTAAAAACAGGCGACAGTCCCGGCCTTGACAGTATTGCCGCCAATGTGCGTATGGCTGAACTGAAGGCATTTATTATACAAATCGGCAATGATATACGCATCCAGCAACGGGCGCTTATGCAATCTCTGAATAGTACGGAGCCTGTGCTGCCATTGGCGGGGCCTTTACTCAAATTACCCATGCCACCTCTTACTACAGACAGCCTGCATCCGGTGCTTGCATTGCAGCAGCAGCATATCCGGATCGCCAATGCCGGCATTGCTGTTACCCGCAATGAGAACAGGCCGGAATTTTCCGGACGCTTTTTCAGTCAGCGACTATGGGGAGCCGGAGATCCATTTACCGGCTTTTCGGTCACGGCAGCATTTCCCCTCTTTGGCAGCAATGCTTATCGCAATAAAGTAAAAGCCGCCAGGGCCGAAAAGCTGCTTCAGGAAAAACAACTGGAATACGATCAGCAGCAATGGACAACCCGGCAGTTGCAACTGTGGCAGGATGCTGACAAGAGCAATAGCATGTTGTTGTTTTATGAATCTGCCGGCCTGAGGCAGGCAGACCAAATTATCAGCGCTGCTTCGCTCGCTTACAGGTCGGGCGAGATCAGTTTTGCCGAACTGTCACAATTCCTGGCACAGGCAATCGACATTCAGAAAAACTATCTCGAAAACCTGAACCAGTACAATCAGGCCGTCATCAGATACCGTTACTATATCAATCAATAAATGAGTATGAAAAAGTATTTCTTACAGGCATTGTTTATGCCATACCTCCTGCTACTGGTAGCCTGTAGCGGGCCAAAAAATGATCCAGCCAAAGAAGCGGATGGAACCCCAAAAAAAGAAGATCATGCAGATGAGAAAATCACCACGCTTACAGAAGAGCAGATAAAAAGCATTGGCATAACCTTTGGCGCCATTGAGCAAAAGCAACTTACCCGATCGCTCAAGACCACCGGTATGCTACGCGTGCCCAATCAGAACAAGGCAACCATCAACTCCTTGTATAGTGGTGTGGTAAAAACGCTGCTTGTACAACCCGGCGATATTGTGAGAAAGGGACAGACCATTGCCAGTATTGCCAATCCCGAATTTGTGCAGGTACAAAGCAATTACCTGAGCGTGGATGCCAAAATAGGGCTGGCCGAACTGGAAGTGAAGCGGCAAAAAGAATTAAATGCGGGCAATGCCGGTGCGTTAAAAAATCTGCAGGCAGCCGAAACAGAACTCCGTACCCTTCGTACCGCCAAATCAACCTATGAACAGCAGATACGATTAATGGGTATTAACCCTTCCACACTCAGCAACGGTAACCTCATTTCTGTTTTATCTATTACCAGTCCTATCAGTGGCGTAGTGAGCAGCGTAAAAGTTGAAATGGGTAGTTTTATCGATCTTTCTACTCCAATTGCAGAAATTGTAGACAATAGCCAGCTGCATCTCGATCTGTTTGTTTATGAAAAGGATCTTCCGAAACTAAAGGAAAATCTACTGATTCATTTCACGCTTACCAACAACCCCGGCAGAGAGTATGATGCGCAGATTTATTCGCTGGGCTCTTCTTTTGAAGGAGAAAGCAAGGCGGTAACCGTACACGCCAAAGTACAGGGCGACAAAACCGGCCTTATTGATGGCATGAATATAACTGCAGTGATAAGTCTTGAAAAGACAACCGTCCCCGCTGTACCCACAGAATCGATTGTAACGATGCAGGGCCAGGATTTTATTTTTATTACGGTTGCAGATACGGGTGAACACGAAGAAGGTGAAACCGGGTTTGAAATGATCCCTGTTGCCCGGGGCACAACCGATGTAGGTTATACGGAGATAACCCCATTGAAAGAAATTCCGCCAGGTGCCACTATCGTAACCAAAGGGGCTTTTTTTATAATGGCTAAATTTACAAATGCCGGCGGGCATGAACATTAACCTTATTCCTGTTCTTCGTAAATTCAAACTATGACCTCGTTGCTAATTGGAAGTTTCCTGATCAGCCTGCTTCATGCCATTATACCCAATCACTGGTTGCCGGTACTGGCTATTGGACGTAAGGAAGGCTGGAGCCTCGCAGAAACGACCCGTATCACCTTCATCAGCGGGTTGGCGCATGTGCTGAGCACTGTAGTAATAGGTCTGCTGCTGGCACTTATTGGCAACCAGCTGGCTGGTTACATAGAAGATTTTTCCCGTATCATCGGTTCCGCCATACTGATACTGATGGGGCTTTATTTTATCCGTCAGCATTATACCCATCATCATTTTCATGTAAACGAAAAACAGCTCAATACAAAGAGTAAAAAGGGGTTACTGATCAGTCTTGTCATTGCCATGTTTCTTTCGCCCTGCATGGAAATAGAAGCCTATTTCCTGGTAGCGGGTAATAATGGCTGGCATCAGTTTATCATCATCGCCCTACTCTATTCCACCATATCCATCTCGGGTATGCTGATCTGGGTAAGAGTTGCCTATAAGGGTATGCTGCGACTCAACTGGCATAAGCTGGAGCACAATGCGGGGATCATAACCGGCGGCATCCTGATAGCAACCGGCATTTTATCATTCTTTATTCATTAAATCATGAGCAAAATACATAATCACTCTCCATCGGAAAAAGAACACTCCCATGAGCATGGCGGACTTTTCGGCAAACGGACCGAGCTGATCTTTTCGCTGCTTTGCGGACTGTTTCTGGCAGGGGGATTCCTGATACAGCAATTAATGGCAGCCGAGGCATTTGGGGTGGTTCTGATTGCGTATATCACTTCCTATTTCTTTGGTGGATTTTACGCCTTAAAAGAAGCCGTTGAAAGTATTGCGCGCGGCAAATTTGAGATCGATTTCCTGATGCTGGTAGCAGCAGGCGGTGCTGCTGCACTGGGCGAATGGCCGGAAGGCGCCCTTCTGCTCTTCTTATTCAGCCTGGGGCATTCGCTCGAAAACATGGCGATGGAAAAAGCCAGAAAATCAATAGAAGCGCTGGCTGGCCTTGCCCCTAAAACGGCTACCGTTCGCCGTAACGGGCAGGTGAGCGAAATAGCTGTAGAAGAACTTCAAAAAGGAGATATCGTAATTGTAAAGCCGAATAGCAAGATTCCTGCAGATGCGGTGATAGTTGCCGGCAACAGCACCGTGAACCAGGCACCTGTTACCGGCGAAAGTATTCCCGTTGACAAGACTGCGATAGATGAAAACGCAGCAGGTGCTGATGAAAAAAATATTCAGGCCATACACAAAGTATTTGCCGGCACAATCAATGGTGCGGGCACACTGGAGATCAAAACACTGAAAGAAGCCAAAGACTCCACACTGTCGAGAGTGGTACAGATGGTGAAGGAAGCAGAACAGCAGCAGTCGCCTACCCAGCAGTTTACCAAAAAAATTGAGCGGTATTATGTGCCGGCTGTGCTCCTGCTGGTAATTACCCTCCTGTTTGCCTTCCTGATCGTTGATGAACCTTTCAGCAGGAGTTTTTACCGGTCAATGGCCGTGCTGGTAGCAGCCAGTCCCTGCGCACTGGCTATCTCCACGCCGAGTGCTGTACTGAGCGGCGTGGCGCGGGCTGCCAGACAGGGCATACTGGTCAAGGGCGGTCGCCCGCTCGAGGACCTCGGCTCACTCACTGCGCTGGCCTTCGACAAAACCGGTACCCTCACCGAAGGGAAACCCAGGCTGAATGCAATCGTTACGATGAATGGTGTGAGCGAAACTGAGCTGCTTACAACCGTCATTGCAGTTGAACGGCTTAGCGATCATCCTCTGGCTGCCGCTATTGTAAAAGATGGTATGAAAAAAATAAACGGCATCGATATCGGTGAAGCCGGTAATCTGAAAGCAGTGATGGGCAAAGGTGTGGAGGCTACGTATAAAGGTCAGCGCGTGGTGATCGGCAACGCCGAATTGTTTAAGCGAAATGAACAAGACACTCTTCCTGCCGATCTGCTGCAATCTGTGTCGCAAATGCAGCAGGAGGGCAACACTACCATGATCGTACAAAGAGATAATATCTTTATCGGTATACTGGGTGTGATGGACACCCCTCGTCCCGAGGCAGTTAAAGTATTGAAAGAACTCAGGAATACCGGCATTAATAAAATGATAATGCTCACGGGCGACAATCAGCGTGTGGCAGATGCGGTTGCCAAACAGATCGGGCTTACCGAAGCCAAAGGAGATTTGTTGCCCGAAGAAAAAGTAGCGGCTATCAACCATTTGCGTGAACAGGAGAATAAACTGGCCATGGTGGGCGATGGTGTAAACGATGCACCCGCAATGGCGAAAAGCACGGTAGGTATTGCTATGGGAGCGGCGGGTAGTGATGTAGCCCTGGAGACAGCCGATATTGCGTTGATGGCCGACCGGCTCGATAACCTGCCTTTTGCCATTGGGCTTAGCCGGAAAAGCAAGTCTATCATCCGGCAAAACCTTTTTATCAGCCTGGGTATGGTCGCCTTACTGATTCCACTTACTATTCTGGGTGTTGCTAATATAGGTCCCGCTGTTGCAGCCCATGAAGGGTCAACGCTGGTGGTGGTACTGAATGCGCTGAGACTGCTGGCGTATAAGTTATAACCTTTATAGCGTGCACGACTGGCCCTCTATTTCTGAACTTTAGTATGCCTGGATCAATACGTCAGCTGGTATCTGTAATTTTTCCGTCAGTTTACGAATCATAGCCAAATTAAGCTTACGCTTGCCGGATAATATTTCCGACTTCCGGGATCGGTAACCTAATATATCAGACAACTCAGCCTCTGACATATTAAGCTGCTCGAGACGAAATTTGATGGCTTCAATAGGGTTAGGCTTAGGCACCGGGAGATATTCATGCTCATATTCTTTTATCAGGATAGAAAGCACTTCCAATTCATCAGATTCTTTCGAATCGGGTTTAAGGTCAATCTGCATCAGCTCATATGCCCGGGCTAGAGCTTCTTCGTACTGTTTCTTATTTTTTATTGGCCTTAGCATAGCTTATTTTTTTAGCATCCAGTTTATCATATTGTGCATGTGTTCCGAACCAAACAACGAATACAATCTTTAATCTGTATTCGATATCTACTATCAAACGGAATTTATTTCCGTGAATATTAAATACAACTCTCTTATCTGTTAAAATGGATGCGTTCCTGTATTGATCTTTCAAATCATTTGGGTTATCCCAACCCGCAGTTTCAACCTCCTCATACCAGGATAGTAGTGATTGTTTGGCCTGAGGAAATTGTTCCCAACATTGCTTCAATGTTCCTGCTGCAATTATCCTCATTTGCAAATATACAAAATGTAACCAAATTGGTAACATTTTGTATAAAACGATTAACTAATTGGTTATAAATATGTTACAAAGGAGAATATTTCTCCGCCAGTTTCCTGATGACACCTGTACGTATACTCAATTGCGATGGTTGTATGAGGGCAATAAACTGGTCATGTGTGGCATGAAAGCCCATATAATAACACCACCAGCCCAGGCTCAGATAAGGAATTGCCTTGAGTTCGGCTTCACTCAATGAACGTAACTGGCGATATTCGGTTAACAGTAGTTGAAATGACCGGTCAGCTTCTGCCTGCGTCATACGGCCGAAATGTACATCCAGGCACAGATGTGTCCAGAATGTCATGATATCATTTACCAGCCAGCCGTGACCAAGAAAATCAAAATCAAATAAAGTGATCGCGTCACCTTCAAAATGAAAATTCTTGGGTAGAAAATCATACTGACAATAACCGATAGAAAAATCAGACAGCGGCAATTGAGTCAGCGCGGATTTTGCCTGGTCCACGGCTTTCAACCACCAATCATATTCTGCGGGAATAGAAACAAATGCGGGTTGCAACCGCTGTAATGGCTCATCAAAAATGGTCGTCAGATTATATTCCCAGCGCTCCGCCTTCAACTTTACAGAGGCTGATACAGTATGAAATGCAGCCATCGCACGACCGAGGTTTTTCAATTGTGCGTCATTCAGCTTGTTGACGGTCATACCCGGTGCATAGGTAAATAAAACAGCCGGCCGTATCCCTTCTGCTGCCTCCAGTTGCTGTATATAATTCCCCTGCCGGTCGGCGAGAGGATAAGATACAGATACAGATGCTTTCTTCAATGCAGCAAGCATTTCAATCTCCGCATTTATCTGCGAAAGACTCCTGTGACTGCCGCGGTATACCCGCAGAATAAACCGTTGACCGGCGGATTTGATCAGATAAGTGTCTCCTACCCCGCGCACCAGCAACTGTCCGGATGCGCCTGGTAGTCCATAACGGGTCGTTACCAGGCCTGCCAAAGCCTGTGGATCCAGCGTAGAGTAAATGGTAGGGAAAAGCGACATATTGAAGGGTTATTGCAAACGGCAAATATATCCACTAAACACCTTGCTTTAACCCTTCTCTTTTTACTTAATTTCTACTGCTACTTTGCGGCGGCTTTATCCGTAACCTTCCTGTTGGGTGTTTTGCTTTTTCTGGCTTTTTGCAACTGCGTTTTACGGATCCGCAGCCTGCGCTTTGCTGCCTCAGCCGCTTTCAGGATAGCATCCTCAAAAATCAGGGAACTGCTTTTTACATACTCATCCTTTCCCGGTACACGCATATTAAGAACACAGGTTGTTGTTTCCTTATTACCTTTTACCGCATTTTCAACCGTCACTTCCACTTCCTGCAGGTCTTTATAATATTTGTCGAGGCTGCCCAGTTTCAATGTAATAAATGCTTTCAATGAAGGGCTGATTTTATGTCCCGGCGATTCGATACGAAATTTCATAAAATGTTTTAAGTGATGAGTTATAAGTATTAAGTTACTGATTATTGCACACTCTTATACTTTTATACCTTTATACATTTCTTACCGCTCTGTAATTAAGTCCCGCCGTAGTACCTGCTGTCACATCAATTGTTACACCGGTTATAGATGCCGCCATGTTTGACGACAGAAAAACTGCCGTTTGTGCAATATGATCCATTAAGGGCAATCGTTTCAGCATGGTATCGGCATTCATTCCCTGCAATACATTCGTCATTATTTCGGGATAGTTTTCAATAGCTTCTTTAAATATCCGTGAATCGGGAGAGCCACCTGAGCGAATATTCACCACACGTATACCATATACACCCAACTCGGCCGCCAGGTTGCGGGAGAGGCTTTCGATAGCACAACAGGCCGGTGCAAATCCACCTGTATACGGATAACCGATGCCACCAGGTGTGGCCGTGAGTGAAAGAATTACTCCCGACTGCTGTTTTATCATGACCTGTGCTGCTGCTTTGGCGGTAATAAAACGACTATGCAGCATCCGCGTAACCGGCTCTACAAAATCAGCAGCTGCCAGCTGTATCAATGGCAGATCCTGGATCACATCAACACCAACGGCATTAAAGGAAATATCTACCTTACCTACCCTTTCCTGCAGATGATTGATATGGGCTGCTACAGCCTCCTCATCCATTCCATCCACTACGGCAGCTTCTGCGCTGCTGCCGGCTGCGCGAATAATACTGGCTACCGATTCTACAGATGCCGCTTTATGTCCGGTCAGAAATACTCGGGCCCCTGCCGCAGCCAATGCTTTTGCCACTGCACCGCCCAGCGATCCACCGGCACCATAGATCACTGCATTTTTATCATGAAGTAACATGGAAATTGCTTTTATTAAAGTTATGACTTCACTGCCAAACAACGCCCCGTTATAAAATCAGGATTTATGCCTGTATATTTATAGTCACCGGTATGAAATCAAAAAGTAAACTCACAGGAATAAAAATCATCCACACGCTGGTATGGATATTCTTCAACGTAGTTATTTTTTATATGCTCTATGCCGTGCTGATCAATAAGATTGATCACTGGCTTTGGATCGGATATGGGCTGGTGTTGCTGGAATGTATTGTATTGCTCTGTTTCAGACTATCCTGTCCGCTTACCGTTCTGGCCAGGCGCTATTCAGATTCTGATCGCAGCAATTTTGATATTTATCTGCCCGAATGGCTGGCGCGGTATAACAAACAAATCTACACAGGCATCATGGTCATTATTCTGCTGCTGACCATCTACCGGCTACTGAACTGATACCCGTCTTACGGGTGCGCGTGGCGGTTTACGGTCCCGCGTTACGATCTGTAGTCCCGCGTGGCAACGCGGGCCTACGGATTTTTCCTTCTGATTCACCCGCCCGCGTGGCAACGCGGGCCTACAGATTTTTCCTTCTGATTCACCCGCCCGCGTGGCAACGCGGGCCTACGGATTTTCCCTTCTGCTTCACCGGCCCGCGTGGCAACGCGGGCCTACGGATTTTTCCTTCTGCTTCACCGGCCCGCGTGGCAACGCGGGCCTACAGAATTTTCCTTCAGCTTCGCCGACCCGCGTGGCAACGCGGGCCTACGGATAATTTCACCTTCAACCTTTCACCCTACACCTTCTACCTTTCCTGGTGTTGTTTCCGCACGTATTTCGTGAGTATCACAATCTGCTGCCCTTCCACACGACCTTCGATTTGTTCGGTATTGTCTGCCACCAGGCGGATATTGCGTACAACAGTGCCCAGTTTGGCAGTAAGGGTTGACCCTTTTACATCGAGCGACTTTATCAGCACTACCGTATCACCATCCAGTAACTGATGACCGTTACTGTCGCGGTGCAGTTGTACGGAGCCATCATTTTCATGATCGCCGGTAGCCTTTGCCCAGGCCAGGTTTTCGTCAGACAAATACATCATATCTATCGCATCGGCAGCCCAGCTCTCCTGTCGCATCCGGTTCAGCATCCTCCAGGTCACCACCTGCACTGCTGGCACTTCACTCCACATGGAAGTGGTAAGGCATTGCCAGTGTGTAGTGTCGAGTTCGGCTTTCTTTTCAATCTGAGCCAGGCAGGCAGGACACACCAGGATGCTTTGCTCTGCATAGGGAGCGGGATCAGGGGGTAATTGATATACACTTAAGCCCTGTGATTCGCCACAAAGTTCACATTTGTGTTCACTACGGGCCTGTAACTGTTGTTCGAGTGTCATATATAAAGTATTTGAAAAACGGCGCGAATGTAGCTTTTTTCCTGCTCCTTTTTACTGATCTGCAGCCGGGCAGAACAGTAACCAGTTTCGATACTTTATCAGCGGCACAGATAGCAGGCGCTATTTTTTATCAAACCAAAAACAACCGTTAACTTCGCCCCTTAATGAAAATCCTCATTAAGCAGGGCAGGATTATTGATCCTTCTTCAGCTCTCAACGGCCAATTAGCAGATATTTTTATTGAAAACGGGGTTATTGCCCGTATCGGTCAGGATTTGACCGTGGATGCCGACCAGGTGGTGAGGCTCGATGGCGCATTTGTATCTCCCGGATGGGTAGATGTATTTGCCCAGTTTGGCGATCCCGGCCTGGAGTACAAGGAAACGCTCGAAACAGGCGCTGCTGCCGCAGCAGCGGGAGGCTATACAGATGTACTGGTGATCCCGAATACCAATCCCTGTATCCATAATAAAGCTGCTGTAGAATATGTAGTTCAGAAATCAAAGACATTACCGGCCCGTGTACATCCGATTGGCGCCGTCACGCGACAGACGGAGGGTAAGGAACTGGCTGAAATGTATGATATGCGTCAAAGCGGGGCACTGGCCTTCAGCGATGGCACTTCGCCGATCCAATCGGCCGGGTTGCTGGTAAAAGCATTACAGTATGTCAAAGCATTTGACGGTATCATCATCCAGGTTCCTGATGATAAAAGCATCAATCCGCACGGCCTGATGCACGAAGGCATTGTATCTACCCAACTCGGTCTGCCCGGCAAACCCGCCATGGCCGAGGAACTGATGGTAGCCCGCGATATCGAACTGCTCCGTTATGCAGACTCACGCCTGCACTTTACCGGCATTGCCAGTGCGCAATCGTTGTGGAGCATCCGCAAAGCCAAAGAAGAAGGCCTGAACGTATCCTGTTCAGTGACACCAGCACACCTGTTCTTTACAGATGCTGACCTGGTTGGTTACAACAGCAATCTCAAGATAAATCCGCCCCTTCGGCTGCAGGCCGATCGTGAAGCGTTGCGCCAGGGCGTGCTCGATGGCAGTATCGACTGTATTGCCAGCCATCATCAGCCGCATGAATACGACAGCAAAGTGCTGGAATTTGAATATGCGAAATATGGCATGATTAGTCTTGAAACAGCATTTTCGGCCCTGAATACAGCCATGCCGGATACTGACCCTGAAGTATGGGTGCGTCTGCTGGCTGTGAACCCGCGCCAGTTATTTGGTTTACCTTCAGCCAGTATTGAAACCGGCCAGCCAGCCAGCCTTACTTTCTTTGAACAGTCCGGCACATGGACCGTTACTGAAAAAGAGCTGCGGTCTAAGTCAAGAAATTCTCCCTTCCTGGGTCTTGAGCTTAACGGCCGGGTGCTGGGCACAGTGAATCAATCCAGTATTTATATTAATTCCTGAAAATGTCCCTGACATGATGAAACTTACACCGCTTGTAAAAGGCGCTATTACCGGAGCTGTGATGCTGGGTATTACTCTTGTGCTTTCTTCTATGAAAATAGCCGCCAACTCAGGTGCACAATACCTGATCTATGCCACTTACGCAGGCGGCATTATCTGGACCCTGATGGCTTATGTACGCTCCGGTTCATTTACCGGCAAATTTGGAGAGCTTTTTGGTCAGGGCTTCCGGTGTTTCATTGTAGTAACCCTCATCCTGGTTATTTTCACCTTCATATTCAGCAGTATGCACCCGGAATTTGCCGAACAATCTGCTCAGTATTACCGGGAAGACCTGGTGAAAGCCAATAATCTTACCCCCGGTGAAATTGACAAGCAGGTAGCCAGCTATAAAAAATCATTTACCACTACGGTGGTATCAATGACAATTTTTCAGAATCTGATTCTGGGCACTATTTTTACAGCAGCCGGAGCAGGTTTCATCCTAATGCGCAGAAAACAATAACATGGATATTTCGCTGGTCATACCGCTTTTTAATGAGGAAGAATCCCTTCCCGAACTGGCCGCCTGGATAGAACGGGTGACGGCGGAGCATAAGCTCAGCTACGAGATCATCTTCGTAGATGATGGCAGTACAGATGACTCCTGGCAGGTGATCATGCGCCTGCGGGCAGGCAATCCTAATATAAAAGGTATCAAATTCCAGCGCAATTATGGCAAATCAGCCGCCCTCAACGAAGGTTTCCGCGCTGCTCAGGGCGAAGTGGTGATCACGATGGATGCCGATCTGCAGGACAGTCCCGATGAAATACCGGAACTGCGCCGCATGATCATCGAAGACAAGTATGACCTGGTAAGCGGCTGGAAAAAGAAACGCTACGACAATAAACTCACTAAAAATCTGCCCAGCAAACTGTTTAATGCGGCCGCCCGGCAGATGAGTAAAATAAAACTGCACGACTTCAATTGCGGTCTGAAATCATACCGCAACAAAGTAGTAAAGAGTATAGAAGTATATGGCGAAATGCACCGCTATGTGCCGGTACTGGCCAAATGGGCGGGTTTTCGGCGTATCGGCGAAAAGGTAGTAGAACACCGTGCGCGGAAATATGGTGTCACCAAATTTGGCTGGACACGTTTCATCAATGGTTTTCTCGACCTGATGACCATTTTCTTTATGGGCAAATTCGGAAAACGCCCCATGCACTTCTTTGGACTCTGGGGTTCGGTATTCTTCCTGATCGGAATTGTTTTTTCCATATATCTCGCAGTTTCCAAGATCATCGACTTCAGCTATCCTATAACTAACCGTCCGGGTTTTTATATGGCACTCACCTCGATCATCATCGGCATGCAGTTATTCCTGGCCGGTTTTATCGGTGAACTTATATCACGCAATGCCTCGGGACGTAACAGCTACCTGATAGAAACCAAAGAAGGATTGTAATGGCAAAAGTGGTGATCATAGGGCCGGCACATCCCCTGCGTGGCGGACTGGCTACCTTCAATCAACGGCTGGCAAAAGAGTTTATGGCGCAGGGAGACGAATGCAGCATCTGGTCCTTTTCGCTGCAATACCCTTCTTTTCTTTTTCCGGGCAAGACACAGTATAGCGATGAACCTGCACCCGAAGGAATTTCCATTCACACGGAGATCAATTCTATCAATCCGCTTAACTGGCTGCGTGTAGGAAACAGGTTACGCCGTATGCGGCCCGACCTCATCATCGTCCGTTACTGGTTGCCACTGATGGGCCCCTGCCTGGGAACCATCCTGCGGCGGGTGCGCAAAAACAGGCACACACGTATTGTTTGTATTGCCGACAACATCATTCCGCACGAGAAACGTCCCGGCGACAAACCCTTTACCCGCTATTTTGTAAAAAGCTGCGATGCTTTTATTACCATGAGCGAAAAGGTGATGGCAGATTTGCGCAGTTTTGAAAATAAGAAGCCAGCCCTGCTGATCCGTCACCCGCTCTATGATAATTTTGGCGATCCGGTTAGCAAGGATATTGCCCGGCAGCATCTGGCCATTGATCGCGTACAGAAGCTGGTGATATTTTTTGGGTTCATCCGGAAATACAAAGGGCTGGACCTGCTGTTGCAGGCAATGGCCGATCCGCGTATCCGGCAGGCGGGTATTCGGCTGCTCATTGCGGGCGAATTTTATGAAGATGCGCAGCCTTACCGAGAGCAGATCGAACAATCAGGCATCAGTGATTTACTGATACAACATACCGATTTTATCCCCGACAGCGAAGTACGCTACTATCTCTGTGCAGCAGACGCTGTCATTCAACCTTACCGCAGTGCTACGCAAAGCGGCGTGACCCCGCTGGCATACCATTTTGATAAGCCCATGGTCGTAACCAATGTGGGCGGTTTACCCGACCTGGTTCCCAACGAAAAAGCCGGATTAGTTGTAGCTCCCGAGCCAACAGCTATCGCAGACGGAATACTTCGTTTTTACCAATTAGGAGAAGACTATTTTATTCCGCATCTTCGCACGGAAAAGCTGAAATACAGCTGGCTGAATGTGGTAAATGCGGCCCGTCAACTGGCAGCTGCCGGCAACAGTAATTCCTGAAGTCGCCCCATTCCGCCGCTGGTAATTCTTACGGAATGATCTACAGAAGCAAAGCCCCTCTTCGTATTGGCCTGGCCGGTGGTGGCACCGATGTAAGCCCCTATGCCGATCAGTTTGGTGGCGCCATCCTCAATGCCACGCTTTCCATGTATGCCAATGCAAGCATCGAACTCACAAATGATGATACCATCGTACTGGATGCGATCGACCGCCAGGAATCCGAAACCCATCCATGGACCGGCCAATTGCCCATCAACGGCACCTTAAACCTGTTGAAAGGAGTGTATAACCGTATTCAACGCGACTATGGAATACCGCGCCAGGGTTTTCGCCTGTCTACATTTGTAGACGCTCCGGCAGGATCAGGACTGGGTACCAGTTCCACACTGGTAGTAGCAATTATCGGTGCATTTACGGAGATGCTGCGCCTGCCGCTGGGCGAATACGATATTGCCCATTATGCCTACGAAATCGAACGGCAGGACCTGCTGCTTGCCGGTGGCCGGCAGGATCAGTACGCCGCTACTTTTGGCGGAGTGAACTATATGGAATTCTACGAAGGTGATAAAGTGATCGTAAATCCCTTACGGATCAAACAGCAGTACCTGTTTGAACTGGAGAATAACCTGTTGTTGTATTATACATCAACCAGTCGCGAGTCGGCCCATATCATCGAAAAGCAAAGCAGGAATGTAACGGAGAAAAAAGGCAGTTCGATCGATGCCATGCACCTGCTCAAAGAGCAGGCCCGCCAGATGAAAGAAGCCCTGCTCAAAGGTAAACTCCACGAAATTGGCGAGATTCTTGACTTTGGTTTCAAACAAAAAAGACAAATGGCGGAGGGTATCAGCAATCCGCTGATCGAAGAAATATACGAAACAGCGAAAAAGGCCGGCGCCACGGGAGGCAAAATTTCCGGTGCCGGTGGTGGCGGTTTTATGATCTTTTATTGCCCGGGCAACACCAAGTACAGCGTGATCAGGGATCTGGCCCGCTTCAACGGTCAGCACCGGCGCTATCAGTTTACCGAGCATGGGCTCACGACCTGGACTATCTGATACTGTTTTGTAATAACGTTTAATCATGACAAGCATTCAGCACCTCATACAATCTTCTATTGATGTAAAACAACAGCTCCTGAATGATGCGCAGCTGCTGAATACCGTACAGGCAGTGACAGATCGCATCACCGAAGCCTTCCGGCGCGATCATCGCATTTATTTCTGTGGCAATGGCGGCAGCGCTGCCGATGCCCAGCACCTGGCTGCAGAATTTTCAGGCCGTTTTTATCTCGACCGCAAAGCCCTGCCGGCCGAAGCATTACACTGCAACACATCGTATCTGACAGCTGTTGCCAATGACTACAGTTATGACGCCATCTATGCGCGCCTCATTGACGGACTGGGACAGGAAGGTGATGTACTGGTGGGTCTCTCCACTTCCGGCAACTCTGCCAATATTGTAAAAGCATTTGAGACAGCGCGCAGCAAAGGACTTGTGACCATCGCTTTTACGGGGCAAACAGGCGGATTGCTGAAAGCGCATAGCGATTTCCTGATCAATGTACCCAGTACAGACACCCCACGTATCCAGGAAGCACATATGCTGCTGGGTCATATTATCTGCCAACTGGTAGAAGCCGCTTATTTCACTCAATAAATCCGCACATGCAGATCAAAGAAGCAATCATACTGGCGGGCGGGGTTGGCACCCGCCTGCGTACAGCCGTTCCTGACCTTCCCAAATGCCTGGCACCGGTAGCAGGAAGACCTTTTTTATTTTATGTCATCAATGCCCTGCGGGCACAGGGTGTGGAACGGTTCATTTTTTCGCTGGGATATATGCACGAAGAGGTAGAACGCTACCTGCACGATCATTTCCCCACACTTGACTATGACTGTGCCATAGAAGGTGAACCACTGGGCACCGGAGGAGCCATACTCCTCTCCTGCACCCATAGCCAGGCCGATCATATCCTTGTGGCAAATGGCGATACATTATTTGAAACATACCTGACAGATGTAGTGCATGTGCATGAGCAAACCGATGCCATCTGTACGCTTGCATTGAAACCGATGGAGAATTTTGACCGCTATGGCGTGGTCACCGTCAATAGTGCAGGTATGGTAGAACAGTTTCATGAAAAAAAATATTATGCCGAAGGATTGATCAACGGTGGCATCTATCTCCTCAATCGTAAACGGTTTCTGTCACTGCCCTGGCCTTCGACCCGTTTTTCTTTCGAAAAAGATTTTTTAGAAAAGCAGGTAAGCACCGGCACCATCGCCGGAGCCATCAGCAATGGCTACTTTATTGACATTGGCATACCCGAAGACTTTGAACGGGCCGGACGCGATCTGTTACAACCACCGCTCGACCTGCAGGCGATTGACAACACCTGGTCTCTCTTTCTTGATCGCGATGGCGTGATCAATGAAGACAAACCGGGCAGTTATATATTCACTCCTGAAGAATTTCATTTCATGAACGGCGGCCCGCAACTCTTCAGCAAACTGGCAGCACGATTTGGCCGCATCCTTATTGCCACCAATCAGCGTGGCGTGGGTCGCGGGCTGATGACGGAAGACACACTTACCACTATACATAATCAGATGAAAGCGGCCATCACGGCAGCAGGCGGACGCATAGATGGTATTTACTACGCCACTGCACTTGAGAACAACGATCCGCTCCGCAAACCAAATCCCGGTATGGCACTGCTTGCCCGCCGCGATTTTCCGGATATCGACCCGTTCAAATGTATCATGATCGGCAACAATGTCAGCGATATGCAGTTTGGCCGAAACGCAGGGATGTATACCATATTTTTAACGACTACCAATAAGGAAATACGCCTGCCCCATCCTGATATTGATCTCATTTTTCCCGATCTGGCTCATTTTGTGGAAGCTTTATGAGAAATCATAAAATTTTATCCCGCTTCGGCCGTTAGCAGTGCGCGGAAGACGCCAGAAGCCGATTTCGTATCTTTGTAATTATAACCTCAGCATAGTGAAAATGAAGTTTTTTCGCCTGTTTATCTTTCTGACAATGAGCATTTTGCTGGCTCAGCAATCCCTGCTGGCCCAGAATAAGCCTGCTGCGGCTGATCTCAAAAAGCTGCAGGTAAAAGAAGACAGCCTGAAAAGATATGCCCGGGCCATGGTCACCGATACCATCACTGCAGACCGCATGATTGCCGACAGCTTTTTTACCCGCATCCTGGTGCGTTCGCTGCAAATTCCCCAGTCTTTTTATTATCCTTTTGACTCCGTAAAAGGTATTTCGAAACTCTATGCGCCCGATAGCAGCTTCCGCATTTTCACCTGGAACCTCACCTACGACGAGCATTATTCGCGTCAGCGCGGTGCCATACAAATGCGCACCCGCGATGGTGCACTTAAATTGTACCCATTGCGCGATGTATCGGAGTTTTCTGAAAATGTAATGGACTCGGCCCGCGACCGCCTGCACTGGATCGGTGCTGTGTACTACAACATGATTAAAACGCAGTACAACAACCGCAACTACTATACTTTATTCGGTATCGACAATCATAATTCACTCAGCACGCGCAAATGGATTGAAGTGCTTCATTTTGATCAGAAAGGCGAACCTGTTTTTGGAGGTCCGTTATTCTCCTATGCCAATGACAGTATACCCCGCCCTGCAGGCAACCGCGTTCGCCTGGAATTCAAAAAAGATGCACGTGTACTGGCCAACTACCTGCCAGATCTGGGTATGATACTCGTAGACCACCTGATCTCCGAATCAGATGAACCCGACAATCCCTGGACTTTCGTTCCCGATGGCGACAATGAAGCCTACAAATGGGAAAACGGAAAATGGGTACATATTGATAAAGCCTTTGACTTCAAGGTTGACATGAAAGGTGCCGACCCGTACATGGGCAATCCGCCTGTAGGAGACCCATTGCTGGATGCACGTGGCAACAGGAATGAACGCAAACTGGAAGAAAAATCGGAAAAAAACCGGGGGAAGGAGCAGCAGAAGAAGATTGAACCCTGAACAATGTGCTAATGTGCCAATGTGCTGATGTGCTGATGCATTTAGGGCACATTCGCTGCTTAATAATGGTAATCTTGTTATCTGCTATGAATAAGATTTTCTACTTACCTTCAAAATCAACTTTAAATGCTGTTGCTCATTAGCACACCAGCACATCAGCAAATCAGCACATCAACTTCCGCTCCTTAACATTTCCTTATACTTCCACTCTCCCCTACCCGTTATCTTTGCATTCTTATATGCTTTTATTTCTGCGCCAGACGCTGCTGTGGATTATGGCTCTCTCAATCCTCAATACCAGTATTGATGTGATTGAATGGGATACTCCTTCCTTTGCCACAGAAAATGCGCATAACAGCCTGGCCCAGTACGATGAAATTGAAAGTATCGTGGAATGGGTAATGAGCGAAGCTTCGGATGAGCAGCAGCAACTGCCCGATACGAATTCGGAACAGCAAAAACTCGCCAAGAAAGCTACCAGCTTCGACTTTTCGCTTCCTGTAAAAAAAGTACAGTTACTATCCGATCTTCTGATTGCAGGCACATTGAGGCCCACCCTTCTTTCTACCTGTCATCATCTGCCAGACGGCTTTACCGCCATATTTACACCGCCTCCGGATCTGGCATAACAACTCCCCTTCTCCGCAACACATTTGCGGCTTTACAACGCTGATTATTCATTTCGCATGCCTGCTGAAACAGTACGTGCATGCGACCAATTTACCCCGCATGATGAAAACCTTACTGGTGCTCACATGCCTGTTCATGAGTTACTGCATATCTGCACAACCTGCAGATACGCTGCGGCTGACCATGGACCAGGCCGAGCAATTATTTATAGAAAAAAATCTTTTACTGCTGGCCCAGCGCTACCAGGTTGATGCCGCCCGGGCCAATGAAGTACAGCAACGCCTGTTCGACAATCCCAATTTCTCTTTTGAAGGCGCCGTTCATGGCCGCAACGTGAAGTGGCTCGACATGGGCCGCAACGGCCAGAAGTCGTGGACCCTTGATCAGCTGATCACACTTGCCGGCAAACGCAATAAGCGTGTACTGCTCGCAAGGGAAGAAACCAGGGAGGCGGAACTGCAGTTTTATGACCTGCTGCGCACACTCAAATATGAGCTGCACCAGCAGTTCTATGACCTCGCCTATGCCAACGAACTGGTTGCCCAATATGATGAGCAGGCAGAATTGCTACAGCAGATCATCACCGCTTATGACGATCAGGCTAACCGGCGTAATGTATCACTGAAAGATGCGGTACGGCTTAAAACTGAAATGATCCAGCTCACTACGGAACGCACCAATATAATGCGTGACGCGATCGCCGCGGGCAGCAATCTGCAGCTTATGCTAGACACAAACGCTGTTATAGTGCCGGTAAAACTTCCCTGGCCCGGCCCGGCCGTGTGGCCCGATTATCAAAGCCTCGTTGACACCGCCCGTAAAAACCGGAGCGACCTGCTCATTCAGAGCAGCCGGTTAGCACAGCAACAGCTGAATTATAATCTGCAGAAAGCATTGGCTGTGCCTGATCTCACCCTCGGTGCGGCATACGACCAGCAGGGCAGCTACACCAATCACCTGTACTCTATCCGTGCCTCGTTTGACCTTCCTTTCTTTAATAGAAACCAGGGCAACATAAAAGCGGCCAAAGCTCAGATAAAGTCAGCCGAACTCATACAGCATTATACCGCATCGGCCGTAGAAAAAGAAGTGCTCTCCGTATTACAAAGAGCCCAACTGGCCGAGAAGGAATACCAGCAATCAGTAAAGACCTTCAACAGCGACTTTCCCGCAGTCAACAGAGCCGTCATCGAAAACTTCAATAAAGGAAATATGAGCATCCTGGAGTTTCTCGATTTTTTTGAAAACTATAATGCTGCAATCCGCGAACTCAATGGCCTGCATAAGCAACGCCGGCTGACTATGGAAGAGCTAGAATTTACCGTGGGCAAATCCCTCGGGCTTTAATCACACTCAATACTTATACCATGACACGCTATAAAATTACCGGAACGATATTTCTCCTTTACGGCCTCTTTGCCTGCCAGAGCAAAAAGGAAGAAACGCCGGTCGGGCGTTTTCAACTGACCGACACCATGCGCCAGCGCATCAGCATCGATACAGCCACCCTGCAGACAGTACAAAGCGAATTGCGTTTTTCGGGAAAAGTAACGCCTGCCGATAACAAAATAACCAGTGTATTTCCGGTGGTATCAGGCTTCGTAACCCGCCTCAATGTATCACTGGGCGATTATGTGCAAAAGGGACAAAGCCTGGCCAGCATCCGCAGTACCGATATGGCCGACTTCGAAAAGCAACGCCGGGATGCGGAAAATGATCTGTTGCTTTCCAGGAAAAATCTGAAAGCCACACAGGAACTTTACGATGCCAAACTGAATACAGAGCGAGACCTGGCCGTGGCACAAAAAGAAGTGGAAAATAACCAGGCCGAACTGAGCCGTATCAACGAAGTGTTATCGATCTATCATGCGCGGGAAGGATCGATTTATAATGTAGTAGCGCCTATCAGTGGATTTATTATTGATAAAAAGATCAATGCCGATATGCAACTGCCAGCCGGCTTTGGGGAAAGCATTTTTACCATTGCACAGATAGATGAGGTATATGTAACGGCTAATGTATACGAAACGGATATTCCCAAATTGAGCCTCCACATGCCGGCCGAAGTCGAATTGATCAGCTATCCGGGTAAACGGCTTTCCGGTAAGATTGATAAAATACTGAATGTGCTGGATCCCGAAACACGCACATTAAAAATACGCATCCGGCTACCCAACCCGGGTTACCTGCTCAAACCAGATATGGCTGCTACTGTTTACATCAAAAGAAATGAAGGGGAACAAAAACCAGCCATTCCGGCCGATGCCGTTGTATTCGACAAAAGCCGCAACTATGTAATGGTCTATCACCGCGAAGACAGCATTGAAACCCGCGTGATCGAACCGCTGCGTACAACAGGGCAAACAACCTATGTACGCGCCGGCCTGCAACCGGGCGAGCGGATCATCACCCGCAATGCCCTACTGGTATATGATGCCATAAACGACTGATCACTGTCTTCTTTCCTGACAGACATCACCCATTATCCGCCGCTACCGGCAGGATGGGCCATGTCATTAAAACTTTTGTATGAATAAATTTATCCGGAACATTGTTGCCTTTTCATTGAAGAATAAATTCTTCGTTTTCTTCATGACCCTGGTGCTCATCATTGCCGGGGTAGTGAGTTTTATCCGCACACCAATCGAAGCATTTCCCGACGTTACCAACACACAGATCATCATCGTGACGCAATGGCCCGGACGCAGTGCAGAGGAAATTGAACGTTTTGTAACGCGACCTACCGAAGTAGCCATGAACAGTGTGCAGCGTAAAACCAATGTACGCAGCATCTCCATGTTTGGGCTGAGTGTAATGAAGATCATTTTCGAAGACGATGTAGACGACTTCTTTGCCCGGCAACAGGTCAATAACCTGCTGCGAAATGTAAGCCTGCCCGAAGGGGTGGAACCGGAAGTGCAACCTCCTTACGGTCCCACAGGCGAAATATTCCGCTATGTGTTGCGCAGTCCGCACCGCAACAGCCGCGAACTGCTGACCATTCAAAACTGGACGATCGACCGGCAGCTTCGATCCGTACCCGGTGTAGCCGATGTAGTAGCATTTGGCGGTGAGGAAAAAATCTATGAAATACAGGTCAACCCCACCCTGCTGCAGAAATATGATATTACTCCCCTGGAAGTTTTCACCGCTGTCTCCAAAAGTAATCTCAACGTAGGAGGCGATGTGATTGAGAAAAACAATCAGGCCTATGTGGTACGTGGTATTGGACTGCTGGATAAAAGCAGTGATATTGAAAACATCATCATTGATCAGAATGGCGATGCACCTGTATTGATCCGGCATGTGGCCACCGTAAAAGAAAGCGGATTACCCCGAGTAGGCCAGGCGGGGCTCAACGAAAGTGATGATGTGGTGGAAGGTATCGTAGTGATGCGGAAAGACGAAAACCCATCGGCCGTACTGGCAAGGGTAAAAGAAAAAATCGCCGAACTCAATCAACAAATACTGCCATCAGATGTGCAGATGGAAACGGTTTATGACCGCGACAACCTGATGGCCTACTGTACCGAAACCATCTCGCACAACGTACTGGAAGGGATCGTACTGGTGACGGTAATCGTCCTCATTTTTATGGCCGACTGGCGTACCACGGTGATAGTATCTGTAATCATTCCCCTCTCGCTGCTTTTTGCTTTTTTCTGCCTGCGGTTAAAAGGCATGTCGGCCAACCTGATTTCGCTGGGTGCCATCGATTTTGGGATCATCATCGACGGTGCGGTGGTGATGGTGGAAGGCATGTTTGTGGCACTGGCCCATCTCTCGCACAAGATGGGTATGGAACGGTTTAACAAACTCTCCAAACTGGGATTGCTCAAAAAAACCGGTGGCGACCTCGGCAAAGCTGTTTTCTTTTCGAAAGTAATTATCATTACAGCCCTCATTCCCATTTTTACTTTTCAGAAGGTAGAAGGTAAAATGTTTTCACCGCTGGCCTGGACACTTGGTTTTGCCCTGCTGGGTGCATTGATCTATACGCTCACGCTGGTACCAGTACTTTGCTCCATCCTGCTTCGCAAAAATGTACGGGAAAAGGAAAATTTCATCGTACGCTTTTTTAACCGGTCGGTAACCAACGCATTCACCTGGTGCTTCCGCCATAAACGAAAAAGCCTGGCGATGGCTTTCGGTTTTATGGCCATCACCTTTGGCTCTGCCAAATTCCTCGGATCGGAATTTCTGCCCGAACTCAATGAAGGCGCCCTCTGGGTAACTGCCGAATTGCCCATGAGCACTTCGCTAACAGAGTCGATGAAGATCACTAAAGAACTGCGAAGCAAACTGATGGGCTTCCAGGAAGTAAATGGTGTATTGTCGCAAACCGGCCGCAGCAATGACGGCACCGACCCCAATGGCTTTGGCTTTGTACAGTTTCAGGTAAATCTGAAACCGGCCAAAGAATGGAAAATCAAAAGAAGCAAAGATGAACTGATTGCCGCCATGGATGCACAACTCGGACAATTGCAGGGTATCACCTTCAACTACTCACAACCGGTGGTAGACAATGTGGCCGAAGCCGTGGCCGGCTTCAAGGCGTCGAATGCGGTAAAAATATTTGGCGACGACCTTAACAAACTTGATGAACTGGCCGACGAAGTTTATCAAAACATCAAAGACATTCCGGGTATTAAAGATGCCGGTATACTGCGCAATGTAGGGCAACCAGAGATCAGTGTATTGCTGGATGAGGAAAAAATGGCGCTCTATGGAGTAGCTACCGCCGATGCGCAGGCTGTAATTGAAATGGCGATTGGTGGTAAAACCGCTACATCAAAATATGAAGAGGAAAAAAAGTTTGACGTGCGCATCCGCTACAGTCCCGAATACCGCAAGGATGAAGAAGATATCCTTTCGCTGATGGTACCTACATTAAAAGGCAATAAGATACCCCTGGCCAGTATTGCAGAGATCAGGAAGATAACCGGTCCGGCTTTCATCTATCGCGATGCCAATAAACGATTCATTGGCGTAAAGTTCACCGTACGCGAGCGTGATCTGGGCAGCACCATCCAGGAAGCGATGGCCAAAGTGAATAAAACGATCAGCTTACCGAAAGGCTACAGTATCGCCTGGGCGGGTGAATTTGAAAACCAGGTAAGGGCTACCAAACAACTGAGTGTGGTGGTGCCCATCAGCCTGCTGGCTATTTTCATTATCCTGTTTATCACGTTTGGCAATGTAAAAGATGCGGGCCTCATCCTGCTCAATGTACCGTTTGCATTAATAGGTGGTATACTGGCACTGCATATTACAGGTATCAACTTCGGCATTTCTGCCGGTGTGGGTTTTATTGCGCTCTTCGGCATCTGTGTGCAGAATGGTGTGATTCTCATTTCCGTATTTCACCAGAACCTGCGGCAAAAACTACCGCTGGCACAAGCTATCCGCGAAGGGGTGATCAGCCGTATCAGGCCGGTGGTGATGACGGCGCTGATGGCCATGCTGGGGTTGTTGCCGGCAGCATTATCAACAGGTATCGGTTCAGAAAGTCAGAAGCCACTGGCAATAGCCATCATCGGCGGTCTTGTGACAGCCACCGTGCTTACCCTGCTGATATTCCCCATCATGTTCTGGATTTTTTACCGCAAATCGGCCGTTCATTCTCTGACTTAATTGACGATGAAGAAGGGTAAAAGGAGGAAGGTAGAAGGTAGAAGGAAGAAAGCAGAAGATAGAAGGTAGAAGGAAGAAAGCAGAAGGTAGAAGGTAAAAGGAAGAAAGCAGAAGGTAGAAGGTAGAAAGCAGAAGGTAGAAGGTAGAAGGGATTGCCCCTCTTTTACCTTCTACCTTCCTTATTTTAATGTCAACTTATCCTTTTACCTTCTACCTTCTACCTTATACCCTAAACCCTTCTAATCGTCGAGCTTCAGCACAGCGAGAAACGCTTCCTGCGGCACTTCTACGTTACCGATCTGGCGCATTCGTTTCTTACCTTCTTTCTGCTTCTCGAGCAGTTTACGTTTACGGCTGATGTCGCCACCATAACATTTAGCGGTTACATCCTTACGCATGGCAGAGATATTTTCGCGGGCAATAACCTTGGCGCCGATAGCCGCCTGGATGGCGATCTGGAATTGCTGACGCGGCAGCAGTTCTTTCAGTTTTTCGCAGAGCTTACGACCAAAATCCTGTGCCCGGCTGCGGTGAATCAATGCACTCAGGGCATCAACTTTGTCACCATTGAGCAGGATATCCATTTTCGCAATATCACTGTCGCGGTAGCCGATCGGATGATAATCGAAGGATGCATATCCGCGTGTCTGCGATTTCAGCTTATCATAAAAGTCGAATACGATCTCGGTCAGTGGCATTTCAAATATCAGCTCTACCCTTGTAGTGGTAAGATAGCTCTGGTTGAGCAGGATGCCACGTTTGCCCAGGCAAAGGGTCATGATATTGCCGATATAATCGGGTTTGGTAATGATTTGTGCTCGGATATAAGGCTCTTCGATCCGCTCGGTCTTTACCGGGTCAGGAAACTCGGTGGGATTGTTGACGATTTTGGTTTCACCATTGGTCAGGTAAGCAATAAAACTTACGTTGGGTACCGTAGTGATCACCGTCTGGTCAAACTCGCGCTCCAGCCGCTCCTGGATGATTTCCATGTGCAGCATACCCAGGAATCCGCATCGGAAACCGAAGCCCAGGGCCTGCGATGTTTCCAGTTCAAAGGTGAGTGAAGCGTCATTCAACTGCAGCTTATCCATACAGTCGCGCAGCTCTTCAAACTCATCGGTGTTAACCGGATAAATACCGGCAAATACCATGGGCTTTACTTCCTCGAAACCCTGGATGGCTTCGGGCGAAGGATTGGCTGCGAGAGTGATGGTATCACCCACTTTTACTTCTTTGGCATTTTTGATACCGGTAATAATATAACCTACATCACCAGCCTTCACTTCGGCACGCTCCGACATCTTTAGTTTCAGGATGCCCACTTCGGCCGCTTCGTACTCCTTGCCGGTGCTGATGAATTTTACCAGATCATTTTTGCGTATGGTTCCATTGAGAATACGATAGTATACAATGATACCGCGGAAGCTGTTGAATACACTATCGAAGATGAGCGCCTGCAGGGGTGCTTTTTCATCGCCCTGTGGTGCAGGAATACGCTCTACGATGGCATTCAGAATACCTTCAATACCGATACCGGTACGGCCACTGGCCAGCAGGATATCTTCGGGTTTGCAGCCAATGAGGTCGATGATCTGGTCTTTCACTTCCTCGATCATAGCGCCATCCATATCGATCTTGTTGACCACGGGGATGATCTCGAGATCGTTGTCGATAGCCAGGTACAGGTTGCTGATGGTTTGTGCCTGTATACCCTGAGTAGCATCTACCAGCAGCAGGGCGCCTTCGCAGGCTGCCAGGGCACGGCTTACTTCGTAGCTGAAGTCTACGTGGCCGGGTGTATCGATCAGGTTGAGCACATACTCCTGTCCATCGGTATGCTTGTAGTTGATCTGGATGGCGTGGCTCTTGATGGTGATACCTTTTTCGCGCTCCAGGTCCATATCATCCAGTACCTGGTCCATCATATCGCGGTCGCTGATGGTATTGGTAGACTGCAGCAGGCGGTCGGCCAGGGTCGATTTACCATGGTCAATATGGGCAATAATGCAAAAATTGCGGATATTCTTCATGTAATTAAGTGCCTCTTTATCAAATAAATGCCCCAAAAAAGCGGGGCATATTCCGGATTTTACAGCCCGGCAAAGACGCACGAAGGTAGGTAAAAATTGGCAGGTGCAGAAGAGTGATTAAAGGGGTATTTATACCCAATCGGATAACAAAAAAGTGAAGCAACTTCGTATCAGTCTTTCATCTCATCTTCCCAGAATGGGATTTCAAAATCAAAAAGTTCAGCGGGATGCAATTCATATACCAGGGCTACTTCCAGTAAGGTATCGATACGCAGATTAATCAGGCCTTTTTCAATTTTCGTTAACTTGCTGTGATCAATCTTATTTTTAAATGAAAAGCTGCGGATGCTCGGGTAACCCAACTCCTCACGGCGTTTCTTCAGCAGAGCGCCCATTCTGACTCTGATATCTTTCTTTTGCTTAAGATTCATCCGGCACTTAAACCGGAAAATTGATCGTATTTGTGAAAATAAATATGGTCGCTAACGACCACAATCAAAAAATGTTTTTTAGATTTGTTTAGTACTTATATGGCACATTACCGGGTATTCAAGTTAACTCCCCGAAAAAATCGGATACCCGGTAAAAAATCACACGATCATGCACCACGTGTGATTGGCATTCATTCAACACCCCATCGCTGACCCAAAAGGTCACCCTGCCAACAATCCTGTTTGCGGGCCAGAAAACATTTAGTTCATCCTTTAACCGTGATGTTATGGAAACCTGTGTTACCCCGGAGGTGTTGAGTTTACCTGCTGCTGTCAACGACAATGCCTTTTCCGAACTGTATGAAAAATATTACCAACAGCTCTTGTTTTTTGCGGTGAAATGCCTGGGCTCTACCGAAGGAGCTGCTGATGTAGTGCAGGATTGCTTTATAAAGCTATGGCAACTTCCCAGGAGCCTTAGTGAGATCTCATCCATCCGAAACTACCTGTATACAATGGTTCGCAACCGCTGTACCGATCTGCTGCATAGCAAAACAAGAGTCAGCAAACTGGAGCAGGAATGGCAGCTCTATCAGGAAAATGAGCCGGCACCCTCAGAGCTTTTAGCCATTGACCGCGATATCCTGCCTGAAATCCTTTCCGCTATGAAAAAACTTCCTCCGCGCATGCAGGAGGTATTCCGTCTCTACTACCTGGAAGGTAAATCGTATGCAGAAATCGGCGAACTGCTGCACACGCAACCCGGCACGGTAAGGAATCAACGTAATAAAGCTTTACAGAACATTCAAAAATTATTGCAGAAACAGGCATTGCTTTCCGATAAAAATTAATCACCCGCCATAATAACCGAACATGAAAGAATATATTTTTCATAACAGCGTATGGCATGGTCCGATCGACCAGCAGATCGCCAACCTGCTACAAAAGTTTTTTGATAATAATTTTCTAACCGATGCCGACTATGCAACACTGCAGCACTGGCTAATGGCTGCTCCGGAAAATATGGATCATTTTGAATGGCTCACCAGTCAGGAAAATATGCTGATATGATAAATGTGCCGGTGTGCTAATAAAATTTTTGCGCGCTTCTTCGTCTTTGCGTCCTTTGCTCGCTTTGTGTCCTTCGCGTCCTGAAGAAAACAAAGGTCTTATTCCAATACCGGATTATTCGCCCCAGTACACAATGGTTTCGTAATCCATTTTCACAAACCCGTTTACGTTGCAGGCTACAAAGAGCTGCACCAGGGCCGAGATCATCGTCTCATACGAAGGATGGCCGGGCAGTGGTATATAGGATACGGACAGCAGCTGACCTTTCAGGGCATCAAAATTGAGCAATTGACGATTAGGGAAAACGCGGCGCTGTGCCTTTCCTTCAAAAAAGGCCTGTATTTTTTCTTCCTCCACACGCGGATGCACTACATCCTCAATCTTGTACCGGTCTTTGAGATCGGCATAGGCCTGCAAAAAAGGCGTATCTGTTTTTTGAATATTCCAGGCCAGCACTACATGTCCGCCGGGGCGCAGGATGCGGGTAAACTCCTGCCGGGTGAGTATAGGGTCCATCCAGTGAAAAGCCTGGGCCACGGTGATGAGGTCAATACTTTGTCCGCGTAAGCCTGTAGACTCTGCACGGTGGCGGCGGCTGATGAAAGTAGGGAAATGTGATAAACGCGCTTCTGCGGCCTGTCGCATCTCATCATTAGGTTCTATACACACTACTTCATATCCTTTTTCGAGCAATGGCTCGGCAAAAAGGCCGGTACCCGATCCGATATCGGCGATGCGCTGCCCCGATGCAAGTCCCAGTTCCTCTTCGAAAAAAGGCAGGATGGATGCGGGATAGGAAGGGCGGTATTTCACATAGTTTTCTGCCCGGTTAGAAAAACGTGTGGTGGGTGTCAGTAAGGGTAACTCACGTGTCATGGCCCTGAAGTTTGGGCGCAAGCTAGTATTATTTTGAAAAGACCTTCGCGGTTAATCAAAATTTAATCCATCCCCCGCTGTCCCCTCCCGCTGTCTCTGACAGCGGGATTTCCGACAGCGGGGTTTCCGACAGCAGGATTTCCGACAGCAGGATTTCCGACAGCAGGATTTCCGACAGCGGGATTTCCGACAGCGGGGTCTCCGACAGCGGAAATAAAAATCATTCCTGCCGCAGACTCTTTACCGGATTAGCTCTGGCAGCCTTTACCGTTTGCAGCGTAATGGTCACCACCGCTATGAGCAGCACCAGCAATGCAGAGAGTGCAAACAACTGCCAGCCAAGCGGAATGCGGTAGGCAAAGGTCTGCAACCAGCGTGAGCTGGCCCAGTAACCCAACGGTATGGCTACTGCTACACCGGTGAGTACCAGCAATACAAAATCTTTGCTGAGCAGTGAAGCAATATCGAGCACACCGGCACCGAGCACTTTACGCACTCCTATTTCTTTTCTGCGCTGACCGGTAAAGTAAGCGGTAATGGCAAAGAGTCCCATGATAGATATAACAATAGCGGTAATGGCAAAAATGCCGATCACACGTTGAAGACGGATATGACTGGCCAGCAGTTTCTGGAAGTTATCATCGAGGAAACTGTAGCGAAGCGGGAGATCGGGTTCTATTTTCTTCCAGGCAGTTTCCAGACCGGCAATGGTGGCTGCTGCATTTTGCTGGCGGATCTTTACCAGTATGCCGCCACCCGATTGAAACATACAGGCAAAGTTGCCGATTGTATAAGCCACCGGTTTTACGGCCGACTCAAAACCCATCACATGAAAGTCGTTGACCACTCCTATGACCTGAATTGGCACTGTATCACAATTGTCGAAATAGATGGTTTTGCCAACAACATCCTGTCCCAGCAGCCTTGCTGCAGACTGGTTGATGACGGCGCTGCGTGTCTGCTGATCGCTGCTGCGCTCATCGAACAGGCGGCCTTGCTGCAGTTTAATGCCCAGTGTATTAAAAAAAGGAGTGCTCACTTTTACGGACGACAGGCGGTATGATTCACCTGCATAGCGAAATGGATAGCTGGAGGTATCTGCATAGGCATCACCGGGCACTTCTGTAGACTTGGCTACTTCCACCACACCGGGTACGGCCAGCAACTGAGCGCGGGCAACATCAAAATTCTGATCGCGTGTGCGCTGCATGGCCTGGATACGCACTACCTGATTTCCATCAAATCCTTTATCGCTGTTTTCCATAAAGCTGATCTGCCGGCTGATGACGAGGGTGCCAAATACAAAGAAGCCTGCTACCACAAACTGCAGTACGATGAGGGCATTGCGGAAACGGTTTCCTTTTTTTCCACTCGAATACTCGCCTTTAAGTACGCGTGAGGTGTTGACCAGCGACAGTACAATGGCGGGATAGAGGCCCGACAATAATACCACTACCAGCAGGCACAGCATCAGTTGCCAGAGAATGGTCCACAGTTGTGCAGTATTGCCCAGCGAGAGCGACACGCCAAAGCTGTCGTTGAAATAAGGCAGGATAAGTTGTACCAGCACGAGGGCAGCCATCATGCTGATCACACATTGCAGGGCTGTTTCGCCCAGGAACTGTGCTATCAGCTGACCGCGTCCTGAACCGAGGGTCTTACGGATACCCATTTCCTTTGCACGCCGGATAGAGGCAGCTATTGACAGATTACTGAAATTGATAGCGCCGGCTATAAGCAGCAAAAAGGCTAGCACCAGCAGTACGGTGACGGTTGTAAAGTTGCTCTCGCCATGGCGCGGAAAGTTGTGAATGTTTTGGGCGGCATCTGCAAATAAACCAGCCTCGTGGCCCGAAGCCCGGAAGTCGTGATAAGATTTGGTATCGTTTTTCAACCGTTTGTCGTAATAAACGGGATTGATCAGTGCATCCAGTTTACTCACAGGCATTACTTCTCTGGTGCGGACATAAGTCTGGTAAGAAAGATTGTGCCAGTGCATATTTGACCGCTCATTTACACTGCGCCAGGCAAACTGCACATTGAGGTGCGAAGGTCCGGAAGGTTCTTCCATGACCGCCGTGACCTCGTTTTCGAGGATATTAAAAATTTTAACCGTTTTACCAATCGGATCTGCATCGCCAAACAGCATCCTGCTCAATGCCGGCGTAATGACCATGGCATTGGGTTTGGCGAGCGGGTTGAGCTTGTCGCCCGCAATAATACGGTAGGGAAAAACCTGGAAGAAGAGCGAATCCACTTCAATACTGCCTTTGGCATACAGCTTTTGCTCACCCGCACTCAGGGGCACTTCAAAGCTGCCGGCCGGTTGCACACGGGTGGCGGCCTCCACTGCCGGCAACTCCTGTTTCAGAAACTGAGCCAGCGGAGCGGCTGTCTGCTCCATTACCTCTCCGTCTGTGCGTTCCGAAATCTTATAAACCCGCTCCATGCGGTTATCCCATTTATCGTAGCTGAGCTCGTAATTGAGATAAAGCAATACAATCACAAAGCCAGCCAGTCCCACCGTGAGGCCGGCTATATTGATAAAGCTATAAACCCGGTTGCGGCCAAGCTGCCGGAAGCTGATACGAAGAAAGTGTTTGATCATGATACAAATTGGTAACCAGCACATTAAAAAATAATGCCAGCCCGCAATTTAATGATTACCAATAGCTTAAAAATGATCCCTTTTTTAAGGTGTTCGGTTATAGTACACCTGTTGCATGAAAATGGACAGAGAATGGTTAACAGTTGACAGATGACAGATGACAGTTGACAGTTGACAGTTGACAGTTGACAGTGGACTGTGGACTGTGGACAGTATAAACTTAAAACTTACAACTTATCACTTAAAACCTAAAAAAAAATCTTAACCAGATTGGTGGCTGGTTAAGACTTTTTAAAAGAGAAATGGTGGTTTGTAAAAGAAGCAGTGAGTTCGTGCGACAAAACTATAGTTGCAGATTCGCAATCACAATACATATCAGTTCATAAACGGATATTTTGACAATTATCAACTTCTTAAATTGGCTTATATAAGTTTGCCTGTTTCTGTTTCAGCTAAAGAATCTCAATGCGCGAAGGATCCTTTGCCAGGCGATATAAGCGTGCGTTTCGAAAACAACTCCTACGGCACAATCGTGATAAAAAGATAAGCGATAAAGATCATGATCAACACGAGTCCATACAGCACATTGGTCTTGCCAGTAATCAGGGAAAGCATGACCGTAAAGATGGACAGTATCAGCAAAACGGTAGAGGCTGTGTCAATACCCAGCAGTACATTGGTATTGGAGTAAATAGAAAAAATAGCAACAGCAGGTATCGTCAGCCCCGTGCTGGCCAGCGCTGAACCAAGCGCCAGGTTCATACTGGTCTGAAGCCGGTTCTTTCTGGCATTCTGCAAGGCAGCTATCCCCTCCGGCAGCAGTATGATCATGGCAATGATCACTCCCACCAGCGTCTTGGGAGCACCTATACCTGCTACACCCGCTTCAATGGCCGGGGAAAGTTTTTTGGCGAGTAATACCACCGCACCGAGACAACACATCAGCAATACCAAACTGATAATGGCGGTACGGTTACTGGGGGGTGCCGCATGATCTTCCTCATCAACCTGGCCAACGGGCAGAAAATAATCGCGGTGCCGACCCGACTGTACTCTTACAAACCCTACATACAGCACAATACACACAATGGCCACAAAAACCAACTGACTGAGGTTATACATGGGACCAGGATGACTGGTCGTATAGTTGGGCAGTACCAGGGTAAGCACCAGTATGGCGGTAAGCACCACCAATGCCGAGGTGGCAGCATGTTTGGTAACGGTTTGTTCGTGATATTTCAGTCCACCCACCAGCAGGCATAAGCCAATAATTCCATTAAGGATGATCATATTTGCCGCAAAGACCGTATCACGGGCCAGTGAAAGATTCTCCTCCCCTCCGGCAGACATCAGCGTTACGATCAGCGACAATTCAATGATCGTAACCGCCAGCGCCAGTATAAGTGTACCAAAAGGCTCACCCACGCGATGTGCTATTACTTCTGCCAGGTGTACAGAAGCCAGCACAGCAGCAATGAGTACTGCACCCTGAAAAACGGTTAATACTGCGGATGCACCGGGTTGAATAAGCGCTATGGCGAGCCAGGCAAGAGCAGGTGCAGCAATAGTCCATACAGGCAGGGGCAATCTTAGTTTCATGCTGTTGGTTTGGATGGTGATACAAATAACTTCCGCTCAAATTTAGCCCATTAATGCTTGTGGTTGTTGTAAAGATGTTTTAAAATGAGCTAAGCTTACTGATCTTAGAAAGCTATTAGAATTTCAGGATATAAATCTATGCAGTGCTGATTCGATTGATTGCGGAAGACGATCACAGTTTTACCAGCAAGTTGATAAAGTATGGCAGGATGAAATTTGTGGGCAATACAGCAAAACCCGACGGAAACACTTCGACCGGGTTATATCGCAATTCCCAACGGAAAATACAATTTCCGGCCGTGTATAATGATGCTACTATGGAAGTTGCCAAGTAGTCAGGAATGAACAGTTATTCGTTCAAATTAATTATAGATACGAAAGATAATAGCATTCTTAAAAAAGATGCACTATATATCACTCGCAAGTTTTGAACTTTTCTGAAATAAAGTAAATGCTGACATTCATTAACCTTTCCGGATGGACTTCATAAACGCATCTTTATAAGTATCCCCAATGGGTATTAGTTTATCACCGATATACAGGACAGGCCCGTCTATCATTCGGACCTTACTGGTGGATATAATATAAGATTTATGAACGCGGTAAAATGGCGGTTGCGGCAGCTGCGTTTCTAAATCGCGGAGAGACTGATAAGTGATGAGGCGCTGAGTCGCAGTATATACAGATACATAATTTTTTAATCCTTCGATATACAGGATATCAGCATAATCCACTTTCAGGAATTTATTTTTGCTATCTCCTTTGATAAAAAGATAATCCTTTGAAGAATTCGTGGTAATAGTGTTCAATGCTTTTTCGGCAGCTTTAAAAAAACGATCGAAAGCGACAGGTTTTACCAGGTAGTCTATAACATTATATTCATAGCCGTCCAGCGCATATTCTGCATACGCTGTAGTCAGTATTACTTTACACTTATCACCGCAAAGCTTCAGAAAATCAATCCCTGTCAGGCCGGGCATCCTGATATCCATGAACACCAGATCAATACCGCCCGCACGTACTATCTCCCATGCATCGATCGCGTTACTGGCTGTGCCCGCCAGTTCAAAGTAAGGAACTTTGGCAATGTAATCAGCCATCATCCTGGTGGCATATACTTCATCATCGACGGCGAGACAACGGATCATGGTATACATATATTTAGTTCAGTGTAATACTGAGATGTACTGTATAGATTTCTTTATCCTGCACAATCATTAACTCGTGTGAACCGGGATAGATCAGGGAAAGCCTACGCCTGATATTGGCAAGACCTATCCCGCTCGAATGATCCTTATCATCATGATGGATACTGTTCGTTACCCGGAACAGTAACTGATCCCCCTGTATATCCAGTTGAATCTGTACCGGTTTAGCGGCATCATCCACGATGCCATGTTTGAAAGCATTTTCCACAAAAGGGATCAGGACAAGCGATGCGATCCTTTTATTTGTTGCATCACCCTGTATGCGGAACTGTACAAAAAAATGATCTTCAAAACGGAGCCGGTATATCTCTATATAATTGTTGAGGTAATCAATCTCTGGTTGCAGGCCGATCATTCCATCCAGTGTATTATGAAGCATATAACGCATGAGCTGCGATAATTTAATAATAGCTTCTGCAAGCCGGTCTGAGACAGGGTAGGCCAGCGAATACATATAATTCAGGGTATTGTACAGGAAATGTGGGTTAACCTGCGTTTTCAGGAACAGGAGTTCGGCCTGTATTCTTTCTTTTGTCAGCTGCTCTGCTTCCCGCTCCTTTTTGAAGGTATCAAATAGTGCCCATACAATAAAACTGAACAGGACGGGCTGCAGGCCACGCCACCAGTTATCACTGATATACTGGCCGGAGGTGACACCGGGATCATAATTACCATGCCCCAGGATCAAAGGATACAGCACCTCTTCAATGAGATAACGTGATACAATAAATAATCCGTCGGCAATGAGTAGTCCCGGAATCAGCCAGTGCATCTTTTTTCTTTTCAGCCAGCGCGGGTAGACAATAAAGAAACAAAAGGAGAATCCTGTACAGGTGGCTGCCAGGTTAGACCAGATATAAGGCTGGTAGCCTCTTTTATTGATCACGTTATCAATATAGAGATAGAATGCCCAGCAGGCCCAGATCAGTAAATAATACAGTATTACGCGATTCTTTTTCACCTTGCTGTTTCATTCTTTATAGCAACAAATATATGACTTTCCATAGCGGGCAGATGGCGTTGGGATAAAGTTCCGGGCTGTTGGGATAATAGAATTTACCGGTGATTGTAATGACCGCATTTTTGAGTTTTAATATATGTAAACAATGAAATATCTATTTTTATCTTTTGTACTGTTAAGCAAGTTTTTCACCTACGGGCAGGAAACAAAAATATTAAGCGACCAGGAAAAGTTAGCGCAATGCATCAAAGGGCATACAAATTATTTTACTTTTAATCATGACCGGCCGGAAGGCAAAGGCTGGGAGATTCTGGAACAGCTTTTTGCCAATAACCAGTTTGTTGCATGGGGTGAATACCATAATTCACCTGCACTTTCCAGGCTTACCGCTTACGCGATGGCAAGTGCAAATAAGTATGGATACCATGCACTGTGCGTTGAGACAAGCCCATTTGTGGCGGAGGAACTGATGCGTATCTCCCGTACTCAGCATGCTGCTGACACTCTCGCGAAAATATATAGTGACGGATATCCCGGTATAGGAACTTTCCCATTTTTTCATAGTGCCGAAGATGCACAGATACTGGAAGCCGCAAATAAGTTTCAGTATAATATCTGGGGGATTGACCAGGAATTCCAGATGGGATTTTCTTATGCCCTCAGCAAAATTTATGCTGCCCAGTCTAAAAAAATAAAATCAGAATTTAAAACTGTCTACGATAGTTTACAGGCAAGATGGTGGTACCCGCAGACAAATTTGCTGGACAGTTTAAAGCAGGTTGTGCCACAAAAGAATTACAAAGCATTAATCGAAGAAATAAAAGTATCCAAAGAAATCTACCGCTTCAATGATAACCAGGGAAGGGCCTTATTGATGAAAAAGAATTTTTTCAGGTATTACGATTCATCAAAAAACAAAAAAGTATTCCTGAAACTGGGTAGTAATCACCTTGCAAAAGGGATGAACCTGCAGACACAGATATATGATATAGGTAATGCTGTATACGAACTGGCACAAAGAAACGGAACAAATTTTGCCAATGTGTATATCATGATCCGTTATACAACTGACAAAGGGATTGTCAGCGATGATATGACGAGTGAAGAAAATGAAAACCCAAAAGTTTTTTCAGCACTGTACCAGCGTGACCAGTGGGTACTGGTAGATATCCGTTCGCTACATACCCAATTCAGGTATGATCACAGTTTAGCGGAAGACGCTTATCGCCTCATTGAAAAGTATGACTTTGTACTGGTATCTCCCGAGGTATTATAACAGGTTGCCTGAATAATTAATGACAAGATTAATCGATTTGATGTTATACTAATTCTATTTCTGGAAACTCTGCGGGAAGATCAGGACAAATAAATCCTGTTCTCTGTAAGATAGGCAGGTGCTTTTTTTTCGACAAATTAGCTTGATTGTAAGAGACATAACCAGAACAATTTTACTCGATTCGAGTAGTCTGAAATCAGGTCTACTTCATAAAATTGTTACCCTGTTTTTAAAGTCAGTAAGATTCTCAATGGGTTTTGTTATGAGACTTTGAAAGTCAGCCCCTTAAAAGTAAAGTAAGATAAAAAGCAAAAAAGGATCATCATTGCTGATAATCTTTCTTGCGGCCCAAAACTTCGGGACCGAAGTCTCAGCCTCGAAGTCCCGGAATCGAACCCACCACCTCCGCCGTGAAAACAACCTGGTACTCCAACCTCCCCCAAAACAAAAAACCCAGCATTTCTGCTGGTTTTCTGCGGACCGTCCCGAAGTCTCGGGATCGAAGTCTCGGGATCGAACCCACCACCTCCGCCGTGAAAACAACCTGGTACTCCAAGCACCCCCAAAACAAGAAGCCCAGCATTTCTGCTGGGCTTCTGCGGACCGTCCCGAAGTCTCGGGACCGAAACCTCGGGATCGAACCCGCCACCTCCGCCGTAAAAACAACCTGATACTCCAAGCACCCCCAAAAACAAAAAACCCAGCATTTCTGCTGGGTTTCTGCGGACCGGACGGCGCGGTGAACCTTTGCCGATAACATGTCCATCAATATTTTGCTGTGGCCAATTATGCAGTATATCCGAACTGATACCTCGCCAAAAAAACCATTTTCACGTTCCAATCGCGTCCGCAAACTTATGAAAATTGGTCCGTATTGGGCCAAAAATATGCTCCAATTTAGCGTCAAAATATCCACAATGCGTTAGACTGAAAATATCTTTATTGTGTTCGAAAGCACCGGGCAATTACAATTGCTGCCCAGTTAATTAGTTAAATTGCGGAATGTCCCGATTAGCTCCGAAGCAAGAAACCATACGTGCGTTATTCGCCCTTTCCGGTAATCAATGCGCTTTTCCCGGATGCTCCCATCTGCTTATCAGTAATAAAGGGACATTCATTGCCCAACTATGCCACATCGAAGCCGCTAATAAGGGAGGTCAGCGATTTAATCCTAATCAGTCTGAGGAAGAGAGAAGATCACAAAGCAATCTATTACTCCTCTGCTATGCTCATCATAGGGAAACTGATGATGAGGATGAATATACCCGTGAGCGATTATGGGAAATGAAAAAGGCTCATGAAGAGCAATTTAAGAATCAATATGAATTACCTGAAAGCTTGGTAGAAAAAGTACTAGGTTCAATTCAAGTATACCTTGAACAGATATTCGCTATTTCTAAGGATACAAATATCGTGGTTCATGCTATGGAGGAAAAGGTAAACGAATTATTACGCAGAACGGAGGCCCCTTCGGACTATGACGATAAACTGTATATTTCTCAATTAGAATTTATTAAAGAGCTAAAAAATCAAGGAAATTATAAAACAGCAATTGACAGGTATATAGACTTTAAGGAAAAGAACTGGGAAAAAATTAAACCGGAGTTGAAATATAAAGTGTTGGCGAATCTGGGAATGTGCTATCTGGACCTGCATGACAAAATTAACGCTGGTAAATATTTAGTTGCTTTAGCAGAAATCCCATACAAGTCCGCCGATAGTCTTGCCATCCTTTGTCTAGGGTATGCCATAACAGGTAAAAATAAAGAGTTTGATGCCTGCTTTTCCACGGCTCTAAACGAAGGATCAGATAATATTAATCTTTGGGTGGCATATATAGAGCGACATAGCAAATCAAAAAACACTGATAAATTACTGAAAGAAATACCCGCAGCCGTAGCCGATTCCGTACCTGTTTTATTCAGTATCGGCGGAATAATGATTGAAGAAGGAAGAAAAAAGGAAGGCATTGATCTATTGAAAGCGACGCTTGAAAAACAAGAAGAAGTCCCTGAAAAGAAGGCAGATAGTCGTGCATTGATAGCAACCCGTATCCTGCAAGATATTGTTGACCCATTCAAGTTCATGTACAATCATTTTTCTGATGATGAATTACAGGCCCTGGAAGAAGCAAAAACCCTTTTAACGGAGGCATGGAATGTCATCGGTAAAACAGAAATGGCATCCTTCAAATGGTACATTATCCTTAACCTTGGAGTGATAAACAAACTGACAAGACAAAACAATCAGGCTGTTCTGGATTTTCAAAAAGCATTTGATATTTCCAGGGAATTCCTGCCTTTTAAAAATCTGCTGATGATGTATATGCAGGTAGGCAATCTATCAATGGCTGAGCAATTATTGGAAAATCCGGGAATTTTTAAACCACTAAGTGAGGAAGAATTATTCGAGATGCAAACCTTTAAAGCAAGGCTACTTTGCTTGCAAGGCAGATTCAAAGATGGGCTTGGATTATTGATTAATGAATTAGATGAAAGTAAAGAAAAGAGATATATTGAAATAGTTACTGTGATAATTGCAACATGCTATGAAAATAATTCACCGCAGGAAGCAATGCCGTGGTGTGAGAAGCTGTTACAAAAATTCCCTGAGTTAATAACCACGCACCTGTTGTCAGGCTATCTCTGGACAAAGATGGATGATAAACAGAAAGCCCTGAGTTTTTATAATAAAGCACAAACCCTCCTTGCAGAATCTACCCGTAATAACGAAATCTATGAATTGGCATCAGGGTATATGGATTTGGAAGAGTATGAAAAGGCAATACCATTGTTTGAAAGGCTTGCAGATAAAAACCGATTAAATACATTTTCCCGCGGGTTAATTCATGCCTATTTCCAATACGGTGACCTTCAGGCCGCGCTGGCTATAGCAGAGAATTTGTTGCTTCAAAATCCTGGTCATGTTTACCTGGTAGAAATTATCAGTACTATTCATCAGGAAACAAGGCAATTTGATAAAGCAATTGCCATAATCAGGCCATTTCTGGGTTCAACGCATGGTCGTGTGAAGGACGTCTTTAGTTACCGGCTTGCAAAACTATATTCCTTTAACAGGGATTGGGAAAATGCCAAGCATTTTGCGTTACAGGTGTCCAATTTCGAACATTTGTCCATGGTAGAGTCTTTCGGAATTGCAGGAATTTTGGTGAATGCAGGAGAAGTAGACAAAGCCTTAAGTATAGCGTTTGATATCCGCACAAGGTTTTTTGATAATAGCGCAGCGCATCTAAAATATACACAGGTTTGCATTGCGGCTGAAAAAGAAGAGAATGATCTATTTCCGGATATTGTAAGAAGTGATTGTGCTGTAATTTTCAAAACGGAAACGGAGGAAGAGAAAACATTCATCATAACGGAAAAGAATGCAAAAGGAGAAAATGTCATTAAGCCGCACAGTCCTTTTGCCCTACAATTGATCGGCAAGAAAAAAGGGCAAAAAATAACTATAGAAAAGGGCTACGGTTTTTCCACTGCAATTACAATTACAGCAATACTTGAGTTATATACGCACGCTTTTCAGGAAAGTATGCGATTTTTTGAGACCCGTTTCGCTGGTGAGCAAAATGTCGGGGTTTTTCATGCAGATCCGGGACAACCAGGGGATCAACTGGAACAATTTATCAGGGAGTCTACACAAGAACGCAACGATGTTGATAAGCAAATCTACCAACTCTATAATCAGCGTAAAGTTACTATTGGAGTTGTTGCCAGGCTTTTCAAGCGGAATGCAGTAATTCAGTGGTTTAATTTGTTGAGCTCCTCAGAAGTTTTCATCTATAGTTTTTCCAAGGATGAGTACCCGGCAGCACACGAGGCCATACAAGGTAACAAGCCAGTCGTACTTGACCTCACTTCCCTGTTGTCGATGTTCTTTATTTCTAAGGATACAAATTACTTTACTTTTCTCACCAATAAGTGTCTTGTTAGCCAATCTACAATCGATGAGTTAAAGGAATGTTCTGAAGAGTTGGAGCGTGGTTCAAAGGATGGAATTTTTACTGTAAGATATGAGGAAGGCCAGATGGTTGGTAACAACATTTCCGCAGAGACAATACAACGTCACCGGGAAATCCTTGAAAAGGTCATTGCATGGTGCAAGGCGAATGCCAGTATCATAACCCCAAGCAAGTTGCTAGAAGTAAGAAGAGAAGAAAGAGAACGAATGTCTGATATACTCGGCACTTGCTTTTATGATTGTTTATTATTGGCCGAAGAGCACAATGCTGTTGTCATTTCAGATGATGATAATTTTAAGAATCTCCTGCGTTCTAGCAACAGGCAGGCTCCTTTTTCAACGTATCAACTCGTACATTATATTGCCGGACAGGGTAAAATCACACATGAGCAATTTGATCTATTCAGGTTACAGATAATCCTGTCTAACTATATATTTGTTCCTGTTTCAGCGGAACAACTATGGCAATGTTTTGATGCAAGTGGGTTTAAATTGACCAAACCCTTTATTGTTGCTGTGAAAGGCTTGATTGTAATGAAGCCAGAATTCTCTTCTTTGCGGCTGGCACAATTTCTAAAAAAATTGTACCTGGAAGCAGGACTGGCAATTAGCCGCAATCAAACGATTCTCTATATACTGAACGATGTTTCAAATCGAAACGATTTTGAAGAATTTAAAAGGATGCTGGTATTGGCAGTCGAAAATGAGTTTAGCCTGTTACCCATATTCAAAGAAGACTTCTTTCAATTACTCAAGGCCTTTTAACTCAAAAGGCTCCAAAGTTGAATAACGTTGATACTTGAGCCATAATTTCTTTCCGTGAAATACAGCTGCGATGCCAATGTATTGACCATGCCCTCTGGTTTTTAATTCAATAGCATACCTGTTGGCAACTATTTGATTCAATGCTTCATCGAGAAGGGCGGCTATCGTTTCTATTTTATCGGTCGATGATCGTTTAACTTCTATTATGATGCCACTGTACTCAAGAGTGTAGGGGATCAACATAATATCAAATCGTCCAGCTCCAGCTTCTTTATTAGATTCAATACGATAGAATTCCTTAAACCCGGTAAATGTTCCTAATAAAAAGCGTGATACACTTTTTCTGGTTCCTGCCCACCTATATCATGGAAGCTGAAAAGGCTAAGAACTAATTCTGAAAGATCACGACAAAAATCATCCAGTTTATCTTCCAGCAGGAGGCTAAGTAACTTAGTGCTGGAAACTCTTGCTTGCTTCTGAGCTAGGAACTGTTTAACAATTTCCTTTAACTCGTTAGGAATATCAAAGTGTTGCCTGATTTCATTGTGGTATCCCAACTCTATTTCGATAGCTTTTACTAAATTCTCAAAGACTTTATCAATGAACTGCCCCTGTCCTTCGTAGTATCTTTATTCTAAATAAAAATAAACCTGTTATGCTTCGTTTGCAACGAAGCATCTGTTCCAATCAACAGTCATTTCATCAGATGAAAACACAGTTACTCATGCAGCAAGAGGGGCTTACGTAGGCGCCCTTATCCACACAGATAAGAAAAGGATAAAACATTTCTCCGACCATCCCGAAATTTCGGGACCGAAGTATCAGTCCCGAAGTTTCGGGATCGAACCCACCACCGCCAAAACAACCTCATACTCCAAGCCCCCCAAAACAAAAAACCCAGCATTGCTGCTGGGCTTCTGCGGACCGGACGGGACTCGAACCCGCGACCTCCGCCGTGACAGGGCGGCATTCTAACCGACTGAACTACCGATCCTTATAAATGCTGAGGAGAACCTCGGGCATCCCCGTTAAGGGACGGCAAAGATAGGGGTTCCCGGGTATTCAAAACAAAACTTTTGCAAAAAAAATTGAAGAAAATCTTTGATCTGCGGCAGGCATTTCTGCTACCCGACTTCTTCATTACAAACGGGTTGCGGGAGGTGCCACAGTCAGGCAAACAATACATCCATGGTGAGGCTTCGCTGCACCAGGCTGGCCGAATAATTATTTTCTTTTAGGCCATAGGTGGTGACCATGGTTAGAAACAGGGTCTTGCGGGTGCGGGTCACCTGCCGGAAAACATCCATTTTCTGCTGCAGGCTGGCTGCATAGGACTTATCGATCACAAACGGGCCGGTACTGAATTTCATTTCACAAATGCTGATACACCGGTCCTGCCGGTCGATGAGCAGGTCGATCTGGGCGCCGCTCTCCGCCCGGTCTTTTGCCGGCACATGGCGCCAGGCATTTTCTACGGTCTCCACTGTTTGTATACCCAGCCCCTCTTTCAACTGATCGATATGTTTCAGGCAAACGGCTTCAAAAGCCATTCCGCACCAGATTTTATAGGTAGCTCCGGCAGTCAGTTTCATCCAGGCATCTTTGCCCGGCGTCTTTAGTTTCTCTATAAACCGGAGGTAAAAAATAGAAAACTCATCGATGAGCCGGTAGATCACATCCTTACTGTTTTTACCGAAGGGAATGGCCGACCGGATAAACCCGGACTCTTCCAGCTCAGTTAGCATGAGCGTTGTGCGGCCACCGGAGCTGAGTCCGCAGGTATCGATTATCTCCTGCCGCGTGAGTCCCCCGGGTGCAGCGGCCAGCGCTTTGACTGCTTTTATATGATTGTCGGCCATTTCGAAAAGGGAATCGTACAGGTTATTAAACTCACCGGTGAGCAGTCCGTCTTTGGTAAAACATATCTTTTGAATGACCTGCATGGCACTGCTACCCTTCCCTACATTTTTGAGATACTGCGGTATGCCACCCAGCGCCATATAAATCTGCAGCACCTGATAGCGATCGAGTTTACTGCCCTGGCTTTTGAGATAAGCCTCCGTTTCGGCAAGAGTGAAAGGCAGTAACCGGATCTTTTGTGTAATGCGGTTATGAAGTCCGCCCTTGTTGTTAACGACATGACTTATCATCCACGAAGCGGCCGATCCGCAGATAACGATGAGCAGCCAGGACTGCCGGCTGGCCCATGTATTCCAGAAATGCTCAAAGGCTGAGAGAAAACCCGACTTCCGGCCATCGAGCCAGGGAAACTCATCCAGGAATACCACCCATTTCTTATTCTTCTTTTTGCCTTCGAGATATTTTTCCAATGCGTGAAATGCTTCCACCCAGGTAGCCGGCGGCTTTATCTCCAGCTGCGACCCCATTGCACGCTGCATGGCCTTGCTAAACTGCAGTAACTGATCTTTCATGCTGGCACCATACATGCCCGTGAGTTCAAATGCCATACGATCCTGAAAGTAGGTGCGGATGAGAAAAGTCTTCCCAACTCGCCTTCGGCCATATACAGCTACGAGGCCTGCATCCTTACTCTTTACCATCTCCTCCAGCAAGGCAATCTCCTCTTTTCTGCCTGTGATCTGCTCCATATACAGTATTTGCAATAGTCAATTAATAGTTTTGGCCGCTTATAAAGTTATTATATAAGGCCAAAATCAGGAAAAAAAATAAGGTTTTGGCCACATATAAAATGATTATATCCGGCCAAAACTGGTTGCTTTGCACATCAAAAGAATCTAATAACCATAAAATCAAGCACTTAATAAAGCATCACCCATTTAGGCTATTGTATACATGAAAGCAGCCGGATATCTTTAAAGCTATACAAACCAACACATGCCCCAAGCCGCTCCCCTGCAGCAAGAAGAACGCGCCGATATACTGGACATTCTCAGAGCCTTTGCACTGCTGGGTATCTGTATGGCCAATGCGGGTTATTTTTCGCTGTATATTTTTCAAAAGCCGGCCACCATGCAGGCTATGCCAACAGCTACAGCAGACCGCTGGCTCAGCTGGTTTCATTTTGCTTTTATAGATGGAAAATTTTATTCCCTTTTTTCTCTCTTATTTGGCATTGGCTTCTCCATCATTTTCCTGCGCAATAAAAAAACAGGCCGCAATGGCCTGGCAATTTTTTATCGTCGACTCATCATACTACTGCTGTTTGGCTTATGCCACAGCCTGCTGCTCTGGGACGGAGATATCCTACTGTTTTATGCACTCACGGGTATGCTGCTGCCCTTATTCCGCAACTGCTCCGACAAAACCCTGCTGATGCTGACCACAGCACTCCTGCTTTCACCACTGCTGTTTGACCTGCTGAAAGTAATAACGGGTGGCAGATGGAACATCAGCCGCCCTTTTCTGCTGCAGGCCCTGGCAACGGATAAAAAAGGGGGTATTACAGAAGACAATCTCGACAGCTGGCTCATGCAGCACCGCAGCTACAGCGATCTGCTTACCTGGAGCAGGTCGGGCACGTGGTGGAGCTGGCAGTTGCGGCTCGACAGCAACCGGCTGCCAAAAGTACTGGGCATGTTTATCCTGGGTCTGTATGCAGGTCGCAAAGAAATGTACACAAACCTGGAAGCCTGCCGGCCTTTGTTCAGAAAAATACAACGCTGGGGATTTGCAGTGGGCCTACCTGCCGGTGTGGCACATGCCTGGTTTGAATTTGATCACAAGGCATTGCCGGCAGCAATGGGGTTATTTGATACGTTGAGTTATGCGCTGAACGTAGTACCCCTCAGCCTGGCTTATACAACCACTATTGTTTTGTGGTATATGAACAGGCGTGACAGTGCTTTTCTTCAGTCCATTAAACCCGCGGGCCGCATGGCACTTACCAATTACATCATGCAAACGCTGCTGGGCATCACGATCTATTATGGAATCGGGTTTGGTCTGGGTACACGGGTGGGGCCTGCTATTTTCCTGCCGGTAGCCATCGCTATTTTTATGCTGCAGGTAATCTATAGCAACTGGTGGTTCAGGCATTTCAGCTATGGCCCACTGGAGTGGATTTGGCGGATGCTGACATATGGACGAAGATTGCCGATTAAAAAACGGCTACTAATACGTTAAGTCCCTGGTGCGGCCTGCCCGCTACTGCAGCATGTCTTATCCTGATTGCTTACATTGTCACTTTTGTACGAATGCCGGCACGCGCAAACCCCTGATCTTACTCACTATAAACTCGCCCAGGGCGCGCCCCTGCAACACGCCATTATCCACTGCATCCCTGAAATGTATGCCGCCGATAATACGAGAAACGGCTGCTTCGCCAGCAGCAGCCCGAAAGGAAGTAAAGGCCCGGGTGGGCAATCCGAAAAGATGCTCCGAACTGTCGCGGTAGGCAAACTGATCGCCCAGGAAATAGGTGAGCACTTCTGCGGAGGCCGCAGAAACTACGCTATGGCCGCTTGTATATTCGGGAAATGGTGGCGTCTGCAACAACGGCTGCCATTTAGGATCAATATACCGATTGATAACCGTCTCGGGTCTGATCCGGTTACTGCTGTATTTCTCATCCCAGCAACTGATAAAGGCATCCATTAATGTCAATCCCAGTACAGCCTGCACGAGTACTGATTGTGAAAACTCCAGCCGGGCCTGCTGACAGGCAATACCGGCAATGGCCATCCAGTGTCCGCCGGGGCTGATTTTTTTAAAGCCGATGGCCAGGTGGCCGGCGGTAGATACGGCAAAGGGATTACAATCCCAGAATGCGGCACTGGCCAATTCGTCACCGGTTGCCTTATGCGAATAATCATATACCTCACGAGCCAGCTGCATAAATGCACTGCTGCTATCTTTATCGAACGCTACACAGGGCAAAGGGCTAAACTGGTTGCAGGTATCCATGAGCATCGGCCGTACCGTACGCCAGTTGGGTTCTACCGCTTCCATATAAGCCGGTGGTGTGGGATACCAGTATCCTTCGCCTTTTTTGGGTGTATACCGCAGTTTTGCACTCAGCTGATTATAGCGATCGGTTCTGGACCAGGCCACTACTTCACGCGCTGTAGCCTTTGCTTCTCTCCGGCATCTTCCGATGCGGGCAGTATCCATTCCATCCTGTTTCAGATCGGCGGTAAATTTATCGAGCTCCGTATCGAGCATATAACCCGATGGCAGCATCATTTTACCGAGTTCCAGGATAGAAAACAGAGCCGTCACCCGATAATCATTCCCTCCGGTTTTTTTACCTATTGTCGTGCGCAATACCATCTTCGGATCCGGTATGGCCGCATCGGCTCCGGCTGCATACTGCCAGGCGCCGAGTAAGCAATAGGCATAGTAGCGTGCCGCCGCAGGCGGATTCACTACATCATGCATCATGACGCGCGACAGGGCATCCACACTCCAGCCCAGCCGCTGATTCCAGTCTGGCTGGGTCTGCGCACGCAATGACACTGACATAATCAGCCCAATCAATCCTATCGTAAACTTATACTTCATCCATCAGTATTTAAAAAATAACAACGCCCCTTCTGCCCGACCGATTACCAGCAGTCGCTTTGCGCCAACTGATAGCGGTACAGCCGTTTTTACATCTCCTCTTATCTGTAAACCGGACTCCACCGGCGATACATACTTGAACCGCCCCTTACCATCTCCTTTCAGCAGACAGCCATAGGAAGCATCGATGCTACCCAGTTTTAGCCGGTTATCGGACCGGTTGCCCAATAGCAATAAGTCTGTTTTACCATCGCCATCGGCATCCTGCACCAGTATCCGGTTTACCACACTAAACTGAGCCTCTACGGGCAATGCCTGCTTAACAAAACGGTCTCCTTTATTAAGAAAAACAACAGTGCGCAGTTCGGTAGCGGTATACTTTTGTGCAGTGGCCAGTTCTGCCGGAGTAAAAATATCTTTAAGCTGAGCTGTGGAATAATCGCGGTATGACACAAACCGTTTGCGCATGCTGTATATCTGATCATTCAGTTCGTCGCGGCTTACAAACGGATAACTCACGCCCTGCACATAAAAGGTGAGGAAAGGATCAACAGATCCGTTTTCATCAAAATCGGCATAATATAATTCAACCGGCTGTTCGATGCTTGCGTGCAGGGGTGTATTCAATCCAAGATTGCCGGCCACGATATCAGGCTGTCCGTCTCCGTCTACATCCGCTACTTCGATCGTGTTCCAGAAACCGCTATTCCCTTCTTCAAAATACCGGCTGGTCTGATCCACGAATCCTGCAGTTGTATTAATAAAAATTTTTACCGGCATCATTTCGCCACATATCAGCAGGTCTGGCCGGCCGTCTTTATTAACATCCGTAAAGCGGGCATCGGTCACCATTCCAGTTTTTTCAAAAGGTCCTGGCTGAATACTAAATCCTTTATTGCCATTATTGATCAGCAGATAACTGAATGGTGTTTCCGGATAACGCCCCGGTATTATACGCCCGCCTATAAACAAATCCATATCGCCGTCACCATCTACATCGGCTGCACGTACGCAGGATTTGGCAGAAGCATTTACTGCCGGCAGTTCCGCACGTACGAAACCTCCTTTCCCATCGCCCAGCCAGAGCTGATCCTGCAGGGCCGTTGTACCGGCTTCCCATAAACCATAGCCACCATAAGCCAGGTACAAATCTATCTTACCATCTGCATTCAAATCCGTCAGCAACGCTGCAGCCAGTGTGGCCGTATCGCCTGTTTGCCAGGCTGCGCCGGGTATGGGCTTAAATGTACCACCGGGTTCCTGCCGGTAAATACGGGCGGGTGTGGCAGCATCGCCCCCCACCAGCAGGTCCGTCAGTCCGTCGGCATCCACATCGCCGGCAGCCAGTACGGTACCTACCGAAGAATACATGAACTGCATCAATAGCTGCCGCTTAAAATCGTTGATGCCGGCAGCATGCTGATCAACATCTATCAACGGCTTTATTTCTTCAAAAACCACAGACTGGCTCACTGCTTTATCGCTGCTTTCAATATCTCCCTGTTGTGGTGTAAGTGTCAGCAACTGATCGGCGGGCAAACCGGTATACCGTTCTTTTTTGCCGGCGGGCCAGTACACCACTACTGAATCTGTTTGCGAAGAGGCGCCCAGGCCAAAATGCAATACGGCGGGCAGACTGGAAAGATAGCCACGGCAGGCCACTACCTCCTGGTACTGAACTTCACCTCCCGTATATACATATACACGCGCGCCAATTGCCCGTGTATTTTTATTCGTTTGTTTTAACTGTACCTGCAGAAAATGCCGCTCCGGCTGTAGCTGACGCGTCTGGTTTTCGTATACAAAAGCTTCCTGGTTAATATTGTTAACGACAAGATCGAGATCGCCGTCATTATCCAGATCGGCAAAGGCTGCTCCGTTTGAGAGGCTGGGCTGATCGATGCCCCATTCCGCCTGCCGGTTGAGAAAATGCAGATCCTGGCCGTTTTCGAATACATAATTGGCATAGCGGGTCACCGGCATCGCTTTTACGAGGTCCATTAATTGTACCGGCTCCCGGTCAATCGCTTTCTTCACCTTGTAGTCGCCCCAGTAGCGAAGAAAATCTTTGTTGGTATAGTCGCGCAGGTATCCGTTTGATACAAACAGATCCTTATATCCATCGTTATTAAAGTCGGCAAACAGGGGTGCCCAACTCCAGTCTGTACGCGCCACGCCGGCCAGCTGACCTATTTCGCTGAATGTGCCATTGCCATTATTCAGATGAAGCATATTGCGCATATACTGCCGGTGAAGTCCCTGGTCTACCATCAGCTGAAAGGACTCATAGTTTTCCTGCAGCTGTAATAATTTTTGCCGTCGGTTGTCTTCGGGCAGCATGTCGAGTGTGATTACATCTGGCCGGGCATCGTTATTGAAATCGGCAATATCGACCCCCATGCTAAACTGAGATTGATAACGGAAACATTCTTTCGCTACATCCTTAAATGTTCCATTGCCCTGGTTGAGGTAGCAGTAATCCTGCTCATTATAATCATTACTCACATAGATATCTGGCCAGCCATCCTGATTTATATCGCAGATAGCCAGGCCCAGTCCGAACGATAGCGGGCTCTGGCGAATGCCGGCTTCGGCTGTGATATCGGTAAAATGGCCGCCATCATTTCTGTACAGTTTATTTCCGGCCAGGCTATCGACATCATATTTATACCGGGCCAGCTCGAGGTTATCGATCTTTTTTACGTTATGATTCAGCAAAAACATATCCAGGTCGCCATCATTGTCTGCATCAAAGAAGGCAGCCTGCGTACTATAGCTTTTATCGTCGAGTCCATATGCAGCGGCTTTTTCCGTAAAAGTGCCATTTCCATTATTAATAAAAAGCTGGTTTCTCCTCTTAGCCGCATCTACCTTTCCGGAATAGCAGAGGTAGATATCCAGCCATCCATCGCCATTTACATCGGCCATGGCAGCGCCGGTTTTCCAGCCATCAGCCCGACCGGCCAGGCCCGGGCCGGCTTCGGCAGTGATGTCTTTAAACTTCATTCCTCCCAGGTTCAGAAACAGCTTATTGGGCCGCATGTTGGCCGTGAGGTAGATGTCGGGGAGATTATCGCCATTGATATCGCCGATAGCCACACCGCCCCCATTGTACAGGTATTCATACGCCAGTACATTCAGATTTTCAGTTTCGTTGATATCGTTGGAAAACCGGATGCCTGTTTCTGTTGCTGTACGCAACATCATTCGTTTTGACTGACTATGCAGGCCAGTCCCAAGTAACAGAAAACTGCAAATGGCAAGCAGGTATTTCATTGCGCCTCTTTTAAGTGGAAAAGAAGCGGTGGGCTGTCAACAACGGAAAAGGGGGCCGCCTTGAAAGACAGCCCCGTTGCTTTTATCTAAACTTTAAAAATCGAAATTTTAACAGTACCCACCGCCATTATATTTAGTCTTACTTATCCCACCACACACGGGAAGTCCATATATCGCCACCGGTAAGACTGCCTACACCGGTCTGATAGTTTGTGCCATTGCTGGTAGCTTCGCCTGTTGGATAAAGCTGACGGCGTGGAATAGCACCTCCCGAGAAGTTGCCTACATAGTTAACGGCTGTAAGTGCCGGATAGCCGGAACGGCGCCAGTTGTTCCATGATTCCACAAAATTGAGGAAGATACCGGTGGTAGCCCAGTATTGTTCATTAATCATTTTGAGCGCAGCATTGGTGCTGCTCTGGTTGAGCGGATTGGCAGCCGCATAGTTATTGGCTACTGTAGCGCTGATGGCCGCATTGGGACTCATAGTGCCGAGCGATTGTAACGCAGCAGAAACACCGTTGCTATAGTGCGTAGCGGCATTAGCGCCCACACTCCAGCCACGTACAGCTGCTTCTGCCAGCAGCAATTCCGACTCTGCATAGGTAAGGATAAAAACGGGTGCATCCAGATCGGTATATACATCGGTGCGGGGACGTGAATATTTACCAATAGGTGTAAAGTCGCCTCCGCTGCCGGTACCACCGGGATAACCGGGTGCATGTGAAATGTCTGTTGCCCCGCCATTCATATCCCAGCCGTTGGGTAAGCCCAGTTGATTGGCATACGTACGATCCCCTGCCAGGTCTACATTCTGATTGGCGGCCAGTCCTGCCTGGGGTACTTCAGCAATTGCCGTTACGCGGGGGTCGGTGGTGCTTTTCAGGTAATCCATCAGCGTCTTGCTCCAGCGTACCTGGTAATAGTCGGCTGGTGTAATCAGCGCTCTTGCATTCTCATTACGATATCCGTTTGCATTATCACTGATAATATAGGCATCGTCTGCAATACCTGCCATGGTTCCGCCTGCGGCTGCTTTTTCTGCATAGCTCTTTGCCGTAGGCTCATCAACCTTGGTAAGACGCATGGCAATACGCAGCATGAGCGAGTAGCCGAATTTTTTCCATTTACTCACATCGCCTGCATAGGCGAACAGGTCGGCAGTAGGCTTGGGTTTACTTACATCAAACTTAGTGAGTGCTGCATCCAGCTCTGCAAGCATGGCCGTATAAACAGCCTGCTGTTTGTCGTATACCGGCAGGTTAAGCCCATCAGCTCCTTTCAATGCTTCCGAATAGGGAATATCGCCATACAGGTCAGTTACATACTGAAGGGCGAGTACTTTCATTACGATGGCCGCACTTACCACATTCACTTTTTCAGGATCGCTGCCCAGGTTGCGCACAATTTCGTTGGCCAGGCTGGCTGCACGGTAGTTAACATTCCAGCCGCGACTTGCATAGTCATAGGTATTGCCCGATGGCACATACTTATCCATATTGCTGTAATAGTTGGCAGCACCCGATGTGGTGGAGGCAAATATCTGTGCCCAACCACTCTGAAACAGTATGGCACCATTGTAACCCGTGATGGCATTTACATAGTTGGCCTGGCTACTCGATAAAAAGTAGTTGGCATCAAAATTAGCCGGCGATGACTGCGTTGGGTCCGTATTGATTTCTTCGAAGTTTTTGGTACAGGCTGTCAGCAGCGTTAGCCCCAGCAGTCCTGAATATATAAATGATCTTTTCATTGCTTTCATTTTTTAAAGGTTCAACTACTGCGGTTGCTTATTTTTTGAATTTGAGATTGAGGTTTATTCCATAAGTGCGGGTAGAAGGAAGGCTGGTACCTTCTATACCATAATATCTCACGTTGGAACCGAATGTAGCCTCGGGATCTATGTTATCGCTCTTCTTCATCAGAATAAGCAGGTTGCGTGCTACCAGTGATACCTGGATAGACTGGAACAGGGGCAGACGGCTGATTACTTTATCAGGCACTGTATAGCCCAGTGTTATCTGGCGCAGTTTGATAAAGTCACCGTCGAGTACGTGTACAGAAGTCACGTTTTGTGCCAGTGACCGATAGTAACCCTGTGCATCTGCTTTTACGGTATTCGCTGCTCCGCTTTCGGTAACACCGGTAGTGATACCATCGCGGCCTTCGAGCGTCATTTTGTTCAGACCACGGAAAATGCTGTAGTAGCTGGTAGCCGAAAGAATTTTATTGCCATAATTATAATCGATCAGGAAAGAGAAATTGAACTGTTTATAATTAAACTCATTGTTCAGTCCACCGTACAACTTAGGCAGCACACTACCCATCGGGATCAGGTTGCCACGCATGGGGTAACCTGATGCATCAACCACCATATCTCCTTTTGAGTCGCGTTTGTAATCATATGCCAGGATCTGGGGACCTGCCAGGCCTTTTACGTAGGCTGTGATGGCATTGCCGAGCGTAGCGCGGTTCTGACCGAGGTTCACATTATTACCAGCCTCATCTGTTTTCAGGATCTTGGTGCTTACGCTGGTAAGGTTAAGCGTAGCTACCCACTGAAAATCTTTGGTTCTTACGGGTGAACCACTCAGCTGCAATTCAAGTCCGCGGTTTTGAGTGGAACCATTGGGAATAAAGCCGCTGGTATAACCGGTAGCGATGCTGAATGTAGCGCCCATGATCTCGTTCTTCGTCTTCTTGGTAAAATAGGCTACATCGACATTGAGGCGACTGTTGAGGAAACGCAGTTCTGCACCTACTTCAAGTTCGCTGGTCGTGAATGGTTTCAGCAGACCGCTGGGAAGTGATGTACTGAAATTACCCACCGGCACGCCATTAAACGGACTGCCGAGTGAATAGTACACCGCTGTCTGATAAGCATCGGTCAGTTCGTTGCTGGTAACCGCATAGCTGGCACGCAGCTTACCATAGTTGAGGCTGCGTATATGCGTCAGTTCACTAAAGATAAAGCTGGCTGATACGGAGGGCACAAAAATGGTATTGTTGTTGACGGGCAGTGTGGAATAAGCGTCGTAACGGCCGGTAGTACCAAGCGTCAGGAAGTTTTTATACCCAAAATCAACGGTGTAATAAGCGGAATTGACCTGTGTTTTCCAGAAGTCATAGTTGTCGTTGGGATTGGTACGCGGGCTCTGTACATTGCTGAGTGTATAGAGGTAAGGTAAAATAAACGGACCGCCGCCCACGGCTATTTTCTCATACCTGTTTTTGCGCAGGTTGGCACCTACTGCCGCATCTACAGAAAAATCATTGGTGATTTTCTTTGACAGGCCAATCAATCCATCCACATTCAGCTCATACCGCTCCTGGTTGCCCAGATCATCGAGACCGCCACGGCGACCGGTAGAATAAGCCGTACCCCAGGGTGTAACGCGGAAGTTGCGGTCATGTGCGAGATCATATCCTACACGTCCCTGCGCATACAGCCAGTTTGTAAAATCATACCGAAGTGTACCGGATGTAATCAACCGGCGGCGGCTGAGGTTATTCACATACTGATTGACCACAAACCAGGGATTGGACACATACTCATCGTCGCTAAACTGTGTTTCATAACCGGTGGCAGCATCATATCCGGGAGCCAGTATTTTCTGATTGATATTAGTAGCCAGGAATAATCCGTTGTTGGGGTTCATAGGACCATCGCTCAACTGCGAACGGTTCTTTGATTTTTCTTCGATATAGTTGGCGATGAAACGAACCGACAGTTTAGGTAAAATCTTTTGATCAACATTCAGGTTGATCGTATTACGTTTGATACCGCTGTTGCGTACAATCGATTCGTTGTCGAGGTGTGACAGCGACAAACGGAATGAGCCGGCATCACTTCCTTTCGACAGGGCTACTGTATTGGTAATGGAAGGGCCCGGACGATAGAAGGTAGAGATATTATTTTTAACTGCCGAGTAGGGATAACTGTTGCCATCAAACTGGATCACCGAAGATCCGTCGAGCGGTGCACCCCAGCTCATACGTCCTGATTGCTGTGCGGTAGCAGCGTTGGCAGGTTTTACACCACCTATACCCTGTCCATATACATATTGAAAATCGGTGAGGTCCATCGCTTTGTCGACCATTGCATTGAGGTTATACTCCACCTGCATTTCTCCTTTTTTACCCGACTTGGTAGTAATCAGGATCACACCGTTGGATGCGCGCGATCCATACAGTGCCGATGCTGATTGTCCTTTCAGCACGGTCATGCTCTCCACGTCATCGGGGTTGATGTTGCCGATACCATCACCATTATCTGATCCGCCCCACTCGCCTGATGCACCACGCTGCGTATTATCCATGGGTACACCGTTAATCACAAAAAGCGGCGAGCCTGCGCCGTTGATACTGGGCAGACCGCGCAGCAGCAGTTTTACAGTACCACCCGGACCACCACTGGTACCTGCTACTTTCAGACCAGCCACACGACCGGAGAGCGAGTTGGCCACATTGGTCTCACGGGCCTGGTTCATCTGGCCGCCATCAACTGTGGTAACAGCATAGCCCAGCTTGCGCGATTGCTTGCTGATACCAAGTGCGGTCACCACCACTTCGCCCAACTCGGCAGTTGTTGGGTCCATCGACAGCATGACCCTGGCCTCGCTGGCTTCAATGGAAACGGTTTTAGCAGCAAATCCTACTGAAGTAATTTCGAGTACTACATTGCCCGCAGGCACAGACAATGAAAAATTTCCCGAAGCATCTGTAGTAGTCTGAATGTTTTTTCCTTTGACTTTAACAGTAGCAGAAGGTATTCCTTCGCCTGTTTGTGCATTTTTGAGAAGGCCGGTCAGCGTTCGGTTCTGTGCCTGCGCACAAAGACCAAACAGCAGCAGCATGAAGAGGCATACTTGTCTCATGAGTCAGTTGTTTTTTTACTTGAAGACTTTCCGGCGTCGTTCACCGGCAAACAATATCAAAGAGGAGGTACGGAGCCGCGGGCCTTTGTAACTCACTGATAGGAAAACCAGGTAATAAACCGGCCTGTCTTTTTTGAAAAAATGCCTGCGGCGGATGGCTGCTTTCTTTTTGCCCAGTTATTACTTATATAAAAATCAACCAGATAGAACAGGCCGGCTTTCCCCTTCCATTCGTCTCTTTTCCATTTTTTGCAGGAAGGGGGAAATTTCTTGCATAAGTAGGTTACAAAAGAAAAAGCAGCTGTATTCTGATAATTACAACAACGGAATTTTTGCGCGTTATCCAAACTCATATTACCAGTAGTTTGCAGATCCCTTTTGCAGTGATACGAAAGAAAGGAACTGGCTTCAGCTCCTGCCTGCATGCGCATCCGGAATTGGAGCTGGTGCATGTACGGGCAGGCAATGGACGACGCATCGTGGGTCACCTGATTGCGCCGTTTCAGGAAGGAGATATGGTATTACTCGGCAGTATGCTACCCCATCGGTGGATATATGAGCCCACGGGCAATCATCAACCCGCCTCTACGGTTCTTTATTTCAATACCGACACACTTGCCGGCTCTTTTTATGAAATGAACGAATGCCGTCCGCTACAGGATTTACTACAGCGTGCCACGCAGGGCTTATGTATAAAAGGAAAAACCAGGCAACTGGTTGCCAGCCGACTCGAAAAACTGAGCCGGCTGAAAGGACTTCCTGCCTTCACCGGCATTCTTGACCTGCTGCAACTGCTGGCCACCAGCAGTGAACTGGAATCGCTCGCTGCCGGCACGCAGGAAGCCAGTACATTCGCTACTGTGACTGACCGGCTCAGCGAAGTCTATGAATATATTGCCGCCCACTATCATGAAGAGCTCACACTATCGCGTGTAGCAGCTGTTGCACATCTGAGTGAAACAGCGTTCTGCCGATTGTTTCGTCAGCGTACGCAAAATCATTTCACCGCTTATCTCAATGAAATAAGACTGCAGCATGCCTGCCATCGCCTGCAGTCAACGGATGAGCCCATCAGTCTCATAGCAGAAGCCTGTGGTTTCAAGACCGTTTCTAATTTCAATAAATGTTTTAAAAAAGGAAGAAAGAGCTCGCCGTCAGCGTACAGACACAGCTTTCAGCAATTAGCACAGTGAACAATGTGCTGATGTGCTAATGTGCTAATGTGCTAATGATACGAATAGTCTGCCTGGTTCAACACTCTTTAAACCCTTTATACTCTTTATACCCTTTATACTCTTTATACCTTTATACTTTTATACTTTTAAAACTTCACAACCACCGCCGGCTGGCCTGCACAACTCCTTTGAGCCGATGCCGGCAAGGTTACTTTAATTTTCCCTCCTTCTTTTTTCCAGCTTAAACGGGTGCCTGTTTGCAGCAGGATGACCGATGACCCTTTGGCGGGTTCGGGTCCCTGCCATTCGATCGTTGCCGGCACAGGCTGACCTGCATCGAGGGTTGTAATGGCATAGATGGCACTGCTGTCTTTTTTCTGTGTAAAATACGTATGCTCCCATTTGAAAGCAGCAACGGGACGTGTGCCATAAATCGCTTCCCCGTTTTTATCGAGCCAGCGCCCTACTTCCTGCAGCCGGCTGGTAACGGTATCGGGAATGCGGCCCTTTGCATCTGGCCCTACACCCAGCAACATACTTCCTCCTTTAGCCACTACATCGATCAGCTGATGAATCACGGTGGCAGCGGGTTTATACCGATCGCCGGGTACAAAACCCCAGGCATCGCCCAGCGTAATACAGCTCTCCCAGGGATAAGGTAATGGCGCAGCTGGTATACGCTGTTCGGGTGTCAGATAATTTTCATAAGGCCCATGTACCGTGCGATCCACTACGAGCAAACCGGGCTGATAACTGCGCGCCATACCTGCCACCCGCGGTATATCTACATCCTGACTCCAGGCAGGAATGGCAGCACCCCAGGAACGCACTTCATCATTGACTGTTTCCAGCGGACGTACCCATCCCCCATCGAGCCATAGAATATCCATGCGGCCATAGTCGCGCATCAGCTCCTCTACCTGGTTATAGGTAAATTGTTTGAACCGGTTCCAGCGCCAGGGAAATTTGCGGATGTCGTAGTTATTGTTGCGATCTGGCGTAGCATACAGAGGCCACCAGTAATCAGTATTGTGCCAGTCGGGTTTGGAAAAATAGGCACCGATCATAAAGCCTTCTTTCCGGAAAGCATCAAAGACATGAAAAGCCACATTCGCTTTTGCATTTTTTCCATAAGGCGTATGTGTAATGCTGAAATCGCTTTGTTTGGTATCAAACATCGAAAAGCCATCATGATGCTTGGTAGTAAATACCAGGTATTTCATACCCGCCTGCCGCGCAGTCTTTGCCCAGCTTTCGGGATCAAAATCAACGGGGTTAAACTGGTCTTTCAATCCCCAGTACCAGCGTTTATACTCACCATAGTCACTCATACTGTCGCGCGTGATCCAGTCTTCGGAACACAATGACCATGATTCGATAATACCCGGCACGGCATATAAGCCCCAGTGAATGATGATCCCAAATTTCTGATCCTGCCACTGATCAAGTTTTGCCGCTACCTGCGGATCTGTAGTCGGCACATAATGAGCAGAGGTCGGATGCACATTGGGCTGTGCGAGCGAAATAAAAGATAGCTGAGCGAAGAGTAAAACTATACTGAGTTTTTTCATAATCAGGGAATAAAAAAAAGTTTAAAGAAAAATGTGCTGATGTGCTAATGTGCTGATGTGCTAATGTGCTGATGTGCTAATTGATTTGGCGATTTGAAAATTTGAAGATGAACATAGACAGGACAACTATCCAACCGCCCACTATCCACTGTTAACTGTCATCTGTCAACTGTCATCTGTCCACTGTCAACTGTCCACTGTCAACTGTCAACTGTCATCTGTCATCTGTCATCTGTCCACTCACTTCACCTGCCAGAATATTTTCCGGTCGCGGGTGTCCTGTTCTTTTACATTGCTATAATAAGGATTATATGCGGTTTCTACTGTAGGATAGGTAAGTCTTTGTGGCGGACTTTCGAATCCGGGCAGCGGAAGTTGCATAAAATGCAATTCCGGAAATCCGGTACGCCGGTATTCTGTCCAGGCCTGTACGGATTGCAGAAAACCGAGGTGAATCCATTTCTGTGTGGCGATTCGTTTGAGTCGCTCAGCGGGAGCTGCATCGAAATCGATACCTGGCTCCTGCAGAAAAGACTGTATGGCAGCTTCGGCTGGTGGCGGCAACGGATCGCGCGTGGTTGTATTAAGACTATTGAGATAAAAATAAAAAGCAATTGACTGCCGGATGGCACGCTCATAGTAACTCCGGGCATCACCACCTCCCCAGCGCTGGTATGCTTCGGCTTTTAAAAAATTGACTTCCGCTGCAGTAAAATGAATACCGGGTAAAGCGCGGTTGAGCAAAAATGTAGCCGAGTCCATAATGGCATACGCTCCTATCAGCGGTTGCTGAATAGTGGCAGATACGTCGACGGGCAACCCATTATACTCTGTATTGGGAACAAAAACGCCATTTATATTTCGTCCGTATTTATCAAAGAAAACGGGTATACGCGGATCATTGGTCGGTTTCATGGCTGAGTCGAGCAGGTAATGAGGGGCAGATATATTGTTGAGCTCACTAAGTGCCAGGTACAGATCGCCCTCGTAATTACTTAATGGTTTCAGCAGCAGATCATCTCTTCCCGGCACATAGTTCATACCATCCGGCAACGGATACATGGCAGGATTCTGCACAATTTCAAGTACGGCTGTACGGGCTTCGGCCGGTTTATAATCTGCCAGCCGCATCCATAGCCGCAGGCGAAGGGCATTGGCATATTGCTGCCAGCTCTTGAGGTCGCCATGCAGTAAAATATCCTGTTGGGTAAACGTAGCCTGTGTAACGGTGGTGAGCTGCAATGTGCTGAAGTATTCTGCCAGTGTACGCAGCTCATCCAGCGCATAGGCATAAATGGATGCTCCGTCATCAAATGGCGCATAACTCATCGAACCATTGGCACCCAGGCTACCGGCTTTGAAAAAAGGAATATCACCCCACATATCTACCATCTGCGTTGCCTGATCCAGTAAGACTATTTTGGCTGCTGCCATATACACAGCCTGTTGCCGCTGCTGACCGGGTTGCGTAATCTCTTTAAACGCCTGCTCCATGGCACGGTAGTGTACCAGTATGCCGGAGCCATTGGCACCGGTACGATAAAAATCGCTCCAGCGATCGGCGGTGTAACTGGCATTTTGCTGATAAGCCGTCAGGTGATTGAGGTAGCCAACGGTCTGGCTGTATATACCAGTTTGTAATACTACAAATGTGCGGATCTCCCAGTAGCTGGGGCGTACGCGGTTATTGTCCAGCATCTGCGTAAGGAGTTTTGGAATGGAAGCTTCTGTTGCCTGATCGGGATCGTTGTAAAGCTCACTCAACTGCCGGCGGCAGCCAGCCAGCAACAGGCCCAGTATAATTATCCATATATATTTATCCGTTCCTTTCATTCACTTAAAAAATTACGCGTATAGCAAAACCAATACTTCTGTTGGCCGCCATGGTGCCTTCATCGATACCCTGCCGTGACCAGTTTGAACCAATTGCCGTTTCGGGGTCAAGATCCTTCAGCGTACGCCAGAGGTAAAACACGTTGCGTGCCAGCAGCGAAAATCTTATTTCACGCACACTTTTTATAGTAGCATTCCGGGGTTTAAATGAATAAGACAGCACGATCTCCCGCATTTTGATATAGCTGTTACGAAATACCATGCCTTTATCGTTGAGCGCATCAGGCCCCCAGCCAAACATATTCATATAATAAGATGCAGCATCGACCAACTGGTGATTAGTCGCACCACTGGCATCTACTCCGTCGAGTATCAATCCATCATGATAAACTGTTTGTCCGCCGGGTGCTGCCGCATTGTGCGAAGGCAGCAGTACCTTTTGACCACGTGTATCAATATAATAGGGCAATCCGCCATTTTTTTCATCGCGGTAGCGCATGGTACTGGCATACATCCCTGCTCCCATATTATATTTTACTACAGGCGAGACCATTTCTCCACCCAGCCGGAAATCGAAAGTCTGCTCGAGTGTAAACTGTTTCCAGGTGAGCTGATGACTCATGCCGCCGACCCAGCGGGGCATGATGTTGCCCACCCGCTCATAGCGCGATTTATCGATTACATACAGTCCGTTGGCACCTACTATTTTCTGCCCTTTTTCATTAACCAGTTGCGGGTACACATAGATTTCTCCTACATTCTGCCCGGGCAGGGCTACTACTTTTACTGCCTGCTGCTCACTGTTGTAATAGACCACTTCGCGCACATGCTGCCCCAGTTCGCTTACCTGGGTACGGTTACGTGCAGCATTTATCTGCAGCTGCCAGGTAAACTCTTTCTGTTTTACAGGTGTTGCTTCGAGCGACAACTCAAACCCTCTGCTATGCAGCACACCTCCGTTGATCAGTTGCGAGTAAGCACCTGCGCTTGCCGGCACGGTAAGTTGCACGATCTGGTTGCGGATGCGGCTGTTGTACCAGCTAAAATCGAGGCCCAACCTCCCCTTCAGCCACTGTAATTCAATGCCTGCTTCCGTTTCATATTTACGCTCAGGTTTAATATCCGGGTTGCCGAGATCGCGGGGCACACTTTGTGCCGCTACCGGGCCATTGGCAGTGGGGAGTGTGGTTTGCACATAGGTAAGTGCGGCTGCATAAGCGGGAGGGGCATTGCCCACTACACCATATGAGACACGCAGTTTCCCATAATGAAATAATTTCTTCAGGTTCCAGCGCTCGGTAAACACATAGGCACCATTGGCCGAGCCATAGAAATAATGATTATTGCCCGGTGGTAAGGTAGATGAATATTCCTGCCTCGCCGTAACCTCTCCAAACAGGTAATTGCGATAACTAATTGTAGCAAATGCGAGGTAGGCCAGCCGCAGCTGTTCACTTCTGTCGAGTGTGGTGTTGATAACAGCAAACGAATTCTGCAGGTTAAACCAGTTTTCTTTCAACAAGCCTCCTTCGGTCGATGATGTCTGGTCAGAATATTTTTCGCGACGGGCCTGGTAACCGGCATTCAATGCAGCTGTCCAGCTTTTGCCCATACGCAAGTCGTACGACAGCAGGGCATCGCCGTATAAAATACTGTACCGGCCGTTCTGCATTTTATACAGGCCGGTACTGTTGATCACATTAAACGCGGTGGGATATTCATTAAATCGTTTTACATCCGTTCTTGAACTGGTAAAGTCGTTACCCAGGCGTGCGCGGAGCCGCAGGCGGGATGCAATGCGGTAATTGAACGTAACGCTGTTAATAAAGCGGTCCTGATTTTCATCTTCTTTATTGCGCAACTGCATCCACAAAAAATCAAGTGCTTCCGCCTTCATCGGATAGCGGATTGCTTCGGCAGGATTCAGCTGCGGCTCTGTCCAGCTCACCCATTTATACCCCTGCGATGTCTGATACTTCTGCAGCAGGAGATCGGGATATTCTGCGCGGCTCAGGAAGCCAGCATAAGACGCCATCAACCGGCTCAGCTGATAGGGACGGTTGTGCACATAACTGTGCGTGTAGTAAGTAACCCAGTCCACACTGATTCGTGGGCTTATTTTTACCTGACTGCTTACCTGCAGGGTATTGCGTTGCAGGTTGCCGCCAACCTGTATGCCCCGGTAGTCGTGACGTGAATAGGAAAAGCGGTAACTGCCTTTTTCGCTGTGATTAGATACCGATATATTGGCCTGCGAACTGTAACCTGTCTGGTAAAAGGCATCATAGTTGTCGCGCTGCAGCTGGTACGGGCGCAATTGCCCATCCCACCAGGTTACCATACGTCCATCGAGGCGCGGACCAAACTGAGCATAGGAGCCGAAATTGGGGCGGATACTTTCTGCCACTCCATCGCCATTATTATCAACCGGTATCCAGCCGTTTTCATCGGCACCGTCGGCCAGGTTGCTGATACGATCATAACCGGGACCGTATTCTTTCTGATAGCGGGGTAGCGAGGTCTTGCTTTCGACCGTTCCGGCATAATTCAATTCAACCCGCAATCCCTGTCCCGGCATGGCCTTTTTAGAAGTAATAAGCACCACGCCATTGGCAGCCTCAGATCCGTAGAGAGCGGTAGCACTCGCTCCTTTCAGTATCGTGAGTGATTCTATATCCTGCGGATTAATATCCAGCAGGCCATTACCTCTTATACGCGGATCGTCCCAGTAGCCGCCATTGTTGATGCCCTTTATTCCTTTCTCATTTGTATTACGAATGGCAATGCCATCCAGAAAAAATATAGGCTGCGAATTAAAGTTGAGCGAGTTGAGCCCGCGCACCTGCATCTGCACGGCACTGGTAGCACCACCCGGCGCGGTGAGTATACGCACACCCGGCACCTTGCCGTACAGGGCCGCGACTACATTGGTATAACCGGGATTGTTGATCTGTTGCGTATGAACCACGCTTACCGGGTAACCCAGCGTCTTCATTTTACGTGCCACATCAAAGCCGGTGATGATCACTTCATCCATCTCTGTTTCTTTCAGACGCAGCTGAATGATGAGTGGTTCATGAAAGTTTATCTGCGACAGCGGAATATCCACCGGTTCATACCCCACACAACTCACCTGCAATGTCTGCTTTTGTTTTATGCTGATCCGGAAAAAACCGGCCGCATTGGTCAATGCGCCTACCCCATCGCCGGCCTGTAAAGTGGCCTGTGGCAAAGGAGTACTATCGATACCCAGCACCCTTCCGCGGAGCAGTAACCCGGCATCGTCGTGTATATTATCAGGATCGCCGATGGCTCCTGCCACATCTAGCGGTACCGTACTTCGTGAATAAATTACAACAGTCTGCGCATTGAGCAGCTTATATGTCAGTGTTGTTTTTTGCAGTAGTTTGTCCAGTATTCGTGGCAAGGGATCTTCGTTGCTGTATATAACCGGCTCAACAGACCAATCGCCCATGCTGGCATCGGTCAGAAAAAAATAGACTTTTCTTTTTTCGTTGAGTTCCTGAAGCAGCGAAAATAATTTGCGGGGGGAGGCAGCACGATTGTTTTGCACAAAAGCAGTGAGCGGCAGCATACAGAGCATACCCAAAAGCAGATAGCGATTCAGCTTAGCACAGCGCATAAGCCAGCAGTTTGATACAATAGGCAATCGTCACTGGTAATTTAGTCTTTTTTGCGGCTGCATGCGCCGGCAGGGACTATTTTTTATAGAGATGCAGGATATTTTTAGTACGTTCTATCCGGAAGCCCTGGGCAGTTTCCAGCGTCTGTACCAGTATGTCCAGATTATCGTTGGGGAAAATGCCAGACACTGCCGTCTGATCCAGTGCAGGCTCTACCTGTACCTGCACACCATAATGTTCTGCTATGATAGCGGCTACTTCGGGAAGCAGCGTTTTTTCGAAAAAGAGTTTATGATCTTTCCAGGCCAGTTGCGCTTTTCCATCGGTCATGGATTTATCAAGCTTACCATTACGAAGCTGTATCCATTCACCCGGCTGCATCTGCACGGGCCCGTGTCCGCGGGCTTTTAACTCGACCGCACCCTCTTCGAGCATCACCCCCTGGCGGCCGTCACCACGGTCCAGCACATTAAACCGGGTACCATGTACCACTACATCATACCCGTCTGTATGAACTGTAAATTTTGCTTTATCCACCGTTTTGGCAACTTCGAGAAAGGCCTCGCCTTTGATCCACACTTCTCTTGAGCCATCTGTATATCGGAGTTTGGTATTGGCATTGAGCATGGCGATGCTGCCATCGGGCAACTGCACCTGGCGTGTTTCGCCAAACTGAGTGAAAATCTCTTTATAGCCCGGGGCTGAACCGAATTGCCACCACCAGATGCCAGCCGCAAAAACAAAAAGAGCGGCTACAGCCACCCATTTCCGCATCGTGCGCCAGCGGCTCATCTGCACGACCTGCCCGGATTGGGCCTGGCTTAACTGAGCACGAAATGCTGCGATGGCCTGTGCTTTATGATCCTGATCAATTGCTTTTTCTGTCAGCAGCAGCTGATCCATGACTTTTACAGCAGCTGCTGTGTCTGCACGGAGGGCCGGATCAGCTTCCATCTTTTTTTCCCAATCCGCTATCGCGCTTGCATCCATTCTTTTATACCAGGCGAGGAACTGCTCATCGAGCAGCAGGGCCTCTACCCGGCTTTCCTGATATTCCATGTTCTATACAATAGTGTCCAAATATAGTACGCTCACAGCGCTTTTGTAACCCCTATATTCCAAACATTTAATAATTTCCCGCCCCCGGACTGGTCATGCTGAGGATCAGGACGTAAGGCAACGGAAAACTGCTATGATCGACACTGCACAGGAAGAAGCGGCATTATGGGAACAATTCAGGCAGGGCAACCAGCAGGTACTGGCCATCCTGTTCGAGCGCTTTTATGAGCGACTGGTACTCTATGGCTATAAACTGACCACCGACAAAACAATGGCCGAAGACTGTGCCCAGGAGCTTTTTGTAGACCTGCTGCACAAAAAACAAAGTCCACCCGTAGACTTCGTACGCGCCTATCTCTTCAAATCACTTCGCTACAAGATCATCCGTGCCAGTGAACGCCTCAAAACCCGTCAGCGGCATGAACAGGAATCGGAGCAGCAGTTCCTTTTACAAAACCTCGAAACCGACTCCTGTGATCCCGCTGCTGAAGCACGCCGTCAACATCTGATTCAATCGGTCGACAGCCTCTCGCACCGCCAGCGCGAGATCATTTACTTACGGTTTTACCAGAATCTGTCTTATGATGAAATAGCCCAGGTGATGGACCTCAACTACCAGACTTCGCGAAACCTGCTGCATAAAGCGATCAGGTCGCTGCGGGAGAAAATGGGATGAGGGGAGAATGTGCTGATGTGCTGATGTGCTAATGTGCTGGTGTGCTGATGTGCTGATTGCCTTGGTAGTATTACATAAACTGTGTCAGATCTCATTTACTTAAATACTTAATTTCAATCTTTCTCCAAAAATAATCGATAACTGAGCCAGAGTTTGATTCCAGTTGTGTACCGGCTTATTCCACTTGGCG